>Ga0210409_10000192_pt1 | contig 126649 bp, 118 predicted proteins | sample IncBWH17MmetaG_FD_161649 | JGI IMG/M metagenome (GOLD analysis project Ga0210409, IMG submission 161649) | Forest soil microbial communities from Barre Woods Harvard Forest LTER site, Petersham, Massachusetts, United States - Inc-BW-H-17-M | ecosystem: Environmental > Terrestrial > Soil >...
CGGAAGCTCATTGGCTGAGAAGGGTTCTCGCTCTGAGCGCTTTGGGCTTCGCTTTGGCCATACTTAGATCAGCATATCCGGCCCGGAGCGATAACGCATATTTGTGGCACCTTCGGCTCCGCTGATCAGGCGTTCATCGATAACAGGCTCGATGGCCGAACAGGTCAGAGAGGTCTGTGCCGGGGTGTCGACAAAATGCTTGAACTGGATACCTACTTGCGGCGACACGAACTTTCACTATAGGAAGGGAAGAGAAGCGTGCTAGATGTTCTGGGAGCGGAGCGTATGTTGAGTGACACCATCAATCCTCGCATTCGTCTGACGAGCGTTTACAGCGAAACCTACGAGGTTGGCTTCCAAGCGTTCGCTCGTGTGTCTGGATTCGGTATTGATGCTGGCACGCACCCGCCGCCCATCAAACTCACGATGCACACGTAATAAATAACCTCTAGTGCAACTTTAGGGCAATGGAAGCCAACCAGCTTCCAGCCCATACTAGACCCATACTGTGAACGATGATGCTAACCCGCTCTTGATTCGCTGATTCAAACAAAAGCCGCCATCCTTACTCATAACATCGAGTGGATGGGGGCTTCTTGTTCTTCCGATAACCATCTTATGTAGGGTGGATGACGGGATGATCACCTAGCAGCCATCCACAAGATCATGGATCGCTTGATTGATTAGCCCGCACGAAATAAATATCGGAGAGTCAAGACACTGAACATCAAACTCCCCAGTGGTTCGGTCAAAGGTCCAAGCGATCGTGAACCCACTTTTCGTTTCCTGGCCATTGTCGCCAGAGAGAGTGACTCCGTACTTCGCGGTAATCTGCTGACAAATACAGACGAACTTCGCGGGCGTAACACCCGAAAACACTTGTTTTGCACAGCTTCCCATCGACCAACCTTCCTAGTTGTGAAACTCCGGTCTTTTGACGTGGGCCGGTGGCGAATCGTATCCGTTCCCTCTTCACACTGCAAGATAAAATAATTTGCAAACAATTGCCCCCACCTTGTCTCTCATTGAGGCTCGGTGGGGGCTGTTTTGTGCCTAAACGCTGAACATCTTGCGACGAATCGCACCTATAGCACCGAGTAGTCCCGTTCCTAAAAAAGCCAAACTGTTCGGTTCGGGAACGGGAGAGGGCGATGTTTCAACGACCGATACATCATCCAGGTAGTATGAACCACGGTTGTTGTACGCAGAAAAGCTTATGGTGTCGTGACCTGTGCCTAGAACCGTAAACGAGTACTCGGTGTAGGTGGTGGGGGTAGCGGTGTTGATCAGACTTAGAAGTGGGCTTCCCGAGTTCCAAGATGCAAAGAACTCGATATCATCGGTATTCTCAAATGGAATCGCGGTGTCATATAGGAAAAAGCTAAAGGTATAGTCTTCGCCTGCTGTATCGACAAAGGATTGTGAGAGGGTCGAAGCTCCCAAATAGGATGTATTTCCGATTCGATAGTAGTACGAACCGCTGTTGGCGAGTTCTGGAAAATGAGTCACTTGTTCATAGGACCAAAGGTTACTTGTACTCCAATTTAGAGGGGTGCTCGCTCCGTTAGGACCATGGGCACTCCCGTTTTCAAAGCCGCAATTCGTGACCAAATTTCCAATCACGCCATCGCAAATGCTAGACGCTTTAGCCGCAGCGTTAGCTCCAAAAATCAAAATGAGTATGGGCAAACCTAGACGCAAAAGAGGGGTGGATGTCACAGACAATTCTCCTCAACGCAAGATATTTTGTAAGTGGATTTAACTTGATGAATTTGGCCCGATGGAAGATGCAATGAATATCCAACGAAACTAACCCATCACCGTTACCTTCACAAGATGAAATAGTTTGCAACTATATCTGAAAAGAATGACTGAGATAAGGAAAAAGCCTACTCCATTCCTTTTGCATACTCTGCATCAGGCTTCGTACGGGGCTTCTTGTGCAGCTAGGTAGCAAATAGCGGGTTATTGTTTGGTGATTTTTCGGTTTGGCTCAACGAGCCCAGCATCGCGGAGCAGGAAGGCGACTAGGAAGACCAGCCCCGTGAACGCAGCCCCGACGAGCGTAGGCCAGAACCAAAGCAAACACAGCAAGCGAAGCAAAGGCATGGTTAGACCACCTCTAGTATCCCAACGCAAGCGGACGCGAACGCCCGTTCATACATTGGCGCGAATCTGCGATCAGAGATTCGATATCATGGTTCCATCAGTATGCCGTTAGACAATTAAGATAATCTGAACCTCACAGCCAAGAACGCGACGAAAACCATGTTTCCTGTACAGGATTTATTTGGCTTGCGGATTGTGTTCGGTGTGAAATGATGGCGCGAAGCTTAAAGGAGACCAATGCAAGCACCCGTTTCCAATTCAGGAAATCCCTTGTTGGGTTTTCTCGGACTAATTTGCATGATTGCTGCGGTGGTTGATGCTATTTACTGGAAACGTGGAGGACAGCGAACCCCAAAGAAGACAGTGCGCCAGTACCAGATTTTTTTGATCTTCCTCGCTCTGCTGGCGATAGTTATGGACGTCTTTTTCGGTCCGGGTGCGGCGGGTACACTCACCGGCATGTTCTCAAACTTCGTATTCATCGGGTGGGAGTGGGAACGGTATAAGATTCGTCGCGATAATCCGATTCCAAGCAAGGCAACTTCATAACGATTACGTTTGGGGCAGACAAAAGCCTCAGCGTCTGCGCATATACCGAATGCAAAGACTGAGGCTGTTTGTGATTAGCGAGTGCGGCGGTCCTGCACCCAGTCTAGTGACTGGGAAAGTCTGACATAGACCCCATTGCTAAACATGTGTGGTTCTTGCTCTCGCAGTTGACGCCGCCGTTCGGCTGCCACTTTGGGATCTTCCATAGGCCCTTCGCAGCATTCAAGAAAGACCTCTGTGGTGCCTTCCTGATAGGCGAAGCGCCGCCTTAATACCTTTTTCCAATCGCCATTGGTGCATTCGATCAAATCTGGATTCGATATTAGCAGTGGAGAGGGTATTCATACCCCTCTCCGTCTGATCCATCAATTCGTGCCTAGCTAAGTCGGTAGCGTCGCCTGAATACACCCAACAATCCAAATGCTCCCGTGCCGAACAACCCCAAAGTAGATGGCTCTGGTGCATTAACAGTGTGGGCAAGGACTAGATCGGCGTTGCTGAAACGCACTATAGTATTTCCCGCGATAAAGATAGTTCCATCACCTTCTCCATCACAGCCCGCATCCAAAGTAATCGCGGAACAGATAGGTCCACCTGTGTAACCGATAAGCGAATTCGGTATTTGGATTTGTAAGGAATTTGGACCTGGTCCCGTTAGTTTGAAGAATCGGTTATCAGGGTAATCGAGACAATCGAAGCAGAATGCGGCAGTAAAATGACCGCCTATTGTTATATACGGCCTGACTACAGGAGCCGGATCCGGTGAGAAATTAAACACACCATACTGTGGTCGTCCTACCGTTGTATCTATGTCCAAAAATCCATCGAGAGTGTAATTACCGCTTGTGGCATGGAGACTGAAAGTGCTGATCGTGTCTCCACGTGCCGGAATGGAAACTATTGTGAAGGCAGAAAGTAGAGACAGTAAAGCGAAGAGTTTTTTCAGGTGTTATCTCCCATATGACCTACCGATAGTCAGCGCCAATTATCGCTAAGTCAAGAGGGAAGGTTTTTCTTGCAAGCCTGCAAATAGTTGCAAATGCTGGAGTTGTGGTAACTTATCGTTTCGGCTTCCCATACTGCTCCGCACTCAGGATGAGCCATATGGAACCCCTACCCATCTGGATTGCGTACTCCAATGCAGACCTGTCTTCGAGCAGCCTGGATTCTCCCCAACGCTCAAACAACTCCAGCAGTTTATCTGGGGTTGCGAAGATCAGCTTCAGGGGCAGTGAAGTCTTAAAATCGGGTTCAAGGAAGCTCACATGCCAACCATTACGCGAGAAGATAAAGGTAGACGCGATGATGTGAAGGTTTCCTGGCATTCGTCATTGGCTCCATGAAGTACATCGCGAGCCAAGTATAAGACGAAATAAAGGAGAAACTTTGGTCACTCGTTGTGGATGCGGGGAAGGGCGCTAGGGATTGTGTTGGGCCAGCCTCCAATTGAAACATTAGGACCCAATATCCTGCTTTTTTACTCTTGCAGAGAGACGGCTCTCTTATAGTGTGGATGAATTTAAGATTCACAAACTAAAGGACAACCGAATGCGTCATTTTGCCTTGGTCACCACACTTGCTCTATCAACCTTCTTCTCCTTTCCTTCTACTGCGTTCGGGTATGCAACCAAAGTCTCAAAAGTTGTCACCGGCGAACCCACAATTCCAACTCCAAAGATTTTTTTCAAGCTGATCCCAATTTCACCACTACTCTAACTGCTAACCGAATGGCGCATACGCCGCGCCTATAAAAGGGATCGGGCGTATCGGCGCGGGCGGCAATGGCTTTGTCGAACGCGGTTCGCGCCAACTGGAGCCTGCCGTCGTCCATGTAAAGGTCGCCCGGTTCTTCGTAATTCGCCGCCGACGGATTGTCACGAATCGCAGCTTTGAGTTCGCCAATGCGCTTCCGGCGGGAAAAACGTTTGAAGGACTGGCCCAGGAGTCCAATGTCGGGAGGCGCCTCGACGAAAAGATATATAGTTGCGCCGAGCGGACCGAGAAACAGGATGATGTAAATCCAATAGGTGTCCGGCCGCCGGCGGATGAAGTGGACGATCGCCAATCCCTGGAGCAGGAAGCCCCACGGGTATAAGAAGTGGCTCAGGAATCCCATGGAGCATCCTAGGGTTAGTTACACATTTGCAAATGATAGAAAAAACTAACACATCTATGGAAGATAGAGAAAGTGGCTGGAGGAGCGGCGATGGCGGAAAGAACGATTTGCATGACGATTGTCCGCCATCGCCCACTCCATTGCTCTACGAGTTTTCATTAATGAGTGACAACGTGTGGCAGCGCATCTGTGTCCTAAGCGCGGCAGCAGATGCAACTAGACTTGCCTTCCTATTGCGCTCGGTGGCCCGCTGCTGCCTTAGATCCCACTTCATGCCCCAGTTTCGCCCATGTCCCAACCACCAAGGCGTCTAGCCTGTCCTGCCGTGCGGTCACCCAAGGCGCGTAGCTCTTCTCCGTCGTCTTTATTGAGGTATGACCTAGCAGCTTCGATACCTCTTCCAACGGGATGCCTTGTTGCAGTAGAGACACCGCGAACGTATCCCGCAGTTGGTGCGAGTGGCCGTTAGGCATCCCCGCCATCGTGAATGCACGTTTGAAAGCCCGCTCCCACACGTCTACTGCAGCTTTAGGCTTGCCGCCGGCTCGATTCCAGAACACATACTGAGGATGTCCGTTTAACTCCATCGCGGCTAAGACCTCTGCTGCAACGTCAGGAGGTAGCGCTACCGATACGTGTACGCCGGTCTTCTGTCTACTGGTGACGACCCGATACATGTCTTTCTTTATGTCCTTCTGAATCTCAGTACGCTCCAGGGTCACTGCATCATGGATAGCGAGGCCACTATATCTCATGAGCCGGATTAGAGCGTGTAGGCGTTTGACTCTGTGGGGTGATTTGAACTCGGTAGGTATGACCTCCAGCAGCTTCGCGTATTGCTTATCCGTCAGTGGTAGCGTCGGCGGCTCAGTGACCTTGATAGGGGAGAGCTGCGGGATATGGTTGATCATCTTCGCGTTGAACGCATACCGGAAAAAACCCCTCAGTCTCTCTTGCACCTTAGAGCGAGTCAGGGAAGAGGCATAATGATTCACCCACCCAGCCCTGAACTCCGTCAAGTCCGCTAGTCCTACTTCATGTGGGAACAATTTGCCCCGCTTGGCCATGAACTTTACGAGCCGACCAAGCTCCCGTTGATGCTTCTTATGTGCGGTGGGGTCTAGCCCTTGCGAAAGTTTGTCGCTGAGGAAGAGTTCGACGGCTCTCTGAAGGGTCGGTCTGGACTCGGCTTCTATCCTGACCGGACCCGTAGGCAGCGTAGGGTCGGTCGCTCTGAATCTTTCTTCCACGTCCCGCCGTCGCTCTTCTGCAATCGACCATGCACGAGTCTTGGCGGACTGCCTATGTTGCTTGCCTTCGTAGGTGTACCGAAGATGCTTTGGGCAGCGGCAGTTCTTGTAGAACTCGTCCCCTTTACGGGGACAGCCTGACGAATGCCGGACGAAGATAGTAATGGAGGGGATGACCGGAGCCAGGATCGTGCGGACTCTCATTGTGCTAATACCTGCGTTTTCATGGGCATTTGACCCGATGAGGTTAGCACAAAATTAGCACGATTCCCTATATTGTCTTTTTTACTTATTGATTCTAAATAAGAAAGAAGTGGTGGACGCGGTAGGGATCGAACCTACGACCAGTCGATTAAGAGTCGAATGCTCTACCAGCTGAGCTACGCGTCCTTGGTATGTATCTCCTCAGTGAGGAGCTGTAAGTCATTGACAGCGTGACACGCCTTTGAAACCAGCCTGACTGCAATCAATCGACTTACTAAGAATAACACAGCTTGCAGGCCCGTATGAGTCTGCAAGCTGTTTCTTTAGCCAACAAAATCCACATTTGCCTTCATCGGAATGATGCCGCGCTCGTAGCCCAGGTCAAGCAGCTTCTTGATGGCCAGCCTGCCGTCTTCGCCATAGTTGAGCGTGCGTTCGTTGACATACATTCCGACAAAACGATTGGCCAGCGTTGGGTCGAGATCGCGCGCAAACTGCATAGCATACGCGAGCGCTTCTTCGCGATTATCAAGCGCATGTTGAATGCTGTCACGCAGCGCGTTTGTCGTCGTAAGCAGTGTCTCCGTGCCAAGTGAACGACGAACTGCATTGCCGCCCAGGGGAAGCGGCAGACCAGTCTCTTCGCGCCACCACTGGCCCAGATCCAGCAGCTTCACTAGTCCGTCATTGGCGTAGGTCAACTGCCCTTCGTGAATGATCAATCCAGCCTCAAACTCGCCCGATACGACCGCTGGGATGATCTTGTCGAACGGCACAACGGCCGTCTCAATCTCCGGCGCGAACAGTTTCAGCGCAAGGTAGGCGGTAGTCAGGGTGCCGGGTACGGCGATGCGCACCTTCTTTACCTCGTCCAGCGACTGCTTGCGGCTCGATACGATCATCGGGCCATATCCTTCGCCCACGCTTCCGCCACAAGCCATCAGGGTGTAGTTCTCCTGCAGGTACGGATAGGCGTGGAACGAGATCGCGGTCACGTCATAGAATGCCTCTTTAATGGCGCGCTGATTCAGCGTCTCAATGTCCGTTAACGTATGTGTGAACTTGAAGCCCGGGACGCGGACCTTATTCGTCGCGAGTCCGTAAAACATAAATGCATCATCGGAGTCGGGGCTATGGGCAATACTAATCTCTCGAACGGCAGTGCGTGTTGCAGTCATGATTCGGTAATCCTTGGGAGAGGTAAAGAGGGGAAACACAGCCCGGCAAGCCAGACGTAACGATGAAGTAGAAACTGTTTGCTAAGCGATCAGTTTACGCCTGACGCCAGCGTTGCATTGCGCTGTAGATACCCGCAGCCGCGGTTACTTTGACAATCTCTCCCGGCAGGAAAGGGGCGACTCCCATATGCCAGATCGCAGCCGCATTCAAATGCAGCAAGGTAGCCATCCAGCTGGCGCCAAATGCGAAGAGGATCAGGGTCGAAACCGTACCCGCAACAATCCCACGCGTGAAGCGTGAACCTACGTTTCGCATGGCGCGCACGGTCCATCCGGCCGAAGCCGCAACCAATGGATATGCAAAGAGGAAGCCGGCCGTAGGGCCAATCAGCCGCGCGACTCCCATAGGCCCATTCGGGGTGAACATCGGCAATCCCATCGCACCCTGCACAAGATACAGAACCATTGCCGAGAAGCCTGCTACGGGACCAAGTGCCATGCCCACTAACAACACCGCAAAGTTCTGCAGCGTCAGTGGCACAGGGGTAAAGGGAAGTGGCAGCGATACGTGCGCACAGGCGGCCACCAGCGTTGTCGCAGCGAATGTCACGACGATCCGCCCCGGAATCGATTCCTGCAGTGCTTTGGTGCGGTGGAGAAAGCCTGACTCGGCGGAGATAGCAGATTGCATGCAGCGGTCCTTTCGCTAGTAGCGTTTAGATGAAGTTGCCTTGGCGCCGGAACTGGCCCGGAACCGCCTGATCTGATACGGGTCCGTCAGATCGCCCGCGTCTTTATTGAAATAAGCCCAATCCAGGCGCTCTGTTCCGCCATGATGATGAGACGTCTTTGGTGACTTACGGAGTCCATCCATCGAAGGGCCGTTTTCGTCGTGGATGGGATGAATCTCAATCGAAGCAGGACCGGAATTCCAGCCCTTTCTCGCAGCGATGTCATGCACCGTTTGCGGCCGCACCGCGCGAGGATGGCGAGTCTCTCGATTCTCCGTCGCTGCAAAGAGATGGTGCGCAAAATTGGCATGCGATTGCTTTCCTGCTGGTTCACTCTTATGGCCTGTTGCGATACGCCGTGCGATTGCAACCACCGCCCAAACGAGCGCGACGAAGCACAGTATCGAGATGACGAAAAGAATTTGCATGTACCGTAGCAAGAATACCAAGGTGCAAACGCTTGTGCATCTTATTCCGTAAGACTCAGAGATTTACTCGAATTTCAGCCCCGGCGTCGGCAGATGATAAAGGGCAGACTTCGCTCCCGCCAATAGCTCAAAGTGGGCATCTTTTTTCGGTATGAACTTGGTACGTCTCCGTGTTATGGAGGTTTTCCACTTGACGGAGTTTGCAGCGAAAAATTGTACTAAGAGTTGGTATGACAAGCTCGAACGCAACGCGTGCAGTGGGGAGACGTTCCGCCATCGCGCGTGTGTCCGAGCGAGTACATACGGAATGGCGAAAGATCGCGACAGCAGCGGCAGCGGTTCTCGCGGTTGGAATGGGTTATCACGTCGTCTTCGGGCAGAACGGACTTACAGCCTACCAGCAGAAGCGACAGGACTCGCAGATGCTGCAGAGCCAGCTACGTAGCCTTCAGCACGAGAACGAACTGCTGAAAGGTCACGTTGAGCGTCTGCAAAGCGACCCCAATGCCATCGAGCACCAAGCTCGCGAAGAGTTGCACTACACTCGCCCCGGTGAGGTCATCTACACCCTTCCCGCAACGCCTTCCACAAAAAACACAGCAGCCGAAGCCCCCGCAAAACACTAGGGATACGGTGCGCTGTAGATCTTGCAAACCCCTCTTCAGACTTTCCACAATCCCGTGCCCATCCTGATAGGCTCTGAAAGAAGAGGGATCCATGAAGTTCGACCTTGAAAAAGCAACCCCGCGTGAGACCTACCAACTCTTGATTGGGCTTGTTGCACCCAGACCCATCGCTCTGGTCACAAGCATGAATGAACAGGGCCGCCTCAACGCCGCGCCCTTCAGTGCCTACAACTATCTCTGCACCGATCCACCGATCATCGGCATGGGAGTCATGGACCGTCCCACGGGCGGCTTCATCCCCAAAGACACTGCACGCAACATCCGCCGTACCGGTGAGTTTGTCGTGAATGTCGTAACCGAGGATATCGCCCAGCAGATGAACATCTGTGCCACAGATTTTCCGGCCGAGATAGACGAACTCGAGATGGCTGGCCTGACAACCGCACCCTCGCAGATCGTAAAGGTTCCCCGCATCGAGCAGGCCCACGCTGCCCTTGAATGCCGCGAATACACCACCATGGAAATTGGCCGTTCTCGAATCATCCTTGGCCGAGTAGTCTCCATCTACATCGAAGACAAATTTATCGATCCGGCTGGCCCTTACGTAAAAGCTGAAGAACTGCACGCCATCGGTCGCATGAATGGTCTAGGCGCTTATGTGAAAACCCGGGATTCATTCCTCAACATCCCTCGTATCCCTTACGCCGAGTGGCTAAAAGGAAAGCGCTGATCGATCCTAGGCCAGATAATCCCTCAACCAGGGATCCGTAGACCGCACCAACTCCAGCGTCGTGCCGTCAAAGACCACCCTGCCCTCATTCAGCACAAGGAACCTCGTGCTGTCATCGATTCCGCCATCAGTCAGCCGCTCGACCTCGCCCGTCTCGGTATTGAACCGACTCATCGCCAGCAAAAAGGCATCCTGCATCCTATGCGTAATCAGCAGCGCCGTTGTATGAGAAACATCGCGCTGCTTGATCACCAGATCTACAATGGTCGTAGACGTAATCGGATCAAGACCAGCCGTTGGCGAGTCGTAAAGAATCAGATCGGGCTTACTGATGATCGCGCGCGCAATCGAAACCCTCCGTCTCATTCCTCCCGAAAGCTCCGGGGGATATTTCGCAATCGCTTGCTCTAGCTCTACAAACTGCAACGCCTCCACCACCCTCGTATGGGCTTCTTCTTCTGAAACACCCTCCTCGTTCAGGCGATAAGCCACGTTCTCTTCAACCGACAAAGAGTCGAACAGCGCCGACTCCTGAAAGACCATGCCGACGCGGCTACGCATCAGGAACAGGTCTTTTTCGCTCATCGCGGTAATGTCCTCACCGAAGACACGAATTGTGCCGGAGTCCGGTCGCAGCAGACCGTTGGTCAACTTCATCAGGACGGACTTTCCGCCTCCCGCAGGCCCCAGAATGATGCGCGTTTCCCCGCGATGCACCGTAAACGAGATATTTTGCAGCACTTGCTTCTCATCGAAGCGAATCGACACATCCTCGAACGAGACCACAACCTCTCTCTCGCCGGTATGCTGGCCGTTCTGCTCGACGTCGCTGCTGGTCATTTCCTGGGGCATAGTTTCGATCACTTGCCAAAGATGCCGATCATGGCACGGCTCACAATAAAGTCCACAATGATGATGAAAACCGACGAAACCACCACCGCCTGCGTCGTAGCCCGTCCAACGCCCTGTGTTCCGCCCTTCGTATTCATGCCGAAGTAGCACCCCACCGTCGCAATAATGAAGCCGGAGAACAAAGGCTTTGTCAGCCCCTGAACGACATCTCCATACGCCAGCGCGCGGTAAGAGTTATGAAAATAGGACGAAGCATTCAATCCCAGCATCCCAACGCTAACTAGCGCCCCACCGGCGATACCCACCGCATTGGCCACAATCGTAAGAAAAAACAGCATGAAGACAGTCGCATAAAGCCGCGGCGTAACCAACTTCCTTACCGGATCAGTGCCCAGCGCCCGCATCGCATCGATCTGCTCGGTCACCTTCATAGACCCCAGCTCCGAAGCCATGCCCGACGCATTTCGCCCCGAGACCATCAGGCCCGTCAGCACCGGCCCCAGCTCCTTCACCATCGACAACGCGACCAGGTTCCCGGTCAAACTCACCGACCCGAACGCCTGCAACGATGTAGCAGACTGCAGCGCAAGCACGCAGCCTGTAAAGAAACCCGTAAGAACCACAATCGGCATCGATCCCACGCCGATCGAGTCCATCTGCGTAAAGATGTCAGCCCAATACCGCGGCCCTGAAAAAATGTTGATAATCGCACGCCAGGACAGGATCGAGTAATCCTGTACGGCGGCGAGCTCCTGTTTTGCGAAGACCTCTGGGGACACGAGTGGCATAGTCTTATCTGGCTCAATGTATCAGATGCGCAGCTCTAGCTGTCGATTGCATCTTATTGAGCCGATTACTACACGACGGAGGTGCAGAGGCACCCTTCGGAGTGAGAAGATAGTAGGGATGAGCTTGCAGATGACCGCCGCGGTCTTGTACGGCAAAGAAGACCTTCGATTAGAGCGGGTAGATATCCCCCGCGCCTCGCACGGAGAGCTGGTCGTTCGTGTAGGCGCAGCCCTTACCTGCGGCACTGATCTCAAGGTCTACCGCCGCGGGTACCATGCTCTCATGTTGCGGCCGCCCATCCCCTTCGGCCACGAACTCGCCGGTATAGTTACCGAAGTTGGCCCTGGCGTCACCGCCTTCCGCGAAGGCGACCGCATCGTAGCCCTCAACTCCGCGCCCTGCGACGTCTGCTTCTTCTGCACCCATGGCCAGCAGAATCTCTGCGAAGATCTCCTCTTCAACAACGGCGCCTACGCCGAGTACATCCGCATCCCCGCCCGCATCGTCGAAAAGAACACCCTCCTCATCCCCGACGGTGTCCCCTTCGAGCACGCCGCCCTCACCGAGCCTCTCGCCTGCGTCGTCCGCGGCCTCGAAGAGAGCGGAGCCCGTCCCGGCGACACCATGGTCGTCATCGGTGCCGGCCCCATCGGACTCATGTTTATGCACGCAGCCCAGATCGCCGGCGCCAACGTCATCGCCGTTGTCAAACGCGAGGACCAGATCGTCGCCGCCAAACTCTTTGGTGCCTCTTGCGTCGTCCACATCGAAGCCGTCGACGACGTAATCGCCGCCACCCGTGCCCTTACCCCCGAAGGCCGCGGCGCAGACATTGTCATCGAAGCCGTAGCCATCCCCGCCACATGGGAGTGGGCCGTCGACATGGTCCGCAAAGGCGGCCTCGTCAACTTCTTCGGTGGCCCGCCCAGCGGCACCCAGGTCCAGCTCGACACCAACCGCCTCCACTACGGCGACATCACCCTCAAAGCCAGCTTCCACCATACGCCCGCCACCTGCCGCACGGCCTTCGAGCTTGTCACCAGCGGCCGCTTCAAGTGCGCTGAATACATCACCGGCCGCGCCGTTCTCGCGCAAGTCCCCGAGCTCTTCGCCCGCATGATGACCCGCACCTCCGACTCCCGCGACATCAAGACCGCAGTCTTCCCCAGCGGGGTGCCCCAATGAGCGAGATCACGCTGCCGCCTCAGCACGCGCTGCTAGGTGCCCCCCACTCTTACCTCACCCCTTTGGACCGCCCAACCCTCCAGGAGGCGCAGGAGTGGTGCGCTGAGCTCACCAGCTCCCACTACGAGAACTTCCACGTAGCCACCTGGTTCCTCCCTCGCGGTACGCGCCCCCACTTCGAGAGCATCTACGCCTACTGCCGCGTAGCCGACGACCTCGGCGACGAAGTCCCCGACTCCGTCGTAGCCATGCGCCTCCTCGATGCCTGGGGCTCCATGCTCGACGAGTGCTACGACAACCCCGAGCGCTCCATGCACCCGGTCTTCGTCGCTCTTCAGCCCACCATCCGCCAGTTTGATCTCCCCCGCCAGCTCTTTTACGACCTCCTCCACGCCTTCCGCATGGACCAGGTCAAGACCGCCTACAAAACCTGGGACGAGCTCGTCGAATACTCCCACTACTCCGCGAACCCGGTAGGCCGTCTCGTCCTCCTCGTCTGCGGTTACAAAGAAGAATCAACGGCGCTCCTCTCCGACAAAGTCTGCACCGCCCTCCAGCTCGCGAACTTCTGGCAGGACGTAGTCGAAGACGCCGAGCGTGGCCGCCGCTATCTCCCCGCTGAGTACATGCTGCAGTACGGAGTTGAAGAGGGCCAGATCCTCGGCCGCGTCTTTACCCCCGAGTTCCGCGCCATGATCGAAAGTCTCGTCATCCGCACCCGCAACATGCTCAGTGAAGGCGGCAACATCAGCGTCCACGTCAGCAGGGAACTCGCCGTCACCCTCGACCTCTTCCGCAAAGGCGGTGATGCCATCCTCGACGGCATCACCGCGCAGGACTTTGACGTCCTCCGCGGCCGCCCCGTGGTCTCCAAGACAAAGAAGCTCAGCCTTCTCGCCGGTGCTCTCTTCAGCAAGCTTTCCGCGGAGCTCCACCGTTGACCACTGCCGAAGCCTACAGTATCTGCCGTTCTATAGCGCAGCGCGAAGCCAAGAACTTCTACTACGCCTTCCGCGTCCTGCCCCAGCACAAAAGCGACGCCATGTGCGCCGTCTACGCCTTCATGCGCCGCGCCGACGACATCGCCGACGACGAGTCCATGCCCATCGAAGACCGCCGCCTCGTCATGGCCAACTGGGTCGCTGCATGGCGCATCGCCCGCACCTCAGGCATCTCCGACGACCCCGTCTTCCTCGCCCTTAACGACACCCAAAAGAGTTTCGCCATCCCCGACACTCTCCTCGAAGAACTTGTCCAGGGAACCACCATGGACCTTGATACTCCTCCTGCAATCGAGGGCGAGCCCCAAACCTTCACCACCTTCGCAGAGCTCTACCGGTACTGCTACCTCGTAGCCTCCGTCGTAGGCCTCGTCTGCATCCGCATCTTCGGCTACACCGACCCGCAAGCTGAAAAACTAGCCGAAGAGACCGGCATAGCCTTCCAACTCACCAACATCCTCCGCGACGTCAAAGAAGACGCCGAGCGCGGACGCATCTATCTCCCGCTCGACCTTCTCGCCGAACACAACATCTCTCTCGACCGCATCCGCGCCCTCGCAACCGGAGCTGCTCTCCAACCCAGCGAGCGCGCCGCCCTACAATCCCTCGCCACCCGCGCCGAGCAGTACTACACCTCCGCCGACCGCCTTCTCCCCCTCATCGCCGTCGATAGCCGCGCCGCCCTCTGGGTCCTTGTCACCATCTACCACGGCCTCCTGCTCAAAATCAAAGCCGCCAACTACGACGTCTTCTCCCATCGTGCCAGCGTCTCCACCCCCAAAAAACTCCTCATCCTCGCCCAGGGCGCAGCCATGTCGATGCGCAATCGCGGAGCCTCCCGATGACCCCCGCCCACAGCGACGTCATCGTCGCCGGAGCAGGCGTAGCCGGCCTCTCCGCCGCGCTCGCCCTCTCCAGCGCGGGCGCAAAAGTCACCCTCCTCGAACGCCGCCCTTACATCGGCGGCCGAGCCTACTCCTACGACCACCCCGCCCTCGACGAGACCATCGACTCCCAGCACGTCGTCCTCGGCTGCTGCACCAACATCCTCGATCTCATCCGTCAGGCCGGCACCTCCGACACCATCCGCTGGTACGACGAGCTAACCTTCCTCGAGCCCAGCGGTCGCCGCACCCTCCTCAACACCAGCACCCTTCCCGCACCCGGCCACCAGTCCCTTAGCTTCCTTCGCGCCCCCATGCTCAACCTGCGCGACAAGACCGCCATCGCCACCGGCCTCATGCACTTCCTCCGCGGCTATCCCGCAGACGACACCGAGAGCTTCGCCTCCTGGCTCAAGCGCACCGGCCAAACCGAACGCGCCATCCGCCACTTCTGGGAGCCGGTAGTCGTAGGCGCCCTCAATGACACCTTCGACCGCTGCTCCGTCAAATACGCCGGCAAAGTCTTCCACGAATCCTTCCTGCGCTCCCCTGAAGCAGGCCGCCTCGGCATCCCCGCTGCCCCGCTCACAGAGTTCTTCACTCCAGTAGCCGATCTCGCCATCCGTCAGGGAGTTGATTTCAAGCTCAAATCCGGAGTCGAACGCATCGAGCAACTCCCAGACAACCGCTGGCAAGTTCTCGCAGGCGGCCAGTCTTATACCGCCGACTCCGTCATCCTGGCCACCGACTTTCGGCAGACCCACGTTCTTACCGCCTCACTCCCATCGGCGCCCACCAGCCACTTCGACGAGTTCGTCCCCGCCCCCATCACCACCATCCACCTCTGGTACGACCGCGACGTAACCGGCCTCGACCACGCTGTCCTTCTCGACACCCGTATCCAGTGGGTCTTCGTCAAATCCCGCATCCGCCGCTGGCCCGCCGACCGAGGCTGCTACCTCGAACTTGTCATCAGCGCCTCCTGGCCCGAGCTAGAGATGAACAGGGAAGCGATCCTCAACTCCGCTATAACAGAGTTCGAAACCTTCTTCCGCTCAGCCCGCCAGGCAAAGCTTCTCAAAACCGGCATCCTGAAAGAAGCCCGCGCCACCTTCTCCGTAACTCCCGGCCTGGATGCCTTTCGCCCAACGCAAGCCACCCAATGGCCCGGCCTCTTCTTAGCCGGAGACTGGACCGCCACCGAATGGCCCTCCACCATGGAAGGAGCCGTCCGCAGCGGCCGTCTTGCTGCCGGATCCGTCACCGGCAACCCCAACCGGTTCCTATCCCCAGAGCTTCCAGCCACTGGCCTTATGCGCTGGCTCAGTTCTTCGAAATAGACGTCTCGTTAGCGCGCCAGCAGTACCACACCAACTGCCACAAACAGAGCCGCCAACCACCGTCTCCTGTCCACATTTTCGTGCAGAAAAAGCTTGGCCGCAGCCGCATTGCCGACATAGGTCAGCGAAGCTGTAGCCGGTGCCGCCAGCGATAACTCCACGATAGAAAGCGTATAAAGCATCGCAAAAAAATTCAGCGCCATGCACAGCGCCCCGACAAGAAACAACGGACTCGATAGCACAGCGCGAATCGCACCCGGCAATCCACTTCGTTCCCGAATGATATCCAGGTCTCCAAGCCGCCGCATCGCCGCCGCAATCAGGCATTCGCCCGCAATTGCAAGTGCAGCGACCATCAGGATCGCGCTCCAGGTTCGCATCAGGGAATCAGCAAGCATCATCCTTATCGCCCCGCCCCTGAGTCCATCAGGTCAAGCTCATGATGTTGTTCCGGAACTTGTTCTGTTCTCGACGGCCCATTAGCCACAAAGCCCACAGCACACACAATCATCCCAATCCCTGCCCATCGATACACCGAAAGATGCTCATGCAGCCAGAAGTGACTCAGCAGGGCAACAACAACATAGCCAAACGCGGTAGCAGGCATCACGAACGTGAGATCCGCCCAGGAGAGGGCGGTCATATAGCTTGCAAAAAATCCGATTAATAAAACAATTCCGGAGGCGACATAGGGATTGAATAGAGCCCGCCAGAGCAATCCAAGATGATGAAAGTCGACAGCGCCAACCTGGGCCATGCCGCGAGAGAGCAGCGTGTCCCCAACCGATGCCGTGAGCATAATAGCGATAAGTATGGCGTATTGAGAGGGTTTTAAGCGGTGGGTCATTTGTCAAAACGTGGGCTTAATGCGCCTGCATCAAGGGTATCACCCGCCGTCCACGCCGTAGGACGATAACAGCCACGAAAATGATTATGGGGATCCAAAAGGATCCCCATAACCATTTGCAGTGCAATTAGAAATTAAGTTTACGCATTCATACTGACGGATTCCTGCTGCTTCAGTGCGTTCTCTTCTTTCTTCGCGCGAGCCGCCTTGTTGCGCTGAGCGCGAAGCTTCATGAACGCCTTCGCCTCAACATAAAGCCGCGGCACATCGCGGTTCACGACTGCCTTCCAGACCACGCGGAACGCAGCCTTCGGACGGAAGTAATACTCGTCGTAGAACTTGTGCACCATCTCCATCACGTACTCGGTGGGAAGGCCCGGATACTCGATGTGCGCCATCTGGTGCCCACCACCGTCTTCCATCTTCTCGTTCGTGATGAAGTTGTTCTTTTTCGCAAAGTCGTAGAACTCTGTTCCAGGATAAGCATGGGCCACAGAAACCTGAATCGTCTCGCAGTCCAGAGTCTTCGCGAAGTTGATCGTGTTGCGAATCGACTCTTTCGTCTCACCCGGCAGGCCGAGAATAAAGTCCGCGTGAATGATCAGTCCAAGATCATGGCAGTCCTTCACAAAGTCACGCGCGCGCTCAACCGTAGCACCCTTCTTGATGTTCTTGAGAATCTGCGGATCGCCCGACTCAAAGCCAACGATCAGCAACCGGCAACCAGCGTCCTTCATTGCCTTCAGAGTGTCGCGGTCAGTAGTCACACGCGACGTGCACGACCACGTAATCCCGAGCGGCTTCAGCTTCGCGCAAAGCTCAATCGTGCGTACCTTCTGAATGTTGAAGGTGTCGTCATCGAAGAAGAACTCCTTGACGTGAGGGAAGTTCTCCTTCGCCCACTTCATCTCTGCTGCCACGTCATCGGTCGACCGCTTGCGCCACGCATGGCCGCTCAACGTCTGGGGCCACAGGCAGAACGTGCACTGCGCCGGGCATCCGCGCGTCGAATACAGAGAGATGTACGGATGCAGCAGGAACGGCACGTTGTACCGCGTCACATCCATATCTCGCTTGTAAATCTTCGTTGCCCACGGCATCGCATCCAGATCTTCCACCTGCGGACGGTCCGGATTGTGCTGGATCACACCGTTCGCATCCTTGTAGCTGATGCCCAGGATCTCATTTAACGATTTGCTGTTCGCATACTCGACGACAGAGAAATCGAACTCACGCCGGCAGACAAAATCGATCACCTCGCACTCATTCAAAGCACGATCGGGATCAGTTGTTACCGGTGGCCCAACGAATGCAATCCTGATCGAAGGATTCGCCTTCTTGATCGCCCGCGCCAATCCATGGTCGCCGCTCCACCCTACGGTAGAGGTAAACAGCACAAGAAACTCATAGCCCTTGGCAATCTCGATCGTCTCTTCTGCCGAAACATGATGCGGTGGCGCATCGAGCAGCTTGGAGCCCTCCAACATGCCAGCCGGATAGGCCAGCCATACCGGATACCAGTAAGATTCGATTTCGCGGGTAGCGGGCCAACGGGAGCTGGCACCGCCGTCAAAGTTCTCAAAGGAGGGCGGGTTTAAAAACAATGTCTTCAGCGGCATAATGATAGTTCAATTTTACCATTCAGTTACGCCTTCCGGGGGTATTTATGCCGTTCCGCCCGTGGTTCCATTAAGTTAGATGAAATATCACTCAGGGCTTTGGTGTATCAACCGTCTGCGTCTGCGCAACTGTCTTTAGCCACGACTCCAGCTCCCCGGTCTGGCGCATCAGATTGATCTGCGACTGTCGCATCTGAAACGACGTATCAAGCAAGGTGAGAAACTTTTCCCGCTCTGCAATGCGAGAATTCTGCTCATCTTTCGGTGTCATCTGCGTACCCGCAACGCTCCCCGTACCCGCCTTCAACTGAACCAGCATCACATCCAGCTGTTGTTGCGCCAGTTGCTGATCTAGATTGGCGACCTCGGCTCTCGCGGATAATTCTGCGGTAGCATGTTGCGCCTTCAGTCGCCCATCAAGAAACTGATCCCGCGCAACATCTGCCTCATGCTGCGCCCGCGTAGCCTCAGCTGCCGATTCTCTCGCCTTCGCCCTATGCACCATGTCGAAAACAGGAAGCGTAATCTCGACGCCGATCCCGGCGTTATTGTGCTGAAAGTGGCTGTAGTAGAGGTCGTAGTTGTTGAACTTCGCGAATCGGTTATATTGAGCCGCGAAGAAAATCTGAGGTCGCCACAGATAGCGGGAATCGCCAAACGCGATCTCGCGCTTTGCCTGTGCGATGGCATAGGCTGACTCTACCGCGGGGCTATTTGGCAAAGCCGTATCGGACTTATCAGATACCGTCGCTGTAAACTGCGGAATGCTGCTCGATACAACATCCAGGCCCCGAATCGGTAACCCGGTCAGTCGTGCCAGATGTGCCCTGTCGACCGTTGTCTCATCCTCTGCGCGAAGCTTTGCCAGTCGAATCTGAGCGAACGAGAGGCGTGCTGTCGTAAGGTCGATCGGCGTATCCTGCCCGGCATCGAGACGGTCCTGAACGATATTCACCAACCGTTCCGCGTAACGCGCCTCCTCCTTCAACGCTTCCTGTCGTCGCAGGTCCCTATCCAGTGCTGCATAAGTGATCGCCGTATCCTCGGCGACCGCCATGCGGGCATCCTTCAGGTCCAGGTTCGCCGCATCCAGCGATGCCCGCGCGGCACGGATGTAATCCATCTGCGAAAAGTTGAAGATCAACGACTGAGATGTAACGTTGAAGACCGAAGGTTGGCCGACCGGGAAACCATACGAATATCCCAGCCCCGAACCACCGACCAGCGTCGGAATGTAGATGTCCCGCGTCTGCGCCAGCGCTGCAACTGCCTTATCGACCTCCGCCTTAGCCATCAGAACCCTCGGGCTGTTCTTAAGCGCAAGATCGACGGCTGTTGTGAACGATATCTGCGCCCCGGCAGGTATTGCCACCAGGGCGAACGCAGAACACGTAATGAGTAAACGAAGGTGACGGGTCATGCGTCTTGAAATGCTCCTGCGAGACTTGGCTGAAGACTATCGTATCGCCTTTACTCTACATGCCCTGCATTGCCTTGCGGGCAGGAACATAGTTTGAGGCCATCGCAAGTGCTGCGGCATACTCGTGGTGCGCTCCAACAGCGTCACCCCGCTTCAAAAGAAGATCACCAAGCTGCATATGTACCTTGAATGCAGGCGCCCCATCTGACTTTGCCGGTGACGAAAGATATTCCCGCAAAAGGCGCTCGGCCAACTCCGGTGATCGTTTCGTTGCTGTCAGTATGCTTGCGGCATCTACCAGTACGCTATCGTTTTTGCGATCTGCTTCTACTCCGGCCTGCACGGCTGCCATCGCTTTATCCATCTGTCCCTTTTCCTGATAGAACTGGCCCAGATCGATGAAAGCCTCCGGAGTCTTGCCGGCTGCTGCGGCCGCTCTGTACTCTGCTTCAGCAGTCGCGGTGTCTTTCTTCTTATTCGCAATCTCCGCCAGCAGGCGATGGTATCGGGCAGCGGAATAGGGCTGCATCTGCTGGGCGAGCCGCTGCGCCTTGTCCAGCCCTCCACCCACAATCGCGGGAGCATCAACATAGTATTCGCCCAGGTCGCTCATCGCGTGTACGTTGGCAGGATTCAGTTGAACCGCCCGTTCAAAGGCTGTTCTTACCTTCTTAGCAAGCGAAAACGCCGTCAGGGCATTTGCTTTCGATGCCTTGAGCCCGTAGGCACGTCCTAGCCACATCTGGGTGTCGCTGTCGTTAGGATCGGCAGCAGCCGCCAACTCGCATTCGCGAACGGCATCATCAGCCATCTCCTGGGCATAGTAGACTCGGCATAGAAGCTGACGTGCCTTTGCATTATCAGGCTGTGAACTCACTATCTCGCGCAGCATAGCAGATGCTTCGTCTACGCGGCCTTGTTGCAGAAGACTGTCCGCCTGCGCATGGTCGGCACGCAGCGGTAGGGATAGAGCTAGCAAAGCCAATAAGGAGCAAAGCCGGATACGGATCTTATATCTCAACATCAACATTGTTATTCGACAATCTTTACCACGAGACCATGCGTCAGATCGCGGTTGCTCGTAGCGCTCAACGCAACCGTATCTTTCTCGGTAAGTCCTCCGATAATCTCAACCCGTGTCAGGTTGACCACGCCAACCTGTACAGGAGTGCGGACCAGTTTGCCGGCGACCACCCGAAACACATAGTCACTCGCTCCCTCGGTCCTCAGGGCCTCTCGCGGTACGCTCAGCACGTTAAACCGTTGCGACGTTGTGACTGTCACCGTTACATTCGTGTTCGGCAGCAGATCGCCGTGGGCATCATCCACGGTGATGATCGCTTCACCTACATTTCTCGTGCCATACGTAATCACTGTCGAAGGTGCGCGGCTGATATGACCATGCCATGTCTGGTTCGGTTTAGCGTCCCACACAATTTTCACTGCCTGACCAACAGCCAGCTTCCCAATCTCCGGTTCATCAAAGTAAGCGCGTACCTGAATACGATTTAAATCAGCCACATCCAGTAGGTCTTCACCCGCAGGAACAAAGTCGTAGGTAGATACAGGAATCGAATAGACTGTTCCGCTCAGCGGAGACCGGATATTTGCGGCCGCATAGCTGCTTTGTGATGCGGCAACAGCTGCCTGTGCATCTGCCACCTGTGCCTGCGCTCGCGTATGATCTCCAGGGCTGTAACGTTGTGCGCTGCGCTGTCGTGTACTTTCGAGCGCACTCGTCGCCTCTTGCAGACGCTGCTCCGCAGAAGCCACCTCGGCAGCAGAAGCCGCCCCCTTCTGCTGGAGCTGATGCAACGCCGCCAGATCACTCTCAGCCTGCTTCTTATGCGTCTCGGCGCGGCTAAGGTCTGCCTGCAGCGTCACCCTCTCCTCCTGCGTCCCACCCTCTTTCAGATTCTGAAGGTTCAGCTCCGCGGACTGGAGCGTAGCCTTTGCCGTAGCCAAACGTGCAACGGCGTCAGCGTCTTCCATCTTCACCAGCAGATCTCCGGCCTTTACCTTCTGACCAACCCCTACATATAGCTTTGCCACGACTCCAGGAGCAGGCGAGTGGGCCTGAAATATCTCGACCGGCTCTACTCTGCCATTGGTCGATACGGTGCTCAGCAGGTTCTGATGATTGACCGCCGCCACCCGGATTTCCACCTTCTCGCGGGTCAGCGTGCGTATTCCCACAATGATCAGAACAATGACTGCGAGAATGAGGCCCCACAGCATAAAAGGATTAAGGCGTCTTGTCTCGAGAGTCGGCATCGGATTGAATCGTCAGTATATAAGACGCGAAAGCAGCGAAAACGAATCGAAAAAATCACCGTCAATCGTCCACTAGCGCAAACTCGTAGTACTATCCGATCTTTTCGTTATTTTGATAGGGCAATTCGTAAGTCGATCATCTCCAGTTCAAGACCTGGAAACTGGGGATTTGTCTTCGCCTTCAACCGATAGACAATATCGATGCGCGATCCCTGGTGCAGTGCCAGCTCCTTGCAACGGTCCGGCCAGTTCACACTGCGACCCCAGCCCAGCGCAGTGAATCGCACCGTCTCGCCCTCGTGTTGCAGCTGCAGGCACACATGCTTTTCTTTAATCAGACGAACATCCGCCGTCAGCGTAACTCCGCGGGTCATAAACACCGGCTCACGATTTCCGACTCCGAATGGCGCGCACCGCACCAGCCAGTCGAAGAACTCCTGCGTCAGGTCGCTCAGCGATACCTCGGCATCGCACTCCAGATCCGGCATCAGCATCGGCCCCGTCAGCAGGGAAGCGCCGTGACGCCGCATTCTGTCCCGCAGAAGTTCCACGCGCTTCGAGGGCAGCGAAAACCCTACCGCATGAGCATGCCCGCCAAACCGGGTAAACATGCCATCCATGTCGCCGGAAGCCGCATGAACATCTGTTAGCGCATCGAGCAGATGAAATCCGGCTATCGACCGTCCCGATCCATGCGCCTGCCCGTCTTCATGCGTCAGCACCAGTGCCGGCCTGCCCGTACGATCTACGACTCGTGATGCAAGAATCCCCAGCACTCCCCGATGCCAGTCAGCATCGTCCAGAACAATGCATTCAGCCAGAAACTCACCATCCGCGCCGCGCATCGTCTCCAACTGCGTCTCAATCGCCTCCAGAGCCCTGGCCTCAGTCGCTCGCCGGTCATCATTCAACCGGTTCAGCTTCTCCGCCAGCTCGGTCGCGCGGACCGCATCCCGCGTCAGGAACAGTTCAACGACATCACTCGCAATATCCATTCGCCCCGCAGCATTGATACGAGGAGCCAGCCGAAACCCAACCTCGGTCGCCGTAGGCACACGTTTCGCTGGAATCTCGGCCACCTGCATCAGTGCCCTCAGCCCCGGCTGTACCGGATTCCGCAACTCCCGCAAGCCCAGCGCCGCAACCACTCGGTTCTCGCCCTCAAGCGGCACCGAATCGGCAATCGTCGCAATTGCAACCAGCTTTAGAAAAGAAGGAACCAGTCCACGCTTCAGCTTGTCTCGCTCCGCATCCGTCTCTGCCGCTGCCGCCAAAATCGCATGAGCCAGCTTGAACGCCACCCCCGCGCCGCACAACGATTTGAAAGGATAAGGACAGCCCTTCTGCGCCGGATTTAGCACCGCCACAGCCTCGGGAACACCCTCGCCATCATCGGGCAAATGATGGTCCGTAACGATCAGGTCCATCCCCAGCGCCTTCGCCTCGGCAGCCGCAGCAAACGCTCGAATCCCCGTATCGACGCTGATCACCAGTCGCACTCCAGATGCAGCCGCCTGCCCCAGAACACCCGTCTGCATCCCATAGCCTTCACGGATTCGATGCGGCACATGGTATGTAACCACCGCAGGCCGCTCCTTCGTGGCAATCCGCTCAATTGCCGTCTTCAGCAACACCGTCGCGGTCGTTCCATCCACGTCGTAGTCGCCGTAGATCAGGATCGGCTCGCCATCGCGAACCGCTCGCTGTATCCGCGCCACAGCCACCTGCATCCCCAGCATCAGCATGGGGTCGATCAGGTCATCGAGAGAAGGATGAAAGAAACTCTGTGCCGCGGCCGCATCGACAATGCCGCGCCCAACCAGCAGCTCGGCGATGGCCCGCGGACACCCCGTCGCCTCCACCAGTCGTTCCACCGCACCGCGATCAACTGTGCGAATCATCCATTGCTGTAACAGCCCTGCCTGGGCAGAGATCATGCGTTACTCGTCGCGATCGCGATCGTCCACCACAATACCGCCCAGATCGGTCACCGTCTCCATCAGGCTCTGAAAGCTGTCATACCAGTCCGTCGCAATCTCGAAGATGAACATCACACCCTGGTGAGCGAACCCGAGCTGCAGATAACCCACCTTGCCCACATGGTTCACCAGATACTCTGCGTCGTCCAGCTCCTCAGCATCCTCATCCGGAAAAGTCTGGTCGCGGAGCTGTTCCAGCAGAATGGCGATGTCGGATTTCTCCAGAACAACCTCGCTCATCGTTACGAAGGGCGCACCCGCGGCCTTCGCATGCTCTACAAAGTCCTTCCACGCGTCCGGATTGTCGTCTTCAAAGACGACCGTAGGCACATCTTCCGTAATATAGCCATTCAGCCGCCGCATACCGTGGCCGGCGATGAACGCCACCATATCGTCTTTAAGCGAGATAAGATTGTCTGATTGCATCAAGTAGCTATTGTCTCAGAAAGCCCTGTGTGTAGTACATCCGTCCAACCCCAGGAAGGGAACCGCATTCTTGCCGAAATTTGACCACCACATCTTCATCTGTGCCAACGAGCGCGATGAAAGCGCCGCCCGTCCCAGCTGCCTTCCCAACGGAAGCAAAAAGCTTAAATCCACCTTCAAGGACGCCATCAAAGACGCCGGTCTCAAACACCACATTCGAGCCAACGAATCCGGATGTCTTGACCAGTGCGAACACGGCCCTGTCGTCGTGATCTATCCCGAGGCCATCTGGTATGGCTTTGTCCACCCTAAAGACGTCCAGGAGATCGTAACCGAACATCTCCTCCACGGCCGGCCCGTCGAGCGTCTACGTCTCCCAGATACCTGCCTCAACACCGAGCATTGCCCCCACAAGCCAGTCTCAAAACACAAGTAGTCTTACCGCCGGGGCCAAAACCCGCATGATATATTCGAGTTAAAGTCAATGATTTTTTCTAAAGATTACGTTGGATACCTGGCGCGCCAGACCGTGAAACACCTCGTCGACGCGAAGATGATTCACACAGACAAACCGGCCGTTCTCAATGAGCGCGTCGCCGCCGCCATGGTAGACGAGCTCTCCCTCGAAGACCGCATCAACGACGAGGTCCGCGTCATCCTCGAAGCCTTCCAGGACGACATGCGCAAGACCGGAGCCAGCTACCCCGAGATGTTCAAAAAAGTGAAAAACGAGCTGGCCCGCAAATACAAGGCGGTGCTGTGAGAATCTCCCGCGACAAACTCAACAAACTCGCCCACACCGTAGCCGACACCCTCGCTGACATCCCCGAGTGCGACTTCCTTGAGGACCGCAACACCATCCGGCAGGAAGCCCGCAAAGCCCTCGAAAAGCTCCTCCTCGAAGAGACCAAGATCGACGCCGCCGCCCGCCAGAAGATCGCCTCGCAGCGCAAGATCATCCTCGAAGGCTCACAGGAGTGGGACATCCTCTACCGCAAGTACTACAACGACGAAGTCAAGAAGCTCGGCCTCTAACTTCCTCTTACAAATTCCCGTCCTGCAGAGCAGAGGATGCACTAAAGCTGCTATAATCAACTCATCGCAACGGAGAGCCATCTCACGTTCTGGCGTCATGGTGTAACTGGTTAACACGCCGCCCTCTCAAGGCGGAGAGTACGGGTTCGATCCCCGTTGACGCTACCAAGCCCTTCTTATTGTTAGTGTTTGGCGCCATGGTGTAACTGGTTAACACGCGGCCCTTTCAAGGCTGAGAGTACGGGTTCGATCCCCGTTGGCGCTACCATCCCTTCCTTGCAAACCAATCTACTTTCCATTCGTCTAAATAAACGGTAGGACTGCCAATTCTCGCACTTTCCAGCGCTGAGAGCAGGGTCCTGCCTCCATCGTCGCAACCCATTCCCCTTTCGATGTATTGGGGATATAGCGACCGTGGCTTATACCAGACGCTATGCAAACCATTCCTGCACTCCTGCATTTCTCTCTGCCTCTACCTCCAAAGCGTAGAAAAATTGGCATTACCACCGCTACGGCGGCCTACACCACCTTTCTCCTCGCGTCCAAATTCCTTCTACCAAGTGCGCACGAGCGTTCCGAAACAGTGCTGCACTTATTAGCCGATACAGCATTCCAGACCATCCTCTTCGTAGTCTTTTTCGCATTCCTCCGATTCATCTGGCCGCGAAATGTCAAACCCATGGTCAACGTCAATCAGTCCGCAAAATTTCATCGCGACACGGCCGAAGAGCTCGAATCAGCCTCACCGGAACTAACCGGCACATCGGCACAATCGCTTAGGTAAAGCTGAAGTCGAACTCGCTATACTACTTATGTGAGCAAGACTTTCTACATCGAAACCTTCGGCTGCCAGATGAACGCCCATGACTCCGAAAAAGTCATCGGCACCCTGGAGCAGCAGGGCTACGCCCGTGTCCAGGACGAAGCCGACGCCGGCTTGATCCTCTACAACACCTGCTCCATCCGCGACAAAGCCGAGCAAAAGGTCTTCCACCGCCTCAACGAGTACAAGCGCCTCCAGGGCGAAGGCAAAAAATTCGCCGTCCTAGGCTGCGTAGCCCAGCAGGAAGGCGAGCGCATCTTCGAAAAGGCCCCCTACGTCTCATTAGTCGCCGGTTCTGCTTCCTACCGCAACCTCCCCGACATGCTCACCCGCCTCGAAGCCGGTGAAACCCGTATCACCGGCCTCGACGACCGCCAGACCGACCTCACCTTCGAGACTGACTTTACCTCCCGCTCCAACCCTCACCGCGGCTACATCACTATCATCGAAGGCTGCGACAAGTTCTGCGCCTACTGCGTTGTCCCGTACACGCGCGGCAAAGAACGCTCCCGCACCGCCGCCTCGGTCCTCGTCGAAGCCCGCAAGATGGTCGACCTCGGCTACACCGAAATCCAGTTCCTCGGCCAGAACGTCAACTCCTACCGCGACCCTTCCGGCCGCATGTCCTTCTCCGAGCTCCTCGTCGCCGTAGGCGAACTCCCCGGCATCCGTCGCGTCCGCTTCACCACCTCACACCCCCGCGACTTCACCCGCGATATCGTCCAGGCCATCGACGCCACCCCCACCCTCTGCGACCACATCCACCTGCCCGTGCAGTCCGGCTCCACCGCCGTCCTCAAAGCCATGTCCCGCGAGTACACCCGCGACTGGTACCTCGAACGCATGAGCTGGATCCACGCCGCTCAGCGCGATATCTCCATCACCAGCGACATGATTGTCGGTTTCCCCGGCGAGACCGACGCCGACTTCGAGGACACGATCACCCTCATCGACGCCGTCAAATACGACGCCATCTTCGCCTTCAAATTCTCCCCCCGTCCCAATACCCCTGCCGTCCACATGGCCGACAGCATCCCCGAGTCTGTCAAAGACCAGCGTCTCCGCATCCTCAACGACCGCCAACGCGAAATCCAGCGCAACCACTACGCCCGCCACCTCGATCAGATCGTCGAAGTCATGGTCGAAAGCTACAACCCCGCGCGAAATCAGGTAGTTGGCCGCAGTTCTCAAAACAAAACTGTTAACTTCACCACCGCGCAGCTCGAAAACTCGAACCCACCCATTGGCAGCTACCTGCCCATCCGCATCACAAATACCATGCCCAACTGCCTTGTCGGCGAAGCTCTTACACCCGCAGCCGACGCTGCCCCATTCATTCCCATTAACCGCACGCCGCATTTTGTGGTATTGAACTAACCATGGCTGAGACCGCAACCCAATCCGCAACCCTGGCTCCAGAAGAAGTCGAGATGCAGATTCGCGGCCTCATGATGGACCCGGTCACCAACATGCCAATCATCGTCCTCAAGGATGTTGGCAGCGATATAGTCCTTCCCATCTGGGTCGGCATATTCGAGGCGAACGCAATCGCCCTCGAGCTGGAAAAAACAGCCACCCCGCGCCCCATGACCCACGACCTCCTGCAGAACCTCGCGCGAGGCCTCAACGCTCAGGTCCGCAAGGTCGTTGTCTCCGAACTGCGCGACGACACCTTTTACGCTGTCATCTGGATGGATCACGAAGGCGAAACCGTCACCCTCGACGCTCGCCCCTCCGACGCTATCGCCCTGGCCCTGCGCTGGGACTGCCCCATCTACGTCAACCGCGAAGTCCTCGAAAACTCCAAGCAATCCGCCGCCGGAGCGCAAACCGTTACCGCCGATGAGATGCGCCGCTGGCTCGAAAACCTCAACGACGACGAGATGGGCCGTTACAAAATGTAAAGCTCTCGCATAGCACCCTGAGTATCCTTCACATTACGAACGAAAGAATGTCAGGAATGTCTGTGACTAAGACCATACGAGATCTCTCTGTCAACGCCGTCATGGCCTCCGAGCGTCTCATTCGGGGCCGCCGGGTCACGGCAATCGCTAACAATCCAGGCAGCGTTCTCATTCTTGAATACAGGCTTCCGCTCGGCTGCTGTGTTCATCTCACGCCTGTCTACGAGGCAATTAAAGAAGCTCTTCCATCCGCGACTCTGACTGTTGCTACAAGGGGCCTTGGCGCCGCTGTCCTGCGTCACAACCCATTCATCGATCACCTCATTGAAACACCCGATCCCGTGGGCAACCTTCGCAGTGCAACCACCTCCCTGATTAAATCTCTCGGCCGCCGCAATATACATCCTGACTGCTGCCTTACCGGAGCCTCCGACCAGCGCACTCGCATCGCTCTCCTCGGTTTACTCGCAGGCGTTGGATGGCGCGGCGGTTTTACGCAGTCGCCACAGCTCTACCAGCGTCCGCTCCATTACCAGCACGACCGCAGCCTCATCGCCAACAACCTCGAGCTGCTTTCTCTTCTCGGCCACGCTCCGCACCACGTTGAACCGCGAGTCTTCTTCTCTCCGGCCGACATAGCCGCCGCCAGCCTCCATGCCCGTACCGCTAATCCCGACGGAAAACCTCTCCTCGTCATGGTCACGCAAAACAGCGGAGGGCAAAGCACTGGCTGGCACATCGACCGCTTCGCCAAAGTCATTCGTCACGCCCACGATGTCCTTGGCTGCGCCATCCTCTACGCAGGCACCGCCAGCGACTTCTCCGCTATCGAACAAATCCGCCGCGCCGCAGGCGATATAGGCACGTCCCTCGCAGGCCAGACCTCCGTCACCGAGCTGGCCGCCCTCCTCGCCCTCAGCGACGCCGTCGTCTCACTCGATACTGGCACCATGCACGTAGGCCGCGCCGTAGGCACTCCCATGGTGGTTATCGGCCCCTCCTGGCAGCGCCCAATCGAGTGGCTTCCCCTCGGTCTTCCCCACGTTCGCATCCTCCGAGGTCCCAACCGTAACGACATCCCGAAAAACTATCGTCTCGACGAAGTACAAGCTGACGACGTCATCAGCGCTCTAGAAGACCTACTGGCCGTCTACCCTCCAAACCCCACCAGTAGAACCAACCGGCTCGAGGCAAGCACTTCAACCACCAACGACCGCCCCACTCCCTAAGTCTTCCTCAAAGCGCTGAAGCTTCCCCAGGATTCTCAAGGCAATGGAACTTCTGGGTTTGGAATTGGTCGCCGCCTCTTCACCATTCGCAAAATCCAGTACCCAGAGAGTGCGGCCGCCAGATGTTTTAAGGTGTGACCACTTACAATCTGTCCTACGCTGAAGATCGGTTTATCAAGAGTTTCCAGGACTTTGGCGAGGATATAAAAGCCGGCCACAATCGCCAGATCCGATCCAAAGGTATAGCGCGGAGGGAAGAGAAACGCCATGAGGAGAAACAGTACGGAATAAAGTTGCACGGTCGCATAGAAACGCAAATCGCCAACCCCACGCAATTCGCTCATATACCACTGCAACACACTCGCCACTCCTATGAGCAATAGCAGTGGCAACAGCCAGAGACCGAGTCGTAGATTGATGCGCTCTGCGATGAGTGCTGCCACCAGCGACATGAACACTATCGTCATTGGCAATCTGTCCCAAACGAGCCGTGCGTTGTTTGGATATAGGTGATAGTACGAGGAGCCAAATGCTGTAAGCAGTAGTCCAATAAAAATAATCAGATAGAACCAGCGTTCCTTTTTGTCTATGAAATGTTGCGAAAGCTGTTTCGAACTGGATCCCAGCATAAATACCAAACCCCACAATCCAGCAATAGCGAAAGGTACATTGGAAACAACATCGTTAAAGTTGGGAATGCCTAGAAAACTACGCTGATCCGCAAACGAGTGGTATGACTGTGGCTGAGGAATTCGTGGCAGCAAGAAGTCGACCACAATCACAATGATCGTAATAGCGAACAACACCATCAGGCCGGTTCTTCGTGAGATCAATTCTCTCTCCTACCTGCAAGTAAATCGGAATATATGCAATGCTTCCGAACGAAACGTTAAGGCTTCACTAGTTCCGACTCGACAATCATGTCCAGCACATACAAGTTTGAAGAAGCACCGGTAGACGTTGTATTGCGGTTAAAGCGGTTGATCCTTAGCACGTTTCGAAATCCCTCCTTGTGAGTAAAGCCTTCAATATTTTCGTGCAGAGGATGCCATTCGCCAGGTGCTCCGGCGGGGAGGCCCTGCTCGTCAAAGTGTCTCTCGCGGACTTGAAGACACCGTGTATTTGGCGCAGGTGGATGTTCGCATGCGACCTCATGGGCCGAGACCTCCAAAAACATCCGTGTACCTGGTCCGTAAAGCGCTTCCGGAGTAGCTTGGCCAACAAATGTAAGCGTCTCGTTCGATGACGACGTCAATCGCAGCCGCGGTGAAGAGTCGTTATTCATCTCTACATTCAGTGGGTTTGCCAGGATGCGAGACAACGCACGGTCGGCGTTCATCAGAGCAGGATCGCACGCCATCATCGTGGAAGCTGGGCCACCTCTGACGATGAGTTGTTTCCCGTCATTAATCTGGTATGACGCGATGATTCTGTTGCAAGGACCTTGGATATTCAGTCTAGAGCCAGAAAAGTTGAGGAGCACCGCATGATCGTTTCCTGGCGGCAACATTGCGATGCGTCGATTCTGGCTATCGGTTGCAGATTCAAGAGTCCACTGATAGCGTTCGAGCGTTTGCGGCGAGATAGTTCTCGCGGATTCCTGCGGCACCAGAGTTAGCACCGAGTTGGGCACCGGAGACCCCGCAGATTGGCCATTGCTGTAAAGCAAAGTCAAGCGGCCTTCGCCAACTGCAAACTGTTGCCGACCGCCGCGCTCGTCCAGAGTAACGGCGTTGCCGCTAGCCTGCCACTTGAAAACTCCGCTGACAGTTTCAGCTGTAACCTGTCGTTCCAAATACTGCGTCTTACGTTCGTAAGTGCCATCCTTGTTGAGCGTCAATCTGGTCTTAATACCGGGACAGTCGGCGCAAGGCAAAACTCCCTCGTAAGCCCCAGCCCAATCGAGCGAATTCTGACTCGTATGCAAATCGGGCTTCGCCGTCATCGGCGCCGAAGACGACGAGGGCGATACCGCTTCTTTCGATTGCGTACACCCAAGAAGAAACGTGGCCAGAACAAACAGTGTCAACACAGCTTTCATTGGAATCATCCTGTTGAAGCGACCATCGATAGCGTTCATGAGCTACTCGATTGTTGCGTTGTCTGAATTGTGATTGACGGGCCCATAACAAGTCAGGAGTTTAGATCGCAGCCAGAAACTTGCGAAGACGGCTCTTATTGTATTCTCCGTCGCAATCGTTCATTCTAAGAGCAAGAGGCGGAGCATCTCTCATAAAGAGACTACTCCGCCATCTGAACTAAATTCATCCAAAATCAGATTCAAGGACGATCCTTCGAAAGGATTACGGGGCAGGATTCCCTGCAGCTGGGTGAGCCTTTCGGGGCTGTGTTCTCTTCTCCAAAAGCTCATTGAATTCTGCGCGGGACATTTTTAGTTTTTCAGGATGCGCATCGATCCACCTCGCGAGAGCGTCATACTTCTTCGGTGTCCAACCGCCCTCGAATTCCGCTCCATTCGATCCGGACTTGTTCAGTTCAAAGTTGAAAGCGTCCTCAAGATTGGTGAACTCCGCTGAGCTGATCGCTGCTTCAGCCAGAATGGCAGGAATAAAAATAACTCCGTCAGTCTTGGCCAGAACGAGATCACCAGGCAGAACAACCGCGCGGCCAATCCGAACTGGCGAGTTGATGGCCGTCAGTATCATGTCCGCCCATGCCGAAGGATCATAGCCTCGGTAAAACCCATTGAAATTTGGGATCTCGCGATTCTCTTCTTGGTCACGAATGCCGGCATCGAAGACGAATCCCGTCTGAGTATGCGCTGCAATGCCGTTCCCCAGATTAGATCCGATCAGCGTGCCTTCTATGATCTTTCCAAAACCGTCGGCGACATAAACGTCGCCAAGCTGCAATTCATTGATCGGCCAGCTGTTGTTGCCGCTAACTCTGCCCTCTGCCTTGCCCTCAGCGGCAATTGCCTTCGCCATGTCTGGTCGCAGCGGCATATATTGAGCCGTCAGCGCACGGCCTGCAAAAGGTTTCTCAATGTGCAGCGCCTGCCAGCCGCCATCAAACTGACAACGGTATCCCTGCCCGCGCAGATAGTCCCATACATCCTCGATCGACACATCCACCGCTCGCTTGATCAAGCCGTCCGGTAGTTTTGGGCGGCCATCTGGAAATCGCTCGCCCTTCCAGTCCGATGTGTAAAACATCATCTGTTCTTTCGTCATCTTCACTTGAGATAACGCAGGCACTACAGACGCTACAGCGCAGCCCAGCAGGGCAGCCAATACTAATCTCTTCATACAACTCTCCTTAGGAAGCGGGCTGAATAGTGAAAATTATCGATGCATCCATCTGGACTCATGATGCGTTAGCTGAAAAGTGCGTCGTCCAGAGATTGCTTCTCGTCCCACATAGGCGTGGGCTCGAAGTACCCTGTGCCAGGTTTCAGATGTCGCTTCACCTCGTCATCGTTGAGCGATATCCCCAGCCCAGGTCCATCCGGAACCTTGATATAGCCCTTATTAATGATCGGCTTCTCAATGCCCGTGACAAGATCCTGCCAGAACGGCACATCAAGCGAGTGATTCTCAAGCGCAAGGAAGTTTCGAGTCGCTGCGGCACAATGAACATTCGCCATGCAGGCTACCGGTGTGCCGGCAAAGTGCATCGCCATCGGAACACCATTTCGGAAGGCCATGTCGCCGATCCTATGCGTCCGAAGGATGCCTCCGGAAGTAGAAAGATCCGGATGGATCTTATCCACCACATGGTTCTGGCATAGGTTCTCGAAGTCCGACATCTCATAGATGTCCTCGCCGGTAAGCGTTGGCGTCGGACTCGCTATCGTAATCTGTTTCAGCAGATCGGTGTAGAACCACGGAATCACATCCTCGATCCATTCCAGGTTGAACTTTTCGTACGCTCTACCTAGACGAATCGCAGACTTCACCCCAACATGGCCAAGGTGGTCCATCGACAGCGGCATGTCATAGCCAATGTTCTCCCGCACTGCGGCAACAAACTCGCACAGCCTGTCGATCCCTTTGTCCGTCACCTCGGTGGCAATAAACGGATGAGGCTGATTGCGTAGCTCCCAGTTGCTCAAGCCAGAAGGCTGCATCACGGTATTCGGAATTCCTTCGAGCGTGTCGATACCCAGATCCATCTTCATCCAGGTCAGGCCCATCTCTTTGCGCTCCTTCGCCCGCCGTCCGTACTCCTGTGGGTCTTTCGACTCCGTTGTATCGGCATAGATGCGGATCGTGTCGCGCCACTTACCACCGAGCATTTGATAAATCGGGCAGTTATAAACCTTCCCCGCAATATCCCACAGTGCCATCTCAACAGCACACACACCACCTGCCTGGCGTGAGACACCGCCAAACTGTGAAATCTTGTCAAATAGAAAGTCGATCTGGAGCGGGTTCTCTCCAACGATTCGGCTCTTCAGAACCATTGCATATTGGTAGCCAGCAATATCGCGCACCTCTCCCAGACCGTAAACGCCCTGATTGGTGTCGATGCGAATCAGCGCGCATGGACTAGGGCCCGGCTTAACCACAATCGCATACCGCATATCGGTAATCTTCAGCGTCGATGGGCTGGAGTGCAGATTGACATTCTGCACTGCGGGTTGAGCCTCCGCTCTCTCAGCGACGCTTCCGAACAATCCTCCGGCCAACATGGCCATGGATGATTTCAGAACACCGCGGCGATTGAATTTGGTGCGGTTGTAGTCAGGCATTGATTGGTGCTCTCCTTTTGAAATAAACCTTTGTTGTTGCGCCCTGGCTGCTGCACCTGGCACATGCCATTCTTGTCCCAGAGATTTCCCATCCTTCCAGAACGCTTCCCTCATGCACGATCAGCTCGGGCCACCAGTCTACCTATTTCACTAGTTCGTGAATACGAAAACCGTGGACAGGCTCCGAGGCACATATAAGACGCATTTGTCCCAGGGGCTCACAAAATAGTAGGCCGCCGCTCAGATCTAAGATCAGCTAAGTTTTCGCTCGGAATCCTGTCGGGGCATAGGCGCTCTAGCGGAGAGTGAATCTTTCAGGAGGGCAGGAAAGATCCACTCTCCGCTATTAGCTGCGGAAGATCGCAGGTCATTGCTCCAACTTCGTTGGCATTACAGACATACTGAATTCGGCTATTTGGAAATCTTGTCGATTACTATTCCATGTGAACCATTGCGAACATAATCCTTCCCCGTTACCGTGACGCGCTCGCCGGCAAACGGCATCAGCCTTGGGTTCTGAGAAGACGAAGGCGTCTTGCTATCAATCGGCATAAAGATTGTGCCATCATCTCGCAGAAGGACAAGCGGTGAGCCGTTTTTGGCGCACGCCTTCGCACAGGCCACACCTATCGGCTTGTCGAGACCCTTCGTGTAAGCACACGCCGAATCTAGAACCCAGCCAGTGAAAGTGATATCAGTGCCGTTATCAGCCATCGCGAAACCAGTTAGCGCAATAAAGGTCCCTGCTAGTAACTTGCGAAGCGTTTTTCTCATTTTGCAACCTCCAAAACTGACCGCGTCGACGGCGTCAGATATCCGTGCGTAGCAAGATGTTCTCCCATGCTGGCATACATAGCCGGATCGCGAGGCTGCCAGGTTGCCAAGCCGTCGACATAACGGTTGTACATGCAGAACGCAGCAGCAATCAGGACCGTATCGTGTATCTCTAGATCGGTCGCACCCTGCAATCGTGCCTTCTCTACGCTCTCAGTCGAGACATTCTTTCCACCTTCCTGCACTTGGCCCGCAATCACCAGCAGCGCCTTAAGCTTGTCAGAGACCTTTGCCTGAAGAAAGTCGTGCTTCACTTGCTCTACGACTTCAGAATCGTTTCCCAGGTGAGCAGTCGCCGCTGCGCCATGGCTGGTCTGACAGAAGTAGCAGTCATTCTTGCTCGAAACAAATGTTGCAATCAGTTCTCGCTCTCCCGCCGTCAGCGTGCTCGGTCCATGCAGAAGAACGTGCGCAAGCTCGCGCATCGGTTTGGCTGTTTCGGGTCGGAATGCAAAGCCACTGCTGATGCCCGGCAGTCCTTCAGGAAGTGATATGTGTGGCATGGTCGCTCCTCTTCAATGTTGATGCTGCTCTATCGTGCTGCTTCGACAGGGAGATATTCTTTGCTGACGCTGACGTATCCCTCACGAGCGACACGCTTGCCACGCTCACGATACATCGCTTCGTCTCGTGGCTGTGTCGTTCGAAGTCCATCGACATAGCGGTTATACATGCAGAACGCAGCGGCGATCAGCACCGTATCGTGAATCTCAATATCGGTCGCGCCCATCTCACGAGCCCGCGCCACAGCTTCTGCCGTGACGTTCTTTCCTCCACGCTGGACCTGTCCTGCGATCACCAGGAGCGCTTTCAGCTTGGCCGAGATCTCCGCGTTCTGAAAGTCAAACTTCACACTTTGAACGAGTCCTTCGTCATCGTTCAGGCATGCCGCTGCAATGGCTCCATGAATCGTCTGGCAGTAGTAGCAATCGTTCTCTGACGACACATAAGTCGCGATCAACTCGCGTTCTCCCTGTGTCAACGAATTTGGTTCACGAAGCAAAACCTCAACCAGATCATTTAAAGGTTTCGCGGTTTCTGGCCGAAAAGCCATTGCTCCACGGATGCCGTGTAGGCCTTCAGGTAGTTGAATGTGAGGCATGGTCATCAATCCTTTCAGGTGAGTGGTTGTTCTGTGACGGTCGTTACAGGAGCCGCCGGTGTGGAGAAGAAAAGGCGTCGAATCGGATCGCCGCAAAGCACAGCCGCAAGGCCCAGCAGTGCGGGTAAAGGATCATGCATCAGGATCAGCAAATTAATCACCGTGCAGCCAAGCAGAAAGAGCAGGGGAGCGGCAGGGTACCACCAGCGTCTCACCGGCTCCTTCAGACGAAACAACGAGGCAGCCGACAGCGCAAGAAAACAGATAGCCGAAAAAATGATGAAAGACAGTATGCGATCGAACGCCCCAAAGCAAAGCACCAGCAGCGCAAGTCCGGTCTGCAATAGTACCGCATTAGCGGGTGTGCCGAAGCGAGGATGCAGTCGTCCGAACGCCGTGAAGAACGCGCCGTCTTTTGCCATCGCATAGTAAACGCGGGGCGCCGCCATAGTCAGTGCCATCAATCCTCCAAGAACTGAAAGCAGCACACATGCAGAGAGAACTTTTCCTCCGACATTGCCAAACAGTGCTTCGCCGAACTGAGCCACAAAGGCAGTGTTCGACACAATATTCTCCAACGGCACAACCGACAGAAACGCAAAGCTCACCAACAGATAAACCAGAGTGACCAGCAGCACTCCGCAAGTAAAGGCAAGCGGTAAGTTTCTCCGTGGATTCCGAACCTCTCCAGCAATCTTGCCTGCCTCCCACCAACCTCCGAAGCTGAAGAAAGCGCTCACAGTTGCGCCCGCAATCGCTGCAAAGATTGGCTCAAACCCACCGCGCCGCTGCGTTAGCGGCATCAGATTTGCAACAGAGGCGTGCCCCGAAGTTGCCGTCCACACAACAAGACCGAACAGGACTGCAATCTTCAATAAATTTGCCACCGTCATCACCCGTCGACTCAAACGGGTGCCAACATAATTCAGCATCGCGAGCGCCAACAGAATAAGCGCAGGGATCCATAACCGAGTTCCGGTTGAAAGCCCGAACAATGAAAGAACGTAGGGAGCAGCCCCCATCGCCAAAGCCGCTGCCAGCCCAGGATCCATCACCGCCGCCGACATCCATCCATAGAGAAAAGCCACTCGGCTGCCATAACCCTCACGCAGATAAACATATTCGCCGCCCGCCTGAGGAAACCGCACCGCAAGCTCCGAGTAGCAGAGCGCCCCACACATCGCGATCAGCCCCATCCCGCACCACACAGCGGCAAGCAGCAGCGGCGATCCCAGCGATTTAGCCATTGCCGCAGGCGTCAGAAAGATACCCAGCGCAATAGACTGGCCCGTAACAACGGCGATCGTAGACGCCAAACCCAACTGCCTGCTTTGTTCCATTGAGCGAACATCCTACGCGGAGCCAATCACGGCCAGCATCCATCAAAAGGTTGAGACGCCATAAAAGTTTTAGAATACATAAGTACGCATCACCACGCAGGATCGAAATAAGTCTGCTGCATGAACAGGAAAGGCACTCACATTGAAGGCACTCGTAAAAAGCCATGACGAACGTGGCCTCTGGCTTCAGGATGTACCCGAGCCCGAGATGGGCATCAACGACGTAAAGATTCGCGTCCTCTACACCGGCATCTGCGGCACCGACCTCCACATCTACGACTGGGATACCTGGGCCAAATCCACAATCCGCCAGGGCCTCGTCATCGGCCACGAGTTCGTCGGCGAAGTCGTAGCAGTCGGCTCCAACGTCACCGATCTCCCCATCGGCCAACTCGTCAGCGGCGAAGGCCACGTCGTCTGCGGTCGTTGCCGCAACTGCCTCGCAGGCCGTCGCCATCTCTGCGCCCACACCCTCGGAGTCGGCGTCAACCGCGATGGTGCCTTCGCCGAATACGTCGTCCTACCCATGTCCAACATCTGGAGCCACTCGCCCGGCATCTCCCACGAGATCGCCGCCATCTTCGATCCCCTCGGCAACGCCGTCCATACCGCGCTCGCTTTCCCCGTCCTCGGTGAAGACGTCCTCGTCACCGGCGCCGGTCCCATCGGTATCATGGCCGCAGCTGTCGCGCGCCACGCAGGAGCACGCTACGTCGTCATCTCCGACCCCAACGAGTACCGCCGCAATCTCGCGCACAAAGTAGGCGTTACCAAGGCCGTCGATCCCCGCGCCACGCCTCTCAAAGAAGTCCAGCAGCAACTCGACATGCAAGAGGGCTTCGACGTCGGCCTCGAGATGTCCGGCAATCCCAACGCCTTCCGCGAGATGCTCACCAACATGAGCCACGGCGCAAAGATCGCCATGCTCGGCATCCCATCCGAAGACATCTCCATCAACTGGAACCAGGTCGTCTTCAACCAGCTCACCATCCGAGGCATCTACGGCCGCGAAATGTACGAGACCTGGTACAAGATGACCGTCATGCTCCAAAGCGGACTCGACATCTCACAAGTCATCACCCACCGCCTCAACTGGCGCGACTACGAGCAAGGCTTCGATGCCATGCGCTCCGGCAACTCCGGAAAAGTCATACTCGACTGGCGCGACGTCAGCTGATTTCCAAGAGCAAACCCAAAGCCTGTGCAATCACGTAGCAGCGTAGCTGCACAGGCTTTTCATCGGTCAACGTCCATCAAACAGCGGCATCACGAACCGTTTATTCGGACTCGAATCGATCTGCTGCGCATTCCCATTCGTTATCTCCCTCACCTGCACTGAATATCCGCAGCTCGCGCAATACACAGATTCGGAATAGATATAAGAAGTCCTTGCTCCCGTGGACACAAACGCAGTAGCATCCGTCGGCATCAGTTGCGAAGGATAGATCAGATTTCCCAGCAGTTCGGTCTGGCCACCGCTTGTCGTATCAATCACAACACCCGATCTCTCCGTCTTCAAGCCGAGTACCCAAAGGTTTCCCGCATTCGTGATCTTTGTGCCTGTATATTCGTTGTCCCATTGCCGAGCCCATACCGTTTGCCCGGCATGAAATGCAATCTGGCTTGTCTCGACATCTTCAAGAAACAGATTGCCCGCACCTGGATAGCTCGAATAGTTAAAACGACCATCCTTGATGACAACCGGACGCGTCCCATGATGCTCCACTTTTACCCCATAGCCGAACTGTTCAATAATCAGCGGTTCTGTGCTATTGCCGCTGACCACAAATCGAATCCCGCCCCCATTGGTTCCTGCCGTACTACCGTTCACGACCGAAGAGAAGCCAACGATTCTTCGCACCGAATCCGGCACATTGACGACGGCTTCGTTGTACGCCAGATATGCGCCGAAAGGAAAGTAAACCGTAGAGGGATTCCCATTAAACACAGCCTGTAGCCCCTTCGTATCCCCATAGTAGTTCGGTACGAACGCTGTCCAGTGAGCAAGTGTCGAATCCTGAAACGATGGAGTTTCTTCCACTGGAAGGTCAAGGCTCGCTGGCTCCGTTACGCCTTTCAAACTCACCGGCGTCCCGCTGATATATTCGCCAATCGTGCCTGTCGTATCTTTTGCCGTGGCCGTGCTCGTATCATGCACCGTGGCGCCATACCCAGTAGCTGAAACACCTCGCAGGTAAACATTGCTATCCGTCTGAATAGCCTGTGTCGTCTTCGATCCCCCCGTCAGACTGCCTCCAATAAGGATCGCAAAGCCGCCCCTATTAACGAGTGCAGGAACGGTATTCGTACTCTTCAGCCCGCGGATAGTGATCGTCTGCTGAACATTATTGATGCCCGCAACTGTCTGGTCCTCCAGCGTAAGACTCTCAATCGTCGCGCCGTATTCATAGGCCGCTGTACTAATGCCGACCTCAAAGCCATGGATGAAAACATTCTTGATCATCAGCGGACCGGGATAGTGTCGCGTAAGCGCGATCCCGGCGTTCCCTCGTCCATCCTCACTCACGATCGAAACATCATGAATGGAGCCGTTATTGTTCGACACATAATCGATCGCAACCGCACCCGGATTACCTTCTCCAATACTGAAGCCCAAATCCCAGATATTCTGCCGAAACGAGGAGTTGCCTCCAGGCGTAGAAATCACTGCCTTAGCCGTCGTTGCCGACCCATAGCCAGCCGAAGAGGGAGCCAGCCGGATAACACTGGCATGGGGTCCGGCTCCCTGCAGCACGACACAGCAGCCATTCCACGAGAGCGTATTCCTCACAAGATAAGTACCTGCAGGAAAATAGAGCCCTTTTGGAACGCCGTTGTATTCGGCTGAGGCATTGCTCCTGCCATCAGCCAGCGCTGCCCGAATCGCTGCCGTATCATCCGTAACCCCATCGCCCACAGCGCCATAATCCTTTACGGAGGTCATAAACCCTGCAGGAAATTGCAGAGTCCCCCCAGACAGCACAGCCCCCACCGGCGTTGTTGCTGCCCGAGCGAACGACGCTGAAACCGCCACAAACAATGTTAGGAGCACACCAGCCCTCATCCGAAATCGTCGATTAGTCCCACCGAGAAGGTTTAAATCCATATTTTTTGAAGCCTCCTTATTACTTAATGATTACTTTATAAATCTACAGTAGGTTACTAAAGTTGTATCCGAACTGCGACCCCTATACAGTGATTTCTCGATGAATTTCGCGATTGTCACCAAGAACCAACCTCACGTATGCTGGCCTGACTTTTCAGAGTGACACTCCAGGTCGTACTCACGACTGCGAGAGAATCTCGTCGCAGAAACATCCATGGGAGCGAAATGAAACCGTTATCACGTCGCGATGTATTGAAGAGCAGTCTGCTTGTACCCGCCGCCGCAGCCGCCCACGGAATGGGCCCGATTGGCACCGCTTTCCAGATTGACCATCAGGAAACTGGCCAACTCCCCGCAAGCACAGCGAACAAATCTCCAAACCCAGGTGGCGGACGCGAACGTCTCCTGCTGGACTTCGGCTGGCGCTTCCACTTTGGAGACGCCAATGATCCGGCCAAGGACTTCGGATTTGGCAGTGGAAGGACCGGCAACTTCCAGAAGACGGGAAATTTCATCCCTGTGGGTGCTCTTGCGTTCGATGATGCCGACTGGCGCGACGTGGACCTGCCCCATGATTGGGCAGTCGAACTTCCCTTCGAAAACGATCCCGCGCTTTCCAGCAAAGGGTACTATCCGTTGGGGCGCGCCTATCCAGCGACAAGCGTCGGTTGGTATCGCCGCGTCTTCGAACTTCCAGCCACAGACGCGGGCAAACGGATCACCCTCGAGTTCGATGGGGCATACCGGGAGACGATGGTGGTCTTCAACGGCTTTTACGTCGGCCGCCACAGCGGAGGGTACGATCCGTTCAGGTTTGACGTGACCGACTTTGCGACGCCGGGCGCTAGAAACGTTCTTCTGGTTCGCGTGGATGCCACTTCGAGCGATGGCTGGTTCTACGAAGGAGCCGGAATCTACCGGCACGTCTGGCTGGTGAAGACGCACCCGGTTCACGTGAAGCAATGGGGCACCTTCGTACCTGCTCAGATACGGCCCGGCGAAGCTACACTTTCGATCCGCACAGAGGTGAACAACGACGGCAAGGGTACACAGAACGCCCGCGTCTTCTCGACAATTCTCGACCCCTCCGGCAACGTTGTGGGCAAGTCAGCTGCAACGACCACATCCATTCCGGAAGGCGGAGAGCAAACCTACAAGCAGCAAATCGTGGTTAAACAACCTCGCCTGTGGTCTCTCGAAGAGAGAAATCTCTACAAGCTCCTGACGGAGGTCGAGGCCAACGGCGAGATCGTCGATCGCTACGAGACGCCTTTTGGCATTCGCACGGTGAAATTCGATCCCGAGAAGGGTCTGTTTCTCAATGGAAAGTCCGTCAAGGTAAAGGGAACCTGCAATCATCAGGACCACGCCGGAGTGGGCGTAGCGGTGCCCGACGCCGTGCAGTACTACCGCATCCGCAAGCTTCAGGAGATGGGCTGTAACTCCCTGCGCACTTCGCATAATCCTCCAACGCCGGAGTTGCTCGACGCCTGCGACGAGCTGGGGATGTTGGTCTTCGATGAGACGCGCATGATGTCATCCAACCCTGAAGGCCTGAGCCAGTTCGAAAATCTGGTCCGGCGCGACCGCAATCGTCCCAGCGTCTTCATGTGGTCCATGGGGAATGAAGAAGGCCAGGCGAACATGCAGAGAGGAGTCCCGATTCTTACCGCAATGAAAGCAGTCGCGACAGAGTATGACGGTTCGCGGCCTGTATCCATTGCCCCCGCCGGCGCGATCGGAGTCGGTGGCCTCACCGTGTGCGATGTCATCGGCTACAACTACATGGACCCCGGCGCCGAGGCTTATCACAAATCCCATCCAGAACACCCTGTCATCGGCACGGAGACGGTAAGCGCCGTTGGCACACGAGGCATCTACATAACGGACCCCACAAAAGGCTACGTAGGCTCATACGATCCCTACACCACCACAGGCCGCGCTTCGGCAGAAGGCTGGTGGAGCTTCTGCAACTCGCGCCCATGGCTCTCGGGAGGTTTCGTGTGGACAGGCTTTGACTACCGCGGCGAACCCTCACCCAATGAGTGGCCCAACATCAGCTCCCAATACGGCATCATCGACACCTGCGGCTTCCCCAAAGACACGTTCTACTACTACAAATCCTGGTGGACGCCCCAGCCGGTTCTACACGTCTTCCCGCATTGGAATTGGCCGGGCATGGAAGGAAAAGAGATCGCCGTCTGGGTTTATTCGAACCTGGATAAGGTGGAACTGTTCCACAACGGCAAGAGCCTCGGCGCCAAGGACATGAAGAAGGATTCGCACCTGGCATGGAATGTCAAATATGCACCCGGCACCATCGAGGCCCGCGGCTTCAAACAGGACAAGCCTGTGATGACAGCAAAGCGGGAGACCACGGGACCCGCCGCAAAGCTGGTAATCAATGCAGACCGACGGGAAGTCTCCGCCGACGGCGAAGACGTGGCTATGTTTGCCGTCGAAGTCCAGGACGCACAAGGCCGCGTCGTGCCCGTCACCGATAACACAGTAACGTTCCGGGTCTCCGGCAACGGAAAGCTCATCGGTGTCGGCAACGGCGACCCCACCAACCACGAATCCGACAAAGGAACCTCGCGAAAAGCCTTCTGCGGCCTTTGCATGGGGATCGTCCAGTCAACAAAGACCGCAGGAGACATCACCGTTGAAGCAACGAGTCCCGGTCTCGAATCAGCAACCGTTACGATTGCCACGAAAGGCGTGACACTACGGCCACAAGTGGGGATATGGAAACGCGAGATTCCGGTTGGTTCGGGCATCACCGGTCTATGGAGACCGGTACCGGGAGCAAGTGAAGGATCCGGCCTGCTCGCACTTCTGGCCGAAACTGGCACCACGATATTCTCGTTGCAGCAGAATGACAGTAACCTCACAGGAAGTGTGGAGGGCACCGGCTTCAGCTTCTTTGGCGGCAACGATGCTCCCGCGCCAATCGCGGAAGGCAAAGTAGACGGCAGCAACATCTCTTTCAAAGCCGGAAACAGCACCTACTCCGGAACCCTGAAAGGGGACCAGATAGAACTCCAGCGATCGATGAATTTTGGCTTCCACATCCCAGAGCCGGCCAAGGAATCGGCCGACCGCCCGGCAATCGGACCACCACCGGACGGATCAGATCCATCCATCAATGCTTCATGGCGTCGATCCTCCGGCATTCCAGTCGTTTTACATCGGGTCCAGCAGTAAAACGCCGTTAGTTTTAAGTCGTCATCTCGAACGCAGTCTCCTAAAGTCGTCATCCTGAACGAAGTGAAGGATCCCTGTATTTCGTCTTTGCCTTTGCCTGTCCCTGCATCCTCTCCTGCTACCGGAGAGGATGCAGAACAGACAAGCAATTTCCACAACACCATTGACACCCCTGATATCCTTAAATCAGGAGAAAGGGAAGCCCGGCACTGGCCGGGCTTCCCCATTTAACTCCGCAGGACAGCATCAGAAGTACGAGCCTAAAGTTTATGTTTTGAATACTTTGCACACTTTAAGGTAGGGTGGGAGTCCACGCTATACTGCGGTCGTCTGAAGTAAAACAGAACAGGAGAGTCCATGCAGCATCGCATCCTCGGTACCACCATGCCCGTCCTCGAGTTCGCCCTCGACCACAACGACGCCATCATCTCCGAGGCTGGCGAACTCTCCTGGATGAGCCAGTCCATCCAGATGACCACTCACACCCAGCACGCCGGCGGTGGCGGCATCTTCGGCGTCATCCGTCGCGTCGCGGGTGGAGGCTCTCTCTTCATGACCGAGTACCGCGCCTACGGAGCCCCCGGCGAGGTCGCCTTCGCCACCCGTGTTCCCGGCCACATCGTTCCCGTCGAAGTCGGCCCCGGCAGCGAATATCTCGTCCATCGCCACGGCTTCCTCTGCGCCACCTCCGCCATCGAACTCGGCGTAGGTTTCCAGCAATCCCTCGGCGCCGGTGTCTTCGGTGGCGACGGCTTCCGCCTCCAGAAGGTCTCAGGGCAGGGAATGGCATGGCTCGAGCTCTCCGGCGAAGTCATCATCAAGGACCTCGCCCCCGGCGAACTCCTCCGCGTCCACCCCGGCCACGTCGGAGCCTTCCAATCCAGCATCTCCTTCCAGATTCAACGAGTCCCCGGCATCAAAAACATGATCTTCGGTGGCGACGGCGTCTTCCTCGCCGCATTAACCGGCCCCGGCCGCGTCTGGCTCCAGACCCTGCCCATCTCTCGCCTCGCCCACCAACTCCAGGAGTACATGCCATCCCAGCGCACCGAGCAAGCCGTCGAAGGCGGAGTGGTCGGAGGAGTCATAGGCTCCATCCTGAAAGGCATGTAACTTACGTTGAACTATTCCGCGCGAAGAGCCTCCACGGGATTAACCGAGGCCGCTCTTCGCGCAGGAAAATAACTCGCCAGCAAAGCCGACACACCAAGCAGGACAGCCACCGCCACCAGCGTAGGCATATCCCACGAGCGTATCCCAAACAAAACCTTCCTCATCAAAGTAGCCGCAGCCACCGAGCAAACCAGCCCGGTAAAGATCCCCAACCCCGTCAGCCACCCAGCCTCTTTCAAAATCATCCGGTACACCGAATTCTTCTGAGCGCCCAGAGCCATCCGCACGCCAATCTCCCGAGTCCGCTGGCTCACCGAATAAGCAATCACCCCATAAAGCCCCACCACCCCCAGCAGCAACGCCATAGCCGCAAACCCGCCCACCAGCCAAGCCGAAGAGCGATGCATATAAGCCGTCTGCGAATCACTGATCCGCTGATTCATCGTCGCCTCACCCATCGTCCCAATCCCCGGATCGATCTGGTGAATAGCAACTCCCAGCGTGGGCAAAATCGCCTTCTCATCCTGCGACGTCCGCACCACAAGATTGATGTATGTATCCGTATTCTGATTGATGGGGGTATACTCCGCGGGCCACGTCTCCCCATCCAGCGAAGCCTCCCTCACATCATCCACAATCCCGATAATCTCCCGGATCGAAGCCGGAGTAAGCGCCCCATCGCCATACTTTCTTCCAATAGGATCCTCGCCAGGAAAATACTTATTCGCCAGTGACCGATTGATGAGCGCGACCTTAGTCTTGGAAGCGTCTTCCTCGTCTGTAAAGAACCGCCCGCGAATAAGCTTCGCCTGCAGCGTCTTGAAGTAGTCCGCACTTACGTCTCTCTGGTTCACCTCATTGTGTTCACCGTTGTACGGTTTGCCCACGAACCGAATCCAGTCCGTATTTCCATTGCCACTTACTGGCAACACACTTGTAAGACCCACAGACTTCACGCCAGGCAGTTTCTCAACACGGCTTACGATCTGCCTTCCAATCGCCACCACCTGTTCATCCTTGGCATAGGTCAGCTCCGGCAGCGACATCTGTAGCGTAGCCAGATGATCCGGCTGGAACGCAAGCTCCACATGCAGCAGCCGATAGAAGCTCTTACCCAGCAATCCCGCACCTACCAGAAGCACCACAGCAACAGTCAGTTCCAGCACCACAAGATTCGCACCGAAGCGCCGCCACAACGTCCCAGCACTTCCTCGCCCCCCATCCGCCAACCCCTCTCGCATCGCTGTCAAAGGCAGACGCATAATCGGAGTCACCGCAAACAGCACCGCCGCCAGCAGCGAGATCACCCCAGTAAAGATCAGCAGATGAGCATTCAATCCGATGCCGCCAAGATAAGGCATGTAATTCAGCATGTCTTTCGATATCAATCTGCTCAGCAGAGTCATCCCGCCATAAGCCGCTACAAGACCAAGCGCACTTCCGCCCGCAATCAGCACCACACCTTCCGTAATAAACTGCCGAATCAATCGCGTAGGCGAAGCTCCCAGCGCACCACGCACAGCAATCTCGCGCCGTCGGCTCTCCGATCGCACCAGCAACAGGCTCGCCACATTGACGCAGGCAATCAACAGCAGCAACCCGGCCCCACTCAACAACACCAGCAATAACGGCCGAATATCCCCAACAATCTCTTCATAAAGAGGCTTCACACTCGCTCCCTGACCACGATTCGAGCCGGGATATTGCACCTCCAACTGCTTCGCCACGCCCGTCATGTCCGCCAGCGCCTGCTCTACTGTCACCCCATCCTTCAACCGCGCCACACCATAAAGATTGTGACAACTCCGCCGCTTCTCACAACTATTCAGCGTGTGAAGCGTAGACCAGAACTCCGCCTTTCCTCTCGGTGCAAATTGGAAACTCGCAGGCAGCACTCCAATAATCGTGGTCGGAATCCCACTCAACCTCACCGTCTGACCGATCACATCGCTTCTTCCTCCAAACCGTGCCTGCCAAGTGTCATAACTCAGGATCACGGTCTCCGCTGCACCAGGCTTATCCTCACCCGCATAGAAATCACGACCCAGAACAGGCTTCACGCCCAGTACGCGAAAGAACCCATCACTCACACGCGCAGCCGGAACTGGCTCCGTCCCACTGGGAGTATTCAGCAGATAGCCGGTGCCCGTATAGGCTTCCATCGCGCTGAACACCTTATTCATCTTCTTCCAATCGATATAGTCCTCATATGAAAGATTCGACCGTGGAAACATTGCCACGCGTTCATTCACATCAACCAATCGATTTGGATCGCGATAGGGAAGCGGCTTAATCAGCGCAGCATCCACAAAAGCAAATATGGCAACACTCGCGCCAATCCCCAGAGCAAGCATCAAAATCGCCGTAAGAGTAAACCCCGGACTCCGCCGCAACTGACGAATCGCAAACCGAAAATCCTGCCACACAGTCTCCAAACGAAACCCCACAATTTCATGGCTCTGTTCCTTCAACCGCGTGCCATTCCCAAACTGCCGCATCGCCGCGCGATGAGCATCCTCCGGACTCATGCCCTCATCGCGGAGCTCTTTCTCCTTCGCCTCGCGATGAAAGCTCATCTCCTCTTCCAACTCGCTATCGAACTTCTCACGGCGAATCAGCATCCCGAGCTTTTTGAAGAAACGAGCGACAGAGTCCATGGCAACCTCCTAGGCGTCCTGCATCACGCGGCCAATCGCCGCAATCATCTGATCAAACTGCGACTGCTCCACTCCCAACTGCTTCCGTCCAGCCGCCGTCAGCGTGTAGTAACGCGCCCGCCGGTTAGTCTCGGTCTTCTTCCACTCCGCCTTCACCCATCCCTGCAGCAGCAGCCGCTGCAGGGCCGGATAAAGCGACCCTTCTTCCACAGTCAACACATCCTCCGATACGCGCTTAATCGTGAGAGCGATTCCATAGCCATGCTGCGGCGCCCGCGTCAGCGTCTTCAAAATCAGCATGTCCAGCGTTCCAGGCATCAAATCGGATTTCTTCGGCATGTGTCGATGTATAGATCCTCTATGGATAGAACGTCAACGCCAAAAGAAAAGTTCCCTAACCAAAAACTTATTGCGCCATAAGCACGACACAGCCTCTTATATCCTCAAAACCCATGGCACCTTTTCTTCATCTGGCCCACGTCAACGTAGCCCGGGGAGAGAACATCGTCCTCCACGACCTCAATCTCTCCGTCAACACCGGCGAGCACATCGCCATCCTCGGACCCAACGGCTGCGGTAAGTCCACCCTCATCAAGACCATCACCTGCGAGTGCTACCCAATCGCCCAGCCCGAAACCCAGGTCAGCATCTTCGGCCGCGAGCGCTGGGACCTCACCGAGCTCAAGAAGCGTCTCGGCGTAGTATCAGCCGAACTCCCAGGCAAACAAACCCTCACCACCACCGGCCGCGACGCCGTCCTCACCGGCTTCTTCTCCAGCTCCACCCTCTGGCCCAACCTCACCGTCACCGACGCCATGCGCACCCGCGCCGACGAAGTCCTCCACCAAATCGACGCCGTCCCACTCGCCAACAAGCCCGTAGGCGAAATGTCCGCCGGCCAGCAGCGCCGCATCATGATCGGCCGCGCCCTCGTAGCCTCCTCGCAAATGCTCCTTCTGGACGAGCCCTCGAACGCCCTCGATCTAGCCGCGCAAGCCGATCTACGTAACCTCCTCCGCCGTCTCGCGCAGCAGGGAACTGGCATCCTCCTCATCACCCATCACATCGCCGACATCCCACCGGAGATCGACCGCATCCTCATGATGAAAGACGGCCGCATCATCGCCGACGGCCCCAAGGCCGAGCTTCTCACCGCGCCGCGTCTCAGCGACCTCTTCAAGACAGACGTTCAGCTCACTCAAAAAGACGGCTTCCATCACGCCTGGTGACGGGCATTTGCATCAACTAGCGATCCCCACACGTCTAATCATAAGAAGGGGACACCAATGGTCCGCTATATTCTTGCAGCAACGCTTCTTACTGCATCACTTGCACTAGCCCAGGAAGGTCCGACTATGACTCAGGCGCTAATAGCAATCGACTCCAAGGCCCCAGCCGCCCTCACCGCAAGCAACGTTAGCCTCAAAATCAACAACAAGCCAACACCGCTCACCAGCGTCACTCCTGTAACGCCCAGCGGAGCGCAAGTCGCCATCCTCATCGACGACGGCCTCCGCACCAGTGTCGGTCGTGAGCTCGAAGATCTTCGCAGCTTCATCACAAATCTTCCTCCTGGAATCGAGATCTTCGTCGGCTACATGCAGAACGGCCGCGTTGTCCCGGCACAAGCCTTCACCACCGACCACGCCGCCGCAGCAGGCTCGCTCCGCATTCCTCTCGGCAGTCCCGGCATCAGTTCCAGCCCCTACTTTGCTCTCACTGACTTCACAAAAAGATGGCCACGTTCATCGGAGTCCGTCACCAGCGACAACCTGCAAACCTCTGCCAAGGCGCGCTTCGTCCTTATGATTACGAACGGCGTCGATCCCTATAACGGCAGCACTCGAATCTCAAACCAGGACAGCCCTTACGTAAGTGCGGCTATTGCGGATGCCCAGCGCGCAGGCGCTGCCGTCTACTCCATCTACTACACCAACGCCGGAATCGGTGGCGGCCAAGCCAGCTTCAGCGGCCAAAGCTATCTCTCACAAGTAGCAGACGCCACCGGAGGCCGCTCCTACTACCAGGGCATGGGCAACCCCGTCTCCATGGCGCCATTTCTTCAGCAGTTCAAATCAGCCATCGCAGAGACATACATCGCCACCTTCTCTGCTCCCGGCAACAAGGACTTCATCCCCATCAAGTTCACGACAAGCATCCCCAAAACCAAACTACAGTCCGCCAACCAGGTCCGCCCTGGCACACGCCTAGCCGCGCAGCCCTAATGCAGCTTATCGATGCAAGGGTCCCAATGCATCAAACAGCACTCCCGGCTCAATAAGCGCGATGGCGATTTGTCATCAGCCCACAATATTTGTGATGAGAAGCGTATGCTACTTCCGGAGCTATCGCGTTCCTCGGAGGGCGGCATGGCTTGGCTAGGCCGGAAGAAACTCGCATTCATCCCGTTGTCCCGGACAAACGCTCAGCCGCCGGATGTCATACCGACCGATTGGGCCGACCAGATTATGCGACGGGTGTTTTTCGACCCGAGCAGCGGCGTCGATCGATCACTCCGCGCGTACATCCGCACGGTGTCCTCCGGGTTGGCGGACCTCGATCTCGTCGTGCAGGATCCGCAGACCATCGCCGGGCAGGACATTGCGCCCGATGCTCTCGAGTCAACAATGGGCGACAAGTTGCGTGCTCAGGGCTTCGATGGCGCCGCAATTGTGATGCTCGGCGGACCCGGCGGTGGACAGACGGGAGGTTACTGGTCGCGTTTTTGTATGTCCGATAATCTCGGTAACTGGGTTGGTGAGCTGGCGCACCAAACTGGCTTATGCAATATCCCCGATCTGTTCGATTTCACTGACGTTTATCCGGACGAGAACATGCTCGGCTTCGACGAGGAGGCTGGGTATCTGGCCACGCATTTCTCGGGCTGGACGAAACGAGCCATCGGATGGCTCGATCCTTCCACTATTCCGCTGCACACGCCTGGTCAGGCGGGCGTTTACACACTGCACTCAATCAGTCTCACCCAACCGCCTCCCACGGGGAGAATTGCCGCCCTGCAAATCGGTAAACAGGTGCCCTACCTGATGGTCGAAGCCCGGCTTCGAGCCGACCAATTCGATGTCAATATTCCCAGCGCAGGCGTTATTGTGTACCAGGTCCAAACATCAGACCCGCTCGGAAATGCGCAGAACAAGATACCTCCTCTTAACCTGCTGACAAAAACTGCGCTCACGGTAGGACAATCATTCGCGGCGGGCAACGGCGTGACTGTGCAGGTAAATAGTTCTGTCCCGGGCGGCTTTTCCATTGGCGTATTTCCCACGCCTTATTCAAACCCGTTGTCGGACATGTCTTATCTTGTGCCCCTTTTGCTTTGAGAGTTTCGTAATCGTTTCATCGATGTATGAAGTGCGCAGATCAGATCTGAATGGAAAGGAAGGAAAACGATGGCTTGGTACACGTGTATTGTGAACAACGTTGGGCCAGCAACAGACGGTACGGAGACAAGTGCCCCTGTGGTTTACATCAACCTGACCGATACGGGAACTACTCCTCCCGCTTTCGTTGGGCAGTGGTTCTATGCGGCGCAAGGAGGACAGAATCAGATGCTGGCAGTGGCTCTCGCGGCGATGAACGGGGGGAAACATGTGCAAGCCGGTGCTGTACCTCCAAATTCAGGAGGTTCGCCATACACAGCAATATCGCGTTTGTATCTAAACCCATCGTGAAGTAGATAACCGGGGCAGAGGAGTTCCAATGCCACACTTATTCTGCTCTGCATCGCAGAGGGTCTCGTCACTCATCGCCGCTTCCCTTTCGCCCAAGACTCAACTCTGGCAAGGCAACCAGCAGCATCACCTGGCAAGTCGGCAGGCACCTGCCTCATTCGAATGAGCGCGTTCTAAATCGGTAACGATACGTCGGCTTTTCGGAAGCAATCCGAGCGCTCGTGCTCGAACGGTGCCAACAGGCCGAGTCACTCGTCCAGCCCAATCACATCAATATAGCTACGCCCTAACACCCGCGGCTCGATAGATCGCGTCAATGTACTGCATATCCCGCAGGCCTTCCTCCCCGGGCGTTCGCGGCGTCTTGTTATGGAGAATGCAGTCCGTAAAATGATCGGCCTGCAGTACGAACTGATAGGGGTCACGTTCAGGATTTGTCTCGTCGATGTGGACCTGTGGTTGTCCTTTGCCCTGGGAGTAGCTGGCTCGCAGCACAATACCGTCATACCCGAACGTTCCCTCCATCCAACCGTTCTCCCCAAATATCTTGTAATACCCAGGCATCTGCGCGCCATACGTCGTACTGCAACTCGCCAACGCTCCTGAGGGAAAACGCATCGTCCACGCCGTCGACTCCTCTACCTCATTGAACCGCCCGTTATGGTCAACCGTCGAAACCATCGCCGTAAACTTCTCCGGCTCTTCTCCTGTCAAATATCGCGCTGCATTCAAAGAATAGATCCCCATATCCAGCAGGGAACCGCCTCCACCCAGGGCCATGGTAGCCCTCCACTCGCCGGGAGCGATGTTGAATCCGTTTGCACTATCGAACGCTTTTATCTTTCCCAGTTTGCCGTCGCGAACCAGCTTGATCGCCCTCAGCGTAGTCGGTTCATAGTGCAGCCGATAGGCAATCATCAGCTTCACATTGGCCGCCTTGCATGCCGCGATCATGTCCTCCGCCTCTTTCACCGAAATCGACATAGGCTTCTCGCACAACACATGCTTGCCCGCCTTCGCAGACCGAATCGTGTACTCCGCGTGCATGCTGTTCGGCAGCGCGACATACACCGCATCGATGGCCTTGTTCTCCCGCATCCGGTCCATGTCTTCGTAGCTGTAGATCGACTCTTTCGGCACGCCATACTCGGCTGCAATTCGCTCCGCCTTATCGCGATGCCCGCTCACCAGCCCGGTAATCTGCGAGGTCGAGCCCTGTTTCACTCCACGCATAAAATGGTCTGCAATCCGCCCCAACCCAATCACGCAATACCCCACCTTGCGCTGTGTACCCTGTGCTTCGGCCCTCACTATCGGCAGCATCTGCACCGCCACTCCCAAAGCCCCAAGCTTTGCAAACTCCCGTCGCGTCAAGCTCATTCGGTCTCCCTATATCAGTTGAAGCATGTGCCCCACGAGTATAGACAGGCGCAATCTCATAGGCAATCTAGCTGCACATCTGTATTGAAACTATTTCAGCATGGCCCACGCGCCACGCCATTGAGAGCCATATGCGACGTTCCACAGACTGCTGTCCAGATTATTCTTTCGTGTGCCTTGCGGCCGGCTTTCGTCTTTCTGCCCGTCGCGTACTCCGCCTGCCTGCCGACTGAATATTGTGAGCGTTGACGATCGCCGCAAGCAATCCCGGAAATCGCTTATCGATCTCCGAACAGCGTGACGTATTATGCATTTCAACGCCCTTGCGCTCACCCCGAATCAGGCCAGCCTCTCGAAGAGCCTTGAAATGTTGAGACAGCGTCGACTTTGGAATGCTCTTTTCGCTGACCTTCAGAAAGGCCGAGCAGACGTGGGAGCACTGAGAACCTGCCAGTTCCGCAAGAATCGCCACTCGCACTGGATCGGAGAGAGCATGCAGAATGGCTTCGACGGTGACATCTTCGACCGAAGGATGGAAGAGAGGCCTCATACCTTCATCATAGTGGTCTTGACACAATGGTTCAATAGTTCATATATTCGGAACTATAGAACTGCTTAAATAAAAACCAACAAGACACCCCAACCCCAGCAGGAAGAGAGAGAAAATCCCATGTCGAAGAAACTTGAAGGAAAAATCGCACTCGTTACCGGCGGAACCACCGGCATCGGCCTCGCCACGGCAAAGCGCTTCGTCGCGGAAGGCGCAAAGGTTGTCATCACCGGCCGCCGCAAGCAGGTTCTCGACGCAGCGGTTCAGGAGATCGGCTCCGGCACCATCGGTATTCAGGCCGACTCCGGCAGTCTTGCGGACCTCGACCGTCTCTACGCCGAGATCAAACAGAAGTACGGTCGTCTTGATGTTCTCTTTGCGAATGCTGGCGGCGGCGAATTCGCGACCATCGACAATGTCACCGAAGAACACTTCGACAGAACCTTCAATTCCAACGTAAAGGGTGTCTTCTTTACCGTGCAGAAAGCTCTTCCGCTCATCCCCAATGGTGGAACCATCGTACTCAACGCCTCCATCGTCTCAGTCAAAGGAATGCCAGCCTTTGGCGTCTACAGCGCCACCAAGGCTGCAGTTCGCTCGTTCGCTCGCACATGGACCAACGAGCTCAAAGATCGCCAGATTCGCGTCAATGTAGTAAGCCCCGGCCCGATCGATACTCCAGGAGTCGATGGTCTTGCCAAGAATGAGGAAGAAGCCCAGCAGATCAAAGCAGGGCTGGCCTCACAGGTCCCACTTGGCCGCATGGGCCAGCCCGACGAGATCGCAAAGACAGTCGTCTTCCTCGCATCGGACGATTCAAGCTATGTTGCAGGCATCGAGCTCTTTGTCGATGGCGGCATGGTTCAGGTCTAAACGCACAGTCATCGGAAGCCGCTTCGCGGGTACACGTGCAAGCGGCTTCCTAACGCAGAGCATTCAGGATGTTAGACCAGAGATCCTTCAGCACCCCGCCCACTAACAGCTCGTCCCTAACGCCTCAAACGTGCTCCACTGCTTCCTCTGCCGTGCCGAAGGTCCGCAGCAAATTCCTCACCTTTGTCAATTCCAGAAGAGCCTCGACCCTCTCATTAGCTCCAGCCAGAGCCATCCTGCGGCCATTCTTCTCCGCCGACACGTAGTAGTTGATCAATATCCCAATCCCAGCGGAATCCATGTACGGCACACCGCTCAAATCAAAAACCATCATTGGAGGCTTATTCGTCGCCAGCTCATTTTGGAACTCAAACATGTTCCGCAGGGTCAGAGGCCCAGTCAGCTTCATTACAACTACCCCAGGGCGCGCTATCTCATTGCTGTTGTACGTCAAAGGAGCATCATTCATGCCCGCCAGTCTAAAGCTTTCTGGTCAAGCTGTATTGTGACAAACGTGTAAATTCCTCCTCCCGAAAATAAACTTGGAAAATTTGCAAAATTTTCGGCCCTGAAAAACTGCATTCCGGAAACCATCTTTTACCATCCGTTTCACCACACTTTGTCCACAAAAAACCAGCGACTGCGCGCCACTTTTTTCAAAAAACCCCTGTAAAAACGGCAAAACCCCGGATCGCTCCGGGGTTCCACCACGCCAGAAAAAATCCGGCAATTTTTAGTACATTCCGTCCATGCCGCCGCCATGGTTATGGCCGCCGCCCGGAGCTTCCTTCTTCTCAGGAATCTCCGAGATCATGGCTTCGGTGGTCAGCATCAATCCGGCGATCGAAGCCGCGTTCTGCAGAGCAGTGCGCGTAACCTTCGTAGGATCAATGACTCCAGCCTTCACCAGGTCCTCGTAGACTCCCGTTGCAGCGTTGTAGCCGTAGTTGTTGTCCTTCGACTCGTGGATTTTGCCGATCACAACCGCGCCCTCATCGCCCGCATTCGCGACGATCATGCGAAGCGGCTCCTCAAGCGCGCGGCGAATGATCGTCGCACCGATCTTTTCATCGCCCTCAAGGCCCTTGATCACGGAATCAACCTCGGTCGTGCAGCGAACCAGAGCCACGCCGCCGCCCGGAACAATGCCTTCCTCAACAGCAGCGCGGGTTGCATGCATCGCATCCTCGACACGAGCCTTCTTTTCCTTCATCTCGGTCTCGGTAGCCGCGCCAACCTTGATGACGGCAACGCCGCCAACCAGCTTGGCCAACCGCTCCTGCAGCTTCTCGCGGTCGTAGTCAGAGGTCGTCTTCTCAACCTGGGCGCGAATCTCCTTCACCCGGCCTGCGATGTCGTTGTCCTCTCCGCCGCCATCGACGATGGTGGTGTTGTCCTTGTCGATCGTCACGCGCTTGGCAGTGCCGAGATCCTCGATCTTGACGCCCTCAAGCTTGATGCCGAGGTCTTCCGTGATCGCCTTGCCGCCCGTCAGGATAGCGATATCCTGCAGCATTGCCTTACGGCGATCGCCGAAGCCAGGAGCCTTCACAGCAGCCACATTCAGCGTTCCACGCAGCTTGTTGACCACGAGGGTCGCAAGTGCTTCACCATCAACATCTTCTGCAATGATGACGAGCGGCTTCGCAGTACGTGCAATCTGCTCCAACAGGGGCAGCAGGTCCTTCATCGACGAAATCTTCTTCTCGAAGATGAGGATGTAAGGATTCTCAAGGGCAACTTCCATACGCTCGGCATCTGTCACGAAGTAAGGCGACAGATAGCCGCGGTCAAACTGCATGCCTTCAACGACATCCAGCTGGGTCTCCATCGTGCGCGACTCTTCCACGGTGATAACGCCGTCCTTGCCAACCTTCTTCATCGCCTCGGCAATGATGACGCCGATCTGCGAATCCGAGTTAGCAGAGATTGTTCCCACCTGGGCGATCATGTCGCCGGAAACCGGCTTCGACAGTTTGCTGAGCGCGCCGCCAACCACTGCACCGTTCTCATCACGCTTGCCAATGATGGCCTCAACAGCCTTGTCGATACCACGCTTCAGTGCCATCGGGTTCGCACCGGCAGCAACCGTCTTCACGCCCTCGCGGTAGATTGCCTGGGCGAGAACCGTCGCGGTCGTGGTGCCGTCACCGGCCACGTCGGAGGTCTTCGAAGCCACTTCGCGGACCATCTGTGCGCCCATGTTCTCAAGCGCATTGCCGAGCTCGATCTCCTTGGCTACGGTCACGCCGTCCTTGGTGATCGTCGGCGAACCAAACTTCTTCTCGATGACCACGTTGCGACCCTTCGGGCCCAGCGTGACCTTCACTGCGTCAGCCAGAATATTGACTCCACGCAGGATTGCCTGACGTGAATCTTCTCCATGCAGAATCTGCTTTGCCATTGTGTTACTCCTGTTACCGGCTAAATAGCCGATCAAATTTGTGATGGAACATTAAGCATTAGCGCTTTGGCGGCGAAGCCGCGTCTGCTGCATACAATGCCTACTTCTTGAGGATTCCGAGAACTTCTTCCTCGCGCATGATCAGGAACTCTTCGCCATCGAGCTTGATCTCGGTGCCGGAGTACTTGCCGAACAGGATGCTGTCGCCGGCCTTTACATCGAGCGGGAACACCTTGCCCTCATCGTTCGACTTGCCCTTGCCGACCGAAATGACCTCGCCCTGCTGTGGCTTCTCTTTTGCGGAATCGGGGATGATGATGCCGCCACGGATGCTTTCGCCTTCTTCAATACGGCGAACCAGGATCCGATCGTGTAGCGGTGTAAATGATGTTGTCGCCATTGCTTACATCTCCTTGATGCGATTTTTGGCAAACGAATAAACGTTCGCGTTTTGGATTTCGCGACTCATCCGGTAGCCGGCATTGTCACAAAGAAGTTGGAATAGTTGCTAAAAGTTCTTGCTATTTAGCACTCAAGCCTTCCGATTGCTAACGATAGGGCAGCCCTTGGGTCGATGTCAACCCATCCGTGTGAAATGTGAGTGAATGTCGCGCAAGTCTTGTAGTTCTCATGAGTACCTGCTTTAAGCCCCGGATCATCGTAGAATGGAAGCCATGCTGTCGCACCGTGCTCTCTGGCCTAAACTCGCCCTGGTTTTTTCCCTTGCTCTGTTGTCTCTTCAAGCACTTGGGCAGGACTCGCCCGTCCGTCGTGGACGGAAATATAAGCCCCCACCAGACACCTCGCACATCGTTGTCCAAGTGCTGAAGAAAGCCAACGGTAAACCCATCATGAACGCTGCCGTCGTCTTCAACCCCACTAGGGATGGCAAGGACATAGGCAGTCTCGAGGTCAAGACGGATCCCGAAGGCAAGGCAATCATCGATGTAATTCCCACTGGGAGCCTCGTCAGGGTACAAATTATCGCCGATGGCTATGCCACTTTTGCCGAGGATTATCAGATCGACGAACCGAGCAGAGAAATTCTGGTTTCAATGGTTCGGCCGCGAGAGCAGGTTTCAGCCTACGAAGATAATACAGGCAAAGCGTCCAGCAGAAAGGCAGGCGTGCAGGAGCCGGTAAGGTCCACGACACCGGCTTCTCCATCCACCACAAAGCCGGCTCCCGCGACATCAACCCCTCCTCCACCCAAGCAGCAATAACCAGGGATGAACAAACCTCTTGCCGGTAAGACCGCGCTCGTAACCGGAGCGGCCAAACGCATAGGCCGCTCCATTGCGCTTGCGTTGGCCGAAGCCGGCGCAAATGTGGCCATCACCTATTTGACCTCGCAGCCGGATGCTGAGGCTACGGTGTTCGCATTGGCGGAGTTTGGTGTTGAGGCGCTCGCCATCCGCTCTGATCTTCGAGATCCCCAGAGTATTAGCCAGACTGCAGCTTCCGTCATCGAGGAGTTCGGTCAGCTCGACCTTCTGGTCAACAATGCGGGCTTTTTCGAATCAGCCGCACTTGAAGATATCTCCGCGGACCAATGGGATGCGATGTTTGCGATCAACACCCGCGCCCCCTTCCTGATGGCCAAAGCAGCCTACCCGTATCTGCGTGCGGCGACAGGACGCATCATCAACGTAGGCTCACTTGGCGGGTCTCATCCCTGGACCACACATGGACACTACTGTACGTCCAAAGCCGCGCTGCACATGCTCTCTCAGACGATGGCGAAGGCATGGGCGCCTCACATCAGTGTCAACTGCATTGCACCTGGCATGATCGTCCAGGGAGAGATAGGCGAAGACTACGAGCACTTCGCACACAAAACACCTATGCAGCGCAACGGCACTGCATACGACGTAGCTGCGGCTGCCCTGTTTTTCGCAACCGCGCCGACTTTCGTCACCGGGCAGATCCTAACCGTGGATGGCGGCCTCGGGCTTTAGTTGGCTGTTCCTTTGCTCAACAGCTTTTGCCACCAACTCTTTTTGTCTGAATCTTCATAGAGTCGTCGGGGTTCAATCCGCTGTGGTAACGGACCGCCGCTAAAAACGGCTAGCGGATTTGTGACGCAGAGCAAGTGCGCATAATCAGGCCCATATTTTTGTGCCACGACGTCCATCGCCTCGCGCATTTTAGGCGGGCGAAACGTTGTGTTGTGCGCATCCGTTGCCAGAAAGTGGACCCATCGTTTCTCCAGAAGCTGATGCGCCATCCGCTGCGCCCGTTTGCCCATGTCGCCCAGCACGGAGCCGGCAGTTACCTGTATCAACACTCCACCGCGCAGCCATTCCGCAAGGCGCTGCTGGTCGGCCTGAAGCGTAGGATTTCGTTCAGGATGAGTCAGGATGGGCGTCATGCCGGACAATTGCAACTGGTAAAAAATCTCCGACAATCCGCGAGGCACGCCGTAATCAGGAATCTCTACGAGCAGATAGCCTAGTCCGTTGATGCTGTACTTCGTCGGATCGACTTTGGCATCCTGAATGTTCTCGTAGGACAGGTGAAAGTCGCATCCCCGTCCAAGTTTCAACGCAATGCCTTGTGTATCAAGTATCGATTGCAATTCGCCGATTTTTGCTGCGATCTTGTCCGGCGTATATTCGTACTGGCCATTTGCATGAGGAGAGCAAACAACATGGGTGATTCCGTCCGCAGCAGCTATCCGCGCCATGGCAACCGACGTTTCGATGCTGGAAGCACCATCGTCCATTCCCCATAAAAGGTGATGGTGAATATCGATCATCGTTTTCTAAGGTACCACCCACAAGGAGTTGTTCAGCCTATCGAGATGTTGCCGCCAGAGATTCGGCCATCCCGTTGAAGAGCTGCAGGCCATCCGCTGATCCCAGGAGGCTCTCACTCGAGCGATCTGGATGCGGCATCATGCCCAAAACATTGCGCCCTTCATTCAACACGCCGGCGATATTCTCTAGCGATCCATTCGGGTTCGCCTCCGCCGTCACCGTACCATCAACTGTCACATAACGGAACGCAATACGATCCTCTCGCTTCAACTCTGCCAGAGTATCGGCGTCACAAAAGTAGTTGCCTTCCATATGACCAACCGGCATCTGCAGAACTTGACCTCTAGCGAGCCCATGCGTGAAGGGAGAATTGATCGTTTCTGTCCGGAGATAAGTCTGCTTGCAGATGTAGTGCTGGCCGGCATTACGCATCAGGGCTCCGGGTAGCAGTCCTGCCTCGCACAAAATCTGGAAGCCGTTGCAGATTCCCATCACCAGTCCGCCGTTTTTCGCGAACTTCGCTACCGACTGCATCACTGGGGCAAATTTAGCGATTGCGCCGGTCCGAAGATAGTCGCCATAGGCGAAACCACCCGGAACAAGAATTGCGTCGCAGCCCTCAAGATCTTCGGAGGCATGCCAAAGAAACGTCACCGGCTGCTTCGCCAGCGCTTCGACCACATGGTAAGTATCATGGTCGCAATTAGACCCCGGAAAGACCAGAACGCCAAATTTCATGACTTAAGGATAGCATTCACCGCGAAGGTGCCCGCCTGCTTCTTACACTGGCGCATAGACCGCGTACCCACGTGGCGGAGCAGGGAACTCGGCGTTACCTTCGTCATCGGTCGTCCGCTCATCCGGATGCGCAACATCATGTCCATCCCAGGCCACAGGCTTGAATTTCTGATTTTTCCACTGCGTCTTGACTGAGGTGCCTGACCACTGATCGCCGAGATTGTTGAGCACGTATATGCAACCTGGTTGCCCCTCGATACCGCCGCGTTGCAGGATATAAAGGTCCGGATCTGCATGGAGAATACATGCCGATCCATCGGCATACCGGTGGTGTGCATCGATAAGCGCATCAATACCGTTAGGCGTACCAGGGCGTGAAAGTCCGAGGTTGTAGTAGTCGTACCAGAAGATGCAAGGATAGCCCTCATTCATCAGGATGAACGAGTAGGCGAGATTTTTATCGTTGACGATCTCGTTGCCGCCCATGTCGTGGTTCTCAACGAAGGTGACAGCATTGAACGGACGCGCGGCGACAACAGAGCTGTCGCTCGTAAGGTGGCGCAGGTCGTATTGCAGGGTGTCGCACATATCTTTCAACTTGTAGCGAAGAGGAAAATCAAAAGCGGCGATCTGGTTGTCGGTGATTGATCGCACTCCATCGAGCCACTCGGCGATATCCTGAGGGCCCGACCAGTATTCGCCAACGACAAAGGGTGTGAACTCCTTGCCCTCCCGCTCGTAGCGGTACTTCGCCAGGAGGCCGATCATCCACGCACCGTATCCTTTAGCGAAGTCAAAACGGAAGCCATCAAAACGTAGTTCTTCAATCACCATGCGCGCGTACTCGAACATGGCTTCATACACGCGTGGGTTACGGTGGCATAGATGAGGAAAACCGGCAAAGTTCTCGCCCTCGATCATCACTCGTTCATAGCGCGAAGGGTGAAAGCAATTCCAATCACGTGGGAATTTGCCTGATTTCGGTGTGAATTTAGTCCATCTCTTTTGTCCGTCGATCGGATTGACCTCTTCTTCGTCCGCCCCGGAGTTGTGATTAATGACCATGTCTGCGTATGCGCCGATCTTGTGCTCATGTAGCGTCTGGATCAGATTTTCCAGTTCGGCACGATTACCATAGAGCGTTTTGACGGCGCCCTTCTGGTCGAAATCGCCAAGGTCGAAGTAATCGTAGGGGTCATAGCCAGGCGAGCGTGCTTCAGCACCTTTGCAGATGGGAGGCAACCACAAGGCGTTGATGCCGGCCTTCTCTAACTCAGACGCTTTCTCAGCCAGATAGTTCCACCACTGGCCTTCTTTCTGTTCTTTTATAGGGGCGTCCCAGTAGAATGCTTGCATCATCACTGCCATCGATTGCTTCCTTTCGTTTCTAAACACGCTTTGCCTACAGTCAGCCACCGGAGGGCGAACGCATTGCTTCCAAATTCTGAGTTATTTCATAAGGGAATCGCACAGGCCCTGAGCACGTCTGATGCGTTGGACCGGTGACTAGGTGGTATGACCGCACCCATTACACCTCGCTCCCCATTCCGCAAAGCCGGAGGTGCGCTCCTCGACTGGGGGCGAGCCGCAGTGCTTGATGCACTCATCATCGGCATACTTTGGTTCATCGGCCTCGAGTTGATCGGCGTTCCGTTCGCGCCACTATGGGCGCTGCTAGGAGGTTTGCTTCAGATCATCCCAACCTTTGGAAGCATGATCGCTCTCATTGGTCCGGTCCTCGCCGTAGCCTTCAGCGGTCACGACGAGTGGCGGCTCGGACTCGTTCTCGGTCTCTACGGCCTTATCGCAATCCTCGAAGGCCTCGTCATTGGTCCCTACATTCTGCATCGCACCACGAAGGTGCCATGGTGGGCGGCCTTTTTGGGCCCCATCGCTTTCGGAATCATTATTCCATTCTGGGGAGTTTTGCTCGCGCCGCCACTTCTGGCAATTATCTTCGCTTTTAGGAGACCGTCAGAGCCTGAGCTTCAGTAAGAGCATCAATCACCGAGCTTGTAGCGCGTCTCTGCCAGCCGGTACAGCGGCCGCCACACAAGACGATTGATCGTCACCACCATCATCGCCATCACGATGGTCGCGAGCAGCAGAATCTGGAACTCTCCACTATCAGTCGCCGCGCTGATCTGGGCGCCCAACCCCACCGTCTGCAGGGTTTGGTTCTTCAGCCGAAAATACTCGGCGATGATGCTCGCATTCCACGCCCCACCCGACGCAGTTACAAGTCCGGTAATCAAATACGGAAAGATCCCCGGCAGAATGATGGTTCGCCATCGTTGTGCCGTAGTGAAGTGGAAGAGCGTTCCCACTTCGCGCAGGTCCGAGGGTATCGCCATCGCTCCCGCGATTACGTTGAACAGGATGTACCACTGCGTCCCCAACAGCATCAACGCAATCGACCCGATACCCATTCCGCCGCCCATCTGCACAAGCGCCAGAAGAATAACAGGGAAGAGTGCGGTGGCCGGAACGGAAGCTGCGATCTGAGCGATCGGCTGCGCGATCCTCGCCAGCCGCGGATGAAAACCGATTGCAACGCCAGCAGGAATCGTCCAGGCGGAGGCCAGCAGCAGTGACACGTTGACGCGAAGAAATGTCGCCAACGCCCCCTTCATAATCTGTGCAAACTGTGCGCCGCTAACCTGTCGCAACAACGCAAGGGCGTGCGTGGCCGCATAGATTGTTGCACCGGCAATCAGCACCAGCACCAGGCCACGCAGTAACGCCGCTGATCTGTTGCCCAGTACACTTGCGGTTCCACTTTCTGCACTCCTGTAGGCAAGTCTATTTTTTCTTCTCTCTGCCAACCGCCGGTATATTCCTTCGCTTAAGGGTGCAAGGGTGTTTTGCTGTAGGCTGCGAAGAGCACGCGAGTGCTGCAGTAGGTGTAGCAAAGGGGAGCGCACGCGGGCGGAGCTCTCTACCTGCTCAAATTTGAACTTGTCACTCCACGCGATGACGGGTCTCCAAATCAGTTGATCGGTCGCGACGATAATGGCGATCATCGTCAGCAGCCCCCATGTAATCGCCTTGTAATTCCCGGTACTAGCCGCGGTCTGCAGATAAGAGCCGAGGCCCGGAAGCCTGAAGTCGCGCGTTCCCAGCACAAACATCTCGCATGCCATCAGGAAGAACCAGCCGCCTGCAACCGACACCATCGAGTTCCAGACCAGGCCAATCGCCGAGTAGGGAAGCTCAAGCTGGATCAGTCGTTGCCATCGCGAAAACTTATAGATTCCCGCAGCTTCGCTCAACTCTCGAGGGATGCTCTTAATCGAAGAATAAAAGCTGAACGCCATATTCCAGACCTGGCCCGTAAAGATGAGCACGATCGCGCCCATCTCCACGCCGATCTGTCGTGTCGGAAATAGCGCAACCATCGCCAGCATTACGCCCGGTAAAAAGCTCAACACTGGAATCGATTGCAGAATATCCAGCCCCGCAATCATCAGCGCTTCCACCCGCTTACTGTAGGCAGCGACGTATCCGTAGCCAATAGCAAAGAAGAGGCTCAGCAGATAAGCCAGGCCAATTCGTACAACAGAATAAAAGGCATACAGTGGCAGTGCGCGAGGACTGAGCGAGATAACGATCTCCGGCACAGGATGGCCGAACCAGTAGTTCGCAATCCGAACGACACCGTAGAAGCACGCCAGCCCAATTCCGGCGACACAAAGATCCAACACAAAAGGCCAGCTACGTTTCAGTACCTGCGCACGCGCCAGCGTTTCCCGTCCGGGAATGTAGCTGAAGCTGTCAGGCAAATTCATCACGCTTTAATCTCCGACGAAGACGTGGACTCCACATCCTGATGCAGTTTCTCCGGCTGAATGAACCTTCTGCGTGACGCATCGAAATCAAATAGCTCAGCGTATCGACCCCAGTTGATGGCTGTCTCCAACTGTCGCAGCGTCTCATCTTCGCTGAACTGCTCGTCCAGCATGTCGTGAAAGAACTCCTCAGGAACGGTTCGGTCGCTCTTGGCTTCGATAGCCCGCACAATCTGGCGCAGCAGGAGCACGTTCTCCACCGCGGCCGTGCGGAACAATTCCTTCTGCCGTAGAATCTCAGAGTTTGCGTACTCTGCTCCGGTCGGTGTAATGGCCGCGTCGCCCTCATTCACCGTCAGAAATCCAAGCAGTTGAGCCGCATCAACGATCGGCAGCAAGTCATCGATATCAAATGCGAGATCATCGGCAAGCCGATAGATATCGTCCTTGCCATTGTGGTCTAATACCAGTTCCAGCAGGCCTGCAATTCCACCGGGCCGAGCGTGAGGCAGCATTTGATAATGCATCTGTCGTTGATCACGAACTGGCTTGCCCGCTGTAGTCTGCGGCAGTGCAGGTGGCTGCGATTCGGGCTGCGTTAGCACCTTATAGATGTAGTCCACTAACTGAGTAAATGCAGTTGCCTTCCGGTCCCGCGGATGGGCCAGCGCAACCTTGAAATCCGTTCGCACATGCCCAGGATTTCTGCCCAGCACGATGATCCGGTCCGCAAGCAGCACAGCCTCTTCAATATTGTGCGTGACGATAAAGATCGCCTTCGTCGGAATCGTTTTCTTTTGCCAAAGCTCCAGCAGTTCGCTGCGTAGATTTTCCGCCGTCAGCACATCCAATGCAGAGAACGGCTCATCCATAAAGAGCACCTCTGGTTCGACCACCAGGGCTCGCGCAAAGCCAACGCGTTGGCGCATCCCGCCGGACAACTCCTTCGGGTAGGCGGCCTGAAAACCATCCAGACCCACAGTGTCCAGTATCTTCAATGCGCGTTTCCGCCGTTCTGCTGGTTCCATGCCCCTTGCCTTCAAAGGCGCCTCGACATTCTCAAAAACCGTCAGCCAGGGAAACAGCGCAAAGCTTTGAAACACGATGGATACATTCACATCAGCTGTTGCAATCGGCTTCTCATGCCAGTACACCTCGCCCGCCGAAGGTGTTGACAGCCCTGTTAACATCCTCAGTAACGTAGACTTTCCCGAGCCCGATGGCCCCAACAACGCGACAATCTCCCCCGTCCCAATCGTGAGATCCGTGGGCGAGATCACCTGAATCCGATTCTCACTGGGTTGCGCGTAATATTTCTCAACTCGTTCCGCGCGTATAATGGTCGATTGCATAGGATTCATTTTCGATGAAATTTCGAATGTATCTGCTGAGATTGTTATAGTTTACCGTCAGCTATCAGCGCTGCGGTCAGCGTATCATTAGTAGGCAGGCAATAGGGTAAAGCCATGCTTGTGTAAGTCGTAATTAAACGCATTTTTGAATTTTCTGATTTGGGGATACTTAAAGCATGGCAGAGACTACATCCACCACCGCAGCGAAACCCAGAGTGCTCGTTGCCGACGACGAGCAGGTGATTGCCAACACGCTCGCAATCATTCTGAACCAGGCAGGCTTTGAGGCGCGTGCGGTGTTCAGCGGAGAGAAGGCCGTCGAGGCGCTCGATACTTTCCAGCCCAATATGCTGATCAGCGACGTCATTATGACAGGCATGACAGGTATCGAAGCCGCAATTATCACGCGGCAAAAACTCCCCACGTGCAAGATTCTTTTGTTCTCCGGGCAGGCGGCAACCGCAGATCTTCTTGAGAAGGCGCGCGCGCAGGGGCATGAATTTGAGATTCTCGCCAAACCTGTCCACCCCACAGACCTTCTGGCGAAACTGCGCAGCTAAAACAGATGCTCCCTCTGCTCTCAAGGCAAAGGGAGCCCTCCAGGCCCCGTTATTGCGTATCGGGCCGCGATGATGAAGGCCACTGACGCTCCTTCACCTTTACCGCGGGAACGCCTGCGTACACCGTCCACGGTTCAAGATTGCGTGTTGCTACCGAACCCAATCCCAACACCGCTCCCTCTCCTACATTCACTCCAGGCGCAACTGACGCCCGGGCGCATATCCAGGCGTAGGAACCAAAGCTCATCGTAAAAGCCATCAACGGAAAGCCTGGATCATCGTAGTCATGCGTGGCGCCGCACACATAGGCCTCCTGCGACAGGATCACGTGAGAACCAAATGTAACCTGAGCGGGATTATAAATCTCTGCTCCGTCCCCAGCCGTTACTTGATCTGCGCATATCAGGTTCCATGGAGCCCAGACCTTCGATCGTGGGTAGAAGTGACAGTTCGGCCCAATCTCTGCCCCAAAAACGCGCAGCAGGAACGCCCGCCACGAATGTAACGGTCGCGGTGACGTTCGGTAGAGCAGCGCCCAGCATATATTCCAGATCTGTCGCCGTAACCGGTCCCCTAGAGAAAAAGCGGGGCGCAGATACGGATCTGCCGCCGTATCCTCTGCAATATGATCTGCCGCGTTGTAATAGACCTGCTTGGCCATCGCTTGACTGTTATTTCTCGTATCTGTTGGTTTTTGGAGTTTCTACCGTCGCTGTTTCAAACAGCCTGATAATTGCCTTCGCGTTCTCCTGCATGTCATATCGCGTGTGGAAACACTGGATGGCACGCTTCCCCATCTCCCTTCTCTCTTGTTCCGGCATTGCGATCCAGCGCTTTAGCAGTTGCAGCGTTCCCTCTGGAGTATCTACTTCCATCAGACCTGCTAGGTCCTCCGCAACCTCTTCTGCGATATTCACCTTGTCGGAGAGCAGGACCGGCCTTCCACACGCCAATGCTTCAGCCACAGCAATACCGAAGTTTTCCTGGTGCGATGACAAGATGAACGCCTCCGATCCATAGAAGGCCCCCCACTTCGCATCTCCGGTCACCATGCCTGGCCAATGCACCCGGTCTGCTATCCCTGTCTTTTCCGCCATCTCCTGCAGCTTTGCGCTCCACGACTGCTGATCCGGGCCTGCCATAACAAGATCCAACGAAGGATCATCCGCTGCAATCTTTGCAAAGGCTTCGATCAGTAAATCGCACCCTTTCTTTCGGTGGATACGCCCGAGAAAGAGGAGATACCGCTTGTCCCTTACTGTCGGGCATCTCTCAAAGAATGCGTGTTTCAGCTCCTCTGGGTCGCCTATCGGACCGCATGCACCGTAGGGGACAACATACGGTTTCCAGCGATGCAACCAGAAACTCTCTTCCGCCAGCCGCTTTTCAGCCTTTGAAGTGAACAAAACTCGATAAGCATCTCGAAGCACCCAGTATTCGGCAGGCAGCCAGTAGAGCCACTTCTTTATGTGTTTCAACGGAAATGCATGTTTGAAGTATGGATCCAACATGCCATGCGTAAACACAACATAGGGAGTATTTCCTGCCAGTGTTCGCCATGCGGCGTATCCGCAATACTGCCATAAGCCGTTAACCACAACACCGTCAAAGCGGTTACGATTGGCCTTCAACCACCCTATTAGCTTGCGATTGAATCCATACGTCGTTCGCGTAGGTCCAAGAGCGTGAACAGGGAAGTCCAGGTTCTGCAGATACGTCGATCTTGGATCATCCAACGTAACTACTTCGCCGGTATATCCAAGGGGGCCGTAGCTTAACAGCACCCGCACCGACTCGGTTGGGCCTCCGGCCGCTGGGTTCATCGTTCCGATAATATGCAAAATCCGCATCAGTTATTGATCACCGTTCTGGAGCAGAGCAACCGGCCCTGCATACTTCTGTAGCGCGATCCTAGTCACGCATGTATCTTCTGTGGGATGATCGACGATCAACGGGAACGGAAGTCGGGTTCGTCAAACCTTTCATGGACGCACAGCTAGAATCAAAATGGAGGCAATACCCATCAGGGTAGAAATTCCTCCCGACTTGATCGCGGCTTTCATCTCGTTTGTTGGCAAAAAGACGATGTCATCGGCCTGTAATGGCGGATCTGGCGCGGTTCCATTGAATACTTTTTTGATGTCGATATGGACCACCTTGCGGTCCAGCCCGATTGTTCGGATGATTTGGAGATCGTCGTATTTGCCTTCAAATCCGGGTCCTCCGCCCATCGCTGTCAGCTGCATCAGCGTCAACGGTGAATTCTGTTTCAACGGAAAAGGTCCTTGGGTCTTGAATGCGCCTAGCAGATAGACCACTCCCACCCTCGCAACAATCACAGTGTCACCTGCAAAAACAGGTACATTCGCCTGGGCACTCTGCGCAGGGTCATTCCCAAGATCGACAACGATAGCCTCCGCCAGCCCCGGACGGCTAATGGTGATCATGTGACTGGCCGTAGCAGTTAGACCACCAGCTGCGGACAAAACATCGAATAGCCTCTTCTCCTCCACGACCGGGATAACTCCATGAAGTTCGCCCGTTACTGTGATGAACTGGCTTGGTGACTCTGTCAGTTGGACTGTGACCTGAGGATCGCGGTACATTCCCGCAGCTACTAGTTTTTGGGTAATCAAATTCTCCGCTTGGTGAATCGTCAATCCTTCGACAGTAAGTTCGTCGACCAGTGGCAGACGAACTTTGCCATCGATGCTCACCCTTACCGGCGAAGCATAGTCCGGTGCTCCGTAAAGATGTACGGTCAGCAGGTCGCCCGGCGACAGGCGAATATCTCGTCCCTTGGGATACAGGATTGCCGGATCGGTCGTGGGCAATGCGCGTCGGTTGAGCGTCAGAGAACCGTTCGGCGCGGGTCCATTAAACTGCGCTTCCACCAAACCTGGCAGGGCGAGCAAAAGAAGGGAAACCACGAACATCCATGCGCTCTTGTGCCTGGTTCTGTGCGCGCTCACAACCGGTCGCTTCATCACTGATCTCATCGCTCAGACTCTCCAGCCATTGCGGTCTGTGGCTCCCAACTCTGCGAGTCGATGCTCGAATATGTGTAACCGGAGTATCCGTAGTACCCGTAATATTCAGGAGAATTCAAGTCAACTGCATTCAGCACGATTCCTGTGATTGGTGCACCAGACCGCAGTAGTAGGTCCCTCGCACGCCGAACCACATGTTTGCTCGATTTTCCATGGCGCACCACAAGCACCACGGCATCCGCCTCATGTGCGAGAACGACACCATCCGTCACGGAAAGAATCGGAGGCGAATCGATGACGACATGGGTATAGACTTCTCCGCAATGCCTCAGCAGATTATCCATTGCTTCTGAGCTAAGCATCTCCGTCGGAAAGGGCGGTACGGGCCCGCTTGGCAGCACGTCCAGATTTGGGACCTCTGGAATCTGCTGCACTGTTTCCTTTAGCTTTGTTGTACCGGAGAGCAATGTAGTCAAGCCGACCTTGCCGTTCAAACCAAAACGATGGTGCAAATTAGGCCGCCGCAGGTCTGCGTCGATCAGCAAAACCCTGCTGTCTCCTTGGGCAAGGATGCACGCCAGGTTGCTTGCCGTTGTGGTCTTGCCTTCCGATGGTGTGGCGCTCGTAAGCAGAATGAACTTCGGAGGCTGTTCCGTCGACGACAACAACAGCGCAGTCCTCAGCGAGCGAAATGCCTCTGCAAACTGCGACTTCGGCTGCGCAAGCACATTGATATTGCGTTGCGCCACCGTAAACGTGTCCAGGCCATCACCCGACGCTCGGCGTGCGCGTGGAACGACAGCCAGCGACGGCAGCTCAGTGATGCTTTCAATCTCTGCTACGCTCCTGAGCCCCGTGTCCAGGCTCTCCATAAGAAATGCAATGACGATGCCTGCGATCAGGCTGAACACCAGTGTCGACAGGATAATCGTTGACTGCGGCTTCAACAGGGGTGCCGCCGGTGGCAAAGCCTGGTCTACGACATCGATTTCCAGAGACTCCAGCCCCGCCTGAACGCCCGCCGTGCGGAGTCGTTGCAGCAGCCCTTCATAAAGCGTTCGGTTCGATTCGAACTCCCGCTGCCGCAGCGTATATTCCACCTCGTCATCGCTCAGCTTGTAAGCGTCCGTCTTCTGTCTTTCCAACGTCGCCATTGTCTGTTCTTCATTGGCGCGCGCAATAAGATAGTTTTGTTTTGCCTGCAGCAGCAAGCGCTTCTGTTCCGTATCGACCTCGTTGGCTAACTCGTCGATTTGCGCCTTCATCGCCTTTGCCTGCGGATGGTTCGGCCCCATAGTCGATTCCATCTGTGCATAGCTAGCCTTGGCCGTGGCGAGTTGCCCCCGCAGCAGATTTAGTTCTGCTGGAGCCGTCCCCGGCAGGGTCTCGATGGAGCCTTCGATCGCGTCCGGGTCCATCCCGCTCAGCATGCGGTAGCGCGATTCTGCGATGATGCGGGCGATCTTCGCAGACCCAGCTGCCTTTGAGAGATCATCCAGCGACGAGCTGATTTGGTTGTGGGTGGGGTCGAACCCTAAGATACCCAATCGTCGCTGCAGGTCCATCATTCGTTCCTGCGAGGCCTGCACCTGCTGCTTCAAATCATCCAGCTGGCTTGATAGCCACTGCGAAACTCTTTGCGTCGAGGCAAATCTCGTCTCATAACTCCGTTGGATATAGGCGGAGATTACCTTATTGACAATATCGGCGGCCAGCTTCGAATTTTTGCTGCTATAGCTGATCCGGATGATGTCCGTCTTCGGCACCAGCGAGATGGTCAAATTGCTCTGCAGCCGATGAACCGTTGACTGTCTCACACTGGCGTCGTCGATACTGACATGTGGAACCGGGCCCTTAGCGTCAAGGAAGGCAGCATTATTCGCCAGGTCCATCTCCCGGGCTACCGTCAGCATAAGCGAATCGCTCTGAAGAATAGCGATCTCGGTCAGCATCTTTGACGCCGTATCGTTCGAATATCCCTGCACCGCACTCACGCGGTATTCATTAGACGAGCCAGCCCGCACCTGGATGCGGCCAAAGGCTTCATAGATACGTGGTTGGGTCTCTGCCTTATAGATGCCGTATAACAGGCCAAGCAAGGCTGCTGCGATCAGAATCCACCGCCGCTTTCGCAACGTAATCAGCGCTTCGGACAACGTCGTATCTGTTACCGCCGTACTGAATCCTGCTGGGGCCTTTTCGGGGGAGCCCTTGGGGAGTTGTTGCGAAGTCGGTTGGCCCATTCCGTGTAGTCTAACCGAGTGGGCTTAAGCATCAAAGAAAATCATTAGTTAGTAGTTAGAGGCCAGAATTCAAGGCACGAAAAATGCATCTAACTCAAGTATCCTCTTGAAAAGGACTCGAGACCGACCAAAGCTTATGGACAAAACTATTCAAATCGCCGTTGTTGGATCAGGGTACGTCGGCCTGGTAGCAGCTGTTTGTTTTGCTGAAATGGGCCATGACGTCATTTGCGTCGATAATGACGAAAGCAAGGTTGCCGCCCTCCAGGGCGGAGACACTCTCATTCACGAGAGCTACCTTCCCGAACTCCTGGAGCGCTACCGCAACACCAAGGTGCGCTTCATGACTAATCTCGCCGAAGCCACCCGAGAGTGCGACGCCATCTTCATTGCCGTTGGCACCCCTCAAAGCGAGACCGGCGACGCCGATCTCTCCTACGTCGAGGCCGTTGCCTGTGAGATAGCCCGCTCGCTCACCAGCTACAAGGTCATCGTCGAAAAAAGCACCGTCCCCGTCTACACCAACGAGTGGATCAGCCGCGCCATGGAACGCAACGGCGTCTCTCGCCATCTCTTCGACGTCGTCTCCAATCCCGAGTTCCTCCGCGAAGGAACCGCCGTCGCCGACTTCCTCCATCCCGACCGCATCGTCGTCGGCGCCGACAACGATCGCGCAGCCTCCATACTCCACGCCATCTACGCACCGCTCACCAGCGGCGAGTATTACAGCCGCCCCGACGCCATTTCTGGCGTATGCAGCGTCACCACGCCACCGCCTCTGCTTCTCACCTCAACCAAGAGCGCCGAGATCATCAAGCATGCTTCCAACGCATTCCTGGCTCTCAAAATCTCCTTCATCAATGCCGTGTCCAACCTCTGCGAAGCCACCAATGCCAACGTCGAGCAAGTAGCTCGCGGCATGGGGCTCGACACCCGCATCGGACCCAGATTTCTTCGTCCCGGTATCGGCTACGGCGGCTCCTGCTTCCCCAAGGACGTAGCCGCATTCCGCTCCGTCGCAGAGCAACTGGGCATTGACTTCAACCTCCTCACGGAAGTTGAAAAGATCAACGCCCAGCAGAAGAAGCGTTTCCTCAGCAAGGTACGCTCAGCACTCTGGACCCTCCGTGGCAAGCGGCTCGGCGTTCTCGGCCTTGCCTTCAAAGGTGAAACCGACGATATTCGCGAATCACCCGCGATTGAGCTCGTCCAGATGCTCCTTGCAGAAGGATGCTCCGTGGTTGCCTACGACCCTGCAGCCATGAAGCGTACTGAGCAAATTCTTCCTCCAGACTCATGCCTTCGCTATGTCGATGACTCATACGCAGCGGCCGAGGACGCCGATGCTCTTCTGATCCTTACGGACTGGTCGGAGTTCGCCTCACTCGATCTCACCCGGCTTAATAAGGCTCTCCGTTATCCCATCGTCATCGACGGCAGAAATCTCTACGATCCTCACGTCATGATGGAACACGGATTCACCTATCTCAGTATCGGACGGCCCGCCGCGTACCCAGTCCGCGAACTTTCTCCAGCTTCGTCCGCGCATAACTAGTAGCTGCACGGCGTCTCTCCAGCCTCCGACAAGCTGCGGTGGTCGTCCACGACCTCCGTAGCGTGTCGGAACTCAACAAGAGATCACATGCCTATAGAAAGGTTGAGAATGAAGTCTGAAAAGATTCTGGTTACTGGAGCTGCTGGTTTTCTTGGCTCCCACCTCTGCGACGTTCTATTAGCCGAGGGGCACACCGTCATCGGTGTCGATAACCTGTGCACTGGAAACCTCGTCAATCTGGCCCATCTCAACGGAGGCTCCCGGTTCAGCCTCATCGAACAGGACATCTGCCTTCCCTTCGACCCTGGCCATGTCGACTACATCTTCAACTTCGCCTCGCCCGCTAGTCCGGTCGACTATGCGCGTCTCGGCCCTGAAACTCTGCTTGTAGGTTCGAACGGAACAGTCAACACGCTTGAGATTGCCCGTAAATATGGAGCCGGCTATCTCCACGCATCTACCTCCGAGTGCTATGGCGATCCTGAAGTTCATCCTCAGGTGGAGACTTATTGGGGCAATGTCAATCCAATCGGACCCCGTTCGGTCTACGACGAGGCCAAGCGTTTCTCAGAGGCCACCATTATGGCCTATCACCGCTATCACGGCGTCGACACGCACATGGTCCGCATCTTTAACACTTACGGTCCACGTCTTCAGGCCAACGATGGCCGGGTCATCTCGAACTTCATGATCCAGGCTCTTCGCGGAGAGCCTCTCACCATCTACGGTGACGGTTCTCAGACCCGCAGCTTCTGCTTTGTCTCCGACCTCATCGATGGCATCGTCCGCCTCTCGCGCTCCACCGAACATCTCCCTGTTAATATCGGCAACCCTAACGAGTGGACGATCCTCGAATGTGCGAAAGAGGTATTGTCAGTAACCGGCTCCAAATCCGAGATTGTTCTCAAGCCACTACCCCAAGATGACCCAACTCGTCGCCGCCCGGACATCACCAAAGCCCAGACCCTCCTCGGCTGGGAGCCCAAGATTCAGTTACGCGAGGGACTGGAAAGGTCCCTTGAGTACTTCAGGACCTGTACGCACTCTAGAGAATCGGCCCATCTGGGTTAGTCGATGGGGGCATTATGTTCGTACCCCCTCCCCCATATCTTCCCGTAAAATACATTAAATCAATGGCTTACGAAATAGATTCTTTGTAGAATCGTCATTCTAAAAGGGTTACAGGTAAATTCGTCTTTCTAAAAGACTTAGCTTAAAAAGGAAAGGCCCCGTCGGCGAACGGGGCTTTTTTTCTAATTCCTAAATCAATTATATCGGGTTGAACATAACTGCCGAACAATTCTTATCTCTATGATTTTATTGCAGTTATGTCGTTTTCGAGCTTGACACGCGGTTTTACAGGGAAATTTTACAATTATTTTTGTAAGTTATTGTTTTTACGATGGTTTTTGGGAAGGCTTTTGAGTTTCTCTCGAAAGGTGTCTCCGGCCTGATCCAGCCATGCGGCGGTGGCGACCTTCTTTTCAAGTAGAAAACTCTTCATCTGCTGGACCGGATCGGGCAGCTTTCCATGTATCGGGTAAGTGACACACTCGATGACGACAGCGCCACCTCCAATCCGAATTCGACCGGTCGATTCCTGAGTGACCCGGTACAACGCAACCGCATCGCTGGCATCTACCGGAATCCCCGGAAGACCGCAGGAGCGAGCTTTTGCGCTGACGCGGCCGACAGAATCAGCTTTTCTGCCACCGGGTTCATCGGGTAGGACGACAAAGATGATGGGGAGTTCAAGTTTGGCGGACAAGGTAAGAAGACGGCGCCAGTTTCCGCCTCTGGCGTGTTGGCGATGGACGTAAGTGACAATGAGGTTCGTCTGCTTTGACGACTTGAATGCGAGGGCAGCTCCTGCGGCGAGGGCGAGCCGGTCATTTACGTCTTCGATCCAGGGAAGCTGCCTGGGACCTGTGAGGTCAATTGCTTTTCTGGGTGCAAGCAAACTGGAAAGATGCTTCGAGAGAAAGCTGGTGTCAGCTCCGAGGATTTGATCCATCACAATACCGGGCTGAGAATTGCTGACGAGATCGCTGAACCCAAGCTCGATTGCTGTGCTGACGCGACAAGCTTCCTGGCCGCGGGTCGACGCGAGTCGTGTTTTGGCCTTGCTTTGTGATTTGGCGATATGTTCATCGAGAATTCTGGCATCGAGCATCGCCAAATATATCTGTCGAAGTTTTTTGTTGGGTACCAGTGGGTTTTCCTGCGGCTCTGTCACGTTCAAACAAACTCCTTGGTCAAAGCTTCATCATGCCATATGCAAAAGCAAAGGGTTCCGAAAGGAACCCTCTGCATAACCATTGTGAACGAAGAAATTGCGATCAGGCTCGTGCGGGATCACCAGCTTCGACGTTCAGGCCAAGATCCGTGAGTGCCTTTTGCGCAGCCTTCGGCTTGAATTTTCCGTCGCGGGCGAGTTTGGACAAGGTTGCTCCGACGATAGACTCTGCATTCACTTCGAAATGACTGCGGAGGTGTTCGCGGTTATCGCTGCGGCCGAAACCATCTGTTCCCAAGGACACAAGCCGTGAAGGCAGCCAGGGAGCCAGAAGGTCGGGAATCGACTTCATATAGTCACTTGCGGCGATGATTGGGCCTTTTGTTTCACTTAGCGCACTGAGAATGTAAGGAACCTGCTCCTTCTCGGCTGGATGCAGGCGGTTCCAACGCTCCACCGCGAGTGCGTCGCGACGCAGCTCGGTGTAACTGGTCACGCTCCAGACATCTGCATTTACGCCGTATTTTGAGGACAGAATCTCCTGCGCACGGAGTACTTCGTTGAGGATGGGGCCACTGCCGAATAATTGCACCGTTGCCTCTGCTGCTGCGGGCTTCAGCTTGTAGATACCGCGCAGAATGCCTTCGGCCGAACCTTCCGGCATCGCGGGCATCGCATAGTCCTCGTTGTACATGGTGATGTAGTAGAAGAGATCTTCGCCCTTCTCATACATCCGGCGAATGCCATCCTGCACGATGACAGCGAGCTCGTACACAAAGGCCGGATCGTAGCTGGCGCAGGTCGGAACCGTGCTTGCAAGTACGAGACTGTGACCGTCCTGGTGCTGGAGACCTTCGCCAAGCATCGTCGTGCGACCTGCGGTTCCGCCCATCAGGAAGCCCTTGCCGCGCGAGTCTGCGAAGGCCCAGACCATGTCTCCGATGCGCTGGAAGCCAAACATGGAGTAGTACATGTAGAAGGGAATTGTCGGCACCTTGTAGTTGGCGTATGCAGTGCCTGCCGCGGTGAATGATGCCATCGACCCGGCTTCGGTGATGCCTTCCTCGAGGATCTGACCGTCCTTGTCCTCGCGGTAGTAGAGCAGCATGTCAGAGTCGTGTGGGCTGTATTTCTGCCCTTCAGCGGCATAGATCCCAACCTGGCGAATGGCCGATTCAAGACCGAAGGTGCGACCTTCGTCGGGCACGATGGGAACGATCAGTTTGCCGATTGCAGGATCTTTCAACAGATGGCGCAGCAGACTTACAAAGCCCATCGTAGTGGAGACGGCGCGCTTGTTGGAGCCGCCTGTCCACTCGCCCAAAGTAGACAGCTCGGGGGTCTTGAAGTCCAGCTTGGGGACTTCGCGCTTGGGCAGGTAGCCGCCGAGCCCCTGACGCCGTTCGTGCAGATACTTGATCTCTGGCGTCGATTCATCTGGACGGTAGAATGCGCCATCCTTGGCTGCGCCGTCCGGCAGCGGAATCTGGAACCGCTCTACGAACGCTATTACGGCATCGTCGGTCAGCTTCTTCTCCTGGTGGGAAGCGTTTCGAGCTTCCGTCGAGCCGAGACCGTAACCCTTCACGGTCTTGGCCAGGATGACGGTTGGGCCGCCCTTGTGCTCGATCGCACGCTTGTAGGCGTTATAGATCTTGCCGGGATCGTGGCCGCCGCGATGCAGCCGGGCGAGTTGCTCGTCGGTCTTGTCGGCGACTAGTTCGAGAAGCTCAGGGTATTTGCCGAAGAATTCTTTGCGGAGATAGGCGCCGCCTTTGGCTTTGAATGCCTGGAAGTCGCCGTCGACGCACTCTTCCATGCGCTTGAGCAGGAGGCCTTTGTGATCACGGTCAAAGAGCTCGTCCCAATCGGAGCCCCAGATGACTTTGATGACGTTCCAGCCGGCGCCGCGGAACATGCCTTCTAGCTCGTCGATGATGCGCTTGTTTCCGCGGACGGGGCCGTCGAGGCGCTGGAGGTTGCAGTTGACGACAAAGATCAGGTTGTCGAGGTTCTCGCGTGAGCCGAGAGAGATTGCGCCGAGGGTATCGACCTCGTCGGTCTCGCCGTCGCCAACGAATGCCCAGACTTTGCGGTCGGTCTTCTCGATGAGGCCGCGGTTCTCGAGGTAGCGCATGAAACGCGCCTGGTAGATGGCGTTGAGGGGGCCGATGCCCATGGAGACCGTGGGGAAGCGCCAGAAGTCCGGCATCAGCCACGGGTGGGGATAGCTGCTGAGGCCGGGTTCGCCGCGGAGTTCGTGGCGGAAGTTCTTCAGGCGGGCGTCGTCGAAGCGGCCTTCGAGATAGGCACGGGCGTAGACTCCGGGGGAAGCGTGGCCCTGGAAATAAATGAAGTCGCCGGGCTGCTCGCCGTACTTTGCATGGAAGAAGTGATTGAAGCCGACTTCAAGCAGAGTTGCGAGCGAGGAGTATGTCGAGATGTGTCCGCCGATGCCGGCGTCCTTTTTGTTCTGGCCGTGGACCATCGCCATCGCGTTCCAGCGAATCAAGGCCTCGATCTTGCGCTCGAGAGTTCGGTCTCCGGGGTAGGGCACTTCGTCGTGCTTTGGAATGGTGTTGAGATAGGGGGTTGTTACTTCGCTGGGTGTGGGGACTCCGGCTTCGCGCGCTCGCTGGCGCAGAGTTTCGAGCAACTGCGCGCCGTGTTGCCAGTCTTCCGCTACGACGTCGTCAAACGCCTCAATCCACTCGGATACCTCTGCGGAAAAATCGATCTGGGCGGGAGTTTCAAGTTTCATCGTCATAAGCAGTCCTTATATCCCTATAGTCGCGAGGGTCATCAAGCAGCGCAGCAAGGTGCCGTCTCTAAAGATAATCGTCTGACGCGGAAACGTCATCTGTTGCTGGAAAATCAGCCGATTACCGGAGTGGCGGGGCGCGGATTTCCCAGGGGCTAAGTTGAGTAGTCGGCGTTGATCCGGACGTATTCTTCGGTCAGATCGCAGGTTAGAAAGCGGCATTCGGAGGAACCCAAGCCGAAGTCCAGCGTGATGGTGTACTCACGTTCTTTCATCACGGCATGCGCTGCGGCCTCGTCGAAGGCGGGGGACCTCATTCCGAGCTCGAAGACGGGTTGGGAGCCGATCGAAACAGTTACGAGTGCGGGATCGAAGTTAATGCCGCTGTAGCCGGCGGCTGCGATGAGGCGGCCCCAGTTGGGGTCGGCGCTCGACCAGGCGGTTTTGCAAAGAGGGGAGTGGGCGATGGCTTTTGCGATTTGCTTCGCTTCTCCTTCTGTGCGGGCGCCGGTTACGTGCAGCGTCACAACATGGGAGACGCCCTCGCCGTCGTCGACAATCTGGTGGGCGAGCGATCCGCAGACGAGATTCAATGCATTGGTAAAGGCTTCAGAGACGCGGTCGTTCAGCTTAATGCCGCTGGCTCCGCTGGCTAGCAGCAGCACCGTATCGTTGGTCGAGGTGTCGCCGTCGATGGAGATGCAATTAAAGCTTAGTTCTACCGCGGGTGCCAGGTGGGTTCGCAGCTCTTCGCTGGTGGCAGCCAGGTCGGTGAAGAGGTAGACGAGCATTGTGGCGTGGGGTGGACCGAGTTGGGGATGGATCATGCCGGCTCCCTTGGCGACGCCGAAGATGCGGATTTCGGTTCCGTCCACATCGACGATGGCTCGGGCTACTTTCATGCGAGTGTCTGTCGTCATGATGGCCTGGGCGAAGAGGTCGGCGTGAGCTGGTGTGTTGCCTAGCGTAGCTTTGGCTGCGGGGAGAGCTGCGATGATTTTGTCGCCGGGGAAGGGAACGCCGATGATTCCGGTGGAGGAAGGAAAGACCTCGTCGAAGATGCAGTGGAAGGTTTCGGCTGTTGCGACGCAGGTTTGGACACAAGCGTCGATGCCGGATTGACCGGTGGCGCAGTTGGCGTTGCCTGCGTTCACCAGGACCGCGCCTACTCGGCCGCCGGTGGCGAGGAGATGGCGTTGGCCTACGGTGACTGGGGCGGCGACCACTTGATTCTTGGTGAACATTGCCGCAGCGTTTGCTGGTTTATCGGGGATAGCTACGGCTACATCGAGCTTTCCACTTGCTTTGATTCCGGCCTTTACTGCGCCCCACCTAAATCCTTGCGGCAGAACTTGGCTGCCTGCTTTCGACTCGCTTGATTCGCTGCTCATATTCTTTACTTTATCAAGCAAGATGCTGTGGGTAGGCTGATTTCATTAGGGTCGTCTATTCTGTAACTTAGCTGATTGCACGATATAGGAGAGGGATAGAGAAATGTTGCTGAAAGAGCTGCGGACGTCGGTGTTGGAAGCCAACCTTGAACTGGTCAAACGGGGCCTGGTTTTGTATACGTTTGGCAATGCGAGTGGTGTGGACCGGGAACAAGGTTTGGTGGTGATTAAGCCGTCTGGTGTTGATTATGACGAGCTTCGGCCGGAGCATATGGTGGTGACGGATTTGCACGGGAAGATCGTGGACGGGACGTTGAAGCCGTCTTCTGATCTGGATACGCATACGCTGCTTTACCGTGAATTTCCCAGTATTGGCGCGGTTGTTCATACGCACTCGGAGTATGCGACGAGCTTTGCGCAGGCGGGGATGGCGATTCCGGCGCTGGGGACTACGCATGCGGATTATTTTTATGGGCCCGTGCCGGTGACGGAAGTCCTTACGGATGAGGCGATTGGCGGGCGGTATGTGCATGAGACCGGGGTGGCGATTGTGAAGCGCTTCCAAGGTGTTGATCCTATGGCAGTTCCGGCGGTGTTGGTGGCGGGACATGCTCCGTTTTGCTGGGGGAAGGATGCGCATGATGCGGCGCACAATGCGGTTGTGCTGGAGGCAGTGGCGCGGATGGCTTACCGGACACTGACGCTAAAGGCTCATGCGGAAGGGGTTAGCCAGGCTTTGTTGGATCGGCATTATTTCCGGAAGCATGGAGCGAAGGCTACGTACGGGCAATAATTTCGGGGATTTTTTTGGCGACTGGTTTTTGTGGTTTTTGCAGGGGTTTTTGCGAAAAATGGCTCGTCGACGTGGTGTTTTTGTGGACAGCGTGTGGTGAAATCGCTGGTAAAAGCTGGATGTTGAACTGCACGTTTTCGACGTGCTGTTTTTTGCAGGATTTTGAGATTTATTTTGCGGACCTCTGCTGTAAAGGCAGAGGTCTTTTGTATGGCTAGAAGGTGACGGGGAGGGAGCGTTTTTCGGTGCTGCTCTGACGGGCCAGTTCGAGGAGGCGGATAACGCGGTAGCCGTCTTCGGGGGTGACGGCGAGAGGGGCGGTTCCGTTGATGGCGTCGCGCACGTTGGCGTAGTAGGGGCGGTAGTCTCCTAACTCAGTTTGGACAGGAGTGCTGACGAGGGTTGTAGGGTCCGCTGGGGCGGGCGCTACGGTCAAGATCCCCCAGTCGGATTCCTTTTCTGCCAGCCAGTCGCCTTCGCCCAGGGGGGGGACTTTAGCTCCGGCTACGAGGGCGGGTTCCTGGGGGTCGAGGCCGTATTTTCTGTAGCTGCCTTTGGTGCCGTGCAGGAGGAAGCGAGGCGCATTGATGCAGGCGAGCATGGTGGCGCGACAGTGGGCGCGGAGGCGTGGGTAGTCGAGGGTGATGTCGAAGGCGTCCTCGATGGCGCTGTCGTCGCGGTCCTTACGGACGCTGGCGGTGATGGTTTCGGGGACGCCGAAGAGGACGAGGACCTGATCGACGAGATGGGGACCGAGATCAAAGAGCATGCCGTTGGCGTCGTTGCCGGCTTCTTTCCAGGTGGCCTCGCGAGGTAGAGGACGGAAGCGGTCGAAGTGTGACTCGTAGGTGACGAGGCGACCTAGAGCCTTCTCCTTAAGGAGTTTGCGGACGGTGAGGAAGTCTCCGTCCCAGCGGCGGTTGTGGAATGGGGCGAGGATGAGTTTGCGGGATGCGGCGAGAGTGGCCAGTTCTTTGGCTTCGGCGCTGGTGGCGGTGAAGGGCTTGTCGATGACGACGTGCTTGTCTGCCTGGAGGGCTTGTTTTGCGAGGGGGAAGTGGGTCTCGTTGGGGGTGCCTAGGACGATGAGTTTAATAGCCGGGTCTTCGAGGGCTTCTTCGAAGGTGCGGAGAATGCGGGTGTGGGGATAGGCGTGGGCGGCTTCGTCGCCTTTGCGCTGGACGATGGCATCGAGTTTGAGGCCGGGGACTGCGCTTACAAAGGGAGCATGAAAGACCTGCCCCGCTAGTCCGAAGCCGATTACTGCTACGCCGATGTCTGCCATGCTGTCTCCTTACTTGTCTGGATCATTTTGCCATGGCTGAAGGGTTGAGGGGCAAAGAGCTCGTGAAGGGATTGGGGGATATAGGAGACAGAAGCCTTCAAAAAACTGGCCTTGGAAGCTGAATACATTTGCGAGGACTTGTTAGACCCGCAACTTTTTCTGCAAAACTGTTTGAGTCTCCGAGATTGTCTGCTAATCTCTTCCGGTATTTTCCCTTACATTTTCAAGGTTTTCGAAGGAGTCACGCCTCATATGAAGCTACTTCGTCGAATTGTGCGGCTACTTCCTGTGGTGGCCCTGCTGGGCTGCTCTCTGTGTGCCTTCGCCCAAAAACCTGAGCCAAGGCTAAAAGGAATCATTACCGAAACATCTCGTGTGACGCTTTCTAACTCGCGCACGCCACGAGTGCGTGCCGCGCAGGATCTGGGCGCGGTCTCACCGGATACGGCTGTGCCGGGCATCACACTGGTCTTCAGACGTTCGGACGCACAGGAAGCTACTCTGAAAGAGCTGCTGGCGGCGCAGCAGAACACAGCCTCACCGCTGTATCACCACTGGTTGACTCCAGAGACCTTCGCTGCACGGTTCGGTGTCGCGGCTGAGGACATTACGACTACTGAGGATTGGCTAGTGTCGCGCGGCTTTCGCATCGATAGGGTGGCGCGTAGCCGCGACCGCATTACCTTTTCCGGCACCGCCGCGCAGGTACAGGCCGCCTTCGGCACGGCACTGCATCATTACAAAACCGAAGGCGAGTTACATTTTGCGCCGGCGTCTGACCTGACCCTGCCCGCAGAACTCGCTTCCGTAACCGTGGCCGTACTCCACCTTTCTGATTTCCGGCCAAAGCCGAATGTGAAGGCAGTAGAAGCCCGTCCGCACCCGGACTACACAACCTTTCCAGCGCAGGCTCACTATCTTGCCCCGAAGGACATCGCCACGATGTATGACCTGAACCCTCTCTACCAAAAAGGGTTTTACGGTTCAGGGCAGGGGTTAGCTGTCGTCGGCCAATCGTTCGTAAATACCTCGAGTGGATCGAGTATCTATGTGTTTCAGGCAAACGTCGCCCAATATACCTTCGTCAGCCCTGTTCTGGTCCCTGGCTCCGGCGTCGAGGCAATATCCCCAGGGGATGAGGGCGAATCCGAGATTGACCTCGAGTACTCGTCCGGCATTGCTCAAAATGCGAACATATTTTTCGTCTATGTCGGCGACAACCAGAACTACGGTGTCTTCGATGCCCTCGCCTTCGCCATTACAGAGAACATCGCTCCTGTGGTGAACATCAGTTACGGTGCGTGCGAGTCGGCGCTTAGCACAAGCGACCTTGACCAGAACAACGCGCTCTTCGAACAGGCTGCGGCCCAGGGTCAGACTCTAGTGGCAGCCGCAGGCGACAACGGCTCTACGACTTGTGCGTCCTATACCTCTGCGGAAGGAGTTACACCGGCCCAGCAGCAGGCACTCGCGGTCGATTTTCCGGCAAGCAGTCCCTATGTCACCGGGGTTGGCGGCACTCAGATGGCGGCGGGAACCTTCACGTCAGGAAACAATTCCTATTGGGCAAGCGCCAGCAACTCTGATGACGTCAGTTCATTGCTGTCCTACGTCCCGGAGGTGGTTTGGAACGAGGGGTCAGTTTCGCGCGGCATTGCTGCGGGCGGCGGCGGCAGCAGTTTTTATTTTCCACGTCCCTCGTGGCAGAGTGGTGTTCCGGGTATACCAGCCGGAAGTGATCGACTGGTGCCCGATATCGCTCTCCAGTCTTCCATCAATAGTCCTGGCTTCCTTGTGTGCTCCAGTGACCCTGCTCTGATCGGCTCGGAGGGCCAGACATCGAGCTGCGATGAAGGGCTAGCAGGTAGCAACAACAAATACACTCTGGTCGGTGGCACCAGCTTCGCCGCACCTATCTTCGCGGGTTTTATAGCAATTCTGAATGAGGCCGAGCACGCAACCGGTCAGGGAAACATTAATCCCGTACTATATAGCCTCGCGGCGAATCCTCTATCCTACGCTGCTGCGTTTCACGACATCACCTCGGGCACGAACGCCTGCTCCGCTGGCGCCTACAACTGCTCGACTGCCGGCCAGTCGAACTACGCAGCGACGGTAGGTTATGACGAGGCGACAGGCCTGGGGAGCGTCAATTTCAATGCGCTGGTGACGGCTTGGCCGACGAGCAGCACTTGGAATCTTCAGCCTACGGAGGTATTGCTTATTGCATCCAAAATGTCAGCTGCATCGGGCGAAACCGTTCCTATCCAGATCTATGTAGATCCTCTTTATTCGCCCAGCGGTGTTTCCGTTCCTACAGGTAGCGTTTCCGTTTCTGTGGATAGCACCGTTGTAGATGCATCATTGGCGTTCTCAGCAACGAATGCGTCTGAGTTCAGCACGTCAGTCACCTACGACTTGGTCGCGCCAGCCACCGCTGGCTCTCATCTGGTCACCGTCACTTATTCCGGGGATGCTACGCACTCGTCGTCCACTGCAACCTACTCTGTGTTGGTGGGAAACGTGCTTGCCAGCGGCAGCCTGAGCCTTGCTGCAGCCAATTTGACGATAGCTAACGGTGGTACGGGAAGCACACAGGTTACAGTGACGCCGAACGCCGGCTACAACGGCAACGTTGTTTGGTCGCTGGCCGTCACAGGTAGTTCCACCAATACCAGTCTGACAGCCTGTTACAAAATTGCATCTTTGCCCGTGAGCAAGATAAGCACGACACAACTCACGATCGGCATCGGATCGGCATGTAGCTCTGCCGTGCCGGCCGAACGTAGAGATTTTCGGACGTTTGGCCAGCGCGCTTCTATAAACGACAGTACCCCAGCGCACCGGCGCAGCACAACGGCGACGACCATGTACGCCAGTTTGTTGATCTGCGGGTTGCTCGCGGGAGTGCGGCGCAGGATTCGCCTGCCGCTGCTGGCCATCGTATTTTTGACAGTCACCGGTATGAGCCTGACCGGGTGCGGCGGCGGAGGAAGCACAACGGGCACAACCACAACCACCACAACAACAGGCAGCACAACAAGCTATAGCGTTACTTTGACGGGTAAAGACTCTGTGAACGCTATGATTACTGCCTCAACAACCTTCACGCTCACGGTTAACTAGCGCCTGTTCCTGCATGTGCAGCGCGCTCGCGTGCGGGTTGAACTTCACTTCGTCGCTTGCGGGTACAACGATGCCAATAGATGGCAGCTTTTGCAGTTTAGTTGTCATTGCTGCCATGAGGTGTGGACTTAGTGTAACTAGCCGGCTGGCAAAGACGAGAGCGGGGCGACCAGAAGTTCGGCATTATTGAATCGCCGGGGTTGTTTGGTGCGGGGCAACGAGTTCTTTCAGAATAGGCAATAGCACAAAACAGTCCACACCGAAAAAACGTGGATTCGTCACTGCGTTTCAGCGACATAAAAAACAAATTGCATGAGATGACGAGGTAAAACACCACTGCGTTCAGGAAGACGACGTAACAGCTTCAGGATGACGAACATAAAATAAGCTGCGTCCGGATGACGAAAACGGGGTGCGCCGAGCGCAGTGCAAGGCGATGTTTCTGGTGCCTAAAACGTAACGTCTCCGGCATATTATTAAACTCACATTTACGACATTTTGAGCGTTTCTGCTCTGTCGAGTCGATGTGAAGAATAACCAAAACGATCCAGACCTCTACGGGTCGTAAAACTCCCCATTCCAATTTTTGTGAGGCCGTATGCGACGTCTTCGATATGTGCTGTTCCTCTTAATCCTGTCCCTTGCCGGTGTGAGCTTTGGGCAAAATGCTGCCACATCGCTGCGGGGACTTGTGTCCGACGTGACGGGAGCTGCGATTCCCGGCGCTTCGGTCGCCATTGTGAACGCAACCAATGGAGTCCGGGCTGACACGGTAACGAATGCTCAGGGAGAGTATTCGTTTCTGCAGATCGAGCCGGGTAGTTATACGATCACGGCGACGGCGCCCGGATTTGGCAAGTTCACCACTACGGCGCAGTTGCTGGTGGCGCAACCTGCGACGGTGAATATGAAGCTGCAGGTGAGCACAGACATTGTGTCGGTCGATGTCTCGGCTACGACGGAGACGATCAACACGACCGATGCAACGATCGGCAACGCGATCAACAATGAGACGATCATGCAGTTGCCGAGCGAGGGCCGCAATCCGCAGACGTTGCTGGCGCTGCAGCCGGGCGTTCTGTTTATCGGAAACACGGACTCGCTGGAGAGCCGCAACGGTGTGGTAAGCGGAGCGCGCTCCGACCAGACGAACATCACGCTTGACGGCCTGGACAACAACGATCAGGTCAATCCTGCGGCCTTTACCGGCGTCCTTCGGACGAGCCTGGATGCGACGGAGCAGTTTCGCGTGACGACCTCGAGCTCGAATGCAGACACCGGGCGGTCATCGGGTGGGCAGGTGAACCTGGTGACGAAGTCGGGAACGAACCATATCCATGGGTCGACGTATTGGTATAACCGCAGCAACCTTGGTGTGGCGAACGACTGGTTCAACAAGGCGGCGCAAATCAACTCCGGGTTGCCGAATACGCCTGGCCACCTGATCCGCAACACGTATGGAATTTCGCTGGGCGGCCCGTTGAAGAAGGACAAGGTCTTCCTGTTTGGAAATTACGAAGGCAACCGGCAGAACGAAGCGGCGCCTACGGTGCGGACGGTTCCGACGGACTCGCTGCGAGCGGGAAACCTGCTGTATACCGGTACGGATGGCAGTACCGTGACGCTGACCCCGAGCCAGTTTGCGAGCATGGACCCCAACTGCACGACCACCGGGACCTGCCCATGGGGGCCAGGTGTGAATCCGAACTCGGTCGCGCTGTTCCAACTGTACCCGCATAGCAATGGGTTTGCCCTGGGTGATGGTCTGAACACCGGATCGTACAGCTTTGCAGCTTCAGTGCCTTTGATCCAGAACGTTTACATTACGCGGCTCGATTACAACATCAATGAGAAGCACCGGGTCTATGTTCGAGCGAGTATGCAGAACGACACGGCTTCGTTCGCTCCCTATTATCCGGGTCAGCCCGCGAACAAGAAGAATACGGACAATTCGAAGGGCATCTCGGCCAATTACACCTGGACGCCGACCGCGAACATTGTGAATAACCTGCGGTATGGGTTCATCCGCCAGAGCATTGCATCGACAGGCGCAGGCAGCGGGCTGTATGTTACGTTCCGATCGCTGGATACGCCTGAGGCAAGGACGCGCAGCAGTTCGACGATCGTGCCTACGCACAACATTATGGATGACTATACCTGGACAAAAGGCAGGCATACGGTGCAGTTTGGTGTGAACTATCGGCGGTTCACGTATCAATACAGCTCAGACGCGAACTCGTACTCTACTGCCACAGCGAATTATGCCTGGATGCTGAATTCCAGCTTCGCTGGGACCGGTGGTACCTTCGATCCTCCTGCATTTGGTCTACCCACGGTATCGGATGGTTTCTCAACCAACTACAATCTGGCGGTTAGCATGCTTGCCGGATTGACGAACGAAGAGACGGGAAATTTCAACTATAAGCTGTCTGCCGACGGCACGACGGGAGCGTTACTTGGGGTTGGAGTGCCGGTGAACCGGAACTTCCGCTCGAACGAGTTCGAGTATTACGTGCAGGATGCCTTCCGTCCGTTACCGAACCTGACGATTACCGCGGGCCTTCGGCACACGATTCTTCAGACGCCGTATGAGACGAACGGCCAACAGGTGCAACCGACGGTTGATATGCACCAGTGGTTCCTGACGCGTGGCCAACAGGCGGCGCTGGGTAACAGCGTGCAGCCCGAAATCTCGTTTGCGCCGTCTGGTCAGGCACGCAGCGCCAAGCCGTTCTACCCCATGAACTGGCACAATGTTGCACCGCGCTTTGCACTCGCCTTTGCGCCTGCGCCTGAGGGAGGCACGTGGATGAGCAAGTTGCTGGGCGGGGCAGGAAGGAGCTCGATCCGTGCAGGCTACGGCATGTACTACGATCACTATGGTCAGGGGCTGGTGACAAACTACAGCAAGGCTGGATCGTTCTCGCTGTCGAGTGCGATTACCAACCCTGCGAGTATCCAGACGGCAGACACGACGCCGCGTTTTACGGGGCTTCATAATCTTCCCAATCTGGTTCCTTCTGCACCATCGAGCATCACTTATCCACAGACACCGTCTAACGATCCGAGTGGTGTGGGATTCGCGGTTACGAACGGGCTGGACGATCACCTACAGACACCGTACTCGCATGTCTTCAACCTGTCGGTACAACGCGAATTACCTGGCGGGTTCACGTTTGAGGCCAACTACGTCGGACGGCTTGGCAGACATCTGCTGCAACAGATAGACATGGCACAGCCTCTCGATCTGGTGGATTCAAAGTCCGGTATGGACTACTACACGGCGGCGACGATGATGTCGCAGTTCGTTGATCAGGGGCGTACCCAGGTTCCGACGATTGCGTATTGGGAGAACCTCTTTCCGGGTGCGGCCGGAGCGAGCGGCGGCGGCGCGGAAGGTTCTTCTGCTACACAGAACATCTACGATAACGAGTGGCAGTTTGCCCGTGGAAACGAGACCGCCGCTCTTTATGATCTCGATGTTCTGTGCACCATGGGCTGCCCCAATGGACAGCCGGGCCGTTACTGGCCGCTGCAGTACTCCTCGCTGTTTGTGACGTCGTCGAATGGGACGAGCTCGTATAACGCGGGGCAGTTTGTTCTTCGTCATCCGATGAAGCGCAACGTACAGATCGATCTGAGCTACACGTACTCAAGGTCGCTGGATTTAGGTTCGGACTCCGAAAGCAATCCGACGAACGTGCTTCTTCCAAATGGAAATGCGGCGAACTTCGGAATGATTATCGATGCCTGGAACCCTCGCAAGAATTATGCGGTCTCCGACTTCAACACCACGCATCTTCTAACTGCGGACTGGGTACTGAAGGCTCCTGTTGGCCGTGGACAGCATTTCGCAGGCAATGCGAACCGGTTTGTCGATGCGGCAATCGGCGGATGGGACCTGTCGGGCATCGCGCGTGTCTCGAGCGGCCTGCCGTTCGCGATTAGTGAGGGCTTGGGATGGGGGACGAACTGGGAGTGGTCGAGCTCCATGGTGCAGACGGGGCCGGTCAAGATGCGGAAGCATCAGGACGCGAATGGCAGTCCGCAGGCGTTTGACGATCCTATTGCAGCACGTGCGAACATGCGCAGTGCTTACCCAGGTGAGCCCGGCCAGAGGAACAAGTACTATGGCGATGGATACTTCGACATCGACCTGGGACTTCATAAGGCGGTCCACTTCAGCGACCGTTATCTGCTGAGCCTTGCCGGTGAGGTCTTCAATTTGACGAACAGCGCGCGGTTCGATGTGCACCAGATGGATACGACATCAACCGATGGAACGCAGATGGGCGTGTACAGCGCAACGTTGACGCAGTATCGGCGTGTGCAGGTTTCTGCGCGGTTCCAGTTTTAGGTTGATTTGTTCAGTCCCGCGCTTAGAGAGGTTTCTGAGTGCGGGATTTTTTTGGCTACTTTTGAAGCTGTCGAATGTGGCTAAGACTTAACACGGATTTACACCGATGATACGGATCAAAAACAGGCTAAGGCAAAAGCGATATACAGGGATTCTTCGCTGCGCTCAGAATGACGACTTAAACACAGTGCGCTCTAGGCGGGTGTGTTGAGGCTTCGCAGGGCAGGGTAGATTTTTCGGTACTGCTTGTAGGCTTCGTCCATGATGGCCTGATTTTTGGGGGCGATGGTTTCGGCTACGCGGATGGTTGCGGTGCAGGCTGCTTCTACGGTGGGCCATGCTCCGATGCCGGTTCCGGCGAGGAGGGCTGCACCGAAGGCTCCGCCTTCTTCGGCTTCGAGGAGTTCGACGGGGTGGCCGTAGACGTCGGCCTGGATCTGGCGCCAGAGGGGGCCGCGTGCTCCGCCGCCGCCGAGACGGATGGCTTTGACGGGGATGTGAAGCTCGTAGAAGAGGGTGAAGGTGTCGCGGAGACTGAAGGCTACGCCCTCGAGCACGGCGCGGATGAAGTGGGCGCGGGTGTGGGAGGCGGTGATGCCTACGAAGGCTGCGCGGGCGTTGGGATCGAGGTGTGGAGTGCGCTCGCCGAAGAGATAGGGTGCCCACATGAGGCCGTTGCTGCCTGCGGGTGCTTCTGCGGCGAGGGCGAGGAGGGCTTCGTAGGAGAGGTCTGCGGCGAAGGTGTCACGGAAGTAGCGGAGGCTGAGGCCTGCGCCGTTGGTGACGCCCATGACGTGCCAGCGGCCGGGGGCGGCGTGGCAGAAGGTGTGGAGGCGGCCGAGGCGGTCTTTGGCGGGGGCGTCGGTGGCGGCGAAGACTACTCCGCTGGTGCCGATGGTGGAGGAGACGGAGCCGGGCGAGAGGATGCCCATGCCTACGGCTCCTGCGCCCTGGTCGCCTGCGCCAGCGGCTACGGGAGTGCCAGAGGCGAGGCCAGTGGCGGAGGCGCCTTCGGGGCTGATGCGGGCGCAGATCTCGGGGCCTTCGAAGAGGCGGGGAAGCCAGGACATGGGGATGCCGGCGGCTTCGGCGACTTCGGTGGACCAGCGGCGGTTGGTGACGTCGAGGAGGAGGGTTCCGCTGGCCTCCTGCATGTCCATGGCGAACTCGCCGGTGAGGCGGTAGCGGACGTAGTCCTTGGGGCAGAGGACGTGGGCGATGCGGGAGAAGAGTTCGGGCTCGTGCTCGCGTACCCAGAGGAGCTTGGTGAGGGTGAAGTTGGGCAGGGCGGGGTTGCAGGTGAGCTCGATGAGGCGGTCGAAGCCGATTTTTTCGGTGAGCCAGTCGCATTGGGGCTGGGTGCGCTGATCGCACCAGATGAGGGCGGGGCGGATGACTTCGCCTGCGGCGTCGAGCATGACGCAGCCGTGCATCTGGCCGGTGAGGCCGATGGCTTCGACCTGGGAGCCGGTGATGCCAGCGGACGCGAGGGCTCCGGCGATGGCGGTTTTGGCGGCGCGCCACCAGTCTTCGGGGTTCTGCTCGGCCCAGCCGATGTGCTCGGAGTGGATGGGGGCGTGGTCGCTGGCGGAGGAAGAGACTACTTTGCCGTTACGGTCGATAAGAATTGCGCGGGTGCCGCCAGTGCCTACGTCGATGCCAAGAAACATTCGTGCCCTCAAGTTCGATAGAAAGAGTTTGTTGAAGCAGTTTACCCGTTAAGTGAGTTCTAAATCGATTTAGGTTTACATTTTCGGTTATGGCCGAGGTTCGGATGAAAATAAGTTTGCCAAGCATGCAACCAAAGTGGAATTTTTGAACATTCTGCGTGACTTAGTGCATCTCACATGGGACAGGCATTTTTTCAGACTGTGGAAGGGAGATTCCTCACTGTCTGTAAACCGCCTAAACTCAAGAGATGCAGGTTACGATTATTCGTATGGATAAGAGCAAAAACGCGCGTTTGGGCCGAGGCGGTGTTGTGCTCGCTTGCGGGCTTTTCGCGTTGAGCCTTTCGGGGTATGCACAGGGGCCGGGGGCGCAGACTGCGAGCACTCCAGCCAGTGGGCCGAGGACGCCGGCGGACAGCTCGGCGATTGCAGGGGCCCAGCAGAACTTGTATGGGGCTTCGGGCCAGAACGGTGCCGCGGTGACGCAGGATTCGTTCAAGGGCAGCATTGTCGAGGGCAAAAATACAGGGACGGTTATGGACCTGTCGCTGGATGATGCGGTCCAGCGAGGCCTGCGGCAGAACCTTGGGATTATTCTGCAGTCTTCGGCTATAAAGAACGCGAACGGGCAGCGGCTGGAGCAGCTTCAGGCGTTGCTGCCGACGGTGAATGCGGACGTCAGCATTGAGGTTCAGCAGGTGAACCTCGCGGCCTATGGCTTGAAGTTTCCGGGCCTGAACCCGATTGTTGGGCCGTTTCAGGTTGTGGACTTTCGCGCTTATCTAACGCAGAACCTGGTGAATGTTTCTGCCCTGCAGAATTACATTGCCGCTAAGCACAACTTTGCCGGCGCGAAACTGACGGCTGAGGATGCGCGCGATCTGGTGGTATTAACGGTGGGCAACGCCTATCTATTGTGCATCGCGGATGCGGAACGGATTGAGTCTGTCACAGCTACGCTGGCCACGTCGAAGGTGACTTTGGATCAGGCGGTGGCGGCGCACGACGCTGGTACGAGTCCCAAGCTGGATGTGCTGCGGGCGCGGGTGGACTACCAGAATCAACAGCAGAGCCTGATTTCGGCGAAGAACCAGTTCGAGAAAGATAAGCTGGCCCTGGCGCGGGCGATCGGCCTTCCTTTGGACCAGCAGTTCAATCTAAGCGATAAGGTGCCGTTCGCTGCATTCGATCAGGTCGATCCGCAGACCGCGTTTGAGCAGGCATTGAAGACGCGCAAAGATCTGCAGGCTTCGGGTGAGTCGGTGAAGGCGGCAACTGCGGAGAAGAAGTCAGCCTGGGCTTATCAGCTGCCGGTGGCGAGCTTCAGTGGCGACTACGGCGCTAATGGAACGACGCCGGGGCATTCGCACGGCACGTTCACAGCAACGGGTGAGATATCGGCCCCAATCTTGCAGATTGCGAAGACCAGAGGTCAGGAAGAGGTCGCGAGTTCGCAGTATGAGCAGGCACGGGCGCGGCTCGCAGACCAGACGCAGCAGGTGAATCAGGATGTTCGAAACAGCCTGCTGGATATACAGGCGGCGGCGAAGCTGGTTGAGGCGACACACTCCAATGTGGAGCTGGCGAATGAGGCTCTGAGCGAGGCGCAGCAACGGTTCCGCGCTGGCGTGTCGGACAATCTGCCGGTATCGCAGGCCCAGTCGCAGACCGAGCAGGCAAACGATCAGTACATCAGCGCGCAGTATCAGCACAATGTGGCGAAGCTTTCGCTGGCTCGGGCGCTGGGTGTGGCACAGACCAATTTCAAAGATTATCTCGGAGGAAAGTAACTTGGTAGAGGAAACGCAGCAGAAAAACGGCACGGCGGTCGAAGAATCGCCAGAGAAGAATTCACGCCGCAAGATCATTTTGTTTGCAGTGCTTGCGCTTCTTGTAGTGGGAGGCGGCCTTTTCTACTGGCACTCCACTTTTACTGAAAGCACGGACGACGCTCAGGTGGATGGGGACCTGTATCAAGTTAGCTCGCGTGTGACGGGACAGGTGATCAAGGTTAGCGTCGAAGATAATCAGAAGGTGCAGGCAGGCGACCTGCTGCTGGAGATCGATCCGAAGGACTACCAGGTGGCGTTGGAGCAGGCGCAGGCGAATCTGGCCAGTGCGCAGGCGAATGCATTGCAGGCGAACGTGAATGTTCCGATTACGGACATAACCACAGCGACCACCATTACCACCACGGGTTACGATGTGCAGGGTGCTACGGCTGCGGTGGCGCAGGCCCAGAAGCAAGCTCAGGCTGCTGAGGCGCGAGTCGCACAGGCCAGGGCGAATGCGACCAAGGCACAGCTGGACGTGGACCGTTATACCCCGCTGGTTGAGAAGGATGTGATCTCGAAGCAGCAGTTTGATGCGGCGGTGGCGGCAGCGGCGGCGAATAAGGCGGCGGTGCTTGAGGCCGAGGCTTCGGTGATTGCGCAGCAGTCGGCTGTAACCCAGGCGATACAGAAGCTGTCGCAGGCGAAGTCCACGGCGGTTCAGTCGGTGAAGACCGGGCCGGATCAGGTACGCGCGCAGCAGGCGAAGGCGAATGCGGCCCTGGCCGATGTGAAACAGGCGCAGGCCAAGGTGGACCAGGCGGTGCTGAATCTGTCATACACGAAGGTTACGGCGCCCGTGTCGGGAATTGTGAACAAGAAGAATGTTCAGGTTGGGACGAACGTCAGCATTGGTCAGGATCTGATGACGATTATTCCTCTGACCAATCTATGGGTAACGGCGAACTTCAAAGAAACGCAGTTGGAGCGGATGCGACCTGGGCAGAGTGTGACCCTGAAGGTCGATGCGCTCGGCGGCCGTACATTCCGCGGTAAAGTGACGCAGATTGGCGGAGCTACCGGCTCGCGGCTGTCGCTGTTTCCTCCTGAGAACGCAACGGGCAACTATGTGAAGGTGGTTCAGCGTATTCCGGTACGTATCGACTTCACGGACCTGCAGGAAGAGAATAAGGATTTCGCCTTGCGTCCGGGTTTCTCGGTTACGCCGATCGTTTCCGTCAAGTAGTTTGAGGCCTTTGGCCTGCTGATTTATCCTCTCTCCGCGTCATTTACGTGTTTTTGTGAATGCGCGGAGAGATTTGCTTTTTAACCTGAATTTCACAAGGGTGCCCCCGCTATGGTGGGAGAAACCGTAGCCAGTTTCCTCGCATCTGACTGGTGGAACAAGAAAACTTCGAGGTGGATAATGGCAGTCGCAATGAAGAAAGTACGTTTGGCTGATGTTTCCGTAGCTCCACATTGGCATGCGAAGGCAAAAGAGATCCAGAAGTATGGAACGGTTATTCAGGATATGCCTCACCCGCTGAATGCGGATGTGCGCGCCGATATGGTTGCCAAGTTGAATCAGCTTCTGGCTGATTCCATTTCGCTGAAAGATATGTACAAGAAGCACCACTGGCAGGTATCCGGCCCGACGTTCTATCAGCTTCATCTGTTGTTTGATAAGCACTATGAGGAGCAGGTGGAGGTGGTGGACACGATCGCCGAGCGGATCCAGCTGCTGGGCGGGGTAACGATTGCCATGGGAGCAGATGTGGCTGAGACAACGCGGATTCCTCGGCCTCCACGCGGCAGGGAAGAGGTGCCAGTGCAGATATCGCGGCTCCTTGAGGCGCATAAGCTCATTATCAAGAGCTGTCTTGATATTTCAGAGGCGGCGGACAAGGCCGGAGACCAGGGAACGAACGATCTGGTGGTGAGCGATGTTCTGCGGCCGAACGAGTTGCAGTCGTGGTTTATTAGCGAGCACCTGGTGGCGATGCCATTGGTTCTCGAGAAATAGGACTCGAAATAGCTGGTTTTTTCCGCTCGATAAATGCCCGGCTGCGTTCTATGGCCGGGCGTGTATCTTTTAAGGCGGGCCGGCAGCATCGTAAGGTTGTATTCACTCATCTATATGAAGTACAAGAAGTGACAGTCCCATGCCGATAGCAATTGCATTCTTCGTTCATTATGCTTACCTGATCTTGTTCCTCTGGGTCCTGGTGGAGCAGGTCGGTATACCGATTCCAAGCATTCCTGTGCTGTTGACTGCTGGAACGCTGAGCGCAACGGGCAAGGTGCATCACACTATCGGTCTGCTGGTCGTTGTGTTGGCGTGCATTCTGGCCGACAGCATGTGGTATTGGCTGGGTCGTCGCTATGGAAATAGCGTTCTGCGCCTGCTGTGCCGGTTGTCGTTTGAGGCGTCTACCTGCGTGAGCAAGACGGAGGACTACTTCAGCCGCCGCGGGCCATCGACGCTGTTGTTTTCGAAGTTCGTTCCGGGGTTGAGCACTGTTGCTCCCCCGATTGCCGGACAGACCGGGATGCCTTACAACCGGTTCTTCTTGTGGGACCTTGCCGGCTCGATTATCTGGGCAGAGACCTTTCTACTGGCAGGACGATTCTTCGGCGATCTGGCCCAGAGAAGTGCGCCGTTCTTCCACTGGCTGGGACGGTTCGCATTCGTCATCTTCGTGCTGATGGTACTTGGGTTCCTGGCGCACAGGATCATGAAACAGCGCAAGTTTTTGCAGCGGGTTCGCGAGCTGCGGCTCGAGCCGAAGGAACTGAAGTACATGATGGAGAACGCGGAGAAGCATGGGAATATTCCGCCGTTCATCGTTGACCTTCGGCATCCGCTGGACTATCTGCCGGACCCGCGGGTGTTGCCGGGGGCGCTGCGCATCGGCCCGAATGAGCTGAAGCAACACAGTGAGATTATTCCGCGTGACCGGGATGTCGTTCTCTACTGCACTTGCCCCAGCGAGGAGACCAGTGCGAAGCTCGCGTTGCAACTGCACAAGATGGGGGTGTATCGAGTGCGGCCGTTGCGCGGCGGCTTCGATGGCTGGAAGAACGCCGGGTATCCGCTGGTTGAGTATGTGTCGGATACCCCATCCGCCGAAGTGGTGCAGACGATTCTTCCTGCTAGATCGTCGTCTGCAGTGCCGACGCGGTAAGCTCGCGTTTTAAGCGCCGATGCGGAAGTTCACTGTAATCGTGGTTTCGACCTCGGTTGGTTCTCCATTCAATAGATACGGCTGATAACGGGCTGCGCGGATGGCTTCGAGCGCGGCGCTTTGCAGCATGGGAGAGCCACTGAGGACATGCAGGCTTTCGATGGCTCCGGTGCGTGAGATAACGGCAGAGACGACCACTGTTCCCTGAACGCCTGCGGCCTTTGCAATGGGCGGATAGACCGGGCGAATGGGAGCCAGCAACATTCCTGCTGAGACTCCTTTTGAGATGTGCAAGGGGCTGGTGGATGTGTGCTGGGAGGCGACGGAGATTCTTGGGTTGACGGTGTTGGAACCGATGCTCAAGGATGCGGGAAGTTCAGCGCTCATTCCTTGACCGATCAGGAGGGTTGTCGGGGCTTCGTTGGAGCTTGGTGTGGGGTGGAGAGATGGCAGGGGCGAGCGGGTCGCCGTGGGGGTTGTGGTGCTCGTGCTGGGCGATGTGGTGGATGGCTGTACATGTTCGACGTGGACTGGCGGTTTAGGTTGCAATGGGACGAATACAGGAAGTCTTTCGATGCGTGACGTGAGTTGCTCCGGATGCACCAGCGGAAGGACGACCAGAGTGGCTGCTATGGCGCACTGAAGGGTGATTGAAGCCAACGCCGTCCAGCGTTTGGTGGAAGAGATGTGGGAGACCTGCGACTCAACTAGACTGTCCTCGAACATAGAGCGCCTCGGGTTCCAACTTAGGTGCGCACTTGCGAGGAATGCGTCCGTTGTCAGGTTAGACACCTGAAGGTGCAGCATTTGTTCCCGGGAAAGATGTGCAGCAAAACCATTTCGCTGCACGATGTCTGATCGGAGTGGCTTGCGAACCGTTACCATAGACTTTCGCCCCGCAACAGGCTGCGGCAGGAGAGGAAATTGGCTTATAACGATTTACGCGACTGGATCAATACGCTGCATACGGCAGGAGAGCTGAAGCGCATCACGGTAGAGGTCGATCCGATCCTCGAGATGGCCGAGATCGCCGATCGTGCGGCCAAGATGGGGAAGGGAACGACGAAGGCTGGTGGCCCGGCGCTGCTGTTCGAAAACGTGAAGGGATATCCCGGCGCGAAGGTGCTGATGAACCAGTTTGGAAGCGAGCGCAGGATGAAGCTTGCGCTCGAGACCAACTCGCTGGACGATATTGCCGATCGGATACGTGTGTTGCTGAAGCCGGAGACGCCGACCAGCCTGATGGACAAGCTGAAGATGCTGCCCAAGCTTGCGGAGGTGGGGAGTTTCTTTCCGAAGGTGATTCCGGCCAAGGATGCGGCGTGTAAGCAGGTGATTCGGCGCGGCAAGGATGTTGATCTGAATGCGCTGCCTGTCTTGAAGACGTGGCCGCAGGATGGCGGGCGTTTTATTACGCTGCCTTGCGTGGTTACGCGCGATCCGAAGTCGGGTAAGCGCAATGTGGGGATGTACCGGATGCAGGTTTATGACGGCCAGACGACGGGGATGCACTGGCAGCGTCAGAAGGTGGCGGCCGAACATATGCGAGAGCGGCTGCGTGCTACGACGCCCGATCTTGCGGGGAACGTCGATCTGATGGCGATTACGAGCGGTGGGACGGCGGCTGCGGTCTCGCTTGAAAGTCTGAGTGCGACTACGCTGACGAAGATTCGCGGAGAGCGCATGGAGGTCGCTGTGGCGATTGGAACGGATCCGGCTACGACGTTCAGCGCGATTGTGCCCGCTCCGCCCGACGTTGAGGAGTATCTGATTTCAGGATTTCTGCGGCAGAAACCTCTGGAGCTGGTTAAGGCCGAGACCGTCGATCTTGAGGTGCCGGCGCATGCGGAGTACATCCTTGAGGGGTATGTGGAGTTGGGCGAGCTTCGCACCGAGGGGCCGTTTGGTGATCATACGGGCTTCTATACGATGCAGGATGATTACCCGGTCTTCCATGTGACTTGCATTACGCATCGCAAGGATCCGGTTTACGCCGCGACGATTGTGGGTAAGCCTCCTATGGAAGATGCTTGGATGGGAAAGGCGGTCGAAAGAATCTTTCTACCGTTGATGCAGTTGACGATGCCTGAGATCGTCGATGTGAATCTGCCGCCTGAGGGTGTGTTCCACAACCTGATGATTGTGGCGATAAAGAAGTCCTATGCAGGACATGCTCGCAAGGTGATGAATGGCATATGGGCGATGGGGCAGGCTATGTTTACTAAATGCATCATCGTTGTCGATGAGGATTGCGATGTGCAGGATCTTGCCGAGGTGACACTGAGGACAACGAACAATATCGATCCGGAGCGTGATATTCAGTTCACGCTGGGGCCGGTGGACTCGTTGGATCATGCGAGCCGATTGCCAAATTTTGGGAGCAAGATGGGGATTGATGCGACGAGGAAGTGGTCGGCGGAGGGGTTCAGCCGGCCTTGGCCTCCGATGCTGACGATGGATGCTGGTGTGAAGGCTAAGGTGGATGCGATTTGGAGGAAGCTGGGGATTGAGTAGCGCGATGTTCTAAGGCAGGCGGGTTTCGAAGTCGAATTGCTTTAATTTTGTTGGGTCAGGGGCTTAATGAAGTTATCGGGTCTTGTGGGCTTTGTGTCTCTCTTCTTCTGTTCAGGTTCAAGTATTCACGCTCAAAACAGCGAATCACGCCCTATCAGCCGTCTCAACACCTTTGGAATTTATGTTGAGTATTCGAATGACTCCAGCCATATGGTTATGGGGAGAGCTGAGAACCGCAAGCTTGTGGCCCTTGGAGGGTCTTATGCGCTTCGGCTGTGGCGGTCTCACGTCGGTGATCTGAGATACATCATGGAGGCTCGTCCGGTGCTGATGGAGAGCGATCCTGTTGCGCGAGACGCAGAAACGCTCACGTATGTTCCCGGACCAACTTTGACTGGTGTCTTGAAAACGGAGCCGGTTGGAGCTTGTCGTCCGGGAACCTCCCAACATACTCAGCAGGGGTCGGGGGAGACCATTTATATAACGGATACGATAACCTGTGATCGACGCTGGGTCTTTGCTCAGGGCTTTTCGCCGGTGGGTTTTCAATATGGGTTTCGTCCGGGACATCGTCTTCAACCCTTGCTGACATCGACCGCTGGTTACATCTTTTCTACGACTCCGATTCCTGTCGCAAACGCGGGCTCTTTCAACTTTACGTTTGATATGGGAGCGGGGTTCGAGTGGTTTCGGACGAAAAGCCAGTCGATCCAGTTTGAGTACCGCTATCACCACATCTCGAATCACTTTACGGCGGATGAGAATCCCGGGATCGACAATGGTGTCTTCAAACTGACGTATGCTTTTGGGAGATAACGCTGGAGGCTAATCGGCGGTTTTGACTGTAATTGCAGTCAGGTTTCGTACCCAGCGCTGGGGCTTCTTGTCGGCGGTTGAGACTAGTTTTATCTGTCCGTCTTCGCCTAGCGGTTTTCCTCCGAGTGTCGTTGCGACGATGACATCGGCGTTGTGTTCGGATGGTTCAATCTCGGTTGCGGAGTAGAGGATCCAGTATTTGTCCGTTCCTTCTGCCTTGATATAGCTGCGAAGCATCTTCTGGTGGGTGGTTTTATCGACGGGAAAGCCGTGCTTCGCGAGGAGATCGCTGAGGGCGATTCCGGTGTAGGTCTCGTCTACTTTGAGGTGCTCGTTGTGGACGGTTACGGTCTTTTGCGGCATTGCCTGCAGGTCGGCGACAGAGAGTGTTATGACCTTGCCGTCGATGGTGAGGGTGAGGCTGGTTGATGGGGTGGCAGGCGCGTGGGCGTGCTCCATCTGTCCGGCTTGTGCTTGTGAGCGGGATGCGGGGACCAGGAGGAGTCCGAAGGACATCAGGCAGGCAAGAGAGACGCTAACTCGTTTCATGGCTTTCAGCCTATCGCTCTCGCATCGTATACTCAAGTTATGTCAAAACTTCGCGACGCTGCAGCCATTGTCAAGGGAATGAGCATAACCCTCAAGGAGGCTTTTCAGCCAACTGAGGTCGAAAACTATCCCGACGGCAAAGGGCCGATGCGCGGCGCCAAGTTTCAAGAGCGCTTTCGCGGGAAGCACCAACTCCAGCGCGATGAGAACGGCCTGGAGAAGTGTGTAGCGTGCTTTCTGTGTGCTGCGGCCTGTCCTTCGAACTGCATCTATATCGAGGCAGCGGAGAATACGGAAGAGAAGCGCATCTCGTCCGCGGAGCGCTATGCCAAGGTCTATAACATCGACTACAACCGTTGTATCTTCTGCGGTTACTGTGTCGAGGCTTGTCCTACCGACGCCATTACTCATGGTCATGGCTTCGAGCTTGCGTCGCTGAACGCGACGAATCTGGTGATGCGCAAGGAAGACCTGCTGGTTCCCACGCACAAGCTACCCGACGTTGTGCAATCGGCGAAGGACGAGGCCGAAATCCTGGCCTGATCGTTGTCGTCGTCCAATCTCTAGGTTGGCCCGGTTTTTTGAACCTTTGCCTGCATCCAGATCATGAACTTGCAGTTGTACTGTGGCTGTGTTACAAACTAGATATTCCAGTTTGCCTTCGGGCAAATTTGAATTTCATGCAGAGTGGTTGAGGGACGAGCCCTTTGACGCCACGACAACCGGACAGAACAAAGGCGTACCGGTGTCAACTCTCTCCTGGAGACAGGGAACATGAGATTCGGAGCACGCAGCCCGAACCTGGATCTGCACCCCGTTTTTCACCTTCCTGGCCGGTTCGGCACCTTCCAAAAAAGAGAGCGTCATAAGCAGAATCCTCTTTCCACTCGGAGAGAGCGTAATGAACTATTCCTGTACGCGGTATGAGCTGAAGTGCAACGAGTGTGGCAAGCGGTATGGTAACCAGCCCCTCTCAGGCTGCCCGGACTGTCTCGCCCCGCTTGAGATTGCTTACGATCTTGAAGCCGCACGCGGTGTCTTTACCCGCGAGGCCATTGCCGCAGGCCCGGCAAACATCTGGCGATACGCCGCACTTCTCCCCATTCCCGACGGATTCCAGCCCGACCTGCCTGTTGGCTTCACGCCGCTGGTCAAGGCCACCAATCTGGGCAAGCGCATTGGCGCTACCAATCTCTATGTCAAGAATGACGCCGTCTGCTTCCCGACGCTCAGCTTCAAGGATCGTGTTGTTTCTGTTGCCTTGGCCAATGCGCAGCGGTTCGGCTTCGAGACCGTGGGAGCCTCCTCCACAGGCAACCTTGCCAACTCTGTTGCGGCGCAGGCCGCACGGCTCGGTCTAAAGGCCAGCATTCTCGTTCCGTCAGACCTCGAGCCTGCCAAGATTCTCAACACGCAGGTTTACGGTGCGCGCCTGATCCGCATCGATGGCAACTACGACCACGTCAATCGACTTTGCACCTTGATCGCTGACGAGTACAACTGGGGCATTGTGAACGTGAACCTGCGCCCTTACTATGCTGAGGGTTCGAAGACGGTAGGTTACGAGATCGCAGAGCAGCTTGGCTGGCGGCTTCCTGATAACGTTGTCGTTCCCATGGCCGGCGGCTCGCTGATTCGCAAGATTCGCAAGGCCTTCCAGGAGCTTGTTTATCTTGGCCTGGTAGAGGATAAGCCGGTGCGATTCTTTGGCGCTCAGGCTACCGGATGCTCCCCGATCTCCACTGCGGTCAAGCAGGGGACTGACTACATCGAGCCGCAGAAGCCGAATACGATTGCGCGCTCTCTCGCTATCGGCAACCCGGCAGATGGTCCGGCTGCAGCCAAGATGATTCGGGATAGCGGCGGATGGGCTGAGGATGTTTCCGACGTGGAGATTGTCTCCGGCATGCAGGAGTTGGCCGAGACCGAGGGGATCTTTACTGAAACCGCCGGGGGCGTCACGACGGCTGTTACGGCGCGGCTCTATGCGCATGGCCGCATCTCTCCCGATGAACTTACCGTTACCTGCATCACGGGCAACGGACTCAAAACAACAGACGCGCTGACCGGACACTATCGGGAAGAGCGTGCCGTTCGCCCGCGCTTGGCAGACTTCGACGCTTACCTTCGCGAGCTCGACGGCGTCGCTGAGCCCGAGTTGGTGGCAGCAGGAGGAAAGTAATGGCAATTAAAGTAACGCTCCCAACTGCATTCACCCGCCACACGGATGGCCGCAAGCAGTTCGACTCAGTGGCAGAGAATCTTCCGGCGCTTATCGCGGATATTGAGCACACCTTTCCCGCGCTGGGTACGCAGATCAAAGACGACGATGGCAAGCTTCGCCGCTTCATCAACATCTACGTCAACGATGAGGACATTCGCTTTCTTGGGGGCGAGACTTATTCGTTTCAGGATGGCGATGAGGTCATGCTGATCCCCTCCATTGCGGGCGGCAAGTTTAGCGTATAGCGAACATTACTAGAGAGCCCCGGTTTTACTGGGGCTTTTCTGTTTCTGTTGGCTGCAGAAATTCGCTGAATTTTGCTGTGGAAGCAACGGATATCGAATATCGCGGCTCTTATCACCTGTAGATGTCAGGTCTGTGTATTGCATCGAGAAAGCAGGTTTGGGATGTTTCTTATACTTGCGATTGTTCTGGTTGTGCTATGGCTCGGAGGCTTTCTGGTCTTCAAGGGAGCAGGGTTGCTGATCCATCTGCTGCTCCTGTTCGCGATCATCTCGCTCATTATGCACTTTGTCAGCGGTAAGCGCGCAGGTTAGTTTTTTGAAAAGAAGATAGCGCCAAAAGCCGAGCTCATTGAGCTCGGCTTTGTGGGCAATGTAACGAAGCGTTATTGACGTGCGGCCGGTTGAGGAATCTCGATACTTGCTGGAAGCACGGTCCCGAGGCCTTCAGGAGTCTCTTCACGCAACTCGGGTAGTTTGCCTTCCAGAGCGATCTGCAGCACCTGATCCATCTCCTCGACGAAATGCAGCTTCATTGAGGTCTTCAGGAGTTCGGGAAGTTCTGCCAGATCTTTGCGGTTCTCCTCGGGGAGGATTGCCTCGAAGATACCTGCGCGATGAGCTGCCAACAGCTTTTCCTTCAGGCCGCCGATAGGAAGAACCTTACCGCGCAATGTAATCTCGCCCGTCATGGCGATATCGCGTCGCACCTTGATCTTCGTTAGCGCACTGGCGAGGCCGGTGGCCAGCGTGATTCCGGCGGAAGGGCCATCCTTGGGAATGGCGCCTTCGGGCACGTGGACGTGGATATCGACATTCCGATAAAAGTCCTTTGCCAGGCCTAGATGAGCAGCGCGTGAGCGGATGTAGCTCAGAGCCGCCTGCGCCGACTCCTGCATCACATCGCCGAGCTGGCCCGTTGCAGTCATCTTGCCTTTGCCATCCAGAACCTGAACCTCAGTCTGGAGGATCGTGCCACCCATCTCTGTCCACGCGAGTCCGGTTACTAGCCCCACCTCGCTCTTCTCGTGGACCTGCGAGTCGCGGAATTTCGCTACGCCAAGAATCTCGCCGATGTTCTCCGCGGTGATGGCCTCATGGTGTGTAGCGCCGTTTTTCACGACGCGACGGGCCACCTTGCGGCACACATTGCCGATCTCGCGCTCGAGGTTTCGAACGCCAGCCTCGCGCGTGTATCCGCGAATAATCTGCCGCAATGCATCGTCTTCGAAGGTGACCTGGTCTTCGGTTAAGCCAGTGCCTTCGCGCTGTTTTTTGACGAGGTACTGCTTGGCGATCTCGAGCTTCTCGACCTCGGTGTATCCGTGGAGACGCAGAATCTCCATGCGATCCTGTAGCGGGCCGGGGATGGTGTGCAGGACATTGGCAGTCGCAACAAAAAGTACCTGCGAAAGGTCATACTCGACGTCAAGGTAGTGATCCTGGAACGAAGTATTCTGCTCAGGATCGAGGACTTCAAGAAGGGCGCTGGCTGGATCGCCGCGGAAGTCTGAGGCCATCTTGTCGATCTCATCGAGCATGAAGACGGGGTTCTTCGTTCCGGCCTTTTTCATGGACTGAATGATCTGGCCTGGCAGCGCACCGATGTAAGTGCGTCTGTGACCGCGAATCTCAGCCTCGTCGCGGACGCCGCCTAACGACATGCGTACGAACTTGCGGCCTGTGGCCTTGGCAATCGACATGCCGAGTGAGGTTTTGCCCACGCCCGGAGGTCCGACAAAACAGAGAATCGAGCCCTTCGGGTTTTTGACTAGCTGTCGAACTGCGAGAAATTCGAGGATGCGTTCCTTGATCTTTTCGAGACCGTAGTGATCTTCATTGAGTATCTGCTCGGCGTGCTCGATGGAGCGAATCTCCTTGGAGCGCTTCTTCCATGGCACTGCGAGCAGCCAATCGAGGTAGTTGCGCGAGACGGTCGATTCGGCCGACATCGGCGGCATCGCCTCAAGCTTTTTCAACTCCTGCAAAGATTTATCGAGCACGTCCTTTGGCATTCCGGCGGCCTCGATCTTCTTTTTAAGATCGTCGAACTCGGACTTCTCGCCGCGGCCTAGCTCTTTCTGGATGGCCTTGATCTTCTCGTTGAGGTAGTACTCTTTTTGTGCCTTCTCCATCTGACGCTTTACGCGCGACTGGATGGTGCGGTCCATGTTGAGTTTTTCAATTGCCGTGTCAAGGACATCGGCTACCTTGGACAGGCGAGTCTCGGGGTTGAAAACCTCGAGTAACTGCTGTTTTTCTTCGATGGAGAGCTGCAGATTTGCTGCAATCGTATCGGCTAGTTTCGCAGGTTCATCGGAACGAACACTTGCTGCCATCGTCTCGTAGTTCAGAGACTGCTGAAGCTTTACATACTGCTCGAACAGCGAGTGGACCCGCTGCATAAGAGCCTCAACCTGAGGCGTCAGATCCAGATGTGTTTGCCCTGTGCGCACCGTCGCAACAAAGAAACCATCGATATCTGTGACTTCGCTGGCTCGTGCGCGCTCTACACCTTCGACGAGAACCTTGATGTTGCCGTCCGGCATCTTGACGCTTTGGACAATATTGCCGATAGTGCCGGTCTCGTAGATGTCGTCGGAGTTTGGTTCATCAACCGAGGCGTCGTGCTGTGTTGCCAGAAAAATCTTCCGATCGCCGGAGAGTGCCTCTTCAAGTGCCCTGACGCTGGATTCACGGCCAACGACGAAAGGCGTCATCATGTGGGGAAAGATGACCATGTCACGAATGGGCATCATCGGTAGTTTTCGAACGTCGCCGCTCAGCGTTTCTTTTGGTTGATTTGTCATCGCTCTCCCCAATTAGACGTTTAAACGGCGGTAACGATGCAACGCCGGCGTTTGCGGTTTCGCATGATTGTAATTCCTCAGGACAAACTTGGGACTACTAAAAGTACCAAGCAATGTTCATGCCAAAGTTTCTGAGGAGCTGCATTTCTTTGTTTTGAGCGTAGGGGTTTTACGGAGATACCGGCCAGACCAACACGGCGAAGTGCGATACTAGCCAGCTTTTTCCAGCAGCATCGGAAGCGTCAGGTCGCGATTCTTGACCATGGCTTCCGTGATTACGATCTCCTTGACCTTCTTATTGCCGGGAACGTGATACATCAGGTCCAGCATCAGCTCTTCGATGATCATGCGCAGGCCGCGCGCGCCTACCTTGCGCATTAAGGCTTCACGCGCAATGGCCCTTGCAGCTTCGTCAGAGAAGGTGACCTTCACGCCTTCGAAGTCGAACAGCTTGGCATACTGCTTGAGGATTGCGTTCCGTGGCTTGGTCAGGATCTCAATGAGCGCAGATTCATCCAGCTCATCGAGGATGCCCATTACCGGCAGACGACCTACAAACTCAGGAATAAGGCCATATTTGAGCAGGTCTTGCGGCTCGGCTTGACGGAGCAGTTCAGAGTCACGTTGTGCACGGATTGGAGTTACGTCGCCATCCTTTGCGTCTGGATCGGCAACGGCACGGAAACCGAGCGCCTTTTTGCCGATGCGTCGTCCGACGACCTTTTCGAGACCAACGAATGCGCCGCCGCAGATAAAGAGAATGTTGGTCGTATCAACAGCCGTAAATTCCTGATGTGGATGCTTGCGGCCACCTTGTGGCGGAACGTTCGCGACTGTTCCCTCGAGAATCTTCAATAAGGCCTGCTGGACGCCCTCGCCCGAGACATCACGGGTGATGGAGGGATTCTCGTCCTTACGGCCGATCTTGTCGATTTCGTCAATGTAGATAATCCCACTTTGCGCCCGCGCTACGTCGCCGTCAGCGGCCTGCAGGAGCTTCAGGATGATGTTTTCTACGTCTTCGCCGACGTAGCCGGCTTCAGTCAAGGTCGTTGCATCGACGATTGCAAACGGTACGTCGAGCATCTTGGCTAAGGTATGCGCCAGCAATGTTTTGCCTGACCCTGTGGGTCCCACCAGAAGGATGTTCGACTTTGCTAGTTCCACATCGTTGCCGCGCGTCTTGTTCATCTGAATGCGCTTGTAGTGGTTGTAGACGGCGACGGCTAATTTCTTCTTCGTCTGTTCCTGCCCAATGACGTACTCATCGAGGAATGCTTTTACTTCCTGGGGCTTCGGTAGATGGGCTGGAGCTGCGCCCGGCTGGGCTTCGGTACGGTCGTCTTCGAGAATCGAGTTGCAAACCGCTACACACTCATCGCAGATGTACGCCCGCGGATAGTCCGACGGGGAAGAGATGAGTTTAGCAACGGCGTCCTGCGACTTGTGGCAGAACGAGCAACGAAGAGATTCGTCTGAGCCCCTTGACGTTTTCATAAATGCGACAGCTCCTGGAAAGCGATACAGCTATAGCTTCTAAATTAAAGTTTACACCCGTTTTATCTTGGATGATTGTTTGGAGGTGCCTTCATCTATACACCAAATTGGGGATAATGCAAAGAAGCCCGAGCGACTGGCCCGAGCTTCTTTGCACTATCGTACTTTAGAAAGGGTTACGTCCGAGGCCGGTCGATGATGTCGTCGATAATGCCGTATTCCTTCGACTGTGCCGCGGTCATGATGAAGTCGCGCTCGACGTCCCGCTCGATGCGCTCCAGCGTCTGTCCCGTGCTGGCGCTCATGAGCTTGTTGGTTATCTCGCGAATACGCAGAATCTCACGGGCATGAATATCGATGTCCGTCGCCTGTCCGCTCAAACCGCCCATCGACGGCTGGTGGATCAGGATGCGCGAGTTCGGCAAGGCAAAACGCTTGCCCTTCTTGCCGGCCATCAGCAAGAAGGCTCCCATACTGGCGGCCTGACCGATGCAGAACGTTACGACGTCGTTCTTGATGTATTGCATGGTGTCGTAGATCGCAAGGCCAGCTGTGATCGAGCCGCCTGGCGAGTTGATGTAGAGCTGGATGTCCTTCTCCGGATCTTCACCGCTCAAAAACAACATCTGCGCAATGATGACGTTGGCGATGTTGTCGTCAATCGGCGTTCCCAGGAAGATGATGTTGTCCCGGAGCAGACGGCTGTAGATGTCGTAGGCTCGTTCGCCCCGACTCGTCTGCTCGATCACCATTGGTACCAGTCCCATTTGCACTCTCTTTCTTGTCGGTTAGGCAATCAGACTATTCGATCTACGCGGACAGCTTCTCGTAGAGCACGCTTCCTGTTTTTTCGCGGCGCATCTGCTCGCGAATCCGGTCCAAACCGCCGTCCTTCGTCAGTCTCTCACGCAAAGCCTCTAATGGCTCGCGAGACTGGATCGAAAGCATCAACAGTTCGCGGTCGAGGTCATCGTCGCTGACGATGACGCCTTCCGCTTCGGAGATGCGGTCGAGGATCATTGAAGCTTTGACTTCGTTGACGGCCTGATCGCGCTGGGCGGCGCGCAGACGTCCGAAGTCGAGCTTGCGCATATCTTCCGGCTTCATTCCCTGCTGAGCCAACGCGCGGAGTCCGCGGTCGAGGCGCGCATCGATTTGCTGTTGCACGAAGGATTCGGGAACAGGGAACTGATACTTCGCGATGAGCTCTTCGAGCATCTTGTCTTTCGCCTGGGTCTCGAGCGCGTCCTTCTTGCGGTTGGAGGCGTGCTCGCGAAGTTTGGTCTCGAACTCGTCCCAGCTCTCGTAGTTTCCGAGCTGCTTGGCGAACTCCGCATCACGCTCGGGATAGGTTTTCTTCTTGATGCTCTTGACGGTGACATCGTAGCTGACGGTCTGTCCGGCCAGCCGCTGCTCGCCGAAGTCTGCAGGGTAGACGACCTCGAACTTCAGTTCCTGGCCGGGCTTCGATCCACGCAGCGCTTCGTTGAACGCAGCAAGCGTGTTCTTGCCTCCAACCTCAACGAGGACGTCTTCGCCGGTGATCGGTTCGTTCTTCGAGGCGTTGGCAACGCCTTCCTCGGTCACGGTCTGTGCAAGGTCCTGCACCTCGCCGCGGAACTGGATCTCGGCCCAATCGCCATCCACCAGGGCGCGATCTTCGTCCACAGGCTCAACCGTTGCATGGCTGTCGAGCACGCGGTTCAGCTCGGCTTCGTACTCGTCGCTGGTCAACTCGGCTTCGGGCTTGGTTACGTGAACCGAGTCGTAGCCAGCAATCTCGAATTGGGGCGCAACTTCAAACGCAGCCTTGAACTTCAGAGGCTGTCCGTCGAAGAGCTGCATGTCCAGCAGTTGAGGCTGGGAGATCGGCTGAAGCTTCTGTTCGTCGATCGCCTTGCGGAAACGCTCAGACACGAGGCTCTCCAGAACCTCCTGGCGCACTTCCTTCGCGAACTTTGACCGGATCAGCGACTCGGGCACCTTGCCTGCGCGGAAACCAGGGATACGGGCGAGCTTCTGGTAACGCTTCACAACGGTCTTGAAGCTCTTCGATACCTCTTCGGCGGGCGCTTCTACTTCAATCTCGCGCACCAGTTCCGGGTTCAGCGAGGGAGCATGCTCATGCTCGTGGTCATGATCGTGGTCGTGTGCGTGATCATGCGTGTGTGCAACTTCGGACTGCTGTTCGGCAGTCTCCTTGTTCTCAGTCATATCAGTCGGGGTCAAAGCTTTGCCTTCCACGTGGCGTCGGTATGTGCCGCGCCGTGGGCTCACTCAGGAGCTCTTCGCGCGGTCTACGCCTCTCTACTACTGTACGAGTCTTGGTTGTGAAGGGTCAAACCTGCAGCCCCCTAACCGGACTTGGATCAGCGGGAGGAGCTTCCGCTACACTCGCCATGGTCCGACGGCTCTGATGCCCATCCGTTGCCTGCTAACGCTATCATTGAGATGTAGTGACACGCCAATCCAAACAGAGTACGTCTCCGCTTCTCCTTCAGATTCGGGAATCTATCATCGAGTGCGAACGATGTCCTCGCCTCCGTGAGTATTGCCGCGGCATCGGTGAGACAAAACGCCGCGCATATCAGGATCAAACCTACTGGGCCAGGCCAGTCTCAGGATTTGGCGATCCCCGTGCTCGTGTGCTCATTCTCGGACTTGCACCCGGTGCGCATGGAGCCAACCGAACGGGTCGCCCCTTCACTGGTGACGGTTCCGGCTACTTCATGTATCCGGTACTCCATGAACTTGGTTTCGCCAGTCAGCCAACGGGGACTCACCGCGACGATGGCCTAAAACTTCGGCACGCATGGATATGTTCTGTTGTTCGCTGCGCTCCGCCCGGAGACAAGCCTACGCCACAGGAGATTCGCAACTGCGCTACTCATCTCGCGGCAGAGATAGAAGCGCTGCCACGAATCAAGGTTGTCGTCTGTCTGGGAAAGGTCGCCTTCGATGGCTACATGGCCTATCTGCTGCAAACCGGCGTGATTACCCGTAAATCCGACTTCCGCTTTGCCCACGGAGCCGAATATGTGCTGCCGAACGGTCTTCACCTTTTGGCCAGTTATCATCCATCCCTGCGCAACACCAATACCGGGCGCCTGGATAGCACTATGTTTGGCCGAATTTTTCTACGGGCCAGGGAATTGTCAGGGTTATCGACCTAGAAGCGGTTTTTGCCAGTAAAGACATTTAGGGCCGTAAAGGCTGGCGACACAAGAATTACAAGGAAAGCAAGGGCGATCAGAACTTCTTTCACGTTCCACCTCTGCCGATACTGTAGCTTCATGTAACCGTTTTTCCGTGTCCATTGTGATCTTCGGCATTGGGTGTGCCATTAGCACAATTGGTTCTACCGCTCGCAGTTCTCTTAGAACCCCTCGGTTTAGCGCGACTGCTAAAAAGCCAACCAAACACCTGGAGTCCGAATCCAAACGAAGAGCAGTTGAGGCATAAATCAAGCACGAGGTATCTCGCATGAGTGCAAAGAACTATTGGTTGGCTTTTGCTATTGGAGTCTCGGCCGGAGCCGCAATCGCCCTTCTATACGCCCCGCAGACCGGTGCGAAAACGCGAAGACAACTCCGCAAGGGTGCGGAAAACGCAGGCGATTACCTGGAAGATGCGGGCGACTACCTCAAAGCCCAAGCGGAGCACTTCGCTGACGAGGCTCAGAAGGCTATCAGACGGAGCAAAACACAAGTTGAGACTGCGGTGGACAAAGCGGGAGATGTAGTTTCCGACGCAGTCAAAACCGTCCAGTCCCTTGTGTAGCACGGCACATCTTTCGTACAAACAGAAACGCCCCGGCCATCAAACCGGGGCGTTTTATTTCGTTTAGGTTTAGCTATACGGCAGTCAGTGCCAGTCCGGCTGCTTTCTCTTCGCCTTCTGCCGCTACAGGGCGGTAGAACAGGGCATTGCTCTCCATGTAGACCTCAAGGAACGCCGGCCGTTGCAGGATGCCGCCACCGATCAATGCCTCCGATAGAGGATCCTCGATGAACTTCTGTAGAGCACGGCGCAACGGACGAGCTCCGTAGGTTCTGTCCGAGGCAGTCTTCTCGATGATCCACTTCTTGGCCTCGTCGGTCACAGAGATCGTGATCGCCTTGTGCACAAGGTTGGTGTTCAGCTGCTGTACCAGCAGTTCGAGAATCTGCATCAGGTCGGAGTCGGACAGCGATGTGAAGATGATGATCTCGTCCAGACGGTTCAGGAATTCAGGATTGAAGGTCCGCTTAACCTCGCTCTTGACCAATTCTTCCATCTTGTCCATCACCATGTCTTCCTTCTCGCTCTGGAAGCCGAGCCCCTGCCGCTTCTGCAAGTGCTTCGCTCCAATGTTCGAAGTCATGATGATGATCGTGTTCTTGTAGTCGACTGTGTTGCCCAGACCGTCCGTCAACTGGCCGTCTTCAAACACCTGCAATAGCAGATTGAAGACGTCCGGATGCGCCTTCTCGATCTCGTCAAGCAGGACTACGCAGTACGGATTGCGCTTGACGCGCTCCGTCAACTGGCCTCCCTCTTCGTAGCCGACATAGCCCGGAGGCGAACCGATCAACTTGCTCACGGAGTGCTTCTCCATGAACTCGGACATGTCGAAACGGATCAGCGACTTCTCGCTGCCAAAGAGGAACTGTGCCAGCGTCCGCGCCATCTCTGTTTTACCGACGCCCGTTGGGCCAAGGAACAGGAAGCTGCCGATAGGCCGTGCAGGGTTCTTGAGGCCCGCACGAGAGCGACGAATCGCCCGCGCCAACGCGGAGATCGCCTTGTCTTGCGAGATTACGCGTTTATGCAACTCTTCTTCCACGCGTAGCAATCGCTGCGTCTCTTCTTCCTTCAGCGAGGTTACCGGGACACCCGTCCAGCGGCTGACCACATCTTCGATGTCCTCGCGCGTTACGATGCCCGCCGAAGAATCGTCGAGATGATACTTGTCCCGCAAAGCGCGTAGGTTCTCACGCTCTTTGCGCTCTTCGTCGGAGTAGAATCGCGCCTTTTCGAACTCGTGATTCGCAATTGCGTTCTCCATGCGGTGCACGATGAACTTGATCCGCTTCTGAACTTCCGTCAGTTCTTCGGGCAGGGAAGTCTGACGCAGCTTTACGCGAGCTCCGGCTTCGTCAATCAAATCGATTGCTTTATCCGGAAGGAAGCGGTCGGGAATGTAGCGGCTTGAGTGTGAGACAGAGAAGGTGATCGCATCATCGGTGTAGCTGACAGCATGAAACTTCTCATACTTGTCCTTGATTCCCATGATGATCTTAACTGCGTCTTCCTCGTTCGGAGGAGGAACCTTCACGGCCTGGAACCTGCGCTCCAGCGAACGATCCTTTTCAATTGACTTCCGATACTCTCCCGGAGTGGTTGCCCCGATGCACTGAATTTCGCCGCGGCTTAGAGCAGGTTTCAGGATGTTCGCTGCATCGAGCGAACCTTCTGCCGATCCAGCGCCAACCAGGGTGTGCAACTCATCGATGAACACGATGGAGTTCTGGTTTTCCATCAACTCCTTCATGATCGTCTTGAGCCGCTCTTCAAACTGCCCGCGATACTTGGTTCCTGCAACGATCAACGAGAGATCCAGCGCGAGGACACGCTTGTCAGCAAGGAAACTAGGAACCTCGCCGTCGGCGATCTTCTGCGCAAGTCCTTCGACGATGGCGGTTTTACCGACACCGGGCTCGCCAATCAGTACAGGATTGTTCTTGGTGCGGCGGCACAGGATCTGGATTACACGGTCCACCTCTGCATCGCGGCCCACCAGCGGATCCAGTTGCTGATCAAGAGCGGACTGCGTCAGGTCGCGCGAGAATTCAGCCAGCATGCTTTGTTCGCCACGCTGTCCCTTGCTGCTCTGCGACGACGGCGTCTTCTCCTGCGTCGTCCGCTGCAGTTCTTCGCGGATCGCAGGAAGTCTCAGGCCTCGTTCCTGCAGGATTTCCGCAGCAAAACATTTTTCCTCACGCAGAAGACCAAGCAGCAGATGTTCCGTACCGATGTGCTTGTGCGAGAGCCTCTCCGCTTCTTCTGCGGCATAGGCAAGCACGCGCTTGCACTCGTTCGAGAGCGGCAGATCGACCGAGGTCGAAACCTTCTCGCGAATTGTCGTATGTCCTTCAATTTGCTTCCTTATCGACTCAACTGACGCGTGCGACCGCAAAAAGCGATTCGTCAGCGCCTTGTCCTCCCGCAGTAGCCCCAGCAACAGGTGTTCCGTCTCGATGTAAGGCGATCCGAACTGACTGGCCTCATAACGAGCAAAGAAGATGACCCGTCGCGCCTTCTCTGTATAGCGTTCGAACATGTTCCCCCTTCAAGCCCGGCCACCACCCAGCCCGAAGGCCATGTAGCGCCGTTGGTCCCGTACCATCTCCGTACTACGTACTTCCGGAGACAAATCAGGCTGCTTCATATTCCGAAGCACCCCATCCCACTGCTACCAGTGTAGTCTCCAGCACAACTACTATAAAAATCCCTCAAAAGTTATGCATACCCTAGCATCTTTTTAGATGCTTATTGTGCAAAACCAGCACCAAATTAGGTGCAGCTATGCGGAAACCTCCTCCAGGCGGCCCTCTCGAAGACGCAATACCCGCCCGCAACGCCCTGCAAATTCAAGACTATGCGTCACTAACACGCTGGTCAGACCATGTGCGGTGTGAAGTCCCTGAATTAGAGCAAAAACAGTCTCGGCCGTCTTTCCGTCCAGATCCCCGGTCGGCTCGTCCGCCAATAGAATCTTCGGCTCGGTTACAAGCGCTCTAGCCAGCGAGACTCTCTGCTGTTCGCCGCCGCTCAATTCGCCCGATCGATGGTCGCCCCTTCCCGACAGGCCCACCTCTCCCAGCCAGAACCGTGCCCGCTCCATTGCCGATGTTCGACCCATTCCCCTGGCCAGTAGAGGCATGGCTACATTTTCAAGCGCCGAGAACTCTGGCAGCAGGTAATGGAACTGCCATACATATCCGACGTCACGATTCCGAAAATCAGCCGCTTGCTTTGCGGTAAATGAGCTTAGCCGCGACTCGCCGCACCAGACCTCTCCTTCCGTAGGCTTATCGAGCGCAGCCAACAGATGCAGAAGCGTGCTCTTACCCGCACCACTCTCGCCGACAATGGCGACCATCTCACCAGCATGGATTGTCAGATTCAATCCACGAAACAGTTCCAGGCCGGAACGACTCTCCGCCGAAACCGGCGCATAGGTCTTAGTCAGACCATCCGCACGCAGCACCACCGTCCGCTGTACCTGTCTCGGTAGCGGTTGTAAGAACATTGCGTCGTCGAATGGAACACCGGTTTCGCTCAAGCCTTCACTCCTGTCCCGTGGCCAGAATGTGATCCCAGTGCAATTGAAATCCGATTCCATGCATTGATCGTGGTTATGGCAAGCGTAAGGTTCACTGTATCGACGTCGCTGAAGTGTGCTCGTACTTCGTCATATACGGTATCCGGAGCATGGCCGTCCTGAATATTCGTCACAGCCTCGGCCCACGCAAGCGCAGCCCGCTCGCGCTTTGTATAAATGTCCGAACTTCGCCAATCGGCTACGTGTGAAATCCGCTCCGCCGTCTCGTTGTTTTTTTGTAGCTCCGCAGTATGGAAGATGATGCAGTACTCGCATCCATTCAACAGCGAAGTGCGCAGCCTGACCAATTCCAGCAGCGTACGCTCGAGATGTGTGCCGGTATTCAGGTAATGCTCCAGCTCCCGCATCTTCGCGAAGCCTTCTGGCGCCAGCTGTCCATACTTCAATCTCGGTTCACTCATACCGCAAAGCCTCCGCAGGCAGCACCCTCGCCGCCGATCTGCTTGGATACAACGTAGCGATCAAACTAACTCCAAGGCTCACTGCCGCGACAATCACCGCATCCCAAACCCTTGGCGCAAACGGCAGATAGTCAATCGAATAGACCGATGCATCAAGATGGATAAATCGATAGTGCCCACCCATCCAACTCAATCCGTATCCGGCGATCAAACCGATCACTGTACCGATCACGCTGATCAGCAAGCCCTGAAGCAGAAAAATTCGACGGACCTGATCCTGTCGCACGCCAAAGCTCATCAGTACAGCGATGTCCTTAGTTTTTTCCATCACCATCATGGTCAGCGCGATCAGAATGTTCAGCGCGGCGACACATACAATCAGCGTCAGCACGATAAACGTCACCACCTGTTCCAGCTTCAGCGCACGGAAGAGCTCACGATTCTGCTCCATCCAGTTTGTTGTCTGAAATCCCTTGCCGGCCTCGATTTCAATTGCCCGCCCAATCCTATCCGCATGGTAAAGGTCATCCACCTTGAAGCTGATTACAGAGATCAGGTCCGGCTCCGAGAATAAGCGTTGAGCATCCGCCAATCGCGTAAACGCATAACTCGAATCGTACTGGTAGAACCCTGACTTGAAGATTCCCATTACTTGAAACCGCTGATAGCGAGGCACCAATCCAAGCGGTGTCAATTCACCCTGCGGGCTCGTTACAAGCACCGTGTCTCCGACCTTCGCTCCGAGCGTTTCAGCCAGATCCTTGCCAATAACAATTGGAGGCACAGCCTGGACCGTACTGTTCCCATTGGCTTTCACCGGGTCCAAAGCCTGCGCCGAGCCATCAACCACCGACTGGAGTAGATCTCCTACAGTCCGTTCATCGGCCGGAATGACGCCTTTAATGAGCGCTCCACCACTCCGGGCGCCGCGCGAGATTAATACCTGCCCATAAAGTCCCGGAGCAGCTGCCGTCACATGAGGCATCTTCCGCAGCCTTTCCAACAGCGGACGCCAGTCGCGTATTCCATCCGCCGCAATCCGCATCAGGTCTACGTGCGCAGTCGAGCCTACCAGGCGTTCCTGCAGATCCCGTCGCATTCCATTGGTGATTGCCAGCGCAATAATCAGCGACGCCACGCCCGCAGCCACACCGATTACCGAGATCGCCGTAATCACTCCTACAACGGCCTGCCTCCGCTTCGCCCGCAGATACCGCGCCGCAATAAAAAATTCAAATCGCATCGATTATTGCCCTATCTCGCGAACGATCAAATTTGCTGGGACCACCTCTGCGAATCACGAGATACTTCATCGCACCACCGTCTTCACAGCCACCACATTGTCGTAGCGGTCGAACACCCGTACAGCCAGCACATGCTCTTTTGCATCTGCCAGCGGCTGCGTCGTCGTCCGCACTGGAACGGTGAAGTCATACCGTTCCGATAATGAGTCTGAAACATGGCCTACGGGTTCGACGTATTGCCACGGCCCGGCGTCGAGCGAGTATTCCGCATGAGTGATCGGCGAGGTGGCGTCCTTGGCCTCAAACGTTGCATGAACCCTGGGCCCCCAGCCACCAGTGTCAGCTTCCATCTTCGCTTCCAGTATGCCGGGCACTGGCGGAGTGGTATCGACCACAAAGATGTTGCTTACTCTGTCGCCCGTCAATGCGTCCGCATCTGTATGGACAGGACCATCGCTTGCCACTACTTTTACGGCATAGCTTCCATCCGGCAGCAGGGAAGAGTCGAAGCTGTAAAACCTATCGCTGATTTTGTCTTTCAGCAGCCGCCAGTTTGCCTCGCCTACGCCCTTGTACCAGACAGCGAACATCAAATCGTCGCCATTGTCATCATGCGCCAGCCAGCGCACTGTCACGGCCGTCCTGTCCTTCTGTGCCGTAAGAGGAGCAGTATTTGCATCAGGCGTAAAGTTGATCGTCGGAGCACCTCCGGGAGCGGTAGGAAAGGCCACCTGCACCGTGTTGCTTGGCGGAGGCACTGCGCCCGCAGCCGCCCGTGCTCCTGGTTGCACTACAACCTCATCCACCACCGGGGCCACGTTCTTCGGCAGATAGTTTAACGCCACCGCATCCACTGACCCGCCCCCACGCAACACAGCCTTCCACTGGGCATATCGCCCTGCAGGTACTGCCGTCGAGCCGTCCGGCGCTACTCGCGACCACTCGCTCCACCCCATCAGCGGGCTCTCGACGTTTCCGCTCCGCACATACAAATCAAATCCAGAAGCAGCCCCGCCTCGAGCCTCTACCCGGCCCCATTGCGAGACACCCTGCGCATCGAAGACCTCGCTCGTATAAGTTGCATCCTTAGCAGCGGAGTCCGCCATCCGAAAGATCTTCCCACTATTGCTCGTCGCCACCAGCAGACCATCCTTTACCGGCGCAAACGCCATTGCCTGTGCCGCCTCCAGGTGCGCGATGTCGGTGTATCTGCCCGGCGTCCCCACATCCAGCCGGTACACGCGTCCGCGATTGCCGGTAGCTGCCAGCAAGCTTCCATCGCGAACCGCCAATGCGTAAACGACGTCGTCCTTCAGAGCCAGCATCTTCTGCGGCGTCCCGTTCGCCGCAATCCGATAGATCTCCGATCCCTCCGGGACTAGTGTGTTCGCTCCCGCCGCAGTCGAAGACCCCGGCTGACTGAATGTGATCGTGACCCCCACATTGCCCGTCACAGGCAGTGGAGGCAGCGGTAACGCGCCCTTCGTCCCCACTCCTGCGGCATAAAGATTTCCTCCCGCGTCCAGAGCCAAGGCAGTGATCTCTTTGCGTGGAGCGGCATACACCGCAAACGGTTTAGCTCCCGTCGTCTTCGTGTCCAGCCGGTAGATCACACCTGCCCCATCGCTTCCAGCCCATAGCGTTCCATCCGCACCCAACAAGAGGCAGCGGATATGTTGATCGGCAGTCTTAAACAAGACCGTCGCTTTTCCTCCTGCCGCCGGCACACGATACACAACCGCTGGTGCGCCCGCCGCCACGTAAATCTCCCCGGCCTTACCCACGGCGATATCCCATAGATATTTAGGCTTCTCCTCGGTCGTTGCCGGATCAAACACTACCGTCGCACTGCCGCCAGTCTGCGGAATTCTGTAGACCTTCCCGTCCGGCGAAGTTGCAGCCAGCACACTTCCGTCGGCGACTACCTGAAGCCCTTGCACCGTCAGTTCTTTCGCATCGAAGATTTGCGAGGATTTGCCCTCAGGCGAGACCTTCATTACAACTGCGGACCCCACGGTTGTGCCACCAAGGCCGGCGTATCCGTTCCCAGCTGCATCGCTGGCCAACGACCATATGTAGCCCTTTCCCGTCGCATAAAGCAGGGAAGTCGCCGGTCCAGCCTCCAGCTGTCCATCGCTCCGAATAGCCACCCCGTCGGCAGAGCCTCGCTCCATCTCGTTGTAACGCTCCACGCTCCACAGCTTCGTCCCCTGTGCCCTCGCTACAACCGGCAGTAGTCCAGCCCCTGCCATTACCAAACCAATCGCAAACACTCGTCGCATCATCGTGATCCTGAGTCTAAAGCACCGTGGGCTAACATCGCGCCTCGTCAACAGAAAAGCGAGAGCCGAAGCCCTCGCTCATCCAAGAATAACGTCATGAAACTTTAGTTTGCCAGCACAGCCCGATACCGCACCTGGTTCTTTTTCACCTTGGTGACAGCATCGTTTGCCTTCGCCATCGCAAACCTCTCCGTAACGGCCTTCACTCCATGGCGAGCGGCTACATCCAGCATCTCGTGCAGGTCGCGTGGGCTGCCGGTAGGACTTCCCGAAACAGCTCTCTGCTGTCCAAGCAGGGAGAAGGCCTGAATCTGTAGCGGCGAAGGCGGAACACCGACGACGCACATCATCCCCTTCGGCCGCAGGGCGTTCACATACCCCTGCCAGTCCTGATCGGCACTCACAGTCGAAAGCAGGAAATCAAACGATCCTGCAACCTTCTTGAGAGCGCCGGTATCTCGCGTGTTCACAAACTGGTGAGCTCCCAGTTTACGCGCCTCTGCTTCTTTGTCTTTCGAGGTAGAAAACGCCGTCACTTCAGCACCGAACGCTTTGGCAAACTGAATCCCAAGATGCCCGAGGCCACCGATACCAATGACGCCCACCCGGGACGACGGCCGCACTCCATGATTCCTCAGCGGGGTATAGACCGTAATTCCTGCGCATAGCAACGGAGCTGCGCCCTCGCTCTCCAGTGCATCAGGAATCGTAATCGCAAACCGCCAGTTCACTCGTATCCGGTCGGCATAGCCGCCATTCCGGCCCACGCACGTCGGCTGCGACTTAGCGCAGAGATGTTCATCGCCTTGCCGGCACCACTCGCATATTCCGCAGCTATCGGCCTGCCAGCCCACGCCGACCCGTTGGCCGACAGTATGGCTCTTTACGCCGCTGCCCACCTCTACTACCGTGCCCACAACCTCGTGGCCCGGAATAAACGGGTATTTGCTGAAGCCCCAATCATTGTCGATCAAGTGAATATCGCTGTGGCATACACCACAGTGCGAGATCTTGATCTCGACCTCATCTGCAAGCAACTCGCCCGGATCGAATTTGTACGGAAGCAAGTGCGCACCGGCAGCATGCACAGCCAGACCATGTATTTCACTCATCAGGAATCAATTCCTTTTGGCGGAGGGCATCAACGTCTCCGCTTACAGATTGATGCTACAACATCCCAATGAGCAAAACGGTGTTCTTCAGTGCAGGCCAATCCTGTCAATAAATCTGAAACATAAGCTGGGTCACCAGTTGGTTGTGAATGACGGGGCTCGATCAACGTATGAGAAGATTGAGAACCTGTGAACCCGATACCGCGTATCCGGTATCCTGCGATCCCACATCGACCACGCTTTCTCCCGTCAACTGCATCCGTTGGCTGTCCTTCAGTGGCCCTAGAACATTTGCCATCGAGAGTGGAACATCCGGCAGAGACTCACCCTGCAGGACCACCTGCGCCGCATGATCCAGCAGCGTCACATAAATCCTGTCATTTGCCCGGCTTCGATTCAGTTGATCTACGGTATCCGCGAGCCCGGCTGCATACTGCGCGGTTGCTCCTGTCGGTGTGGTCAGTTTGTCTACGGTAGCACCATCGCTCACCAAAACTCGCAGCGGCCCGGGCAAAAGAACCGCCGGCAGCTTTACCGATATCCGCACCACTTGAGGCTCTGCCTGATAAGGATGCAGCGTGGTCTCTACCTCGATCGTCTCGCCCGCCCTGGCCTCCATACGGCTTAGCCGGGCGGTCTCCAGTACTGCAGTCCGGCGTTCTGGAATCGCCTCCACCTTCAACTTCAGTCCCGTAATCATCGGCTGGTCCAGCGAGTTTTCATACACCTTGCTGAACCGGCCTCCAACAAACAACGCCGTATTGATCGCCCCCGAGTTCAGCTCATTCTGTGTCATCAGACCGTGCAGTTGGACCGGTGACTGGCCTTCGACGCTCAGCTCCCCATCCACGCGGAAGCTCATTTCCGCAGCCGCAGCGTTGGTCCCCTGCAGGCTCTGATAGATCGATACCAGCACCGCCGAAGGCGTCAGTTGCCGGTTATCCAATACCTCGAAGTGCATCGTCTTCGATTCAGGAGCAAGCTTTCCAGCAACCACTGAAGGTGTTACCTCAACCGCCACCGGGATCATTCTCGCCGTCGCGCCGAACCGTCCCAGAATCGCCGAAGCCCGGTCTTCCGTAAACGCTCCAACGGTTTGTGTCGTATTCACAATCTTGAACGCATTCAGCGGAGAGGCCAGCGTAGCCACAACCTCTGCCTTCGTCATCGGCATATCCACTGGTCCGTACTGAGTAATCGGGTGTCCGCAAGCCAATAGCCTTGTCGGATCGACATACGTCACCGTGCAGGTCCCGGCCATCGACAGGTCGCCCCGCACCAGCACCGCGCTAACCGCCGACCCAGGCACGACCGGTTCAGGCTGCAACGCACTTGCATCCGATCCTCCCAGTCCCGCCACCGGCGTCAGCCCCATGGCCCGGAACCGGTCGCCAAATAGATTCACCGCCTCCTGGCTGAACCCACCGAACACCAGTGGAGTTTCCATTGCCCGGACTTCTGCCTGGCCTTCGTTGCCCGAAATACTCGCCCGGCCGCCAGCACCAGTCCCTGTCGGCCGTACCTCTCCGTCGCGTACCGCTAGCATGTACTCAATGGGCGTAATCCCTGCAATCGGGTCCTTGCTAAACTGTCCGATCCGGTAGCTGAGGGCCCCCACTAACCGGCCATCGATGTAAACCGGGCTGCCGCTCATCCCAGCTACAACGCCCGTGTACTCCGGCTTAGCCCCATGCAGCCGCGCCAGGATCATGTCTTGCCCAGGTCCCAGCGCATCCTTCAGGACCCCGAGGATCTCGACATCCATCGGCTCCGGGTTGACCCCTTCAAATACCGTATAGGCCACCCCACGCAGACCGCGCTTCACCTCTGACAGCGGAAATATCCGGGTTTCGCCAGTCTTCACCGACACTGCCGCCGGAGTCTTACCCGGAACCTGCGCCCAGACTCCTCCCGCCAGCGTCCACAAAATCAAACCCTGAGCCAGCCTTCGCGTCTTTACCGCAGTCTTCACGTCTACAAGAGTAGACGTGTCCGGGCCACAAAACAAAGCTGTAGCCTCCAAAAGCCGATTTTTCTTCCAGTAGGCAGCCCTCACCAGAGGCCTATATCAGCGTCAAACAGACCGGAGTAAAGTTTTAGATCATGAGCATCCGTCCCAAGTATCGCTTCAATCCGGCCACCCTTCTTTTCGCATCCCTGGCTCTTCTGCTCCCGGCCGCCCGCGCTCAGGAAGCTCCATCTTCGCAGACCCCGCCCCAGCAGACCACGCCCGACTCCGCCGGGCCCCAGACTGACAACGGCGCCATCATTCTCAAGAAGAAAAAAGAGGCCGAGGAACCCCCGCCGCCGGCGGCGCCAGCCGAACCCAAGGTCAAAAACCCTAACAACGAGACCTACTCGCTCCGCGTTGATGTTCCAATCGTCAATCTTGACGTCAACGTCATTCTCGACAAGACCCACCAATTCGTCCCTGGCCTCAAAGCTCCCAACTTCCTCGTCCTCGAAGACGGCGTCCCCCAGACCATCACCAGCGTTCGCATGACTCAGACTCCCATTACTGCCGTCATGCTGCTCGAGTTCGCCGCCAACAGCTACTACTTCATCCGCGACATGCAGAACGCCTCCTACGTCTTCTTCCGTTCGCTCCGTCCCGATGACTACATCGCCGTCGTCACCTACGATCTCCGCACCCACATCCTCACCGACTTCACCAACAACAAGGATACCGTCGGCCAGGCCATCAGCTCCTTGATGATCCCGGGCTTCTCCGATACCAACATGTTCGACGCCCTCTACGAGACGCTCGATCGCACCAGCCGCATCGAAGGTCGCAAGTACATCATCCTCATTGGCACAGGCCGCGACACTTTCTCCAAGATTACCCTCGACAAGATACTGGCGAAGATCAAGGCCACCCCTAACGTCACCATCTTCACCATCGGCACCGGCGCTTTTGTCAATGAAATGTATGGTGGCCAAGGTGGTATGGGCGGCGCCATTCGTGATTTGAATTACCTCCAGGCTCAGAACCAGCTAAAGACCTTCGCTTCCATGACGGGCGGCATGAGCTTCAGCCCAATCTTTCAGGGCGAACTCCCTGACGTCTTCTCCCAGATCAACGACTCCATCCGCAACCAATACGTCCTCACCTATCGCCCAACGAACAACAAAAACGATGGCTCCTACCGCAAGATCAAAGTCCTGCTGGTCGACAATGAAGGCCATCCCCTCCAGATGCAGGACGAAAAGCACAAACCTCTCAAATACTCCGTCATCGCTCGCGACGGCTACAAAGCCAAGCAGCAGGTCGAATAGCACCATTACGTCGTTGCATTTGCACTCGCAGTTGCTCTTTTTGTTTGTCGTCCCGCTGGGATCTGCTTCTGTCTTTGTACTTGCCTGTTCTTCGTCAATCACAGGTAAACTGATCCCGGCGGGACCAAAACGAAATGCGCATAGCCTCACTCCAGCCGTCCATCACCCTTACCCTTGCCGCAATGGACAGGCTTGACCATCTTTGCGCCTGCACCAGATACTGCATCGAAGCCCAGCCTTCTCTCGCCGCACGCAACCTGAAAATTCTCCATGACTCCTGGACTGCCGATACAGACGAGATCTTAGCCGCCAATCCCGATCTCGTCATCGCCAGTGTTCCTTACCGCATGGAGTCCCTTGCCGCGATTCTGAAATCCGGTCTGCCCGTCCTCACCCTCGCCCCCCACAATCTCGACGACATCTTCAAAGACATCCGTCTCATCGCCGCCGTGGTCAACGCCTACGGCGAAGGCGAAGCCCTTATTGCACGCATGAAATCTTCCATCGAGATGGTTCGCCATCGCTCGCTGGCACGAACCCAAACCCCCATCGTCTACTGCGAAGAGTGGGGCAAGCCCCTCATCCACTCCCAGCAGTGGGTCGCCGAACTGGTAGATATCGCCGGTGGTCGATTCCTTGGCGAACCCGGCACCCATACCACTCCCGAAACCATAGCCAACGCCGATCCTGACGTCCTTCTCTTCGCATGGTGCGGAGCTGGCAATCGTGTCCCACTGGAAAGGGCCATAGCGCAGCGTAACTGGCATCATCTCCGCGCCGTCCGCGAGCGCCGCGTCTTCTGCATCCCCGACGAGTTCCTCAACACTCCAGGCCCCACCCTAGTCGAAGGCCTTGCCTGCATAGCCTCCGCAATCCATCCGGATTTATACCTGCCGCACCCGAGAATCGTTCAACTCAGCGCGGCCGTGGCATCGTTAGATCGAGGTCCTGCCGAGTCAACTGCTTCGTCAGCAAAATAATCTGCCCTCCGTGCTGCTGAACATGCCCCACGACCTGGTAGGTCGCATCCAACACAGAGACATCGCGACCTTGTGGTGTGATCCTCTCGATCAGCCGTTCAGCGGGAAGGGAAGCGATTATTCCGCGCGCCTCTGCCACTGTCTTCTGAAGGAGCTCTATCAACTCAGGGCCCGTCAGCCCACCATTCGCGCTGAACTCAGCATCGCGAATACGAACATCCTTTGCTCCTCCGACACCATGCATCACCCATTGCCGCATGTTTCCACACAGGTGCAGTATTAGATTTCCCACAGCATTCTCATGAGCCCCATGTCGCTCCCACACCTGCTCATCAGTGAGTTTCCTCACACAGGTACTCAGATCCTTCACCATCACGTCCAGCTTGTTGCACGAGTATTCCAGAAAGTTAGCAGCAAGCTGTTTGTCAATAGCGTAAAGTGTCAGGTCAGGCGAAGACTCCGGCGGCTTACCCTGTACGCCGCGTTGCGCATTCTCGTGTGTCAGCCGCTGCAACTCCTCGCGGATCGCGGGCATCTTCAACCCACGCTCCTGCAGGATCTTCGCCGCAAAGCTCTTTTCCTCGCGCAATAAACCCAGCAGCAGATGTTCCGTTCCAATATGTTGATGCGCAAGCCGTTCGGCCTCCTCAGCCGCATACGCCAGCACTCGCTTACACTCATTCGACAGCGGCAGATCGACCGAAGTCGACACCTTCTCCCGAATAGTCGTGTTCTCTTCAATCTGCTTGCGAATCGAGTCCACTGACCCGTGCGGCCGCAAAAAGCGGTTCGTCAGCGCCTTGTCCTCGCGCAACAAACCAAGCAGCAGATGCTCGGTCTCGATATAAGGCGACCCATAATTACTGGCTTCGTACCGGGCAAAGAAAATCGTCCGGCGCGCTTTCTCGGTATAGCGTTCGAACATGCTTATTCTCCTAACGATCCATCCGCATTCTAATGCGCGCGCACATCGACGTAAAAAACATCCGCACGTTGACGGGATAGGAGATAGAAGCCATTAAAACTGCCCTCCCTCGGAATTTACGAGTGGACAAGGATTTCGCCAACGGTCTTTCGGAGTGAATTGGCCTGATTACACAAACTGAGAATGGAAACTGCCCCCCCTTGTTAGGAAAGGCCCGTGTGGGAACGAATCTCCACGGAAGGCCGAAACCATTTGCACAGACTTGTCTGATCGCTCGCAGGTTTTGCCTGGCGGTTGGACGGTGGAGCATACATTGTCGTTATTGATCAGTGCTCAATGAGTGCATTTGACGATTTTTTGTAAATCGATGACCAAGTGCGATCCGAATACTGATTGCTAGGGCATCTATCGGTATCAAATCTTCTGATCTCGGCATGTACGACACGCCGGGACGACGTGATCTACGATGCGCAGTCGTCGCTTATTTTAGCGGCGCATTATTTTTTGTGGAGATTTGCTCGAAAATGGCGCATCTTTGGGATGCGTTCCTTGACCTAGCTGCATTACAAGGATTAACAAACGTGGACGAGACTAAGGTCACTGCTGAAAGCGACAAGCCCACAGATGCATCGCAGCGGCACTCGCGACCCGGATTATCGATTTTAGCTATGACATTCAACAGGCTATCGAAGCGCCTCGCTGGCTGATGGGGCGAACCTGGGGAACAAAATTGCGCAATATGTCACTCGAAGGCCGCATCCCTGATGAGGCGGTGCGCGAACTGAAACGGCGTGGCCAGCCCGTGCAAATGGCCACCGACTGGAACGACAACATGGGGCATGCGCATGCCATCCGTGTCGATCACTAACAAGGTTTCTACGAGGGAGGGGCTGATCCGCGTGGCGACGGCGCCGCTCTTGGCTATTGACATGCTTTCTTGACAGAAGCGATGTAGAGCAAACCCAGGAACGTTGCTTCACCAGGAGATGCGAAGATGAGTCCGCTTACGATCACATCACTGGTTCTTGTCGCGACGTTGGTCTTGTTTATCTGGAATAAATTGCCAGCGACCATCGTAGCGGTAGTCTCGGCGCTTGCCCTGTATTTCAGCGGCGTTCTTGACATGCACAAACTTTGGGAGGATTCGGTGACCCATTGATCGTGCTAATCGCTGCCCTTCTGGCCATCGGTACCGGTCTGGAAGCGACAGGCGTAGGAACTTGGGCAGGTCAACTTCTGATTCGTTACGCAGGCACAAATAAAACGCGCTTGCTTGTAGCGTTATTACTATTATCCGCTTTGTTCACCGCACTAACAGGCATGAACGGTGCAGTTGTAATGATGGTTCCGGTTACGGTCGTCATTTCAGTACGTACAGGTATTGCACCATCTCAGTTGATGATGCCGGTGTCGATAGCGTGCCTCACCGGAGCGCTACTTACGTTACTGGGCAGCCCTGTAAATGTCATCGCGTCAAATGCCGCTGGATCGGCTGGTGCGGGGTCTATTCGGTTTTTCGAGTGGTCTATCGTGGGCGTCCCACTGTTCGCCGGCACGATGGTCATCATCCTGATTTTTGGGCTCCGCCTGCTGCCGAAGCGTTGGAGCAGCTCCCTTCCGGTTGACCTCAGCGCACATGCACATACTTTGGTCGAACTATACCAAATCGAAGACGGCATGCAGCGGCTGCGGGTGCGCTCGAGTTCGCCTTATATCGGTATGTCTAGAATTGATATCGATTTGACACCCTACCCTGGCGTAAGCATCGTCAGTCTAGTGGATGCAGAGGAGGGAGAACCCACGCAGAAGCCGATCGCAGAGGGAGATCTTCTGTTGGTACGCGGCGATGCACAAGCAGTAGGAAAGCTGGCGGGCGACATGCATCTTGCCATCCGTGAGCCGAATGTAGAAGCTGGCAGTATCGCGGATACGCTTTTCAATCGTTCGTCTGGTCTAGCCGAAATCGTGATCCCGCCTCGTTCGACTCTGGTAGGTAAGACAGTATTCCCCGGTATGACCACACGACGGTGACCTGATCATTCTCGCTGTTCAGCGCGGAGGCTATGACGTAGTACCGAATGTCACACAACTGCACATCGGCGACCACCTCTCGCTGCAGGGAACATGGGAGGCACTGGATAAGCATCTTTCCGATCCTCAGGTGCTGGTGGTCGACTCGCCGGAAGTGGTCCGACGCCAAGCAGTCGCCCTGAGTCGTGGTGCCTATGAAGCCATTGGTATCTTGATTGTCCTGATCGTCCTGCTCACGACCAATATAGTGCCGCCAGCAATCGCAGCAGTATTCTGTGCAGGCGCCATGGTTGTGATGCGGGTCATCACGCTGCCTCAACTCTACCGTGGCATTGATTGGAACACCTGCGTCCTCATCGGAGGTTTGATCCCTTTGGCTACTGCCATGACCAAGACGGGTCTGGCGGGATTGCTTGGAGACCGTGTTATTCAACTGGTTGGAGCCGCCGGTCCGCGGGCAGTATCGGCTGGGCTCTTCCTCGTGAGCGCAGCGCTCACACAAATTGTTGCCAACGTCTCCTCGGCGCTGGTCATGATCCCAATCGCAATCGCCGCGGCCGGCGAACTTTCCGTTTCGCCACTGCCCTTATTGATTGCCGTGGCAATGGGGTCCGGCGCTGCTCACCTTCCACCTATGAGTACACCTGTGAACCTGGTGACGTACGGGCCAGGCGCTTATGAGCTTCGTGACTATTGGAAGCTTGGGACGATCATCGTGTTATGGTCGCTTGTAGTCGCTGTATTCATCGCGCCCCTCTATTGGAGGTTCTGAGAGAGCCTGTTTGAAAAAATCTCGCGGCTCTAAATCTAAATAAGAGACGTGGTCCTCATCACCCACTCGCCAAGTCTGCGCAAATGGTTTCAGCCTTCTGTGGAAATTAGTTTCCGCGCGTGCCTGTCCTGACAGGGGCAGTTTCCATTCTCAGTTTGTGTAATCAGGCCAATTCATTCATTCACCTGTCGAGCACCAGCGCGAGTAAGTCGTCCTCTGGTCAGCAGATATCGTTAATTTCCGGGGGAGGGCAGTTTTGGGATCTTCTCGGGCTCAAAATCCAAGTGCAACATTTTCTTCAAGGAGGAAGATGTTGCATGTCGAGAGAGTATAAGCAGTTGTCGATGGAGGAGCGAAGCTTGCTCCAGACGCAGTTGTCGATGGATTGGGCGCGGCCGTCCTGGAGTTTGACGAGGGCGACGAGATGGCACAGCACCGGTCTCTCAGTCAGCAGGCGGAAGTGAAGGTCTACTTCGCCCATCCCCACAGCCCTTGGGAGCGCGGCATCGACGAGAACACCAACGGCCTGCTC
>Ga0210409_10000193_pt1 | contig 126204 bp, 107 predicted proteins | sample IncBWH17MmetaG_FD_161649 | JGI IMG/M metagenome (GOLD analysis project Ga0210409, IMG submission 161649) | Forest soil microbial communities from Barre Woods Harvard Forest LTER site, Petersham, Massachusetts, United States - Inc-BW-H-17-M | ecosystem: Environmental > Terrestrial > Soil >...
GGCTCTTACCCCACCTTTTCACCCTTGCCAAACGTCGCGAGCTTTTCGAAGACGTCTCACAGGTTTCCCTGTGCGATGCCACCGCGCTTCACTCCGCCGGCGGTCTATTCTCTGTGGCACTTTCCGTGACGCCGTTGTAGCGGCGGGTTTACCCCGCCGTCTTCAACTTCGCCCCCTGGCGTTACCAGGCGCGTTGCCCTGTCAAGAGTTCCGCTGCCCCTTCCTCGGCCGCCTTTCGGCGTCCGCGAACGGACCAGCGTGCCTCAGGACGGTGTCCGGACTTTCCTCCCGCCCAGCCATCTCGCGATGACCAGAGCCAGCGATCACCCAGCCCGCCCGCCACCCCTATTATACATCGGAGAACATACGGATTTTGTACTTGTCCCCAACAAACTTGAAACCTACAATCCGGCCAATGCAAGCCCGCGAAGCCAAGGATTTTCTCACCGCTCAAACAGTGGAGCAGGCCGCAAGAGAAGGCGTGCCTCTCTCTGACCTTGAAAAACGGATGATGTATTTCACCGAAAGCGGCTACGTTCCCGAAGATCCAATCAAGCTGAATGATGAATTTGAGGCGGAAAATGACACAGCCGAGTATGAGGCCAAGATCTCCCGCCTCCTGCACCACGCCTATAAACGTCTGCGAAAGGAGAATGATGAAGCGCGCAGGCGATGGGATGATGCCATCAAATGCCTTCGCCGCGGCGATCACTATCTCCTGGTAATGTGGGACGAAAGTACATCGGCAGTTACATTAGTAGGTACATCAGGAGCGACGCCGCTTAGGGATTCCCTACCGCTCCTTCTGGCAAGTCTTGGAGTGATTGCTCTCGGTATTCTGGTTTATTTCATTGCAGCCAAATTTGAACCACAATGGAGATGGGTGCAAAAAAACGTCCCAAGCCCAAATCCTCACGTCCTTTTCGGAATCTTCGCAGCGGTTGTTCTTGCCGGATTCCTTTTCCCACGTCCTGTCGGAAGAGCGGTGGAATGGCTGATGGACCATACGTTATCCCGCTTCCTTGGACCCAAAGAAAATGAAAAGGACTCTGAGTAGATTTGACTATGCCTTGAGCCCAAGCAGTTTCTCGAATTCAGTCTCGCTGAGGATCGTGACACCGAGTTCCTTAGCCTTGTCGTATTTCGATCCCGGATCGGTGCCGACCACAACGTAATCAGTTTTCTTGCTTACAGACCCCGAAACCTTGCCGCCATTTTGCTGCACAATTTCGCCGGCCTCTTCGCGGGATCGATTCGCGAGGCCGCCCGTGAAAACAAAACTCTTCCCCGCAAACTTATCGCTCTTGACCTTGCGCTTCTCCGCCGTAGGATGCACGCCCGCCTTGTTCAGCTTTTTGATGAGTTTCAAATTGGCAGGCTCGGAGAAGAACTCGGCAATGCTCGCGGCCACCTTCGGCCCAACCTCCGGCACTTCGATCAGCTGTTCTTCCGTTGCATCGGCCAATTCTTCCAGCGAAGAAAAATGTTCAGCCAGCAGTTGGCCCGTCCGTTCTCCCACAAACTGTATGCCCAGCGCGTAAATCAAACGCGCCAGACTATTCTTCTTACTCGCCTCAATCTCCTCCAGCAAATTCTGCGCCGACTTCTCCGCCATGCGCTCCAGCCCGGCCACCGCCTCTTCCTTCAACAAATAAAGATCAGCGACATCTTTAACCAGTCCCTTGTCCACCAACTGATCCACGATCTTGTCGCCCAGCCCATCGATGTTCATCGCATGCCGCCCCGCAAAGTGCAGCAGCGACTCCTTCCGCTTCGCCGGACACGCCGCATTCACGCAGCGATACGCCACTTCTCCTTCCACATGATGAATCGCGCTCCCGCATTCCGGGCAATGCTTCGGCATGCGAAACGGTTTGCGATTCTTCCCCTCTTTCACCACCTTCAAAACGTGCGGAATCACTTCCCCTGCCCGCTCGATCAGCACCGTATCGCCAATCTGCAATCCCAGCCGCTCGATCTCATCCATATTGTGGAGCGTGGAACGGCTGACAGTGACGCCTCCCACCTGCACCGGCTCCAGCACTGCCACCGGCGTCAGCGTCCCCGTCCGCCCCACTTGCACGATAATGTCGTTGACGATCGTCGTCTCCTGCCGCGCCGGATACTTGTATGCAATCGCCCACCGCGGCGCCTTCGACGTGTAACCCAGTTCATTTTGAATGGGAATCGAGTTGACCTTGATCACCACGCCATCGATTTCATACGGCAGCTTCTCCCGCTTGGCGTCCCAATCGTCGCAATACGCCGTCACCGCCTCGATCCCCACGCAAAGTTTCCAGTCATCCGAAGCGCGGAACCGTAATTGCTTCAATGCCTGCAGGGACTCCGAATGTTTCGCAAACGGCACTTTTCCATCGACCAGCAGGTAGTACGCGAAAAAATCCAGCCGCCGCGCCGCCGTGATCGCCGGATCGAGGACGCGCACAGCACCCGCCGCCGAATTCCGCGCATTCACAAAAATCTTCCCGCCGATCTGCTCCTGATGCCGGTTCAGCGCCTCGAACGCCTTCCGCGTCATCATCACTTCCCCGCGCACTTCGAAACTCCGCGCAAGCTTTATCTTTTTCAAAACCGCCGCATCCACGCGCAACGGAATCGACCGGATGGTCTTCACATTCGGCGTAACTTCTTCGCCCGTCGTGCCATCCCCGCGCGTCACCCCGCGCACCAGTACGCCCTCCTCATACTGCAGCGAAATGCTCAGCCCATCGAACTTGTGCTCCGTAATGTATTCGATCTTTTCCTGTCCGCTTCCCTCCCGCACCCGTTTATCCCAATCGCGCAACGCATCATACGAAAACGCATTGTCCAGGCTCAGCATCGGCCGAGCGTGCTGCACCTTTGTAAATCCTTCGCGCGGCGATCCTCCCACGCGCACCGTCAGCGAATCCGGCGTCACCAACTCCGGATGTGCCGTCTCCAATTCTTTCAACCGGTTCATCAGCCGGTCATACGCCGCGTCCGAGATCTCCGGATCATCCAGCACGTAATACCGATATTCGTGATGCCGGAGCTTTTCCCGAAGCTCCTCCACTTCCTTCTTGATCGAAGCCGGCGCTGCTTTGGCCATGAAACCCTCGGCACAAGAGTGTGCTCAAAATCGCCTGTCATTATATAGAATGAATGTCTTACTTCACGAACGGGACGGCTTTGAACCACCAATGGCGTTCACTCTGCAAAACGCGCTCTTGATTCACAACCCCAATGCCGGCAACGGCGGCGCCGGCCGCCGCCGCCTGCTCGATGAAGCGCGCCGCATTTTCTCCAGCGGCGGCATCGAAGCCGATCTCGCCGAAACCACCGGCCCCGGCCACGCCACCGAAATCGCCCGCCGCGCCGCCGACGAAGGCCGCGGCCTGGTCATCGCTTGCGGCGGCGACGGCACGCTCAATGAAGTCATCAATGGACTCGCCGCGCAAAAAAATGGTCACCGCGTCCCACTCGCGCTACTGCCCGGAGGCACCGCCAACATTCTCGCCAAGGAATTGGACCTGCCCTGGGACATCCCCAGCGCCGCCGAAAAACTCGTTCGCGGCACCGTGAAAGAAATCGCGCTCGGCCTGGCCACTCCCCTTGAATATCCCGAGAAGAAAAAGTATTTCCTCAGCGTCGGCGGCGCCGGCCCCGACGGCATGATCGTCTACGCCATCGACCTCGACCTCAAAGCCCGCCTCGGCATCCTCGCCTACTGGTGGCAAGGCGCCCGCGAAGTTTTCAGCTACAAGTTCCCACACTTCCGCATCGTCACTGGCGACGAAAAAATCGACGCTTCTCTGGTCATCGTCGGGCGCACCAAAAACTACGGCGGCCCCTTCAAAATCACCACCGGGGCCGACCTCTTCGAAGACCAATTCGAAATGATGGCGCTCACCACGCAAAGCGGCCTGCGCTATCTCAGCTACCTACCCAGCCTCTGGCTCGGCGATCTCCGCGAATCCGAAGGCGTCCATTTCTGGAAAGCCGATACGCTCGTCTGCGAGCCACTCGACGCAGATCCCCTATACGCCCAGGTCGACGGCGAACCCCTCGCCCGCCTCCCCGTCGAATTCAAAATCGTCCCCCGCGCCCTAAAGCTCCTAGTCCCCCACACTCCCTCGTAGTGGCCGGTCTTTAGACCGGTTCTCTGGTATCGCCCTATTTGGGAGTGCGCCAGCTAGCTGCCGCTTTTCCGTCCTCGACATCCGATCCTACAGGCAGAAACTCCCATCACAGCTGGCTAACCGAGAGGCGCAACCTGACGTCTCCCTCTAAACAACTACAACTTTCCGCTCAATGCCGCTCCACCGGCTCGTCCCACATGTGATGCGACATCTTCCATTCTCCGTCCGCCTGTTTCTTCAAAACATTCAAGAAGATTCCCTTGTGCGACGCGCTGGTTGCCTTGCCGTCTTGCGTCGTGTTCCACGCCACTTCGTGTGTCCCCCAGACGTACGCCGTTTCGCCATCTCCCCCAATACCTTGCGGCACGACCACCAGCCTGGTGATCTTTGTTGGCGGCGCGCCTGGCGGAAACCAGTATTCGTTCAATCCCTTTTGCCCAATTCTCGGCTTCTCTCCGTGCGGCGGCAGCAACACGCAATCCTCCGTGAACAGCGCCCTCACGCCGTCGGCATCCCCCTTGAGCCAAGTTTCTTCGTACCGGCTATGCACCCTCTTGATCTTCGCGATGTCTTCCGCCGTCAGGCTCCCTCCGCCAGCCTTTATCGCTGGACACAGCAACAACATCACCGCCGAAACTCTTCCCAACATCTTGTGCATGTTCATAGCCCCTCCTCACACCACCTGCCCATTCGACGCATCGCATGCATCAAATGTCGTCATTCCAGCCGCTTGGACTTTCGTCCATCGTTAGGCTACCTTCTCTGCACAATGGACCTCCTCACTCACGCCCTCGCCTCCTACACCCTAAAGCGCGCCGCCTTCCCCCGCGCCGCGCGACCCGTCACAATCGCCATTCTCCTCGCCGGCACTCTAGCCGATCTCGACATCATCAGCACATGGATCGGCCCCTCCGCCTTTCTCACCTGGCATCGCACCTACACCCACTCTCTCCTCTTCGCCTTCCTGCTCACCCTGCTCGTCACTCTTCCCTTTCTCCTGCGCAATCGCCGCTCGCCCGAAAACAAGATTCCGCCTCTTTCAGTATTCATGCCCGCCCTCGCAGCTGCTCTCCTCCATCTCCTGATGGACACCTGCCAATCCGCAGGCGTCGAACTCCTCTGGCCCTTCTCCTCGCGCCGGTTCGCACTCGACTGGATCGCCCACCTCGACCTCTGGATCATCGCCATTCTTCTCGCCGGAATTTTGCTGCCAATGCTAAGCGGTTTGGTCACCGAGGAAATTGGAGCAAAATCCAAAGGCCCGCGCGGAAGAATCGGCGCCTCACTCGCGCTAGTAGCTCTGATTCTCTACGTCGTCGCGCGTTTCGCATTTCACAGCAGCACTGTGGCAAGCATCGAATCGCAAAAGTACCGCGGAGAACGGCCGCGTCGCGTCGCCGCCTTCCCCGAATCAGGCTCCCCCTTCCGCTGGAAAGGCATTATCGAAACCGAAAGCGCCCTCCACAATGTCGAAGTCAGCGTCGGCCCCGCCGCTAATCTCGACGCCGAATTCGCAATCGCCGCCTACAAGCCGGAATCCTCGCCCGCCCTCGACGCCGCCCACAGCTCAACCGTCGCCCGCCGCTTCATCCAATCCGCCCGCTTCCCCAAAGCCAGCGTCGAAAAAACCACCGAAGGCTTCCACGTCCTCCTCCGCGATTTCCCCTACACGCGCGACGCAACCTCCGGTCCCCATGTGCAAGTCATCATCGACACCGACCCCTCCGGCAAAATCCTCTCCGAGGAGCTAGCCTGGGATCCCGCCTCCCGCCAGTTTTGGTGGAAATAGCCGTCTGCCCTGTCGCTAGGCGCGACAAGCCCCGCTTTTCAACTTGCCTTTTCTTCTTGAGGTTTGTGCCGCAGAACCAATCGCGAAACTAAGTAACTCCCCGCTGCCAACCCAATCACCACCGCCGCCACTTGCCACTTATGCCCGGCCAGGTACGGCAGCGCATCCGACCCATAGCGAATCGCCAGGTAGCCAATCCCGAAGTAGCGCATAACTCGCGCCAAGGTGACTGCCGCTGTAAAGCTCAGCAGCGGCACCTCGAACACTCCCGCCGCCACCACAAACACTTTAAAGGGGGTAGGCGGCGGCAGCAGCGCCGCCACCAGCATCCCCCCGAATCCGTTGTGCACCACCCAATTGTGAATCGCATGCGCCCGGTGCCCCGCGTGCTTGTGAAACAGCGCTTCCCCGCCCTTTTCCGCGATAAAAAAAAGAAGCACGCAGCCAAGTACCGACCCCAGCGCCGCCATCGAAGCATAAAGCGGCATTCGCGCCGGATGCTGGATCGACAATTCAATCAAAAGCAAGTCGTTGATAACCGGAAACGTCAGCACGGATGAATCGAGGAAAGAAATCAGAAAAAGCCCCGGCGCGCCCAATGCGCCCGCAAACGCCACAATCTTTTGTTTCCATCCGCTCGATTGCAAACGAAATTCCTCCAATAGAATTGTGGCAACGGACGTGGGTGCGAAAGCTGGAGCCGGCGGAGCTGAAGGATACTGTGCCCGCAACTACTGCGCAAACGCCGCGCGGTCGAAATGGTTCATGAAAACTTGCATCAGTGCGGTGCGGTGCAAATTGGGCAGCTTGGGAATTTCACCGATCACGCGCACGTGGCCAAACCTCTCGATGGTCTCCCGGTTCTCGCGATTCTGGTCGCCGATCAGCACCACGCCATGCACCGGCAGCTCCGCGGCATGCAGCGCCGCCAGCGTTAGCATCGTGTGATTCACCGTCCCCACCCCGCTGCGCGCCGCCACCAGCACCGGCAATTTGAATTTCACCATCATGTCCAGCATGAACTGTTTCTGGTTGATGGGCACCAGCACGCCGCCCGTGCCTTCCACGATCAACCAGTCGTTGATCAAACTGGTTGGCATGTTGATCCGCCCCAGGTCGATTTCCACTCCCGCCCACCGCGCCGCCAGGTCGGGCGAAACCGGCGGCACAAATTTATAAACTTCATCCAGCGTTCGATCCGTTCCGATCCCCGCAAGCCGCATCACCGTCACGCGGTCCGAACCCTCGAGCGTCCCCGTCTGTATCGGCTTCCAGTAAACCGCATCCAGCGCCGCGCACAGCAACGCCGAAAGCGTCGTCTTCCCCACTCCCGTATCCGTCCCGGTGATAAAAAAGTGGTGCCTCATGCGCGCCAAGCCCCCGCGATTCGGCTCATGGTGCGCAGCGCCGCCGCTCCGCTGATCGCAATTTTCCGCTCGTGGCTAATACGATGCTCCTTCACAACTGCGCTCGCACAAATCATCGCAGCGCCGCCGGCAAGCTCATTCCAAAAGGGGGATGGAAAGCGTTCGCGTTCAGCGGCGCTTCCAACTTGGACTTGTTCCGCATGGACTCCCGAATGCCTTGGATAGCTCCGCCTTACTTGATTCTGGCATGTTACCATCGGTTGGCAAAATCATATCGTCGACGTATCTAAGGCGATACGGGACAACCCGGCTTCCCCGCAAGCAGCAATTTGACCCGCCTTCCTCAAAATGTTATAAACCTGCGGTTTGTGCTAGCCTGTGCGCCTGGTTGCAGGGTGCTGCTTCGGCGGGTTTTTGGGGTATCTCAGAAGCTGCGGCGGCCTCTTCCCGAAGGAATTTGAACAATTTGCGAAGTAGTCGCGCCCCCTGGCGCTCGCCCGAAAAAGTGTGCCGGAAGCGGTTTAGCAGTGAAACTGCCGCACGGTGAACGAATCCTGGATGGAGGAACGTGAATGAGAGTTTGGTTTGCAAAAGCCCGGTCCCTGGGCCAAAGATTCACCAAGTTTGGCGCCGCTGCCGCGCTGCTGACGATTTTCACCGCCGCTTCGGCCAAAGCGCAGGAAGCCAGCGGCGAAGCTGGATTAAAGCTTCCCGATCTTTCCCAAGTCAGTTTTCTCGGCATTGACGGCCACAGGTTGCTGCTCTTCGGCATTCTCATTTGCATCTTCGGCCTCGCCTTCGGACTGGTCATCTACACGCGCCTCAAAAACTTGCCCGTCCACAAGTCCATGCGCGACATTTCCGAATTGATTTACGAGACTTGCAAAACGTATCTCTTCACCCAGGGAAAATTCCTGCTGATTTTGTGGGTCTTCATCGCCGTCGTCATCGTGTTGTACTTTGGCTGGCTCGCTCCCGTGCCGGGCAAGCCCGTCGCGCTCACACTTCCGATTATTCTAGCTTTCAGCCTAGTCGGCATGGCCGGGAGCTACAGCGTCGCGTGGTTCGGCATTCGCGTAAACACGTTTGCAAACTCGCGCACTGCATTCGCCAGCCTGCGCGGCAAGCCTTATCCGATTTATCACACGCCACTAGAAGCCGGCATGAGCATAGGCATGATGCTCATCAGCGTCGAGCTTCTCTTGATGCTCGTCATTCTTCTCTTTGTCCCTGGCGATTACGCCGGACCTTGCTTTATTGGCTTCGCCATCGGCGAATCTCTCGGCGCGGCGGCGTTGCGCATCGCCGGCGGCATCTTCACTAAAATCGCCGACATCGGCTCCGACCTGATGAAAATAGTCTTCAAGATCAAGGAAGACGATGCGCGCAATCCCGGCGTCATCGCCGATTGCACCGGCGACAACGCCGGCGACTCCGTCGGCCCCAGCGCCGACGGTTTTGAAACCTACGGTGTCACCGGCGTCGCGCTCATTACGTTTATTTTGCTCGCAGTGAAAGACCAGACCTTGCAGATCCAATTGCTCGTCTGGATCTTCGTCATGCGCATCGTCATGCTCATCGCCAGCGCCGCGGCTTATTTCATCAACGGTGTCATCGCCAAAGCGAAATACGGCAATGCCGACAAAATGAATTACGAAGCGCCGCTGACCTCGCTAGTCTGGATCACTTCTTTTGTCTCCATCGCCCTGACCTACTTCATCTCCTACAAGATGATCCCCACGCTTGGTGGCAACGCCACGGTCGCGGGTGATCCAACACAGTGGTGGAAGTTGGCGACGATCATCTCTTGCGGCACGCTCGCCGGCGCGATCATCCCCGAACTCGTGAAAGTTTTCACGTCCACCGAATCGCGCCACGTAAAGGAAGTCGTCACTTCGGCCGAAGAAGGCGGCGCCTCGCTCGGCATTCTCTCCGGCTTCGTAGCTGGCAACTTCTCCGCCTACTACATCGGCCTCGCTATGGTCTTGTTGATGTCCGTCGGTTACCTGATCAGCACCATGGGGCTCGGCGATCAAATGCTTGCCCCGGCCGTGTTTGCCTTCGGGTTGGTCGCTTTCGGATTCCTCGGCATGGGCCCCGTCACAATTGCCGTCGATTCCTACGGTCCCGTCACGGACAACGCGCAATCGGTTTACGAACTCTCACTCATCGAGCAAATCCCCAACATCAAGCAGGAACTGAAGAAGGACTACAACATCGACGTCAACTTCGAGCGCGCCAAGGAAATGCTCGAAGCCAACGACGGCGCCGGCAACACCTTCAAGGCCACCGCCAAACCCGTGCTTATCGGCACTGCCGTCGTCGGCGCTACCACGATGATTTTCTCCATCATCATGGCGCTCACGCACGGGCTGAAGGAAAACGTCAACAACCTCTCGCTTCTCCACGCTCCGTTTGTCCTCGGCCTCGTCACCGGCGGCGCCATGATTTATTGGTTCACCGGCGCAAGCACGCAAGCCGTAACCACCGGCGCTTACCGCGCGGTGGAATTCATCAAAGCCAACATCAAGCTGGACGGTGCCGCCGCAGCCAGCGTCGAGGACAGCAAGAAAGTCGTCGAGATCTGCACCAAGTACGCGCAAAAGGGCATGCTCAATATTTTCATCGCCGTCTTCTTCGCTACGCTGGCTTTTGCGTTCGTCGAGCCGTTTTTCTTCATCGGCTATCTTTTCTCCATCGCCATCTTCGGCTTGTACCAGGCCATCTTCATGGCCAATGCCGGCGGCGCCTGGGACAACGCCAAAAAAATCGTCGAAGTCGAAATGAAGCAAAAAGGCACGCCGCTCCACGACGCCACCGTCATCGGCGACACCGTCGGCGATCCTTTCAAGGACACGTCTTCCGTCGCGCTCAACCCGGTGATCAAGTTCACCACGCTCTTCGGCCTGCTTGCCGTAGAGCTCGCCGTGAGCATGACCGCCACGCAAGGCGCGAACCTGACGCACATTCTCGCCGCGGCCTTTTTCGCCGTCTCTTTCGTCTTCGTCTACCGCTCGTTCTACGGCATGCGCATCCGCGGCTCCGCCGCCTAGAAGCAGTTTTCAGTTGTTAAGGATCTCGGCGGCACCCTGAATGGGGAATGCCATGACGGAAGACAGTGAACTGAAGCCTCGCGTAATTGAGGCCTTCGAGAGCTACAGTCCGCCGTTTGACGTGACAAGAGCAGTTCGTCGCATGCTGCGGGACGTCCCTCCTAAATTTCTGCACGGGTTAAACTCAATTGTGCTCACCAACGTGGCCGCTCTTAGCAGGCAGCAGCGGAACCGAAGGACGCGCGGGCGCGGCCAGCGGACAACACTCGCGGAAGCCCTTGGGTATTACACTCAGGCATGGAAGGGCGATCCCGCGCGAATCACAATTCTCGTGGACAACTTCGAGAAACAATGGGGACGCTCCTGGTTGCGCTTTGGCATTGTTCGGAACATAGCTTTTTCTGAGCTTCTTTTTCATGAGCTAGGCCACCACATCCATCGGACCCATCGTCCCGAGTACGAAGGACGTGAGAATGTTGCGGACAAGTGGAGCAAGAAACTATCGCGCAAGTTCATCAGCAACCGCTATTGGTACTTGATACCCGTGGCCGTGCCGATTTCTCTGGTCATTGACCTTGGAAAATATATCTCGAAGCGATTTAGCAGAATGCGGCATTAAAAAATGCCCCCTCGCACTGCAGGACCATGGCGATCCGGCGATCGCAAGATCTGGACTCCCGAGTTGAAGTCCGCAAAGTGAATGCAGCCCTCTGAAAGTTTTTCTTGACCAAGCCCTAGTAGTTCCTGTATAGTAACTTACGTAGACATCTACGCCTCGACAGCGGGAGATTCCTCTCCCGCTTTTTTCATTTTAGAGGCAGCAATCCTCGCTAACGCAGCAGAACATCGGCCCCAGACAATTCCGAAGTAACCCAGCAGGCAACGATTCGCCATGCCTGTGGAGTGCGGGAGCTCGCTCCCGCTTTTCCTTCATTACAAACGTAAGCCTTGTCGCATAAGCCGCGGCAGTAAGAAAAGCGGCGGCCCTTCGAGGCTCAGGGCAAGCAAGCCGTCGCACTCCAACGTTAGAGAACCAATGTCAGCCAAGCAGCAGATCTTAAATTCGATTGGCGCCATTGCGAGGCGGCTTGGGCGGACACCCTCGCTACTGGAGTTCGTCGCGCGCGCAAGAGTCACCAAACATTCCGTCCTGCGGCATTTCCCGAGATGGAACGAGGCGATCAAGGCGGCGGGGCTCGAGCCGTGCCGAGTGTACGTACGGCCAGCGAACAACGACCTGCTGAAAGACTGGGCCGAGGTGGTGCGAAAGAAGCGCGGGTTGCCTTCGAGGAGCGGGTACCTGGTTACGGGGAAATACTACCCGCGCACGATCGAGAAACGATTCGGAGGCTGGCCGGCCGTGCCGGAGGCGTTCCGGAAATTCGCGAATGGCAAGCGTGAATGGGCGGACGTGGCAGCGCTGCTGGAGTCTGGGGCGCCAAACGAAAAGCTGGTTACGGGGCGGACAAACCCGAAGGGCTGTCGCCTGCTTAGCCGGCAGGATGGTCATGCGCTACAGCATTGGCCGAGGAAGACGGGGCATGCGACGCTAAGAGATCGCGCCACGTACGGCAATCCCATCGACTTTCGCGGGATGCGGCATGAACCGGTCAACGAACAGGGCGTCGTACTTCTCTTCGGCATGCTCGCAAAAGAAATGGGCTACGTGATCGAGGCCGTTCAAACGGGGTTTCCCGATTGCGAAGCCAAGCGGCAGATAACTCCCGAACGATGGCAGCGCGTGCAGATCGAATTTGAATTTGAAAGCAGAAATTTCCGCGACCACGGCCACCCTGCAACCGGTTGCGACGTAATCGTCTGTTGGCGCCACAATTGGCACGAGTGTCCAGGGCAGATTGAGGTAGTCGAGCTCTCAAAAATAATCAAATCTTTGGCCGACTGAGAGGACTAAGGCACCGTTGAACTGAAGCCTTAACCATCAGCAGGTCTTAGTCTTGGCCACTAAAATGAAATTCGCCGTTGTTAATCCTCATTGTTCCGAATTGGGAGCTATTAAACGAAATTTCAACGAACCCTTCCGGCTTTTCGCCGGCTGGGTGGGGGACTTTCGAGGCTGGCCCGATGAAAACAATTTGCGGTTTTTCCGTTCGGTAAAACGGCAGATGTGCGTCCTTGAACGGATCTCTATTCCACAGCAGTATTCCATCGCGGGAAATTGCCGCCACATGCCGACCGTCACTTTCTACGTACAGTAGCGTTCCACTGGTAGCGTCTTTGTAGACCTGCGGGCCGGGAAAATCAGTGAGATACCTTGCGACGTAAGATTGCTCTTGCGCTGCACCGACACATAGCATAGATAAGAGAATTAAGAGCCAGCGTGCTGCCCTCATTTCGTTTGCCTCCGGAGGTACACGTATTATGCATCGGAATGCGTGTGCTGCCGGGAAGGGAGGAAAAGTTCCCCGGCTAACAGTCAACTCCTGGTATGTCGGCCTGTGGGAAGTGGATCTCTGCGCTTGGCATCGGTTCTCGACGGATTGCGGGTCATCCAGAGTTGAGACCCAAGGACGCGGCGGAGCTACAACAATCTTTCGGAGGCAGTTTCCCAAACTCAAGAGCGGATGAGTCCGGTGAACTTGCGCGGATTGTTGTCGAAGCTGGGGAAAACAGTGGAAAGATCTTTCACGCCAATGTGCTTTGAAAGAACTTCGCCGACGACGGAACGAAAATCGGTGGTCAGCGCCAGGTCGCGGCCTTCGTTGAGCTGGTGGTCGTTCAAGCCCGGCCATTTGCCGTAGACCTGGCCGCCGCGTACATCGCCACCCATCAAGAACATGCAATTGGCGTGACCATGATCCGTGCCGCGATTGCCGTTTTCCTTCGCGGTGCGCCCGAACTCGCTCATGGTTACAACCACAATGTCCTGCATGCGGTCGCCCATGTCCTGATGAAACGCCGCAAGACCGGAGCCTAAATCCTTCAGCAAATTCGAAAGCTGGCCTTGCACGCCGCCTTCGTTCACGTGGTTGTCCCAGCCGCCGCAATCCACGAACAACACTTCCACGCCGATATTGGCTTTCAGGAGCTGCCCAATCTGCTGCAAGCTTTGCCCGAGCTTGCTGGTCGGATACTGCGCGCCATTTTCCGGGTGATACTTCGCCGGGTCGGCCTTGCGCAGAAGGTCGATGGCTTCAAAGGTCTCCGCGCCCGTGCCGTGCAGCGCGTGATCCACGCTCTGCGCATACATCGCTTCGAAGCCGCCTTCGACCATCTGATTCATTCCCGGAGCCTGCGACATCACTTTGAATTGCTTCAGGTCCGGCAACGCGATCGCCGGAGCGCTTCCGTGCAGCACGCGCGGCAGATTCGGCCCCATGGCCACCGCGCGGAACGGCGAAGCATTTTCTTCCGGTACAGTTTCGAGTGTGCGATTTAGCCAGCCGTCTTCGGTCGATTTCAATCCCGGTGTGCCGGATTCCATGAAGTCCTGCGCGTCGAAGTGCGAGCGCGTCGGATCGGGCGACCCGGCGGCATGCACGATCGCGAGCTGATTCTTATGAAACAGCGGCTCCAGCGGCGCAAGGCTCGGGTGCAGGCCGAAAAATCCGTCAAGGTCGATGGCCGCATCCGTATTCAAGTCGGGGTTTGCAAGTGCAAACCCCGAACCCCGGCCGCCCCGCTTGGGCTGCGGAATCGCAATCGAAGGGCGCAGGCGGTAGTAATTCGATTCGCCAAACGGCACGACGATGTTCAATCCATCCGCGGCGCCGCGCTGAAAAAGCACGACAAGCTGCTTTTTGTTGGGCATGGGCGTCGCCGCCACTGCGCGCTGCAGGAATGCCGGCATCGCGCTGAGGCCGACCATGGCCACGCCGCCCTGCTTCAAGAAATAACGCCGCGAAAATTTCAGCCCTCGCACGCCTTCGCAACATTTATAGCTCATCGCGCTCTCACCTTCTCTGAAACTCTGGCGCTCCCAGCACCAGTCCCGCAACAACACCCAGATTCACTTGCTTGCGCGGATCGTCGAGCTGGGCTTGCAGCACTTGCGGATTTTCCAGCTGCTTCTCGAGCGTCTCGACGGTAGTCGGCCCCGCCTGCCCGCCCAGGAAAACCTGCACGGCGCGATCCAGCGCCGCCTTCGGATCCGCCGCCGTATCCATGCCCAGCAGAGAAGCAACATCGGTGCGCGCGCCGCGCATTTTATTTCCCGCCAGCGCCAGCGAATAGTTCAGCCGGTTCAGCAGCGCGCCAGTGTTCACCCAGGCGTCGGCTTTGTCCGAATAACCGGTCGGCGGCTGGCATTGATAGAGCGGTTCGCCGATGCGCCCGACCCACTGCACCAGAGGCATTGGCGTATCCACGTCCGTGCCCATGGCTCGAGCCGTCGAAACCACCAGTTCGAACGGCGTCTTGATCTTCGCGCGGTACGTTTCCCGCGACCAGAATTCCGGTGACCAGATCATGGTCTTCAGCACCGCGCGGATGTCACCGTCGGTGGATTGAAATGTCTGCGCCATGCGCGCCACCAGCGCCGGGGGCGGAGTGTCCGAAACAAAGCGCCGCGCCAGCTTGGTGGAAATGAATTTCGCGGTGTTCGGATGATGCGCGAGCAAGTCAATCACTTGCTCCCCGTCTTTCATGCCCCCGGCATGAATCTTTTTCCCCATCACGAATTTCGGATCGGAGTCGTGCAGCCGGTCGTCGAATTTGAAATTCGCATTTTGCCGCGGCTTGTCGATAGTCCATCCGGTAAAGCAGCGCGCCACTTCGGTGACGTCTTTCTGCGTGTAGCCGCCGTCGACGCCCAGCGTGTGCAGCTCCATGAGCTCGCGCCCGTAGTTTTCGTTGAGCCCGCGCTCGTTTTTCTTCGCCTGCGCATTGGGAGGCGGCCCGCCAAACCGCCGATTGCGCATTTGCTGGCGCATGGCGCGCTCCATCGCCAGGCGTTGCGCGGCGCGCGGATCGGCGCTCAAATAATTGTCCAGATAGAAAAGCATGGCGGGACTCTTGGCCGTCGCCGTCAAAAGATCCTTGAATTTCCCGAAGGCGTGCGGCTGGATGACATCTCGCTCGTACGAAGTGAGCAGCCACCGGTCATCACCCTTGGCGGCATAGACATTGAAGTGGTTGAACCAGAAGTCGTCCATGACCTGCTGGAGTTGCCGCTGGCTGTAAATCGCCCGCGTCACCTTGGCCATCGACAATTCCGCCACCACACGTTGCGGCCGCTTGCTGTCGTCGGCGATCGCTCGCGGCACATTGTTGGGATCGCCCCCGCCCAGGGCGTTGCGCTGAGCTGCACCGTTCGGCCTGGGATTGCTTTGCGAAGGATCCTGCTTCATCGGCGCGGGCGCATCGTTCATTTCTTGTTTGGAGGGAGTGCTCTCTGCCGTTTCCTGCGAAGCCTCCGCGGCGCCGCTCGACGCGGAAGCGTTGGATCCTCCCGGCTGCATATCGGACGAGCTCTTCTCTGTTGCCATATCCGCGCGCATCTGCTGCCGTTCGATCACAGCGACTGCGCGTTTTTCCGCCTGCTTCTCCGCTTGCTTCGGCTGCGGGTACTCGCTCAATAATTTCGCGCTGGACATCCGCAGCGTTGGATAATTTTCCAGGCGCGCTTCCAGCGCCTTGTCGTCCAGAGAACCGGGATTCAGTTGCTCCTCAATCCACTTGGCCAGCCCCATTTGCCGCACGCGTTCCACGTCGCCGGGCCGCGGGCCGTACGCCAGGCGGTTGAGGGCGTGAAGAATCGCTTCATCGGCGGTGAGCTCTGAAATCGGCAACCCCTTTAGTGAGGCATCCTGCTTTACCTTTTTGTCTTTTGAACCTTCGGGACTCGCCGCGAAGACGGCGGTGTCAAAGCCAAGCGAGAAAACACAGGTAAAGGCAAGAAGCGCGGCGAGAAAGGCTTTCGGAGTCGCAGAAATCCTGGGAAGTTTTTGAAGAAATGGCAAGGTGGGGCGATCCTGCAGCTTCATGACACTCTCCTGCCGGGTGGAATGTTCAGCGAATTGCCGGGCACCTCTAGAATAACCCTCGCCGGGCGAAGAAGTTGCGGAAGTCTCAAGGCCGTGTCGAATGCCTACCACCGCCGAAAGTACAGGTAGGAAAAGACTTATACTGGGGGAAAGCCTTTGCGGGCCCGATGTTCCTAGAGATCGCCCTGCCAGTTTCTTGGGCGCTTCCAGAGCGTAGCGTCGAAGCTTCTCGGAGCGATTCGCGGCGTCTTATTCCGTAATGTCAAAATCCACTACGCGGTTCGGCGCGCTGTTCTTGGCGCTGTCCACCGCCTGCATCATCAAACGGTAGGCGCCGGGCTTCAGGTCGTCTACTTTTATTTTCATACCGATGGGGATGACGGAATTCCCCTTCTGGATGTACTCCTCGCCGGGCTGAACGCCGGTGAAGAAGATTTGCTTGTTGCTGTCGCGTTCGAAGATGCGGTAGCCCAGCCCAATCTTCGGCGGATTCTCCGAAGTCAGCAGCGGCTCATAGATCTCCGTGTAGAGAATCACTGTATCGGTATGCTTGAAGCGGTTGGTCCCCGACGGAATGATCTGCATGCCTTTCACAACGAGAGGCGTGCGATCCTCAAGCAGGGCGGAATCCAATCCTGTCGGAATGGCGCTCAAACGCTGCGCGTTGTTCGTCAGCGCCAGCCCGCTCAGGTGAAAGTGTTTCCCGTCGTACTCATCGATGGTCAGAGGTGTTTCAAATTTTCCGAACGAATCACCTCCTCCGCTTAAAACAACCGTAAGCTTGTAAGTGCCCGGGGCGGCGTCGAATTGGTTTTCGTAGTGATACGGGGTCTTGGTGAATTCTTTTACTTCATCCTTTTCGAGGTCGAGGTTAACGGTATCGCTGAAGCGCGCACCGACTGTTCCATCCGGCCGGTAGGCGATGCCCAACACATTCAAATTCGCGTGATACTTTCCTTTGTCCTTGTTGAACTGCAGCGACTCCGAGGGAATTTCCATCGCCAGGTTCACGCGCGCTGTATTCGGCGCGGTGTAGAAGTACGGAGCCTCGAGCGCACCATGGATCGAGCCCGTTTGCGTGCCCGTCGCGCGCGATTCCAGTTGTTTTTCGAGGGGCTTGCCTTCTAGGACGTTCGACGTCTTGGTGTTGCAGTATCCGCTGCGCGAGCGAACGTTCAGCCCGCCGCGATTCAGTTTCACTTTCAGCGTGTGGCAGCTTCCCTCAGGCGTGTCTCCCGGCACGTATCCCAAAATGTAAAACTCATTTTGTTCGCGCCCGATGCGTTGCAGGCCTCCCAACAAATCGTTGGTGTTGAAGATTGTGAAGCCGCCGGTCCCTTCCGCCAGAGCAGCAAGAATCTGCTGATTGGTCGAAGCGGATGGAGGAAATGGAGGAACGATCGTCCGCGGCTGGCTATAAGGAGAATTGTTAAAATTGTTCGAACCCGGCCCATTGCCTGTGCCGCCGCGCGTACCTCCTCCCGTGCCTCCCCCGGTCCCGCCCTTGCCACCGCCACCGGTTCCACCGCCTGTGCCGCCGCCGCTACCACCCTTACCGCCGCCGGTGCCACCACCGCCGGTGCCACCACCACCCGTGCCGCCACCACCAGGCCGGCCACCACCGCCGCCACCACCGGGCCCACCGCCGCCTCCGCCGGGTCTCTGTGGGTCAGGCATGGCACTCGCGGGATACGACGCCAGCAGAATTCGCGGGCGCGTGGAAGAATTCTGTATTGTGGTCCGATTCGAAACCGAATGGGTCTTACCCGCCGGAGCAGTGTTCATCGCCATTCCACCGGGCCGCGCAGAACTGGCGCCACCGAGACCAGGAGCCACAAGTCCGCGGGCATCAAGCGCGTACACTGCCACGTTTGCCTTGTTGCAGGCGTCGATCGTGGCGGTCAACTCCGACTGGTTTTCATTGGTCAGCGGAAATCCGCCGGAGAAGAGCACCACCATTTTCCGGCCTGGCACACTTCTCAGGTTTTTTGCCAGGCTTCGAATCGCCAGCAGCATGCTGCGCGCGCCAAAATCCGCTTCGGCATTTCCCAGCGACGACAAACCTGCCGACGGAAAGACAGGCGAGCCCAAGCCCGCCGACGCCACCGTCACCGGCCCGCCAGGTCCCGGCGCGTTCGGATCCACCGAGGAGTTTTTGATTCCGGAGACGGCCGCCTGCAGCAAGTTGGCATTGGCCGTAAAATTTTGCACGATTCTCAGCGAGCCGCCAAAATCCACGACCGCCATCAGGCGATCGGGCCCGGCGTTGGCTTCGATAAATTTCTTCGCCGCGCCGCGCGCTTGAATCTGGTCCGGCGCAGCCATCGTGGAGTTATCAAAGAACAGAATCAGATAGCGCTTCTGCGCGTCTTGTGGCGTGGCCGCATCCGCGCCGGTGGAAAAAGCCGATACCGGCTGCTCTTTGTTGTCCTCGAAAACCTTGAAGTCTTCCCTCTTCAGGTCGCGGACATACTCGCCCTTTTTGTCCGTGACCACGGCGTCGACGAGCACCAGTTTCGATTCCTTCTTGATCACCACGCCCGCGACTGGCTCGGCCGCCTGAGCAGGAGGAGGTGGCGGCGGGGGCTGTTGCTGCGCCCGTGAGAGACTGGGAATCGCGCTTACCAGCGCGGCCGCGATCATTGCAGCCCATCGAATTTGCCGCCGAATGTTCGTGCTCGTATTCATGTGCTCCTCCATCCAAACATTTCAATGCTAATAAGGAATGACCACGGCTCCATTGCGCGCCGCCATTTGTGAACCCTCGGCATCGCGCACCACCAGCCGGACCATGTATGTTCCCGGCTTCACGTCAAAGCTGGACTTCACCATAAGGCCTGAATGGCTCAATCTTTCGTACGTGGCGTCCAATAATTTCATCTCGACGGTTTTCTCTCCGCCGGTAATGTAGTTGCCGTTTTCGTCGAAGATTCCCGTGACGATGGTCAACTGATTGTTGTTGCGCCCCTCCGTCTTCCGGAAGTGGATGCCCTTCACATCGAAGCGCGTCAAGATGGCCAGCCGCGCACCTGTTTCATCTTTCCGGAAAAACTGCGTTTGCAATTCCACCGGCAGGTCGTGGATTTCTTCCTGGGAGAAGAGCGCTTCACGGATTTCCGCTTTGGTGGCCTCCGCGGGATCGGCGATGGAGCGCGGTGCGTAGTAGCCGTGCCGGGCCTGAACGCTGTATTTCTGTTTGCCGGTCAGAGAAACCTTCAGTACGTGGTAGCGCCCGTCGATTTTCAGGTTCTGTGGAGAAAAACCCAGCAAGTAGGAGACGGCCGGCGCTGCACCCGCTTCGCGCATGGCTTCGTCGACGTCGTTGCGATTATGAAAAAACCTGCCGCCGGTTCCATCCGCCAATTGCGCGAGGACATCTTCTTGTGCCGTCTGCGCGGCCACGCGATAAGAAGTCTTGAATCCCGCAGTGCGAAAGGAGTCGCGCGGCGGATTGGCGATGTCTCCCATTACATCCGGCGCATAGAGTGCGCGCGCATCAATGGTGTTAATCACGATATTCGAATGCGTCGCGCGATCCGCCAGTTCCGAAGCTTCGGATTGAATCGTGGTCTGCAGAAATCCGGGTGAGACGAGTACCATCACACGCTGGCCGGGCATGCTCGCCAGGCGCCGCACGATTTCATCCAGATGGCGGTAGGCAAACTGGGTCTCGGCGTCCCCTGAGTTAAGTGCTAGATTGGCCCCCGCAGTGGCCATGGATTGCGCCTGAACGACAAATCGTTCATCGCCATTAAAGGCGCACTGCACGGCTTCTTCCGTCGCAACCGCGAGCGCCTGCGTGTCAGTCTTGTTCACGATCAAGTCCGCCTGGTAATAGCTCACGTCCGGGCATCCCGGAGATCCGCCAGTCGCCATTGGACGGGGAACAATTCCGAACAGCGCCTTCTTCAGGGCTTCATGATCGTCGGTGAACTCCTGGGTAAGCTGCCCCGACGTCGTGTTGATGGAGACGCGGTCGCTGGGCGCCAGCGCCCCGAAGAAGCGCGTCGCGGAGTCGCGCACAAATGTCGCGTCTTCCATCGAGAGGTGCACATCGTCGAAAACCATGGACACAAAACGCTGCGGCAACACCGTGGCTCTGCCCGCGATGGTATCGGCGCTGGAAGAATATCCAGCCTCCGCATTTGAGGATGCCACCACAGAAGCTGTACGCGCTTCCGGACTCTCTACGTTGAAGGAAGAAATCACCTGAGGCTTGCGGCTATCAAAGAGTTGAAAATCTTCCTTCTTAAGATTGCTCACGACCTTGCCCTGGGGATCACGGACCACTACACGCACCAGCACCAGGTTAACCCTGACCTTGAAGGTAGTCGGCGCGTCGTGACTGGCTAATTCTTGTTTGTCGTTGGAAGCGGGCTCTTGCGCGGGCTTGGCCGCCGTATCGTTTTTGGGTGCTGCATCCTGCGCGGGAGCGGCCGGCGGAGGCGCCTGCGCCAAGATGCATCTCGCCGAAAGCAAAAGGCAAAAGAAAAGAACGACGCGGGTGCTACGCCGGAAAACCGGGAATAACCGTGGGTAAAGCATCCTTGCCCTTCTGAAACCCCCATCCCCCCGGTGTGCGCGACCTCGGCTGCAGCGTTCTCCCGGCGGATGCTTCCATTCAGGCTAGTGGCTTGACTATACTCCCCCAGTAATTTTTATGCCAACCTTATCGGCTCAAATCGCCGCGAGCCTCAGTAGGGGATCACTACTCCGCGATTCATGGCCGCCATTTGCGTTCCTTCCGAATCGCGGACCACAATACGCACCAGGAAAGTTCCGGGCTGCAGATCAAAGCTGGATTTGATGCTGATGCCCGACTTGTTGATGCGCTCCAGGGTCGCATCCTTCAATCTCAATTCGACCAATTTTTCCAGACCTGTGAGGAGGTTGCCATTCTCGTCGAAGACCACCGTGGCAATGGTCAATTTGTCGCGGTTGCGGTCTTCGGCTTTCCGGAATTTCAGCGCCCGCGTATCGATGTGCGCCACCACGCTCAAGCGCACTCCATTGGTGTTCTTGAAGAATTGCGTCTGGCATTCGATGGGAAACTCATGCATTTCTTCCTGGGAGAAAATGGCCTGCTGCAACTCCTCTTTTGCCAAGGCTTCGGGATCGGCGGTCCCCTTTGGCGCAAAGTAGCCGTGGCGCGCCTGCAAGTTCCATTTTTGCTTGTTCAGAAACGTGACTTTCAGGTGGTGGTATTTTCCATCGAACTTCAGATTTTGCGGTGAGAATCCAAGAACATAGGACACTTCCGGCTCCGCGGCGGCTTGAAGCAGCCCCTGATCGATGTCATTGCGGTTGTGAAAGAAGGTTCCTCCCGTGCCATCCGCCAGTTCCGCCAAAATGTCATCCTGGATCATTTCTTCGGTGGCGATGAATGAGGTGCGAATCCCTGTAGTCGCCGCGTTGGCGCCAACAAAGTTGCTAGACGCATCATAGACTGAGGAGACGTACAGGCCCCGGGCATCGATAGAATTGATCACGACGTTAGCTCTTGTGGCCCGATCGATGATATCCCCGGACTCACGCATAGAAGGAGTCACGAAAAATCCCGGCGACATCAAAACGATGATGCGCTTCCCGGGCAACGAACCCATCCGCCGGATCAATGCATCCAGGTTGCGGAACGAGAACTGTATTTCCGATTCCCCGGCTGACAGTTCGCGTTGGGCAGCTGCTTGCGCGAATGTCGCGGCTCCTTGTGTAGTTCCGGTACATGCCGCCGCGTCCTGCGTGGCTACTTGCAACGCCGTAGGATCGTTGACCTCTACGATCTGATATGCCTCATAAAAGGTCATCGGCGGACAATCCATCGAACCGTGACTCAATAGCGGCCGCGGCAAGATCCTCTGAAGCGCATCAGCGAGTTTGTCGCGATCGGCGGTGAATTCCTGCTGCACCTGGCCGGAACTGGTGAAAATCGCAAGGCGGTCGTCGGTCTGCATGGCGTCGAAAAGCTTCGTGGCGGCTTGCCGAGAAATCAGAGCGTCTTGCGTGGAGAGATGCAGATCGTCGAAGAACAGCGTGACAAACCGCTGCGGCAACTCCGGCGCTTTCACCGGGGTTCCCTCGGAGGGAGCCGCGCCTGAGTTCGCCTCCATTTTCACGGCCGGCACATGCGAGCCCGGAGTCTCCACGGAAAAGCTGGAAATGATTTGCGGTTTGCGATTGTCCGCCAGCTGAAAATCCTCCTTCTTCAGATTCGTGATCACTTTTCCCTGGGTGTCCCGAACCACCACGCGGACGAGGACTACGTTGACGCGTACCTTGAACGTTGTGCCCGTGTCGTGCGAAACGATTTCGTCGTTGGAGGCTTTCGCGTCCGGCTTTTGCTCGCTTTGTGGCGCGGGAGGAGGAGGGGGTGGCGAAGAAGAAGATTGCGTTTGTGGCACCGCAGCGGAAGGAAAGCAGGCAAAGAAAACAGCGCCAAGAAAGACCGGCCAGAGGCTTCTCAAAGAAGCAGATGGACGCCGACCGAGTGGCACTGTCACTGTCAATCCTCCACTCCGTCGCGTTGCCCCAAATCTAGTGGCATTGGGGCGTGGTGTCAATGTCGCGAGGCCCACTTGTCGCCTGCCCGGAACGCATTCAGGCTCCAGAGAGCCTGCCCGTCTTCGCGGTGTAAAACATAGCGGTCACCGCCTTCGATCAGCACACGGAAGAAAGCAGAACCCGGCGAATACCAGCGATCCTCGATGGCGACAATCTGCAGTGTGCGATCGCCGAAATGCACACGCACCGGGCGCTCGTCTCCCTTGTATCCCGCGTAGCATTCCACACGCACAATCCGTTCGGGCATTACCTCACGCCATCCTGCGGCTCTCGGCCAATTCTGCGTTCCACGCCGCACCCAGGAAAATGATCACCGCCGAAAGCTGCATCCAGATGATCAAGCCGATCACCGCTGCCAGGCCTCCGTAGACGACGCTGTATGGCACACGGCGTACATAAATACCAAACAGCACATCCACCAGCCACCAGAGCAGCGTGGCCACCATGGCCCCGGGCAATACGTGGCGCAAACTTTTTTCCCGCGGCCGCGCAACACGATAAATCACCGTCAGCGCCAGCATCGCCAGGACAATCGCCGCCGCTGGAAAAAAGAACGTCCACCACCCTTGCGCATGAATGTGCGAGCCGATTTCGCGGGAGAGCCACCGGCGCAGCGGCCTGCCCAGCACGCCGAGAATCGCTGCCGTCAGCAAAGGAGCAATAGTTACGAGCAGGAGCATCAGCCCGCGGATCTGCCGGTGCAGGAAGCCGAGCTTTTCCTCATCCCCGTAAATGATCTGAATCCCTTGCATCACCAGCTTCATTACTTGCGAGCCTGCCAGGAGCATGCCGGTCCAGCCTACGGCCGCGACTTTCCAGGCTTCCGGGCCGCGCCTCACCAGAAACTCCGAGACGATGCCCTGGCTCCCCGGCGGCAGGAACTGCGTCAGATCGGTGATCAGGTCCAGCAGGCTGGTCTTTCCGCCGAGCCGGCTCGTTGCGAGCGCCACCACCACCAGCAGCGCCGGAAAAAACGCCAGGAAAAGATTGAAGGCGATGGCTTGCGCAATCACGCTGCAACGCGGAAACACCCGCGAAAACAGGCGGTAACCCCGCCGAAAAAATCCTGCCACGGAAGCCATCGCCCGGCATTATACCTGCCAGCGGAGATAAATCATTAGACAAGGCTTGTTCCATTCCCCAGCTCATCCGCGCCCTGTAGAAGCCATAATCGTCACCAACCAAATTACGACTTTCTCTGTTCAGGAGGATCATGTTCACTGCACCCGTCTTGCTTCTGCTGTTCTTCGATTTGTTGCTTTTTCTGGCGGCGGCATTTTATTTCGATCGCAGCGAGCAGAAGTGGGAGAACCTCCTGCTGAGCGCCCTGTTCCTCTGTTCGGGAATGCCCGCGCTGATCTATCAGATCGTCTGGCAGCGCGCGCTGTTTGCGATTTATGGAGTCAACGCAGAGTCGGTGGCCGTCGTGGTCAGCGCTTTCATGCTCGGCCTGGGTCTTGGGAGTCTTGCGGGCGGCTGGCTCTCGGCGCGCTTCCCCCGGCACAGTATTCTGATTTTTGGGCTTGCCGAATTGGGCATCGCTGTTTTTGGCCTCGCTTCTCTCCGGATTTTCGGCTGGGCCGCCTCGTACACGGCGGGCGGCAATCTGTTGTCGGTCATCGTTTTCAGCTTCGCGCTTCTCTTAGTCCCGACGATTTTGATGGGCGCAACGCTGCCGATTCTGGTCGAGCATCTCGTGCGCCGTTCGGGACGCGTCGGAACTTCGGTTTCCCGCCTCTATTTTGTGAACACCCTGGGTTCCGCCCTGGCCTGTTATCTCTGCGCCATGTATTTGCTTCGCGTGTGGGGACAATCAGGGTCGGTGTCCGTCGCCGCATGCTTAAACACACTTGTGGGCGCCACGGCTTATCTCTACGGACGCCGCCCTGCCACGGCCTCCAGCACGGCAGCCCCTGTACCCGAGCCGGAGTCTGCCTCGCGCGTCGATTCTCCTATCAAGCTTCCCATGGCCATGCTGCTCGCCGGACTCTCGGGATTCATCGCACTGGGATTTGAGATCGCCTGGTTTCGCGTATTCGCCATGGCCGCCGCGGATCGCGCTCCGGCCTTCGCGCTGTTGCTTTCCACTTTTCTTGCCGGAGTCGCGGCGGGGTCTTTTGTATCGGAAAAACTAACGGAGAAAGCCGCCCCGCATGCCGTGGTGCACGTTATCGGCGCGCTCCTGCTGGTGTCCGGGGGAATCTCGGCCTACCTCCCAGGACTCATAGCCACGGCAAGGGTTCACAATTGGTCGTTCCTCACGCCGGCGCCGGTGTTCTTTCTTACCGCTGCCATGCTTGGCTCCGTGCTTCCACTCCTTTGCCAGCTCTCGGTTTCCGCCGACGAAAAGGCCGGCAGCGGCGTGAGCCTCATCTACGTTTCTAATATCCTCGGTTCCGTACTGGGAAGCCTCGGGATTGGCTTCGTTCTCATGCAGTATTTTGGGCTTCGTCAAATCTCGCTGCAGCTTGGCTTTGTGGCCGTGCTGACAGGAGGGATGGTTCTCTTTCTGGCAAGGAAGGAATCCAGACTTCCGCCGGCTTGGGCGCTTGTCGTTTTCGTTGCCGCGCTCGTTGCCGTGCCTCTGGCTTCACCGAGCTTTGATTTCCTGTATGAAAGGTTGACCTTCGGAAATCGCGATGAGGCCCGCACCCCTTTCGCTCATATCGTGGAAAACCGCAATGGTGTAATTTCCGTGACAAAGGACGACGCTGTCTTCGGCGGCGGAGTCTACGACGGTTTCTTCCGCATCGATCCCAACCATGACGTGAATCTGATTATTCGCGCGCTTTTTCTCAGCGCCGTCCATCCGGCTCCCAAACGTATGCTCATGGTTGGTCTGTCGTCGGGCTCCTGGGGGCAGGTGTTGGCCAATCATCCACAGCTCGAATCGCTCGATGTTGTGGAAATCAATCCGGGCTACCTGCAACTTATCCCGCAGTACCCAGTCGTGCGCTCGCTCTTGCAGAATCCGAAGGTGCACATATATATCGACGATGGCCGCCGCTGGATGGTCGCCCATCCCGAAGCTCGCTACGACGCCATTATTTGCAACAGCACCTATTTCTGGCGCGACCACAGCACCGGGCTGCTCTCCGTCGAATTCCTCAAAATGGCACGAGCACACATGAATCCCGGGGGAATCTACTATTTCAATACCACCGAGTCCGCCGAAGGGATTAATACAGCGCTGCACGTATTTCCTTATGGAGTGCGCGTCATCAATTTTCTTGCCGTCAGCGATTCACCGGTAGAAATTTCCACTTCGAGATGGATCGAAACTATGCGCCAATACAGAATCGACGGGCGCCTGCTTTTCGATCCCGCGGACGCTTTGGCCCAGCATGTCCTCGCCCAATACGAGCAATTCGCGAACACCATCAACTTGCGCCCGGTGCAGTTCGGGCTGCAGGATTCCGACTCTTTGCGCAAGAACTATGGACGCGAGCGCCTGATCACCGACAACAACATGGGACGCGAATGGGAGCTCGACGTTCCCATTCCCTGGCACTGACGCGGTGGATGAAGACTAGACGGAACTTCTACGCCTGCTTTTCCATGTGGATGACGGGAAGCGACTCACCGTTCACGAGCGGAATCGAAATGTGTCGCACCGCGACGTAGCCCTTGGCGCCGAAGAGCTTTGCGCCGGTCAACGTCGCACCCATCTCGTAGCGGGTAAATCCCGCGGTCTTCGCTGCTTCTTCGCAGGCCTGGAGGATCATGCTGCCAACACCCTGCCGCGCCCAGTCCGGATGAATGAAGAAGGCGCGGATTTTTGCGGCGTCGCAAAGTGGATCGAGCAGCGCATCCTCCCTGCCCGTCCAATGGTCGCTGCCATAGAGGGTCTTGCGCTTGCTCCAACCTCCGCACCCGACGATCATCGGCGCAAATTGCACGTGCCCTTTGCCAACGCGCTCAACGCCTTCCTGTTCTGCCTCCGCCACGATATACGTCCCGTCTGCGATGAGTTGACTATCCACGCCGAACACCGTCTGGAGAGCACCTGCAATCTGCGCGGGTGTGTAATCCTGCGTCTGCAGACCGCGCACCGACGCATCGATCAGTTCGCGCAGAACGGGAACGTCGGTGGGAACCGCGAGTCGGAGATGGATGTTTCTGTTCACGATAGAAGCCAGGAGCGGCAATGAATTCTTCTGCTTCGTGCAAATTCTACCTCGGTGCGGTTCCGTTCGCATCCCAATGAAACTCCATGCCCGGTCTGGTATGTTGAGTGTCCCGCAGGGTTGTCATTCACGCGGAGGGCGAAGCGGCATGCTTTATATGGTGATTGAACGGTTCAAGAACAAAAACGCTGAAGCAGTCTATCGGCGCTTCCGGGAGCGCGGAAGAATGGCGCCGGAAGGTCTCACCTATGTGGACAGCTGGGTGGAGACAAACTTCGATCGCTGCTTCCAAGTAATGGATTGCCAGAACCCGAAGCTCCTGGACCAATGGGCCGCGAATTGGCAAGATTTGGTGGACTTTGAGTTCATTCCTGTCCGGCGTTCACAGGAAGCCGCGGCCATCATCGCGCCCGAACGCTGACTTATAGGCCCAACAAAGGATTTTGGAGCGGCTCTTTGCGAACTCCCGAGGAATGCGACAGGCGGCGCAGCCTGTTGATCAAGGCGGCCAACTGGGGCCGATCCTTTTCGCTTACCGACAGGAACTTCAGTCCCATTCCGCTGCCCGGGACGGAACGCTGCACCACGCCATCGGCCCGGATGGGCCCGTCCGACACGAGAAAATGCAGCTTGGCTTGGACTCCCGGGCCTCGGGGCTTCTCGGCCTCCAGGAACAATCCGCCCCAGCTCATGTCTCTAACACGCAAAACATCGTCGCGCCCATTGCACTGCCAATAGACCCAGACCTCCCCCGACGCCTCGACGCGTGAGGTTAACCTCCTCGATGGTGCAGTTCCCTGGTACAACTGGGTTCTCCGAGCGGCAGGGCCTGGGGGGGTCTTGACCGCAGATTTCAGAATGCAGCAGTGACATCAACGTAGTGTCAATTCCGGGCTAAGCGTTTCAAAGAGTTTGCTGGCCGACCCGATGCCGGCCAACATGCTACGAGGAGGTTTTTGAAGGGCAGGGCGGGACTCGGCAGCCTCTAGCCATGCCCAGGGGACTTATGGCAAGCTGTTTGCCATGGGAAACAAAGACGCAAGAAGACGCGAAATCAAAAAGCCGAAGAAGAAGGAGCCGCCGAAGCACGTCGTGAATCAGCCGGTGAGCCGAGTCATATACACCCCTCCCGCGCCAGTCGCTCCCACCCCCAAGCCCTAATCAGGCCGTGAGTCTGTTTCGTGCCGGTAGAGATATACTGCAAAGATGCGGCTCAATCGTTGGATGTTGATCGCCGGGATGCTGCTGGGTTTTGCTTTGGGTTCCGGCTTGTGTGCGGGTGAAAAAACGATTTGGAAACCCATCGTCTTCGCCATCGTGAAATTCAATGACGAAGCGCCGAAATCCTGGAACATTTATCACACGGAGAAGAAGGGCCTGCTGCTGCTGCACCTATGGAAGCGATATCTGCTGCTGGACATGAAGGAACAAGAGGTCTACGAAGTCGATCCGCAAACGGTAAAGCCGCATGGTGACGACGTCGAGTGGTCGACCTCCGACGCGCCTGAGCAGCCCCTGGAAATCTCCGAATGGAAAGAACGCAACGTCGGACACCTGGAACGCATAACCTTCCGCCTGGGCAAAGAAGGCCACATTCTGGAGCTGCAACTCCCCCTGAAACCCAACGGCCAGCCAATGTATTGAAAACCTCGTTCAGTGCCGGTACACCCCGTAATACCACGGAATCCCCAACGCCCCTGGCTCCACTCCGACAAACACCGGATCACCTGGGCGAAAACGGTCATAGTCGTCCGCATCCACTGCCAGGCGCTCGTACTTCTGCCCGTCACGCCACGAGCGCACGAAGATGCGGCGCGTGCCGCGGACAATTCCCGGCATGTTGTAACGGCTGTCCACCGTCGTCGGGTGGTAGATTACATTCTTCTTTGAGTCCAGTTTTCCGTTGATGTAGATGGTGGCTGCCAGAATCAACGGCAAAGGAATGAATCCCGCGTAGATGCGTTTCAGGACTTCCAGATCCTGCCGGCCGCGCGCGCGCCGGTCAAGCACCACGGCAACGGCCAACGCGACAAAAAAAAGCACGCCGAAAAAAACCAGCATCCAGTCCAGGTCCAGCGGCGGATAGATCTGGCTGATGTAGGGAAACGCCAGCGAACCCGCTAAAAACACCGCCGTGCGCTTCAGGAAACGCCGCCGGAACATGACCTCCGCTGCCGCCGAAGTCAGGCCGCAGGCGGAACACTGATCCGCGGTCCGCTCCGCACCGCAATCAAGGCAGCGTGTCATCGCGCTTAGTATAAGACGGGTTCAAGTTCCGGTGGTGGAGAGCGTGGACAGTAAGTCCAAATAGAGCTTCTGGCTTTCGGATTCTGCTAGCGAGACGGAAACGCCCATTCCCCGCCCCGGCTCGATGCGTTTTACCGAACAATCCATCAGCAAGGGGCGCGAAAGATTCAAACGCGCGGTAAATCCGGCGCCGATCCAGAGCGGATCGACGGCTTCGATAAACATTCCGTTGGAGCTGATATCGCGCGTGCTTGCGCGCAGGACCGCGGAACCCCATTCGATCTCGAGGTCGGCGCGGAACGAGTATCGCGGCGCCCAGCGCCGTTCCAGACGCCGGGCTGTATGATCCCCACTGCCCATAGAGCTGCTGCAACCCCCTGCCAGGGATTACGTGCCGCGGCGCCAGGACGAAATCGCCGTTCCTTGGGTCCAAGCATACCTCTTCTCTCGCCACATCTCATACGACGCCGGAAGAGGATGTTTTGTTCCCAGCAATGCAGATTTGGACGCCCGCGCGCCCAGAACGTCGCGCGAGCCCCGTCCTATGCTGAAAAGTGCAATTTCACTCCTGCTCCGAAGCCGAGCCGGCGCCCGAGATTTTCTGCTCGCTCGCGGCTTTTTTTGTGGCGCGCGTGCGCCTTTGCACTTCGGCTTGCAGATATTTCCTGAGGCTCTCCGGAACAATTCCCGGAGAAGCCAGTTCCCGAAGGTCGGAGACCGTCAACTCCGGAAGGTAAGCGAGAACCGTGGCCAGCGGAGAAAGCGGATGACGCACGAGCGCGAGCCGCACATTGTAGCTGATGGACCACTTGCGATGCCGCGCGATTGCCGGAATCACGGCGGTCGAAAGCTTTTCGCGTGAGAGTGTCTTCAGGATTTGCCCCTCGTTGATGTAAGGATTGTCCAGCGCGATGGAAATGATTTGAGCGTGCCCGTCGGCAAGAAGGGCTCCAGCCACTCGAGCAGGGCCGCGCCGCGCCAGCGTGATTTTCTGTCCCAGCGGAAGCTGCGGAAGCCGCGCGAGCAATTGATTCTCCGCGTTGCGCTTCACCTCCACGGTTACTCCCGGCGAAAGCGCGGCTTGCACCAGATCCATCAGATACAAATCGTGAAGCAGCCTCAGACTGATCAGCCGCGGCGTCCGCGGGTGAAAAACCAGCGCGCGCTTCACCCCGTAATTCTTCAACAGCGGTTTCCGCCGGGCGACTTCCTCCAGAATCTCTCCCGGAAGATCTTTTCTTCCCAGCAGCAGGCAGAGCTGCGTCTCGTCCAGCGCAGGATTGTCGAGGAGCGCCAGCAGCACCCCCGCGGAACGATGGTAGAGCAGCAGCGCCAGATCTTCATCGGTTGCGATGCGCGCGCGTTCCCGGTCTGTTTCGGCCTCAGCCATTTCAATACCTCGCGGCACGCGCCGCTGCCTCTGCAGGAGACATTCGAAGGCCACCGATGCGCGCCTCAGGTAACACTCGCTTTAACGCCGCATCCAGTTGCGCGTCAAAAAATGCGGACCGCCCCACAGTTCCCCCCGTCTTCGCTATCAGGATTTCTTCTCTGCCGTAAGCTCCGTGCTCGGCCACGGCCTGCACCAGCGAAGCCAATTCCCGGGCCGCTTGCACCAGGATTTCACGCGCCGTGGCGTCTCCCTCATCCGCCGCCGCTGCCACCACGGGAAACACGAGCGGGAAAACGCTGTCCGGCTGTTGCGTGGCCCGCTGCTGCAAGTCCGGCCAGGACTCGTACCCGAGCTGTTGCAAAATGTTCTTCCCAAGTTGCGTGTCTGTTCCCCGTTCTTCCCGGTCCTTGATCGCGCGGGCAACGGCCCGGAATCCGATATCGTAGGCGCTGCCGTCGTCACTATGCAACGGGCCGTATCCGCCTGTGCGCCAGATTTGTCCCTGCGCGTCGCGCCCGATCGCGGCGGAGCCTGTTCCCGCAACAAGCACGATCACTCGCCCTTCGCCCGCAGCTGCCAGCGCCATTTCCAAATCCGTAAAAATATGTACCGCTGCGCCAGGAAACGCGCCGGCGAGCGCCGTCTTCATCCTTTCCTTCCTTCCCGGATCCGTCGTACCCGCCAACCCAGCGCCCAGCGCCGCTACGGCGGTTCGCGCCCCTCGTACTTCTTGCAGACAAAGATCCGCCGCCTTCTCAATTTCTCGCGCCGCCGATTCCACCCCCACTCGCGAGGGGTTCGAAGGGCCTGCAATACTGCGCGCAAGAATCTTTCCGGATGGATCCATCAGCACGCACTCGGTCTTCGTGCCGCCGCCGTCAAAGCCCATAACGTAATTCATAGCCAAAGCATACGTGAAAATCTGAAGACGCGAATTGCTCCTGCGCCAGGATGTTGCGAAAAGCATTCCGGCGCAACAGCACTGATTCCTTGACGCGATGACTTGCGCCCACTATTCTCGACGCACTTTTCCGCGGCATGCCGCAAGCGCCGAGGAAAAGTCACTTGATGCGCATTCATCCTCTCGACCTGGCGATTGTCATTGCCTATCTGATCGGCGTCACCGCGCTGGGAATTCATTTTCGCCGCGGCCAGCATGACGCGAAGGATTATTTCCTGGGAGGACGTACCGCGCCGTGGTGGGCGCTGGCGTTTTCCATTGTCGCGACGGAAACTTCCACGCTCACCATCATCGGCACGCCAGCAATCTCCTACGGCGGCAATCTGACATTCCTTCAATTGGTCTTCGGCTACTTGATCGGCCGCGTGCTTATCGTTTTGCTGCTGCTTCCCGGCTATTTTCGCGGCGAATTCTTGACCGCCTATGCGCTGATCGAGAAACGCTTTGGCGAAAGAATGCGGGCGGTTGCGGCCAGCACGTTTCTGATCACGCGCGCCATCGCCGAGGGTGTGCGGGTCTCCGCCATCGCGCTGGTGGTCAGCGTAGTGCTAGGTACCTCCGAGAAACTCGCGGTGGTCATCGTCGTCGCGCTGACCGTGCTGTACACCTTTGAAGGCGGCATGAAAGCCATTATTTGGACGGACGTATCGCAGCTTCTTCTCTATTTGACCGGAAGCGCAGTAACGTTTTTCGTTTTGCTTCACCACATCCCCGGCGGCTGGAGCGAGATCACGCAAGTCGCGGCCGCCGCCGGACACAAATTGCAGGTCTTCGATTTCTCCTGGAATCTCGCCACGAAATACACGTTTTGGTCCGGCCTGATTGGCGGAGCGTTTCTCACCATGGCCACTCACGGCACGGACCAGATCATCGTGCAGCGGCTGCTCGCGGCAAAAAGTGAAGGCGACAGCCGCCGGGCGTTGCTCGCCAGTGGCGTCATCGTGCTCATCCAGTTCACGATCTTTCTATTGATCGGCGTTTCGCTTTACGTGTTCGCACAGCACACTCCGCTGCTGGCGGCCGGCGAGCGCACCGATCGCATCCTTCCACTCTTTATCGTTCGAGAAATGCCCATCGGTCTTGCCGGATTGATGATTGCTTCCATCGTGGCCGTAGCCATGTCCAACGCCAGCGGCTCGCTGAATTCCCTCGCCGCTTCCAGCGTTCTCGATTTTTCTCGCTTGCGTGGCCGCAATGCCGATCCGCAAGCTCTCCTGCGCCTCTCACGCCGCATGACTCTCGTGTGGGGTCTGGTGTTGATGGGCTTCGGCTTGGTGAACTGGGGCCCGCTCCTGCTGGAAAAGGGATTGACGGTGGCGTCGCTTCCCTTCGGCAGTATGCTCGGACTGTTTCTATTGGGCACGTTCGATAGGGGAGCCATTGCGCGTGGCGCTCTCGCCGGAATGTTCGCGGGGCTGGCGGCGGTCTTGTGCGTTTTTCGTTTCACGAACGTGGCGTTTACATGGTATTTCCTAATTGGGGCCTGCGTGACGTTTGTGATCGGAGCGGTGGTCAGTCGCATCATGCCGCAAAACAAACCGGTGGCCTAGCTCTGCCGCCAAAGAGGATTGATGCCCGAAAAACGACTCGAACTCGTCCGCGGTCTGGGAGCCTGGGCTTCCGCCGCCATCGTCGTCGGCACCATGATAGGCACCGGCATCTTCCTCAAGCCCGCAGAGATGGCGCGCGAAGGCCGCAGCGTGTCTGTCGTTTTCGCCGCGTGGATTATCGGCGCGATTCTTTCGATCTTCGGTGCGTTTTCCTTCGCCGAATTGGGTTCCATGATTCCCGAAGCTGGCGGCGAATACGCCTATCTGCGCCGCGGCTTCGGCCCCGTCTACGGATTTCTGTTCGGCTGGATGCATTCCATCGTGGGCCGCCCCAGTTCCCTGGCATCGATTTCCGCCGGCATGATGCGCTTCGTCAGCTTTCTTTTCCCCGTTGTGGCCCTGCCACTGTTTACCGTGCACGTCGCCATCCCCGGCCTCACTGGCTGGATCAAGCCCTACGATTTTGCGTTCACCTGGGCGCAGCCGCTCGCGGTGGTGTGGCTGCTGATTATGACTGGCGTGAATTATCTCGGTGTGCGGCTCGGTGGCGCCGTCCAGGTTTTTCTGACTTCGATCAAGATCATGTCAGTCGCGATTGTTATCGGCGTGGCTTTTTTTTCACCGGCGCCCGCGGCGCGCCCGCCCGATCCCTTCTGGCCCGCGGCGGGCATGGGCGCCGGCGCGCTCTTTAGTGCATTTCTGGCGACCCTGGCAGCGGCGCTTTGGGCCTATGACGGCTGGGAAGATTTGAATCTGGTCGGATCCGAAGTGGAAAACCCCGAGAAGAATTTCCCTCGCGCCCTAGTCGGCGGAGTCGGCTTTGTCGCCGTGGTTTATCTTTTGTTTAGTGCAGCCTGCCTGAAAGTTCTTCCGTTCGAAACCGTCGCCGCCTCCAGCCACATCGCCTCCGATGTCGTCGAACACATCAAAGGCGCCACCGCCGCCGGCTTGATCACCTGGGCCATGGTGATTTCCGCTTTGGGCTCCATGAATTCCTCCGTGCTGAGCGGTGCGCGCGTGGGCTACGCAATGGCCCGCGACAAAGTCTTTTTCAAAATCGCCGACGGCATCCACCCAAAATTCCGCACTCCCGGCCGCTCCCTGATTTTCCAGGGCATCCTGGCCAGCTTGATGGCCCTCACCGGAACGTTCGAAGAGCTGACCAATCTTTTTATTTTTGCCGCCTGGATCTTCTATGCTTTCGCCGTCGTCGCCCTCTTCCGCATGCGCAAAACCGAGCCCGATCTGCCTCGCCCCTACCGCTGCTGGGGCTACCCCTGGGTCCCCGGCCTGTTTGTCGCCGGCGCCCTCGCGCTCACAATAAATATTTGGATCGAGCGACCGGGCCGCTCTTCAATCGGCTTACTCCTAATCCTCGCAGGCCTCCCGTTTTACCGTTCCTGGGCGCGGAAAACTCAATCATGAGTGGCTCTCTGTTTAGCCTCACGCCTCAAACGCGTACTCCCGTGAGTTCCTCACACCCTGAATCCCGCTGGAAAAAACCATTTCTGGCGCTTATCTGTAGCCTGCTGGCTGATGGGCTGGGACAAATCTACAACGGTGAGCTGATCAAGGGTCTTGCGCTTGCACTTGCTAGTTGGATCATTCTCATGCTCGGATTTTCCTATTTGATGTCTTCGTTCATAGGACTCATCCTTTTTATTGTTCTTAGCCTCGTTTACAAGACATACGTCTGCACAGATGCGTTCCGTTTTGCGCGGAAATTGTTGGTTGATACCGCTCGACCCAAACCTCCTCTCGCTTTGCGAATTGGCGCCGCAATTCTGATCTTGGGAGTTGTCCTCTGCATAACTTCTGATTCCTTTTTCAAAGAATTTCTCGCTTATCACGCCTACAAGATTCCCAGCGCCTCAATGTGTCCAACAATCTGCGAAGGTGATCGCATCGTTGCAAACTTGACAGCTTTCCGCCGAAGTGGTCCACAGCGCGGTGACGTCGTAATCTTTCTGTTCGATTCAGAAAATAGCCTGCATATCAAAAGAGTTGTAGCGGTCGGAGGGGACGACGTGTCGGCTACACACGGACATGTTATCGTGAATGGAAACCCCGTGGAGTCTGCAGCTTCCGCTTGCGGGACACCTCCTATTCAATCATTCAGTTTCGAAACGTCACCCGACTTTGCTCCTCTGCATGTCCCTCCCAACAAACTTTTCCTCGTTGGCGACAACATGGAACACAGTTATGACAGCCGATACTACGGGACGGTTGAAGTGAGTAAGGTCAGGGGAAGGCCCATCTATCTGTACTGGTCGCGGCAGCACGCGCGCATAGGATGTGTCATAAGGTGATGAAAATCAGTGCCTACTGAAAAATCGACTCCGCTGCAAGTGAATCGCGCTGACGTCAGCCGCCTCGGAATTTCGACCTGAAAGGAGATTCCATGGAGGAAAACAGGCCTGGTGGCGGCTGCGCTATACGGAGGCGGTGCGCGCGGAACGCCCATCAGTACTAATTGGCAAGATTGCGGACTCCGCTTCGCGGGAAACTTCAACCGCGGGATGCAGCAGCTTGGCGAGCGCTTCGATTCCGGTGATGAGGCGCGGGCCAGGGCGCGAAAAATAACTGTTGGCTTCCAGCGCGTAGACCCGGCCGTTGCGCACCGCGGGAATGGCGTTCCACTCTTCAGGGAATGACATCGACTTATATTCGTCGCGCGCTTGTTGGGCGCCATAGCCGCACGGCGCTATCAGCAGCATCTCCGGGGCGGCGTCGATGACATCATCTACGCTAATGCGGAACGACGGCGTTCGCGCGCTGCCGAAAACATCTTCCCCGCCGGCGCGGTGAATCATTTCCGGCACCCAGTGTCCGCCAACATAGAACGGCTGCAGCCATTCGAGAAATGCCACGCGCGGGCGCTCCGCCGCCGGATCCAACTGTTTCTCAAGCTCGCCAAGCCGCGTGCCGATCTTTTTCAGCAGCGCCTCCGCTTGCGGGCCGCGCGCCGTTTCTTCTCCCACCCACAGAATGTCGCGCCACACGTCGCCTAAATCCTGCGGATTCAGGCAAAGCACTTCCGGCCGCCGGTCGAAACGCATCAGCGCCGTAGCCAAATCGTCCGGCGAAGCCGCGCACACGTGGCACAAATCCTGCGTGACAATCAGGTCGGGCGCTAGTTCTTCCAGCACCGCGGCATCCACCGCGTACAAACTTTCCCCGCGGTGCACGTACTCCCGAACAAGGGCGTCAATCTCCGCAGGTGTGGCATCGTGCGGCATCCGCGAATGAATCACCACCGTCCTCGTCCGCGCGTTTGGCGGAAAGTCACACTCGTGGCTCACGCCCACAACTTCCCGGTCAAATCCCAGCGCAAACAGGATTTCCGTAGCCGACGGCAGCAGTGAAACGATACGCATGACTGAGGAATGTACCACACTTGCGAAACAAGCGAAGTGCAAGTACGAGAGTCAGCTGTTTCAGCTATTTCTTCACGTATTTTTTCACATCCATCGTGAATTCCGCGCCGTAGATATTTCCCCGAGCGTCCGCCGCGACCCCTTCCGGTGACGTGGACCCCGGTGGCGGCGGATACGGTCCTACATCGGGCACCAAGTACTTCACGGAGCCATCTTTCGCGCTCCCGATGCGAATGCCCCGGCGGCAACCGGGGTTGTGCCCGTAGTCTTCCTCGGCTTCGTGAGATTCCGAATCCGCGACGTACAGGACATCGTTCTTGTCGATGAAAACTCCGCTAGGCCGGCCGAACTGCTTCCATTCGGCGATGAAACGTCCATCCTGATCGAAAATCTGGATGCGGTTGTTTTGGCGGTCGCCGACAAAGAGGCGTCCCTGCGAGTCAAATGCCAGCGTGTGCGGGCAGTCGAATTCGCCATTGCCCTTTCCTTTTTTCCCCCAGGTCTTAATGAACTTCCCATTCTTATCGAATTTTACGATACGAGCGTTGGAGGTTGGGGCACGGCCGTGACCGTCGGCCACAAAGATGTCGCCGTTGGCAGCGACCGCAACCTCCGTAGGCTGATCAAATGCGTCTGGACCGGCTCCAGCCACACCAGCCTTGCCCAACGTGAGCAAGACCTTGCCATTCTGGTTGAATTTGAAAACCTGTTGCCCCCTGCCGTCTTTCATCCCGTTGTCGGCGATCCACAAGTTGCCATCCTTGTCGATGGTGATCTTGTGCGGGCTGACGAACAGCCCGTGACCAAAACCCTTGAGGAACTTGCCGGACGGATCGAACTCGAGGATTGGGTCGAGCGGTGAGTCCGCGCAGTTTGTGCCTTGCGACCCGGAGACGCCACACCGGTCGATCGCCCAGATGTTGCCATCCGGGCCGATGGCGATTCCTGCGGTCGATCCCCACTTTCTTCCATTGGGAAGCTGCCCCCAGCTCTCGCCCGCTCGATACGGATTGGGGAGATCATTGCGGGCACCGAGCGGCGACACCGCAGGCCACGATGCGGAAGCCGGTGAAGTCTGAGACCGGAGATGCGCGGCCAGCGTAGCCGAGAGCGCAACCGCGCAGGCAAAAGTATACGCAAAAAATGTCTTTGCTCTCATGGGACCCTCCTTGAGCGAACTGTCGGCTCGCTCTTCACGCTTTACGGCGTCTTGAGATAAATGTTTCCGATATTGTGCTCGCGCAGCATGGTGTTGAACGACGCCAGATCTTTTCCTACCAACTGCTGAAAGTCCGCCGCCGCCTTTTCGCCCCGCTGCTTCAACTCTTCCTGCACGGCCGTCTGCTGCGTGGTCGGCGGAAAATCTGCACTGGCATCGAGCTGGCTGAACAGGTACAGAACCTTTTGCAGCAGCATCGGCGCCCAGCGGCAGTCGTCCTGTCCGCGCCCGGTGAGCTTCAGCTGCAGCAACGTTCCCTCGATGCCCGCAAGCTGTTCTCTGAGGTCGTCCGCAGCTTTGCGCATTGGTTTCGAAGCGTCTTCAGAACCGAGCTCCTTGCCCAGCGCAACGAGCTGCGCGCGCAGCGACTCGATTTGGTTCACCGTGGCCGACATCGCGTTCATTTCGTCGTACAACGCCGCCTGCACTCGCGTCTGTGCCTGAATGTCGCTCTCCGATCCGGCGGTGTGCGGATCCTTCAGCACGTTCAGCTTCTGCGTGAATTTTTCTTCTCCCACAGTGAGCGTGACCGAGTAGGTCCCTGGCAGGGCCAGCAGCGAGAGCCGCGCCATTGCCGGAGGCCTGCGCCAGCCTTCCGGCCCAAAGGGAACGTCCGGTGCATAGAGCGGCGTGGTCCTCAGCCGCATTTGCGTGGTGCGTTCCGAGCGCAGGTCCCACCACACGCGGTTGATGCCCGCCTTGACTTCGCAAGGCGGAGGATCCGCATCGGGGTATTCCTCATCCTCGCCGGGCTTCTTGGGCGCTGCGGCGCCGGGTTTCGACGTGCGGCATTCGATCTCCCGCACTTTTTTTCCGCTCGCGTCCGTGATGGTCAGCTTGGCTACGTCCTTCTCTCCCAGGTTAGACTTGAGATAGAAATTGATGGACGCGCCGTACGGCGGATTTTTTCCCGTCGTTGGGTCGTACTCGACGGCGCCCGGCTGCGCCACTTCCTTAAAGCGATACGCGTCGCGCGGCGCAAACAGATGTACCTTGGCCGCGCCGACCTCCGGCGTGAATTGTTCCAGCGCGGTAATGTCGTCCAGAATCCAGAACCCGCGCCCGTAAGTAGCCACCGCTAGATCGTGAAACCTTTCTTGCACGGTCAGCCAATAAACTGGCGCGTGTGGCAGGCCCGACTGCAGCGGCTGCCAGTTCTTCCCGTCGTCAAAGGAAACGTACAGCCCGCCCTCCGTTCCTAAATACAGCAGTCCCTTCCGCACGGGATCCTCCCGCACGCAGTGCGCATAGCTCAACATGTTGTGCGGAATCCCCGCTGTGATCAACGTCCAGGTTTTTCCATAGTCGGCGGTCTTGTAAACAAAGGGGTCGCGATGGTTCACTTGATGGCCGTCAACCGTCAGATACGCCGTACCCGCGTCGTAGCGCGAGGCTTCGATGTTGTCTACCGTGCCCCACTCCGGAAAACCGGGAAGATTTTTCGTGACGTTGCTCCAGTTTTTTCCGCCGTCGCGCGTCACCTGCACCTGCCCGTCGTTGGTCCCCGCCCAGATCAGCCCCGCCTCTTTCGGCGACTCCGTCAGCGCGAAAATCACGCCGGCATATTCCACGCCGATGTTGTCGGGCGTGAGCCCGCCGGAAATCTGCTGGCGGCTTTTGTCGTTGCGCGTCAGGTCTGGACTGATGATCTGCCAGCTATTGCCGCCATCGGTGGTGACGTGCACAAACTGGCTGCCCACGTACACCTTGTTGTGATCGTGCGGAGAAATGGCGATGGGAAATTCCCAGTTGAAGCGGTACTTCACTTCCGCCGCTGGTGCGCCCGCCACATAATCGGGCCACACTTCGACTTCGCGGTCCTGGTGCGTGCGCTCGTCGAAGCGCGTCACCGTGCCGCCGATACTTCCAGATCCCGTGCCCGTCGACCAAATAATGTTGTTGTCCACTGGATCCGGGACAGCGAACCCGCTCTCGCCACCTGCCACCGGGTGCCACGCGCCGCGCGGTATGCTGTTGCCAGAGAAACCGCCGAACTGCAGGCTGTTGCTCGGGCCGCGCCATGACGGGCCGTCCTGCCGGTTGCCGTATACAAAGTAAGGAATCTGGTCGTCCACGGTGACGTGATACATCTGCGCGATCGGCAGATTGACGTGGTTCCAGTTGTTCCCGCGATCCACGGAAATATTCACCCCGCCATCGTTGACCACCGCCATGCGATCCCCGTTCGTGGGATCGATCCACATTTCGTGATTGTCGCCGCCGGGGTCAGCGGGCATCTTCGTGAGTGTGGGTCCGCCATCGAGCGTCCGTGAAAACGACGCGGAGAAGAAAAACACTTCGTTCTCGTTGTCCGGCGCAATCTCCGTGCGCGTGTAGTAATGCGTGCGCCCGCGCAGTTGCCGGTCGGAGTTGACCATCTCCCAGTCGTCGCCACCGTTGTCGGAACGCCAAAGTTGCCCGAGTTGTCCGGGGCTGTTTGGCTGCGGCACTCCATCGCCGGTTTCAATCTCCGCATACACGCGGTTCGAATCTTTCTTGGCCACGCGCACAGCAATTCTGCCCACCGGAGAATGCGGCAGCCCATGACCCTCCAGCCGCTTCCAGGTAACGCCCCCGTCAGTCGACTTGAACAAGCCGCTGCCCGGCCCGCCGCTGGTGCGGCCCCAGGTGTGAATCTCGATCTGCCACATCCCGGCAAAAAGAATTCGCGAATTGTTCGGATCCATCCCCATGTCGGAGCAGCCCGTGTTTTCATCGACGAAGAGCACTTTCTCCCAGGTTTTTCCGCCGTCAGCAGTGCGGAAGACACCGCGCTCCGGCTGCGGCCCGTAAGCGTGCCCCAGCGCGCACGCCAGCACGACATCAGGATTGCGCGGGTCGATCTCCACGCGGCCGATGCGCCCGGCTTTCTCCAATCCCATCAATGTCCACGTCTTGCCCGCATCCAGCGATTTATAAATCCCTTGTCCCACGGAGATGTGACTACGGATGAACGATTCGCCGGTCCCCGCCCACACGATGTTCGGATCGCTCGCCGCCACCGCCAGCGAACCGATGGACGCCACCGGCTCCGAATCAAAGATCGGATTCCAGTGGATCCCGCCGTCCGTGCTCTTGAAAATCCCGCCGGACGCCGCGCCCACATACCAGATGTTCGGTTTGCCCGGCACTCCCGCGACCGCCGTCGCGCGGTTGCCCTCCGGGCCTATGTACCGATACTTGATCTGCCCGTACACCTCAGGGCTCATGGCCGGTTGCTGCGCCCGCAGCAGACAAGGAACAGCCAGCAGCAGCACCGCGATCATGACGGCGTATTTCGCGACAACGAATCCCACACGATTCGACATGGTGAACCTCTCCGCAAGAATTAATTTCGGGCCGCGCGGATGATACAGGCGGGGTCGCAGAAGGTCAATCGTGGCGCTTGCTTCAATGAAGCAACTGATCAGGATTTAGTCGCTTAGCTAAATGAGAAGCAACTGCCTACACGGTCATTACTGCTGTTTGTGCCACCACTCCCGCAATGATTTGCAGCGTCCATCTTCATCCAGAGAAATCAGGAAAATTCCATCCAGTTTGGTTTGCAGCCCTTGTGGAACAATCACAAACGACGCCGACCATCTAGCGATATTAATCTCAGCATTCGAAACCAGTATCTCGTACTCAAATCGAACGTTCTCTTCCGTTCGCGCCACTCCCAACCAGTATTCGAAAATGGCTTTTCTCCCGCGCATGGGTTCGAGAAAAGGCGTCACTTGGTACGTGCCGTCTTCCGTATACAGCGCCGCGGCCGCTTCCGCATTTCGGCTCTCCCACGCCTTGCCGTAAGCATCCAGCCAGGATTTAAATGCGGCCCGCTCGTTGCGCATTCCTATTCTCCGGATAGCTTGATACGTCTACCCTTGCTCAAGCGAAACTCAGTGTTTCTGCGGAGGCGGTTCATCGCGAACTATTCTGCTTCCGGTGTTCCAGAAAGCGCTGCTGGCACGCGATGCCTAAGGAGCGTATTTCAGCAAACTCCGGCATGGCTCGAACTTTAGCCAGCAGAGGATCTGTTTCCATCTCCGGATAGGCGCAGTAGTCTTGTTCGATGGCTCGTCGCAACTCGCGGAAGGCAAATTCTGGCTGACCACAGAAAGAGTCCCAAGCAGCAAGCAAGTATTTAGGAAACGGGTCGTGGGCTGCCATCGAGTCCGAACGCACGCGCTGCGCTGCCACGCCCCCTTTTGCGGGCAGTTGGTGCAGCAGGCACGGCTCGAGCAGCTGCCGGCCATAAATTGCCGTGGTGGGCAAGGACTTCAAATCCTGGAGCGCCTCATTCTCCTTGCCCTCGCGGATGAAGATTTCAACTCTGCCCGCTTTTTCATATTCCGAGCCCGATACCAACTGAAAATACTCCCTGGCGCGATCGTATTTACCTAAGGCCATGAAGACATGGCCACACGAAGCCAAGTCTGTGGTCCCTGCATCGAGAGACCGGGTCTTCTCGCATTCGGAGGCCGCTTCATCCAGCAGACCCGCGTACCAGAGCACGTAAGAGTGCACCAGATGAGCGGCTCCACTGTCCGGACGCTGATGGAGCAGGTTGGTTATGTCATCGTAAGCCTTGATCAGCTCACCTTCCTCACTTTCCATATTGATCAGGTCGCTTGCGGCCTCAATCCGGCCGGGATCAAGGGCCACAGCTCGTTGAAGTGCCGCTTTGGCGCGCAACCTCGTTGCTTCGTCGACGTCTCCGAAGTCGCTCTCATAGTAATAAGAATGGCCCAGTGCCGCCCAGGCCGAGGCGTAGCCGGGATCGAGAGCCACGGCGCGTTCCAGCAGCCGGATTGTGTTCTTGTTTTCGGAAGAAAAGGAAGAACCCTGCGGTTTCGGGGAATCGTCTTCCGACAAAGCCCGCAGATAGAGTTCGTACGCTTCTGCATTGTGGGATGTGTTCGAATGAGTGTTGGCGCCAGCGCTCACTCCCAGCGCGGGAATCAATCCGTGCTGCACGCGGGCTGCGATTTGCTCTTGCAATCCGGTGAGATCTCGCGCTGTGCCTCGCAAAGTGACTCGCCACAGCACCCGGTTCTCCGCGGCATCGACGGCCTCCAGCGTGACTTCCACGTTTTCGCCGGCGGCCAGAAAATGACCGGTGACCAGGTCCGCCACCCGCAGTTCCCGGGCAGCTTTCTGCAGATCGACGTCTGCGCCGACATACCTGCTGGTTGAGGCAAAGGGACGGATTGACAGCGCTGGGTAAAAGCTCAGAGTGGTTGCAATGTCATCTGCCAGCCCGAGCCGGAGAAAGTCGAGGTCCTTCGCGGCGGTTGTGTTCTGCAGCGGCAGGACTGCAATTGGCTGCGGGCCCATGGCTTGTATCTTGGCTGGCGGGGCTGGCTTGCGGAGTAGTGTGACCGTAACGGCGATCGCGATCACCAAAAACGCCAGTGCGACCGCGATCCGCGTTCTGCGTTTTCCTCGCATGGAGGAGACTGCTCGAATCTCTTGCCCGGCAGTCGTGGAACTATTTGGAATGCGTTGGACCGGTGCAATGAGCCGGTACCCGTTCTTCGCCACCGTCTCGATGATGTGCGGTTGCTTCGCGTCATCCTTCAATATCCGGCGCAGCTCGGACACCGCGCGTGTCAGCACATCGTCGGTCACAAAGGTGTCGGCCCATACCGTGCGGATCAGCTCGTCTTTCGAAATCACCTCGCTCGGCCGGCCCGCCAGGCACACCAGCACCTGCATGAATTTTTGCTCTAGCCGGACGGTCGTGCCGTCTCTCTGAACGGTATTGAGCAGCGGACAAATCAGCCACTCGCCGAGCCGGAAATCCCCTTCCATCCTTCTTGCTCCTGGAAGAAGGTATAGTATGCCCGTTTGTCGCTTGGCTTGGGTCATCGCGTGTCCCACCGCAGGCACTTCTGCCCCCAGTCCAGTTCAATCCGCGTAATTCCCAGCGCTATGGGCCCGAGCACTCCGTCGATTTCACGGAGCGCATCGGGCGGCTCTCCTAGGACCACAGCTACCTGGTTCTTGAATTTGCCGTCACTCAAAACCAAGGTCATGGAAGGCAGTACCATGGCCTTCCCTTCTCCCGCCGCACTTGCATGAGCGATCGATTCGCTGCTGACCAGCTTGAATGTCCTTGTCGCACGCGGCGCAAAGAACCCCAAGTCGTTTGCCCCAGTGTCCAGAAGCACACGGAACGCTTTGCCATCCAATGAAATGGGAAGAACCCAATAGGGCGCGCCTCCTACGCTGTAGACTTCCACTGGGAGCACATGTCGCGCCTGACCCGATAGTCCGCGCGTAATTTTCCGTTGCTTGTAGTCAATGCTGATGTCCTGGCCTGCAAAAAAGTCCAATCCGATGATGGCGTCGATTCTCGTTCCCAATCGTTGCTCCAAATGGGCCAGATCCACCACCACCATCGGCAGGCGCGCAGCGTGAATCCATCCCAGCCGTACCTCATCAACGGTTACGTACTCTGACTGGCTCTCTTGGTTCAGGACCGTCAGGGACCCCATGACTCCCCGGATCCCCATCCGAGCCGCAGCCCTCTGGTTAAGAACACTCGGTACCGCCCCGGTATCCAGAAGGAAGTTCATATCCCGTGTTGCACCGATTTCGCCTCGAATGACGATGCCGAATCCTTGAGCCAGCTTGAACGGGATCTCGTCCGGCTTGTCGGTCCCCCGAATCGGAGTGGAAGTCATAGCTAAAGTCATGATTAGAAAGCAGATTTTGTAGTTTGACATGCGGCCTCCCGGGCACTGTCCCGGTGATAGCCGCTGTCAGGTTCTGCCGTCCTGAGGGGAAGCTTAGGTTGCGTTTAGGCTTGGTCGAGGTTTCACCTCATCTCCAAAGATGTGCTAACGGAGGCGTTTTCGATCTCCCCTCCATCTGTGGCCCGCTCCGGCAATCTGGCTTACCGCCGGACTTCTATGCTTTCCTATTGACACTCTATACGTCGCTCCCCATACTCCCTATAGACACCCGATAGGAGGGTTGATTGAGCTCGGAGCAAACAAGCCTCTTACAAGGGACTTTGGACCTGCTGATTCTGAAGTCCCTGATTGCCGGCGAGCTGCACGGTTTGGGGATTTCGCGCCGCGTCCAACAGATCACCGGCGGCACTTTCAACGTCAAGCCCGGCTCGCTCTTCCCCGCCCTTCACCGCATGGAGGAAGAGGGATGGATTTCCTCTTTTTGGGGAGACTCGGAAAACAACCGCCGCGCGAAGTACTACCGCTTGACCAAGCCGGGACGGAAACAGCTCGAAGCCGAAACCAAGCGCTGGGGCCGCATTTCCTGGGCCATCGCGCAAGCTTTAGAAACATCGTAAAGAGGCGTTTACCATGCCGCTCTTTGTGAAAGCCCGAAGTCTTCTTCGAAATTTCTTTCTATCCCGGCGTGTGGAAGGAGATCTCGACCAGGAAGTTCGCGCCCATCTCGAACTGCTGATCGCCGAGAATATTCGCGCCGGCATGCCGCCTGAGAAAGCTCAACGCGCCGCGCGCATCGAATTGGGCGGCATTGAGCAGGTGAAAGAACGGGTTCGCGAAGAACGGCTTGGCAGTTGGCTCCACTCCGTGCTCACCGATTGCCGCTATGGTCTTCGCCAGCTCCGCAAAAATCCCGGCGCCACTATAGTCATGGTCTTTACGCTCGCTTTGGCCATCGGCGCTGCCACGGCAATCTTCAGCGTTGTCTACGGCGTGCTGCTGCGCCCGCTGCCGTACGCCGATTCGAGCCGCATCATGGCCGTCTTCGAGGTCAACTCGAGGGGAACGTGGTCTCGACTTGCGGACCCCAACTTCGATGACTTTCGTGATCAAAACCGCAGCTTTCAAGCAATTGCAAAATACAATGACAACGTCGTCTCCGTTTCGGGTACTTCGCAGCCAACGCGCACGACGGTCGCCGGCGTCTCTCCGGACTTTCTCAATGTCTTCGGTATTCAGCCGATCCTCGGGAGGGATTTCAGCGCCAGTGACGCGAAAAAAGGCGTCGGCCCCACCGTTCTTGTTAGCTATGGATACTGGAGGCAGTATCTCGGATCGCCGCAGAATCTCTCGCAGGCGCACCTGAAGATTGATGGCGCGGTCTACTCCGTTATCGGCGTGCTCCCCGCCGGATTTCGTTTCCCAGCAGACGTGGATCTGTGGCTGCCGGCCGATTTGAACGGCGAAAATCAAAGCAGGACCTCTCACAACTACAGCGCAGTCGGGCGCCTTCGCGACGGCGTGACTGTCGAGCAAGCGAATCAAGACATCAGCTCGATCGCGCGCCGCATTCACGATACCTCTAGCGAGCAAGGCGATTATCTCCTCAAAGATGGAATCGTCGTCCCGCTTCAGGACTCGATCACGAGCAAAGCTCGCCCGGCGTTGCTAATTCTTCTGGGCGCGGTGGGATTTCTGCTGTTGGTGGCCTGCGCGAACGTGGCGAATTTGCTGCTGGCTCAAGCCTCGGTGAGGGAGCGTGAGCTGGCCATTCGCTCCGCGCTCGGTGCCGCGCGTGGTCGGCTTATCCGTCAGTTTCTTACGGAAGCCTTGCTGCTCTCGCTTGTTGGCGGCGGCCTCGGCGTCCTCGGTGCGTTTTGGGGCGTGGCCGGATTGGTCGGGCTGGCTCCACAGAATCTCCCGCGGCTGGATAGCATCTCGATCAGTATTCCTGTACTTGTGTTCGCGTTCCTGCTTTCCGCAGCGGTCGCCGCCGGTCTCGGAGCATTCACCGCAGCGCGCGCGACTTCCGGCGACTTGCGCAAAAGCCTTGTGGAAGGCGGGCGCGGACAAGCGGGTTCGCAAAGCAGCCAGCGCGTTGGCCGAGTCATCGTGGCCGCGCAGATTGCCATCACCCTGGTTCTCGTGGTCGGAGCGGGCCTGCTCGGACGCAGCCTGATGAAAGTCCTCGAAGTGAATCCCGGGTTCCGCGTGGACAAAATAGTCACCATGGACGTCTCGCTTCCGTGGGTGGAAGACCCCAAGGCAAAAACAAGTCAGGCAATTTTCTTTTCAAGCTTGATTGGGCGGCTCAAGCAAATCCCGGGAGTGCACAAGGTCGGCGCCGCCAGCGTCTTGCCGATGGTGGAGGGCGGACTTCCCGACGGAATGTTTCTACTCATGACACAGAATGAAATCCCCAAGACCATGGATGGCTTTGGCGCGCTGTTCCAGCAAAAAGAACGCATCGGCAATGCGGACTTCTGCGTCGCCAGCGATGGCTATTTCCAGGTCCTCGGAATTCCTCTGATTCGAGGGCGAATCTTTGATGAGCGCGATGGCGCGGATTCTCCTCACGTTGCCGTGATCAGCGAATCGCTCGTCCGCGACCGGTGGCCCAATCAGGACCCCATCGGCCGCACCATCGAGTTTGGAAATATGGATGGCGATCTGCGCTTGCTGACCATCGTCGGGATCGTTGGCGACGTTCACGAATACGGCCTTGATGTGCCCCCGCGTCCAACCGTCTATGTGAATTTGTTCCAGCGCCCGCGCGCCGCCATCACCGTAACCATGCTGAGCGATGCCGACACGCGATTGGTCACCTCCGCTGCGCGAGGAATCCTGCAAGACCTCAACCCCGAGATTCCCGCCAAGTTCCGTACGTTTTCCCAAGTCTATTCCGCTTCGTTGGGCTCGCGAAGATTCAACGTCATCCTCATCGGATTCTTCGGAATCGTCGCCCTGCTCCTTGCCACCGCGGGCGTGTTCGGCGTGATGGCCTATTCCGTCAGCCGCCGCACCCGCGAGATTGGCGTGCGCGTCGCTCTTGGCGCGCGTTCCGGCGACGTTCTGCGGATGATCCTGAGCCAGGGTTTGCGGACCATTTTCATCGGTGTCGCGATTGGGATTGCCGGTTCGCTGGCGCTAACACGCACCGTGGAATCGTTGCTCTTTGGTGTCACTGCCACCGATCCGCTCACTTTCGGCGGCGTAACATTGCTCCTCGTTGCGGCAGCGCTCCTGGCTTGTTTTGTTCCGGCGCGCCGCGCCACCAAAGTAGACCCCCTGGTCGCGTTGCGCTACGAATAGAATTTGACTTACGGTCCCTTCGATTTTGAGGTGTTCGCCATGCCGCTCTTTGTAAAAGCCCGAAGCTTCAGCGAGCCCTTGTCCGGCAATCCGACTAATCAAGCGCTATGTCAATCCAACTCAAACGATTATTCTGAAGTGTGACCGAAAACCCAGACACACCCCCGGCCCCGCAGCGGAAAGGCTATCTCCGATCCTTCGTTCGATGGTTTCTTTTCGGAGTGGCGCTTCTCTGGTCGCTTGCTGTGCTGATCCTTCTGGCTGCCCGGTGGATCGACCCACCAACCACCGCGGTGCACATGGAGCGCCGCGTGCAGGCATGGATTCACCACCGGCCGTATCACGAACGATTCCAATTCGTTCCGCTAAGCCAAATCTCGCGCGATTTCCAGCACGCTGTCATCGCCGCCGAAGACATGCGCTTCTACCAGCACCATGGATTCGATTGGCACGCAATGCAAATCGCTGCTGAAGACGATATGGAAGGCGGCCGCATTCGCGGAGGGTCCACTCTTACGCAGCAACTGGTAAAAAATCTGTTCTTCGGAACCGGCCGCTCCATTCTTCGCAAGGGCGCCGAGTTCACTCTTGTCCCGGTGGCCGAATTCGTCCTCGGCAAGCAGCGCATTCTGGAACTCTATCTCAACGAGGTCGAATGGGGCCCTGGAGTTTATGGGGCGGAGGCGGCGTGTAATTACCACTACCAAGCCTCAGCCCGGAGTATCGATCGGGAACAAGCAGCCCGACTCGCCGCAATTCTGCCGTTGCCCCTGAAGCGCCGGCCCGAGCGCATGAATCGCTATAGCGGACTCATCCAGGAGCGCATGCTGCAAATGGGTTGGTAATCGAGCATCACATTGTTGAGAATCCTGGTGCGGTTACGCGATTTACCGGGAGTCATTGAAACATTCTCAACAAATCGCTACTGTTGAACTCTTAAGCCGGGGAACCCTTCGATGGATCTCGTACCGCTCGATAAGCAATGTCAGCTGTTCATTTCTCCGTCGATCGACGACTGGAAGCTGATTGAAGACCAAGGCATCACTGCGGTGATAGACCTGGACGGTGATCTCGACTTGGGCATTCCAAACATTCCCAATCACATGCTCTATGTCTACTTTCCCATCTTCGATCAGGACCTGCCGGATTTGAACAAGCTGCACGCGCTGGCGACGCTCGCGGCTCGATTGGTGGGCAACGGCCAGAAAGTCCTGGCACACTGTGGCATGGGTCTCAACCGCTCGGCTCTGGTCGCGGGATTGGTGCTGACCTATCTCGGTATGAAAGGTGAAGATGCCGTCGCGCTTCTGAGGGAAAAACGGCCCGGCGCGTTGTTCAACGAAAACTTCGCCGCTTATCTCACGGCGCTGCCGTCCAACAACACGCCTCCGGATCCGTCCTAAACTTGACCTCTCCCGAAAGCCACACACCGGACTAGTGAACTACCTTGTCCGCCGGCTATGCGACTAATTAAGAGCTGACCTTCGGAATCCCGTCCTTAGAAGGTCCGAAATGTTTTTAACGACTTGAACATTAGGGGATTTGTTTTCACGCCAGAATTGTTCTCGGCAGGAGAGAAGCTAAATTCAAGTGACTTGCCCCTCAGATTGAATGTGCATTCATCCGAAAAGCCGACACCCATGCTACCTCCCAATCCACAATAGAAGAGATTTTGCCCAATTTTTTGCGGGGTGTATTCGTTATCACCCCTGTTGGTCTTTATGAAAAAGGGCCCTTTAATTACGATGGTGACCATGATTGTCGTGTCTGGGTCATCTCGTCGTTCCAGACAAAGTAACCACCTGCGATAGTCATTGTCCTTGCAGTATTCTGGGTCGGTAACTGGCCGATAAGAGTCGGGGTACCTTAACGAAAATCCAAATTCCTTGTTGATATATTTGTGCCAGTGAATCTTCTGCGCGTTCGGGATGGGCTTCGGAGTAGGCTCCTGTGCCCATGATTTGGCGGCCAGGATTACAATCAAAACCAGCGTGAATGCTCTCTTCAGCATAGTCGTTTTCCTCAGAGCGGACACTGAATCGAAGTTGGATAATGCGATGAGCAAATTCTCCTTGCCAATCTTGAAGCAACTCTGGAGCCCCTATCCGGAACAGAAAATAGACGAGTTACGTTGACTCGTTCGGCGTGGGCGTGTCCCCCCATACACACTGTGTCATGTACAATTCGCAATTAGTAATTGGAAACCGGGAGATGGAAATCCGACCGTGCGCGTTCGGTTTGTTCTGCGGGACTGTGCCGCTCATTGGGGGTCGTTCGAATGGGCGCCCGCGCAGATCAAGCGCGAGGCTTCGCCGCAAGTGAGTCCCGGTACGTAAGCAAGGCCCTTTGCATTCACTACTTCCTGGCGAGATAGGCTCGTTACAGTATTATGGTCACCAGGGATCCGACCCAAGAAGCTGTACCGACATGTTCCTCTATATCTCCGTCGACGATAGTTTATTGCTAATCGCGTTAGCGGTGGCTGTTCTCTTCGGACTTTTCTGGCGGTGGAACAGGAGTGCAAAGAAGTGGCTCGAGGAAAACGGCAGAGAGGATGTGTGGCCGAGCGCACTGGACTGGCTGCTGCGTGACACCCAACAAAAACCTGCAGCCCCCCTGAAATATTCAGAGCAGGAGTTTCAGGAAATGGTAGCGAATGCTCTGGACGACGTTCCGGAGGAATTTGACGAGGAGTGGAACAACGTTGCGGTCACTGTCAGTACAGATTGGCCCACGGAGGCAGAGAAGAAAAGGATGGGAGTGCCGGAAGAGCATCTTGTATTCGGAACTTACTCGGGGTCTAGCCGGACGAAGGGGTTTCGGGCTTCGAGTGGTTCCAGACATGTCATCGTGGTCTATCAGCCCGCACTGGAATTGTGTTACGGGTCGGATAAAGACCGGTTGCAGCAGGAAATCCGTCGTGTAGTGCTCCACGAGTTGGCACACCATCTTGGGATGTCCCATGAGAGGATGAAAACAATTGGATTGTAGTCTCGCTGAACATCCTGAAAACTGAAAGCAGTTCTACTTATAGAGGAAGTATTTCCGGCGCACTTGATCAAACGCGGCGAGGCTCGGCGCCCAGCTGGCCACGATTTTTTCGGGTGCGGCGCCCGATTGCAATTGCTGGATCGTGTCCGCGTTCCCAACGAGCAGCAGGAGCTTTTCGAATTCGAACTGTTTGGGATAGAGCTTTTGCAGGATGACGGCGATTTCCAGGCCCGTTCGCATCGACTCTAGTAAGCGCGGACGAGAATCGCCAACTCTTTACCAACGCCGGCTTCTCGAATTTCTAGGTATTCGAGGAACGCCACAAAGGCTGGACCTGCGCCATCATCAGAAAACCGACAGTCAACTCATGATTAGTGCGCTTACCAAACATCTGCGCCGGTAACACGACTACACGGCCAGTGGATCGCTATCTAGACAGAAGCGTTTGCTTTTGACTTATTGTCGATTTATCTTGTAATCTTCTCAGCGATATAAGGATCAACCAATGGACGCCCGGTCCCTGCGTGGGGTAATTCTCCTTCTCTTAGTCTCAACTATTTCGTCTTGTGGGGGCGGGTCCAGCAGTACGCCCCCGCCACCACCTCCGCCCCCTCCTGCGACAGACTTTGCGCTCTCGGCAGTGTCTCCCGTCGTAACCACTCAACAAGGGGGAGCGCTGCAATTTCAGACCATTCAGGCGAATCCACTCAACGGATTCACTGGGGCAATCAACTTGACAATCGCCAGCCTGCCAGCAGGGGTTACAACCACGCCATCCGGTCCATTATCCGTTTCCGTAAGTGGGCAGGCGCGGGGAACTGCATTCCAATTTTCTGCTTCTCAGACCACTCCGATTGGGACCACGACCGTAACCGTCACCGGAACAAGCGGGACAATTACGCACAACGCATCCTTCTCTTTGACCGTCACGCAGGCCGCTCCGTTTAGAATCCAAGCCTCGCCCCCTTCCATTGCACTCACGCCCACATCGATTGCAACGATTCAGATCTCAGTGATTGCTAATCCGGGAACTTCTCCGCAGTTGGGCGTCAATCTCACGGGCCCCCCAAACAGCTCTCAGGTAATGACGGGTATTCCCCAGGGTTTCCTTACACCTACGAATCCGCTCTCCTTCACTGTGACTGCAACGCAGCTGGCCCAGCCGCTGTTAAATTATCCGATAGTCGTTACGGCATCAGATAACTCCAGTAATACTGCGATACTCACCGTGCCACTGACAGTAACAGTACCATTTTCGTCCAACACCACTCCGACACGCAGTACGTTTTTCCGAACGGACAAGGCTCCGACGGGAATGACCTACGATCCAGTCCGGAAACTGTTGTTCGTAAGTGTGGAGATTCTTAATGAAGTAGAGGTCCTATCTTCCGTTGATGGCCACCAGGTCACTTCGATTCCTGTGAACTTTCCAGCTGGCATCGACGTGGCTGCCGATGGAAGTGCAGTCTATGTGGTAAGTCCTTACTTTGACGGCGTCACAATCATTGATCCAAATCTGCTTCAGGTAGTTGGGCACGCAAGCGTTCCACAGTCTGTCTCGGGCTTGCCCGTCCAAGTCGTTTTCCTTCAAATTGCTACTCTTTCGAATGGGAAGGTTGTGTTGAGCCCGGCTCTGGACTCTTTGGATCTGGCGAAACCGCCGTTCTATCTCTGGGATCCGAAGACGGATACTTTCTCCCGGTTTGGACCGCAGAGTTTCGTATCGCAGTCCATCCTGATGTCGCGCAGCGCGGACCATTCAAAGCTAATAGCTAATGGTGCGGCGGCTGGGGGCATCCTCTACAATGTGAATACAGATTCATTTGTAGGGCCGACGCCCGTAATCAGCGGCATTTCGGCGATCAATTCCGATGGTTCTCAGCTTGCGTCAGTGGTATATCAGAACTCTGTCCCAGTCTTGGCCTTTTATGACAGCAACTCCAATCTATTAGGTTCCTTACCCTACGAATCATTTTCGTCTACCGGCACCAACCCGGATCTTTTCTATAGCCTGGATGGAAAACGCCTATTTATAGTACCCAATCAAGGGATCGGAGCCGGAACTTTTGGGGCGGTCGCCACAGTAATTGATACAAGAACCTTCTCTGTTACCGGTCTGGTGCCTTGCTTCTCGTTTGGCGCCTTGCTTCCTTTCTCAGGACAGTGGATCACCACATTTGGGATCGACGAGACCGACATGCTTTTTGGCGCTGCTTTCGGAGGGGTAGGGTTTTTGGACATGAGTTCTCCCACGTCCCTGCAGGAGCCGCTACCAGGACCCTTCATTGTGCAACCTTCGTTAGCCAGTCTCTCCTCAACAAGCACCGCACAATTGAATGGCGTCGGATTCAATCAAGATGCAACGTTTAGTCTATTTGTCGGTCCACCCCCTGCCTCGCCCCAGTCGCTCAAGGCTGCGAATATTTCTGTGCAGTCCACCAACTTCCTCAACCTCACACTTCCTAAGGGCATCGCCGCTGGCCCAGCCAACGCCACCCTCACTCGTTCCGATGGGTTTTTCGAGGTCATGCCTGACGCAATCACCTTTGGTCCGACCGTCCTCCGTGTCGACGCCGACGCCGGCTCACCCTCCGGCAACGATTCCATCAGGATTGTTGGCTATGGATTAGACTCACCGAGCACCCAGGTAACAATTGGAGGGCGGGCAGCAACGAGCGTTCAAACCAATTCGGCAATTTCCGGGGAGCTTTTGCCCACTGAGTCAATCGCAGTAAAGACTCCGCCCGGCACTCCGGGAATGGCCGACGTCACCGTCACAGCTCCGGCTGGAACCACGACCCTGCAGGGAGGATTTCAATACCTGAACTCCGTGCAAGTCTATCCGACTGCAGGCGCGCTTGACGCCATCATTTACGACAAATCTCGCCAGCGGCTCTACATTTCCAACCAAGACCACAATCGAGTCGAGATTTTTGATCTTGGCACGAATAAATATCTTTCACCGATTTCTGTGGGGAGCACTCCAACTTCTCTTGCTCTTACGCCAGATGGGCAGTTGCTTGCCGTCTTGAATTCTGTGGATGGTACTACATCTGTGGTTGATCCCACCAAGATGTCGGTGGTTGCGACCTACCCTTTGTTGACTCCAGCGGATCTCGACAAGCAAGGATGCGGCGGTGTGGTCAGCCAGATTAGCCCCGCGATACCTCATCGAATGGTCGTCAGCGTGGTCTGTACGAGCCTTTTGCAGGGTGGCAATTCTCACTTGATTAATCTTGATTCTGGCAGTTTAAGCTGCGTCGGCGTTTCCAGTTGTGGTTCCAATGGAACGGACATGAGTCCTTTTCTCAGTGGCGCAGTTCTAGCCTCTACCCCAGATGGCACCAAGGTGTTCTTTACGGCAGGCGACGTTGGAATTCTGGATCTGAGGGCCAACACGCTAACGGAGAGTCCTGCAGGTACTTTTTATACCGACGCTGCCGTCTCCGCCGATGGCAATACGGTTGCAGCCGTGTTTGGAACGTATGATGCAAACCTCGCTCGCATTTCCATCATGGCTTTTGAACCGTTTGCTGATTCTGGGAGCCAGAGCTTTAACAACGTCATTGGGGAAAAGCTCAATCCGTCCGGAAGCTTGCTCTTTTTCCCACAGAAATCTGGAGTTGACCTATTCGACGTTCGTACGGGTCGCCTGGTTCGTCACATAGTTCTGCCCGATCCCCTCCCGCTTACTACGAACGGCATGGCCCTCGATGAGACAGGGACTAAGATGTTCTTGATTTCTAACACTGGCGTCACCGTTGCCCAGCTCTATCAGGTCCCTCTGAGTCTGGCCACAATAAATCCAGCAACTGGGGCTTCGGGAGCTACCGTCACCCTTCGGGGAAGCGGTTTTCAGAGTGGCGCAACGGTTTCATTTGGCACTGTGCAGGTTTCGTCCACTTTCGTGGATTCCAATACCCTTCACGCCGTGGTTCCCGCCTTCCCGCCGGGACCTGTCAGGGTCGCCATCAAGAATCCGGACGGCCATCAATACTCCGTCGATGATGCCTACACTCTGAAGTGAATGAGAAGTGTGAGCGGGCCCCGCCCGCTCGTTCTCCTCGTTCTTACTCGAATCTATTTATAGATGAAGTATTTGCGGCGGACCACGTCGAACGCCGCGAGGCTTGGCGCCCAGCTGCCCACGATTTTCTCCGGTGCGGCACCGGCTTGCAATTGCTGGATTGTGTCCGCGCTTCCAACGAGCAGCAGAAGCTTCTCGAATTCGAACTGCTTGGGATAGAGCTTTTGCAGGATGACCGCAATTTCCAGGCCCGTTCGCATCGAGCGCGCGGTGAAACGATCCGTGATTCGAATCCCCACGCCGCCGCAGCGTTGCCCGCTGTAAGGACCGCCGATGGGGATAAACGGCTGCGCTGTGAAGCGCAAGCCAGGAAGATGTCGCTCGTTTAGCGCAGCGGCAACTTCTTCGCCGTTCAGCCACGGTGCGCCGAACTCTTCGAACGGTGTTTGCGTGCCACGGCCCACTGAGATGCCGGCGTTCTGCAGGATTTCAATCCCCGGATAGAGAATGGAACCCTTGGTGGTTCGCAGATTCGGCGAGGGTGGAATCCACTTGATTCCCGTGCTCTCAAAGAAATAGTTGCGATGCCAGTTCTTCATGGCGATGACGTGCAAGTCCGCGCCGATGTGATTTTCGGCGTTGAAAAGCTGCGCGAGCTCGCCAATCGTCAGGCCGTAACGCACCGGCATCGGAAAGTATCCGACGAAACTCAGCTTGTCGGAATCGAGCATCGGCCCTTCCACAATTTCTCCGCCCATCGGGTTGGGCCGGTCGAGCACGAAAAACGCGATGTTGTGTTTCGCCGCTTCTTCCATGCAATACGCCATCGTCGCCGTATACGTATAAAACCGCACGCCCGCGTCCTGCACGTCGAAAACTAGCGCGTCAATTCCCGCCAACATTTGATCGGTGGGGCGCTGCGTTTCGCCATACAGGCTATAGATTGGCAAGCCCGTGGAGGGATCTTTGGAGGATGCAATCTTTTCGTCGTTGCGGCCGGCAAGTCCATGTTCCGGGCTGAAGAGCGCAACCATTTGCACGCCCGCCGCGTGCGTCAGGATGTCTACCGTGCTTCGTCCCTGCGAATCGAGGCCCGTGTGATTGGTGATTAGCCCGACATGCTTCCCGCGAAGCGGAGCGAATTTCTGCGCTTCGAGTACATCGAGCCCTGTCTGCACGCGCGCGGCATGGCTTGAATGTCTTTGAATTCCACGCGCCCGCGGGGCTATTGGTAGGAGTAGCGCCGCAAATATCACCAAGAGGCAGAATCTGAAGTACGCGCCGTTTTTCCCCGTCAATTGGTCCCCCTGCCTTCCAACCATACAATGATATTCTGGAACGCGCTTCCCCCGGCTGCGTTGAGAGCATGATGTGCGTGTGCTATGTATAAATGCAGACCGCGGGCGGCCGCTGGGGGATTCCAACCGATGGTAGGACGCCGCGCCCGCTTTCTGCTGTCGATTCCCGTCGCAATTCTTTTTCTTATGGCCCATAACGCTCGCAGCCAGAATCGCGCCACCTCGGCAAAAAAAACTGTAGCCAAAGATGCCGCTTCTGCTCCGAGGAGCGCCGCGAAGAAATTATCTCCTGCCGCAAACGCCTGGGTCGAATCCACGATGCGCAAAATGACCGTGGACGAAAAAATCGGCCAGCTGATCTTCGCTACCTATCACGGCAGTTTCACGGCAACGGATGCCGCGGCCTACCAGCAAATCATGCACGACGTAAACGATTTGCACGTCGGCGGATTCATCAACGTCACGCGCATGTCGCCGCTGGGAATCGTCAAGAGCCAGGCCTATCCCACCGCCGTGCTGACCAATCAACTGCAAGCCAAATCGAAATTGCCGCTGCTGATCGGCGCCGATTTCGAACGTGGCACGGCCATGCGCCTCGATGAAGGCACCTCTTTCCCTACCGCCATGGCGCTGGCCGCCGGCGGGAATTCGAAAGACGCCTACACCATGGGCAAAATCACGGCGCTGGAAGCCCGCGCCGTAGGTATCCAGTGGATTTACGCGCCCGACGCGGATGTAAACAATAATCCGGGAAATCCGATTATCAATACGCGCTCGTTCGGTGAAGATCCGCAGCGTGTCGCCGAATTTGTCTCCGCGTTTGTGCGCGGGGTCGAGGAAAACGGTGGCCTTGCCACCGCAAAACATTTTCCAGGGCACGGCGACACCGCCGCGGATTCCCACATCGATTTGCCGGTGATTCGCGCCGATCGCGATCGCCTGGAAAAACTGGAGCTGGTTCCCTTTCGCGCGGCCATCGCCGCCGGCGCGGGCAGCGTCATGACCGGCCATCTTTCCATTCCGGCGCTCGAGCCCGATTCAAACACGCCCGCAACGCTTTCGCATAATATCTTGACGGGATTATTGCGCGATGAACTCCGATTCGAAGGCCTCGTCGTCACGGATGCGATGGACATGGGCGGAATCACCGTGCGCTTTGCGCCCGGGGAAGCCGCGGTGCGCGCGGTTCTTGCCGGTGCGGACGCGCTGCTCATGCCTCCGGTTCCGGACGCCGCGTTCGAAGCATTGCAGGAAGCCGTGAAATCCGGCCGCATTTCGGAAGAACGGCTGGACGCATCCGTGCGCCGCATCCTGCGCGCGAAAGCACGGTTGGGCTTGCATTCGAATCGCCTCGTCGACGTCAACGCCATCAATCAGAAAATGGGAAGCATCCCCTGGGAGAAAGAAGCCCAGGAAATCTCCGACCGCGGCGTTACGCTGCTGCGCGACACGCCGCACCGCTTGCCGCTCGATGGCACAAAACCTTCGCGTGCTTTGCTGCTGGCGTTTTACGCCGATCCCGAACCGTATCCCGGCGAAGATCTCGAGCGCGAGTTGCGCCCGCGATTCGAATCGCTGACCACGCTGCGCGCCGACACGCGCTTTGTGAATGCCAGCACGCTTAAATTGCCGCCGCCAGATTCTTACGACGTCGCGATTCTTGCGCTGTTTGTGCGCGTCAGCGACCGCAAAGGAAATGTGGACGTCCCCGCAGAGCAGGCGGCGGTGGCGGAACAAATTTACAAAACGGACAAACCGGTAATTACCGTGGGATTCGGGAGTCCGTACTTGATTGAAAGTTTTCCGCAAGCGGAGACGTGGCTCGCGGCATTTGGCATCAGCGACGTCGCGCAAATTTCCGTGGCGCGCGCGCTGTTTGGGCAAATTCCGGTGCGCGGAAAATTGCCGGTGACGATTCCCGGGGTGAATTTAAAGGCGAGATTTGGAATGGAATTGCCGGCGAATCCCATGGCGCTGCAGCCGATGGATTCGCGCGGCGAGGCGCAACTGCAGCCGGCGTTCGACGTGATTGAGAGAGCGATTTCTGAAAAGGCATTTCCAGGAGCGACGCTGGCGGTGGGTTATCGTGGAAGAGTTTCGGTGCACGCGTTTGGACAACTGAGTTACGACGCGAAAGCAGCGGCGACCAATCCGAGCACGATGTACGACATCGCGTCGCTGACGAAAGTAGTGGCAACGACAACGCTGGCAGAAAAATTGGCGGAAGGCGATTTCACGGTACCGCTGGACCTGGATGCGCCGGTGGCGCGATATTTGCCGGAGTGGGCGAGCGGGCCGAATGTGGAGTGGCGGCGGAAAGTTACTGTGCGGCATTTGCTGACGCATACTTCGGGATTGCCGGCGTTCAAGGAATACTGGCGGACTTCAAAAGGCAAGGCGGACACGCTCGGGAGAATTTTTGCGGAGCCGCTGGAGTATGAGCCGGGGACGAAGGAAATTTATTCAGATCTGGGAATTATTTTGATGGCGGAGATCATCGAGCGATTGACGGGACGGAAGCTGGACGATTTGGCGAAGACTTTTATTTTTTCGCCGCTGGGGATGAAGGACACGATGTACCGGCCGCCGAAAACACTATGGCCGCAGATTGCGCCGACGGAAATCGACAACCAGCTACGGCACCGGCTGGTGCAGGGCGAAGTGCACGACGAAAATGCGTTTGCGATTGGCGGCGTTTCCGGGCACGCGGGAATTTTCAGCACGGCGCCGGACCTGGCGGCGTTCTGCCAGATGCTGCTAAATGGCGGCGTTTACGCGCACCAGAGAATTCTGCGGCGCGCGACGATTGCGCAATTCACTGCGCCGCAACAGCTTTCCGGTGGGACGCGCACGCTGGGCTGGGCCGTGCCGACCGAGGGGGGATCGAGCGGACACTATTTTTCGGCGCACAGTTTCGGGCACACGGGATTTACCGGGACTTCGATCTGGATCGATCCGGACCGGCAACTGTTTGTGGTGCTGCTGACGAATCGCGTGCATCCGACGCGGGAGAATAGCAAGATGCAGCAAGTTCGTCCGGCACTGCATGACGCGGTGATGCAGGCGTTTGTGAAGTAGTTTTTAGTTGTTAGTTTTTAGTTGTTAGTTTTTAGTGTTTCGTTTCCGGAGATCAGGAATCAGGGAACAGAAAACAAGCGGGGTTTTTGTGTAACGCTAGATTGGGTTTTTCTCCCAGTCGGATTTCGTGAGTTCGTAGAAGTGAAGGATGCGGCCGCTGGCTGGGATTACTTCCTGGCTGAAATACTTGAAGCCAAATTTTTGTAGGATGTGTTCTGAGGCGGCGTTTCCTTTCTGGACGTCAGCTAGAAGTCGAAGCGAGCCTAAGCTCGTGAAGGCGAATTCGATCAAGGCTTTGCAGGCTTCCGAGGCTAAGCCTCGCCGCCAGTAGGGTTGGGCGAGATAGTAGCCGAGATGGGCTTCCGTTTGTTGATCGCCGGCGCGCAGGCCGCAACTTCCGATGTAGCTCCCTTCTTCTTTCAGGATCGTGGCCCATAGGCCGTAGGTGTCGTCGGGCTTGCCGAGATATTCGTTGCGAAAACGCAATTGAGCTTTTTCCAAGGGCCAGGGTTGGCCGCCGACGTAGCGGCGGACTTCGGGGTCGGTGTGCATGGCGATGAACGCGGGCTCATCCTGCGGCTCGTGGGAGCGGAAGAGCAGGCGATCTGTTTCGAGAAAAATCATGACGAGTGGTGAAATCATAGCTCAGGCGCTGGCGATTGAAGTCGTTCGTTCTACATTGGCGGTTTTCAGTTTCAGTTTTCAGTTCTCGGTCAGAGAAGCAAGATCCTGATTCTCCGGTTACCGCTGGGACTTAGTGACGCGCCCACCTCAGGTTTAAGCGAGCACAAACCGCAAGAGCCGATACACAATCCAAATGCCAAATCCGACAACCGAGCCATATCTCAAGCCCGCCATCGGAGATAAGGCTGCAATGGCCACCAATAGAGCACCAATTAGACTGAAGATCACCGCTTCCCGCGCCCAGATGCGCAGCGTAGCTAGTGAAGGCAGACCAAGCTGCTTCAGGGCGTCAGTCTGGAGCTGCTCTTTTTCCTCCGGGCTGAGACGGCTTAATTCTTCACTTGTATGCTCCGTGATTTCTTGAATTGGATTCCGTTTTTTCATCGCTTAGTTGAACGCGAGGCAACGTAACGCGTTTTCATCAGCGAGGGCGGGACACCACTACCACTATTTTGACAATGAACCAGATGCAGCCTATCGCAAAGATTAGAATGCCAAAGAGGATTCCAAAGAATCCGACTGTTGCGATGCTCGTCGTCGGTCTGCCCCACTGCGAGGTTATTGCGACGAAGGAAACGATCGCGAGAAGAATGCCGATGCCAATCGTAATCAGAACTGGATTCCACGAAGCCTTTTCGGGGACAGGGCCAGAGAGCATATGTTTCCCTCAAGCGACCCGCGAGGACGAAACCAGCCACGGATCGACTCCGAAAGCGGTGATGATCCCATGCTACGAACTAGTGGAAAGTGGAGCAACACGCTGTGCTCTTCGCGCCAATGCGACCTCCTGATTATTCCAAAGAATCGGACATTCGGTGCTGATCTGAACTTCTCCGGTTGGCGCGTTTATCAGGAGCTGAGCCGAATTAACCGGCCGGTGATAAGCTCCGTTTCCAATTCTGCTCTAACGACCGTTTGCATTGGCCCGTCCAAGGTAAGGGCTTGAAGACCTTTGTCTCTTCACTTAGCGCAATGCCTGTTTGTCCCTCGCCTGGGCCCGGTCATCCCAAACAATTTGCGTTCCGAAGACCGTGCCGCAGAATTGCAGAGTCACCGTAACCTCATTCTGGGTGTCGACTGATAAACAGGAGCACGACCTTGAGTACATTGAAAACCGGCACGCTCGCACCTGACAGTTTCTCGATTCACGGCGAAGCGCACTCGACCGAGGCAATGCCTCGCGTCGCCATCCCCATCCTTGTTGCGCTCTGCGCAGCCAAGCTACTGCTGCACCTCTTCACTAGCGTCCGCCATTACGGCTACTTTCGCGACGAGCTTTATTACCTCGACATGGCCCGCCATCTCGACTGGGGCTACGTCGATGCCGCACCGCTGATTGCTGTCTACACTAAAGTTGCGATGATGATGGGCGGTTCGTTGGCGGCGCTGCGGATCCTTCCCGCGCTGGCCGGCACAGCCCTCGTCGCGCTCACCATCCTAATCTCACGTGAACTCGGTGGTGGCCTGTATGCCCAGCTTCTCGCCGGCATCGCCATTCTGCTCTGCCCAGCTGTCCTGATAATGGACAGCCTCCTCACCATGAATGCCTTCGAGCCTCTCTTCTGGATGGGTTGTATCTGGGTCGTCGCGCGTATCTTGCGTACCGGAGACTCGAGGCTCTGGCTATGGTTTGGCGTCCTTGCCGGTCTAGGCCTTGAGAACAAACACTCCACGCTGTCGTTTGGATTCGCGGTCGTCCTGGCCCTCCTTCTGACCCATCACCGGCGCGAGTTCGCACGACAGTGGATCTGGATCGCCGGGGCCATTGCTCTCGCGCTTTTTCTGCCCAACATCATCTGGCAAATCCGCCATCACTTCCCGACCATCGAAGACCTCGCCAACGTCCGTCGCGAGGGCAAGAACGTCGTGCTCGGCCCGTTGGCATTCGTCAAGGAGCAGATTCTCGACATGCACCCGATCCTCCTGCCGGTGTGGCTGGCGGGCCTAGTTTGGTTTCTCCGAGACCTCCGCTGGCGCCTGCTCGGTGTGATCTTTGTCGTTTTCTTTGTCACGATGGTAGTAGCTCACGCCAAGAACTACTATGTGTTCCCGATTTATCCCATGGTCTTCGCGGGTGGCGCTGTGGCGATAGAGCGATGGCTGGCAACTCGCGCAGTCTGGACACGTGTGGCTGTCATCGCCGTCATCGTGCTCGCCGCGCTCCCCGCGATCCCGCTGGTGACGTGGATGCTGCCGCCGGAGACACTCCTCGCCTATCAAAACGCTATCGGCTTCAAGCTCTCCAAGGCCGAGGTGCGCCAAGAGTCGCTTTTGCCTCAGCCGATTGCCGACCAGTTCGGATGGCCCGAGATGGTGAGTGAGGTCGCTACCATCTACAATGCGTTGCCGCCCGACGAGCGCGCCAAGACCGGCATCTGGGCAGGCAATTACGGCGAAGCCGGCGCGATTAACGAGTTCGGCCCGCGCTACGGACTGCCGCGCGCTTGGTCGCGCCATCAGAATCATTGGTTTTGGGGTCCGCCCCCGCTGGTCTACAAGAACCTCATCGTGATTCAGTGGGGCCTCGAAGATGTGCGGGACAACTGCACTTCCTTTCAAGCCTTCGAGCACTACCACCGTTTCGGCATGGGAGATGAAAACACATCGATATACCTCTGCCGCGATGTCAAATTCGACATCCAGAAAATCTGGTGGCACTCCCACCACTGGAACTAGGCAAATAGGCCAAGCTGCAATACGACACGCTGTGTCTTTGCAGATGCTTCCTCAAGAAGGTCGGGCAAGAGTGGAAAGTGAACAAGCGGTGTGGCGGGTGGGTTTCGTGAAAGTCCAGTTTGGCGATGACTGCAGTCAGGATGTTCTCTCTCGCTGACCGAGAAATGGGAGAGGGCAAAAGCGATTCTCAATAAGCCATGGGAAGGATCACGCCGTCCGCTGAACGAGGACCGCATACCTCGAGGAAGGTTAAGTTGCGGTTCTCGATGGTCTTTTTGATTAGCGCCAGGCAGCAGGAGCCACATATCGAAATGGGTTGAGTATTGCCCCACTGAAGAAGGGTCCGAGAAGGCCCTCTGAGAAGAACCGCTCGATCGTGGAGGGTTGCAACCCGTTTGAGGTCACCCACAGAAAATTAGCGCGCGAGCCACAGCGACGGCAAGTGTCCTCCATGCTGGCCAGGAGAGTTGTGAGATCCGCCGCCAGCTTGGAGTCCGCCCATTTGCTCTTTGGCTGAAAAACATAGCAAGGCAGATCTGCGGCGGGCTCAACTACGAGAGCTCGCGCAGCATAGTTACGGAAGTCGTCGCTCAATTTTGCGACGAGGCATGCAAGACAAAGTCTGATGATGTCACGTGCATCGGACTCTGCCTCGCGGGAATATCCGAATTGTGACGGAGCACCGCAAGTGGAACATTTTGCGTGAGTCCGATGGCTGCGAAGATAAAGGGCCGCTGCCAGGAGCGTGGCTAAGGCAACGACGATCGTAATGGGCAGAAGAATGGTCATGAGACAAGGCACCCTGGGTGCTCACGTGCTGAACGGAAACGAGACTGTCAGATGCCGGCGTACCAGGTGTAGCCGGCCTCAGGGGCGGCGGAGCCGAGGCCTTTGCCGAAGCCTTTCAGGCTGTCGGTGACGGTCATGTGGGTGATGAATTTCACGCTCTTGTAGCCGAGCTGGCGGGGGAGACGCAAGCGAAGGGGCCCACCGTTGCCTATGGGAAGTTCATCGCCATTCAATCCATAAGCAATGAAAGTCTGGGGATGCAAGGCATCGGCCATGTCGATGCTTTCCCACCAGTCGGGATCGATAGAGAAGTAGACAATGTATTTGGCCTGCGGCTGGACGCCGACGAGATTCAGGACGTGAGAGAGAGGCACGCCGGTCCACTCCGCGATGTATGACCAGCCCTCTTCACAGGCGAGTTGCGTGATCTGGCTGCGGGAGGGGTAGCTCTTGAGCTGGGCAAGCGAAAACGAGGCGGGGCGCGAGACCATGCCATCGATGGAGAGCCGCCAGTCTACGAATCCGCCAGCCTGAAGGCGCTTGAAGGGTTCCTTGAGAGGCGGCATTTCGTTGGGCACGGGGCGCTTGGAAATCTGGCTGCGAGAGAACTCGCGGGCCAAGGAGTGCCTGGTCAGCAGGCGCTGCGAAGCGTAGGTGAGCGTTTCGCCGAGGCCGTAGATCCCGCCGGAATCGGGCGGGACCAATCCATACTTTTGCGCCAGGCGAGCGGCTACGCCCAGGCCGGTTACGCCCGCGGCGGCCGCAAACCCGGTGGTGATCAGTTTGCGGCGCGAGAGGTCGCTCATGTGGGCTCCTTATCTGTACCGGCGCGGCCGGCGATCATGGCGCGCATGCGGCTCCTGAATCCGGCGAACCAAACCATCGCGATGTGGACCAGCAGGAACAAGACGAGAGCCACGGAGACAAAGAAATGAAGTGTACGCGCGGATTGCTGGCCGCCCAACAAAGTGACGGACGCGGGAAACGCGGAAACAAAGGAGAGCGACATGGCCAGGCCCGTCCAGATGACCAAGGGGAACAACACGAGAATAACGAAAAGGTAGGCAAGGCGCTGCAGCACGTTGTACGACCAGGCCCCTTCTTCAATCGGCCGCTTGAAGCGCAAATAGCCGGCAATTACCGTGGAGAGCGCGCGCCAGGAAAGATCGGCCTTTCGCGGGAGCAGGTTTTTACGGAAATGGCCTGTAAGGAGGCCGGAGATTAAATAGAGCAAGCCGGTCAGCACGAGAAACCAGGCGGCTTGAAAATGGAGCGCACGGCTCCAGCCGTTCTGGTCCGGCAGGACGTAGCCATAACCGGTGGGCACAAGTGCCCGCGAGGAAGGGATGTGTAGCCTGAACAAGGGTTCGGTCAATACATTGCCGGTTTCGCCCCAATAGAAGCGCGGGTGAGAGATGACAATTTCAATTCCGGTGACAAGCAGGGCAATGAAGCAGAGCGTGGTGAGCCAGTGCGCGACACGGACGAGAGCAGAGTGGCGCGGAGCAACCGTGGTAGCCAGGGTGGCCGAAACAGCACTTGGGATGGAAACGGAACCGCCCATCCGTGGATGGTATCACGGGCCGCGGAGAGCGCACACGCGGTCCGGGCTTTTTTGCCGCGGTTCCTACTTTTTCAGGCGCGATCCTGGTTACGCATCGAGTGCCGGAGCATGTGTCGATGCCAGATGATAGACCTGACGGCGGAGACCAAGGTAAGTCCGCTCAGTGCAAAGCAGACCGCACCAATCAGAACCTCGCCTTCACTAGCCGCTTTGTTTGAACTTCCTATGTCAAATAGATAGAGACCGAGGAGTAACAGGGTTGCAGCGACGACGACTTCGAAGAGCGTCCATATTCTCATGGCAAAACGCCCGGGGGCTGGGGGATGAGTAACTAAATACAGAATTCACTCACAGGGACATATATAGCCGTTCATATATCCGATGTCAATACTGGCTCCCACGGCACGTTAAGCCCTGAGAGTAGAAATTAGACAAGAAGTGGAAAGGCCCACCCTTCATGTTCTTGTTCAGCGAGAGTATGGTTTAACCTCGCTATTGCATCGCCCGCCCCAAGCACGGAAACGTTCCACGGGCCACGCGGCCTGGGGATAAGCCTCTAGCTACAATTTCGGGTAAACACCGGATTGATGGAGTAAGTCTCTAACCGATAATGCGGGATAGGAAGGAAGGTGTCGAGTGTCCCCACTCGATAAGGTGACCGGTGTGACCAGCGGAGGCATCCGAAGAGAAGTGCGGACTATTCTGGCGGAACCGGTAGAGCTTGCGAACCTTAGCCGCAGCTGGAGCGCGGAGCCTACTGCAACGCATAACGTTAGTGCCCATGGCGCTCGCGTGACCACGCAGCGGGTTTGGGAACCGGGAAGTTTTGTTCTGCTTAAATCTGTCCGCGGCGACTTCTGGGCGCGGGCAAGGGTGATCTATTGGCGGTCGTTCTCCAGCAGCAGAGCAAGCATCGGAGTAGAGTTCATCGTGCAGGGCGGTCAATGGCCGGTGGGAATTAGTTCCACGCACGGTAGCCAAGCCGCAACCCGCTAAGAACGCCACGGCACTTGACCGGCCATCATTTATGCCCATATTCCCCGAAGAGATCGGCGAGAATCCAGGCGGTTCCGGCGATCGCGAAGGTCTCGACGGTTTCGCTCCAATTCGAATAACTGTGGAGATCAGAAAGAAGCACGGGTACCCAGACGAGCAGCCCGAAGAGCACGAGCATCATGCTCAGCAGGCGAGTGGCGAGAAGGGCCATGCGATTCGTGAGAAGAGCCACGGCGGCGAGTGCGAAGAAAATAGTGGTCGCTACCGCCCAAAACATCGGACCTGGCGGAAGCCACTTGGGAACAAGACTGGCGGTAGGGTGAAGATAAATGGCCTGTTCGAGGGTAAAGGACGCGGTACAGAGGCCCAAAAGAACGCGGCCGACGCTCTTCAGCGTTTCCGGTGACCATGCCGAGGACAGGCGCGCATAAACGATGGCCGCTCCGGTGACGAGAGAGAACTGTTCGAAGAAGTTGCCCCAGCTATTGTAAATCAGGGGTGCGTGGACGATTCCTGGTACGCAGTGCAGGGCGAAGACAAGATAAATCGCACCAAGGACGGCTGCGCCCGTTTTCGCGGTCCGACGGAACTGAATCGCAACGCCGCCGAAGATCAGGGCAGCGACGGCGGCGTAGATAATGTAACGCGGTGGATGCCAGTCGTTGTAGCCGTGCCAGGCCAGCGTGATGAAGCCAAAGGCCAAAGCCGCCACTCCAAACACATGACGGCCGAGGTTCGAACGAGGCGTTGATACGGTCATTTGCTATATCACAGCTATGGGCTGTGTTTCAGCGTCGTAGACTACTACACCAGGGATAATAATCTAGCTATGGAAAGAACCGGAACTGGATCGAGATTGATTATTGTGTGCGGGTTGCCGGGTTCAGGTAAGACCACACTTGCCAAGGCGCTGGAAAGCAGGCTGCGTGCGGTTCGTTTTTCTCCCGACGAGTGGATGGATGCTCTTGCGCTAAATCTGTGGGATGAAGAAAGACGCGGGAAGATCGAGGCGCTGCAGTGGAAGTTCGGCCAGGAACTGCTGACGCTGGGACTTACTGTAATCATCGAATGGGGCACCTGGGGAAGGTCCGAGCGGGATACCTTGCGGCTGGGAGCGCGAGCTCTGGGCGCTGCCGTTGAGTTGCATTATGTCTCGGCGCCTGCGGATGTGCTCTTCGAAAGGATTCAACGCCGGGGCATGGAGAAGCCACCCATAGAACGAGACGCGGTGTCCCGATGGTTCGAGCAATTCCAAGCACCGACGGCGGAGGAGATGGCGCTCTTCGACAAGCCTGTGGTTGCAGACGTGGCGTAGGGTCGAAACTGAGTCACCACCAGTTTGAGAGGCCCTGCTACAGAGGTTTTTTTCCTGCAGCTCGTGGGCGGCTTGGGAGAGGTCGGCAGGGCGGCCGATGTCGCCGCCACATAGCCCTTATGCGTGGACGAGTTCGCGGCGTTTGAGCCGGGGCAGGGTTTTGACGGATTTGCCGGCCTTTTTCTGGGCAAGCCGCAAGTCGTAGAGATTTTGCAGATTGAGCCAAAACTGGGGACTGGTGCCGAAGAAATGGGCGAGGCGCAGAGCCGTGTCGCCGGTAACAGAGCGCGTGCCGTGCAGGATTTGGGTGACGCGATTGGTGGGCACGCCGAGCTTACGGGCGAGTTCCGCTGCGCTCATATCGAGGGCTTGGAGTTCTTCGGCGAGGTGCTCGCCAGGGTGAATGGCGTTGATTGGCATAGTGATTCTCCTAGTGATAGTCAACAATCTCGACGCTCGATGGTCCCAGCGCCCCGCCCGACCACTCAAAACAAATCCGCCATTGATCGTTAATGCGAATACTGTATTGGCGTTTGCGATCGCCTAGCAAAGCTTCGAAGCGATTGCCGGGCAGGGCGGACAAGTCTCTAAGAGATGTGGCCGCGTCCAGACGGTCAAGCTTCAGGCGGGCGGAGCGTTCAAATCCAGAAAAAGCCTTGATGCGCTTGCCGGCGGCGAAGTCTCTGGTCCTGCTGTCCCGATAGCTGACAATCACTAGCCCAAAATGACATGAATTACGTGTTACGTCAAGCGTAACTTCCCGTCGAAGAATTCGTTAGGTGTTTTGCTGCAGGTCGAGGGCGGCTTGGGTCAGGTCGGCGGGGCGGCCGAGGTCGCGCCAGTAGTAGTGGTCGGCGCGGAAGGCGAGGATTTTTTGGGATTGGGCGGCTAGGCGGAGATAGGAATCGATGATGGAGAAGGGGCCGGTTTCGGTGAGGAGGGGGAGGAGGCGTGGGGAGATGAGGTGGATACCGGAGAAGGCTAGAGGAAGTGGCGAGTGACGAGTGGCGAGTGGCGAGTGGGCCCGCGGATTCCTCGCTGCGCTCGGAATGACGGTGTCTTTGTTGTCGATGCGGCGGCCTGAGAGCTGGAGACTTTCGTTGAAGAGGAGTTGGCGGGAGGAGGGGCGGGATTGGACGGCTAGTGTGGCCAGGGCGTGATGGTCTTTGTGGAATTGGAGCATTTGGGCGAAGTCGATGGTGCTGAGGACGTCTACGTTGTGGAGGAGGAAGGGTTCGTCGAGACTTTTTGGATCTTCGAGGAAGAACCAGGAGGCTTTTTTCAGGCCGCCGCCGGTGTCGAGGAGGAGATCGTCTTCTCGGGAGATTTCGATGCGCAGGTTGAAATTATTTTTGGAGCGCAGGTAGTCGATGATTTGGCCGGCCAGATGATGGACGTTGATGATGACTTCGGTGATGCCGAAGGTGCGTAGGCGGGTGACGGTGATTTCGAGGAGGGTGCGGCCGTTGATTTCGACGAGGGCTTTAGGGCGCGTGTCGGTGAGGGGACGGAGGCGAGTGCCGAGGCCGGCGGCTAGTATCATGGCCTTCATGCAAGCGCCAGAAAAAGCGAAGAAGAGGAATTAACGCAGAGGTTGCAGAGACGCAGAGGAAGACAGGAGAAAGAAAGAATTGAAACAGAGGACGCGGAGAGCACCGAGGGCGCAGAGAAGAAGGATGCCGAGGCCGCGTGCTTTAGTGGCGCTTGGCGGATGGAGAGTTGCTCGACGGAAAAGCGGGAGCAGAACTCCCGCACTCCAAAAAAGGCGGTTCCGGCGCAGGGGACCATCATTGGAGGGCTTTCCGCTTGCCTAGTTTTTCCAGCTCAAGGTGGCGGACGACTACTTCGAGACCGTTGCGAGTACGGAGGCGCTTGGCCAATTGTTCAGCGAGAAAGACGGAGCGGTGTTGGCCGCCGGTGCAGCCGAAAGAGATCATGAGATTTTTGAAGCCGCGCTGCTGGTAGTTGCTGATGCTGGCGTCGACGAGGGAGAGGACGCTCGCGAAATACTGATGGACGCTTTCCTGTTGATTGAGAAAGTCTTTCACGGGGGCGTCTTTACCGGTGAGAGTTTTGAAGCGCTCTTCTCGGCCGGGATTGGGGAGGCTGCGGCCGTCGAAGACGAAGCCGCCGCCGTTGCCGGTTTCGTCGGTGGGCAGGCCCTGGTGAAAAGAAAAACTGAAGATGCGGACGATGAGATTGTCGGCTTCGGAAGCAAGGCTCTGTAGTTTCTCGGAGGCCAGCATGCCTTTGAACGCGTCCATCAATGCCGGGAGCGGGATGGGGAGCCGGACGTGGTGAAGGAGCCAGCGGAGATTCTTGAGAGCGTAGGGGACGCTTTGGAGGAAATGGGCTTTGCGCTCGTAGAAGCCGCGAAAACCGTAGGCGCCGAGGGCTTGCAGGATGCGGATGTAAACGTAGGCGTAATAGTGGCGGAGGAAGGCTTCGCGGTCGAGCGGGATGAAGCTGGAAAGGCGGTCGAGATAGTGATCGAGGAGCTGCTGGCGGAGCTCGGGAGCTAGATCGGCTTTGGCATCGTAGAGGAGCGAGGCGATGTCGTATTGGAGAGCGCCTTGGCGGCCGCCCTGGTAGTCGACGAAGAAGGGATCGCCGTTGCGGAGGAGGATGTTGCGGGATTGGAAGTCCCGGTAAAGGAAATATTCGCGAGGGGCGCTGAGGAGGAAATCGGTTAGGCGGGTGAAGTCTTCTTCGAGGGCATGCTCGTTGAAGGGGATGCCAGCCAGGCGAAGAAAATAATATTTGAAATAGTTGAGATCCCAGGCGATGGATTGGCGATCGAAGCTGGAAATGGGATAGCAGACTTTGTAGTTGAGGTCGCTGGAGGCTTCGACCTGGAAGCGGGGGAGGACGGCGACGACTTTGCGGTAGGCTTCGATGACTTCGGGGGCGATGGTGGTGGCGGTGCGATTCTTGGAGAGGAATTCGAAGAGCGTGGTGTCGCCGAGATCTTCTTCGAGATAGGCGCCGTGGGCGAGGTCTTCGGCATAGATTTCGGGGACGGGCAGGCCGTGGCGGTGAAAATGTCTAGAGAATTCTAAGAAGGCTACGTTTTCTTCGCGGACACCGTAGAGGATGCCGATGGCGGTGGATTTTTCGTTGGAAAGGCGGATGATTTTCCGGCCGGAGCCGCCGAGTTCGCCCTGGAGCGGGACGATGCTCGAGGGCGGGGCGTGGAAGTGCTGCTCGAAGAGCTTTTTTAGAACGTCTATCGACATGGGTTCCAGATATTCCGTTTCGAAGCTTCTCTAACATAACTGATTTTTGGCAAAGAGATTCGCCGGGTTGGGAGCGAGTTGCTTTGATGGTTGCGCGTACTTGAAGCGCACAGGCAGGTTGGCTGTGCCACAAGAGCTTTTCGACGGTCTGTATAATGCCTTGATGCCCTCTGGAACCAAGGAACGCAGGAATACGGAACAAAGAAATCCAGCTTCGAAGAATCTCGACCGGATGACGGCGCTGGAGATTGTGCGGTTGATGAGCCGCGAGGATCACCGGGTGGCGGCTGCGGTGGGGCGGGAGTTAGGGGCGATTACGCGGGCGGTGGACGCGATTGTTGCGGGGATTCGAAAGGGCGGGCGGCTGGTTTACGTGGGGGCGGGTTCGAGCGGGAGAATGGGCGTGCTGGATGCGGCGGAATGTCCGCCGACGTTTGGGGTTTCGCCGAAGGTGGTGCGGGCGGTCATCGCGGGCGGAAGGCGGGCGATTACGCAGGCGGTGGAAGGAGCGGAGGATTCGACGCGAAATGGGGAGCGGGATTTGCGGGCGATTCGAATTGCGCGGAACGACGTGGTGGTGGGAATTGCGGCGAGCGGGACGACGCCGTATGTGCTGGGGGCGCTCCGGTTTGCGCGGAGGCGTGGAGCGACGACAGTGGCGGTGACTTCGAATTTGCGGATGCCGTTGGGGCGGCTAGCAAAGATTGTGATTGCGCCGGAGGTGGGGCCGGAAGTGTTGACGGGGTCGACGCGGTTGAAGGCGGGGACGTCGCAAAAAATGGTGCTGAACATGCTGAGTACAGCAGTGATGGCGCGGCTGGGACATGTGTATGAGAACTTGATGATCGACATGATGCTGACGAATGAGAAGCTTGCGGAGCGTGCGCTGCGGATGCTGGCGGAGGCGAGCGGGAAGAAGGTGTCTGCGGCGGGAGACGCTTTGCGGGCGGCGGGACACGATATGCGGGTGGCGTTGGTGATGTTGAAGCGGGGCGTCGATGCGCGGACGGCGCGGAAGAGATTGAAGGGGCCTGACGGGGACTTGCGGACGGCGCTGAGATGAAGAAAAAGAATTAACGCAGAGATTCGCAGAGACACAGAGAGCGAAGAGAGGAGTAAGAAGGGCAGGGCTAAAGCCCGGCAGCTACAAAAAGCGGCGCGGAGAAGAGAAAAATCGAAAAAAGAAAGATGGCGACATAGAGTCGCCGCTACAGAAGAGAGAAGGCGCGAGGCGGGATGGATAAGTTTTTGATTAAGGGCGGGAAGGCGCTGCGGGGGACGGTGGCGATCAGCGGGGCGAAGAATTCGGCGCTTCCGGTGATGGCGGCGGCGTTACTGACGGCGGAGAAGGTGACGCTGCACAACATTCCGAAGGTGCGCGACCTAATTACGATGAGCAAGTTGCTGGCGTTCATGGATGCGCGGGTTTCGGTGGCGGAAGTGCCGGCGAGCGATTACGAGATTGAGGCGCCGAGATTGAATCATACGGAGGCGCCGTATGAGCTGGTGAAAACGATGCGGGCGTCGATCTTGGCGCTGGGGCCGCTGATGGCGCGCAAGGGAGTGGCGCGGGTATCGCTGCCGGGAGGATGCGCAATTGGGGCGCGGCCGGTGGACTTGCACTTGAATGCGCTGGAGCAGATGGGGGCAGAGATTACGACTTCGCATGGGTATATTGAGGCGAAGGTGCGCGGGAATGGACATAAAGGCGGGCGGTTGAAGGGGGCGCGGATTCATTTCGAGAAAATTACGGTGACGGGGACGGAAAATATTTTGATGGCGGCGGCGCTGGCGGATGGAGAAACGATTTTGGAGAATGCGGCGCGGGAGCCGGAAGTGACGGATTTGGTGGTGATGCTGAGGAAGATGGGTGCGGAAATTTGCGGGGATGGGACTTCGACGCTGCGGATTCGCGGCGTCAGGGAGTTGCATGGGACGGAGCATACGGTGATTCCGGACCGGATTGAGGCGGGGACTTTTTTGGTGGCGGGGGCGATTACGGGCGGGGATTTGACGGTGACGCACTGCGCGCCGGAGCATCTGAGCGCGGTGATTGAGAAACTGGAGCAGGCGGGAGCGCCGATTGATATTGTGGACAAGACTACGCTGCGGGTGCGGGGCGCGAAGAAATTGGTGGGATCGGACATGACGACGGAGGAGTATCCAGGATTCGCGACGGATATGCAGGCGCAGTACATGGCGCTGGCGACGCAGGCAGAGGGGACGTCGGTGATTACGGAGAAGATTTTTGAGAATCGGTTTCTTCATGCGAGTGAAATGATGCGCATGGGGGCACATATTTCGATTGAGGGGCATACAGCAACGGTGCGCGGCCCGGCGGCGCTTTCTGGGACGGTGGTGCAGGCTTCGGATTTGCGGGCGAGCGCGGGGCTGGTGCTGGCAGGGCTGGTGGCGAATGGGGAGACGCTGATTGAGCGCGTGTATCACATTGATCGTGGGTATGAGGGGATTGTGGAGAAATTGCGGAGCGTTGGAGCGGATATTGAGCGGGTGCACGCCGGCGGGTCCTGACCGGGTAGTAGCTCAGTTTCCGATTTGCGCTGGGGGCGCTGGCAGCATGCAAGGATGCCACTGCTCATCCTCAGCATGGGCGTCGCAGAACCACTTACTGCACGTCGGGCAGCGCACGCTCGCCGGGTAGGTGCATTCCCCAGCGACAGGCGAGACCCCCTGACACGACCGCTCCCGGTCTGCGCTTTCGTCTCGCTTTTCTCCCATCGAAACAATGCACCTCGTGCCACCATTGTACGCGGGTGTCGGTCTGCTGGAACAGCTAAGGCAGTTGTCCGGTTGAGCCCGCACGCGTTATCGGAAACTGACCCAGTGCCCCTGATTTTGCATTGACGGCGTAAAGCCGCAGAATAGCCGCTTTTGCCCGTTTTCCCCTGAAAATCGAGGCTTTCTTGATGAGTCTAAAGTACTTAGGCGCTGGTACTGGTCGCCCATTTAGCTCCCAAGCCTCGGGCTGGTAACCTGCCGCCCTCATGAAATTGACATTGCTGAGGGGCATCGTCGTCCTGGGGAGCCTCGCGTCGCCTTCACTTCCCGCGAAAGTGGCAAACCTGCGTTTGCGCACGAAGCTGCTGCTGTCGTTTGTGCTCCTCTCGGCAGGGCTCACCTGCGCGACGCTGTTCGTGGTGCGGCAAAGCGCACAAGTGCAGGTGCAACATCAGGTGGAGCAGGATGCGCGCAACGCTACGCTGACGTTTCAGGTGATGGAACGGCAGCAGCAGATGGCGCTGAGCCGCAAAGCGGACTTGCTGGCCTCGCTGGCGTACATGAGAAACGGGGACAGGACAGCGATCGACGACGCGAGCGAAGACCCGTGGAAATCCGATGATTGCAACATGTTCGCGCTGGCTGACAAAAAGGGCAAAATTGTTTCCCTGCACTCCACGAATCCGGTGTTCCCCATTCCGGTTGCGGAGGAGATGCTTCGGCGCTCCCTGCGCAATGGCAGCACGTCGGGATGGTGGATCGACGACAAGAACGTATATCAGGTGGTGCTGCAGCGTTTTTACGAGGGGGTGCCAGGAAAGGGCACGCTCCTGGGAACCGTGGTGGTGGGCCGTTCCATGGACGTCCGAGCAGCCGGTGAATTTGCTCGCATTACATCGAGCCAAGTTCTTTTCCGCTATGGCAAAGGCGCGGTGGTCAGCACCTTATCGGCATTCCGGGAACAGGAAGCCTTGAGGCAGTTACAGGACGAGCCCGCACGCGAACAGGTATACATCGAGAACGAACGATTTCTAGTGAGCTCCGTGGCTCTCACGCCTGGTCAGGCTCCGGCGGCAAACCTGGTCATCCTGAAATCGTACAAGGAGGCGGCGGCGTACCTGGCGCGGCTCAACGATCTGCTTCTGGGGCTGGGGCTGGTGGCGGTGCTGGCCGGAGGGGCGCTGATTTACGTGATCTCGGATACGTTCACGCGGCCGCTGGCAACGCTGGTAGAAGGAGTGCATGCGCTCAAAGATGGAGATTTTACGTATCCGATCGAAGCGTGCGGAGGCGATGAACTGGCGGAGGTAACGCGCGCGTTTGATGGAATGCGCGGCACGCTGCAACGGAACGAGGCGCAGCGGGAACAGCTGGAAGAGCAGCTGCGGCAGGCGCAGAAGATGGAAGCGCTGGGGCGGCTGGCGGGCGGAGTAGCGCACGACTTCAACAATCTACTGACGGTGATCAAGGGCCACAGTGAATTGCTGGTCGACCGGATGAAGCCGGCGGATGCGTTCTATGGCAGTACGCGGCAAATCATGAAGACGGCTGACCGGGCGGCTTCGCTGACCCGGCAACTGCTGGCGTTCAGCCGCATGCAGGTGCTGCAGCCAAAAATTCTGGACCTGAGCGCGCTCGTGGCGGACATGAGCAAAATGCTGCGGCGCCTGGTGCGGGAAGACATCGAATTCAGCTTTCGCCTGGGTGATTCGCTGGGACGGGTGAAAGCGGACCCGGGACAGCTGGAGCAAGTGCTGTTGAACCTGACGGTCAATGCCAGTGACGCGATGCCACAGGGCGGGAAACTCACGATTGAGACGCAAAGAATGAAGGTGGATGAGGGATACGCGCTTGCGCGACCGCCTCTGAAGCCGGGGAAATATGTGCGGCTGGTGGTTACGGACACGGGGCACGGGATGGACGCGGCTACGATGTCACGAATCTTCGAACCGTTTTTCACTACCAAGGAACAGGGCAAAGGAACGGGGCTCGGCCTGGCTACGGTTTATGGCGTGGTGAGGCAGAGCGGAGGATTTATCTGGGTGGAGTCGGAGCCGGGGAAGGGCGCGCGGTTTGAGGTTTATTTGCCGCAGGCGGTCGGAAAAGAAGAAGAGGCTTCATCGGAGCGGGTGACGGGAAGATCCACGCGGGGATCGGAAACGATACTGGTGGTAGAGGATGAGGATGATGTGCGGGCGCTGGCGTGCGAGTTTTTGCAGATGTCCGGCTACAACGTGCTCACGGCCAAGGACGGGGTGGAGGCGCTTGAGATCTCGGCGCGCCTCGGTGGGTCGATTCAGCTGCTGCTGACGGACGTCGTGATGCCGAAGATGCGTGGGACGGAGCTTGCGGAGAAGCTGAAATGCGATTTTCCGGGCATCAAGATTGTTTACATGTCCGGGTACCTGGAGCAAGACTCGTGCAGTGGGGAAATCCTCGAAAGAGCGAGCGTGTTGCAGAAGCCGTTCTCGCGCGACACGTTGATCCGCCAAATCGGGGAGGCGTTCGAAGAGCAGGACTCCGACCAGACGGAGCTTGAAAAGGCGCGCTGCTAGCCACCCCTACCAACCCAAGAAGTGGCTTCAGCAATCAGCGAGAAATTTTGGTACAATGCGCGACACGATTTCGAAGCGGCGTGCGCGCGCGGATTTGGTTAGGCGCAGCCCCGGGAGACCAACTATGGCGAATGCTGAATTGCTGGCGCGGCTGGATGCGGCGATTGCGGAGAAGAGTTTGTTGAAGCATCCGTTTTATCAGGATTGGCAGGCGGGGAAGCTGAGCAAGGAGGCGCTGCAGCTGTATGCGGCGCAGTATTACCGGCATGTGGAGGCGTTTCCTGGGCACTTGCGAGTGTTGGCGGCGCGTACGGAAGGGCCGCTGCAGGGATTGATTCGCGAGAACTTGGCGGAAGAAGAGAATCCGGCAGGGGCGCATCCGAAGCTGTGGCGGGATTTCGCGGCGGCCGTGGGGGTGGGCGAGGATGACATTACGTGCTGCCCTGCTCTGCCGGGGACGCAGGCGGTGGTGCAGAAATTCCGGGAGATTTGCGGGGACCGGACGGTAGCGGAGGCGGTGGCGGCGCTGTATGCGTATGAAGCGCAGGTACCGGAGATTGCCACGACGAAGATGGATGGGTTGAAGAAATTTTATGGGGTGACGCAGGCGGAAGGGCTGGCTTATTTCGCGGTGCATGAGGAAACGGACAAGTTGCACCGGGCGGCCTGGCGCGGGTGGTTGGAAGAGCATGCGGATGGGAATGACGAAGAGATTTTGGCGACTACGAACGAGGCGCTGGATGCGCTTTGGGGGGCGTTGGATGCGGTGCATTGTGCACCGGTCAAGAACTAAGGAAAACTTAACGCAGAGAGACAGAGATCGCAGAGAAGAGATAGGAAAAAGGCCCCCGACAATGTCGGGGGCCTTTTTGTTTCACCCAAGTTGATGCTGGTTATTCGTGGGAGCCGGAGTCGCCGCCGTTGTCTTCGCCGCTTCCGGAGCTGGAGGTGGTGGTGCCACCGCTGCCGGCGGCGGCTTTTTGCTGCTTTTCGCGGGCTTCCTTGATCAGGGCTTTGCGCGAGAGGCGGACCTTGTTGCCCTCGATGGAGAGAACCTTGACGAGGACCTGGTCGCCGAGTTTGAGTTCGTCGCGCACGTCACGGATGCGGTGCTCGGAGATTTCGCTGATGTGCAAGAGGCCGTCGGTGCCGGGGAAAAGTTCGACGAAGGCGCCGAATTCCGCGAGGCGAACGACTTTGCCGAGATAGGTCTTGCCGATTTCGGCGCTGGCGGTGACATCGCGGACCATGGCGAGAGCGGCGTCGCCGCCGGCTCCGCTGGTGGAGAAGATGTGCACGGTGCCGTCTTCGAGGACGTCGATCTTGACCCCAGTGGCTTCGATGATGGAACGGATTTTCTTGCCACCTGGGCCGATGAGGTCGCGGATCTTGTCCTGCGGAATCTTCAACTTGAAGAGGCGCGGAGCGTAGGCGGAAATTTCCTTGCGGCCTTCGCTAAGCGTCTTTTCCATGGTGTCGAGAATTTCGAGACGGGCTTTTTTGGCCTGCGCGAGAGCTTCGCGCATCATCTGGATGCTGATGCCGAGGACCTTGATGTCCATTTGCAGGGCGGTGATGCCGTTGCGGGTGCCGGCGACTTTGAAGTCCATGTCGCCGTAATGGTCTTCGGCACCGGCGATGTCCGTGAGGATGGAGTACTTGTGATCTTCGCCGACGACGAGGCCCATGGCGATGCCCGCGCAGGGCGCCTTCATCGGAACGCCGGCGTCCATGAGGGCGAGCGAACCGCCGCAGACAGTGGCCATCGAAGAGGAACCGTTGGACTCGAGAATGTCGGAAACCAGGCGCATGGCGTACGGAAATTCTTCCTCAGCAGGAAGCAGATTAGCGAGAGCGCGCTCGGCGAGGGCGCCATGGCCGATTTCGCGGCGGCCGGGGCCGCGCAGGAATTTCACTTCGCCAACGCTGAAGGGCGGAAAATTGTAATGGAGCATGAAGCGCTTGAATTGATCCTGGGCGAACAGAAGATCAAGACGCTGCATGTCTTCCTTGGTGCCAAGCGTGAGAGTGGCGAGCGCCTGCGTTTCGCCGCGCGTGAATAAAGCGGAACCGTGAACGCGGGGGAGCAAGCCAACTTCGCAAGTGATCTGGCGAATCTTGTCGAAGGCGCGGCCATCGGGGCGGCGGCGCTTGTTGAGCACGTCGTCGCGGAAGATTTCCTCGCGGAGGCGTTCGAAGGCGCGCTTGGTGAGTGTGCGCTTCTCGTCCATTTCCTTTTTGGGCTCTTCGGGGATGGCCTTGATGATCTCGTCTTTCAGAGCGTCGATGAGATGGTAGCTTTCCTTCTTGGGATGCTTTTCGGTGTTGACCGCGTCGTGGAGACGGTCGCCGTATTTTTTCTGGAGGTCTTTGTAGATGGATTCATCGAAGGGCAGCGGCGCGACGACGACTTTCTTGGGCTTAATTTGCGCGTGAAGTTCCTTGATGGCGGCGACGATTTTCTTGATTTGCGCGTGGCCGAATTCGAGAGCGTCGGCGACGGACTCTTCGGAAACTTCGAGGGCGCCGGATTCGACCATGACGATGGCTTCTTCGGTGCCGGCAATGATGATGTTCATCAAGCTTTTTTTCTGGTCGGCGACGGTGGGATTGATGACCAGCTGGCCATCAACCAAACCTACGCGCACGCAAGCGATGGGCTTCTCAAACGGGAGGTCCGAGCAGTAAGCGGCTGCGGAAGCGCTGGTTACGGCAATGACGTCGGGATCGTTTTCGCTGTCGGCGGAAAGGACCATGGAGACGATTTGCGTTTCGTTGCGCCAGGATTCTGGGAAGAGCGGGCGCATGGGGCGGTCGATCAACCGGGATGTGAGGACTTCCTTTTCTGAAGGGCGGCCTTCGCGCTTGAAGAAGCCGCCGGGAATCTTTCCGGCAGAATAGGTATTTTCCTTGTAGTCGACAGTGAGGGGCAGAAAGTCGCGGTCATTCATCTGCGAAGCCATGCAAGCGGTGGTCAGGACGATGGTGTCGCCGTAACGCGCAGTGATGGCGCCATTGGCCTGCTTGGCGATTTTTCCGGATTCGAGGACGAGCGGGCGTCCTCCCACTTCGACGGTAACTGAATGAGGTGCGGGTGAAACTGTATTTTCAGACATAAGCAATCATTTCCTTTGGCTCGGCGCTAGGGCGGAGCAGTTCTGGGTCATTGGCTATTGTGAAGCCACCCCGGATGAAGAAAAGAGGCGAGCACTTTAAGAGGCGAACAATACGCGACGGACCACACCACGAGAACGACCGGCACTAGTACAGCCGGATGCCTAACGACAGACTCCGTGCGGAATATGTCAGTTCGTGAGAACGCAGTGGATACCGCCCCAGGGACATTGGAATTAAAGGGCGATTACTTGCGCAGGCTAAGACGTTCAACAATCTCGCGGTACCGATCCGGGTCGCGACGGTTGAGATAGTCCAGCAAACGGCGGCGCTTATTGACCATCATGATCAAGCCGCGCCGGGATGCATGGTCTTTCACGTGGGACTTGAGGTGCGTGGTCAGATAGCTGATCCGTTCGCTCAAAAGAGCGATTTGAACTTCCGGTGAGCCAGTGTCTTTGACATCCCTGCGGAATTGTTCGATCAACACTGATTTCGGTGCGCTCAAGTGCCCCTCTCCGTCATCCCCTGAATTTTTCCTCTTCTCTTCGACACAATCAGGCTAACACAATCCTGATAAAAGTGTAAAGCAACGTAAATAATTGGCGGCGGGCGACTCCAGTAGGCTTTTGCAAGCTCCCCCCGTGAGAAACGGAAGAAACAAGTCTGCGTTTCAGCCGTCTTTTGAGGTTGGAGGCATTCGGAGTTACACTCGGTAGGCAAATTAGGTTCAATTCTAGGCACAGGTCGAAGGGGGAATGATGAGGAAACAGTTTGCGTTTGTGGGAGTAGGATGTTTGGCGCTGTTCTTGATGGCGGCGCTGGGATCGGCGCAGATGGACAAGGCGGCGAAGCCGAGTCCGGCGGCGAACGCGTCGTGTGATTTAGGCAATGGCAAGAGCATCACGGTGGACTATTCGAGCCCACGCGCGAAGGGGCGCAAGATTTACGGCGGGCTGGTGCCTTACGGCGAGGTGTGGCGCGCGGGAGCGAACGAGGCGACGACGTTTGTGACCACGAGCGCCGTGATGGTGGGCGGGACGCACGTGGCGGGGGGCAACTACACGATTTTTGCGATTCCAAACAAGGACAAGTGGACGCTGATCATCAGCAAGAAGACGGGCGAATGGGGCATTCCCTACCCCGGAGCCGGCGACGATCTGGCGCGCGTGGACATGAAGGCTTCGAGCTTGCCGGCGGCGGTGGAGAACTTCACGATTGCGTTTGACAAGACGTCGGGCGGCTGCACGCTGCGGATGGATTGGGAGACGACGCGGGCTTCGGTGGAGATTGGGAAAATGTAGGTTGATTGAGAGGGTTTTTAGTTCTTAGTTGTAAGTTTTAAGAGAGAGAACAAAAGGCTCCGGTTTTTTTCATTGTCCTATTACGGAGAGCTTTGCGTTTCATGGGCCGATGGAATCTCGGAGAGGTTTTCGGATGAGAAGAGGCGCGCTGGCTGAAACAGCTGGCGCGCCTTTTAGTTTTTGGTGCCCAGTTAATTCTTGTGCGGCAAAACGTCCATGTTTAGCAGCGTGGTGCCTCGATCGACGAGCATTACGGCTCCGATGACCATGGCGGTGGAAAGGAGGACGGTGAGGGTGACGGCTTCGCCGGCAAAGAGCCAGCCGAGGAGGACGGCGACGATGGGATTGACGTAGGTGTGCGTGGCGACGAGGGTGGGCGAGTAGTGCTCGAGGAGCCAGTTGTAGGCGGTGAAGGCCACGACCGAGCCGAAGAGAATGAGATAGGCGAGCGAGAGCCACGAACGTATTGTTACGGAGGCCATGGAAAAGCCGCGGTACTCGCCGAGGACAGTGCCCGCCAGCAGCAATTGAATGGAGCCCGCGAGCAAGGAGAGCGCGGATAAGAGAAGCGGATGGCCGGAGAGATGCGAGCGCCGGGAATAGACAATGCCTACAGACCAAGAAAGCGCGCCAAATAGGATGGCGAGAGAACCGACGAAGACACCTGGGCCCGCTGTCAGAGCGCTTCTTCCCATCAGGAGGGCGACGCCGGCGACTCCGAGAAAGATGCCAGCCAGAAGTGTTGCATTGAAGCGCCACTTTTTGGCGGCCGCGGAGATGAGCAGGAAAACTAGAATGGGCTCGGTGGCGATGAGGAGAGCGGCGAGGCCTGAAGGGACTTTCTGCTCCGCCCAATGGAGGCTGCCGTGGCCGCCGAGAAAGAAGAATGCTCCGATGATGATGCTGGCGTGGATTTGCTGCCAGGTGGGGCGCAAGCGTTTCGCAAGGCACCACGCGAAGAGGATTGCGCCTGCGGTGAAGTGGCGAATGCCGGCGGTGTAGAGCGGAGGAATGGTTTCAACGGCATAGCGGATCGCGAGGTATGTTGAGCCCCAGATCAGGTAGATAGAGATGAAGCAGAAGAATACGGTGAAGCGATGCGAGCGGGCGGGGGAGGACGAGGAAACAGAAGAGGTAACGTCGTCAAGGAGAGTGGGGCCTTGGTTTTGGCTCATAGTGTCTATAGCCCTGAAGGGTAACTCGCGCGAGGGTGACCATACAGCGCCAAAATGGATTTCAGCGGCTGGGCGTTGGGAAAAACCGGACAGCGAGGAATGTTCGTCCTAGCATTCAGCTCTTTCTAGTACGGATCAAAGCTAGAAATTCGTCGCGGGTCTGCTTGTTGTGGCGGAAACCGCCTAGCATGGCGCTGGTGACGGCCTGACCATGCTGTTTTTCGACGCCGCGCATTTGCATGCAGAGGTGGCGGGCTTCGATGACGACGCCGACGCCTTCGGGACTGATTTTTTCCATGATGGCGGCGGCAATCTGGCTGGTCATGCGCTCCTGAATTTGCAGTCGGCGGGCGAACATGTTGACCAGGCGAGCGATCTTGCTGAGACCGAGGACGCGCTTGTTCGGCAGATAGGCCACGTGGGCTTTGCCGAAGAACGGGAGCAGATGGTGTTCGCAGAGGCTGAAGAACTCGATGTCCTTGACGATGACCATTTCATCGTAGGCAACGCTGAAGGTGGCGCCGTTGAGGAGGACGTCGATGTTCTGATGGTAGCCGCTGGTCAGGAATTTGAAGGCTTTTTCGAAGCGCTCGGGGGTCTTGCGCAGACCTTCGCGATTGGGGTCTTCGCCGACGAGCTTAATGATTTCGCGCACGTGGCAGGAGATCTTGCGGGCGTCCATCTCCTTGGTTTCGTTTAGCAGAATCTCTTCCGTTGGTTTGGTCACGAGCGATTCCCTTCCAGGTTGTCCCCGGCGTATTCGAAGCTGTTCTTCCCGGTCTCTTCGACGCGGACACGTTCGAGCTTGGCCTCGGGGAACAGTTTGAGGCGCTGAAAAATCTCGATGCACAAATTCTCGGTGGTCGGCACCTTATCGAGAAAGGCCGGGACGTCTTCGTTGAGCGACTTGTGATCGAAGTCATCGAGCACCTGGCGCTGGACGAAAGCGTCGAGATCAGCGAGATTGGCGATCATGCCAGTGGCCGGGTCAACGTCTCCTGAGAGGCCGACTTCCACGACATAGTTGTGACCATGGCCGTAGGGATTGTTACATTTCCCGAACACACGGCAATTCTCTTCTTCCGTTAGATGCGCGGAATGCAGCCGATGGGAGGCGGAAAAACGGTAGCGGCGGCCGAGTTCGAGTTTGAGGGAGCTGGTCATGGCTTCCCTGCTGCGGCGGGGCCGTTGCGATAGCAATCGGCAAAGAGGTCGGGCGATTCGTAGAGACGCACGCGGTGCAATTTGCCCTGGGTGATTTTGGGATCGAGTAATTGCCAGATCACGCGGGCGATATTCTCCGTGGTGGGAATCTGCCCGGCAAGCTCGGGGACTTCGTAATTCAGATGGCGATGATCCATGCGCTGCATCACTTCGCGTTCGAGGATGTCTTTCAATTCTTTCAGGTCGAGCACCATGCCGGTTATGGGGTCAGGCTCGCCGGCTACGGTGACTTCGAGCGTGTAGTTGTGGCCGTGGCCATGGGGATTGTTGCACTTGCCAAAGACGCGACGATTCTCCTCCACCGAAAAATTGGGGTTGTTGTAGAGATGCGAGGCGGAGAACTCGATTTTTCGTGTGATCAGCACCATTTGATTTGATTCACCCTGGGGCCGCGGGATTCCACCTATTTTAGCGTACCTTGCGCTTGCACGGGGTATTCACGGCCTTTCCAGGCGACTTTTCCCCTAACGTGATGCCGGAAGGAGGACCACAGCACGGCCGCGTACAAAAACACTGCGGGCACGTAATAGAGGATGAGGGAAAAGGGGAATTGGTTGCGGGTGAGCTCGGAGGCGTAGTTGATCTGGCGGAAGATGAGCAGCCAGACGCCGAGAAACATGGCGAGGGGAAACTTGATGCCCAGGAGGATGACGAGAAAGGGGATCCAGGGGAAGGTGGACTCGAGCTCGCGAAAAGTGGAGAGACGTGTTCCGCCCATGAGCGGGTAGAGATTTTTTGTCCAGCCTTCCCACATCGCGGAGAAAGAGCGGTACATGCGGACGCGAACGATGCCCTTTCCTGAGTTGAAGGCGAGGCGGTAGCCGGCGGCTTTGGCGCGGCGGGCGAGGGCGACGTCTTCGAGGACTTCGGGGGCGACGCTAGCGTGGCCTCCGATGGCATCGTAGGCGTCGCGGCGGATCAAGAGGAATTGGCCGTTGGCGGCGGCATCGGGAGAAGCAGGATCGTTTACCGCGGCGTAAGAGAATTTTTTGGAGAGGCGGCAGTAGATAAAAGGGATCAGGGCCTTCTCGTACCAAGCTTCGGTGATTTGCTCCGGCGAATAGGAGATTAGGGCGGCGCCGGTTTCTTGGGCGACCTGCAATGCGCTAGCAGTTGCGCCGGGTTGGAGTTCCGCGTCGGCATCGGTGAAGAGGAGCCAAGGACGAGTGGCTTCGCGCGCGCCGAGCGCGACGGCATTGTTTTTGCCGACCCAACCCGGCGGAACGCCGGTGGTCTCCAGATGGCGCAGGTTTGCATTTCCGGGCATCAGACCGCGAACGATTTCGGCGGTTTTGTCGGTGGACTGGTCGTTAACGACGAGGATTTCGGCAATTTCGGGCTGGCGGGCAAGCGATTCGATGCAGGCAGCGATCGTGGGCTCTTCATTGCGTGCGGGGACGATGGCGCTGATGACCGTAGGAACGGTTGGAGCGGCAATGGAGGATTCGTTGGTCATGTTTTGGCGGAAAGGAGGGGTTTGTTTCCGATCCAGAGTGGATAGGCTAGTATAGCATTTGATGGGTATCACCCGAAAAATTGCGGTGTGGGGCGTGGTACTGGCTGCGCTGGGTGTGGTGTTGCTGTTTGCCATGCCGAGCTATCGACAGGGCGAGGCCTCGATGGCGGGGAAAACCGCGCAGGACTTTCCGGTGGATATTGCTGGTAAGCCAGGACATCTCTCCGATTTCAAAGGCAAAGTGGTGGTGCTGAATTTCTGGGCGACGTGGTGTCCGCCGTGTGTGGAGGAAACTCCAATGCTCAACCACTTGCAGAAGTACGTGGCTTCTCGGGGAGGGGTGGTTCTGGGTGTTGCGGCCGACGAGGATCCCGCGGCGTATGACAAATTTCTTCGCGATCAGGGCGTGATCTTTCCCACGTATCGCGATCCGGCCACGAAAGACAATCATTCGCCCATTGCGCAAGCCTATGGCACGTCGATGTATCCGGAGACTTACATAATCGACCGGCACGGCAAGATCGCGCGCAAAGTGATCGGGTTCCAACAGTGGGACTCGCCGGAGATGCTGGCGTACTTCGATGCCGTCCTCGCGCAACCCTGAAACTTCCTGAAGAAAATCTTCTACTCGTAGCGAAGGGCTTCGACGGGGTCTAGTTTGGCGGCTTGCATGGCGGGGAGCCAGCCGCTGATGACGCCGACGAGGATGAGGATAGCGGTGGACAGCATCATGGTGAGGAACGAGAGCGTGAGGTGGATGTCCACTTTGCCGGAGTCGTCTTCGTAGGCGGGACCGAGGAATGGCAGAGTGCCGACGGCGGACGTGATGGCGGCGGAGAGAAGCATGCCGATGACGCCGGCGGCGAGAGTCATGACCAGGGCTTCGAGCAGGAACTGCCAGCGGATGTGAGATTTTTTTGCGCCGAGCGCGCGGCGAAGGCCGATTTCCTTGACGCGTTCTTCCACGGAGACGAGCATGATGTTCATCACGCCGACGCCGCCGATGCCGAGCGTGAGCGCTCCGACAAAAAAGAGCAGCGCTTCGATGCCGATGGTGATTCCTTCGTAGATGGGTTTGAACTCTTCGCGGCCAAACATGGTGATGGCGCGCTTGTCGCTGGGGGAGAAACGCTGGCGGTTGGCGATGGCCGCGCGGAATTGCTGCATGGCGGAGGCTTCGAAATTCGGCGCGACGGGTTCGAAGAGCATGACGCTGGCGTAGCGGGCATCCCAGAGGTCACCGGCGGCGGTGTAGGGGATGAATACGGACTCGTCGTCACTGGTGAAATAATTGCTGTCGGAAAACTTTGTGTCCATGGTGCCGATGACGGTGAATTTGACGCCGTTGATGCGGACAGATTCGCCGACGGCGGGAGTGCCGCTGAAGAGCTTCCTGCGAAGAATGGCTCCGAGAAAGGCAACGCGGCGGCGTTCGGCGATGTCTTCGGCGGAGATCCAGCGGCCCTCGAGCGGAATCTCATTGCGTAGTTCACCATATTCCGGGAAGACGCCGCGGATGGCGGTGTCCGCGAGGCGCTCGTCGTGGGTGATGCCTTTCCAGCGCACGGTTTCGCGCGTGACGCGCTTGATGAGCGGCGACTGAGCCAGAACCCAGTCGGCGTCTTCTTGCTCGAAGCGTACGGATTTACCGGCGCGTTCGCCGCCCGCCTGTTCGCTGGTTGTGCCGGGCCAGCAGACTACCGCGCCTTTGCCGAAGACCTCAAAGGTGTACATCAAAACTCCGCGGAAGCCCGAACCGTAGCTGAGTAAGAGCGTAACCGCTACGATGCCCCAGGAGATTCCCATCATCGTGAGCAGGCTGCGCAGAGGATTGCGCCCGAGTGCGGCCCAGGCTTCGCGGAATATTTCAATGAACATTTATCCACCGGCCTCGAAGCGGAGGGCTTCGATGGGATCGACGGAGGCGGCGCGGTTCGCAGGGTAAAGGGCTGAGAGGACGGCGATGAGGCCGAGGAGCGTGACGGAAAGAGCGCCCAGCTTCCAGCTGGCGAGCAGGCCGGCGAAAAATGGGGGCATGGGGAGCAGATTGACCAGGGCGCAGAAACCGTAGGAGAGGATGAGGCCGGTGCCGCCACTTAGACCGACGACAATCACGGTTTCCAGAAAAAATTGGCGAAGGATGGATTCGCGAGTGGCACCGAGCGCTTTGCGGACGCCGATTTCGCGGGTGCGCTCGCGCACGGAAACGAGCATAACGTTCATGACGCCGAGGCCGCCGAGGAACAGCGTGGCGACTCCCACGGCACCCATGAAAGCTTCCATGCCAACGATGATCATGCGGTTGGCTTCAGCGTTTTTGACGGTGTCCCAGATGCCGGCGGCTTCCTTGTCCCGGGGATCGAAATTGTGGAGCCGGCCAAGCGAGCGACGAATCTGCTTCACGCAATCGGCGTGTGTTGCGAGCGACCAAGGGGCGACGAGCAAGCGGTCCACGCTGTGTTCGGGAGCGGGAGGCTTGTTGGGAAAATCGCGGCGCATAGCGTTGAAGGGGATAAAGATTTTTCGGATGTCGGCGCCGTCGTAGCTGGAGTTCTGGTCCTTCGGCAGCATGACGCCGATCACGGTGTAGGGGATGCCGTTCATCCAAATCGCTTGGCCGAGGGCTTCGCGGTCGCCGAAGAGCTGTTTCTTTGCGTCGCTGCCAAGGAAGGCCACGTTGCGTGCTTCCGCGTTGTCCTCGTCGTTGTAGAAGCGGCCTTGCGCGACGGTGATGCTGCGAATTTCTGTGAACGGTGGGAGCGCGCCAACGGCCGGGATATCGCCGCTATTGAAGAGACTGTGCACCTGGACGTTGTTGCCTAGTTCCGGCATGACGTACTTGCAGGCGGGGGATTCCTTAGCGACCTGGAGATAGTCGTCTTCGATCCAACGAATGATGCGGCCAGAGCGCATGCCGCCTGCTTGCATGCTGGTGCGGCCGCCGAAAACGATCATGACGTCCTTGCCGAAGGATTCCTGATTTTTCTGGATGCCGACGCCGAGGCCTTCGCCAGCGGCGACCATGATGGTGATGGAAATGATGCCCCAAGCGATGCCGAACATGGTGAGCAGGGTACGGCGTTTGTGGGCCCAGAGGGTCGCCAGCGTGTCTCGCAATAAATCCTGGAAGGACATGGCGCTCCGCCTGTGAATGCAACTACTGAAGGACGACTTGCTGTTTCTCGTTGAGACCTTCGAGAATCTCGGTTTTGACGCCGTTGGAAATGCCCAGCTTCACGCTTAGTTTTTTCTTGCCGTTGTCAGCTTTGGTGTCGGGGATTTCGACGGAGGCTTTGCGCTCTTTGTCGTAGATGAGCGCGGCTTCGGGAATCATCAGGACGCTTTTCTTTTCTTCAAGAAGAATTTCCGCGTTGGCGCTCATATTGGCTTTGAGTTCGCCGCCGGGATTGGAGATGGAGACGCGGACTTCGAACGTGGTTACGTTGTCTTTTTCCTTGCCGAGAGGAGAAATCTTGGTGACCTTGCCGGTGAATTTCTTGTCCTTGAAGGATTCGACGACGATGCGCGCAGGCTGGCCGAGAAACACTTTGCCGATGTCGGCTTCGTCGACTTTGCCCTGGACGTAGACTTCACTGACGTCACCGAGCGTGAGGATCAAGGTGGCTTGCGAGCCGAGAACGAGGATGGAGCTGACGGCGTCGCCGACGTTGACGTCGCGCGAAAGAACCAAACCATCGATGGGGCTGACGATGGTGGAATTGCGCAGATCTTCTTGCGCATTTTCCAGCGATGCGTGGGCTTGGGCGACCTGCGCTTCGGACTTAGCGATTTCCGCGCGGGAAACGGCGAGGTTGCGCTGTGCGCTGACTTGCTTGTTCAAAGCGAGCTGGTAATTCTTTTCCGAGTCTTCGACGAGGCTCTTGGACATCACGCCGTCTTTAAACATTTGCTCGGCGCGTTCCATATTGAGCTTGAGAAAGGGGACGTCGGGGCCTTCGGCATCGACCTTGTTGCGTTCGAGAGAGGCTTTCGAAGAATCCAAGGCGGCTTCGGCGGCTTGCAAGCTGGCGCGCGAGGCGCGCTCGGCGGCTTCGAGCTGCACCTTGTCCAATTCGGCGAGGAGCTGTCCTTGCTTTACGCGATCGCCGTAGTCGACGTAGAGTTTCTTCACGATGCCGCTGGCCTTGGATTTGATCTCGATTTTCGAGAGCGGCTGAATTTTTCCTGTGGCCACAACGACGCGCGCCAGGTCGCCACGTTCAGCGGCGGCAAGCTTGGAGGGATCGATGGTGCGATTGGGGCGGAGCGCGGCCATGACTCCGTAGCCTCCACCGCCCAGGACTACGACGGCGACCGCGGCCCAGACGATGCGGCGGCGGCGCTTCTTGCCGCTTTTCCCGTTTGCTAAACCATTGCCGTTACTGGACATACCGGACCCCCGCTGAATCTCGCTCGCAGCTATAGGCAAGTACGCAAGTTCGATGGAAAAGTTCCCTCGCGTTACGCTATAGACGAATTCGAGATGGCTTTGGTCTTGTGGGAGCCGCGTTCGAAACGGGTTTGACGGAATTCCGGGGACCAGCCTATGATGCCGGGCATAGGGGCCTTCTCGTCATGCTTGGTGACACATTCGCGCACTACGTGATCCTGGAGAAGGCCGGCGCGGGCGGCATGGGCGTTGTCTACCGAGCCCGCGACGAGAAATTGCACCGCGACGTCGCACTCAAGCTGCCGAACGTGAGTTCCCTCACAAACGAAGAGGCACGCGCGAGGATGCTTCGCGAAGCGCGTGCCGCGTCCGCGCTCAACCATCCGAACATCTGCACGATTTATGAAGTGGGCGAAGTCGAGGGGCAGCCGTACATCGCCATGGAATACGTGCCCGGCGAAACGCTGAGCAAGCGCATTCCAGCGGATGGGCTGACGACAGAAGCCGTGCTGGATTTTGGCTCCCAGATTTCCGATGCCTTGGACCACGCACACACACAAGGGATTCTTCACCGCGACTTGAAATCGCCGAATGTGCGGGTAACTGCGGCGGGCGTAGTCAAAGTATTGGACTTCGGGCTGGCGATGAGTATCAAGGACTCGGCGTTCGAAGGAGTTACACGGACGACAAATCTGGATTCCAAAGAAATAGCGGGCACACTGGCGTACATGGCGCCGGAACTTCTGCAGGGCAAGAATTCGGATGTGCGCACGGACATTTGGTCGCTGGGAGTAGTGCTGTACGAGCTTGCCGCGGGCACACTTCCCTTTCATGGCGGGACGAGCTTCGAAGTGAGCTCGGCCATCATGCGCGAGCCGGCGGCGGCATTGCCGCCGCATGTGACGCCGGGACTGCGCGCGGTGATCATGCGGTGCCTGGCGAAGGAACCGGAGAAGCGTTACCAACGAGCCAGCGAAGTGCGGGCGGCGATGGAAGCGCTGCAATCGGATACAGGAGTCACGCAGCGAGTGGAGCTGCCGCCCGCGAAGAAGCACATGACTTCCTATCTGCTGGGCGCTGTGAGCCTGCTGGCGGTGGCCGCCATCGTTCTACTCATCTACGGCCGAGTGAACAAACCGACGGGTGGGCCAAGCGGCGGCAGCAAATTGCGGCTGTTCCTTTCGTCGCAAGGGAACCTGAGTGGTCCTGCGCTTTCGCCGGACGGGAAAATGGTCGCGTACATCGATGACAGCAACGGCGGGGACGATCTATACGTGAGCCGGGTTGCGGGCGGCGAGCATGTAAGGCTGACGAATGATAAAGACCAAAAGGAAGACCCTCGATTCTCGCCGGATGGGGAAAAGATCGCGTTTGTGCGCCGTGTCGCCAATTCGTCGCAGCCGGAGGTGTGCGTAGTCCCGTCACTTGGTGGAAACATTATGCCGCTCATTTCCGGGACCGCACTTCCTGCATGGTCGCCAGACGGAAACCGCCTTGCGTTCATCCAGCACAAAGACGGAGGGGCGGAAGCAGTGGCAACCTCTGCCGCGGACGGCTCCGATTTGCGCGTTGTTTTGAAAAGCGACGATGTATATCCCTTCTTTGGGAGCATTTCGTGGTCTCCGGATGGGACGATCTTGGCGATTTCGCGAAGCCGCGGGGGGATGAATCGTGAGATTTGGACGGTGCCCGCGCAAGGAGGGACGGCGGTACGGTTGACAAATGATCAGCAAGGAGTCGTCAGCGACATGCCGGTCTTCTCGGCTGATGGGCGCGGGATTATTCATCGTTCGAACCGCGGGGGCGCTTCGAATCTATGGTGGCAGCCGGTGGAGGGCAAGGCTCCGGTGCAGCTGACGACCGGCCCCGGTCCGGACACTGCGCCGAGTGTCGCGCGCAGCGGGACGATTGCGTTCCTGAACTCTCGATCGCGGAGCACACTTCTTCTTTATTCCTTGTCCGATGGTGTCAGCACAACGCTGCTGACAGACAGTTCGCGATTGTGGGCTCCGGCATTTTCGCCTGACGGCAAGGAGATCGCTTACTCGCGGGATCAACCGGACGGGTCGTGGCATCTGTGGATGGTCTCCGCAAGCGGAGGAGCGGCGCGGCAGGTTACGACGGGGAAAACGCCGGAGATTTATCCGCGGTTTTCGCCGGACGGGGCGACGATTTACTTCAATACCTGGGGAACGGACCCGCTGACGATTTGGAATGTGCCCACCAAGGGTGGCCCGGCAAAAGCGGCGACGAAGCCGAGTGCGGGGAGCGATGCGTACAGCGACGTCTCGCCCGACGGCAAATGGCTGGCGTTTACGCGAACGGAGAACAAAGTTTCGCATCTTTACATTGGCGCTGCAGATGGGAGCGGGGATCCACGGCGGATTCTCGATACTCCGGGAAGCGTGCCGCGATGGTCACCGGATGGAAAGTGGATTAGCTTTAGCCCGAACCGGGGATTTTCGGGCGGCGTTTACCTGGTGCATCCCGACGGAAGCGGCTTGCGGCGATTGACGGAAACCGGCGGATGGCCGGTGTGGTGGCCGGACGGGGAGCAGATTGGATTTCAGGTCGTGGGGCCCGATGGGAATCAGCAGATTCAGGTTTACAAACTGAAGACCGGGGAGACACGGACGCTGCCGAATCTTCATTTCATCGGGACAAACTTTCCGTTTGATATATCACGGGATGGGAAGTGGCTGGTTACCGATAATTTCCAGCATATTTCGGATGAGATTTGGCTGCTGGAGCCGGCGGAGAAAAAATAGCGATCCGCGCGAGGGCAGACTTTAGAGAGAGACTCTGCGGAGCCGGAGAGCGTTGGCGATAACGGAGACGGAACTGAAGCTCATGGCGGCGCTAGCGAGCATGGGGCTGAGCAGCAAGCCGAACGTTGGGTAGAGGACACCGGCGGCGATGGGAATGCCGATGGCGTTGTAGAGAAAAGCGAACAAGAGATTCTGTTTAATGTTACGAATGGTGGCGCGGCTTAATTTGCGGGCGCGAACGATGCCGCGGAGGTCGCCTTTGACGAGGGTGATGCCGGCGTTTTCGATGGCGACGTCGGTACCGGTGCCCATGGCGATGCCGACGTCGGCGGCTGCGAGCGCGGGAGCGTCGTTGATGCCGTCGCCGGCCATGGCGACGATGCGGCCTTCTTTCTTTAAATTCTTGATGATTTCGCTCTTGCCTTCGGGCCTGACCTCCGCCTTGGTTTCTTCGATTTGCAACTGAGAGGCTACGGATCTTGCGGTCTCCGCCCGATCTCCAGTTAGCATTACCACTCGCATGCCCTCTGCCTTCAGCTGCTGAATCGCTTCGGGCGCTGAACTCTTCACTTTGTCGGTCAACAAGAAAGCCCCTGCGGCTTTGCCGTCGATCGCAGCATAGACCACAGTAATCGATGCTGTTCCAACTGTTAGGACCGCCAAACTCTTTCCTGCGGGAAGCTGAACACCACGCTCCTTTAAGAATTTCGCGGTTCCGACTATAAAGTGCTTGTCTGCGACCTTGCCCTCCGCGCCCCCTCCCGGTGTCGCCCGAAATTCTTCGACCGGTTGAGTCGAAAGCTTCTTATCCTCCGCGGCGCGCACAATCGCCTTTGCTAGTGGATGTTCGCTGGCTCGCTCCACGCTTGCCACCAAACGAAGCAGTTGCTCCCTGGAAACGCCACTTTCCTCAAAGAGTTCAATATTCCCGACCTGGGGCTTGCCTTCCGTGAGCGTACCGGTTTTGTCGACGACGAGAGTGTCGACTTTTGCGAGCGTCTCCAGGGCTTCGGCGTTGCGGATGAGGACGCCGGCGTGAGCGCCGCGGCCGACGGCGACCATGATGGACATGGGCGTGGCGAGGCCGAGGGCGCAGGGGCAGGCGATGATCAAAACGGCTACAGCAGCAACCAAGCCGTGAGCCAGGCGAGGTTCGGGGCCGAAGGAGGCCCAGGTTGCAAAGGTGAGAATCGCGGCGATGATGACGGCGGGAACGAAGTAGGCGGAGACTTTGTCGGCGAGGCGCTGCATCGGCGCGCGGCTCCGCTGGGCTTCGCTGACGAGCTTCACGATTTGGGCGAGCATTGTTTCGTTGCCTACGCGCTCGGCTTCCATGATGAAACTGCCGCTGGTGTTGAGGGTGCCGCCGGTGACTTTGTCGCCTGCGGCTTTTTCGACGGGCATGGGTTCGCCGGTCACCATGGATTCATCGACGGCACTGGCGCCTTCGCGAACTGCGCCATCGACGGGAATGCGTTCACCGGGGCGAACGCGCAGCCGATCACCGGGCTTCAGCTGATCGAGGGCAACATCTTTTTCGGTGCCATCGGCCGCAAGAAGATGACCTTGTTGAGGGGCGAGATTCAGCAGAGCGCGAATTGCTCCGCTGGTTTGCTGGCGCGCGCGCAGTTCCAAGACCTGGCCGAGCAGGACCAGTGTGGTAATAACCGCTGCCGCTTCGAAATAAACGGGAACTGCGCCGTGCGTATCGCGGAAGGATGCCGGGAACAATTGGGGGAAGAGCGTGGCCGCCAAGCTGTTCAGGTAGGCCGCACCGGTGCCCAGGCCAATTAGAGTGAACATGTTCGGGCTGCGATTCACGAGGGAGTTCCAGAAACGATGGAAAAACGGCCACCCGGCCCAGAGCACGACAGGCGTGGCGAGGAGGAGTTCGATTCCGTTTAGGACATTCGGCGCGAGATGGAGACCGAGCGATTCCCCGAACATGGAGAGCAACAACAACGGAAGCGAAAGCGCTGCGCTGAACCAGAAGCGGAGACGCATGGAATCGTACTCGGGGTCGGCTTCTACTTCGGCGAAAACATCCATGGGTTCGAGGGCCATTCCGCAAATGGGGCAAGTGCCCGGGCCCATCTGGATAATCTCGGGATGCATCGGGCAGGTGTAGCGTGCAGTCTTCAATTCCGCGGAAGCGGACGTTACCCCATGAGGAGCGTGATGCTCATGGCCTCTTAATGAGGACGAACGGTGTTCCATCCCTGGGACTGCTGGCGCGGCGAGGAACTTTTCAGGCTCTTTTTCGAACCGTTCGGCGCAGCGAGAGGAGCAGAAATGGTAGGTCTTTCCGCCATGCTCAACCTTTGCTGCGGCTCTCTGCGGATCCACGATCATGCCGCAGACGGGATCCTTGACCTTGGGCGAGGAGGCCAGAATCGGCAGACGTGGAACCGGGGGTTTGGGAGTAGGCGACGAATCGGACATTTCACTATGTTAGATGAAATCGGGTTACATGCGGCTACGCGGAGAACATTGCACGGGCTGGTATAATGCCGGAATGACACTCGTGGAAATTACCTATGAACTGCAGTCGCCGCTGACACAAGATCAGTTGCGGCATCTAGGGGAATTTGCGAACACCTACGGATTGCGGCGATTCCGCGTGGACGAGGTGAAGAACCAGCTATCGTTCGAATACGACGCTTCGCGCTTGCGGGAGACGCAGGTGGCGCATGTGCTAGCGCAAGCGCGAATCGCCGTAAATCGAAAGATCAACTAGAGAAGTATTTGGTTTGGAGTCGAGGCCTAGCTATTTGCCGTTAGTTCTATTTTTTGGTCGCAGGGCGGGCCTGTTCCTCGAACACTACATCGGTATAGGCGTTGCGGTCCTCAAAGCACAGATTCACAGTGCGGACTTGCGCGCGAGTGCGATGGACCACGCCGGCCGGGATTGTGAACGCTTCTCCAGGCTTCAAGCGGAACGTCCGACCGTCGGCAAGATCGATTTCCAACTCGCCTTCCAGAACAAGGAAGCATTCATCCGAGCGCGGATGTTGGTGCCAGCGGAACTCCCCTTTCATCACAGCCATTCGCACGCAATGTTTGTTCACGTTGAGAACTACGAAATTCTTGTAGGGCTGCTCAATCGAAAATGCTTCACGCTTCAGATCCACAGGGGCTAATGGGGGAAACGCTGCTTCTTCGCTGTGGGTGACGGCGTCGTCGCGCTGAGTTCTGTAGTCCGTCATAGAACCTGCCTCCTGCCTCGAAAGCCCAAAGATTATACACCGTCACCGCGTGCATTTTGCGCGGCGAACCAGAAGCGTGGGCTCTCGGATTCCGAAGTGGTTCTGGAATGGAGCGTGAGGCTGCTTGCGTGGACTTTTAGAGGAATCTATGAGTTAGTCACGAGACGAAAATGGTTTGGGGAAGAAAATAGTGGGGCTCCCGCTTGGGACCGGGAGCCCCTGAAGACGCGTTCCGTTGCTGGCGTCGTTTTCACACCAGCGCGTGGGGTCATCCATCCTAGCTTCCCTCTCAGAGGCAGGTGGGAACGAAATGTAAAAAGTGACAAGCAAGCCCCTTCCCCCTCGCTTGCCGCTCTCCACATCTCGTCATATGGAACGCGTCCACGCCTTCCCTAATGCACGGCCTGCGCCAATGCGAAACTCTTGGCCAGAACGTCTAAGTGCCTTCTTATCTTGAATGTCGCAGGGGCGGTGCCCCAGGCCACTTGCCCAAATCCGTCCTGGTGGTCCGAATTGGAACGGATTGCCGGCTGTGAGCGGAAACCGTACCCGTCGAAGGATTGAAGGGAATCGGTGAGGGCCTGGTTCCAGGACCCGGGTAACAGGATTCCCGGCCTTGCGGAGCTATCGGTTTTTCTTGGGAAGGTCTTCAGACTGAGTTCATGCAGCGGCCCCTCTTCCCCGCCGTTTCAACTCGGACGCCCCTCGATACGTGTTGGCGCATGGGAGTGATGTTCCTGGTCTGTTCCCTACCGGTGCTTGGGGATACGCCCGCGCTTTTGAAGAAAGTAACTGCGGGAGGATGCTACTGCCACTGCGAGGAGTCGCACCGACGGGCCGGGTGCGTGAAGATGTGCGATTCGAAGAGAGTTGCGCCCCGCTGGTGGGCGACCACCTGCGCGAAGCCGCACATGCAGACACCTGCCGAGGATTCGAATGCGGGTCCGCGATTCCCTCATCCGGGGCGCGCGGAGCACGCGCGATTTGAAGAAAAGTAGTAAGTCCCTAGTTGTAAGTTCTTAGTTCTAAATTCCAAGATCCAAGGTGCGGAGTTGCTCGCGCTAGTCTGCGTCTGCTGCGATGACGGTGGGCATGGGCAGGTGTGGTTCGCGTTGAGATTCGCCCAGGAGTTTTGCGAGTATCTCTGGGATTTCGAAGATGGCGCGGTTTTCTTGTGCTGCAACATTCTTTCTAAACTCGGCCAGAGCGGCTGGTTCGAGCATCTGCCGAACACCTTCCACAACATCTCGAAAGCTTTTGAGAACAATGCCAACGCGTTTTTCCGTCACCCACTCGGCGTTGTAGCGCTCTTGCGGGAGCGTCCAGGCATTGCACTCGATCAGCACCGGGAGTTTGCGCACCATGGCTTCTGCGATACTGCCGGGGCCGGGCTTGCCGATGAGGAAATCGGCGGCGCGCATCAGTTTGTGGACTTCTTTTGTGAATCCAATGATGTGCACGGGCATTTTCCACTGACGAGCGTGGAGTTTTGCGGCCAGCTCTTCGTTGCGGCCACAGATCAAGATAAGTTGCACCGGCAATTCGGCCGCGTCCAAACGCTCGGTGATGTCGTACATGACTTTCGAGCCGTGACCGCCGAATAGCACAATCGCGGTCGGCAAATCCGCGCGCAGGCCCATTTCTTTTCGCAAAGCCACCGGGTCGGAATTGTCAGGGAGATAGAAGTCCGGACGGAGGATCATTCCTGAGGTTCGAAAAATATGAGCGTCGTCGTGGTTCAGCGCGCGAGCTTGTTCCGCTGCTTTCTCCGTACCGGCGATGACGAATTGCTCTGGAATTGGCTCGATCCAAAACCGGGGCGGAAAATCAGCCAAATCGGTGATGAGCGTGACAAAGGGGCGGCCGGGATAGGTCTTGTTCCAACTTTCGAAGATCTGGCGATTGAAATGAGGAATCACGGAGACAAGTAGATCCGCAGGCTTCTCGCGCCAGAATTCTTCCAGCAGACGGACCAGCGGCTTGTGAAACACGCGAATGGTGGTTTGCAGCACCCGAAGAAGATAAGTGCTGCCCAGCGTCCAGCCGTTCTGCAAGAGGATGTTGTACTGCTGCTGGATGCGAATTCCGGTGAGCTTGCGCAGGACGTCGAGGCGGTCGGTCAAGTCCTGGAACTGTACGAGTTCGACGTCCCATTCCCGTTTCTGCTGGGCGATGATGGATTGCAGAGCGACCGCAGCATTGCGATGTCCCCCACCGCCGTCGTGGAAAACGAGATGAATCTTCTTCATTACAAGTGATTTTGCCACAAGTTGGCAGCGGCGAGCAGGAGCACACTCCATGCCATGTGGATAACTTTGTAACCCTAGTGTGTTCAATAAGTTCCATGAGCACATTCATCTAGATTTCGTCACGTCTTCACAGCCTGTTCATATCGAGGGCCGACAATTGTACCCATGCGCTGCGACCTCCATGTTCACTCGATCGCTTCGGGCATGTTCAACGTTCCCGGATTGAGCCGCATCTGCCGGGAATCCTATAACGACCCCGTGGAAGTCTATAACCGACTGAAACGGATGGGGATGTCCATCGTTACGCTGACCGACCATGACTCCATTGATGCCGCGGAGGTTCTCCGTCGGAATCCGGATTTCTTTCTGAGCGAAGAGGTTACCGTTCGAATGCCCAGCGGGACGGAAGCGCACCTGGGCGTTTATGGGATCGCGGAACGGGATCATGTGGAGATCCAGAAGCGCCGGAATGACTTCGTTTCCCTGCTGATGTATCTCACGGAGCGGAAGCTATTTTTCAGCGCCAACCATATTTTCTCTGGGCTGACCGGGCGCCGCGAAGAGGAAGACTTTCGGTGGTTTGAGTCTTACGTTCCGGCATTCGAAACGCGCAATGGGCAGATGTGGCCGAAAGCAAATGCCAGCGCGGCGCGGTTGGCGGCACGGCAAGGAAAAACGGCTATAGCGGGAAGCGACTCGCACACCATCCTAGGAGTCGGCCGCACCTTCACAGAGGTACCAGGTGCGCGCACGGCAGATGAGTTTTTCGCGGGGCTGCGCGCCGGGCGCGGGCGCGTTCATGGCGAACACGGCGGCTGCGGCAAGCTGACCGTGGACGTGTTCAGCATCGTTGCTTCCCTGTTTGCCGACAAGCCATGGACGCTGGCGCTTTCGCCGCTGGCGGTGTTTGTTCCGGTCGTCACCCTTGGTCATTGGCTGAATGAAATCCGTTTTTGCAAGAAGTGGTCCGCGGTGATGGAGAGCGGTGAAAAGCGCCGACGGATGCTTTGGGACTTGGATTCGAGCTTGGAGACGAACTTGGCGGGTTGAGGTGACGCGATGGCCGTCGCACGCAGCCTTTGGGGTTACATCGAACGCCGCGATCAACGGTTGATGCGGCGGATGAACCGCTGGCGTGCGCCGCGGTGGATTCGCATCTGGATGATTGCGGCGACGCGGCTGGGAGACGGCTGGATCTGGTATGGACTTGGAATCATGCTGTTTTTCTATGGCGGCCCGCGGCGTTTTTCGGCCGTTTGCGCCGCTGGAACGGCAGCGGTATTTGGCATCTTCGTTTTCAAGGTTTTGAAGAGGCTCAGCCAGAGGCCGCGGCCGTGCCAGATTGAACCGCATTGCTGGTCGAAGGTATTGCCGCCAGATAAATTCTCGTTTCCATCGGGCCATACGATGACGGCGTTTTCCGTGGCGCTGGTGGTCAGTTATTTTTATCCATCGCTGGAAGTCATGTTGTTCTTCCTGGCGCTGAGCATTGCGGTGTCGCGCATCGTGTTGGGCATGCACTACCTGAGCGACGTCCTTGCGGGGGTGGTGCTGGGCGTGGCACTGGGATGCGCTTCGATCACTGCGTTCGCCTCTTTCGGACTTGCCTAGCTAATTGTCCTTTATGAATTTATTTTGAGAACAGTTCGAATCCAGCGAAACGATTCGGCACATGCTGTTGATTTGAAAATCGAAGAATGCCCCGAGCCTTGTATAGTGGGGCAAATGTCCGAGGCCACGGCAACACTTCCAAAGGCTGCGAGCCCGCAGAAGCAAGTTTCAGGGTTAGCGTTCCTGATCCAGGTGTCGCGGCCTGGGTTGTGGTCGACAACGGCGATGTTCTACTTGATGCCGCTGGGCCACGCGGACTTCCTCCATTCGGCCAGGCTATGGCTCGGATTGTTTTTCGTGCTGTTTCCTCTTGGCTTGGTGCTGTACGGGGTTAACGACATCGTTGACGCGGAGACGGATTTGTTGAATCCGCGCAAGGGCACGTTCCTTTTCGGTTCGCGAGGTGCACGCGAACAGCTCGCCGCTTTGAGATGGCAAATCGGCGCAGTGCAATTACCATTTCTGGCGGCGTTCTACTTTCTGATTGGGCCGCGCATCTTGTGGTGGTACGCGGCGCTACTGCTGGCCGTCGGACTCTACAACGCGCCACGATTCGGGTGGAAAGGGCGGCCTCCCTTTGACGTGCTAATTCAGGCGAGCTATCTGCTCGTTTTCGTCTTGAGCAGCTGGCTGAACAACGCGCCGCAGCTTCCCTGGCAAGCCTTTTTGTTTGGCGCCCTGTTTGCGATGCATTCACATGTGTTCGGCGAAGTGATGGACATCGAACCAGATCGCTTGAGCGGTAGGCAGACGACGGCGACGTTCGTCGGCAGAGTCCCCGCCAAGATCATAATCGCCGGCTTTCTGTGCATCGAAATGGCGCTGGTGTACTTCTATTTTCAGGACCGTATCGTTGCGGGATTTCTTGCAATTGGCGTGCTTTGGTTTGTTTTGGATGCGGCGGCGCTATGGAAAAATCGCCCGTATAGCCCGATGGAAATGCGTTTGTTCCTTTGGGGCTGGAACATCGCGGCGCTGCTGGGAGTCCTTTGGAATTGGAACAACGGCACGCTAACGCATGCGAGGTTCCTGAGCGGACTCTGAGCATGCGAAAGAAATATTTACTCGAAATTAGCGTTGAATCGGTTGAGGCCGCACTGGCTGCAGAACGCGGCGGGGCGGATCGCATCGAGCTTTGCGATAGCTTGTCCGTCGGCGGTATTACACCGAGCGCGGAACTCATGGGCGCGGTCCACGAACACGTGGGCATTCCCGCCTTCATGATGATTCGGCCTCGCCCGGGCGATTTCGTTTATTCCGCCGCGGAGTTTGACGCAATGCAAAAAGAAATTGAGTCCGCGAAGAAACTAGGTATGAATGGCGTGGTACTGGGGATTCTGGATTCGGGCTGCCAGATTGATGTCATCCGAACCAGAGAGCTGGTCGGGCTGGCGCATCCACTGCCCACGACGTTTCATCGCGCGTTCGATGAATGTGGCGATTTGCTGCAGGGACTCGAGGATGTAATTCGAACGGGCGCATCGAGAATACTAACGTCCGGTAGGGCGCCCACGGCGTTGGAAGGAGCTGCGATGCTTGCGCGCCTTGTGGCCGCCGCTCAAAGCCGTATCGTTATCATTCCTGGCGCGGGAATCAACGCATCGAACGTCGCAGAGATTGCAGAGAAGACTCGCGCGAGGGAAATTCATTCTGGGCTAGGCTCCACGCTTCCCTATTGGAGCCGGGATTACAAGAAATTCGAGGCAGAAGTTCGGAATTTGGCCCAAGTCTTATCGCGCTTGCCGTAAAGCGTGGGTCCAATCGCAGAAAAAAGGGCGCAGCCTGCATCGGCGTCGGGGACTACGTGGCGAGAAAAGCACCGGTCTGAAGACCGGCCACTACGAGAAGCGGCGCCCGCTCTATCGGGCGCCGCTGAAACTCAACCAAGTTTGTCCACGGCTGCGGACTAGGCCTTTTGCGCCTGGCGGCGGAGGAATGTCGGAACGTCCAGATCGTCCACGGGAACTTCGTGATTCACTTCGCGGATGTTTTGCTGAACCTGGTGGACGATGTTCGGCGGTGCCTGCTGCACGGGCGCTTCGGGAGTGTCACGCCCGGCCTTCCAAGTCTTTGGCAGGAAGGACGGCTTCTGGTGCATGTTCTTCTTGTTGGCGTCCTTGAAGCCCGCGGCGATCACGGTGATTTTGACGGTGTCTTTCATATTGTCATCCTGCACGGCGCCAAAAATAATGTTGGCGTTTTCGTGCGCGGCCTTTTGGATGACGCTGGAGGCCTCATGGACTTCGTGAAGCGTAAGGCTTGAGCTACCGGAAATATTGATCAGAATTCCTTGCGCCCCCTGGATTGAGTTGTCTTCCAGCAAAGGGCTGGCAATGGCGCGGTTCGCAGCATCCACAGCGCGATTCGTGCCGGTCGCTACAGCGGTGCCCATGACCGCATAACCTTGTCCGTGCATGATGGCTTTCACGTCGGCAAAGTCGCGGTTGATGATGCCAGGCACGGTGATGATGTCCGAAATGCCCTGAACGGCCTGGCGAAGGATGTCGTCGGCGATGCGGAACGCATCGAAGAAGCTAGTGCCGCGCTCGACGGTTTCCATCAGGCGCTCGTTAGGAATGACGATAACCGTGTCCACGGCGCCGATGAGTTCCTGAAGCGCCTGTTCGGCCTGCATCATGCGGCGCTTGCCTTCGAATGCGAAAGGTTTTGTGACCACGGCAACGCTGAGCGCGCCGAGCTCGCTGGCCAGCGACGCGACTACCGGCGCCGCGCCACTGCCGGTGCCTCCGCCGAGGCCGGAGGTGATGAAAATCATGTCCGAGCCTTCGAGCGCTTCAATAATTTTTTCCGTGTCTTCGAGCGCCGCCTTGCGGCCGACCTCGGGATTCGCGCCGGCGCCGAGACCTTTGGTGAGTTTGGCACCGAGCTGCAATTTCACGGGCGCTTGTGAAAGCTTGAGCGCCTGCAAATCGGTGTTCGCAGTGATGAATTCGACGCCTTCGAGCTTGGCTCGAATCATGCGATTGACCGCGTTGCACCCGCCCCCGCCCACACCGATGACCTTGATCTTCGCCGGCTGCAGTTCCTCGCTGAAGCTCATGCGAATTCCTGCTTCTCTTGCTGTCATATTTCCCCCAGACTTCTCCAGTTTCGCCAGACGCTCTCGGGCAGGGTTAAGATGCGCCGGCGAACATGGCTTTCAATTTGGACACAATGTTTCCAGCGCGCTGCGGCGAGCTGCGCCGCGCCCGCGCGCCGTACAATACCAGCCCGACTACGGTTGCATATTCCGGCTGCGCCACCTGTTCCGGCAGATCAGCCAAGCCCTTGGGTTCCGCGATGCGCACCGGCAGGTGGAAGGACTGCTCGGCAAGCTCATCGAGGCCATGGAGCCGTGCGCCGCCGCCGGCCATAATAAATCCCGCGGGAATCTGGCCATCGAGTCCGGCACGCTGCAAGTCGTCGCGGATGAGAGAAAGCAGTTCCATGGCGCGCGGCTCGATGATGTCCGTGAGCATGTGGGCAAAGATGGTGCGTGGAGGACGATCGCCGACGCTGGCGATTTCGATCGAGCCATCTTCTTTCTTCATGAACGCGGAAGCGGCACAGCCGTGGCGGCGCTTGATGCGCTCGGCTTCGGGAATGGGCGTGCGCAAGCCGACCGCGAGATCATTTGTGAAGTGATCGCCGCCGATACCCACAGCGCTGGTATGACGCACGACCCCGCCGCCGTAGACGATCAATTCCGTGGTGCCACCGCCAATGTCCAGCAACGCGCAGCCGAGGTCGCGCTCGTCCTGCGTGAGGCAGGATTCCGCGGAAGCGAGCGGCTCGAGGACGGTATCGCTGATGAGGATGCCGGCCTTGTTCGCGGCGGTGACGAGATTCTGCGTGGCAGCGACGGATGAAGTGACCAGATGAACGTTGGTTTCCAGGCGCTGACCGACCATGCCGATGGCGTCGCGGATTCCGGTCTGCGCGTCCACCATGAATTCGTGGGGGAGGACGTGAAGAACTTCGCGGTCTTCGGGGAGGGTGATATTGCGCGCGGCATCGACAGCACGCCGAACGTCATCGCGTTCGATGTCGCGCGGGCGATGGCCCAGAGCGATGCCACCGCGGCTGTTAACGCCGCGCACGTGGCCTCCGGCCACACCGATCAAGGCCTCTTCCACCGGCACATTGGCGACGCTTTCGGCTTCTTCGACGGCGCGGCGAATCGAGCTGACGGTGGCGTCAAGATTGACGATCAGACCCTTACGCAGCCCCTTGGACTCTGCGGCCCCAAACGCCAGAAACTTGACGAGTTCGCCTTCCACTTCGGCGATGAGCACACAGGTTTTCGTGCTGCCGATGTCCAGCCCAACCAGGTATTTGTCTTTCTTCGCCAAGCCGCCGCCCCCGCGATGAATCTATTTTGTTTTTTTCGAGGCCGTGCCCGCACTGGTGTCGGGATTCACGACCACTTGCCGCATGTACTGCAAATCGATGGACTGCACGCGTCCGGTATTCGCCTGCCACTGCGAAAAATTGTCCACTAACATTTTGTACTTGCCGGTGAATTCTCCTGAGCCAAAGTGAATGGTGACTGCTTGCGAATCAGTGGGGCCGCTTAGACCGGTCATCACTACCCGTAAATCCTTGGGATTCGAAAGGTCGGCCTCACTGAGTAGCCCCGAGGAACCCGCGCGGACGAGATCGACGTCCTTGATGAATTCCTGGAAGACTTGCATGCGCTTCTCGCGCTGGTCGAGAGACAAATCCTCCGAGACGCCGCTGACGATCGGGAACTGCAGGTCTTCGCCCTGAGGACGGTCGAGGATGACGCCATGCGCGTCGATCAGCGCCAGTATGTTGCCGTTTCGCAAGAACGCAATCGGCGTGCGCTCGGTCAGCTCCACGCGAATGCGGTTCGGCAGAATGCGCTGCAGGCTCGCGGATTCCACCCAGGAAATCTTTTCGATTTCGCCGCGGCGGGTGTCCAGTGGGACCTGCAATACGCTGCGGTTTCGGTCACGGACAAATTGCTGGAGCACGGCTTCGCGGGCCACGATATGGTTTCCGCTCAATTCGATCTGGTCCGGCTTCAGTAGAAGCATGGTAGGGGAATAAAGCAGAAATCGCGTTGCATACACAGCCGCAGTGATTCCCGCAATTCCGGCCAGGGTGAGAACCAGCACACGGCGATAGAACGGCCATCCTCGCGCCGTGAATTTCTTGCGGCGGATTTCGACAGGTTTTTGGCGGCGCAAATAACGCGGCTCATCGTCGGTAATCAGCTCGGGGCGGTAAGCATCGGCCTCTGCCGCCGAGGTCGCGTTGCGCTGCATGGGCTTCATGCGTTCCAAACGACCACCTCGTTCTCCAGTTCGACGCCGAAAGCTCTCTGCACGCGCTCGCGCACATCGGCGATCAGCGCCAGCATGTCCTTGGCGGAGGCTTTCCCTGCGTTCACGAAGAAGTTGGCGTGGCGATCGCTGACGCGCGCATCGCCCACGGAATGGCCTTTGAGCCCGAGTTCATCAATCATGCGGCCCGCGGACGCGCCGGGAGGATTCTTGAAGATGCATCCGGCGCTCTTCTGGCCGAGGGGCTGGCTGGATCGCCGTTTTTCGTTGCAGATACGAATACCTTTGAGGATTTCTTTGAACGGATTGGAGGGTAGTTCCAATGTCACCGCGAGCATCATATCATCAGGCGCAAAAGAAGTGTGCCGGTATTCGAAAGAAATTTGATGGCCGCGGAGGGTTTCGATTTTGCGTTCGGCGGCACGGTAGAGTTTTACTTCTCGGACGTACGTGCCGATCTGCATTCCATAGGCGCCGGCGTTCATGCGCAGAGCGCCGCCGACGGTACCGGGAACGCCGATTAGTCCTTCCATTCCTCCCAAGTCGTGTTTCGCGCAATAGGTCACGGTGCGACCGAGATCCGCCGCGGCATCCACATGAGCAAGATTGCCTTCGAGAATGACATCGGGTTCGGGAGCGACGAGCTGGAGCATCATCCAAGGCAACTCGCCATCGCCAACCAGCAGGTTTGAGCCGCCGCCCAAAAACCGGTGTGGTACGCCGCCGTCATCGAGAAGCCGCAGGAGGCAAGGAATGCTGTCGTGCTTTTTGATGCGCAGCAGATCGGTGGTTCCGCCGATGCCGAGCGAGGTGAGCTCCGCAAGGGAAGTTCCTTGCCGAAGCTCGACGTCGAGCTTTGCGAGACCACCGAGAATTTTGGGGTCGCTAATGCGCATGATGCGTTGGATGCTCCGTTCCCAGTAAAACCATAAGTTCGTTGCTGGCGCGGCTGACGCTGCCGGCGCCGATGGTCAAGATAGCGTCGCCGGGGCGCGCCTGCTTGAGCAAAAACACGATGCCATCCTGCATCGAATGAAAATAGTGAACGTTTTTATGGCCGGCTTCACGAATGGCGTTGCCCAGAGCTTCGCTGGTGATTCCCGGGATGGGGGCTTCGCTGGCCGCGTAGATGTCGGTTAGGACGAGAATGTCGGCTTGATTGAAGGCGCGGCAGAATTCGTCCCAAAGATGCTGCGTGCGCGTATACCGATGGGGTTGGAACAGCACCAGCAGGCGGTTGAACTTGCAGCCGCGTGCGGCTTCGAGGGTGGCGCGGATTTCCGCGGGGTGATGGCCGTAATCATCGACGACGGTGATTTCATTGACGACTCCTTTGATGTCGAAGCGGCGGCCGACACCGGCGAACTTGGCGAGGCCTTCGCGAATCAGATCCGAGGCAACGTTCAAGTACAGTGCCACAGCGGCCGCAGCTGCGGCGTTGCGCACGTTATGCATGCCCGGCGGATGCGCCAGCCTGAATAGACCAAGATCGTCGCCGCGGTATGTGAGGCGGAATTCGCTTCCCAAGCCTTCGAGTTGGATGTCGCTGATCACCAAGTCGGCTTGGCTGGATGTGCCATAAGTAATGATGGGGCGCTTCACGCTGGGAAGAATCGCCTGCACGTTAGGCTCATCAATGCACAGAATCGCGGCGCCATAAAATGGGACGCGATTCACGAACTGGATGAAGGCATCCTGAATGTCTTCGAGTGAGCTGTATTGATCGAGGTGTTCGCGATCGATGGTGGTCACCACGGCGACAACCGGGGCAAGCATAAGGAAGCTGCGATCGCTCTCATCAGCTTCCACGACGAAGTATTCGCCTTTGCCGAGCCGCGCGGTAGTGCCTGCTTGATTGACTCTCCCGCCGACGACGAAAGTTGGATCGAGATGCGCCGCTGCCAGTACCGAAGCGACCATCGAGGTCGTGGTGGTCTTTCCATGTGCGCCAGCGACAGCGATGCCGTATTTCAGCCGCATCAGTTCCGCCAGCATCTCCGCGCGCGGAATCACGGGAATTTTGCACTTATGCGCTTCGACGACTTCGGGATTGTCGGCCTTCACAGCAGAAGATGTGACTACCACGTGCGCGCCATCAGCGTTCGCGGCTTTGTGGCCTTCGAAGATGGTCGCGCCGAGATTCTGCAATCGTTCGGTAATGCCAGAGAGTTTGACGTCCGAGCCGGAAACGGAATAGCCAAGCGTGAGCAGCACTTCGGCGATTCCGCTCATGCCGATGCCGCCGATGCCCACCAGGTGAATGCGTTGAAAATTGCGAAAGGAGACCATCATGAAATTGTCCTCTGGCGATTTCCTTGCACGTTGGCGGCCTCTTCGATCAAGTTGACGATGTCGCGCGCGGCGTTCGGGCGAGCGAGGTTGCGCGCGGCAATGGAAAGTTTTTCAATTTCCTGAGGCTGGTCGAGGAGAGAGAAAATCTCGCTGGTTAGTTTATCAGCCGTGAGCTCGGATTCGGAAATCAGCCGGCCGGCGCCAGCGCGAGACATTTCCTGCGCGTTGCGGAGTTGGTGGCTGTCGGTGGCCCTACCGAAGGGGATGAAGATCGCGGCACGGCCGGCGGCTGCCACTTCCGCCGCGGTGATGGCTCCTGCCCTGCAAACGATTACATCCGCCCAGGCAAAGCGTTCCGGCATATTAGTGAGGAAGGGCACCACCTCGGCAAGAATTTCGCGGCGGGCATAGGCGGTGCGGACAGCGTCATAGTCGCGCTCGCCGGTTTGATGCACGATGCTCAATTCGTTCTTTCGCGCGGCGAGGCGATCCATGGCGTCCACGAACGCACGGTTAATCGGCAGCGCACCCTGACTGCCGCCGGTGATCAGAAGGCGGAATGGTTTCTCCAGCTTTCGCGGAGCGATCGAAAAAAACTCCGGGCGCACCGGGCAGCCGGTAACGATGGCTTTTTTTTCCCACACCTGTGCAGAAACTGCATACCCGGTGGCGATGTGCGCGGAGATTCGCGCCAGCACTTTGTTAGTGAAACCCGGCTCGGCATTCGGTTCAAAAATGATATTCGGAACGCGAGCCAGCCACGTCGCGAGCAGCATTGGGCCTGCAGCGTAACCGCCGACCCCAAACGCGGCGATGGGTTTGTGTTTCCTCAATACGCGCCGTGCGTCGAGCATCGCCGGAACAAGCATTGCCAAATTCCTAAGCAACGTCGCGCCGCCTTTGCCTTTCAGCCCTGCTACGCGAAGAGTCTCCAGAGGCAGCCCGGCCTGCGGCACGAGCTTCATTTCGATCCCGCGTTGTGTTCCTACCAGCACCACTTCCCTCTCGGTTCCTCTCGAAAGCCATTCCCGCGCAATGGCCAGCGCCGGAAAAACGTGTCCGCCCGTGCCACCGCCTGCGATCAGCAATTTCACTTGGCGCGCGCGCTCCTCACGCTTCCGCCGCTTGTTGCGAAATATTCAGGAGCACGCCCGTAGCCAGCAGCATCACCAGCAAACTCGATCCGCCATAGCTAATGAATGGTAGTGGAATCCCTTTTGTGGGCACCATGCCAAGAACAACTGCGAAATTAATTAGCGCCTGGCTCAACACCATCGCGGTAATCCCCAATGCCAGCAGTTTGCCGAAACCGTCGGGCGCGGAGAATGCCGCACGCATCCCTCGCCAGCCGTACACGACAAACAGGACAATCACGATCATGGCTCCGATGAATCCCAGCTCTTCGCAGATCACGGCGTAAATAAAATCGGTGTGCGCTTCCGGAAGGTAGAAAAGTTTTTGTTTGCTCTCCATCAAGCCCACGCCCGTAAATCCGCCCGAACCTACGGCGATGAGCGACTGCAGCAGTTGAAATCCCGCGCCTTGCGGATCGGAGTCTGGATGGAGAAAGGCCATCAACCGCGCCTGGCGGTAGGACACCTGGGTGATCAAGAGATACAGCACTGGAATGGCGGCCGCGGCGCCCGTGGCAACCCATTTCCACGAAAGACCTGCGACGTAGAGAATCGCGGTAGCCACCAGCACGATGTCAATCGCGGTTCCCAGGTCCGGCTGCAATAGCACCAGGACCACGCAGATCAGGATCGGCCCTGCCGCAGGCAAAATGGTTTGAACAAAATCATCTTTGCAGAATTCCATTTGCGCTTTGCTTCGGCGCTTCAGGTCCAGAAACCATGCCAAATACAGAATGACCGCGAGCTTTGCGAGTTCCGAGGGCTGGATATTGACCGGACCGAACTTGATCCAGCGATGCGTGGCGTGGGATTTATCCAGAAAAAAAACTCCGACGAGCATCAGCAGGACCACACATACAACCGGATAGATGACCGCGGGTTCGCGGAGCTTGCGATAGTCGGTGCGCATCAGCACAAACATTCCGCCGAGGCCGAGCAGCAGCCAGGCTGCTTGTCGCAACAGAAAAATGTACGAATGGCCGTACTGTTGTTCTGCCGTGACTGCCGAAGCGCTGAGAATCATCACTGCGCCGAAAAGACACAGCACGAGTGTTACTCCAAACAGCCAGCGGTCATTTTCGAGTCGTCTCGGCACGTCTGCTCACCTTCTCCCGGAACTGGTACTGGCGGCTTGGCGCTCTAATTGATGGACCAAATCCTTGAAGGCACGGCCGCGGTGCTCGTAGTTTTCAAACTGGTCGAAGCTGGCGCAGGCCGGCGCGAGCAGCACAACGTCCCCGGGCCGCGCGGCGTGCGAAGCGATATCCACGGCGCGCTCCATGGTCCCGGCGCGCTCCATGGCCACGCTTCCAGCGATTTGCTTTTCGATTTTTTCCGAAGCCGCGCCAATCAGCAGCGCAAGAATGGCTTTTTCGCGCAACGGCTTCTGCAGCAGGGTGTAGTCGCTGCCCTTGTCCTTCCCACCGAGGACGACGAGGATCCTCCCGGGAAACGCGTCCAAGGCCTTTAGCGTGGCATCGACGTTAGTGGCTTTCGAATCGTTGTAGTAGCGGACGCCGCCAATCTCCGCGACAAATTCCAGACGATGCTCGACGCCCGAAAAAGAACGCACGCCCCCGGCGATGGAAGCGGCATCGGCCCCGGCGAGTCGCGCGGCCGCAGCGGCGGCCAGCACGTTTTCCACGTTGTGTGCGCCTGCCAATGGAATATCCTGAAGCTTCAGCACAGCCTCATCTTTCCCGTCGCGGCGAAAAGCAATTTCATCTTTCTGCACGAAGGCACCTTGCGCCACACGTTGCCTTCTGCTGAACCAGAACACTTGCGGTTTCGAAGGGGCGTATTTTGTTGTCGCCGGATCGTCCGCGTTCAGCACTGCGCTGTCCGCTCCGGTTTGATTCTCGAAAATCCGCGCCTTGGCCGCACCGTAAGATTCCAGCGTGTGATGTCGGTCCAAATGGTCAGGCGTGAGATTCAGGAATACACTGATGTCGGGGCGAAAGGTATCGATCAGCTCGAGCTGAAAACTGCTGAGCTCCACTACCGTGACGGTGGTATCGTTCGTCTGCTCCACGCGCGCAATCAGTGGAGTGCCGATATTCCCGGCGAGAATCGTGGGAAATCCCGCGCTCCTCAAGATGTGTTCAATCAAGGAAGTTGTGGTGGTCTTCCCGTTCGAGCCGGTGATTCCGATCAAGCGGCCCTTCAAGAAGCGGTCCGCCAACTCGATTTCGCTCCAAATGGTGACGCCCTTCGCGCGCGCGGCTTGCAGCGATGGAGCGTCGGCAGGCACTCCTGGACTCGGAACAATCAAGTCTTGCTCCAAAAATGTATTCTCCCGATGGCCGCCCAATTCAAGTTGGACTCCCGCCACGCGCAACGGTGCGAGCGCGTCGCCGATCACGTTTTCCGTCCGCGTATCGGTTGCCGTCACGTTCGCGCCGCGTGCTGCACAAAAAAGCGCGGTGGCCACACCGGTCCTGGCCAGTCCCACCACCAGCATGCGCTTGTCCCGTAATTCGAACGATTTGGCCATCAGTCTCGTAAAACCCTCTGCGCAAGATGTGCCACTACCTCAATTTCAATGTTGTCAGTGCAAATAGCGCGAAAACCAGTGCGACGATCCAGAAGCGCACGATGACTTTCGATTCACTCCAGCCCATCAACTCAAAATGATGGTGGATAGGCGCCATCCGGAAGATGCGCTTGCCGCGCAGCTTGAAAGAACCCACTTGGAGGATCACCGAGAGCGCTTCGATCACAAAAATTCCGCCGACGAAAAAGAGTAGGATTTCCTGCTTGATGATCACCGCGATGGTGCCCAACGTTCCGCCGAGCGACAGTGATCCTACGTCGCCCATGAAGATTTCGGCGGGATGCGCGTTGTACCAGAGAAATCCGAGCGAAGCTCCAACCAAAGCGCCGCAGAAGACTGTCAGTTCGCCCACCCGAGGAATATACTGAATTTCCAGATAGGTGGCCCAGCGGTAGTTGCTGCTCACGTAAGTTAAAACGGTCAGCGCCCCGGCCGCGATGACCGTGCAGCCGATGGCCAGCCCATCAAGGCCATCCGTCAGGTTCACCGCGTTGGAGGAACCGACAATGACGATAACCACGGCCACGAGAAATGGCACAAACGCCAGCGCCCACAGATGTCCGGAGAAATGAGACTGGTCCAGCAGGGAGTGAATCACCAGATCAGGATGGAACCGTTTCAAAAAGGGAAAGACGAATTGCGTCGAGTAGGCGCTGTTCGTGGCCAAGACCAGAAGCGCAACGCCAACAATCATGCTGACGAAAACCTGGAAATAGATTTTTTTCTTCGCGGTGAGCCCCAGATTGCGCTGCTGGGAGACTTTCGCGTAGTCATCGATAAACCCGATGACCGCAAACCCAAACAACGCGAATAGCGAAAGCAAAATGAATGGATTGGTGAGGTCAGCCCAAAGCAGAACAGGCACGGCGGTGGAAAGAACGATCAGCACGCCGCCCATCGTCGGAGTGCCTGCTTTCTTCTTGTGTTCTTCGGGACCTTCTTCGCGGATGAACTGCCCAATCTGCAATTCCCGCAGGCGCCGAATGAGCCATGGGCCAAACACCAGCGCAAGAAACATCGCCGTAAGGCTTGCGTACACCGTTCGAACCGTAATGTAGCGAAAAACATTCAGCGGGCTGAAGTAACGCTGCAGCGTGTGATAAAGGAGGTAGTAGAGCATTTCAGTGCCGTACCTCCTGGCTTGAATTTTCTCCAGGAGCCGCGTGTGCGGCAATCAGCGATTCGACGATGCGCTCCATTTTCACGCCGCGTGAGCCCTTCACCAGCAACAAGTCGCCGGATTCCAGAAAGATTCTCAAATATTCGGCCGCTTCTTCCGGCGAAACAAAGAACTTCGTCTGTCCGCGCGGAAAGCCCGACTCCACCGCCCCTTCGACGATCTGTGCCGCATCGCCCGCCACTCCGATGATGAAATCGATCTTCCCAGTCTTCGCTGCGAACTTTCCCGCTTCCCGATGAAGTTCGGCGGAAGACGTACCGAGCTCGCGCATTTCGCCTGCGGCAAGAATGCGCCGGCGATAGTTCGGCGTCGCCGCCAGCAACTCGGTCATGGCCTGCAGCGCCGCCGGGCTCGAATTGTAGCTATCGTTGATGAGCGCCGCTTCATTCGAAAAACGTAACAGCTCTCCACGCATCGCCGGCGCACGCATGGAGCGAAACACGCTCTGCGCTTCCGCTGCGCCAATGTCCCAAATGCTCGCAGCCGCCAGTGCCGCCAGCGCGTTCGAAATCGCATGATGCCCGGGCACCGACAGCTCCAGCCTCACGCGCCCTTCCGGGTTGACGTAGTCGAACGCCGACCCAAACGCCCCGCGGTCTTCAATCTCCTGCGCCATGAAAAACGCCGGCTTCTCGATGCCATACGTCAGCACGCGACCGGGTGCATACGCGCCAAATGCAGCCACGCGCGGATCGTCAGCATTCAACACTGCTGTGGATTCATGGCCGTTCAATCCTTCGATCAATTCACGCTTGGCAAGCGCAATCTCATCCACCGACGAAAAAAATTCCAGATGCGCCGGCGCCACGCGCGTCACTACTCCGACATCCGGTTTGGCAATCGCCGCTAGCCGCCTTAACTCGCCGCGCCGCGACATGCCCATTTCCAGCACCGCTGCCTGATCTGTTTCCTCCAGCCGAAACAGCGTCAGCGGCAGCCCGTACTCGTTATTCAGGTTTCCTTCCGATTTCACGACCCGCAGCTTCGTGCCCAGCAATGTCGCCAGGATCTCCTTCGTGGTGGTCTTGCCGACAGAACCCGTGACGCCGGCAATTTTCCCACCCCAGGCTTCGCGCACCGCGCGCGCGAGCTGCTTGAGTGCCTCGAAGGTGTCGGCCACGGCGATGCAGCGGCCGCTGACTTCGCCCGCAAACTGCGCCAGGCGCTCCTGCGCCACCACCGCCGCGATTGCTCCACGCTCCAACGCACTGCCCACATGATCGTGTCCATCGTGACGCGGTCCGTGGATAGCGATGAACAGTTCTCCGGCACGTACCGTGCGAGAATCAATCGAGACGCCGGCCACCCGGGCCACGGGGTCGAGTCTCGTCCCCGGCCGAGTACCCAGAGCGCCAGCCACTTGTGCAATCGTCCACCGCATAAGTTCCTCAAAGGGCTCTTCTTAACCGCGCACCCCACCCCAGGTTGTGTTTGCACCGTTTTGAGGGCTCCTCCTTTCAAGAGGCGACCAATTGGCACCAGCGCCCTCGCGACTGCGAATACTCAAGCGCGCTAAGTGCCAAACCCTGCGCCGCTTTGCGGCTCTTCTTTCAGCTCCACTTTCCGCGGCTCGGTAAATCCACGCTGACGAAGAGCGCGCCGCGCTTCGATGCGATCGTCAAACTCGAATGTACGGTCCGCCAGAATCTGATAATTTTCGTGACCTTTTCCCGCCAGGAGCACGATGTCGCCTGCGCGCGCCTCGTCCATGGCCAGCCCGATGGCTTTTTCCCTGTCCGGCTCGATCAAATATTTTCCAGCCGTTTTTTGCAGGCCGACAATGATGTCGCTGATGATTTTCAAAGGATCTTCACCGCGCGGATTGTCGCTGGAAAGAATCGTCAGATCGCTCAGCCGGCCGGTGACTTCACCCATGATGGGCCGTTTCGTGCGGTCTTTTTCGCCTCCGCAACCGAAGAGGGTGATGATGCGGCCTTTGGGATTCAGTTCACGGGCCGTGTGAATCAAATTCTCCAGCGCATCGTCCGTATGCGCGTAGTCGACGATCACCAGAAAGGGCTGCCGCAGATCGATTCGTTGGAAGCGTCCGGGAACACTTTCGAGATTGCGGATGCCGGTTTCAATCACATCGTTCGAAAGGCCGAGCGCCTGCGCCGCGGCAATCGCCGCGAGAAGGTTGTAGACGTTGATGCGCCCGACGAGCGGCGAAACCACTTGCACTTTTCCATTCGGCGTTTGCGCGGTAAACGTCAACCCGTCAAACGTCAGGTGAAATTTCTTCGTGGCGATGTCGGCGTGCGATTCGAGGCCATAGGTCACGGTTTTCTTCGCAAGCCCTGCCAGCCGTTTCCCGAATTCATCGTCGGCGTTCAGTATCGCCACTTCCGGAACGCCCGCTCCCGTGCCTTCGAATAGTTTTTTCTTCGCGGCAAAATAATCTTCAAAGGTCTTGTGATAGTCCATGTGCTCGCGAGTGAGGTTGGTGAACACCGCGGCCTGGAAATGGCAGCCCCACAGACGATCCATCGCCAGGGAATGTGAGCTGGCTTCGAGCACCGCGTATTCCCCCCCCGCGTCGCGAATCTCCGCAAAAAAACCCTGCAAGTCCACCGACTCCGGCGTGGTATTCGGCGCGGGATAGTCCCCAAGCGGCGTGTGATAGGCGATGGTTCCGAACAAACCCGTCTTGGCGCCGGATGCCTTCACGATCGCGTCGATGACGGAAGTCGTGGTCGTCTTCCCGTTCGTGCCGGTCACCGCAACAAGCTGCAGCTCGTTCGCCGGCTTCCCGAAGAAGTTGGCAGAAGTGATGGCCAGGGCCTTGCGCGCATCTTGCAACTGAATCCAAGCCGCGCCGTTCAACGGAGTGTTGGGCACTGGCTCCGTACTGGCAATGGCCACGGCCCCTCGCTTCACTGCATCTTTTGTGAAGGCATTCCCGTCCGCTTTTGCACCGTGCAATGCAAAAAACAACGCCCCCGGCTGCACCTTCCGGGAATCGCATGCCACTTGACGAATCTCCAGATCGCCCGCGCCAGAGGGCACAGCGATTTGCGTGTCCTGAAGAACTTCACTCAATTTTCTGCGGATGACTGCTCTTTCTTTTTGAGCGGACGGATTCAACTGGCTGGCGGCTTGTTTCGTGGTGGCGTCCCGTGTTTGTTCTTCTGCTTGGCTCAATCCAATTGTCATCCTAAGGCCTGGCTCTCTGCTTTGGCTTCGCAATCTTTGTCGCTGGTGCTCCGAACTGCACGGTGACCTTCGCGCCACGCCGGACTTTCGCTCCGGCCGCGGGCGTCTGATTTGCAGCAAGACTGCTGCCAACCAAAACGGGGTCCAACCCGAGGTGAATGCAAGCCTCTGTCACCTCGCGCATGGTCTTGCCTGTGAAATCCGGCACTTCGATGTCGCCGCCTTCGTCCACGGCTACGGTCACGGGAGGCGGGTCGCTCTTGCGCTCCTTCGGACTTGCAGCGGGAGATTCCGATGGTGGTTGATCGCGAAGTCCGGAGAAATCCGCAGGCGTAAAGTCTTCCAGCGCCGCACTGTCGGAGACGTCGCGCTTCTTGTAGGACGCCTGCGTCAGTTGAGGACTGACCGGCACATCACGCGGCACGTCCAGATAGGGCAGCACTTGCTCTGCAATTCGCTTGAACACAGGCGCCGCCACCATTCCGCCTTCATGGAGCCCGACCGGAGAATCGAGGGAAACGAGAATGGTCACCGCCGGATCGCTGATCGGGGCAAATCCAGTGAACGACGCAATGAAACGCGTGGGCGAATACCTTCCCGTTGCCGGATCTATCTTTTGCGCGGAGCCGGTTTTTCCCGCGGCGGTCCAGCCGTCAAGATGAGCGAGGCTCCCGGTCCCGTTCAGCACCACGCCTTCCATCAGCCGCCGGAGAGTCGCCGCCGTTTCCGGGCGAATCACGCGCCGGGGCTCCATCGGCGTCAGCGGGCCCTCGGCTGGCAATACCTTCTCACCGCGGCGCAATTCTGCAATCACATGCGGCTTGTAGAGCATCCCACCATTGGCAATCGCAGAAACAGCGCTCGCCAATTGGATCGGCGTCACGCCAACTTCCTGGCCCATCGAAATCGATCCGATGGATATCGCCGACCAACTCTCGAGACGCCGCAGGATGCCTTTGCTCTCGCCGGGCAGGTCCACACCCGTCGGCTGGCCAAATCCAAAGGCACGGATGTAATCGTAGAATTTCGGCGCGCCCAGCCGCAGTGCAATTTTGATGGCGCCGACATCGCTCGATTGCGCCAGGATGTCTGAAACACTTAGCAGTCCGAACGGTTTGTGATCCCGAATGCGGTGGCCCGCTACGTAAACTGCGCCGTTCTCGCAATCGAAGACTTCAGAGGGCCGCGTAATCCCCTGGTCAAACGCAGCCGCCAGCGTAATCAATTTGAATGTCGACCCCGGCTCATAGAGGGCGCTTACGCCGCGGTTCATACGATTTTCAGCTGGCACATCGGTCGCGGCGTTCGGGTTGAACTTCGGCCAATTCGCCAACGCGAGGATTTCCCCGGTGTTGGGATTCATCACCATCGCTGTCCCGGCGATGGCATGCGTTTTGGTGATGGCCACGGAAAGTTCCCGTTCCGCGATGTACTGGACCTTTTCATCGAGCGTGAGGACCACGTTGGCCCCGCGCTCGCGCTGCGCTTCGCCGCCATCGAACCAGCGTTGCCGCGCGTCGGCCATCACAATGATCTTTTCGCTTTTGCCGCGAATCTGGCTGTCTAGTTCGTACTCGATCCCGCCCAAACCCTTTTCGTCCACATCCACGAACCCGAGTACGTGCGACGCCAGTTCGCGCTTCGGATAAAACCGCTGATTTTCCTTCTGGAAATAAATGCCCTTCAAATTCAGAGCCTCTACCGCTTCCTTTTTTTCCGGTGGCAGCTTGCGCGCGATCCACACAAACGAACGTGATGATTCCAACCGTACTTCTAAAACGTCCCGCGGAATTCCCAGCACGCCGGAAAGCAGCCGCGCCGCAAGTTGCTCGTCGGCAAGTTCCGAAGGCACCGCGAAAGCGGAATCCACCGGTATGCTCATCGCCAGCGGATGCATGTTGCGGTCGTAGATCGCGCCGCGCTTCGGCGTGATTTCAATCACGCGCTTCTGCTGCCGCTGCGCGCGGGCCATGTATTCGCCATGCTCTATGAGTTGGAGGTAACCCAGTCGCGCAAAAACTGCCGCCATCCAGACGAGGACCACCACTCCGATGATTGCGAGGCGCCGGGAGGCTCCCCGGTCACCATTCGAATAGACCGCATGGCCGCGCTTCGAGTCGGCCACTGAGCGGCCATGTGAAGGGGCGTGGGGACGGTTCTGTTGCATAGCGGACTCAGATCAGCGATCGCTCCGGTAGATGATCCTTAGGTTGACAGCAAATTCTTCGGCGTATGACCCGCACGAAAAGAGACTATTGCGAGCGATTGGGGCGGACATACCGCGCTGCGGCCACTTCCGCGCCCGGCGGCGCGTCGTATTCCCGCACCTGCGCGGGCAACGGTTCCGTCAACCCCAGCTGGCGTCGCGCAATCACGTCAATACGCATCGGATTTCGCAGACCGGCGATTTCCAACTTCAACGAAGAATTCAGCGAGGCGGCTTCGGCTTGCTTGCCTTTCACGTCCTCGAGTTGAAAGCTCAAGTCAATGCAACGGAAGTGCTGGTAGATGTACAGCATGAAGCACATGGCCACGATTGCGCCCAACGCCACCGTCCGGTAGTAATTGCGCATCTTCACCGGTTCGACGTGGCGCACCAGGCGCGAGTTGTCTATCCGCTTGATCGTCTGAAATTCCAGCATCGCCGCAGCTTTTTTCTTTCGCGCCATACTTACACTCTTTCCGCACACCGCAGCTTCGCGCTTCGCGAACGCGGGTTGCCCGCCATTTCTTCTTCGGTGGGCTGGATTACATGTTTGGTCAGCACGCGTAGCGTTCTTGCCCGCTCTCCTTCTTGAAACGCGTGCTTCACCAGGCGGTCTTCCCGCGAGTGGTAACTCAACACCACCCAGCGTGCGCCTGAATTCATTGTGGCGGGGGTCCGAGAAAGAAACTGCCCGAGTTCCTCCATCTCTCGATTCACCGCTATCCGCAGCGCCAGAAACGTTTTTGTTGCGGGATGCAGTCTCTGCCTTCCCCATTGCTTTCGGGCCCCTGCCACAGTCGTTGCCAAGTGCGCGGTATCCCGTAGGGGTCGCGCTCGTACGATCGCCTTGGCGATTCTTCTGGAATCGTGCTCATCGGCTTCCCGGTAGAGCAGGTCGGCAATCTCTTTTTCCGACCAGCGATTCACAATCTCGTCTGCCGTCAGTTCGTCGTTGGCAGTGTCCATCCGCATGTCCAGAGCAGCGGCCTCGCGAAACGAAAATCCCCGCGCGGCTTGATCAAGCTGCATGCTCGAAACCCCCAAGTCGGCCAAGACCCCGTCCACCGGCGGAATCCCCAACTCTTGCGCGACCTCCGCAATCCTCGAGAACGGCGACTGCACCAGCGTCACCTTCTCCCCTAAGCCCTTTAACCTCTCCTGCGCCAGTTCCAACGCCTGTGCGTCCCGGTCCAGGCTGATCAACCTGCCGGACGTAAGCTGTTTTGCGATTGCTTCCGAGTGCCCGCCCGCTCCCAGCGTGGCGTCGATGTACGTTCCGTCCGGCTTTACGCTCAGCCATTCGAGCACCTCTTCCAACAGCACCGGCGTGTGCGGCGCAGCCAATTTTGCAACGCCCTAAATTCCCAGGTCTTCCAAAGCCTTGTAGTCCTCTTCTGTGAACGGCGAATTCTTCAAGTCATCCAGCACGCGCGTGTGGTTCATGACCTCGAGGTAATCGAGGTTGCCGAACACATCCACTTCGCCCTTCATCTGCGCGGATTCCCGCAACACTGGGGGCACGAGGACTCTTCCCTGCCCGTCCAGCTCCACCGTCAGCCCGTAATAGCTCGTTCTCATCAGAAACTTTCTCTTTGCACGGTTCTGGCTCGATACCGCCGCTAGCTTGTCCTCAATGCCCGCCCATACCTTCATGGGATAAATCCGCGCCGACTCGCCCGTGGTGCTGGTGATGTAAAACTGATTGCCGTACTCTTTCAGAGCGTCCAGAAACACGGCGGGTATCTTCAACCGACCCTTTTCGTCTACTTTTGCTCGACAGTTGCCCCGCAGATTCATGCGCCCCGCTCGAAGCGACCCTTGTTTTGGCTGGATCGCACACAAATATGTGGTCTAGAATGGACAAAATGCCCACTTTCACCACAACCCTGGGAAGTTGTTTACTTTGCCCTGAAAGCCTGCTACTTGACTCTACTTTTGCCCACTTCTTACCACTTCTCGCCACATCATAGGCTGCTTTGAATTCTTGTCAAGAGGAATCGTGCATTTTTTTTAAAATAGTTGTGAATTTCTGCGCGTGAAAACTCGAACGATTTCCCCACTACAGCTTGTGTTCGCCGTTTCTTCGCGCGACTACTCTTGGTGGTCTGTTTCTTTAGGCGATCTTGGAACGAATGGTATCCTCCACATGTCGGCCAGTTCCTTTTTGGAATTTTCTCTCGCCTTCCTTTCTTCACTTCCAACCTGACTCGTGCTATTCTTTCTTGGTACTGACCATCAGTCTCCAGAAGGAGCCAAGCTCATGGAATGGACCACCCCGAAGCATGAAGAGATCGACCTGAACTGCGAAGTAAGCTCCTACGCCAACGCCGAACTCTAAACTGAGAGTCGACTCCAGCCCAGCCGGAGTCGCCAGAAAATCGAATGCGCGTTAAAGTCCTCGGCTCCGCTGCCGGGGGCGGCTTCCCCCAATGGAATTGTGGTTGTGCAAACTGTAGCGCTCTGCGCCTCGGCACGCTGAAGGCTCATGCACGCACCCAGGCGCAGGTTGCTGTTTCGCCGGACCCATCCAAATGGTTCCTTCTGAACTCCTCTCCGGATCTTCGTCAACAGATCAACGCCACTCCTGAATTGGCTCCTAGTTCCGCTGCGAAGGGGTCTCCGATTACTTCTATCCTGCTTACCAGCGCCGATGTGGATTCGGTGATGGGCTTGCTCCATCTGCGCGAATTTCAGCCTCTGCATATTTTCTCGACCGTGTCTGTGCGCCGCATCCTCACGGAGGAAAACAGTCTCTTCCGTGTTTTGTCCCGGTCTACTCCCCCCGTTCGCTGGGAACCCATGCCTCTAGACCGGCTCATGCCGTTGGTGCCTCCTTCAGGGCCAGGGAAGAAAGATGGCCTCTTTTACAAAGCCGTATCACTTCTCGGCAGCTTCCCGGACTATGTGAGCGATGCTCTACGCAACAATCTTTCGCAGGAAGAAGCGGTGATTGGGGTTCAGCTCATCCACAAAGAAAAGCGGCTCTTCTATGCCCCGAGCTTGCCAGGATACGGAGAAGATTGGCGCCGCTCCGCCGAAGAGAGCGATTTGGCGCTTCTGGACGGCACCTTCTGGAAAGACGACGAATTGATTGCCGCCAAGCGCACCCGCAAAACCGCGCGGGAGATCGGGCATGTCCCGCTCTGGGGAGAACGCGGCCTGCTTCGCCAGCCTTTCCGCCTGGGAAAAACCCGCCGTGTGCTCATACACATTAACAATACAAATCCGGTGCTGAATGAAGACAGCGGAGAACATCGCGCCGTTCGTGAAGCCGGATGGGAAATCGCCTATGATGGTATGGAATTCGAGCTATGACCCCATCCGTGAACAACATCGCTGAGAAGGCGCCGCTTTCGGAAGCCGCGTTCATCGCCGGGTTCCATGCCATCGGCGAAGAGCGTTATCACCACAAACATCCCTTCCATCTGCTGATGCACGAAGGAAAGCTGACGCGCGGGCAGCTACAGGCCTGGGCGCTCAATCGCTACTACTATCAAAGCCGCATCCCCATCAAGGACGCGGCTATCCTCTCGCGCAGTGAAGATCCCGCTTTTCGCCTCGCGTGGCGCAGGCGCATCCTCGATCACGATGGCGATGGCGCCAGACCTGGCGGCATCGAAAAGTGGCTAAGGCTGGTCGAAGCAACGGGTTTATCGAGTGAGCAAGCAGTTCGCGGCGACGGCATTCTTCCCGCAACGCGCTTCGCCGTCCAAGCTTACGTAGACTTCGTTTCCACGCGTTCGCACCTCGAAGCAGTTGCCTCTTCCCTGACCGAACTTTTTTCGAAAAAGTTAATCACCCTGCGCATGGACAGGCTTCGCGAACATTACCCTTGGCTCTCCGGTGGCCTCGACTATTTCACCGGCCGCCTCACGCAAGCGACGGAAGATTCCGAATTTGCCCTCGCATGGGTCGTAAAGCACGCGCACTCGCGCGAGCAGCAGGATCTAGCTCACGCCGCCCTTCGCGCGAAATGCGATATTCTCTGGGCGCAGCTCGACGCGCTCTACTTTGCCTACGTCAATCCCGGCTGGCCTCCGCCCGGCGCTTTCCAACCAGCCAAGGAAGCCTGAGGGACTGCCGATGCCGCCCGACGTCAACAGCTTTCCGCGCCTCGCTCCAGGCTGCCGTCTTAACGAAAAATCGCAGCAGCCGCGGATGCTGCTCATGCCTGAACGCGCCTTGCGCCTGAACGGACCCAGCCTCGAAATTATCGAGCGTTGCGACGGCAAGCACACCGTCCAACAGATCGTGTTGGATTTGCAGAAAATCTATTCGAAAGCCGAGCCGCAAAAAGTGGAATCGGACATCCTGGGCTATCTAGCCCTGCTCCAAGATCAACGCGCGCTCGATTTCACGTAATTGTGGAGTGCGGGAGCTTGCTCCCGCTTTTCCGGCTTCTCAATCGGCACAACCGCATGACCACTGAACTCTCCAACCCGCTAGCCCTAATCGCCGAACTCACCCACCGATGCCCGCTTCACTGCGTCTACTGCTCCAACCCGTTGGAAATGCAATCCCGCAGCAACGAGCTTTCCACCGAGGTCTGGTCGCGTGTTTTCAAAGAAGCCGCCGCCGCCGGAGTCTTGCAAGCGGATTTCACCGGCGGCGAACCCCTCGCCCGCACCGACATCGTCGAACTCGTCCGCGCCGCCCGCGCCGCCGGCCTCTACGTCAATCTCATCACTTCTGGCATGCCCATGGACGAGACAAAACTTGGCGCGTTGGTCGAAGCCGGGCTCGATCACTTTCAACTCAGCTTCCAGGGCGCCCGCGAGGACACCGCCAACGAAATCTCTGGCACAAAGTCTCACGCGCAAAAACTTCGCGTCCTCGATTGGCTAAAGCAACATCGCGTCGCTGTTACATTGAATTTCGTCATTCATCGCCGCAACATCGATCAGCTCTCCGAAATGCTCGCCATCGCCGAATCTTCCAGCGCCACTCGCATCGAATTTGCCAATGTGCAGTACTACGGCTGGGCTTTTGCTAATCGGGAAAATCTTCTCCCCATGCGCGACCAAGTAAGCAATTCCGCGGAATTCATAAAGTGCGAGCAGGAGCGCCTGAAGGGAAAAATCCGCATCGAATTTGTAGTCCCAGACTACTACGCCAAATATCCCAAACCCTGCATGGGCGGCTGGGGACGCAAGCTCATGCTTATCACTCCCAGCGGGGATGCTCTTCCCTGCCACGCCGCGCAGGTCATCCCCGGTCTAATGTTCGAAAATGTAAAAGATCGCAGCTTGCGCGAAATCTGGGAAAAATCCGCAGCGTTTCAGAAATTCCGGGGCGAAGACTGGATGCAGGAGCCTTGCAAGACTTGCGACCGCCGCGAACAGGACTTCGGTGGCTGCCGCTGCCAGGCGTTATTGCTCACCGGAGACGCTGCCGCCACAGATCCCGTCTGTTCCCTGGCGCCGCTGCGCCCCAAAGTCGACGCCATCCTTGCAGGAATGTACAGCGCACCCCCTGCGGAGATCTTCGCAAAACCAAGCTGGCTGTACCGCCCGAATCCCGTCTAGGCTTCCGCAGTGGCTTGTGGCTGCTTTAACTTCATAACCACCCGAAAGAAAAAGAAGAGACTCCCCAGCAGCACGAGCGTTCCAAACACAGTCAGCGTATAGGGCGCGCCAATCCGCTTCGCCACGCCGCCCGCAATCAGCGAGCCGATCGGCTGCACACCCATGAACATCGTGGCGTAAACCGCCATCACGCGGCTCCGCAGCTCATCCGGCACGCGGTTCTGGATCAGCGTGTTGGTCGCAGCCATCTGCGATGTCGCAGCAAATCCCACCACGAAAAGGACCGCAATGCACAGCCCGGCGACCCTGGCTTGCGAAAAAATAATCAGACAGACAGAGCAAGTCACCGCAGTTGCTGCAATCCACCTCGCCAGCCCGCGATAGTGCGTTCGCGCCGCGAATTGCAGAGCGCCGAGCACTGCCCCAACTCCCGCCGCGCTCATCAACACTCCCAGCATCCGCGCCCCGCCGTGCAAAATGTCATGCGCGTAGATCGGCAGGAAAACCGAATACTGCAACCCGAAAAGGCTCAACACGCTCAACAACAGGAGCGCGGACCGGATCGGCAGGTCGCTCATCGCAAAACGGAAACCCTGGATGAAGTTCTTGAAAGGCGAATCCTGACTCGGTGTTGTTTTCGCGTGCTCGATGCGCATCATCAGCAGGGCCGCGATCACCGCCACAAAGCTCAAACCATTCAGGAAAAAACACCAGCCTTCTCCAACCAGCGCGATGGCAAACCCGGCGATCGCCGGGCCCACCACGCGCGCGCCGTTGAAAATCGAGGAATTTAGCGCAATCGCATTGGGCAAATCTTCCTTCCCCACCATCTGCACAAAAAACGCCTGGCGAATCGGCACATCAAACGCGTTGACCACGCCCACCAGGAACGCGATGAGAATGAGTTCCCAGGTATGAATTCTATGAGTCAGTTCAAGGGCCGCCAGCACGAACGCCAAAATCATCGAAGCCGTCTGTGTGGCAATCACCGCACGCTGCCGGTCGTAGCGGTCCCCGACGTAACCGCCGATTGAGGAGAGAAACAGCATCGGCACCTGGCTCGCAAATCCGAAAACACCCAGCAGCGCCGCCGATCCCGTCAGCTTGTAGACCAGCCAAAGCTGTGCGGTCGTCTGCATCCAGGTCCCGATCAGTGAAATGAGTTGTCCCGCGATGAACAACTGAAAATTGCGGTGCTGCATTGCGCGGAAACGCGTGGAGACAACGGGGATGCGCGGAGGTACGGGAGGTACGGCCGGGCTGACCGCGGTGCGGTCACTCTTCAAAATGTTCTTCCTCCACTCGTTGGATGCGGAGAATCCGGACTAGTCACGATGCCGCGAGAGGAGATGTGTTGTCAATGCGGGAGAATGGAAGCTACAAACCAGATTGTCTCTTGGAGAAGGATGTCGCGCTACTCGCTCGGAGGCTCCGGCGCTCCGCCGACGTGCAGATGGCTCAGGTCGCGCAACGTCGCCTTGTCTTCTTCGCTCATGCCACGCGTGAAGTTCGGATCGTTTAGTCGCTGATTCCGAGCCGATTCCGGCATGTTCTGGAGTCGGTGCAACCGCTGCTGAATCGCCTGTTGGCGGTCAGGAGACATTTGCCGCCATCTTGGTAGCACGTCATTTCGAACGTGAGCGCGCTGCTGCGGCGTCATTTGGCCCCAGATGTGTGCGCGGTCCTGCAGTTCTTGTCGCTGCGCGGGCGGGAGGCTTTGAAGTCGCCGATTGTACTCAAGTACCCTTTGTCTATCCTGCGGACTCAGTTCGTTGAATCTCCGCGGCGGGGGCGCGTATGCGGATGGCGGCCGGTTGGGATTGTTATTCGGACGCGCCTCCGTGCCCGAACGATTCGCATGCGCGTCGGGCGGACGGTTCGGATTGCCATTCTGGCCTCGTCCCCCCTGTGCCTGATCCTGCGATTGCCTCTGTTGCTGCCGCTGCGGTCTTGCCTGTTGCTTCGGCGCCTTTGGCGCCGCGTTGCCCGGGCGATTCTGACCCGCATGGACACCCGGCTTCTGCGCGTAACCCGGCAAAGCCGCTGCCCCGCACAGTCCCAGCGCCATCAACCATCCCGCGAGTTGGAGTTTTAGTTTCATTACCCTTACATCGTTTGACCCGGATTGGAGTCGCTCGCATCATCGTCCGGCGCTTGCTGCGACAGATCGCTCAATGGAGCAAAATCTGAAATGACATCGTAGTTTTCCAGAACGGGCATGTTTTCGTTAATCTTGTCGATGTCCCCAGCAGTCAGCGTATTCTCCCTTTGCGACCCGATCCACACTGTAGCCAACAGCAGCATCGACGCCGCAAACGCCACGCGCGGCGACGGCGTAAACCACGCCCACCAGCTCTGCTTCGCAGGCTCTGCCGCCACACGCGCATTCACGCGAACGTCAAACGCCGCCGATGGCTCGATCATCGGCAATTCGTCCAGCAACACGCTCACCGCGCGAAACTCGTTCACGCGCAGCTGGCACGCCGCGCACGTCAAGAGATGTTTTTCCATCTCCAGCCGTTCGCTTTCTTTCAAGCGCCCGTCCACGTATCCCAAAATCCTGTTTTCCATTCGGCTACAGCTCATGACTGCCTTCCTTCTCTACCCAGGGTCTACTGCCTTGCTTGCTGCGCGACGAGCGGGGCTAATTCCACTCGCAGCGTTTCGTACGCCCGGAAGAGCAGCGATTTCAGCGCGCTCTCCGAACATTCCAAAATCTTCGAAATCTCTCCGTAATCCAGCTCCTGGTATTTGTGCAGGAGCACTGCCGCGCGCTGTTTCTCCGGGAGCTTGTCGATGGCGTGCCGGATCATCTTGCGCCGCGCGTCTTCCACAAGGTGCTGCTCGATGTTCGGGCGTTTCTCGGCGACGTCCAGCGTCCGCTCATCGCCATCCTCGGCATCTGTCGTCACCGGCGCATCCAGTGAGATTTCCATGCGCTGATAACGGTTGTCTCGCATCGAGTTCAACGCCAAATTTGTCGCGATCCGGAAGAGCCACGTTGTGAACTTCGCGCTCGGCACGTATTCTTCACGCGCGCGGTACACCCGCAAGAAAACTTCCTGCGCCAGGTCTTCCGCCTGTTCCCGGTTCCGCACCATCCGGTACAGGAAATTGACCAACGGACTCCGATAGCGATGCAGGAGAAGTGCGAACGACTGTTCGTCGCCCGCCTTCACGTCCAGCATCAGTTGGACGTCCGACCTGGCCATAGTCGCCACACTGTATCAAACACTCGTGTTCTCAGAAAGTTGCAAGTAGTAGGGGTACTCGATGGCGAAACTGCGGCGAATCTAAACGTGGAATAAACGCTCCATTATCAACAAGCTAACAACGCCCACAAAAACCAGCAGCGCCATTCGCCAGTTTGGCTCGCGGTTCACTTCCGGAAGCAAATCCGTCGCCGCCACATACAGCGTGACACCACCGGAAAGCGGCAGCGCGTATTTTAATTGTCCCTGCAGTGAACTCGTCAGCAACACGCCGAAAATCGTCGCCGCTCCCAACAATCCCGCAGCCAGAATCGCATTACGCTTTCCTTGCCCGCTCGCGAGCACCACGGAAGCCACCGTAAATCCTTCCGGCAGCTTGTGCAGAAAAACGGCGAAGAACATCACCGCGCCCAGCCACGTTGAAACCAGAAATCCCGCCGCAATCGCCACGCCGTCAAAAAACGTATGAATCGTCATCCCTACCAGCACGCTCGTGTGCGCGTGTTGATGGCTCACTTCCTCGCAATGCGTCTCTTCGCCAAAATGGAAATGTGGCGCCAGCGTGTGCTCGAACAAGTGCACCAGGAAATAGCCGATCAGGACATACAGCAGCGCACTCTCTCCAAACAATCGCACTGACTCTGGAATGACTTCAACGAACGCTACCGCCAACATGTATCCCGCGCCCAGTGCCAGGAAATATTGCAGAAATTTCCGCGGCCAATCCCTGCGAACAACAAAATATCCGCCAATCAAATTCCCCGCCGCGGCAATCAGCCCCAGCCCCACCGCCAGTCCCGTCCGAAATGCCAGGTCATGTCCCATTTTGGAGTGCGGCGGCTCGCCGCCGCTTTTCCGTCCGCTTCGATACACGGAATCGATCTCTTAACCGATTTTGTCCCCTGTTTCCGCTCTTCTCTACGCCCTCTGCGCCCTCTGTGGCCCTCTGCGTTAAGTCTTTTCTTCTTTTTTTTATTTCACCCCGAATGCCGGAACAAAATCACATCCCCCTCTTGCACGACGTATTCCTTCCCCTCCAGCCGCACCTGCGCCTTCTCCCGCGCCGCTGCCAAGCTCCCCGCCGCCAGCAAATCATTCCACCGCACCACTTCCGCTCGAATAAATCCTTTCTCGATGTCGCTGTGAATCGCCCCCGCCGCTTTCACCGCCGACGCGCCCTTTCGAATCGTCCACGCCCTCACTTCCGGCTCCCCCGCCGTGAAAAACTGAATGAGTCCCAGCAAATCGTAGGTCGCGCGAATCAACCGGTTCAGCCCGGGTTCCTTCAATCCATACGAAGCGAGTAACTCCGCCGCTTCTTTCTCATCCATCTCTGAAAGTTCCGCCTCCAGCCGCCCGCAAATCGCCACCACCGCCGCGTTCGGCCGCCCTTGCAACGAACTCAACTTGTGCCGCTCCACCGCCGAATCCAGCTTGTCCGCCTCGTCGTCGCCCAGATTCAGCACGTATAGCACCGGCCGCGCCGACAAAAACAAAAATCC
>Ga0210409_10000194_pt1 | contig 125403 bp, 108 predicted proteins | sample IncBWH17MmetaG_FD_161649 | JGI IMG/M metagenome (GOLD analysis project Ga0210409, IMG submission 161649) | Forest soil microbial communities from Barre Woods Harvard Forest LTER site, Petersham, Massachusetts, United States - Inc-BW-H-17-M | ecosystem: Environmental > Terrestrial > Soil >...
GTCTTTCCGTTTCAAAACCGCGTCTCCCCTAAAGAGGCGTTCGAAGGGCTTGAGCTGGGTGAAGGAAAACCTTCACGCCCAGTTCTGAGAGGGCCGGGCGGCCGCAAGGCCGCCTGGCTACTCGGTAACAATGCGATAAACGGCTTCGACTGCCGCGGCGACATCAAAAGACGCAACATCAGTGAGGGAACATCACCTCTGATTCCACACCCGCGTAGTTGTAGTTCTCTCCATAGACATCACGGAAAATCTTGAAGGCCAGGTTGCCGGTGCAGTGAGCCGGAGCCACTCGCCGCACGCCGAGATCATCTTTCATCAGGTGGGCAATGTTCGAGATGTAGGCGGCGTCGTAAGGAAACAGGTGAAATCCGCCTTCGACTAGTTCGATGTTGCTGCCGAGATACTGTTTAGTCGCACGGATAATCTCTTCGACTTTACTGTGCGAGCAGCCTGTGATCAGGACCACGCCCTTTTCAGTCTTCAGCGCCAGCGACAGTTCTGGGAAGCCTGCGAGGTCGGGATGTCCTGGTTCGTTCGGCGGATAGGCGTTGAAATCTCCCAGCATAACCGAGCGAGTGACGATCAGATAAATGCCGGGAGCGATCTCCCTGCTGGCCGGCACAAACTCCTGGTTGGCGCCGTGAAAGCGGTCGCCGGGCTTGTAGTCGTCCATCGAATTCATGGCTCCGCCGAAGTACAGCTGCTCGGGTGGCAGGCCAGCCAGGGACTCCTTCGTGTCATGGGAGAAGGTGTAGCGCATTGGCGCGCCCAACGCGTAATCGGCGGGCAGATACGCTTTCACCGTGGGCTTGACCTTTAACATGTAGTCGAAGCCCGAGATGTGGTCATAGTGACGATGCGACAGCACGGCGATATCTACCTGACTGAGATCCACGCCCAGGGCTTTCACGTTGTGCTCGAACTTATCGGCGTTATTGCCGGTGTCAAAGAGGATAGTCTTACCGTTGTAATGGATGAGCGCGGAAAAGCCCCAGTCCAGAATCGTTCCTCGCTTCTGATAGCCAAACGCGTCGTACAGATTGAGAACAGAGTTCTGATCAGGCGTCGGCAGATGTCCGGCTGGATTCTGCGCCAACAACAGGAGGGGGTGACAGATGAGCAACAGGGCGACCGCTCGCGAGATATTTCTCATAGCAAACTCCGCGACAATCGCTGCCAATTCTATCAGCGGATTGGACTAAGGAGGCCCGAAAATTTTGGCGATTGACGGGCCAACCCGGAGGTAATTCCAGTAGAGCCGATCCATTACTTCCGGCTTGCCGACAACTCGGGAGTTACCAAGTAGACTCCTGAATCAAAATGCCCGTGCCGCCACTTCTATGGACAACCGGTTGTTCACTCCGGCTTCGGGGAATTTGCCGTGCGCACGGGCAAGGCTTGGCGAGTGGGTGGGTTAAAGTCTGTGATTATTAGTCCGGCGCTCAGCTATCCTTCTGCTCGATACCCAAATAACAGAGGAAGGTGCGCAGCAGCTCGCGCTTGAGTGACTGGTCATCCTTGGGAATGACGGCCTGCCAGTACTTCAAATCGTGATCGGCCAGGATTAGTTCGACGAGAGTGCTGGTGAGCGTCATCAGGGCAAAGGATAAGGCGAGCGGCGGCTCGGGGTGCTTGACCTCATTCCGATGCAGCAAGAACAACTCCACGAGGTGCTGGATGCTGCGCATCTCCAGTTTGGCGACTCGCTTACAAAACGGCGTGTGAAAGCGCCCCTGCGAGAACTGCCGGAGCGCACGCAACAGGCCGGCGTTTGCGCGGTAGCTGACGAGCATACTGCTGACAAGCTGCTCGGCAAACACGGCCAGAGGAATCTGGCGGACCATGTCGGGCGTAAGCGCCATGCGCAACCTCTGTTCCTGCCGCTCCAGGATGCCGATGACCACAGCCTCCAGCAGCGCGTCCTTGTCCGGGAAACGGCGATAGACGGCCCCCGGGGTCAACCCGGCGTGCTGGGCGATGCGTGGAATGGTGGTGCCCTCAAGCCCGTGTTGTCCGAGCACTTCCGCGGCGGCCTTCAAAAGCTTACGTGTGGATTCCCTGCTGCGCGCCTGCTGTGGTTCGAGCGTCTTCTTGGCCATCGGCTTCCTCCTGGAGCTCAGTAAAATACTGCTTGACATAAATGTAAATGTAAATTTACATTTACATTGTAGAGATTCCATCTGACCTGGAGTGCCTGCGCCCGCCGGCCGTCCTTCAAGGAGATTTCTTTATGGCTTCTAACACGGTTTCTGCAAACCCCGTTTCCACTACATCTGTGGAACATCCGCTGCGTGATGCGCGCTATCGCCTTTGGCTTATCGGCGGCACCATTTCCCTGCTGGGCGATCAGTTTTATCTAGTGGGGTTGCCATGGCTAGTTTTACAGCAGACCGGCTCGGCCCTGGCGATGGGCACAGTGATGATGGCAGGCGCTATTCCCCGAGCTCTGCTGATGCTGATGGGTGGTGCCGTCAGCGACCGAATTTCCGCGCGCAAGATTTTAATGGCTACCGCGATGGCGCGCACCCTCTGTGTCGCAGTGATCGGCGTTCTAGTCTGGCTGCGAGTTTTGCGAACATGGGAGCTGTACGCTCTAGCGGTGCTCTTTGGTGTAGCCGATGCATTTGCCGCTCCCGCACAAACGGCCTACTTGCCTTCGCTGTTGAAACGCGAGCAGCTAGTCGCGGCGTCTTCCGTCAGCCAAAGCACGGCCCAGTTGACCACTATTGTTGGACCAGTTCCAGCAGGGTTTGTGATCAAAACGCTGGGGGTGGCTTGGGCTTTCTTCGTGGACGCGATCAGTTTCCTGTTCATCATCGGCGCCTTGTGGAAGCTGCCCGATCCACCCAAATCGCAGACTGGCCGGAAGGCGGTGTGGCACTCGATCGCCGAGGGTATCGCCTACGTGGGAAACGATGTGCCGCTCCGCTCGCTGATGCTTCTGGCCACCATCATGAACTTCTGTATTGCCGGGCCGGTTTCGATTGGTCTCGCATACTTGACGAAAACAAGATTCGGTTCGCCTGCCATATTCGGGATTGTGATCTCGGCGGTTGCCGCGGGTGGTCTGTTGGGTGCGCTGTTGGCAGGCGCGTGGAAGATTCGCAAACGCGGCCTCCTGATTCTCGTGGTCTCTGTGGTCTTGGGACTTTGTCTCGGCGCTATCGGGCTGCTGGGAAAAGTGTGGAGCATCGCCAATGTGTTGCTGGTCATGGGCGCAGCGGCGGGAATGGTCAACGTCCACATCAGCGCATGGGCTATGCAGCGGATCGATGCCGCAATGCGTGGCCGGGCCGCGAGCGTGCTTATGCTCGCCTCCTTCGGAATAACACCGATCTCCCTCGCGGTTGCAGGATTCTTAGTTTCCTGGAACTTGAAGTTCATGTTCCTGCTCGCAGGAGGAGTAATGTTATTGGCCGCCGCCGGAGCTGCGCTCTCGAAGCCAGTACGGGAGATTGAGTAACAACCCGACCCGATCGTTAGAGGCGGTTAGAGGTTCCATCCTCGCACGCCGCCGATCAGTTCGTCCGGCGGATCTCGTCAGTGCTTGATTCCTGACGAGATGCCGACTACTCGGGAGTTATCGCGTCGTGGCTCGAATCGAAATACAGAGTACAGCCACTTCTACGAGCGCGGCGTTCCACAACCAAGTGAGTGGCTCTAGCTAGCTTGAAAGAAGCACGTCACCGACCAATGCTGTTGCTCGGCAGTATTGTTTTGAAAAGCGCGACACGAAAGAGCTAGAAATCTTAATGTCGATCCTTGCACAGCGCGGTTTCTTCCGAGAGTGCTCGCGGGGCTTTTTGCAACTCATGCGGGTCTGTGATTCTTCTTTGACTCTGACGAAAAACGCGTCGTTTTCGCAGAGCGGTCTTTACGGTGGGAGCCCGATGCGACGCACGAGGTCGGCGAAACGCGGGTCAGACCGCAACGGGTCCCAGAGTGGTTCCACTTTAAGGTAGCCGAGACGACTGGTGCGCTCCCCGTAAGCCTTTTCGAGCCACGCGAAGGCTTGATCTTTCTCACCGAGCCCGGCATAAACAGCAGCAAAAGAAACCGCGGGTGTATACCTCTCCTTCGAGGCCGCCTCAAGCTGTTCGAGTATGCGGAGAGCCTCACTTCTCTCACCCAACCGCGCATGCGCGTACCCCAGAAGAGCGAGGGACATGGCCCTGCCTCGGCTCAGTGCGGAGTACTTTTTCAGCGTAGGCAGACCTTCTCGGTACATCCCTTTTGAGACATACACTTCCCCCAGCGTCGCGTATGAAATGGCAAAGTTCGGATCCAGCTCCAACGTCTTATGGGACTGCTCGATAGCTTGGTCAAATTGCCTTGCGAGGTAAAGCTGCACAGTCAGGCTGTGGCTGACAGCAGGTGAAGCGGGATCGAGATCAAGGCAGCTTTTCGCCACTGCCAAGGCTTCCTCCGACCGTCCGAGAGAGCTGAGATAGAAAGGATAAAAGGTGTGGGCGCTGGAATAAGCCGGATTTAGCGTGAGGGCTTGCTCAAAATGCTTTCCTGCGGCCGGCCAATCCCAATCGTACATGTAGCTGACGTAGCCCAGGGAGACGTGGGCTTCGCCTAGGCGGTTGTCAATCTCGAGCGCCCTCGCCGCTGCGGCTTTCGCTTTCGGCATAGCTTCCCGCGGAGGAACCACGTCGAAAAACGAAAAATAGGTGTAGGTGTCGGCCAAACCCACGTAAGCCAGCGCGTAAGCCGGGTCTTTGGCGGCGGCCAGCTGGAAGTATTCAATGGCTTTTTGGAATCCTTCCAGGGACCGCTTGTTCCAGTGATAGCGGCCCTTCAAATAAAGCTTGTAAGCTTCTGGGTTAATCGGGTGCCTGTTTGCCAACCGCGCCTGCTCCTGCGCAGTGAGTTTCACGCGAATCTCGCTGACGATGGCGCGCGTGACCTCTTCTTGCATGGACAGCACGTCACGTAGATCGCGCTCATAACTGGCCGCCCAGAGATGATTATCCGTCGGTGCCTCAATCAACTGTGCGCTGATCCGCACTCGGCCGCCCGCCCACATCACAGCGCCTTCGACCACGGCATCCACGTGCAGCTCCCGAGCGATCTCCGGCAGGGACTTCTTCGTTCCCTTGTACCGCATCGCCGATGTTCGAGAGATAACCCTCAATGCGCCGATCTGGGCCAGATTGGTGATGAGCTGGTCAGTCATCCCGTCAGTGAAATATTCCTCCTCGGGATCCTTGGAAAGGTTTTCCAATGGAAGTACCACAAGAGATTGAATCTTTGGGCTGCTCGGCTCCCCGAGCAAGGTCTGCGAATCATGGAAACCCACCGCGCTGATAAAACGGTAGCCGCGCCGAGGCAAGGTCTCGACATAGTTTGGCTTTTCGGCCGAATCGTTCAGCACCTCCCTGAGTTTGTTCACCGCAGCATTAAGGCCATGGTCGAAGTCTACAAACGTATCCGTTGGCCATAGCCTCGCGCGTAATTCCTCGCGCGTTACTAGCTGGCCGGGACACTCCAGCAGCATCGCCAGGACTTCGAACGGTTGCCCCACCAGCTTGAGCTTCACCCCGTGCTTGCGAAGTTCCCCGGCCCGAAGGTCCGCCTCGAATGGACCGAAGCGGACGACTGTTTTTGATGAAATGCTTTTCTCTATTTGCGTCGCCCTGCTTGACCCGAATTCTAGCACCTGACCACGAAGTGTGGAAGCATGTGCCAGCCGCCGTGCGCGCAAGGCCTTGCTTTTTCAATCCGTTCCCAGATGACCTCCAATGGACCAAGAAATGAGACCCCTTGCATTGAAGTAGTCGGCAGCTAAAGCCAAGCTCAAGCCCATTTAACGACCAGAGTGAGTCGAATAGCCATGTCGAAAAAACATGGCGAAGGAGAACCGCAATGGAAATGATCCGAAAAGCAATAAAGTTGAGAATCTTGAAGCGCTTCGGCGCGGTTGGGCTAGCGGCCGCGCTGGCTCTAACGGCCATGCTGATTCCGAAAATAGGACTCAGCGCCAGGGCAGCGCAATCGGAGGAATCCGAATCCCACGCGAAGGGGTTGCAAGGGACGTGGCGCGTTCAGCTCACGGTGCGCGACTGTCAGACAAACGTGGCTCTGAGGACCTTCCCGGCCCTGTTTACCTTCGCCAAAGGGGGTACGCTATCCGTGACGACCGCAGGCCAACTCCCCGCGCTAAGCACTACCGGCCTGGGCGTCTGGCGGCACACGGACGGCCACGCTTATAGCGCGGTGTCCGAGGCCTTCGTTTTTAGCACTGCCGGCGTCTGGACGCAGACACACAGGCTCACGCGGGCCATCGAGATCGGTAATAACGAGGACGAGTTCACCGATACAGTTGCGCTTCAAATCTTCGACACCAACGGTAACGTGATTGTGACGGGCTGTGCTACGAGCGTCGGGAGTCGCTTCGAATGAGTAGGGGAAAGATTGGTCAGAATAGAGGCCAATGAGAGTCGATGAAGGGGCGAGGTGATTCGCCCCTTTCCGGTTCCCAGAAGACGATCGCCTGAGGTAAAGTCCGCGGAAAGTGTACGTATTCGAAGACAATTTTCTCCGTTACATTGGTCTCATTGTCGGATATTTTAAGCCCTATCCAGTAGTCGCGGCCCATATGGAGAATCAGACAGTCCCATCGCGCCCCCCAAACAGATTGGCTTCCAGGTCATTCCTGATGGGCATGTGGCGAGATTCGATCATCTTCAAAAGAACACGTCTGTGCAATTGCATAGCTTTCCCTGTAGGGCGCGAGATCGGCGTCGCCACTTCCGTGCGCGGCTTGGACTGGCTGTCCTACAGTCCTTTTGCCTTTTGGAAGCACATGCCGTCATCTTCCTGGCGGTTCTAAGTAAGCAGCAATATTCGCTGAGCTTCTAAAAACTCAATTCCGTCTGTGAAGTTGAGAATGGGCGCTCAATTCACTGGCTGGAGGGAATTGTGCCCGTGTGACGGGCCATCGGGAAGTTTGCGACCGGCCAGTTCCGGCCAGTTTCCGGCTTGCCGACCATTCGCCCACGACCCTGCTGGGAAACCCAGTCGGTCCGCACTTGACCGGAAGAACCTCCCGCGGTCTCAACTTCAGATATACTGGGCCCATTCCCACAGCGTCGGTTGCATCCGTGCTATCCAGTTAGGGGAGTGCCAAATGACAAAGCTGTACGTGTCCGTCTTGGTGCCACTCGTTCTAACTCTCACACTGGCAAAGGCCCAGGGCCAGACGCCTGGCGGGCCTGAAACCGTAGTCATCCACAATGGTTCGGCTACCCTGCACGCAGTGCTTTGGCGCCCGCAGGGCCGCGGACCGTTCCCCGCCATCCTGCTGAATCACGGCAGCGGCCGTACCCGCGAAGACCTGGAACGCCTCGGACCGTACGAGCAGAATGCTGAAAAACTTGGTCCGGTCTTCGCTCGCCATGGCTATGTATTCCTATATTTGTTCAGACGTGGCGTCGGTCTTTCCAGCGATCAGGGCGCGAACGCCGTTGACCTGATGAACAGCGAATCCGCCGCGCACGGGCTGGAGGCGCGCAACGCGCTGCAATTGCAGTTGCTGGACAACAGGGAAATGGGTGACGCCCTCTCCGCACTCAAATTCCTGCGGGCGCTTCCTTACGTCGATGCGGAGGACGTTGCCTTGGTCGGCCACTCGTTTGGCGGTTCTCTGACGGTGCTCATGGCGGAACGTGAACCGAACCTGCGAGCGGTCGTAGTTTTCTCGGGAGCCGGCTATAGCTTTGATCGCTCTCCGGAATTGCGAGCGCGGCTTCTTGCTGCCGTGGACCACATCGCGGCGCCGGTCTTCTTTATTCACGCCGAGAATGATTACTCCCTTTCTTCCGGCAAGGTGCTGGACGCCCGCCGCCTGCAAATCGGTAAGCCGCATCGCTTAAAGATCTATCCTCCCATAGGCCACACGGTGGACGATGGGCACGACTTCCTCCATCTTGGCGTGAACATTTGGGAGCCCGACGTGTTCGCCTTTCTAGACGAAAACATGCAGAGGTAAGCCTGCCGGGGATGTATATGGTGCCCCGGAAATAATTCTCCTGCCTGGTTAATGCGCTTATCGAACAAGCGACGCCGCCTGCGCGAAGTTCGCCATCGCCCGGGGGATGGCGGGTGGATGACGGGCAAACCTGAAGTTACCGTTCGTCCGTCGGATTATGTGCGGGAAGATCACTCGTCAAAGTCGGTGGAACCTAAGGCCCGCTGTACGGGTACGGCAATACCGAACCAAGCCTCGGAAGAACGAGGAAGGCGTAGAGACTGGGTGGCGAGCCTCCCGTTCCGCGCGATCAAGGTACAGTCCGACTCTCAGCGAAAGCTGAGTCAGATCGCACAACCCGAAGGTCGTCAATTCAAATCTGACCCCCGCAACCATTTCGTGATCCACAAGGCCGGAATCCAGGATTCCGGCCTTTTCGCGCGCCCACTGGTGGAATATTCGTTAACTCGCAACTTCCCACAAGCGCGTTTGAACGGTACTAATCAGTCTGAATTCAATCAGCTGCGTTGCTATCCATAATCCTGCTGCGGAATGCATATTGCGTTTTTCGGCATTCTGTTAAGCCCACGAGACCAAAACCGACTCTGCGGAGAGCAAGTGGAGCCCTATCGTCGTTTACTCTTGCTCCCGAAACACCTGCCCGTAGGTCTTTCCGCCATAGGGATAAAAGCGATCACGTTGACCCTGTTCCCAAGCGGTTTTCAGCTCCGGCCTAGTGATGTCCCAGTCCGGTCGGCATTTCTTCAACACAGCGCGCAAGTCTTGCCGTAGCTCTTCGGTGGTCGGTCGGCCAAAAAACCAGTAGCCATTGTAGATCTTGAATATAACGAGACCAGGTTCGAGGACGATGACATGCGGGATCATCGGGTTGTGCTCGGGGTCCGTGTACTCGGCGATGTCGAGATCCTTCTGAACCTTTCGTGCCGGATCGGATAAAAAAGTCCAATGAGCGCCGACGCCGTCGCGGTACTCGTTCGTCAGAAGCATGTTGTCGGTACTGATGGTGACAAGCCTCGAGTAACCGACTTCCATCTCGTGGTGAAGTTGGACCAAACCCTCAGCCTGGCGCCTATCCTTCGGGCAGAATCCTCCCCGGCTAAGCACAAGGATCATGGGATCCGGCCCTTGCAGATCGGAAAGCTTGCGACGCTTGCCTGCGTGATCGGTCAGCTCATAATCGGGAAATAGGGCGCCAGCTACAATGTCCGCTCTCATACGATTCAACCTCCTGAAAGGCAATGCGACATATCTGCTTTTTGTCGGCCACTCGGTTAAGTCGCGAACTTGTTGCCGAACATTGGCTGACCGCTCTTTGATTGTTCTTGTGTGGCCTCGTTTTCGATCACGTCCCAATGCTCGACCAGAATGCCATCCTTGACGCGAACGATGTCCGCCGCAATCCAGTTCACCGGCTGGCCGAAGCCCGAAAATCGTCCGTGCACGATCACAAAATCTTTTTCGGCCACAATCGTTCCCGGTTCGTACTTCAGCGTCGGAGGGATGCTCTTGATGAGATCAAAGAGGCCGTCACGACCAGGTTCGATATGGGCGCTGTGCTGGATGTAGTTGGGCGACCAATAGCGCTCAGCCGCTGCGTAGTCTCGCTTATTAAACAGCGTGTCGAAAGCTTCAAGAACAAGCGCTTTATTTTTCGATTCAATCGTCTGATTCATTGTACTTCTCCTAATACGTTGGTATGGCGTCACGCGTTCAAAAGAGAGTCGCGTGTCTGAACCAAGAAACGCGACGGTTGAGGAAATTACTGGGCTGTCTTGCCGCCGTCCACGAGGTACGAGGCACCTGTGATGAACGACGCCTTGTCGGATGCGAGAAACATGATGGTCTGGGCGATCTCTTCGGGTCTCCCTACTCGTTTGAGCGGGACGGTCGCCGCCAAACCCGCCTTTCTCTCCGCAGTACTGGTGAAGCGGTTTAGCATCCCAGTCTCGATTGGACCCGGGGCCACCATGTTGACGCGTACCCCGGAAGAGGCGGCTTCGAGGGCCGCCGATTTGGTCAGTCCTTCGACCGCATACTTGCTCGCCGCGTATACGGACGCGCCGGCAGCACCAGTATGGCCGTAGGTGGACGGCACGTTAACGATGCTACCGTTTCCCTGGACAAGCATCACGCGCATCTCGTGCTTCAAAGGTCGCGGCATAGGTTTCTGCAGTCGGGTCCGTCAATAGGCCGGGTGTGCCTTCCGTTCCAGCGCTATTGATAGCAGTATCCAGACGACCAAAGCGCGCGACAGTCTTTTCCACTAAGGCTCGTACGTCTTCTTCGTGACGCACGTCGGAGTTCACGAATTCAGCCTATACACCTAGCATGAGGAGTTCAGCAAGAAGTCTCTTGCCTTCTTCCTCGCGCCGGCCGGAAATAACAATGCGTGAGCCTTCTTTGGCAAACGCAAGAGCTGTGGCACGACGAATTCCCGTCAGTGCACCAGTAATTAAAACAACCTGTGTATTCATATCAGTTCTCCTTCTGAACTCCATTCGTCTCTCAGTAGCTCTTTGGCCCCCAGTCCCTTGCGAACAATGAAGTTCTCGCCGGCTCCGGTTACCGATTCAGTCCACTAGACACCGCATCGGACACGAGGGCCAGGGCTGCTCTCGCGCAGTCGACGTCGTTCTGCACGGCGTGCGCCCCGCTCAACCCGATCGCCCCGACAATTTCTCCGTCCACCTTAATTGGAAACCCCCCTCCCCAAGCCGCCACACGCGAAAGCGTGGGGATGCCGGCCAAAAGCGACGGGTCGCGTTGGATAAAGTTGAAAAAGTCCTGCGTGGAGACGCCGAACAGAGCTGTATACGCCTTATTCAGTGCCATCTCGATGCAAAGGATCGGAGCCCCATCCATCCGGCTGAAGGCCTTCAGATTGCCGCCGTCATCGAGAATCGCTACGTTCTCGCGGACGCCGATTTCTTCGGCTTTGGCCACCGCTTTTTCCACCATTTTCTGTGCTAGCTCAAAGGAGATGCTGTTTTTCTTCACCACGTTAGTCATTGGACTATTTCCTCCCTTTGACATGTGTTGCGTCTTAATCATCCCGCACTTGTGCAATAAAGCGGGCCTTCCCTGTCCTGCAGGATCACCTTGCCGAGATGGCTGTTCCTGCTTCATCGTCGACGAAATTCGCCGTTAAGCATTCATTCCGCCATCCACGGTAAGATTCGCCCCGGTAATGTACGAGGACTCCGGACCGGCGACGAACGCCACCATCGCGGCGATTTCATCGACGCGCCCGTAACGGTCGAGTGCTGTGGCAGCCTTCTGTGGCACCGCCCAGTCGCCCGCGGCGGGATTCAATTCCGTGTCGATCGGACCAGGCTGCACGTTATTGACCGTGATGCCCCGGCTCCCGATCTCTCGGGCCAGCGCCTGAGTGAACATCTTGACGGCTCCTTTCGTGCCCGCGTATGGCACAAGCCCGGGCGCCGCGACACGCTCACCCACGGCTGAACCGATCATGATGACGCGACCGCCGCTCTTCATGTGCTTCAGCGCGGCCTGCGTCGCGACAAATACACCACGGACATTGATGGCAATCACGCGATCCATCTCTTCCAGCGTCGCCTCCTCGAACGGCTTCGGAATGGCTGTACCGGCGTTGTTCACCAGCACATCCAGTCGGCCGAAGGTTGCAAACGCCTTTTCGACCGCGGCTTCGACGGCTTTGGCATCAGTGGCGTCCGCTTGGATCGCGATAGCCTTTCCGCCATCGCCTTCAATCGCTTTGACCACGGCGGAAGCCGCTTTGGCATCCTTCGCGTACGTGATGGCCACGCTCGCTCCATCCGCCGCCAGACGCTTCGCGATCGCTGCGCCAATGCCCCGCGAACCGCCGGTAACGAGTGCTACTTTTTCGCTTAACTTAGACATGTGACCTCCTACGGTCTTCTCTGAAGGATTTACCGCTCCTCTGATCATCTTGCTCGGAGCTCTCAGACCTCCTATCTGATGTGCGATGATTGCCAGCAGATTTGGCACTCTGGGGAATACCAGCTATTCCCAATAGGAATGCGTAGCGCAGAAGAGGAATTTTCTTTTGGGCTTGTATTCTTTACTTCATTCTTTACATCTCACTATAAGGCGGAAGAATCGCTATTACTCGCATAGAATCCATTCCTTGGAGGAATACGGAGGCAGCTGTGGACAAATTCGATGCCATGCAGATGTTCGTTCGAGCTATTGAAAAAGGGAGCTTCTCCGCCGTCGCAAAGGAACGTGGAATTGGTCAACCTGCTGTCAGCAAACAGATCTCCGCCCTTGAAGATGAGCTCGGTACTGAGCTTATTCACCGCACCTCTCGTTCCATTGCACTGACTGAGGCAGGTCGCGACTTTTACGAGTCCGCTTTGCACATTCTCGACGACCTTGAAAACGCGACTTCACGAATCGGTCGAGGCCAAACTGCACCGAAAGGCGTCATTCGTGTGACCGTCCCTCCCACCTTTGCCCGCCTCCATATGGTGTCAAAGCTGCCTGCTTTTTTTGCTGCCTACCCCGATATGGCAGTTGAGATGGCGGCTTCGGAGAGTCCGGCAACGATCGTCGAAGACGGCTTCGATTTAGCCATCCACTCAGGTGATCTTCCAGACTCGACTCTCATTGCGCGAAGGTTCGCGCAGACGACGACCGTTCTCGTTGCCACTCCTCAATACCTCACGCGCTTTGGTGCACCGGAATCCCCGGAAGAACTCTATCGCTTTCGTTCGGTCGTCTTTGTCGAGCGGGGCTCCGTACAGCCGTGGAGCTTTGGCTCCGGACAAGACGCGAAGCGTGTTATCCCCACAGGACTCTTTCGAACCAGCGATATTGAACAGATGCGGATGGGTGTCCTTGAACATCTGGGGATTGCCCAGGCGCCAGCATGGCTCTTCTACGCGGAACTCAGAGAAGGTACCGTCGTCCGTCTTCTGACTGCCTTTGAGCGAACGGTGCCAATCCTTGCCGTACGGCCTGCCAGCCGCCGGCTGTCCACCAAAGTTCGCATTTTCATCGAGCACTTGGAGAAAACTTTCGCGCTCTGTTCCCAGTTCAACCCGCGGCCCAGCTGACCCTGAGGAGGGATATTCGGCCATGGAGGTCAGTAACCTTAAGGTCAAAGTCGGCATCTCGTGAGGAAATCAAGCACTGACGAGATGCGCGTTTAGCGGTACTGATTCACACAACTTTTTAGACCGCTGCCGTGAGAGTTAGCGGGTCACAAGTACTTTCAACGACATGGGAGAGATCGGAACTGCAGGTGCATCGTAGACAACGCTATTGTGCATCGCGAAGCCTTTCTTTCGGGCGTTAGGAGGAGGTTGGACGCTGTAAACGTCCATTCAATTCGTAACAGTAACCAGTTCCAGATCGTTCACCGTAAGGATTTCCCTTTTCGCGTTTTGCACTTCCAGCCTGCGCACGGGTTTTCGGGTGCGCTTGTCCAGAACCTGAAAACGTTTCTCGCCGCGGGAGAAGAGATAACTTTCTCCCCACTGACGCAAAGCAACGATGACCGGGAACAACTCTTGGCCTTTTTGGGTTAGGGCATATTCCTGGTAGGCACTGCCATCCGAAGCCGGCACCTGTTCCATGATTCCGTACGCAACCAACTTCTTGAGGCGCGTGCTCAGGACGTTCTTTGCCAATCCCAAGCTCTTCTGAAAATCGGAGAAGCGCCGTATGCCACCGAGGGCATCACGGACGATGAGCAGAGACCACCATTCGCCGATGGTGTCCAGCGAGCGTGCCACGGGGCACGCGTTGGCTTTGAAGGATTTGTGTCGCATAGCTCCTCGTAGCTAATCGCCAGAAAATCTGGTTGCACCATTATACCAGAGTCGGGCATCCTATCAGTGGTTGCATCATGCAACCAGACTGGAAGAAGCCGAGTCGCTCGACTGATCCGCTTGCAAGAGCCCAAATGCAACATCAGAGCCGAATTCAAACTCAGGGATACATACCAATGAAAAGCATAGACAAAGCAGTGGAACTCTCCGCACAGACGATGAGAAACGTGTTCAAGAGAAATTTGACGCGCTTCGCCGCCGTTCTCCTCACAGCGCTGGCCGGCCCTGTCGCCGTCCCGCACGCAGCTCTGGCTGCCCCACCTCAGCATCATGATCAGGTTCCGGGCTTCTACCGACTGAAAGTCGGGGACCTCGAAGTGACGGCCCTATACGATGGTACCGGCGTATTCGATCCGCACTGGCTGAACGGAACGAAGGCGACGATGGATGGTGTTGTCAAGGCACTGCAGGAAGATCCGCACATGTTGGATGTTGTTGATTCGGGCTTCCTCGTCAACACGGGCAAGCAACTAATCCTCGTGGATGCGGGCGCCGGCACCTGGTGGGGTGGGGCAGCACTCGGGCGCTTGGCGGGCAGCCTCCGCAGCGCAGGCTACACGCCGGAAGAAGTCGACATCGTTTTGCTCACGCACCTCCATTCCGATCACATCGGCGGACTGAGCACTCAGGACGGAAAGCGGGTCTTTCCAAATGCCGATGTTTACGTCGCGAAGGCCGAAAGCGACTTTTGGTTGTCGCCGGAAATCGCTGCTAAGGCGCCGAAGGATGCGCAACCGTTCTTCCAGAGTGCGCAAGCTATCGCGGCGCCGTACATCAAGGCCGGTAAGTGGCACACGTTTAGTGGCTCCGAGCCAATCGTCGACGGCATGCAAATCGTCCCGCTCCCTGGTCATACCCCGGGACATACTGGCTATGAGTTTTCATCCAAGGGACAAAAGATCCTGTTTTGGGGTGACACCATCCATGCACAGCGTGTCCAGTTGCAGCACCCCGAGGTCACCGTGGTATTCGACGTCGACCCAGCTGCGGCTGCAGCGACGCGGAATCAATTGCTGCCTAAGCTCGCGGGCGGGGGTGTTTTGATCGCCAGTCCGCATTCGTCGGTATTTCCTCCCCTGGGCCGCTTGCGCAAGGAGGGGAGTGGGTATAGCTGGGTGCCGGTGGTATTTACCGATCGATGGGACGAGCACGCGCCTTGACCGCAAAAGTAGTGATGCTGCGTGGCAAGCCGACGGGTCAAGTTGGGACCATCGGAATTGCTGGATCCGGCCATTGGCAATTGTTTTGCCGCCGAATTTGGCTGCGAAGTAAGTGCCCGTATGGATCAAGAGAGGAAAAGTTATGGAGCGTCTTGCTGTTGGTTCAGTGGTGATTGGGCTCCTGTTTCTAATTTCGTGTCCATCTGCATTTGCGGGTGGTCAGCACAGGCTTTCAATCAAGGTGTTCACCTCTCCCGACGATCAGTTTTGGACTAACTCCGTCATTATCGAGGGAGAACATAAGGTGATGTTGGTCGATGCGCAGTTAACAAAAACCAATGCTGAAAGAGTATTAGAGGAAATCAAGGAGACTAAAAAGCCGCTGTCTATCGTCTACATTACCCATGAGCACGCCGATCATTTTCTTGGTCTGGAGGTTTTTAGGGAGGCATACCCGGGAGTGAGGATTATCGCGAATTCCGCGGTAACGGACCGAATCAACAAGGTCTATCAAGAGAAAGTAGACAAATGGAAAAAGATCTTGGGCTCAGGTGCAACCTCTCACGTTGTTGCTATCGAAAAATTCGACGGCAACTTTATTGAATTTGAGAGCTCAAGAATAGAGGTCCTTAAAGACGTCCAAGGCGACACCGGTGAAAACACGATGCTTTGGATTCCTAGACAGAGAATTCTCATTTCTGGCGACGTATTGTTCAACGGCATGCACGTTTACACCGCAGAAACGGATAGTAAGGCTAGAGAGAAGTGGTTGAATTCATTGAATAAAATCAGAACATTAAAACCTTCGGTTGTTATCCCGGGACATAGCAAAGTTGGAGCTCCCCTTGACGCGAGTACCGCAGTAGATTTTACGGAAAACTATTTATTAGCTTTTGAAGAAGAACTCAAAAAAGCCAAAGATCCCGACAGCCTGATTAACGCCATGAAGGAAAGATTCCCATCCGCCGACCTCCTCTTGGCACTCGAACGGGGCGCGAAGGCTAATGTTAAACCCTAACAAACAAACTGACGATTCGGTAGACCGAGCCTTCGTCTCGGGATGCGAAGGGCCAAATCAATCAACGCGGGATGGATGCCAATGAAGAAGTACAAGATCGCTGTTCTGGACGATTACCAAAATGTGGCGCTTGAGAGCGCCGACTGGTCGGTGCTCTGCGATCGAGCGGAGATCACCGTATTTCAGAACCACCTCGCCGATACGGAAGCCGTGATTGAGCGGTTGCTGCCTTTTGATGTCGTTTGTGTTATGCGCGAGCGGACCCCGCTGCCCCGCAACGTCATTGAGCGCCTTCCCTATCTCAAACTCATTGCCTCGACGGGAACTGGAAACGCGTCGATCGATCTCGCCGCCGCGGGCGATCGTGGGATCGCAGTGGTTCACACGGGCTACAGGTCGGACCCGACGATCGAATTTACCTGGGCGCTGATCTTGGCCTCCGCGCGACATATCGTGAAGGAGAGCAACTCCGTCCGATCCGGCGCCTGGCAGCAAACAGTGGGCACGGATCTCCGGGGAAAGACCCTGGGCGTTCTGGGACTTGGGCGGATTGGATCACAGGTCGCGCGGATCGGCAGCGCTTTTGGAATGAATTTGATTGCCTGGAGCCAGAACATGACTCCCGAGGCCGCCAAAGCTGCGGGCGCAATCCTGGTTTCCAAGGAGCAGCTGTTCGAGCGGGCCGACATCCTGACGATCCATTTGGTGTTGAGCAGCCGTACGCGCGGCCTGGTAGGCGCCGCGGAGCTGGAGAGAATGAAGTCAACGGCCCGGTTGATCAATGCGTCGCGCGGGCCGATCGTCGAAGAGCAAGCTTTGATCAGTGTCTTGAGGAACAAGCAAATCGCCGGCGCGGCGATCGACGTATTCGACATTGAGCCGCTGCCTCCGTCTCACCCTTTCCGGACGCTGGACAACGTACTGGCAACCCCGCATATCGGCTATGTATCGCATGGTCTTTACAAGACGTTCTACGAGGATACCGTCTCGAATATTCGGAGGTGGCTCGATACCCATTAAAACTCGGCAAGAACAGGGAAAAAACAATGCCTAAAAAGCTCGAAGGCAAGATCGCGGTCGTCACCGGCGGCACAGAAGGCATTGGGTTAGCTACGGCAAAGCTTTTCGCCAAAGAGGGTGCCTATGTCTTCATTACGGGCCGCCGACAGAAGGAACTCGACGAGGCCGTGGAGGCAATCGGCAGCAATGTTTCCGGCGTTCAGGGCGACGTTGCTAAACTCGCCGACCTTGATCGTCTTTACAAGACCGTTTCCAAGGTGAAAGGCCGAATCGATATTGTTTTCGCCAATGCCGGCGTTGGCGAATTTGTTCCCTTTGGGGCCGTCACCGAAGAGCATTTCGACAAGCTATTCAACATCAATGTGAGGGGAACGCTCTTCACGGTGCAAAAGGCCTTATCGCTACTGAATGATGGTGGCTCTATCATTCTCAATGGCTCTGTCGCGAGTGTTAAGGGTACTGCCGCCTTCGGCGTCTACGCCGCGAGTAAGGCTGCCATCCGCTCTTTCGTGCGAACCTGGACTACAGATCTGAAGGACCGTCGTATCCGCTCCAACGTTGTTAGTCCGGGTCCGATCAATACGCCGCTGGCGAGTCGGAATCTGCAGACGTGCTTGCGCGGATTGTGTCCACCGTCCCAATGGGACGCATGGGGGAACCCGAGGAAGTTGCTAAGGTGGCGTTGTTTCTGGCTTCGGATGACTCCAGTTTCGTCACGGGTATCGAACTGTTCGTTGACGGCGGCAGAGCGCAGATCTAATCGAGCGGCAAGACCATGCGCGGAGGAGCATCGATATGGACCGTCGAATCATTCCGAGGATTCGAGAACCGCTCGAGGCAAGCGGGCTCTAAAGAAGGCTGGTGGCGTTTACAAATGCCGCTTCCCGTCCATCCTCTACTGGGGCCGATACCTGCTGCTGGCTGGCGGCAGGAACTACGGCGGCGGGATACGTCGCATAGAGCGCCATGCCCGTCAAAACCGCTCCAGCAACCAGATTCCCGATTGTTACGGGAAGCAGATTCCAGAAAAGCAGCTGGCCCGCGGAGATAGGCGCCCCGAGCATCATGCCCGAGGGGATGAGGAACATGTTGACCACGCAGTGCTCGAAACCGAGCGCGAAAAACATCATGATTGGAAGCCACATCGCTGCGATCTTTCCGACGGCAGACCTCGAAATCAAAGCCAACACGGCTCCCATGGTCACCATCCAATTGCAGAGAACGGCCTTTACCAGAGCAGTGGCCCAACCGCTGTAGCCTAGGGCTGCGTAAGCCAAGGTTTTCTTCTGCGCGGCTTGTTTGAGGAGATCGGCAACCGCGCCGCCGTTGCCGGTGCGCCAATTGGTGATCGCTAGATAAAAAAGCGCGGCGTAGAGGAGACTGCCGATCAAGTTACCGAGATATACGCAGCCCCAATTGCGAAGCAGTTTTGTGATATGGACCGTCCCAGCCATGACACCGGCGGGCAGCAAAGCAAAATTCCCGGTTACCAGCTCGAGTCCGAGCAGTACAAGCATTACAAATCCAACAGGGAAAAGAATCGCGCCAACGATCGGCGCAAGACCCTGCGATGACACGATGAAAACCAGAGATGTCGCGTAGGCAAGAAACGCGCCGGCAAGGATTCCGCGAATGAGCATGTCTCGAATGGACAGCTCTGACTTTTTCCTTGCCAACTGCACGACCTCTTGCATCAGTTCCTTGGGATTCACGTAGTCCGTCATCATTCTTCCTCCTGTGCGCAAACTTTTGCCGTCGCTTGCCTGGCCGTGAAGACCCACCATCGAACTTCACGGGGCTCCGTGCGAAGCGCTTCCAGTAGCCGCTGTTTCAACCCGGGCCGGCAACAGGCACCAAGGCACGCGCGAACCGCCACGATGCCAATCCTGCGGTTGCGGCAGCCGCAAACAGAGGATCACTTAGGGACGGGTGTTCTCTCGCTTCGAGGGCCAAGCGATAGGACTGGATCACATTGGCGACGACTCCAGGTAGCGAGTCATCGCAAGGGACGGTTTCGAGAATCTCCTGGCCCGCAACAGCGTGAGGGCCGGTGCGGCCCCCGGTGTAAATCGCGACGGCATCAACAATCTTTCCGTCAATCTTGGTTCTGAAACCGCGAAGACCAACATCTGCAGCTTGATGGTTGCCGCAGCCAGCGGGGCAGCCGGACCAATGAATCGTGAGGGGATTCCCGGCGGTGCCCATTCTGTTGTGGAGAGAATGTGAGAGCGCAATCGCACGGCTCTTGGTTTCGATGAGAGCGAGATTGCAATACTCGGTGCCGACGCAGGCGACCAAGCCACGCACGAAGGGAGAGGGGTGAGGCGAGAATTGCTTGAGCAGAGGCTCTTCAAGAAGCGCGGCGACGCGATCCGTGGAAACATTGGGAATAATGGCGTCCTGCGCGGTGGTGAGACGAATTTCGCTGTTGCCATAGACGCTGGACAAACGGGCGAGCTCGTCCAACTGATCCGGGTTGACTCTGCCGGTTGGAATGCAGAGTCCCACGGACGCGAGACCCGGCTGCTTTTGCGAACTCAAACCGAGGTGATCGGCATGCGCCGAACTGCGCATGTCTCTGCCCTGAAAGGCGAGCTCGTGGCCGAGACGCGCAACAAGTACCGCGCGCAACCGACGAATGCCCCAATCCTCGATCAGAAAAGCAAACCGGCACTTGGAGCGCGCTTCGCGCGGACCGTGATCACGGTAAATCTTGATGAGTTCGAGGACGACAGCGGCCGCCTGGAAGACTTCGACGAAGACGTTCAGCGGCAAAGCGACGGTGAATCCTCCGGAACCCATCTTGCCGCCCACCAGCACGTTGAAGCCGAGGCGCCAACCCTTTTTCGCGGGAACGAGGGCGATATCCTGCGACTCACCATGCGTGCAGTTGTCTGGGCAACCCGTCACTGCGATGTTGAATTTGCGCGGAAGGTTGGTGAACTCGGGATTGCCCTTGCTGCCGACGATGATGCGATCCAATTCGTGTACGACAGGAGAGGCGTCAAACAGCTCGTGCGGGCTCAGACCGGCCAGTGCGCAGCCGTTAATGTTGCGAACATTGTCGATGCCTGTCTGCAGGGTGCGCAGGTCCACACCCCGAAGCTTCTCCCAGATTTCGGGCACAGTGTCGAGAGTGAAACCGCGCAGCTCAATCTGCTGGCGGGTGGTGATGTCCAGCACGCCGTTTCCAAGCCGGCGGGAGAGTTCGGCGATGGTGCGAAGTTGATCGCTCCTCACGAGGCCGTTGGGCATGCGTATGCGCATCATAAACTTGCCGGGGGTCGGTTTGCGGAAGAACACGCCGAGCCACTTCAGCAGTTCTTTTTCCGCGGGAGTAAGTGCAGCAGCTCCTCTTTCGAGAATCAGTGGCAAGTGATCCAGGATGCGCAGGCCGTCGCCGTTCATGGAGGATTTGTAGCCTTCGACGGCGTTAGTGCCTGCGGGGACTTGTGGGGGATCTTTGCGTTCCACCGGAACCGAAATACATTCGGAATTGGGGTTCACGCGCGCCTCCAAGACGCCAGCGGACCGTTCGGATGGATGCCATGGGGTGAGGAGACCTGACGGGAAAACTCATGGTGGTAATAGGTGAACTCAGTGAGAGAACAGAAATAACCAAAGAAGGAGGGCGATACCGGGAAGCCGCTCGCTATGAACATGCGAGATGCTGTCATTTTCGGAGTAGCGGACGCCAATTCAAAATTTGGCTCGGCTCTATCAAAAATCCGAAGAGTTTAGCAGAAGGAGGTCCGGACAATAGAAGTCGCTTGAACTCGGTTGCAGGTAGGCTTACAGTGCCGAACATCGAGAGTCGCTGCAATCAACTAAAACTCCGATCCTACCAGTAGCCCGACTTACCAGATCTTAGACGAGAGCCCAACCAGAAATTCGCTCAGTCTTGCACGTAAGGTGCGAACAAGGCGCTAGGTTGAAAATGGCCTTTTCAACGTCTCACTGGCCTCCTTAACTCCGGTGCACCACGGGGGGTTGCACCCAGTGTGCACGGCGTTTGCACCTACGAGCACTCGGCCACACTCGGGTGGTGGCGGCCTGCACCCGTACAGTACGCTTTCCCTATGCGGTAGGGTACGCAATGTACGTGGACGGGACACTATAAATAGCTACTCAAGTCTAGAGCTTTAGTTCACGGGACATGCAGTGACGCACTTTAGGGGTTCATGCCGCGAATTTGGCTTGGAATTCCATTTGGCGGTTGTTACGCCCCGTGGCACCATTCTGTTGGCCCGCCGTCAGGCCGCGACCTGCGATGTCAGCTCATAGCGGAACGGAAGGACAAGAGCCTCTTCGGTGCATTGCAGCCCCCCGCAACCACTTGTTGCCCGAATTGGAAAGGCTCGGAGGATGTCACTCGTGTCCTGTGAGGTAGAGCAGCTGCCTTTGATGGCAAGGTCTTCTAAGGCCCATGTCAGGAGTGGTTGTCGTTAGATTTTGGCGGGAAAGACTTAAGAGATGCCGTGAAACTGAAAATGGTGACTACTTTTCGCCAGGCGGCGGATCAGACAGCCCTACATCATCCTTGAAGCAGCTTACTCGGTATGCAACATCGTCGCCTTCAGGGTGCATCTGAATCGTGGTCCGCTCGGTTTCGACCGATTCCCGAACACGCTCATTCATCTCCGGGCTGATCAGAATCTCGCGGGCCGCTGCAGCGGCAGAGCAGCGGGCCGCCCGGTCTACGGCTTCACCCACCACCGCAAATTCCATGCGGTCTGCCGTGCCGACAAAGCCTTGCACAACCTCACCACAATGAATCCCAATGCCGAAGTCGCCGCAAGGCGCTCTTCTCGAACGGCGCACATCATTCAGCCTTGCGATAGTCGTCTGCCATTCAAGAGCGGCGTGGATGGCATTTTCGCGCTGGCTCGGATCGGATTCCGGGCTCCCGAAGACGGCAATGATTGTGTCGCCCGCGCACTTATCGATAGTTCCGCCATACTTAAAAACCACCGGCACGACGGCTCCAAAGTAATCGTTGAGCATCTCCATCACGTCGACAGGATCCAACTCCTTAGCTAGTTGCGAGGAATCCCGGATTCGGGAGTTGAGAATCGTCACCTCGCTCCGCTGGCCAGCAAGCCGCAATCGCCTGCGATGAGCCAGGAGCCGTTCCGCCACCTTCGGCGGAAATTGGCGCATGAGATTGTTCTTGGAGATCGACTGGCGACAAAGTTTTTCCCTTAAGCGAAGCGTGGCTACTGCCATCGCCGCGTAGTGTGCGGTGGCGACCATGAGCCGCAGGTCCTCCTCATTGAAGGATGTTTCCAGGTTCCCTGCTCCCACGCAGATGGCGCCAAGAGCTTCGTCCTGCCAAATCAGCGGAGCGTACATCCCGATTTCGAACTCGCTCTGCCGCATGCTGTCGCTCAACTGTGCTTGCGCACCTTTCTTCCAGATGAACGCTTTGCGATCGGTCATGGCTCGGCGAATAAGCGGCTCGCTGATGAATGGCTGCTGAAAATAATGGTATGCCGCGACCAGGAGGTCGTTGGTGCCCGATTCCCGCAGCACCAATGCCCAGCTCTCCCCGTTTGGAATCACCTCCATTAGCTGGTCCACAATTTCCGGCAGGAGAGATTCCTGTTTCGTTTTGGTGGCAAATTGGAAAGGTAGGTCGTGAACCACCTTCAACCGGCGCGCGGCGTCATCGGGCGCGCTCTCCGGTGGCGCGGTGCCGACAACCGTAGATGCCATGTCTTGCTCGATGGTTAGACTGGTTTCCGTCTGAGGCTTCTCAGGCAGCAGAAAGGTGCCGGGATCGAGGTAGTGTGTTCTTCTGGCGCCTCCAGTCGTTCCCGCAATCTCGAGTTGGAGCGTCGTCTCTCCTGCAAGGACGGAGTCACCCGGACCCAGCGGCTGCCTGCCCTTTCCTTTAATTTCGATTCCGTTCAGCTTCGTTCCGCGGGAACTAATCAGATCTTCAATCCAATAAGCGCCTTCCTCTTCCCAAATCCGCCCGTGGAGTCTTGAAACCTTTTGGTCGGCCGAAAGATCAAGGATAATCGCACGTTTATCCTCTGCCCGCCCGAACAGCACCTCGGTCTCTGGTGTTTCCCAGATCTTCTGTGTGCCGTGATAGGAACAGGCAATGCGCATGGCGGACTCATGAAGAAACAATGGCCTGCGAAGAAAACCACTGCGGATCGCTCAAGCCGTATCCCGCGACGCTGTCTTCGCCCGCGGTGGTCTTACCGCCCTGCTAAAAGCTGTAGGATACGCCGACAAGGGGAATCGCCGTAGCGCGCAGCCCGCTGTCATTCATTTTCAATAGCACGTTACCCGTGAGCACCAGCTTGCCAACGGCCCTGTACTTGATTCCGACCGAACCATTCAGGATGTTGTAGTCCACTCCCGGGCGAACGCCGAGGTCAGCGTGCACGGTTCCAGGTGTCAATTGCGTGCAGTTCGCATCCCCGCACTTTCCCAGGTCTGTGTAGGGATTCAAGAAAAGTTGCGGGACGCCAAACAGCCGCTGTCCGTAGAAATCAAAGGACGCCGTGAGCCGCTTGACGACGACAACGTCGGCCCCCAGCGTGTACACAAACCGGTTAGGGAGTGAGCCCTTGGCATTCGTCGCCGTCGGGCCGACTATATTCCCAGCAAGAATGGACTGCCCGTTTACCTCGTACCCGATTACGGCGTGGGGAGAAACACGTGCGCTATAAGAGATGATTCCAAATGGCTTGAAGCCCCAGGCGCCCGAACCCAAAAAGTTCGTCGCGTCCCCGGAAGGCGCGCGCACGTCTAGGCCAAGCGCGATTCCGGCGCGCTCACCGCGGTACACTTCGTATTTCCCGCGGAAGACAACGTCGCCAATCCCGGAAGCTGAGTTAGGATTCGGCACTCCGGTCCCAGCGTTCGGAAATGTGGCTGTCAAACAAGGCTGCACCGGACCACAACTCTTGACTATCGTAGGATCAAACTGGTGAAAAACACCGCCCGGGAAGGCTGGAATATTGGGAGCGAAAGGATAGTTCGAGACAATCGTCGCGGTCGAACTAGCACCCATATGCACGTCCAGAAGCGGAATTACCACCGAAACATCAAGACGATTCGTGATGCCATAGGTTGCATACAGCGTGTACTGACTCACGGTGAGGTCGATGTTCGTCGTGGTATCAATGTAATCGCGCACGAAACACGTGCTGCCAGCGTATGCGCCAGTCAGTCCCGTTTGATTCGGGCAGGGCGAGAAAGGTGGTGGAATAAACGGCCTGTGCTTGAATACGGCAGGCAACTTGCTGATGTTCTGGCCGTCAATCGAGTTGAAATTGAAATACTGATAGCTGAACCCAAGGTAAAGTTTTCTACGGCCAATCGTTGCCGCGCGTTCTCCGAGGATTGGCCCAAGACTCTCTTCGGTTGAGGGCGCGAAAGTTTTCAACGATGCATCGTAGACAAACAAGATGCCCGAAGCGGGCGAAGCTATCGGCAATTGAGACACCTGTATACCAACGGCTTCGTTGATGGGGCCAAAACTGGAAAGAAAGTCTCCCTCGAAGTGCGCTTGATGGCCGTTGGCAAGCAACGGCGCACCATTGCCGCTCCCGAGCCCGGACGGGCCGTACAATTGTGGGAGCACACAAACCAACTGGTTGCTGGCTGTACCGTTCAACGGACAGACTCCCTGGGCAGAGGCGTTGCAAGCGGAAAGAGCGGCGAAAACTATGGCGCTCACCAACATGCGCTTCAGCATGAAATCCCTCCGCGTCGGACTCTGGATGGTTCGCCCAGAAAAATTGAGGTACTCCGATAGTCGATGCGAACTTGCAGTTTGCCCAAGAGTAGGCGCTGCGCGAGAGTCTATACCGCGAATGTTTTTTGTCAAGATGCCAGACGGGCGTTAGGCTAGTTCACCGTCACTGGACGGCGGTAATCACCCAGACGCCGTTTGATTTCGCCAAGTGGAACACCGCTCTGTCGCTGCGGCTGTTTACTTTGGCTCCCTTGGGTGTGTAGTCCTGAGAGACTTGCCCCGCTACCACGGCGCTGGCCCCGTCGGCACCGATCTGCACGCTGTCGACAGCCACATTCATCCGTATGGAACTCGCCATGTCGAAAGAGGCTTTGTAACGGCCGTACCTGTCCCCCATAGACGGCCAGATCTGTCGCAGCGCGTTCGCATCGCGCCTTTCGAATGCCTGGGCATAACGTTGGATCACGGCCCGGACAGCCGCATCGTTATCCGGCGCAGGCGGCGTAATAGCCTCGGGCGGCTTCACGGGAGGGGTCACCGCGGCGACGGCAGCAGCATTCAGCGCGTCAAGTCTGGTGCTGGCATCATTGGCATATTTCCGGGCTTCTTCCGAGTGCGGACCGCCTCGCTGGGCGATGGACTGAAGATCGGAACGAGCCGCTGTGAGCGCGTTTTTGTCGCTCGCGCCGACGGCCTGCTGATATTTTTGGACTGTCTGTTGGAATTCTCTGTCAGCGATTCTGTTCTGCGCCCGAGCCTGCACATCATTGATTGCCTTGGAAGTGTTACTCGCATAGGTTTGCGCCTCGCTGGAGCGCGGGCCGCCGTCACTGGCAACGGACTGAAATTTCAACTGCAGGGCCTTGAGTTTCTGGACCGCAGCATCGTCCTCGCCTTGGCTGAGCTGGTTGAATTGGTTCTCCCATTGTGAAAGCTGAGCTTGTTCCGCCTGGTCTATCTCGCCTGTCAGCTGGCCCGGATCGCCTCCGTTTTGCTGGATTTGGCCTGCCGCCTGGCGGGCAGCACGGAAATCACCTTGCCTCAAATCCTGGCGTGCTTCGGCGAGTAGTCGATCCCTCAGCTGATGTTGGGGAATTACGGTATCTAGATATTTGTTGGCGTCGTCTTTGTGAACGCCCCCCACAGGCAGTGCCAGGATTTGCCGCAGATCATTCTGGGCCTCCTTATAGCGCCCACTTGCTTCCCGGTTTTTCGCAGCTTGCCAGAGCACTTCTTCCCGCTGCCTCAGCTCGCGAAGGCTCGCGTTCTTCATGGATTCTTCAATGCCCGATATTTTCTTCTGGATGTCGGCCGTCAAAGGGCCATTCAAGGTCGCCGCTTGCTGCAGCGTGCGCATCGCGCCATCAAGGTCATTGGCCGCGACGAGCTTGTCCGCGCTGTTAATCGCATCTCGTTGCGCTGTTTCCAGCGGATCGACTTGCGGTTTTGCAGGCCGTGGCTGGGACTTGGCTGCCGGAACCACAACATTCGGACGGTTCAACACAGAAAAATGGATCCCCGCCCAAATCGCCGCAGCAAATGCAACGGTTGTGAGAATCGCCGCCACCGGTTTCCGCCAGGCCGGGACTGTCAACGGCAGCGGTTTCAGGGATGGAGCTGTCGTTGTAAGCGAAGACGGCCGACCTGTCGTCTCCGTCCGTTGTGGAATCGCGGCGGGCGGTGATGCGGCCGCGCCTGCCTTCTCAGTGACAATAAATTGTGCGGGCTCTGAGCTCGGTGTGGGGGCCGCAGGTACCGGCGAAGGGAGCGGCGGTACCAGGAGTGGGGCGGTGTGGGCAGGTTGTCCAACCGGGGCCTTTGCAGTTGGGCTTTCAGTCGCGGTGGTGCCCTTTTCAGCTGGGGGCGGAGCGGGCGGTTCCGTCGTCCCTTGCTGGAACGCATACTCCTTGGCGAAACTTGGGGGTACGGACGGCACCTCGGGTACCGGCTTCTCCGCTGCCGAAGATGCCGCGTCCTTGATTTCTTGAGACACGCGTTGAACGCGCGAGTCGAACTCCTCCAACACACGAGTTTCGAGGGCCGCTTCCAGAGTCCGATTGGCTTCATCCAGATTTCCGGACTCCACCAGCGTGCGAATTGTCTCCAGACTTCTTTCCTGCTCTCTCTTCTTTTCGCGGGCCTCGAATTCAACCTGCGCGGAATTTAGCAACTGTGTCAAATCCGTGTCGGGTCCGAGAGTAACAAGTGTCTGTTTCGCCAGGTCAATGGCCTCGCTGAACTTTTCCCGGTTGATCTTCACCCTGATTTCCCGGATGCGCTGCTCGATATGCTGCCGGGTTTGCAGCTTCTTTTGTTGAGTTTCTGCTCGCTGCAGTAAATCGAGAAGTTCCGGATTGTTCGGCAAGGTCTTCAGGCTATTTTGCGCCGACCGGATCGTCTCCTCAAAACGGCTGGCATCGAACAGCGCCTTCGTTTCACCCACGATCTTCCGATGCAAAAGCTCGGTTTCGATCTGCGCTTGCTGGTTGCTTGCAAATTCTGCAAGCCGCATCAAGGCCGTGTCTCCCGGAAAGTCCTTCAGAAGCACCGTGGCCCGGGCGATAACGTCGGGATAGTTCCGTTCACTCATGAGTTTCCGGAGGGCTTCTATTTCGCGCTCCATCCTTACCATCTGAGCGTGTTTTTCCTGCTCACGCTGTACTAGCGCGCGCAGCTTGAGTACCCCGGTATCCTTCGGGTGAGATGCAACGAGGCCATCCAGGAGTGTCAACGCCTCCGCAAAGCGCTGCGCCGCCAGATGTGCTCTGGCGTCCGCCAGCTTTTGCTGTTTCTTCTGCTCTGCCCAATCCTCGCGCGCCGTTTCCAGCAGCTTCGCAATCTCCGTCTCGCTCGGAAACTCCGTTTGCAAGCCGTTCAGAAGCGTTATGGATTCCTCGTAGCGTCTGGAAGCCAATAGATTTCGCGCTTCCGCCAGCCCTTCCCGCTTGCGTTGCTCAGCCTGCTCCTTGCGAGCCGTATCGAGCAGTTTGCGATAGTCCTCTTCTTGGGGAAATTCCTTTTGCAGGGAAGCCAGCAGCGAAAAGGCTTTTTCATAATTCTTGGCGGATAGCAGGCTCCGGACCTCTGCTAATCTCTGCCGCTTCTGTTGCTCCACCTGTTCCGCGCGGACCGCTTCCAATAGCTCCCGGATTTCCTCGTCATTGGCGAATTCCTTGCTCAGGGACCTCAAGAAAGTCATACACTCTTCGAAACTCCGCGCGGCTAGAAGCTTTCGCGCCTTGGCCACTCCCTGCTGCCTGCGCAGTTCCGCCTGGCCTGCACGGACAGCCTCGAGTAATTTCGGAATTTCTTCGTCTGTAGGGAATTCCTTCTTCAACGCCGTCAGGTACGTCGCGCATTCCTCAAAGCTCCGGCTGGCCAGGAGCTTTCGCGCCTTCGCCAATGCCTGCTGCCGGTGCTGCTCCACTTGATCCTTATGAGCGATCTCGAGAAGCCTGATTATCTCTTCTTCATTGGGGAATTCCTTGCGGAGAGCCTCCAGCACCGAGATGCATTCGGCGGGTCGTCCTGAAGCGAGGACGTTTCTCGCCTCGGCCAGGCCCTGCAGCTTCCGCTGGCTCGATTGGTCCTTCCGCACTTCTTCCACAAGCCTCTGGATTTCTTCATCGCGTGGAAACTGTTTCTGCAGATTCGTTAGCAAGGCCAGCGACTCTTCATAGCGCCTTCCCGCCAGTAGATTTCGCGACTGCAGCAAGGCCTGCTGTTTCTGTTGTTCTGCTTGATCCTCGCGAACGGTCTCAATAAGCCTTGCGACCTCTTCTTCGGCAGGAAACTCCTTCCCCAGGTCCGTCAAAACTTTTATACACTCGCCGTATTCCTGCTGCGTCCAGAGGCTTCGCGCGTGCTGCATCCGTTCCTGCAGCCGCAGGCGTTTTTGCCGCTCCGCCTTCTCCTTCCCAACTTGCTGCTGAAGAGCCAGCGCTTGTTGATTCGAAGGATCGACTTCCAGCACCCGCGCCACAAGCACCTCGGCTTCCTCGGGCATGCCCTCCGCTAAGTGCTGCTTGGAATCTTGCAGCCAGTCCGCTACTCGCTGAGCTTTATCAATTTCCTGCAGAACCAGCTTTTGCAACTCCTGGGCGGGTTCAAAAGTCGAATCCAGTTGTAGCGCCGTTTCGGCCGCCGACTTCGCTTCCTGAGTTTTTCCCTCATCCAAAAGCGCCCGGCCCTTGTCGACAAACTGCTGAACCTTCGGCCTGGCTTGCAGACGCTTGATCTCGACATTGACTTTTTCGAGCAGCGACCGCGCCTGCTGATTTCCGGAATCGATTTGGAGCGCCTGGCGCAGCAGATCCCTGGCCTCCGTAAAATCTTTTTGGTCCGCGCGTTCGCGGCCTTGAGCCACGAGTTCAATCACGGCTTGTGCTTGAAGCTTCTTACAAATCGGCTCGAGCTCCAGCAGTAAATCTTCCATGGACTGGTATCGATCGCCGGGAGATTTCCGCAAAATCCTGGTCATCACAATTTCAAGTTCAGACGGGCAATCCGGCAAGACCTGGACCAGCGAGTTGGGCTCCTGCTGACAGATGCTGTGCATCAGGCTGGCGGGAGTAGCGCCCGTGAACGGTCTCTGGTATGCCAGCAGTTCGTACATGAGGACACCGAAGGACCAGATATCGGACCGTTCATCGGCATGCTCGCCGTGGTACTGCTCGGGAGACATGTAGGCAAAGGTACCGATCAGCATTCCGGTCTGCGTCCGGGAAGTCTCCATAACCCGGGCGATTCCAAAGTCGACCACCTTCACGATGCCGTCGCGGTTCACCATGACGTTGCCCGGCTTGATGTCGCGGTGAATGATGCCCCTCTTGTGGGCGTAATCGAACGCACGGCACGCCTGCATCGCGTAAACCAGCTTCAAGGAAATCGGAAGCGGGGCGCGGCGCGCGATCGTCTGCTCGAGATTCTCCCCCTCCACCAGTTCCATGGCGATGTACGGAAGATTCCCGGCCTCCCCCATGTCGTAAATGGTGACGATATTAGGATGTTGCAAGCCGCCGGCCGATTGTGCCTCGCGGTAAAAACGCTGTAGCAGATTGGGATCGTCCGCAACACCGGTCGTGATGGTCTTGAGTGCAACGAGTCGATTGATGATTGGATCGCGCGCACGGTAGACCACACCCATGGCTCCGTGGCCCAGCTCACCTAAGACTTCGTACTTGCCCAACTTCTTCAACAGACACCTCAGCTTGCGCGCTTACGCCCTACAACGTTGCGATCTGCTCCCGTCGTCGAAGTCTGCTCAACCTCCAAAATCCTTAGCCTGCAAAAAACACTCTTATCCCGGCACATGGTTTACTTAGTCAGCCGATTGCAAGTGCCCAGCCTTAACTTGGGTCGCTCGTCCGTTGCGTCTCCTATCGATACTCGTTCACACACACACCCTCACGCTGACTCGCTCTCCCCCGAGAGCGAGCAAAGGTGTGGACCGGCCGAGGTCCTCTCAGTCTCGCAGAATACTCCCAAAACGGACCAAACGTGTCAATCAACTGAGCCTGTTGCACCCTGAATCGCAACGACTTGTCCGAAGACGACCCATCGGGCCACTTCAGTAGGCGTTGGCCCAACGATTTCCATCCTTTTTTAAATTGCTTATTTGCATCAACCTCGCGAACGGTTTACGTTCGCCAGATGATTGCGGCAAGCAAAACGCCAGCTATGCGGGACCGGCACCGATTCCGACTCAGCGCTCCTGCTGGATCCCGGACACCAGGGAGAACAGGTAAAGGACTATTCCAAGTCCCAGAAGAAGCCCGCCGACACAGAGGAACACCACGAACGCAATCGGCCGCGTCCACAACAAACACACCGCCTCGACAAGCAAACCCATGATCAACAGAATTCCTGAGAGCTGCAGCCGTCGTTCCAGTCGATTCGAGCTCAGCTTCATGGGGCGCCCTTCCAGAACTTCGCATTCTTGAGGGACGCTACATCATGCACCACTTCATGGCAGCCGCTCGATAAGCACGAAACTTCGCCTTGACCGCGGGTAGCAAGTCGGGATCGGCATTGTGCACCGCACCCTCTCCCGCCCGAGGAGTTGTCTGCGGCCAAATGCGTCTGACATTTCGCAGCCCGCGGGTGCTCGAGGCCGCCGACTAGTCTTAATACTCTTTTAACATTGGCAGGCTTAAGATGGATTGGTGGCCCCTACGAGAAGCGTTCATCTCTTGTTCCGTCCAGTGAATGACCGCCTCGATTGAAGACCAGGAGGACACTGGTATGGCTTCGACAGCACCCACCGGTTCGGCAATCCCTTTTGAATCTAAACGCCCACTATCCGAAGAAGAACTGCGCAAGATGCACGCCTATTGGCGCGCAGCAAACTATCTCTCCGCGGGGCAAATTTATCTCTACGCCAATCCCCTGCTACGCGAGCCGCTGAAAATCGAAAACATCAAACCGCGCTTGCTGGGCCACTGGGGCACCACCCCTGGTCTGAATTTCATCTACGTTCATTTCAACCGCCTGATCAAGAAGCACGATCTGAACGCCATCTATGTCGCCGGCCCTGGCCATGGCGGACCCGGTTTGGTCGCCAACACATATCTGGAAGGCACTTACAGCGAACTCTATCCAAACATTCCGCAGACCGAAGAAGGCCTGCAAAAACTTTTCAAGCAGTTCTCTTTTCCCGGTGGTATTCCCAGCCACGTCGCGCCGGAAACGCCCGGCTCTATTCATGAAGGCGGAGAACTGGGCTACTCCATCGCTCACGCGTGTGGAGCGGCGTTCGATAATCCCGACCTGCTGGTTTGCTGCGTGGTTGGTGATGGCGAGGCTGAGACCGGCCCGCTCGCCACCAGTTGGCATTCGAACAAGTTCCTGAATCCCGCCCGTGACGGCGCTGTTCTTCCCATTCTGCACTTGAATGGATATAAGATCGCGAATCCCACCATACTCGGCCGTTTGCCGGATGCCGACCTGACACAGCTCTTCGCGGGATATGGTTACAAGCCGTATTTTGTGGAAGGTCACGAACCTCAAGCTTTGCATCAGCTTATGGCGCACACGCTCGACGTCGTCCTTGAGCAAATCCAATCCATTCAAGCTAACGCCCGCACCGGAAAATCTTCCGGCCTGCCGGTCTGGCCGATGATAGTCCTTCGAACGCCAAAGGGCTGGACCGGGCCAAAAATTGTGGACGGAAAGCCGGTCGAAGGAACCTGGCGCGCACACCAGGTTCCCGTCACGGATTTTGTGTCACACCCTGACCACATAAAAATTTTGGAAGACTGGCTCAAGAGCTACAAGGCCGAAGAACTCTTCGATGAATGCGGCAAGTTGATTCCCGAACTCGCGGAACTCGCCCCGGCGGGACGCCGCAGGATGGGCGCCAACCCGCATGCCAACGGCGGACGGCTGCTGAAGGACTTGGTGATGCCGGATTTCCGCGAATATGCGTTCAAAGTGCCGAAACCCGGCGCTGAGATCGGCGAGGCCACTCGAATCCTGGGAAATTTCCTGCGTGATGTAATGAAACGCAACCTAGAAGCGAAGAATTTCCGCGTATTCGGTCCCGATGAGACCGCTTCGAATCGCCTCGATGCTCTCTACGAAGTCACCAACAAGATTTTCATGGAGCCGACTCTTTCCACCGACGAATATCTCTCGAAAGATGGGCGCGTAATGGAAGTTCTCAGCGAACACATGTGCCAGGGCTGGCTCGAAGGCTATCTTCTTACCGGACGCCATGGCTTTTTCTCGTGCTATGAGGCCTTCATCCACATTGTCGATTCCATGTTCAATCAACATGCCAAATGGCTCAAGGTTACGCGCCATATCCCCTGGCGCCGCCCCATTGCTTCCTTGAACTACCTTTTGACCTCACACGTGTGGCGGCAAGACCACAACGGATTCACCCACCAGGATCCCGGCTTCATCGATCATGTCGTGAACAAAAAAGCGGACATTGTTCGCGTCTATTTGCCGCCGGATGCCAACACGCTTCTTTCCGTCGCCGATCACTGTCTCCGCAGCCGAAACTACGTGAACGTGATTGTTGCCGGCAAGCAGCCAGCGCTGCAGTGGCTCGACATGCGATCGGCCATCGAACATTGCACGAACGGAATCGGAATCTGGCAGTGGGCTTCGAACGACCAGGGAGCGGACCCGGATGTGGTGATGGCGTGCGCCGGAGATGTGCCCACTTTGGAAACCCTCGCGGCCGTTGACTTGTTGCGCCAGCATTTTCCCGACATCAAAATCCGCGTCGTCAATGTAGTTGACTTGATGACCATCGAGCCTTCAACCGAACATCCTCACGGACTTTCTGATTCTGAATTTGATTCCATCTTCACGGTCGACAAGCCGGTCATCTTTGCTTACCACGGCTACCCGTGGCTGATTCACCGCCTGACTTACCGGCGCAGGAATCATGACAACTTACACGTGCGCGGATATAAAGAAGAAGGCACAACGACCACCCCATTCGATATGACCGTCCTGAATGATCTGGATCGCTTTCATCTCGCCGGCGACGTTGTCGACCGCGTTCCCCGCTTACAGCGGATCGGCGCCCACTTCAAGCAGTTCCTGCGCAACAAGCTGATCGAACACAAGCAATACATTCGCGAGCGCGGCGACGACCTGCCGGAAATCCGCGATTGGAAGTGGCCCTACTAACCGATGAAAATCCTCGTGCTCAACTCGGGTTCGAGCAGCCAGAAGAGTAGTCTCTACGACGTTCGAAACGCGCCTCCCGAACATCCCCCCGCACCGGCGTGGGAAGGCAAGATCGAGTGGGATGGCGATCACGCCGACCTCCAGGCGCGGAATTCGCAGGGAGCGGAACTGCACGATCGCGTGAAAGTTTCCTCGCGCTCTCACGCCATTTCGCAACTTCTCGATACGCTTTGGGCTGGAAATGTGCGCGCGGTTACAGCGCCTTCGGAAATCGATGTCGTCGGGCATCGCGTGGTTCATGGCGGCCAGGAGCTCAAGGAGCCGGTGTGCATCACACCGGAGGTGAAGGCTGCGATTGCGCGCATGTCCGTGTTTGCGCCACTGCACAATCGCGCGGAGATGGAAGGGATCGAGATTATCGAGAAGCGCATGGGAAGCGTTCTTCAAGTGGCTGTATTTGACACGGGATTTCACAGCACGTTGCCGGAGGCGGCGGCGGTCTATCCGGGCCCATTTGAATGGCTCGCGCAGGGGATTCGCCGCTACGGATTCCATGGAATCAATCATCAGTATTGTGCCGGACGAACGGCGCAACTTCTTGGAAAGGAATTGGCGTCGCTGAAGATCGTCAGCTGCCATCTGGGAAATGGCTGCTCGCTCGCGGCGATACGCGAAGGGCGAAGCATTGACACCACGATGGGATTCACGCCGCTGGAAGGATTGATGATGGGAACGCGGGCGGGCTCGGTGGATCCGGGGATTCTCACGTACCTGATGCGCGACGGAAAATACAACGGCGAACAATTGGATTCATTGCTGAATACAAAATCAGGACTGCTGGGAATTTCCGGGATCTCGAGTGACATGCGGCAAATCGTGGTGGCGATGAAAGATGGCAATGCACGGGCCAAGCTGGCGTTTGATATTTTTGCGCATCGGTTGCAAACGGGCATCGGCGCGATGGCCGCGGCTTTGGGCGGGATCGATGGTCTAATTTTTACCGCAGGGATAGGAGAGAATTCAGTTGAGGTGCGAGCCGCGGCTTGCAGCAACCTGGGATTCCTTGGGGTGAAACTCGACGGCGCGAAAAATAAGCAGCCATCCGCGGATCAAGATATTTCCGCGCCCGAATCAGCGGTGCGCGTTTTAGTTGTGCGTGCGCAGGAGGATTGGGCGATTGCGCAAGACTGCTGGAAACTGGCGTCCGCAAAAACACGCAGCCAGGCAAACGCGAGCTGAGCTATCTGCTGCAAGCTGCCGCAGTTTGTCAGTTGTTTCAGGCGGCGCTCTTCCCTTCCTTGCTTTCTTCTCGCTTCTCCGCTCTTGATGGCCGAATGAAATCTTGTGCCGCTCAGCGATTTCATCCAGAGAAATTAGGACATGAGGCGACAATTTCTCTTTCGGTTACTCGAACTGCTTGCGAAAAGTGGCTAACTGCTGCTTGAGGTCCGCGACTTCTTTTCGGAGGGCGACGACTTCCTCTTCCAAGTGCGTCATGCGCCCGGCGTCGGCGGAGATCGCCGTACGTGCCGCGGTCACTACGTCGGGCCTGGCCTCGAAGGCTTCCACATCGCCGGACAACAAGTGGGCGTAGCGCGCCTCTTTGGTGCCGGGCTGGCGAGGGAGAACTTTGACAAGGGGAGGCTCGCGCGTCATCAAGTGCTGCAGGCTGGATTGCACGGCGCCGAGATCGTCGAAGGAATGCATGCGCTCGGTGCGCGTGCGGAGTTCGCCGGGCGTTTGCGGGCCGCGCAACAGCAAGACGCAGAGGATGGCAATTTCGTGGCGGTAGAAGTTGAAGGCTTCCTGAAGGCGGTGCTCATACTTGGTGACGCGGCTGTCCGAGGCGCTGACGGAACGGACGAGAGACTGGCCGTCGAGGGAATGCAGCGCGTTGCGAACGGCGGCTTCGTCGAGATTCATGACAGGTTCACGGTTCGATTTCTGGTTACAGGCGTTGAGGAGAGCGTTCAGGGAAAGCGGGTAGTACTCGGGAGTACTAGCTTCCTTTTCGACGAGGGAACCCAAGATGCGGCATTCGACTTCGTTCAAAAGGATATTCACGGATTGAGATAATACAACGGCCCGGGGACAAGTCGGAACGGCTGAACCCCGGAAGGTCTTGAAAGTCGGATTCCAGGATCGGAATTCTTGTTGACAGAAACCCCTCCCCCACATTTCTGTAAGTGTTGATTCTAAAGGGGTTGGTGGCCGGGGATTGGGGTGGCGTTGGGAGCGGGGTGGTGGCGGAGAGAGGTGGGGAGGGATGAGGAGCGGCAAGCGAGGGCAGGCCATCGCCGAACGTGAAACGACACAAAAGTCTGCACCGAAGCTGGTTCACTGAAAGGCAAAAACACACTGCGCGACCCCCGCGTTTCCATTTCCAAGGTGGACTTTGTTGATCCCTACTCGGAAGTACAAATTCGCGGGAGGGTCGTCTAGCGGCGCCCGGGCCCTGAGCTCAGGCACTACGACGCCATGTCGCGAAAATATATCGGGAAACCATGGCCTTACCGTGACGAGAAATCGCCCATCGTTTTGATCATCGAGATCACGAAGGCACGCTACTCGAAGCAGCCCTTCGAGCATAGGCCGCTGGTGACACCATAAGCGCGAGACCCCTGGCGTAACTGCAGGCGGGGATGGCGTCGTTAGCCCAGGGATTCTTGGAGGGGACAAAGCGGGGGGTAGTCTTGCGGGGAACAAGTCGAAACCTGCAGCCTCTAATCCGAAGGCTGCGGCACCCGGCACCGGCCGTTGCAGGTTCCCTAACGGGTTGTTATTCTGCGCGGCATGTCTGGTTTCGATGGCCCTACAATGGACCGCCGTACGTTTCTTTTCGCTGGCCTGGCGGCTGCAGCTATGGGCTCAACAGTAAAGGAACAATCGCCGCATCTTGAGACCTTCACCCAATGGTTGAATGCCACAGCCAGTGCGCGGGAGCTTGCATTACCCGCCTGCCTTGATCGCATTCGCACCATGGATCCATCTATTCATGCCTGGGTCCAAGTTGAGCCGGAGAAACCAACCGCAACCGGCAAGCTTTCCGGCATCCCGTTCGGAGTCAAAGACACTATTGAGACCCGGGGCCTGTCCACGGCATACGGTTCGCCGGTATATAAAGGGCGAACCGGCAGCGAGGATGCGGCGATCGTTCGCGAATTACGCGGCCGGGGCGCCGTGTTGCTGGGGAAGACCGATTGCGCGGCATTCGCGTATTTGACGCCGCCGCCTACGCGCAACCCGCGAAATCTGGAACATACGCCGGGCGGAAGCTCCAGCGGGTCCGCGGCTGCGGTTGCTGCGGGAATGGTGCCGTTTTCAATCGGGACTCAGACGCGGGGGTCAGTACTGCGCCCGGCTTCCTTTTGTGGTGTTACCGGATTTAAGCCAACCTATGGACTTCTATCTATGGAGGGCGTACTCCCACTCGCTAAAAGTCTGGACACGCTCGGCTTCTTCACGAATACACCAGCGGATATGCTGGCTCTTTGGGACGGGATGGGCTACTCCAATGTTTCAAACGCGGATCTCACGCTTGGCGTTCCAGATCCCAGGCAGGATGTTGAGCCAGCCATGTCGGCGGCATTTGAAAACGCTCTTGGTGTCCTCCGAAAGGCTGGCGCGAATATCGTTCCCCTTAACATAGCGGGGACTCTTGCGAGACTCTCCGACGTGAACAAGGACATAACGATTTACGAGGGTGCACGGTTCCACGAGCTGCGCTACAAGAAGTATGGCTCCAGCCTCGACCGTGGTCTTGTAGAGATGATTCAGCAGGGAATGCAGATGCCTGCGAAGCAGTATGACGAAGACATGAAGTTTGTCACGGAGTGTAAGGCACAATTCTCTGAGATCTTCAAAGCCACTCCGCTGATCCTGACGCCGGCCGCCCCTGGCCCGGCGCCGCTTGGATTGGCATCCACAGGAAATCCAAGAATGAACGCGCCGTGGACGTCTTTGGGAACACCCGCAATCAGCATCCCCATGCCGGTTTCCAACGGGTTACCGCTGGGACTACAAATGACCGCCGACTGCGGCCAGGATTCCCGCGTGCTGCGCGGTGCTGTGTTCTTGAATGAGATCCTTACTACGGCATCGGCAAGGGCCTGTGACTAGCGTCGCGATGGAGTTGAACATGGCAGGCAGGTCCACATACAGAGTCTTTATTTTCGGGCTTCTCTTTCTATCCAGTTCGGTACTCGTTTTTTCGCAGACGACAGCGTCGATTCCAGGCCTTCCGGGCACACTGAGCTGGCAAAATATGCCGGGCTCATGGAAATTCGATCATCAGAACGTGCTCACGATCTCCGCGGCCGCCAAGACGGATTGGTTCGTCGATCCGTTTGACGGAACCGTGGCTAATAACGCCCCCATCCTTCTTTTCACTCCTGATGTGGAGTATGTCGTCAGCGCGCGAGTGACAGTAAAGTTCGTCACCAAGTGGGATGCCGGCGCGCTCATGCTGTGGGGCGACGATCATCACTGGGCTAAACTCTCCTACGAGTTGTCTCCCGACAAAATCCCCACGCTCGTTACCGTAGTCACCCGCGGCCTCTCCGACGATTGCAATTCCAAGGAGTACCCAGGAGATTCCGTTTACCTGCGTGTCACAAAGAGTGGCAAAACATACGTTTTCTACTCCTCTGTGGATGGGCGTAGTTGGCAAATCGTTCGCACGTTCAGCCTGGATACCGAACTCCCTATCCGCGTTGGTTTCGAAGCCCAATCCCCGGCGGGCTCTGGCGCGGTCGCCAAGTTCAGTGCCATCACCTACGATACCCATGGCATCAGCAACATCTATAAGTAGCGGCGAACAGAGAGGCCGTTTGTCGGGACTTGAGAAACCGCCGGTCGTGAGCTTAACGGCATTTGGAATGTGGGTTCGGATTCCCGCTGAAGTGGTAATTCCGAACAGGTCAAGTCAGGTGCATTACAGCCTCAATGAGGCCGATTCCCGAGGGGAAATTATTGGCGTTTAACGCCGAACTGAAATCAACGCGAGGATTCAACGGAGTGCCGCATCCCCGGGCGTTCCTTTTCTGTTCAAACCACCGCGTTCAAGGCTTTCCATCGCCCGACACGTTCGTCGTCAAGCGCCTCGAAAGGAATTCACGGAGTAAATTCCCACCCACCCGTCCGGCGAGGCCGACCGCGGCATTCGTGAAGACCAGGTGGGCTCCCCGATTCGCCGCGGGATAGTACAGATTGGACAGTGCTCCTGCGCACATGTCGCCGAGCAGATAAGAATAGTTCGGCACTGTGCGCCCGCTATCGCTGCGGGTGACAAATGCGGAGCCGACCGCATGCAGGAAGCGGGACTTAACGGAACCAGAGCCCTGGTAGTAGTAGCGCGGATCCTGGTGAAGGAGCGAAGGGAATACCGCATGAGTCAGGAAGTCACTGCTGCGTCCGTCGACAAACTTTGCAGCATAACGTTTGCTGTATCCCGCGGCACCTTGCCCGTACCCGGCATAGGAGTTATTCGCCTGCTCGATGCCGGCAGCGAAGCCGACGCCGAGAATGGCAACTGGATCGAATGTGCCCCGTGTAGCGAGCGAAAATTTCTGTTTCCAAGTGAGTGGGGCGGCGTCATAAACGTAGCTTGTATAGAAGTTTGGGATGACGCCGATAAGACGCTGTTTCTCTTCAGCTCTTATCTGTTCAGCGGCAATCAAGTCTGTGGGACGGACTGTCACTTCTATGTTTGACGTCGCAATCGATAATGAGATGTCAGGAACCTCATAGGCCTGCTTCACCTTGACGACGAACTCAGCAGAGGTAAAGAGCGCAAAACCCTTAGCGCTGACGATCACGCGGTAGGAACCAGGAAGAATCTGTATAAAACTAAATTCGCCGTTCGCATCAGACACCATCGTGTGCAATTGTGTTCCATCCCTATGCATCAAGCTGACGTCCGCGTCGGGAACGCTAGCTCCGCTTAGGTCCAGCACGGTGCCTGCGACGCTGGATAAGTCCTCATTAACGGTCGTCTTAGCTAAAGGTGCGTCTGGGAGGGTGCTGCGGATATCCCCCAGGCCGGCATTTTGTTGCTGAGCGGGTGCACTCGCAGGGACCAGACACAGCAGAAGTGACGCGCAGGCGAGAACGGCATGGAGACGGGGGCACGGGGCTTTTCTTAAAGGGCGCTTCCGAGACAGAGAGGAAGCCACAGTGCGAGGATCAGTCAGGCCCATGGGGGTCGCGGTGCTGTGCGGAAGGAAGTAGACGGACACGTTAGGAAGTCACAGTCGTTAGCCTTTGCTGATTCAACTCTCATCGCGGATTTATCACGTATCAAATTGCCGCGGCGGGGCTCGTCTGCCTTTCCATTGGGGCATAGAGACAGTCGAAATGCTGTTCCCTATTGCACACTCTACGGCAATCGACATTTGGAGAAAATCGAGCGGCGGGCCAGATGCGGGTCGAAAATTATTGTTCGCGGAGGAGGTTTGCCGGGTCGACGTGGAGGACGCGGCGCACGGGAGCGGCGACCGAGAGTGATGCGATGAGCAGCAAAGTTAATGCAACCGCGGCAAGCACAAAAGGATCCTGCGCGGATGCCCGGTAGACGATGGCGGAGAGGAGCCGGCATGATGGACACCTCAAGAATCGAACCGACCAGGAACCAGAATCTATTCGTAACGCAACGCAAGCATTGGGTCTACTTTCGTGGCGCGCCGCGCCGGAATGTAGCAAGCCAGCAGCGCTGCCCCAACGAGGAGCAGGGTCACACCGCCGAAAGTCGGCGGATCGGTGGCGGTGACGCCAAAGAGCAGCGACTCCAAGGTGCGCGTCAGTACAAGGGAGCCGGCAATCCCAATTGCGACGCCAATGAATATCGTTCGCAATCCTTGGCTCAGGATCATCTTTAGAACGTCGCCGGAGCCCGCGCCGAGGGCGACACGCACGCCAATTTCGCGTGTACGGCGGCTGACGGAATAGGCCATCACACCAAATACGCCTGCCGTTGCGAGCAACAACGCGGTGATTCCGAAGAACCCGATGAGAATGACGTCGAATCTCCGAGAACCCAGTGAAGCGGAATAGACTTGCGAAAACGTCCGGAATCTGGCCGGAATCTCCGGGTTGAGATCCTGCAGGATTCCGCGCGCCGCCGAAGCGACCAAGCGCGTGTCGGCATCGCTCAGCATTGTCACGGTGATTGCGGCACGCGGGCGCTGGAATAAATTCACATAGACAGTGGGACGCGGCGGCGCGTCGAGGCCGTATTCGTGAACGTCGCCCACGATTCCGACAATGGTCAGCAGGCGCAAGTCACCATCCATGTTTCCAAATTCGATGGTGTGGCCGATGGGATCCTGATTGGGCCACCGGTCGCGAGCAAGAGATTCACTGATGACGGCAACGTGCGGAGAATCCGCGCCGTCGCGCAGGTCGAAGATCCGCCCTCGCACTAAAGGAATTCCAAGAACCTGGAAGAAGCCTCCGCTAGCGACGCAGAAATCCGCATTGCCAATGCGTTCTTTTTGCTGGAACAGCGCCCCAAAACCATCCATGGTCTTGGGGATTTCATTCTGGGTCATCAGAAGAAACATTCCGTCGGGAAGGCCGCCTTCCACCAATGGCAGAACGCTAGTCGCGCCAACTTTGCGCACGCCCGGGATTTGATTGAGCCGATCCATGAGGTTTGAAAAGAAAATCGCCTGAACTGCCTTTGCTCTGGGGTCTTCCACCCATGGAAGGGAGACGTCCATGGTGACAATTTTATCCACGCGGAACCCGGGATTCACTTCGAGCACTTTCATCAGACTGCGTCCGAGCAATCCGGCTCCAACCACGAGAACCAACGTGATGGCGATCTGCGCCGCCACGATTGCCCGGCCAACGCGCTGGCTGCCTTGCGAACCGGCTTGTCCGCGTCCGCCTTCCACAAGGCCCTTGCGCAGGTCGCCGGAAGTTGCGCGAGCGGCGGTGAACACTCCGAGGCCCGCGGCGACGGCAGTGGAAAGCAAGAACGCGAACACGAGCACTGGAATACTGATGGAGATGCTGTCCAGCCGCGGGAGATTTTGCGGCGCAAGCCCAACTAATCCCGCCACGCCCCAGAACGCAGCGAGAACGCCGAGGCCGCCGCCAACGAATGAAAGAAGAAAGGCTTCGGTAAGAAATTGACGGATCAGCCTCCCGCGCGCAGCACCGAGGGCAGAGCGAATGGCCAGCTCACGATCCCTCACCGAAGCTTGTGCCAGAAGCAAGTTCGCCACGTTCGCGCACGCCACCAACAACAAGAATCCCACGGCACCGAGCAGGATCAGCAACGCCGGGCGAGCTTTGCCCGTGATGGAGTCCTGAAGCGGGACGACAATTCCATCTTTGAGGAGATACTCGCTTTGTTCGCTCGAAGTATCGTGAATGCGCCGGGCGATGGCGCTGATGTCTCGAATCGCTAACTCGACAGTTACGCCGTCGCGGAGGCGCCCGACTGCAGAGTAGTTATGCGCCGTCCTACTTGGGTTTTCGCCGTCCAAATCGGCCGGGAGCCATAGATTCACGTCAGCGGGGAAACCAAATCCGGCCGGGAGCACGCCAATAACGGAGTAGACGGCGCCGTCAATCTTCAGGTGCGAGCGCGAGAGGTCCCGCGACGATCCGAGATACTGCTTCCAGTATCCATAGCTGACTAGAACCGCGGGGCTCGCGCCTTTTTTCGCGTCGTTGGCAATGAAATCACGCCCGAGGATCGGCAGGACTCCGAAGACCTTCAGAAAGTCGGGCGAGACGCTCGCGACCGTCGTGCGCGTCGGCTGCGAAGTACCAGAAACAGACGCGGTGTTGTCATTGTATTTTGCAATTGCTTGAAAGCTGCGATTTTGATCGCGAAAGTCATCGAAGTTTGGATCGGCAACGCGAGACCACGTTCCCTTGGAGTTGACTTCGTAGACAGCCATGATGCGGCTCGATTCGGTGTACGGCAGCGGGCGGAGCAACACGCCGTATACCACGCTGAAGACGGCCGTGGTTACGCCGATGGCCAGCGCAAGAGTAAAGACCATCACGGCGGTGGCGCCGGGGTTCTTCCGGAGTTGGCGGAGACCGTAGCGGCAATCCGAAGGCACGGAGCGGAGCCAGTTGCCAAGTCGCTGTTCGCGAACCTCTTCTTTTATCTGTTCGACACCGCCAAGTTCGATGCGCGCGGCGCGTTGTGCTTCTTGCGGCGGCATGCCCGCGCGAATGTTTTCCGCGATTAGCAATTCGAGATGGGAATGAACTTCCTGATCGAGGTCCGCCTCCACGCGTCGAGATAAAAAGAGATTTCGCAAGAAGCTTCGGGCTTTCACAAAGAGCGGCATGCTGAGTACCTCCCTACGATGTTCCCAAGGCTTGAGCGATAGCCCAGGAAATGCGGCCCCATCGCTTCGTTTCGAGTTCGAGTTGGTTTCGTCCAGGCTTGGTCAGGCGGTAGAATTTCGCGCGGCGGTTGTTTTCGGAATCTCCCCAAAAAGAGGAGATCCAGCCCTCTTCGTCCATCCGGTGGAGCGCAGGAAAGAGCGAGCCGGGCTTAACGACAAAGGTGCCGCCTGTAACCTGTTCGATCCTGCGCGAGATTCCCAGTCCGTGCATCTCGCCGGCGACAAGCGATCTCAAGATGAGCAGGTCCAAAGTCCCTTGCAAAAGGCTGGTCTGTTCAGGGCTCAATTGATGTCTCCTATCGGCTGTCTATAGGGATAATGCGAGTCTAACGTATAGAGTGTCAATAGGAAAAGAAAATGCCGGGGACGATAATTCTCGCAAGTGGGCAAAGAGCTTATTTCGTGTTTGAAGGGAGAAAGCCATGAAAGCGAGGAAAAGGATGTCAGTCCAGGAGCGGCCCGTCTGTTCACTACTGTACAGTTGGTCTATGCGCTTCGGCGCTTGCCGAGCCCAATTCTGTGTGCCAGACTACGCGCATTGAACACCCCATGACGCGTCCCAAAGCGGGTGCATCAGCCCGGCCACGCGGCGGCAATTCCGCACAGTCTGTAAGCTTGAGGTTCCTGGCAGAGCATCTGCAGCTCTCGCCGGCTACGGTTTCTCTTGTCATTAATCGATCGCCAGCCGCCAAGTCCATCCCGCAGCGCACGCAGGAGCGGATCCGGGCCGCGGCTCGCGAACTGAACTACCGGCCAAACTTCACGGCGCGCTCGCTGCGGCAACAGCGAAGTTTTACGATCGGTGTAGTTGTGCCGGAGATCAGCGAAGGTTACGCCGCGCTGGTGATGTCCGGCATCGAAGACCACTTGCTGCAGGAGGGATATTTTTATTTTGTGGTCAGCCATCGGCATCGCGCGGACCTGATCGAGGAGTATCCGCGATTGCTGCAGCAGCGTGCTGTGGAAGGGCTGATCGCGGTAGACACAGCGTGCCGCAAGGGCGTGCCGATTCCGGTGGTAGCGGTCTCCGGGCATCGCGAAATCGAAGGCGTAACGAACATCGCGCTCGATCATGTACGAGCTGCCAATCTGGCGATTGAACATCTCGCGCAGCTGGGGCATTGCAGGCTCGCGTTCATCAAAGGCCAGGAATTCAGCTCGGACACCGAAGTAAGGTGGGAGGCAGTACGCGGGGCCGCAAAGAAAGCGCATCTCGAGATCGACAACCGGCTGGTGGGACAGCTCGAAGGTGAATCGTCGTCGCCGGAACTGGGTTATGAGGTCACGCAAAAACTGCTGGCGGCGGGTGAACGGTTTACGGCGCTGTTTGCCTTCAACGATATTTCCGCGATTGGTGCGATCCGCGCTTTACGGGAGGCCGGCCAGCGAGTACCGGAAGATGTCTCGGTCGTTGGCTTTGATGATATTCAGAGCGCGGCATTCCAGAATCCCGGACTGACAACGGTGCGCCAGCCACTGCGGCAAATGGGAGTGATCGCGGCGGAAACCCTGCTCAGACGGATCAATGCGCCGGCAAAAGCGCCCTATCCGAAGACCGTGACGATCGAGCCAGAATTGATCGTTCGAGAGAGCACCGCGAGAGCGAAACCTTAGGAATTGGAGCGCAATTCCATTTTGATCGCCGTGCAAGACCCGGCTTAAGTTTAGAGAGGCCCACCCGCGGCGCGGAAATAGCCAAGCAGTCCCAAGTCATTTCCGCGCGATTTTCGTCTTTGAATTCCGTAACGAAATCTAGTCGGCTGCGTGGGCCGGCTCGGGCATGTGGATGTAAAGCTGCTTGGGATCTAGGAGCTTGGGATGATTGGCGGCGGGAAGCGAAATCGGGTAGCGCACCGTGCGCTGATGGTCCGCAAGCTGGCGCTTTTCGTTGTAGACGCTGGAGAATTTCCACAGCATCTTGACGAAGTTGGTCTGCCCCTGGGCCAAAAAGCGCGCGGCCATAAAAAACGTGTCTTTCAAGGCCGCGAAGCCGAGATGCTTCTGATTGATGACCTGTTGCGTGCGTACGAGTTCCTTGTAGAAACGGTCAAGCGGGAGTTTGGTTGGCAGGACGGCGTGCTGGACGTCGAAGAGCCGGTAATCGCGAGTGGTGAAGTTGCGCGACTCGGTGACCCAGGTCTCGGTGCCGGGGTAAGGCGTATTTACGGTGATGTGCACGATCTCCGGAACCGAGAGCGCCCAATCGCGCACTGCTTCGAAGTGGCGTTCGTCCCAGCTGGGGTCGGCGATGATGTTCACTGCGGCGTGGATGTTGAGTTCGCGCGCGCACTCGAGAGCTTCGAAATTCTTTTTAACCGTGACGCGCTTGCGGTGAGCTTTCAGCCCCTCATCGTCGATGGCTTCGAGGCCCAGGAACATATACTTCAGGCCGAGACGTTTCCACATGCGAAAGATCTCCTTGTTGCGGAGCAGTACATCGCCGCGCGTCTCGAGGTAATACTGCTTACGAATATTGCGGCGCTCGACCTCGCGAGCAAGCGCGAGTCCGTGGTCGGACTGGATGAAGGCGACATCGTCCACGATGAAGACGCCAGGCTCCTGGATCCTGGCGAGATCTTCGGCGGCCAACTCGGCGCTCCGCGTGCGGTAGCTGCGGCCGTAGAAGGTCCAGGCGCTGCAAAAGGAGCAGTCCCACGGGCAGCCGCGCGTGAATTCGATCGAGGCACAGGGGTCGAGGACGCCGATGAAATATTTTCTGCGCCGGGCGGTCAGGTCGCGCGCGGGATGGAGCTCATTCAGGTCCTTGGCCAGACGAGGTGAAGGACCTTCGCCGAAAACGCTGGTAACACCGGGGAGCTTGTGAAGGTTTTCCGGTTCGTGCGCCGCCTCGAGCACCTGCGGCGTGATGTCTTCGCCTTCGCCCCGGACGATGCAGGCGATGGCGCCGTCCGCATGGGAAAGGATTTCTTTCGCGGTGAAGGACGCGCTATGGCCACCAGCGAAGATAAAACAGCCGGGCAGACCCAATTTGGTTTGCTTCGCAAGATCCACGACTTCGGGAATATTAGCCAGATAATTGAGGGAAAAACCGATGGCCTGCGGCTTCCAGTCGTCGAGAAGGCGAAAGTAGTCGGGATGACGGAAGACCTGGAGGTCGAGGAGACGAACTTCGTGGCCGGCCGTGCGAGCGGATTGGGCGACCAGTTCGAGCCCGAGCGGCTCGAGGCGCAAGTAAATCTCCGAATACATCAAAGGGCTGGGATGAACAAAGAGAACTCTCATGATGCCCTCCTGCAATTCGCGCTGGGCAACACCGGACGGTAAAGAGTTTACCCCACAGCGATGGGAGAGCGAAGAACGGAAATTTGGATACATGATGGCGGGAAATGAGGATGACTGAGGTGTTCCCTGGCGTGCTTGCGGAGCCGCAGGTCAGGAGTTAGTTCGGCCAGAGCTCAAGAAGCGATGGACGTGACACTTTGAATCGAGAGGCCGTCTATCGAAGAGTGCTTCGCAGCGATTGTTCGAAGCTGGGACAGGTAATCCCATTTCCGGTCGATTGGGCGCGGACTCGAGCAAAAGAAGGCGGGCTATTACATTGAAAACAGATAGACTTACGGGAGGGAACATGGGGCAGGCCAGTTGCGTTCTACATGGTGACAATATATATGGATATCCAACGACCATCTAACGCTCGAGCAAAGAAAATCCGGCGAATCGTGTACGCGACCGTCGCTATCCTATTAGTAGGGGGCGTGACCTACGGGCTCTCGCGGCTGCGGCCGGCTGCGCCCTCGGTGGATCGCGCCACAATCTGGCCCGACGAGGTGAAGCGCGGGCCCATGGTGCGCGAAGTGCGCGGGCTGGGGACGCTGGTTCCTGAAGACATCCGGTGGATTGCCGCTCAGACGGACTCGCGCGTCGACCGTTGGGTGCTGAGGCCGGGGGCTCTCGTCAAGGCAAATTCTATAATTATGGAGCTGAGCGACCCAACGCTGCAGCGAGAAGCGCTTGACGCGGAATTCCAAGTCAAAGGCGCGGAAGCAGACTATGCAAACCTTAGAGTGCAAGTTGACAGCGAACTGATGAACCAAAAGGCGAACGAAGCCGCCGTGCGCAGCGACTATGAGCAGGCCCGCCTGCAACATGACGTAGACGAAAAGCTATTCAAAGAGGGCATTGGGTCTGACCACATCAGGAGTCTCTCCCGAGTGAGGGAAGACCAACTGTTGATTCGCGTGCAGCTGGAGGGCGAACGGACGAGAATCGCCGCGGATTCGGCGAAAGCACGACTGGCCGCGCAGCAGGCAAAAATTGATGAACAGAAAGCCCTTTATCAACTGAAAAAGGGCCAATTGGATGCACTGCACGTTCGGGCGGGCATCGAAGGCGTATTGCAGCTTGTGCCAGTGGAAGTGGGCCAGCACATCACCCCCGGCACAAATCTGGCGCGGGTGGCTGATCCGAAGAAACTAAAAGCGGAGATCAAGATTGCCGAGACGCAAGCGAAAGACGTAACGATCGGGCAGAAGGCATCGATCGATACGCGGAATGGCATCGTTGGAGGACACGTATCGCGAATCGATCCATCGGTGGTAAATGGCACGGTTACAGTGGACGTGACTATCGACGATCCCCTTCCCTTGGGTGCGAGGCCGGATTTGAGCGTGGACGGCACGGTTACGCTCGAGAATCTGAAGGATGTGCTGTATGTCGGGAGACCAGTGCACGGGCAGGCGGAGAGCACGATCGGAATTTTTAAGATTATAGATGACGGATCGGAAGCCGTGCGCGTCAATGTAAAGCTGGGCCGGAGTTCGGTGAACACGATCGAAATCGTGGACGGGTTGAAGGTCGGAGACAAAGTGATCCTGTCGGACATGTCGGCCTGGGATAACTTCGACCGCATCCGGCTGAAGTAATGACTTGCACGTTTGCACGCGTCCTAACAAGACCTCGAAGAGATTATTTGACGTTTCTAAGCAGCAAGAACTTCTTGAATAGATGATCGCGGGAGGATGAGGATGCACGCACTCTGGCAGGACGTGCGCTACGGCCTGCGAATGCTGGCGAAGAGCCCGGGATTTACGGCGATCGCAGTGATCACGCTCGCGGTAGGGATTGGCGCGAATGCAGCAATCTTCAGCGTGGTGGATGCGGTGCTCTTGAAGCCGCTTCCCTTCTCCGAACCGAATCGTCTGGTATCTGTTTCGGGCCGCGACCTCCGCAACGGCGAAAAGGGGCGCGCACTGAGCTATCCGGACTTCGCGGATTTACGGACGCAGACGCGGACGCTGGAATCCGTCGCGGCATTTGACCAGAGCAATTTCACCGTAACCGGGAACGGGGAACCGCAGCAACTGCAGGGTGGAATTGTTTCCGCCGATCTGTTTACGGTGCTTCGCGCGTCACCGATGATCGGACGGGTCTTTGTCTCCGCCGATGATCAGCCGGGCACGCGCGTGGTTCTACTCAGCCATTCTATCTGGAAGAGCCGGTTCGGCTGCGATCCCAACATCCAGGGCAAGACCATCGAGCTTGATGAGCGAGCGTACACAATTGTCGGCGTGATGCCGCCGCAATTTCAGTTTCCGGTGAATGCGGAGCCGATGGACTTGTGGACGACCATGGCCGTGGAGATGGTCAACCTGGGCGGCGACAAACCCATGACGGAGGAACGCGGGGCACATTTTCTCGGGGCTATTGGAAGATTGAAGGCGGGCGTTACGCTGGAGCAGGCGAACGCTGACACAGGAAATATCGCAGCAGGGTTGGAGAAACAGTTTCCTGATACCGATGGCCATCTGAGCATGGCGGTTCAGCCGCAGATCGAGGCTCTGGTTGGAGACATTCGACCGGTTTTGCTGATGGTGCTCGGGGCGGTAGGGATTCTGCTGCTCATCGCGTGCGCGAACTCCGCGAATCTTCTTTTGGCGAGAGCCGCCGGGCGGCAGCGAGAGATGGCGATTCGCTCTTCGCTGGGCGCGGGAGGCGGACGCATTGTACGGCAGCTTTTGACGGAGAGCGTCCTGTTGTCGATTGGCGGCGGGATGCTGGGATTGTTCCTCGCGGTGTGGGGAACGAGGCTGTTGGCGAGTTTGCCGTCGGTGCAGATTCCAAGGCTTGCGGGAGCCACAGTGAATTCGGCAGCGCTGCTCTTCACGTTTGTAGTCTCGATCTGCGCGGGGATACTTTTTGGACTTGCTCCGGCCTTGCATGTTCTGCGCTTTGACCTGTTTCGTTCCTTGAAAGAGGGCGGGCGTACGGCTACGGAAGGCGTCGGGCGTACCCGCATCCGCAGCCTGCTGGTTATTTCGGAGGTGTCGCTGGCGGTAGTTTTGCTGATCGGCGCGAGCCTGCTGTTGGAAAGCATGGTGCGCTTGACGCGCGTTCCGCCGGGCTTCGATCCTCACGGAGTCCTTGTATTCAACGTCAGCCTGCCGAGCGTGCGCTACGGGAAGCCGGAACAGTCGGCGGACTTCTATGCGCAGCTTCTGGAGCGGCTGCGCGCGTTGCCCGGAGTGAAGAGTGCGAGCGGCGTGGAACCCTTGCCGCTTTCCGATGACATAATTCGAACGAGCTTTCAGATCGAGGGTCATCTTGTGCCCCGCAGCGAGGAACCACGCACGCAGTTTCGAACGATTGGCCTGAACTACTTCCAGACAATGGGCATTCCGTTGCTGTCGGGGAGAGACTTTACGGCGCGTGACGACCGGCATGCCACGCCGGTGGTAATCATCAACCAAACGCTGGCGCGCAAATTTTTCCCCAATGAAGATCCCATCGGAAAGCACATCAAGCCGGGAGTGTCCGCGGCGGGGCCGTCGTTGATGCGTGAGATTGTCGGCGTGGTGGGCGACGTGAAACACAGGAATCTTTGGCAGCAGGCAGATCCGGAATCGTACGTGCCCTACGACCAGGTTCCTCTGGGAACGCTCTACGTTACGGTTCGAACGGAAGGCGATCCACTCGCGCTTCTTCCTGCGGTGCGGGAACAGGTGAAGGCCCTCGATACGGAACTTCCGGTGTATGGCGAGCGGCCAATGGAAAAATATCTGGCCGACTCCGTGGCACAACGAAAATTCACGAGCCTGCTCTGCAGCGTGTTTGCTGGTGCGGGATTGCTGCTGGCGATCATCGGATTATTCGGCGTGGTGTCGTATAGCGTCGAGCAACGCACGCAAGAGCTCGGCGTGCGCGTGGCGATGGGAGCAGAGAAGGCAGATATTTTAGAGCTGGTCATTGGCCACGGGATGGGGATGACGCTGGTTGGAATTGTGTTCGGGCTGGCAGGGACGCTGGCGATTTCCTGGGTGCTGAAGAGCCAGCTTTTTGGAATCAGCGCGACGGACCCGCTGACGTTTCTCGGAGTGGCGTGTCTGCTGAGCGCAGTGGCGTTTGCGGCTTGTTACATACCGGCGCGGCGAGCGTCGCGCGTGGATCCGATGGTGGCGCTGCGCTATGAGTGATTGCTGGGTTCTGGATTGAAGCGTTCGAGGGAATAGAGAATGCAAGAGCTGTTGCAAGACATCAGGTACGGCCTGCGGATGTTGGCGAAAAATCCAGGCTTTACTTCTATTGCCATTCTGACGCTCGCGTTGGGAATCGGCGCCAACACTGCGATCTTCTCCCTGCTCAATCAGGTGCTCTTGCGGCGATTGCCGATCCGCAACCCCAACGAGTTGGTGATATTGAAGTCGCCCGGACCGAAACACGGACATACCTGGAGTGATGGCGACGACTCGGAGATATTTTCCTACCCGGTTTACAAGGGGCTAGCAAAGAATACCGCTGTTTTTGATGGAGTGATCGCGCGCTATGAATTTGCCGCCAGCATTGCGAACCACGGGCAGACCGATCGGGGCTCTGGCGAACTCGTGACGGGGAACTATTTCGAGGTGCTGGGGGTGCGCCCCGGGCTGGGCCGGGTGCTGTCGCCTGCCGATGATGATGTCCAAGGCGCACATCCTGTACTGGTCCTGAGCCACGCTTATTGGACGCGGCATTTTGGCGGGGATGCAGGAGTGCTGAATCAGACGATTCTGGTGAACAACACCGAAATGACCATCGTCGGCGTCGCGCAACCAGGATTCAGCGGAATCCAGGTAGGACAGACGCCGGATATTTTTGTGCCCATGACTATGAAGGGGCAGATGACGCCAATTCGCAATGGCCTGGACGACTGGAATGATTCGTTTTTGGCGGTACTGGCACGGCGGAAACCGGGCGTGTCCGTAGAACAGGCACAGGCAGGGATTAATGTTGACTACCCAGGTCTGCTCGAGCAGCAGGCTGCGACCATCCATCTCCGGGCGGGCGGGAAAGATCTCAAGGAGTTTCTGGGCAAAAAGATCGTGCTGGCTCCCGGGGCGCAAGGTAGAACGACGGTTCAAAGAGATTCCGGGCCGGCTCTGATCGCACTCTTTGCGATGGTGGCACTGGTGCTGCTGATCGCGTGCACCAACGTGGCAAACCTGCTCTTGGCAAAAGCAGCGGCGAGGCTGCGTGAGTTTGCGATTCGTTCGGCTCTCGGAGCGACGCCCGGACGCATGATGCGGCAACTGCTGGTGGAAAGCTTCCTCTGCGCGCTGGGGGGAGGCGTTCTCGGGCTGATTTTGGGCGCCTGGATTATGAACATTTTGACGCAAGCTGTCGTTACTGAAGCAGGGGTACAAGGGATTACGGCACGGGTGGACGGAAGTGTGTTGGGATTTGCGACGGCAGCGACGGCGGTGTCGGCGGTGCTCTTTGGGCTGGTCCCTGCTTGGCGCGCAACTCAAACAGGCGTCTCACAGATGATGAAAGATCAGGGATCAACGACCTCCGCGGGGCCCGGGCACGTAAGATTTCGCAAGTTCCTTGTTGCAGGACAAGTGGCCTTTACACTGCTTTTGCTCACGGGCGGGGCGCTGTTTTCCAGAACCCTGTGGAACCTGCGGAAGCAAAACCTGGGACTTAGCACGGAGAACTTGATCACGTTTTCGATTGCTCCGCAACTGGGCGGCTACGACATGGCGAGGACGGTCGCCCTTGTTGACCAGTTGAGGGAACGGCTTGGGGCGCTTCCTGGCGTGAGCGAGGTAGGGTCGTCTGAGATTCCCTTGCTGACCGGGACGGATATGGGCGGGAACATCACGGTGGAGGGCCGTCAGAACCTGGACACGGATGACCGGCACGTGAATTTTGACGCGGTGAGTCCGAATTATTTTTCGACGTTGCGAATCCCGCTGCTTTCAGGCCGCGAATTCAACGCTGGAGACACGGTGGCGAGCACGAAAGTGGCAATCATCAATGAAGCTATGGCGAAAGTGTTTTTCCCAGATAGGAATCCGATCGGCGTCCACTTTGCGGTGGGCGGGGGCAACGACGTTAAGCCTAACATAGAGATCGTTGGGGTCGTGAAGGACGCAAAAGAGGCGCACGTCCGGGATGCGGAGCTTCCCTATTTCTATCAACCGTATTCGCAATTCGGAAAGCTGTTCAGCATGAGTTTCTACATCCGGAGCCAACGAGATCCCTTGCCCATGTCGAATGCGCTGAGGGAGACGGTCCGGGGCGCGGATCCCAACTTGCCGGTATATGAACTGAAGACCATGGAGCGGGTGGTGGACGAAGATCTGTTTGCAGAACGCATCATTGCGGGACTTTCAGCGGTGTTTGGAGGGCTGGCTGCGCTGCTGGCAGCGCTCGGAATTTACGGTGTGCTCGCGTATCTGGTGGTGCAGCGGACGCGGGAAATTGGGATTCGTGTGGCGCTCGGGGCCGCTGCCGGGCAGGTGAGATGGCTGGTGTTCAAGGAAGTTGGATGGATGGTATTGGCAGGTGCAATGGTGGGATTGCCCCTGGCGTATGGGCTGGCACGGCTGAGCGAGTCGTTGCTGTATGGAGTGCACGCGGGGGACTTTCCAGTGTATGCGGCATCGCTGGGAACAATCTGCCTCGTGGCACTCGCGGCATGCTACATCCCGTCACGGCGGGCTACGCGAATCGATCCCATCGTGGCACTGCGCTACGAATGAATTTGCGTGGATTTGTCTTTTTGAGGCACGGAATCAATTGCAACTGAAACAAATTTCACAATTCGCAGAAATGAAGGAGATCCAATGACGGACGCAACAGCAACATTGATCAAGATGGAAGGCGTGAAGAAAGTGTTTCTAACCGATGAGGTGGAAACGCACGCTTTGTCGGAGATTCACCTGGAGATCAAGAAGGGGCAGTACATCTCCATCGCGGGGCCTTCGGGCTGCGGCAAGTCGACGCTGCTTTCGATCCTGGGACTGCTCGATTCTCCGACGGGTGGCAGCTATACGCTGAACGGACAGCCGGTGGCCAATCTTTCCATCAGCGAGCGCACACGGATCCGCAACCGCGAAATCGGGTTCATCTTTCAGGCGTTCAATCTGATTGGCGACTTGACGGTATATGAGAACGTGGAGCTCCCGCTAACGTACCGCGGCACCAGCGCGGCGGAGCGCAAGCAGAAGGTGCAGCACGCGCTCGAACGCGTCGGGATGGCGCACCGCCTGCGTCACTATCCTTCGCAGCTATCCGGCGGTCAGCAACAGCGCGTGGCTGTGGCGCGCGCACTGGTCGGCGATCCGCTGATTCTGATGGCTGACGAGCCCACTGGAAACCTGGACTCAAAAAACGGCGAAGCGGTGATGGAACTGTTGCGCGATTTGCACCGCAACGGGGCGACCGTCTGCATGGTGACACACGACCAACGCTACGCCAACTTTGCGGAGCGCACGATTCACCTGTTTGACGGTCGCATCGTCGAGGAAACCCAGGAAGCGCGCGTCGGAGCCTAACGCCCGGAGGGCAGTTCATGGAAACGATTTGGCAAGACGTTCGATTCGGCGTGCGAATGTTGATCAAGCACCGGATCGCGACGATCGTTTGCGTGGTGGCGCTGGGATTGGGGATCGGCGCGAACACGGCGATTTTCAGCCTGGCAGAGGCTTTTCTGCTGCATCCCGTGCCGTTCGAGAATTCTGACCGGATCGTCGCTCTGGTGGACTCTCACGTAGCTAGTCAGGATGGCGGAGCAGGTTTCGGTCCCCAGGACCTTAATGCGGTTGCGCCCGCGACGTATCTCGATTGGAAAAAGGAGGCGCATTCATTCGATGATCTGGCCGCGTACGCATGGGATGAAGTAAACCTGACCGGCGACCGCGAAGCTCAGAAAGTGCAAGACTTCAAGGTAACCGCGAATTTCTTCCCGATGATTGGCGTGCAGCCACTCCTGGGCCGCACGTTTCTTCCGGAGGAGGAAGAGCCCGGCCGTAATCAGGAAATCATCCTGAGCTACGGGCTGTGGGAACAGCGCTATGCTTCCGACCCGAACGTCCTGAAGCGTGTCATAAAAGTCGACGGGAGGAGCTTTAACATTGTCGGCGTCATGAAAAAGGGATTCGACTTTCCGATGCCCGCGGAGGCGTGGATTCCGCTGGCACTGGATGTGAAAGAACGGCTCCGGCGCGACAATCGCTGGCTGTGGGTGCTCGGGCGCCTCAGGCCCGGCGTTACTTTTGCCGAGGGCGCTGCGGAGATGCAAGCCATCTCGGAGCGGCAGGCGGAAATCTACCCCGACACCAATAAAGCCTGGCGGCTGCAACCGCAACCTCTGCGCCAATTCATCACCGGAACGCTGACCAGGCAATACACGGTGCTGCTCATGGTGGCGGTTGGCTTTGTCCTGCTGATCGCGTGCGCCGACGTCGCAAACGTGCAATTCGCGCGCGTCACAGGGCGAACGAGTGAGTTCGCGGTGCGTACGGCGCTGGGCGGGAGCCGCTGGAGGGTCGTTCGCCAATTGTTGATCGAGAGCATCATGTTGTCCTTGGTCGGCGCGGCACTGGGCTTGTTCCTGGCCCAGTGGGACATACAAATGATTCTGGCGCACATGCCGCCGGACGTGGCGCGGTTCGTGGCCGGATGGAAGACGATTCGTTTGGACAGCAACGCGTTTCTGTTCGCGCTGGTCATCGCGGTGTTCAGCGGGGTGATCTCGGGGATCGCGCCTTCCCTGCTGGGTTCCCGCGCGAGCATTGCGGAAACGCTGAAAGAAGGCGGCCGCGGTTCTTCCGTCAGCCGCACCCGGCACCGTCTGCGTGGGGCGCTGGTCGTTGCCGAAGTGGCGCTTGCGCTTGTGCTTCTGGTCGGCGCGGGCCTGATGGTGAAAGGCTTCCAGGGATTGCTGAACGTGAATGAGAGCTACGCCCCGCAAACGCTGCTGACGCTCAACTACTCGCTGCCCGAAGTCCAGTACGCGCAGGCCGCCGCGCGGCTGAACTTCAGCGAACAAATCATGCGGCGGCTTGGTTCAGTGTCCGGCGTGCAAGCGGCTTCGATGGTGACGCACGTCCCCTACGCGGATGGAGGAGGCATCAACGACAGAGAGTTTTCGATCGAAGGACATCCGCTGACGCAGCGCGGCGCAGCGCGCACTGCCATCGTGGAGACAGTCGCACCGAATTACTTCAATACACTGAACATCGCGCTGCGCGACGGCCGATTGCTGAGCGATTCGGATGGAGCGGAATCGCCGCAGGCCGCGGTGATCAGCGAAAGCCTGGCAAGACGTTATTTCTCCGGTGAAAACCCGCTGGGCCGCCATATCAAGACCGGCAAAGCGGAAGCCGAGGGTAAATGGATGACCGTGGTCGGTGTGGTAAACGACGTGCGCTACAGCTGGATCGTCAAGGATGATATCCCCACGATTTACCGCTCGTTCCGGCAGGCGCCTCCGTTTTACACGACCGTTGTGCTACGCACGGCAGGCGATCCGCTGAAATTCGTTTCCGCGGCCCGAGCGGAAATTGCGGCGGTGGATGCAAACTTACCGCTGTACAACATCAAGCCGATGGACAAGGTGATCACGGAATCGATTGTTGGCATCGCATACGTGGCTACGATGATGGCGGTGCTGGGGGCTATCGCCCTGGTGCTGGCATCGGTCGGGGTGTTCGGGGTCATGTCCTATTCCGTGAGCGAGAGGACCCACGAGATCGGAATTCGCATGTCGATGGGTGCACAGACAGGCAACGTCCTCTCTTTGGTGCTGCGAAGCGGGATGCTCCTCACCGTGCTTGGGCTGGCCATCGGCCTGCCCGTTGCGTTCCTGCTGGCGCGGGCTCTTTCGTCGCTTCTTTACGGGGTGCAGGCGGCCGACCCAGCCGCATTCATCGGGCTGCCCTTGCTGCTGTTTGCCGTCGCTGGAATAGCATGCTACCTCCCCGCGCGACGGGCAGCGCACCTCGATCCGCTCCGGGCCTTACGGCACGATTGAAGTACTGCGCCGCGCCTTCAGTCGGCGCTTGGAATGAACGGACCACTTGCGCTACAACAGAGAGACAGGCAAGGATCTGAAGTGCTGCTGCCCAGATTCTTTGCAATGAGCTAAGGAGAAATTGTGGAACCTTTGATTCAACTGCGAAATCTGGAAAAAGTTGTCGAAGCTGGTCCAAATAAATTTTTTCTGTTGCGTAGAATCAACCTGGATATTCAGCAAGGCGAATTTGTAACCATTATGGGGCCTTCGGGTGCGGGCAAATCCACGCTGCTCAGCATCATCGGAATGCTCGACGGCGCGTGGAGCGGAGATTACTACTTTCTGGGCGAAGCCGTGCACAAGCTCAACGTGAAGAAACGCAACGAGCTGCACAAAGCCAATATCGGCTTTGTGTTCCAGAGCTATCACCTGATCGACAATCTGACGGTGTTCGAAAACCTGGAAGTGCCGCTTTCCTACAAGAATGTACCGCACAAAGAGCGCGTAAGCCTGGTTTGCGATGCACTTGACCGCTTTCATATCGTCGGCAAAAAAGATCTTTTTCCCAACCAGCTTTCCGGTGGCCAGCAGCAGCTTGTCGGCGTGGCACGCGCCGTGATTCTCAGCCCGAAGCTGATCCTCGCGGATGAACCGACCGGGAATCTGCACTCGGCGCAAGGTGAAGAGATCATGGAACTCTTCAAGAAACTGAACGACGCGGGCACCACGATCATCCAAGTCACGCACTCCGAGAGAAACGCCTCGTACGGGCATCGCATCATCCAACTAAAGGATGGCTGGGTAGTAAGCGAGACGGCAACGGCCGGGGCGCGAGCGACCGTATCGCATCCCGCATGAGTATTGGCATCCCCGCTTCGGCAGGAGGCGCCTAGTCTTCTTTCAGGACCTTCGTTATGCTTTCCGCATGCTGGCTAAGAGTCCGAGATTCGCCGCCGTCGCCATTTTTGCGCTGGCCGCCGGCGCGGCGTGCTACCTGCGTGGACCCTCTAGTCGCCACTCGGTATGAATGAGGTATCTTGGGACGGACGGTTCCCCGGGTGCCTGCTGCCGTGCTCCGGAAACAACAGTAGGGTAAACTCCGTCTACACATAGGAATGAAAACTACTACCGCGCAACCTTATCGAATTCTCCTTGCCGATGACCAGGCGGATATCCGCGACGCGCTGCGCTTGCTGTTAAAGCGCGAAGGCTATGAGACGCAAGCGGTTGCCTCTCCGGTAGAGGCTTTGAGCGCCATCGAGTCGCGTGAATTCGACGCCGTTCTGATGGACCTGAATTACGCGCGAGACACGACTTCCGGGCAGGAAGGGCTCGACCTGTTGACCAACATTCAGATGCTGGACAGCACGCTGCCCGTGGTGGTGATGACCGCGTGGAGCAGCATCGAGGTGGCCGTCGAGGCGATGCGGCGCGGGGCTCGCGATTTTATTCAAAAGCCATGGGAGAATACGCGCCTGCTCTCCATTCTGCGTACGCAGATCGATTTAAGACAGGCGTTGCGGCAGGCTTCGCGGCTCGAAGCCGAAAATCGCATCCTGCGGGCGGAATCGCGCCCCACATTTCTCGCGAAGTCTCCCGCGATGGCTCCGGTGCTTGAGCTGATCGGCCAGATTGGCCCTTCGGATGCCAATGTGTTAATTACCGGAGAGCACGGCACGGGCAAAGAAGTCGTTGCTCGCACGCTTCATGCGTTGTCGGCGCGTGCGTCGAAGCCCATGGTTACGGTGAATGCCGGCGGACTATCCGAAGGCGTATTCGAAAGCGAACTCTTCGGCCATGTGAAAGGAGCCTTTACCGATGCGCGCTCCGACCGCGTTGGGCGGTTCGAACTCGCCGATGGCAGCACACTTTTTCTGGACGAAATTGCGAACGTGCCTCTCAACCTGCAGGCGAAGCTGCTGCGCGTGCTTGAAACGGGCGATCTCGAACGCGTGGGCTCTTCCACGACGAGGCGTGTAAACGCCCGCGTGCTCGCCGCGACGAATGCAGACGTCAACGCCGAAGCCGCCGCCGGCCGCTTTCGCCAGGATCTTCTCTTCCGGCTGAACACCATCGAGATTCAGCTCCCGCCGCTGCGCGAACGACGCGAGGACATCGATCTGCTCGCGCACCATTTTCTTCACGGCTACTCGCAGCGATATCGAAAGAATATTTCGAGCTTCGACTCCGCGGCGCTAAAGGCGCTTCACGAACATGCGTGGCCGGGGAACGTCCGGGAACTCGACCATGCCGTCGAACGCGGCGTGCTGCTTTCACCTGGCCCCTCGGTTCGGGCCGCGGACCTTGGCTTGCGCGCACAATCCGCAGGCGGCGCAGCAAAACTCGAGGAGATGAGCCTCGATGAAGTCGAACGATATCTCATCCAACGCACACTTTCCCGCCATGAAGGAAATGTCAGCCAGGCAGCCAAGGCGCTGGGATTGAGCCGCAGCGCCATGTATCGCCGGCTGCAAAAACACGGACTGGAATGACGCGACTGACTTATGAGCGCCGCATCCAGCTCCTTGCGCTGGCCGCAGGCCTCCCTGGTTCGCTGGTCGCGCTCATTCTCCTCTGGACAGGCAATTTTACTTCCGGCGCATTCTGGACGCTGGCCTTCCTGATTGTTTCGTTGTGGCTGGGATTCGCGTTTTCCCTGCGAAATCGTGTGGTTTTCTCCCTGCAAACTCTTTCGAATCTCCTCGCGGCCATGCGCGAGGAGGATTTTTCACTGCGCGCACGCGGCGCACGCAGCGACGACGCCATGGGCGAAGTCATGATTGAAGTGAATTCGCTCAGCGAAACGCTGCGGCAGCAGCGACTTGGCGCGATGGAAGCCATAGCGCTGCTGCGCACAGTGATGGAAGAAATTGATCTCGCCATTTTCACTTTCGACGACAAAACCAAGCTGCGGCTCGTCAATCGCGCGGGCGAGCGCTTGCTGGCACGCCCCGAGGAGCGTCTCCTGGGCTTTACTGCGGAGGAGCTGGGATTGAGAGCCTGTCTAGAAGGAGATCCGGCGCGCACGATGGAGCTGAATTTTCCCGGCGGTTCGGGGCGTTGGGGATTGCGGCGCGGCACGTTCCGGCAGGGCGGATTGCCTCATCAGCTGGTCGTCCTGAGCGATTTGAGCCGCACGCTGCGGGACGAGGAACGCAAGGCCTGGCAGCGATTGATCCGCGTTCTCGGCCACGAACTCAATAACTCTCTCGCTCCGATTCAATCCGTGGCACAAGGACTGGAAAGCGGGCTCGCGACTGCCGCTAAAGCCTCTGAATTGCGAAATGAGTCTTCCGCCGCGCTTTTGGACGACCTTCGGCAAGGCCTGGGCATCATTCGTTCCCGCACGGAAGCACTCGGCCGCTTCATGGCGGCGTACGCGCATCTCGCAAGGTTGCCGCAGCCAAAGATGCTGCCTGTGAACGTCTCGGAATGGATCAACCGGACAGTCAAGCTGGAGACGCGCGTAAAAGTCAGCGTCCTCGAGGGGCCGAGAGTGGTGATCTCTGCAGATGCCGATCAGTTGGAGCAGTTGTTGATCAACCTGGTTCGAAATGCCGCCGATGCCACGCTGGAAACGGGCGGCTCGGTTCAGGTGGGCTGGTCGCGTTATGGCTCCGAACTGGATGTGCGAGTCCTTGACGACGGTCTGGGCTTGCCCAACACTGCGAATCTTTTTGTTCCCTTCTTTACGACCAAACAGGGCGGCTCTGGCATCGGACTCGTTCTCAGCCGGCAGATTGCCGAAGCTCATGGCGGCGAGCTCACTCTGGTAAATCGCGCCGATACTCGCGGCTGTGAAGCGCGGCTCCGTTTGCCGATTTAGTTTCTCCGCGGTGTACTTCAACGCGCTGATCATCATCGCGCTCATTCCGCTGGCCCTGCGGGGAGTTCGGTATCGACCAGTGGGGGAAGCCGCCTTGCTGCGCAGAAATCTACTGATCTACGGGGTCGGCGGTGTGATTGCGCCGTTTTTCGGGATTAAGCTGATCGATCTACGGATCACCCACTTGCACTGGGCTTGAGGACTGCTATGAAACAGAACCTGCGAATTGCGATCCTGATGCCCTGGTAACCACGGTGCTCTTCGGGCTGCTCTATCCTCTGGCGGTGACAGGCCTTGGGCAGCTCTTTTTTCCCCGCGCAAGCGAACGGCGGGTTGATCGTTAAGGATGGCCAAGTCGTGGGTTCGCAGCTCATCGGCCAGGCGTTTTCCTCGCCAGCCTACTTCCACTCCCTGCCGTCGGGAGCCGGCAATGGCTATTACGCCACGTCGTCAGGCAGCGCGAATCTTGGCCCCACCAATCATCAGCTCATGGACCGCGTCAAAGGTGACGTGGAGAAGCTGCATGCGGAAAACCCTGGCGCGGAAATCCCGGTGGACCTCGTCACCTCCTCTGGATCGGGGCTCGACGCTCATATCTCCCAGGCGGCGGCTGAATTCCAGGTTCCGCGGATTGCGCGCGAGCGCGGCATGAGCGAGCCACGCGTAAATGTTCTGGAATTGAATCTGGCGCTGGATGCCGCGCTTCCAAAGCGCTAAGCGTCAGGATTTACGGGAAGTGCTTTTCGCGGCGACAGCGCGCAGCGGCTGAAACCGGTACCCCACCCATGGCTCCGTTCGAATGTACTTTGGATGCGCGGGATCTGTTTCAATTTTCTTGCGCAATTGATTGATGACCACCCGCAAATTTTCCGTCTCTTCCCCGTAGTCCGGTCCCCAGACGGATTGCAGAATGCGCCGGTGCGTCAGCGGCTTGCCTTGGTTGGCGATCAGATGTCTCAGGACGTCGAATTCTTTTGGCGTCAAGTGAACTTCTTCGCCGCGCACCGTCAATTGTCGGCTCTCAAAATTCAGCGTGAGCTCTTTCGAGACAAACGGAGGCAGCGCGTCGCCAGGCGCATAACGACGCAATGCCGCACGAATGCGCGCCAGCAGCTCCTCAATCCCAAATGGCTTTACCACGTAATCGTCTGCTCCGGCATCCAGCGCCGCGACTTTGTCCCGCTCGGCATTTCTAACCGTGAGCATGATGATCGGCGCTTCTGAAGATTGCCGGATCTCCCGGCACGCCGCGATTCCACCCATGCCAGGCATGTTCAGGTCGAGTAGCACCAAGTCCGGCTTGTTCTTGCGCACGGACTCCACCGCTTCTTCGCCGGTCTTCGCATCAGTAATAACGTAGCCCTGGCTGGAAAGCGTGGAACGCAGCACGCGCCGGATTTGCGGCTCGTCGTCCACGACCAGGATGTTGGCGTTGCTCATCGTTGCCCTTCCGCTCCCCTGGCGACGGGCAGGGTAAAAGAAAACACGGAGCCATGGTCGAGCTGACTGGTAACGCTGATGCTTCCCCGGTGCGCGGTCACCAGCGCTTTGGCGATCGGCAGCCCCATACCCGTTCCGCGCACGAGATACCGTTGATCCTTCCCGCGGTAGAACTTGTCAAAGATCATTCCCTGTTCGAAATCGTCGATTCCCGGACCGCGGTCCGCCACACTGACCGTCACGTAATCTCCCGTCTGCTCCGCGGAAACGGTAATCGGTTCCTCTTTCGCCGAATACAGATGGGCGTTGTCGATCAGATTCACCAGAATATCCTTGGTTCGCTCCGGGTCCGCTTGGACGCGGGGCAAATCCGGATTTACTTTCACGTCCACCCTCCGGCCTCCCAGCGAGGACTTCAATTGTGCCAGCGCATCGTCCACGATCTCTTCAATCGGCGTCGGCGTAAAATGAAGTTCGATCTCTCCCGCTTCGAGCCGCGCCATTTCCGCAGCCTCTTCCACCAGATGGTTCAAGCGGTCGCATTCCTCGTCGATGATACTGAGCAGTTCCTTGCGCTGCGCGGCGTCCGCCTTGCTGCTGGCGAGCAAGGTGGTCACCGCCGCTTTCATGGAGGTCAGCGGCGTCCGGAAATCATGCGTTACAGAATCCAACAGCGCCGATTTCAGCCGCTCCCCCTGCCTCTCCGCCTCCGTCTGGCTGAGTTGCTCCACGGCGCGCGCGCGTTCAATCGCAATCGCCACCAGGCTCCCCACCGCGTCCAGCGTCTGCCGCGAAAGCCTGGCCCCGGAAATCCCGAGGCTTCCAATCGCCCGGACGCCAAGCCGCACAGGTATGAAGTACAGGCTGTGCTGCGCCTCGATGGTAGCCTCATCACGCAGGAACGCCGTCTTCATTTTTTCCTCGTCCAGGTGAGACGCGCCAAATCCCGAGCGGTAGAACTTGTCTTTCTGCGGCAAGAATAGTTCGGCAGCCCCCACTTCCAGGCACTCCACGATGTGGTTCGGAATTGCATTCATCAGCTGAATGACGTTTCCTTCTCCCAGCAATTTCTGGCTGAATTTGTAAAGCCTCTCGATCTCCCGGCGCCGGCTGTGTGCCGCATCCGCTTCTTTGCGGATCCTCGCGGAGAGCTGGCTCCCCATGATCGACGTAAATAGAAATGCCGCCAGCGCCACCCAGTTCTGCGGATCGGCAATTGTGAACGTCCCCACCGGCGGCAGAAAAAAATAATTGAAAGTAAGCATGGCCACGACGGACATGAAAACAGAGACCGCCATTCCCCAAACCGCCGAAACTGCTAGAATTGCCAGCAGCAGTGAAAGCGCAACGGTAGTTTGGTTTGCAGGTATGATCTGGCGGTAAAGAAACGCGATGCCGGCGATAATGAAGAGGGACAGCACGGAGCCGAATGTCCGGCCGGCAAGATGTCTCTGCATGGCCCTATTCTAGCGCAGCCGTCCCATTTGCCGCGGAGAACATAATCCATTGCCGAAGAAACCGGAAGAGTGGTTGGAAATCGCCTCCCCTCCGCAAAAGTCCCGCGGCATCTTCAAGCTTTTCCTCGGATATGCTCCCGGCGTCGGCAAGACGTTCAGCATGCTGAGCGAAGCCACTCGCCGGAAGAATCGGGGCGAGGATGTGGTCATCGGCGTCGTCGAGACTCACGGCCGCAAAGGCGTCGAGGAACTCATCAGCACCATCGAGGCCGTACCTCGAAAAAAGATCGAATATAAGGGCACGGTTTTCGAGGAGATGGACGTAGACGCCATTCTCGCCCGGCATTCCCAGGTAGTTCTCGTGGACGAGCTCGCTCATACAAACATACCCGGCAGCAAGCACCGCAAGCGTTACGAAGACGTGCAGGAGCTTCTTGCCGCGAAAATTGATGTCGTTTCCACACTCAACATCCAGCACATCGAGAGCATTGCGCCGGTCGTGCGCTCGATTACCGGCATCACCGTACGCGAGACGGTTCCGGATTGGGTGCCCCTCACCGCCGCCGAAACCGTCATGGTCGACCTCACTCCCGAAGCTTTGCAAAATCGCATGAAGCGCGGAGATGTCTACAGCCCGGAAAAAGTGGAACGCTCCCTCAAGAATTTCTTCCGCCGCGGCAACCTCATCGCGCTTCGCGAACTCGCGCTTCGCCAGGTCGCGGAACAGGTGGATCGCAGCCTGGAATCCTACATGGAGGACAAGGATATCCGGAAGAACTGGGCTGTGCGCGAACGCATGGCCGTGTGCATTTCTTCGAGCCCATCGGGGCAGCACTTGATTGCTCGGGGCGCGCGCATGGCGCGCCGTATGGATGCCGAACTCTACGTCGTCCACGTGGATCGCGAATTCGGCGTCAAGGATTCGAACCCTAATGCGCTCGCCGCGAATTTGAGGTTTGCGGAGAGCCTGGGGGCGAAGGTGGTCCGTCTGAAAGGTCGCAGTGTTGCCGATAGTGTGGCGGAATTTGTTCGTTCGAAACACATCACCCAGGTGATTTTCGGCCGCGCGGCGATCCGGGATTGGCGAAAGTATCTCTATCTCTCGGCTGTCCACCGTTTCCTGCGCGAATCGCCCGCGGTGGACGTTCACATTGTGACCCAAGAGTCCGAAGAGTAGCTTGATCTACGGCGCCACCGGGCTTTGCAGATGGCCTTTTAATTCCAGTTCGATTTGCACCGTGTGCTCCACCTTCAGGAAAAAGTTGCTCGGATTCTTGAGACCCCAATCGATAAACGGCACACTGAATTTCGCGTTGCACGTCCACTGATTTCCGGCGAATTCCGCTTCTATGGGCACGGTAATTTCGTGCGCGCTGCCGTGCAGCTCCATCAGTCCATGCACCTGAACGCCGAATTTCCCCTGAGGCGCAACCGTCCCCACTGCGCGGTCGGGGTGGAAGACAATTTCTGTGTAACGGCCGCTATCGAGAACGTCTTTGTGCATTTTCTTGTCGCGTGAATCGTCGCCGCTGTTCCCGGTCGTGGCATCCACCACTAATTCGCCACTGATTATGCCGCTCGCTGGGTCCAATCGCACTGTCCCCTTCTTCATCCCAAAGGTTCCGCGTACGGTGTGGAGCGATGCCCCTAGCGTCCAGTTCACTTTGCTTTGCGCTGGATCTAGCTCCAGAACAATTTCACTGGGAGGCTTCTGCGGTGACGCATGCTGAGGAAGCGCGCTCAGCATAAGCAGCACGATAAGTGCCAGCATGGCGGTGAGGAGAAAACGATTAAGGCTAAAGCGGCGACGCAGCAGGTTCGTCATCCAATTTTCCGATTCACGCGGTTAGAAACTGCCAACCGAGGCGCAAACTCGTGGCCGCCAGAAATTTGGAGGAAGCTGCTCCCAAATGCGCGGCCAGCAGTCGTGCGAAGAGCTCCGGGTCCGAAGCCAAGCCGCGGAGCGCGCGCCTTCTCAAGGACGGATATCGATCGAGCAAGAGCAACAGCCAGCCCATGGTATTCGGTCGGCTTGTGATTTGGCGGTGCGCCCGTTGGTAACCTTCCAGCTTTCCTTCCTCCATGGCGTCGGCCAGTGCGATTGCCTGATGGAAGCTCAGGGAGAGCCCTTCCGCGGTAATCGCGTCAACACTCCCGGAAGCGTCTCCAGTCAACGCGGTGTTCCCCCGATAGACCTGGCGCAATCTGCGCGTTACGGTCACTGCACCTCGTTCCGCGCTGCTTGGTTTTGCGTCGCGTAAATAGCTGGCCAACTTGGGGAATTCCCGCCAGGCGTCCTCAAGACGCATTCGCGGATCCCGCGAAATCAGAGAGACGCAGGTTTCGTCACTGCTGAGTGCTGTGACGTACGCTTGCAAACTTTGCCCCCAATGAATCTCCATGCGATCCGTCCAGGCCTGCACCTGAAAGTGTCGTCTCTGCGCGAACCTCATTTCTTGCCGGGCTTTCCCATTTAAACCGATCCAATTCCTGACGCGGGAATGGATGCCATCGGCTCCGATAATCCACTTCGCCTTCATTACAACTCCGCTAAGAATGGCGCCCCCGCTGGAGAGGCCCTGGACCGGTGTGTTCCAGAGCAAATTGACTCCACCCTCTTGCGCCCGTTCTACCATCTTCTGGTGAAGAACCGTTCGCCGCACGCCAAAGCCGCTGGCACCCAAATAGTCGGCCTCCACGGAGCTCGTCGCGTCGACGAAGCGTACTCCTCGCAAAACCTGCCCATCGCCGGGACCAATCTCTACGCCGAGCTCGCGTAGCGCTTCCATGGCCGTCGGCATCAGTCCCTCGCCGCAAGGTTTGTCGATCGGAGGCTTCGCGCCGTCCGCGACTGTTACTTCAAACCCTTTTTTTCGTGCTGCAATCGCCGCTGCCAATCCGGCGGGACCGCCGCCGATCACCAGTACCTCTGTCTCCCATCCCATCTAGCCCCCAGACAACCCAAGATCGATTTCGCTTTAGCGTTCTTCTGTTAGATGTATGGAAACGCAAGAAGATGTCTCTGGCCTCATCCCATTCGTGCTGTGCCAATCGGGTGCAAAGCCGGTGCGCTGCCGCGCATTTCTTACATAATCTTCATTTATTCTATTCAGCATAACTATTAATTTGACTCATTGATGTCCAACCCTCATGCTGGTACTTTGATGGCGAATACTGGTATTTGCCTCGCCATCACAGGTGATCATATGCCCTCGGCAGGTACTGCTGCTTTTTTGGCAGACCTCCTCGTTGTAAGGATTATTCGCGGCTGCTTGCGGGAGTTCGCAGGCGGATGATGGCGGCCTAGCCAAGTAATCAACGATTTTCTGGGGCCATCATCCAGGCATGGTGATGGCCCCAGGCCTTTTGGGCTGGTGAATCAGCAGATGGACGCAATCCATTCCCACTGAGGGGACTTTAGTGAGCGATTCAACTCTCAAGCCGCGCAGCCACACTCTTACCGACGGCGCTCATCGCGCGCCTGCGCGTGCCATGCTTCGCGCTTCCGGCCTGCGCGACGAAGATTTCAAAAAGCCGCTTATCGGCGTGGCCAACACCTGGATCGAGATCGGCCCGTGCAATTATCATCTCCGCGAACTTGCGCAGCACGTCAAGGACGGCATTCGGGCTGCCGGCGGTACTCCCCTTGAATTCAACACTGTTTCCATCTCCGACGGAATCACCATGGGCACCGAGGGCATGCGCACCTCACTCGTCAGCCGTGAAGTAATCGCCGACTCTATCGAACTGGTCACGCGCGGCAATTTGTTCGATGCCCTGGTTGTTCTCGTAGGGTGTGACAAGACCATTCCGGGCGGCGTCATGGCTTTGGCGCGCTTGAATATTCCCGGACTTATTCTTTATGGCGGCTCCATCGCTCCCGGTCAATTTGAAGGTCACTCCGTCACGATTCAGGACGTCTTTGAAGCCGTTGGCACGCATGCTCGCGGCGGAATGACCGATGCACAACTCAGGTCGCTCGAAGGCGCAGCCTGTCCCGGCGCCGGCGCATGTGGCGGACAATTCACCGCGAACACCATGGCACTGGTCTGCGAGTTTCTCGGCATCGCGCCCATGGGACTTTCCAGTGTTCCGGCGACGAACGCCGGTAAAGCAAATGCTGGTGAGCGCGCAGGTGCATTGGTTCTAGACCTCCTGCGCCGCAACGTCACGCCCTCGAAAATCATCACGAAGGCCGCCATCGAGAACGCTATTGCCGGAGTTGCTGCCACCGGCGGTTCGACCAACGCCGTTCTCCACTTGCTGGCCATTGCCAGTGAATCAAAGATTGCTCTTTCCATTGATGATTTCGATCGGATCAGTTCACGCGTACCTATTCTTGCAGACTTGAAACCCGGAGGAAGATTCGTTGCCACCGATCTCTACGCAGCAGGCGGCACTGCGCTCATCGCAAAGCGCATGCTTGAAGCTGGATTGTTGCGAGGGGAATGCATCACCGTCACCGGTCACACCCTTGCGGAAGAAGCGAGCGCCGCCAAGGAAACTCCGTCACAGGAAGTCGTCCGCAAACTCGACGCGCCTCTCAAGCCCACGGGGGGGCTCGTCATCCTGAAAGGAAATCTCGCTCCCGAAGGCTGCGTCGTAAAAGTGGCGGGCCACAATCTGCAGAACTTCCGCGGACCCGCCCGTGTATTCGACACCGAAGAAGCAGCTTTCACCGGCGTCGAAAACGGCGCGATCAAAGCCGGAGATGTTGTCGTCATCCGCTACGAAGGTCCCAAAGGCGGTCCGGGTATGCGCGAAATGCTCGCGGTTACCGCAGCGCTTGTTGGTGCAGGTCTCGGCGATTCCGTTGCACTTCTCACCGACGGCCGTTTTTCCGGCGCCACCCACGGACTTATGGCTGGACACGTTGCTCCGGAAGCCGCCAATGGCGGGCCCATCGCCGCGGTCGCAAACGGCGACACCATCGTCTTCGACATCCCCAATCGGCAATTAAACGTCGAGCTCAGTGCCGCGGACATTCAAAAACGTCTCGCGACATGGAAACCGCCGACGCCGCGCTATTCCCACGGCGTTATGGCCAAGTACGCCCTGCTAGTTTCTTCGGCATCACTCGGTGCGGTCACCGCCGTGCCAGCATCTTTTTCAACGCCAGTCCATCCTGGCTCTCCTTCGAGGACTCTATGAAGCTCACCGGTGCGGAAATTCTTTGCGAATCGCTCACGCGTCTCGGCGTGCGCGAAATCTTCGGCTATCCTGGCGGCGCGATTCTTCCGGTTTACGACGCGCTAGGCAAATCGAAGCTTCACCACGTCCTCGTGCGCCACGAGCAGGGCGCCACGCATATGGCCGACGGCTACGCGCGCGCCAGCGGCGGTGTTGGCGTTGCCATGGCCACCTCCGGCCCGGGCGCTACGAATATGGTCACCGGCATCGCCACCGCGATGCTGGACTCCTCTCCCGTCGTTTGCATCACCGGTCAGGTCAGCAGCAAAGTACTCGGCTCCGACGCCTTCCAGGAAATCGACATCACCGGCATCACCATGCCCATCACGAAACACAACGTGGTGGTATCGCGCGCGGAAGACGTCGCGCGCACCATCCGCGAAGCTTTCATAATTGCCAGCAGCGGACGTCCCGGTCCCGTCCTCGTCGACATCACCAAGGACGCTCAGCAGGCTTCCGCCGAATTTGATTGGGAAACCTCCACTCCAAAGCTTCCCCCGAAGCGCCAGCGCACGAATCACGATCAAGCGGAATTCGATCGCGCCTTAGAACTCCTAAACTCCGCAAAGCGCCCGGTCATCCTCGCCGGTCATGGCATTATGGTTTCCGGCGCAATGCGCGCCTTCGAACAGTTCGTGCGCGCCGGCAACTTTCCCGTCGCCATGACCCTCCTCGGCATCGGCTGCTTCCCGGCCAAGGATCCGCTGAATCTCGGCATGATGGGGATGCACGGCGAGGCCTGGGTTAACAACGCCATTCAGGAAGCCGACCTCCTCATTGCTGTCGGCATGCGCTTTGACGATCGCGTCACCGGCGATCTGCGCACTTACGCAAAAACCGCTCGCAAGATTCACATCGAAATCGACCGCGCCGAGATCAACAAAAACGTTAAAGTTGATGCCGCCCTGGTCGGCGACGCTCGGGAAGTTCTCGAGAGACTCATTCCACAGATCGAAACACGCGATCGCAGCCCCTGGATTCGTCATATCGCCGAATCGAAGGGCGATTCCGCCGTCGTCGACATCCAAAGCCTTCCCGATAACGGCCATCTCTACGCCGCCCACGTCATAAATGATATTTGGAAAGAAACTCACGGCGAAGCCATCGTCGTCACCGATGTCGGCCAGCACCAGATGTGGGAAGCGCAGTACTACCACCACAATCGTCCGCGCACGCTGATCACTTCTGGCGGCCTGGGCACCATGGGTTTCGCCCTTCCCGCGGCCATCGGCGCAAAATTCGCCAAGCCTGATGCTGAAGTCTGGGTCGTCGTCGGCGATGGCGGCTTTCAGATGACCATGAGCGAGCTCGCCACCATCGTCCAGGAAAAGATCAACATCAAGATCGCCATCATTAATAACGGCTTCCTCGGGATGGTCCGGCAGTGGCAGGAATTCTTCTACGACAAGCGCTACGTTGCCACCCCGCTCGTCGCCCCGGATTTTGCCGCTCTCGCCAACGCGTTCGGCATCCGCGGCGAGCGCATCACCAAGCGCGCGGAAGTGGTTCCGGTCATCCGTTCTGCGCGTGAATCCGCCGATACCGTGCTCATCGACTTCCGCGTCGAGCAGGAAGATTCCGTCTATCCTATGGTTGCCGCGGGAGCCTCGCTCAGCGACATGATTCGCCGCCCAAATAATCCCCTGGTCGAGACCTCGACGGAGCCGTAGGAGAATAAGGAACACCATGCAGACACTTGTCGCTTATGTGGAAAACAAACCCGGCGTCCTCAACCGCGTCTCTTCGCTCGCTCGCCGTCTGGCCATCAATATTGATTCGCTGACGGTCGGCCCCACCGAAAACGAGGAAATCGCGCGCATGACGATCGTCGCGCATACCGATGAAAAGGGTGCGCATCGCCTCGAAGCCAGCCTGGAAAAACTTGTTGACGTCCGTCTTGCGGAAAATGTCTCCAGCCGCGCACTCCTTGAACGAGATCTCGCTCTGATCAAAGTCTCTGCCGATCAACAGAATCGCCCGCACCTCATGGAATTGATCAAGGTATTTCGCGCGCGCGTTGTGGACGTCGCTCCTGAATCGCTCATCATCGAGGTTTCCGGTGCGGTCGACAAAATCGACGGCTTGCTCGAAGTTCTGCGTCCATTCGGCGTTCTCGAAATGGCCCGCAGCGGCCGCATCTCCATGACCAGGGGCGGCGACCTGCTCCGCCCGCCCATCGCTGCGCCCGAATCGGCCGAAGCAGTAACGACGGAGTCAAAGTAGGACAGGCATTCCTGCCTGTCCACTTTTAGGGCAGCGAAAAATCAACAATCGTTGCAAGTTTTTCCGAAACGAATTCTTTACGACCGCAAACCGGTCACGGGAGGAAGCAAATGGCAAATCTCTACTACGACAATTCCGCGGACCTTTCGCTCATACAAGCGAAGAAGGTCGCCATCATCGGCTACGGCTCCCAAGGCCACGCGCATTCGCTCAATCTGCGCGACAGCGGCGTGTCCGTCCGCGTCGGCCTCCCTGCAGGCAGCGCTTCCCGCGCCAAAGCCGAAAAAGAAGGATTGACCGTCAACACGCCTGCGGAGGCTGCCGCCTGGGCCGATGTCATCATGATTCTCGCTCCCGACACCAAACAGCCGAAACTTTATCGCGAGGCCATCGAACCAAATCTCAAGCCCGGCAAGACGCTCATGTTCGCCCACGGCTTCAACATTCGCTTCGGCACCATCAAACCGCCGGCCAGCGTCGACGTTTCTATGATCGCTCCAAAAGCTCCCGGCCATCGTGTGCGCGAAGTCTTCACCGAGGGTGGCGGAACTCCCGCACTGCTTGCGGTCGAGCAGGACACCAGTGGCACCGCAAAAGCGCTCGCGCTTGCCTATGCCAGAGGACTTGGCTGCACGCGCGCCGGTGTTCTCGAGACTACTTTTACTGAAGAGACCGAGACCGACCTGTTCGGCGAGCAAGCCGTCCTCTGCGGCGGCGTCAGCGAACTGATCAAGGCAGGATTCGAAACGCTAACCGAAGCAGGCTACCAACCCGAGGTCGCCTATTTCGAATGCCTCCACGAACTCAAGCTCATCGTCGATCTGATCTACCGCGGCGGCCTCAGCTACATGCGCTACTCCGTCAGCGACACCGCCGAGCAGGGCGACTATTCCGCCGGTCCGCGTATCATCACCAAGCAGACGCGCGAAGAGATGCGCAAAATTCTCGCGGAAATTCGCAATGGCAGCTTCGCCAAAGCGTGGATCGAGGAAAACGAGAAGGGCTGCACCAACTTCCTCGCCACCCGTCACCGCGAGCAGTCGCATCCCATCGAGCAGCTTGGCCCGAAGCTACGCGCCATGATGCCCTTCCTCCAACCCGTGACCGCCCCCGGCTTGGAGAACAAAGCCGCGGCCTCCAAGAAATAAGTTCCGCCAAATCGATAGCGGGCCTCGACCCGCCGAGGCCCCGCTTCAACCCCCGTAGCATTCAAGTGCTTCGCATAACAAGCTGGCTCGTGATTCGGCTCCGCGGCATGCTAGAGTGCGGCATCTACTGGAGGATTTGTTTGAAAGCTGAATCGCGCAGTCTCTGGCTCTTCTGCATCGCGTTCTCGTTGTTTCTTTTCTCCATTCAAGTCCCTCCTGCTAGCGCGCAGGATGAAGTCTCTCTCGCCAATCGCATCGAGAAAATCATGAACCGCCCCGAATTCGCTCACGCCAATTTCGGCATCGAGTTCTACTCCCTTGACACCGGCAAAGTCATCTACGCCCACAACGCCGACAAATTGTTCGTGCCCGCCTCCACTACGAAAATCCTCACCGAAGGCACGCTCCTTGCAAAATTGGGCCCGGATTACCGCTTCCATACGCGCATCTATCGAACCGGCCCCATCGACAAGCACGGCACACTCAAAGGCGACCTTATCCTCGTCGCCAGCGGCGACCCCAATCTTTCGAATCGCATCCAGCCGGACGGAACCCTCGCCTTCGTCGATGAAGATCATTCCTATGATGGCCCCGCGCTCCCCGGTGATCCCCTCATCGTCATCAAACAACTCGCCAAAGACGTCGCCGCCAAAGGCATTCGCAAAATCGAGGGCCGCGTGCTTGTTGACACAACGCTCTTTCCGGACGGCCCCCCCGAAGGTGGCACCGAAGTCGTCATGTCCTCGATCATGATCAACGATAACGTCATCGATCTCGTCGCTAAGCCGGGCGCCAAAGCCGGCGATCTCGCCGCGCTCGAATCTTCCCCTCGCACCTCCTACATCAAATTCATCAATCGAGTAATCACAACTCCCGCCGGGACCAAGCCTTCCTTCGATACAGCCAACACCACGACGAATCCCGACGGTTCCATCGTTGTCACTTTTTCCGGCAGCCTCCCCCTTGATGCTGCCCCGCAAACTGCTGCTTTTGCCGTTCCCTCCCCAACAAAGTTCGCCGGAACCGTTCTTCGCGAAGCCCTCCTCTCCTCCGGCATCGAAATCAAACTCCCTTCCACTCCTGCTCCCACCGATTTTTCTTCCTTGTCGCGCTCATACACCTCCGAAAACCAACTCGGCGAGCACGTCTCTCTCCCGCTCTCCGAAGAAATCAAAGTCACCTTGAAAGTCAGCCAGAATCTCCACGCCGGTATGGGCCCCTATTTGCTCGGCGTGCTGGTCGCGAAAGATACAAAAAATCCTCTCAACGCCGGTTTCAAAGTTGAACACGAATTTCTGCAATCCGCGAATCTCGATCTTTCCGGTGCTGCTCAGAGCGATGGCGCCGGCGGCGATTGGGCTGACCTCTTCGCCCCCGACTTCATGGTTCACTACCTCACCTACTGGACCACGCGTCCCGACTATCCACTCTTCTTCAAAGCCCTCCCCATCCTAGGCAAAGACGGCACTCTCGCAAAAATTCAAACCACTTCACCCGGCGCTGGGCACGTCTTCGCAAAAACCGGCACCTTTAATTCCGGAGACAAGCTTAACCGCAAAATGATGCTGAACGGCAAGGGCCTCGCCGGCTATGTCATCACCAAAGACGGCAAGAGACTCGCTTTCGCCGCCTACGTCAATCACGTCTCCCTCGCTCCCGATCCAGACGCAGCGCAGCAAGTTGCCGGTCAAGCCCTGGGCGAAATCGCCGCCGCTGCCTACGATGCTGACCTGACCGCCGCCACGAGCGCGGGCAACTACGATCTCATCATTCGAAACGGCCACATCATCGATGGCACCGGCAATCCCTGGTTTGCCGCGGATGTTGCCGTAAAAGACGAACGCATCGCTGCGATTGGCGATTTGCGCGATGCTCACGCGAAACGCGAAATCGACGCCAAAGGCCGCATCGTCTCCCCCGGATTCATCGATATGCTCGGCCAATCCGAAGTCTCACTGCTCCTCGACAACCGCTCGTTGAGCAAACTCTCCCAAGGCATAACCACGGAAATCACCGGCGAGGGCGGCTCCATCGCCCCACAAAACGAAAAAACCATTGCCCCTCAAAAACCGTTCCTCGACCAGTACAAGCTCACTGTCGACTGGACCACTCTCGACGGCTATTTCCGCCGCCTCGAAAAACAAGGCACACCCATCAACATCGGTACTTACGTCGGCTCCGCGCAAGTCCGCGAAGCCGTAATCGGCGACGACAATCGCGCCCCCACTCCCGCCGAGCTCGAGCAAATGAAATCTCTCGTCGAACAATCCATGAGGGATGGTGCGCTCGGAGTATCCAGCTCCCTCATCTATCCGCCAAATATCTTCGCCAAGACCGACGAACTGATCGCCCTCGCGCAGGTCGCTTCGAAATACGGCGGTCTCTATGCCACGCACATGCGCAGCGAAGGCGCTTCGGAAATGCCCGCTCTAGCCGAAGCCATTCGAATCGGCCGCGAAGCCAATCTCCCCGTCGAAATCTTCCATCTCAAAGTCAGCGGGAAGCCCCGCTGGGGCACTATGAAAAACGTCGTCGCCGCCATCCAACTTGCTCGCGATTCCGGCCTCGATATCGCCGCGGACATGTATCCGTACCCCGCTGGCGCCACGGCGCTTGCCTCTGCGCTGCCACCCTGGGTCGCCGATGGCGGAGTCCAAAAATTGCTCGAGCGCCTCAAGGATCCCGCGGTCCGCGCACGCATCAAAAAAGATCTCGCGGGTGACCACCCGGATTGGGAGAATCTCTTTTACGATTGCGGAGGCGCCACGGGCGTTTTTATCTCTTCCGTCCAGAAGCCCGAACTGAAGCAATTTGAAGGCAAGACCGTGGAGGAAGTCGCCAAAGCTTGGAAAAAATCACCGGAAGACACGCTGATGGACTTCGTCCTCGCAGACAACGCGCAAACCGGAGCCATCTATTTCATGGCCAGCGAAGAAGACCTCCGCACCGGCCTCAGCCAGCCCTGGACCAGCATCGGCCTCGATGCCGGCGAAATGTCTCTCGACGGCCCGACCTTCGAGCCGCACAATCATCCGCGCGCCATGGGTTCCATGCCGCGCTTCCTCGGCCACTATGTCCGCGACGAGCATCTCATGCCCCTCGAAGCTGGCATACGCAAGATCACATCTCTTCCCGCGCAGCGCGAGCATCTCGAAGGTCGGGGCCTCCTCAAACCTGGCTATTTCGCCGACGTCACCATCTTCGACGCCGCAACCATCAGCGACCGTGCCACCTTTACGAAACCAGACCAACTCTCTGAAGGTATCGACTTCACTATCGTCAACGGCCAGATCCAGTTCGACAACGGCAAGCTCACCGGCGCCGTCGCAGGCAAAGTTCTCCGCGGCCGCGGATGGCAGCCGGCTGCTCAGTAAGTTTTGTGTCGGGATAAAAGGAGTAACCGAACGCGAGCGCTGGCAAGACCGCTTTTCTACCGGGACGCTCTTAGCTCAGTGCCGTCTTCCCCAGCTCCGCAACGCGCCGCTCGTACGTCATTTCCACCAGGCCATGCTTACCGTAGTAACGCAGCACGATCTTATGTCCTGGTTCGATTCTGGCTTTCGCCTTGATCAGCGAATCGGAAAGCTCCACCCACTGTCCATTCACCAGGTAGCTTCCTTCCCATCCGCGCAATTCGAATCGCCCATCGTTTTTCAGAATGAGCGGCGCAGCCGTACAGGGAATTACTTTGCCGTGCATTTGTGCCTGCGCACACTCATACCGGCCGGAAAGATCAACCGTTTGCGCATGGCTCGTTGGAAGAACTAGAAAAAGGATCGCTGCTGCCGTAAAAAATCGTGCGAGGCTCAGTGCCGCTCGAACGTAACCCATCAGGGTCTCCAAATCCAGGTCGCGTAGCTGCGGGCGGCGGTCCCTGGCCATTGGTACAGGTGTGCAACTCACTGGCCAACCGGCCACAAGTTAAGTTATTGATATAAATGGCTTTAGCTAATTTGCTCGCCCGGTTCACTGTGCCCGAAAAGCACAATTGTTCCCGCCTGGCCTACTCAAGGGAACTTTCTTGCAAACTTCACACCTTACCCTCCCCAAGGTAACTCAGTCATAAATTTCTATTCAATCGGTAATTCTGCCGCGGCCTGCCCGTCTTTCCGTGGATCAGACGCCCCATAGTTCACCCCCGCCGCAAAATCCCTCATCACCGCCTGGCCTCCCCCCACTACGCTTGAATACGTCCCCTTCAGATCTATTTTGTGACCCTTGTTCGTCAAGTCGCTCCGCACCGTTTGCGAAAAACGATTCTCCATCATGACGTCGCATCCATTAAACGTCTGCTTGCTGAATCGCGGCGCTTCCAATGCCGCCTGGATATTCATCTTGAAGTCCGCAATATTCGCAACGAATTGCGCATGCGCCTGCGATTGGTTCCACCCGCCCATGATCCCGAACGCGATCCGTGTGTCACCCTTCTGCGCAAACGCCGGAATAATCGTATGCAGTGGCCGCTTCCTCCCCGCCAGCACATTCGGCGACGACGCTTCCATGGTGAAGAGGCCGCCGCGGTTGTGCAGCACAAATCCCGTTCCCGCCGCCACGATCCCCGATCCAAACAATGAGTAGTTGCTCTGAATCAGCGACACCATGTTCCCGTCACGGTCCACCACGCTCAGATACGTCGTATCGCTCCCTGCCGGCATCATTCCCGCCGTCACATCGCAATTCGCGTGCTGCGGGTCGACCAGTTTGGCCCTTTGCGCCGCCCATTCTTTCGAAAGTAGCGTCACCACCGGCAGCTTCTGCTTTCGCGGATCGCCGATGTATTTCACCAGGTCTGCATAGGCCAGCTTTTTTGCCTCGATCATCGTGTGCAACGCATTCGTCGAACCGGGCCCCCAATCCTTCTGCCCCATCGGAAACGTCTCCATGATGTTCAGCATCTCCAGCGCCGCCATGCCCTGCACATTGGGCGGCAATTCATACACCGTCCAGTCCCGGTACGTCACGGAAATCGGTTCGACAAATTCGCTCGAATATTCGCTCAGGTCTTGCGCGGTCATCGTCCCGCCGTGGCGCTTCATCGAGTCCACAATCTTCGCCGCAATTTCACCTTTGTAGAACGTTTCCCTGCCGTGCTGCGCAATCTGCTGCAGGGACCACGCCAGATCCGGGTTGCGGAATATTTCCCCTACTTTCGGCGCATGGTCCCCTGGAAGATACGTTGACGCTGCCGTTTCATCTGTCCGCAAGTAATCCACTTCTGTCGCCCAATACGCCGCGGTCCATTCCGTAACCGGAAACCCATCCTGCGCCGTTCGAATCGCCGGCGCTAAATCCTCCGCCAGCTTCTTCCTCCCAAATTTATCCGCCAGTTTCTGCCATCCATCCACCGCGCCCGGCACCGTGATCGCATTCACCCCTTGCTGCGGCATGCTGCGAATCCCCTGCTTCTGCAAGTATTCGATCGTCAATCCCTTGGGCGCCCATCCGCTTGCATTGATTCCGTACAGCTTGTTCGCCTTCGCGTCGTACACAATCGCAAAGAGATCTCCGCCGATGCCGTTCATCATCGGCTCCACCACGCCCATCATCGCGTTCGTTGCAATCGCCGCATCCACGGCATTCCCGCCGTGCTCCAGAATTCGCACTCCCGCCTGCGCGGCCAGCGGCGATTCCGCCGCCACAATCCCGCCCCGCGAAATCACCATCGACCGCCCCTGCGAGCGATCCTGTGCCTCGCTCAACTGGCCATTGATCAGCATTGCCGCTCCGCCAATAAAGCAAAGGAAAAAGCGCTGTCCAGAATGGTTCCGCATCGTCTTGATCCGCTCCCTCGTCGATCCTTCCAACTCCACATTCCCTCAAAAGTTGCACGATCCTCACGCACTCTATATCAACCCACGTATCAACTCGATCGCCAAGCCGCCTTAGCCGCCTATCTTTCGCGCAATCCCTTCCATCCCGCGCGTCTCGATCTTTGCAGATATCTCGTGCGGACTGAGCGTCGTTCCAAGGTAGCCGCGAATTATAGTGCAGGCGCGCCGGGCTACCTAGCAAAACACCAGTCGACCCTGCACTGCATCATCCGCGACGTTGTTCGATTACTGTGCGAATTCGAATATCGCCCACTGTCTCACTGTGGCTAGTATTCAGTGTCCGTACACCCTCGTGCTCTTTTCTAGGTGAGAGTTCCAGGATTTTGATTTACGCCGCAACAGAATGATCTCCGGCTGCCATTTTTCCGCCGGGATAGCATTTGTACTCCGAACGCCATAGAATTCAAGGGACGTGGTGCGGAATTAGGGCTAAGGTTACCGTTCCACAACACATCCATAACGCACCGGAGCGCACCGACTTGTCTGAGCAGCGTCCTGCCATGCAACACTCCGCACCAGGCGGTTCCCCCGATCCGCGCCTCGACGCGCAAATCGACGCTCTCCTCGCTGCGCGCAACTCCGATCCCTTCGCCCTTCTCGGCCCGCATCCTGTTAACGGCAACTGGGCAGTCCGGTTTTTTCTTCCCTGGGCCGCTGAAGCCTCCATCTCTTTGCGTCCGCCGGCCATTGAAGGCGCCACTCTTGCCCCTGCCAAAGTCACCGACGCCGTCAAGCTTCGCCCCGAGGGGTTCTTCGAAGCCACCTGGCCTTCGAATCAAGCCAGCGCACCTGCTCCCGGCAGTTACAAAATTCAGGGCCGAACTCATTACGACGAACCTTTCGAAATCTACGACCCTTACTCTTTTCCGTGCCTGCTCACCGAATTCGATCTCTACCTCATGGGCGAAGGCCGCCACTACGACACCTACGAAAAGCTCGGCGCTCATCTCGTCACTTTCGAGGGCGTCCGCGGTGTCCACTTCGCGGTTTGGGCTCCTAGTGCCAGGCGCGTCAGCGTCGTCGGTGATTTCAATGGCTGGGACGGCCGCGTCCATCCCATGCGCGCCCGCGGCTCTTCCGGCATCTGGGAAATTTTCCTCCCCGAGCTCCCCGAGGGCGCTGTCTACAAATATGAAATCGTCGGCCTCAGCGGAAACGTCCTTCCCCTGAAAGCTGATCCCTACGCCTTCCGCTCCGAACTCCGCCCCAACACCGGCTCCGTCGTCGCCCGCCTCGATCACCACAAATGGAAGGATGCCGATTGGATCACTCATCGCGCGCAAAAAAACTGGTTCGAATCCGCCATCTCCATCTACGAAGTGCATCTTGGTTCCTGGCGCCGCGTCCCCGAAGATCACAATCGCTGGCTCACCTACCGCGAACTCGGCGACCAGCTCATCCCCTACGTAAAAGATCTCGGCTACACGCACATCGAGCTGCTCCCCATCATGGAACATCCCTACGATGGCTCCTGGGGCTATCAGACTCTCGGCTATTTCGCCGCCACCAGCCGCTACGGCTCGCCCGCCGAATTCATGGAATTTGTCGATCGCTGCCATCAAGCCGGCATCGGCGTCTTTCTCGATTGGACCCCAGCGCATTTTCCGCGCGACACCCACGGCCTCGCGCAATTCGACGGCACCCATCTCTACGAGCACTCCGACCCACGCCAGGGCGCCCATCCCGATTGGGGCACGCTCGTCTATAACTACGGCCGCAACGAAGTTCAAAACTATTTAATCTCCAACGCCCTCTTTTGGCTCGACAAGTACCACATCGACGGCCTGCGCGTGGACGCCGTCGCTTCCATGCTCTACCTTGACTACTCGCGCAAGCCCGGCGAGTGGATTCCCAATCAATTCGGCGGCCGCGAAAATCTCCACGCCATTGATTTCATCAAGCGCATGAACGAGGTCGCCCACCAGAAATTCCCCGGCATCCTCACCATCGCCGAGGAATCCACTTCCTGGCCCGCCGTCTCTCGCCCCGTTTATCTTGGAGGCCTGGGTTTCAGTTTCAAATGGAACATGGGCTGGATGAACGACACCCTGAAATATTTCTCCCACGACCCCGTCCATCGCAAATACGAACACAACAAGCTCACTTTCTCCCTGCTCTACGCTTTCACCGAGAATTTCCTTCTTCCCTTCTCTCACGACGAAGTCGTCCACGGAAAAAACTCTCTTCTCCACAAAATGCCCGGCGATATGTGGCAGCAATTCGCCAACCTCCGGCTCCTCTACGCCTATCAATATGCCCATCCCGGCAAGAAACTTCTCTTCATGGGCCAGGAACTTGCCCAGCGCCACGAATGGAGCGAAGCCCACAGTCTCGACTGGCATTTGCTCGAACACGAGTCCCACCGCGGCATCCAGAAGCTCGTCACGGATCTCAATCATCTTTACGCCGCCGAACCCGCCCTCCACCAGGTCGAGTTCGACTGGCACGGTTTTGAATGGATTGACGCCAACGATTCCGACAACAGCGTTCTCTCCTTCATTCGTCGCGGCAAGAATCCCGCTGACGTAATCGTCGCCGTCGTCAACGCCACTCCCGTCGTCCGCGGCGGCTATCGCCTCGGTGTCCCCAATGCCGGCTACTACCGTGAAATCATGAACACCGACGCCGCCCACTATGGCGGTTCGAACGTCGGCAACGCCGGCGGCCAGGAATCCGTCGATCAACCCGCCCAGGGCCGCCCCCATTCCCTTGTCCTGACCCTCCCTCCCCTCGCCGCCATCTATCTCAAGTGGCAGCCCTCCCTGCAGTAATTTTTGTGTGACGAGTGCGCCCCCCGTTGCATCAATAATCCAACTGGAGCAAAGTAGAGCCGTCGCATATATCAAGCCGCGCCCACGGCTCGTTTCAGTGGTGGTCGGTCCTTAAATTTCTTGGAGGCGAATGGTGACTTCCTTTTACCTCAACGGAAAATCTGTAACCGTCGACGACGATCCTTCCACACCTCTGCTCTGGGTCATCCGCGATACTCTGGGTCTCACAGGAACAAAATTTGGTTGCGGCATGGCGCTCTGCGGAGCCTGTACCATCCATCTTGACGGCAACGCCATTCGTTCCTGCGTTGCTCCGCTCTCTCGCGTTGCCGGAAAGCATGTCACCACGATCGAAGGCCTTTCGAACGATCTCACTCATCCCTTGCAGCGCGCCTGGATTGAAGTCGACGTCCCACAATGCGGTTATTGCCAGTCCGGACAGATCATGAGCGCCGCCGTGCTCCTCAAGCAAAACGCCAAGCCCACCGACAAAGATATCGACGAAGCCATGTCCGGCAACATCTGCCGCTGTGGAACTTACTCCCGCATTCGCCGCGCCATCCATCGCGCCGCTGAGCTCTCCGCGGAAAAGAGGTCCTCATGAGCCGCGCAGATAATCGTTCCGAGTTTAAGCAACTCCACCCGACCGCAAGCACTAATAAGATCGCCCGCCGTGATTTTCTGAAAACCACCGCGACGATTGGAGGCGGGCTCTGGATCGCCGCCTATGTCCCCGAGCTCGCCGCGCGTTCCGTTTCGAACGCCCCCGCCGGCGCAACCGTCTTCGCGCCCAACGCCTTCATTCGAATCGCCGACGACGAATCCGTCACCGTCATCGCCAACCACTCCGAAATGGGACAGGGCGTCTATACCAGCCTCCCCATGCTTCTCAACGAAGAGCTCGAAGCCGATTGGTCCAAAATCAGAGTCGAACCCGCTCCCGTCGATCCCGCATACAACCACACCGTTTTCGGCATTCAAATGACCGGCGGCAGCACCACCACCCCTTCTGAGTGGGAGCGCTTCCGCAAAATGGGCGCGATGGGTCGTCTGATGCTGATCGCGGCCGCCGCTCAACAGTGGGGTGTGCCGGCGACAGAATGCCACGTGGAAAAAGGTGTAGTGATTCACACCGCCACCGGAAAAAAGGCGACGTACGGCTCCCTCGCGGATGCCGCCTCGCAATTGAAGCCGCCTACGGATATTCCGCTAAAGGATCCCAAACAATTCACGCTCATCGGCAAGCCTGTCCGCCGCCTCGATACACCATCAAAAGTCAACGGCACCGCGCAGTTCGGCCTCGATGTTCGTCTGCCGGGCATGGTTTTTGCCCTCGTCGCCCGCGCGCCCGTCTTTGGCGGCAAAGTCGTAAGCGTCGACGCCACCGAAGCTCTCAAGATCCCCGGCGTCCGCGCCGTCGAGCAAATCCCTTCCGGCGTAGCCATCGTCGCCGACCGCTATTGGCCCGCAAAACTCGGCCGCGAAAAACTGAAAATCACCTGGGACGATGGCGCCAACGCAAACCTTTCCACGACTCAGATGCTCACCGATTTTTCTAAACAATCCGCCTCTCCCGGAACCATCGCCAAAAAAACCGGTGACCCGGCCTCCGCACTTTCCGGCGCCGCCAAAACCATCACCGCCGAATATGACGTTCCCTATCTCGCTCACTGCATGATGGAACCCCTCAACTGCGTTGTCGATCTCCGCGCCGACAGTTGCGAACTCTGGACCGGTACGCAATTCGAAACCGTCGACCGCGCTAACGCCGCTGCCGTCGCTGGTCTTCCTCCCGAAAAAGTCAAGCTCAACACCACTCTCCTCGGCGGAGGTTTCGGTAGACGCGCCAATCCCACTTCGGATTTCGTTGTCGAAGCCGTCCACGTCGCAAAAATTGCCAAAGCACCTGTAAAAGTTGTCTGGACCCGCGAGGACGATCTTGCCGGCGGCTGGTATCGCCCCGTGTGGCACGATCGTTTCGCCGCCGGTCTCGATGCGCAGGGCAATCCCATTGCCTGGACTCACACGATTGTCGGCCAGTCCATCACCGAGGGCACACCCTTCGCCGCTTACACCATCAACAAGGAAGGTGTCGACAGCACTTCCGTCGAGGGCGCCGCCGATCTACTCTACGGCATTCCCAATCTACAGGTGGATTTACATTCTCCGAAAATCGGCGTCCCCGTCCAGTGGTGGCGCTCCGTCGGCCATTCCCACACCGGTTTTTCCGTCGAAAGCTTTTTTGACGAAGTCGCCCACGCCGGTGGAAAAGATCCCTACGAGCTGCGCCGCAAACTTCTCGACAATCAACCGCGCATGAGCGCCGTTCTGCAATTGGTCGCCGAAAAAGCCGGCTGGAGCAAGCCGCTCCCGCCCGGACGTGGCCGCGGCATCGCTACTCATTTTTCCTTCGACAGCTACGTGGCCCAGGTCGTTGAAGCTTCCGTCGAAAAAGACGGCACTGTCCGCGTTCATCGCGTCGTTTGCGCCGTCGATTGCGGCCGCACCATCAATCCCGACATCGTCAAAGCCCAGATGGAAGGCGGCATCATTTTTGGCCTGACTGCCGCTCTCAAAACCGAAATCACCCTCGAAAACGGCCGCGTTCAGCAGCACAATTTCTACGATTATCCTATGCTGCGAATGTTCGAGTCCCCGGTGATCGAGGTCTACATCGTTCCCAGCGAACAGAGTCCCACAGGCGTCGGCGAACCGAGTGTTCCCCCCGTCGCGCCCGCGCTGACCAACGCCATTTTCGCCGCCACCGGCAAGCGCATCCGCCGCCTCCCGATTCGCGCGAGCGATCTCGCCGCAGGAAGCGAGGCCAAGTCATGAGCGCCAGAAGTGCACGTCACCATGATTCTTTTTCACTTTTGCTGTCGGCGTTTTGCATTCTTTTCGTGCTCGCCGTGTCACAAATCACCACTATTCACGCCGCGCCGCCAAATCCGAAACCGGACGCCGGAGCCTCCCGCGAAGCCTTCCTGCAGGTCTACAAAGTTTTCACCTCCCCGCGCTGCCAGAACTGCCATCCCACCGGTGACTCCCCGCTGCAAGGTGACGACAGTCACGTCCATCTGCAATACGTCCAGCGCGGCAAAGACGGCCACGGCGTCTATGGCATGCGCTGCGACACTTGCCACCAATCCAAGAACCTTTCCGGCGAACACATGCCGCCGGGAAATCCCAAGTGGTCGCTCCCTTCTCCGGAGCACAAAATGATCATCGTCGGCCGCTCACCGGCAGAGCTCTGCCGCCAGCTCAAAGATCCCAAGCAGACCGGCGGCCGCTCGCTCCAGCAATTGCTCGAACACGTCTCCTCCGACGATCTCGTCGGATGGGCCTGGGATCCCGGCGCCGGGCGCACGCCGCCCCCGCTATCGCGAACAGAGACCGTCGCCCAAATGAAACTTTGGATCGACGGCGGCGCTTATTGCCCTCAATAGTCGGTGAACATCGCTAGCTGGAAATCGGGTTAGAACCTGGCGAGTTTATTCATGAACGACGAATCACAGAATCCCGCGGAACTCGCTCCGTCCGGCAGCGCGACGTCCCCTGCGAAGATGTCTCTCGTCAACACCAAGCTTCTCACTTGGTCCGGCGTTGCTTTCGCCATTCTTCAGAGCGCCTGCACCGCCGTCGTCGCCATCAGTGGCGTGCGCGTTGCCATCGGCCTCAGCGCTCTCGCTGCCGCCGCGGGAATTCACGCGCCCGCCCACGGCTTTCACCAAGACGCCATTCGAATCCCCATGATGCTCTTCGCATTCCTGGGAGCCGTCGTAAATTTGTATGTAGTCTGGAAAGTCCGCTGCCTGCGCAACCGCCCCGCCTCACAGTGGCGTCAGCAACCGGTAACCAAGAAAAAACTCAACTCCGAGCGTTTTCAAATCGCTCTCTCTGTCTTGACCCTGCTTCTGCTCGCCGCCGAATGGATTACTCACCCAATGGTCCACCGCATCCCTTAGAACCCTTTCGCCTGGTCTGGATCAAGTCAAGAGCCCATAAGCAACTTCACTCTCCTTACTTAGGCATGCGAGTTCGCATGTCTTGGGCGAAGTTCTGCAGTGCAGCAATATCCTCAGCAGATGGATTCTTAAGCAGGTCGCGCCGCGCAACAGCCTCCCTGGCAGCATATTCCGCGGTCCATTGCTTTAGAAACACGCCTTCCCTCAGGTATCTCAGGCGCTGAAGGGTGTCGTCAGAGGCACCTCCGTACTTGTCCGTTTGCTCCAAGAAGAAATCGACCAATGGCGCGGGAATCTCAAAGGAGTCCGGGACATCGCGGCGCGTATATTCGTAAATCGTCTTCTGACGCCAAGGGTCGAATTTTTTTGTGTCAAATCGATCATTTTCATCCAGGAAGATTTGCGAAGTGGGCACAACCACACGGATAACTGGAGCCGCTACCGGATGTACCGTCCACACTGCTACCGTATGATTGGCAGCCGGCCAGAACAGCCCAACACTCTTAACGCCTGCGCGCTCCGCGAGGAATGCATAAAGCGCTGACAACTCGTCGCACTCTGCTGTGGCCGTCGACACCAGCGGCGAAGGCTTCGTAGCACTCTTCCACTGCTGCCAAATCCGATCTGAATTTGGAGGTTGGTCCGTAATGTCCCAATGAAGATTCCAATAGCCAGCGTCCCTGGTTGCCTCGAATAACAGCCGGACAACGACGAAATCGGAGTAATGGATGCTCTCCCCAGGCAGGTTATGGCCTGATGTGAACGATTGAAAACCAGAGCGCATCCCGCTTGTGCTTTCGAGCGTTTTGGCCTTTTCCTGAATTCGCCTTACAAACTGATCGAAAGTCGTGCGATTTGGAGAAAACGGTTGAGTCGATCCTGTACTCTGCGGGTGCGCGCCGTAAATTGAGGTCAATCCAACAACCAAGGCAAACAGGAATGTTCTGAGGTATCTTAGAGGAAGGTTTTCCATCTCGGGGGTGATGCGCCTGATTGTAACGGGTCCCTGTGAACGTGACAACTCCAGAATTTCACTTGTCGTCTGAATTTTCTTTGGAACTCTCAAGTTCTTTCGCCAGCCGCTCGTGCAGCCGTTTGCTGTACCCCACCGGCAGTTCAAACGTCCGGTCGTCCGCCGTCAAGATCAGGATGTTCCGCGTCGAATCCAGTATCGCCGAGCAAATCTCGCAGTGCTCCAGATGCCGCTCGATCTCCTCGCGCAGCTTCGCATCAACACTGTTGTCGATGTACTCCGAGATGTGCTCCCACACGTGTTTGCACTCTAGTTTCATAGCGCTCTCCCGAAGAATCCTCTGCGTGCCGGAGCCGTCGTTTTCAGGAATGGAACCAGCCGCTTCTGCAGCAGGATTCGCGCGCGGTGTAGCCGCACTTTCACCACGTTTGCCGTGATTCCCAGCGCCCGCGCCGTTTCCTCCACGTTCAGTTCTTCCAGGTCTCTCAATGTGAATACTTGCCGGTAGATGCCGGGAAGCTCCGCGACCGCGCCCCGCAGTGCCTCTCGCAATTCCTTTCGCTCCAATGCTTCCAGTGGCACCTCGCGCCAGTCCGTCAGCGGCGCCGGACTATAGTCCCCTTCATGCCCCTCCACTTCTACATCAATCGAATCCTCTGCCGCACTCTTTGCTTTCCGCAGCCGTTTCCGCCCTTCATTGATCGCAATCGTCGTCAGCCACGTGCTGAATTTGGCGTCGCCCCGAAATGAACTGAGGTGCCGGTAAGCGCTGATCACCGCTACCTGCGCCCCATCCTCGGCATCTGCCTCGTTCTTTAAAATGGAGAACACCGTCAGATAAACCATCCGCTCATACGGCCGGATCAATTCATGAAACAGTTCCTTCTCGCCGCCTAGAATCCGCGCGATCAGTCCCGCCTCATTTGTCTCCGCCATTCGCATAAAAACGGTCGCCGCCCTCACCGGCTCGCTGTTTGCGAAGCCGATTCAGGGCGGCGTTCCTGTTGTCTCTTCACACCATCTCTTTAAAACTTTTCCAGCTTCGCCACGCCAAAAATCGCGTGAAACCTTTTGCAATAAATCGCCACCGCCTGATACTGATTCAAATCCACTGTCGCTGGCAAATCATAATTCTGATCGCCTTGGTTCCCTTTCAGTGAGCCGAGCTCCACGCTATCCAGATCGCCCTTCACGACTTCCTGCCCCAGCGCCTTGTCGTTCGAACGCACCAGCACCACGTACACGTCCGGCCCATTCGAAGTCGTGAAATCCGAAAGCCGTAAATATTGCTTCCCTTCGATCGATTTGTAAATCGTTGCTCGTCCGCTCGTCTGGTGAATCTTTCCTTCCAGCCGCCCCGTATATACCGGTTCCGCGCTCAGCGCCGCTGGCGCTGCCTCATTTACACGCTGACTGATGAAAAGTTTTTCCGGCCGGAACGCCCACCACATTCCAACCAACACCGGAATCCCAATCGATGCCAGAATCCATTTTCTCCCCGCTATCCACGAACTCGTATTCGTATTCATCTTCTTTTCTCCGAAGAATCAGAACGGGCAGGCCGCGCCTGCCCGTTCTTCCCCTCATTTGAATCCTTAGAACTTCTCCAGCGGCGCCGCGCCAAAATTCGCGTTGAAACGCTCGCAGTAGATCGAAACCGTCCGGAATCTCGCCAGGTCCGTCCCCGCCGGAATCTCGTAATTCTGATCTCCTTCATTGCCCTTCAGTTTTCCCAGCTCCACCTTCTCCGTGTTGTCCTTCAGGAAATTGGCGTCGTCCATCGCATCCGTCGTCGCCACCAGAATCACGTGCACGTCCGGACCGTTCGAAGTCGTGAACTTGGTCAGCCGCAGCACCAGTTTCCCGTCCGCTTCTTGATAAATCGTCGCCCGGCCGTCGGTCTTGTGTGCTTTCCCGTGGAACTTGCCGGTGAACAGCGTCTTTGTCATGCCGTCGTGCTTCATTTTGTCGTCCTGCATCTTGTCTTGCTTCATGCTGTCCTGCTTCATCGGTTCTTGCGCGTACACCGATGTCTGAAGCGTGAAAGCCGCCGCCAGTGCCGCGAAAGCCAATCCTGTCTTGATTGTGCGAACCATTCGAATCTCTCCTCTGTTTCGAATTCCCGGTGAGTCCCTCTGGGTGCTCATCCCGTACACGCATACGAGTCCGCTCTTCGGCAAAGGTTACAACGGAAAGAAGTGCCTCCACCCCTGTCCGCCAGGACGGTAACTTTTCGAAGAACTCTATGACTTGTCCTCGTCCAGCCAATTCCTCAAACGGGTATGATCGAATTGCGTAGGGAATCTATATGCCTAGAAATTTTGCCGTCCGGCTCTCGTGTCCCCGCGGAGACAGCGACTCCTGGGTTACGCTCAACAATCGCGACGAATCCCTCGAGCAAATCCTCGAACAATCCTGGGAATTCAAGTGCCGCGAGCACGGCGCGCAGCGAGCGGCTCCCAGTGAAGCCATGGAAATCGCTCCTGTGGATGCCCCTCCTTCTCAAATCGGCCGTTCCCTTTCTCGCGCAACCGCCAGCCCCTCAAAAAAGATTCCTCGTTCCAGCGTTCGACTGAACATGCGCGTGCCTGTGGTTGTCTACGGCTTTGCGGGCAAAAGGGGCGCTTTCCATGAAGAAACCGAAACCGTCACCGTGAACGCCAGCGGCGCTCTCGTCATCGTAAAAACCAAGCTGGAATTGGGCGAAACGGTTTTTCTCATTCACAAGGCCAGTCGCGCCGAGCAGGAAGTTCGCGTCGCCTATGTGGATCGCTATTCCGACAACGAAATGCGCATCGGCTTGGCTTTCAAACAGCCGATAAACGATTTCTGGAAGAAAAATCGCAAAAAGCCGCGCGTTCCAAAATCTCTCCGCGTCGTCGTCAAAGGCAGGGATTCTAAAGGCAATCCCTTTGCGCAAACCGCCTACACCGTCGATCTCAGCCAGGATGGCGCTCGCCTCGACGGCGTTGGCTTCCTCACTTCCCCCGGCCAGACCATCGAAGTCCGCCGCACCTGGAGCTTGCGCAAAGGCCTCTTCCGCGTCGTCTGGACCGGTCAGGTCGGTACTTCAGAATCCAACCACGTCGGAGTCTACGGCTTGCAGCGCGACAAGGACATCTGGCGCGTTGACCTCCCCGCAACCAACGCCGCTCCATCTCCAGACAAAACGAAGCGTTCGAAGAAGTAACCCAACCCATCAACCACAACACTGACCTTTATTGTCACTAAGTGCTGGCCAAGCGCGTTTCTTGACGTTTTTCCTCCTTTGCGGCTCTGACATTCCTACCTTTGGGCACGAATTGAGCCTATACCACTAAGCATAAAGGCTTTATTCCCCTTCAGATACCGCGCTCAGTGGTGCCCGGAATGCTCCCTAAAGAGGGTGGTGGGATGGGCTCTTCGGCCCAGGACTTTCAGCCCAGGAAAGGCGTACCCGGGGGGGACTTTATGCGGAAAAACCAATCCGGATTCTCATTGATCGAGCTTCTGCTCGTCGTCGCCATCATCCTGATTATCGCCGCCATTGCCGTACCCAATTACGTCCGCTCGCGTATGCGCGCCAACGAGGCCTCCGCTGTTGCCTCCCTGCGCCTCATTGACACCTCTGTGGTGACCTATTCCATTACTTACCCGAATCAAGGGTTCGCTGCTCAGCTAACGAATCTCGGTGGCGCAAATCCCTGCACCGCCAGTTCCTCGCAAGCTTGTTTGATCGACAATGTCCTCGCCTCGGGCGCGAAAAGTGGCTACACCTTCGTCTGGAGCGGTGATGGCGCCACTCCCTCCGTCACTTTCACGCTTACGGCCGCGCCCCAGGTTCTTGGCGCCTCCGGTCAGCGCATGTTCTGCCTCGACCAGAGCGGCGAGATCCGCTACGACCCCTCCGGCTCCGGCTGCACCAGCGCTAGCGCCGTCATCCAGTAGCACTCTCGCTGAAGCTAACAGGCGGCGCCGGTTGCAGAAACGTCCCGAAGCCCGCCGGAAATATTTCTGCTTCGCATTTTCTCGGGCCACTCGGGGTCCCTATGCAGTGGTTTTCTTCGACCAACGTAGCAGTAAGCGACGAATCTTCCTTCGCGCTGTATTCCTTGACACCCCAGCCGCAATATCTTTATATCTGATCGTGGCCCCCAGCCGCACGCGCATCGCAAAAGGCGAGGCCAGATGAAGATGAATCTGCTCCGGACTCCGATCTGGATTCTGTTCCTGCTCGCTGGCCCGCCCCTGCTCTCGGCACAGCAGGCCACCGTCAACCACAACGCTAATCTTCGTCGTGATCCCACAACCTCAAGTCCAGTGGTGGAACATCTCCCCAAGGGCTCCAGATTAGACCTCGTCGACGAAAACCCGGACGGCGGCTTCTATCACGTCAGGACGGAGGAGGACCAGGTTGGCTGGGTCACCTCGAAGGCCCTTACCATTTCGAAGGCTGCCCTGGCACCGCCGCCAGCTCCGCCTCCAGGCCCTCTTCCCCCGCCGGCCTCGGGCTGCGATTCCAGCCTGCAAAGTCATGTCTACCATCCCACGCGCCTGATCGTGAACCTTCAGTGCATCGCTGTGACCGGAACGATCGTGGACGCCACTGCTGGAAAGGAACTCGATGGAGTCCGTCATGAGCCGGATGGCGACACGCATGGATGGCTCAAGCTCGATCCTGAATTTCAGAATCTCGTCAACGCCGGAAACAAGAGCGATGAAGGAGGCAACCTGGTCTTCGAGATCGTTTGCCGGTTCCCTGTGACTCAAGCCGACGCTAAAGCTGCGTGCCAGGGCTACACCGACCATGTGACGCTACTGCCCGTTGGTTCTCACGTTCGCATCCTCGGGACCTATGTCCAGGACACTTTCCACGGCCAATGGATGGAGATTCATCCCGTCACCAGCATCACCGTCATTCCTTGACTCCGCCGAACGGGAAAAGGGTTCAGTGACGGATTTCGAACATCCTAGCGTTGCGGCTGAATTTTATTCGCCAACCCAGCTGGCGAAGGATCCTGAACCGCGATTGGCGTGTCAAAGAAACGGTTCATAGCGATTAAATTCCCCATGGATCCAGTCTCTTTGAGAATTCCGATGGCTGCTTCCGTGATGACGTTGTCTTCCAACACGTTGTTGTTCCCCATCACGAAGATGCCGGCCTCTGCCCCGTTAAATACCCTGTTGCGCCGGACCTCCGCCTGATTGCCTTCCACGCGAATGCCGTCGAACACGTTTGCGGCAAACGTCTCGTTTCGTTCAACCTCGGCGCCATTCCCGTTCACAAAGATGGCCACCTGGCTGATTCCCGCTTTGTTTCCGGAGACTTCCACGCCATCCGATTGCGTCACAAGAATATTTGTCGCCACGGCCGCGCACATTGTTACCGCGCTGCAGGCGGAATACACGTTATTCGTCACAACATTCTTTGCAATCGCTCCCCCGGCGCCGAATCCAATCTGGATGCCGTTCTGCGCGATCGCCGCCGTCGGCCCGATTCCTGTAACGACGTTCCGCCTGATGAACGCCGTAGTTCCGATCTCATTTGCGGTGATTCCATTTTTTTGGAAATCATGGATCGTGCAGTCTTCGATTTCTACTTTCGAAATCTTGCCACCGCCACTCTGCACGAAAAGTCCCGTTCCGGATTGACAGCCTCCCAGTCCGGTCGCTAATTTGAAATTGCGTATCGCCGCCCTTACGATATTTCCTGATGCATTTTGAAATGTTATTCCTTCCAGGTCCGGAGCACACTCCGATATCCCGTTATTCACGCCATCCACGGTCAGCCCGCTGATGGAAACATCCGTGGCATCCGCCACGAGAATCGCCGTAGCGATTGGCGCACCGCTGAACAGGCTCGTCGTGTTCGGTTTCATTGCGCTGGGCATCAATACCGCACCGCTGTCCGCGTCGATGTCCAGAGCCTTTCGAATCGTAAGCTGCTCCACATACGTACCTTTGCAGATTCGGATGTGATCGCCCGGGGATGCCGCGTCAATCGCGTCCTGAATGTGCGTAAAACCTGCGTTTGGACATTCCACCTTATCGTCATCCACTACCAGCCGAGCGCCATTTGAGGACATGCCCGATCGAGGCAAGAGCAACACCAGCACAAACAAAATCGAAAATCGGATAACCACCGAGAACTTATCTTTCATGGGAACCTCCATTGCGCGGCCAGGCCGCAACCGGAAACGTCTGCGTGCGTCGCACTTGGACACCTATTCGCGACGACGCAGTTTTTTGCCGGTCGAGTCTTCGGAGGTTGAGGAAGCGGGCTCGCGCAATATAGCAACCGCACCCTACCGAAGCAATAGTACGAGTTCCCGTGTCCATCTACATTCGTTTCTCGCCGGCTGAGAAACTTACCGTCGCCGTCATGCACGGTTACGGAGCCAGCTGCTGGCCGATGATGGAGGACGACTCAAATTCGGCACAGGCAAAATCAATGTCTGGGTCTGAATATCGAGTGTTCCACTCTGGAGTACGACTTTTTTGTGATTGAAACCATTCCTTCGCGCGCATTATGATTCACAGTTCCCTGGAAGTCCCCCTCCCTGGATAAAGTGAAAGTGCAGTTTGACTCGGGAAAGGTTGTGACCTGGGTGTCATCAATCTCCGTTCTCGTTGTAGAGGACTTCGCAGCCTTTCGGCAATTCATTACCACAACGCTCGCAAGCATGAGCGGATTGCAGGTTATTGGAGAAGTCTCTGACGGACTAGAAGCCGTTCAGAAAGCCCTGGACCTGCAACCGGATTTGATTCTGCTGGACATTGGGCTCCCCTCGCTCGATGGCATCGAAGCCGCTCGACGCATCCGCAAGCTCGCGCCCGCATCCAAAATAATTTTTGTCACCCAGGAATCCTCCGTGGATGTCGTGCAGGTAGCCGTGGATCTGGGTGCGAACGGCTACGTCGTCAAAGCACAAGCCGGAAGAGATCTCGTCGCCGCCGTCGAAGCCGTGCTTTCTGGGAAATCCTTTTTCAGCCGCACTTAAAGAGATAATAATTCTATTGTCCCGCGCCCTGCGCCATCGTTTTGCCCGGCGCGGCTTCGTCAACTTTTTGCCGCGTGGCAGCTTGCTCCATTGGCAGAGCAACTCTCGTAAGCAGCTCCAACTCTTTCTCCGGAACCCGGAACCGCGAAGCTCCGCAATCGGTGCAGACCCATAGTTTCGGAAATAACCAGACGCCAGGTTTGTCCACGTTTTTGATGCCCTCAAAGTGAATCATCATCTCTGCGCGGAATTCCGCTAGATTGCCCGAACCACAAGAAGGACAAGACATGTTGACCTCCGGAACCGAGGGCCCCCGCGAACGGAGACACCCGTCGCTGGGACCCCTGCCTCGGGCTGAGGGTACGCCTACAAATAGGGTCTGGCTGTTCAAAATGGAACACCCTAAAGTAATGCCGCCAGTACGTAACCCTGCGGGTAACTACGAGCCGCGCATTGTGTTCTGCCGCGCGGAGCAACCAGGTAGCGCTTCCCATCCGTGTCCAGCACATTCACTGGTGTCTCGAAGATCCGTCCGCTTTTTCGCCCGCGGACCTGCAACAGGAAGTTGTGCTGGAAGCCAAGTCCCAGCCCCACCAGAAATCCAAACACGCGGTTGAAGATCTTCTCGACCGGTTTTGGCTCGCGAAATACTGGCAATGCTTGGTCAGCGATCATGAGTCATTCTGGCCTTTGCATGCGCTGCCTGCAACTCCGGCAGGCGGCCCGATGGGGCCAGGATCGTGCGCGATTTTTTTGCACAAGCGTCCACAGATTTGCACAAACGTTTGCGCAGAATTTGATTGACAGCGCAAAGGCGAAGATTTATCTTGCGCGCAGATTGAACCGGAAGCTTTAGAACTTTACGGCTCGGTTTTGAAGGCGCAGCAAGCTTAACCGCAGGTTGCGCCGCGAACTTGAACTGCGAAGCTCATAGCCTTGACGATTCCGTCTGGGACGGCGCAACCAGCCTCACGGCAGGTACGCCGCCAGAAGGAATCGGCAAGGTAAGAAACTTTACGGCTCAGTTTAGAGGGCGCAGCAGCCTAACGGCGGTTGCGCCCTCAATTTTTTTGGCCTCCCTTTCCGCGCCTTTCCCTCTCGCGATTCTTTTCTGTGATCGGCCCTTGTGCGTGCCGGACGATTCTGCGGTTCCGACGGAGGCGAAGTGATCGCTGGTGGCTTCCGGAGGATAAAGAAAAAGTCAAACCCCGCAACCGGGGTCGCAGTTCACCTGTAATGTTCGAGGTAATACAGCGCTCCGAACGCGAGAACCAAGGCGGCGGCTGGAATTGCCAGTGGCCGCACGCTCCGCAGAGGTTGTCTCCAATCCGCTGTTGCGAAGAACAGTACGAATACCGGCACCAGCGCCACGATCGACAGTTGAAAGATGTGTGCCGCCGAGCCTTCGTCCGTTTCGCGCGGTTGGGGCGGTTGAGCATAGCCACTCAGCACCGTAAGCAACGCGGTCACAGACAGGACGATGAGGACTACGACGCTAACGCGGTTGATTTTCTGGCCACGCGGAGTTTGCATATTCGCCTTACCTCCATACGGTGAGCTGCTGGTAATGCCAGGATACGCCAGCGCTTCTTTTTGTCAAGTACTCTGTAGTGCAAAGTCAAGCTCGCACGAGTCTCGCGCTTGCCACCAAAACAATAGAGGACAAATTAAAAGCCCCACCGGGGCGCACGGCTAAACCGCAAAGGCAGGCCACCTAGACAATCAGAACGGATATCGGCCGGCCCACCCGCCGGTAGCTAGTTTTACCAATAGTCAGCGAACGGTCCCCGCCGATACAATCGCGCAAAGGGTGGAGGGTTTAGGCCATCTATAGAATACGGAGCCTCAAATGAACACAGCGTTCCTTAAGTTAGCGCCACTGGCATGCGCTTCGGTGCTTCTCCTTTCCGCACTGCCGGGGGAGGCGCAAGAGAAGGCGCAGGCCGCCAAGTCCGCCCAAGAGTTTCAGCAACGGTTGCTGGAGGGACGTGCGATTGAGGCAGTAATCTGGGGCATGCCCCTCGTTAGCCAGGACGCGCAGCACCAGGCGTCTCTCCGAGACGCCGGAGCGAAAGATAATGACATCGTTTTCTGGTCGAGGCCATCGGGCTGGAAGAATCAGACGACCACGCCGAACGCTTCGGTTCGCTATGTTTTTTATTAACTTCAACACTCAACGCGAAGGGCCTGTTGTGCTCGAGGTGCCAGCGGCGACAGGTGCCGGGTTGTTCGGTACGGTGGTCGATGCATGGCAAGTACCGCTCATCGACCTCGGGCCGTCGGGTGAAGATCAGGGGAAAGGCGGCAAATTCCTTCTTCTGCCACCAGACTTCAAAGGCGAAGTGCCGCCCGGATACTTTCCGGTTCGGTCACAAACCTACAACGGATTCGCAGGATTCCGAGCCATCGCGAAAACGGAAGGTGCGGACGACGTGGCCAAGGCTCTCGCGCTGATAAAACAAGTGCGGATTTATCCGCTGTTGAAAGCCGCCAGCCCGCCCAAGCAACGGTATGTCGCATTTATGGCAAGGTTTACGACGGTATCGTGCGCTTCGACGAGAGCCTTTTTGTGAGTCTCTCCAAGATGATTAACGAGGAACCCGTCTTGCCGCGGGACAAGGAAATGATGGGGCTGCTCCTTACGCTCGGAATCGAGAAGGGAAAAGATTTCAAATCTGATCCCGCGACACAAGCCACGTTGAAGGCCGCTGCGCAGGCAACGCACTCTTGGTTTATGCAATCGTTGTTGACGGACGGCGTGCAATTCTGGCCCGACCAAAGATGGCTTGTGCCCGTATCACCCATCGGCCCGGAGACCGGGTTCAAGTGGGAAACCGCCAACCTCTTCGACGTGGACGCGCGCGGCATCGGTTTTTTTAGTTTTAATACACCACCGGCGAAACAGGGAGCAGCGACCTTTTATCTGGCAACCTACGTAGACGGGCAAGGTGCGAAACTGCGCGGTGAGAATACCTACCGGCTCCATGTGCCAGCCAATGTGCCCGTGAAACAGTTCTGGGCGGTAACGCTTTACGATCTTGAGACCTGCGGCTTTATCCGCGACGTGACAAGCGTCGGTCTCGATTCCTATGGCCAAAAGATGCACCGCAACGACGACGGATCGGTGGACCTTTACTTTGGCCCGAAAGCTCCCGCCGGTCACGAGGCCAACTGGATTCCGACTGTTTCCGGTAGAGGCTATTTTCCTTGGTTCCGATTCCACGCTCCAGATAAGCCGCTGTTCGACAAGTCGTGGAAGCTACCAGACATCGAAGCTCTAAAGCAGTAGCAAGTCTGGGCACGGCAGTGAAGTCAGCAAGAAGGCAATTGGCGCGGGCCTGATGCCGGCCCGGGATCCGCGTTGCGCTGCGGTTGCAAGGGGTTATAAGCGATTCTTCGGCTTGCGGAGAATTTTGCGCAGCGATTGGTGGACCTCTAATCCGCCGTCGTACTGAACGTATCCCTGCTTCCGGAAACGGTTCATAAAGAAATTGATGCGCGGGCGCGTGGTGCCGACCATCTCCGCCAGGACCTGGTGACTTGGGTTTGGAATCTCGAGTGAGGCCGGGCCGTCTTCATCCAAGTGCGCGAGCCGCAAAAGGACGCGAGCGAGCCGCTGCTCCGCAGTGGAGGTGAGCAGGTCCGCCACGTGATCCCGGTAGTTCTTGACGCTGGAGAGCAGATGAGCCACCAGGGAATTTGAGGCCTTACCGTTATTGCGAATCAGTTCGAGCATCTTTTCTTTCTTGATGGTGCGAATGGAACTGGCGGTCAAAGTGACGGCGGTAGACATGCGAAGGGGATAGCCTGCCAGACAAAGCTCACCAAAAAAGTCATTCACGCCAAGGATGGCGGTAACCGCGGAGGGCTGAGTTTTCGTACGCGTGGTGAGCCGCACGCCACCCTCTTGAATGAAGAAGAGCGTGTCAGCAGGCTCCCCTTGCGTGTAGATGTTTTGATTGCCGCCATACCGAAAGATCCTGCCGCCCAGACTAGGGCCTGAGAAAAAGCCCTTAACGTGAGAGGCGATGTGGCGGATGCGTTTCATAAGTCGCTGCCCTCCTGGCCTGTGCGTTTCGAGGTGAGGAATTAGACCCTGTTCCGGGCAAGAGTGTAAGTAACAAAAAAATGTCTGTCTGTTCAGAATTGAACACCCGACATGGGCACAGAGCACCATACGCAGGCGGTACAATGCTATGCGTATGGGGACGGGCACGCGGTGTTATGCGTTCGATTGCACTCGCGGAATTGATAGGATACGGAGGCGGATGAAAAGGAGGTCCAATGGAACGGACGATTGAAGTACGGCACATGACGGTGGAAGTGAAGCGAGACTTTGAAAGCTTTACGCGAAACATCGAGCAGGCCCTGGGCCGATTTGACCCTGTGTTGATTAAGGACCTGGCGACTGCTCCCGCGGAGGCGCAGAAGCGGCTGGAAAAGATGGCTGGAGAAGAGGGCTTGATGCTTTTCGACATTCAGGACCATGGAGCACTGCTAAACATTGTGGGAAGCCCGAAAAAAGCCAAGCAGTACGTGGTGGGAAATCCGCTGATTGCGATGACGATGACGCGGCACGATATCCGGGCGGCACTGTATGCGCCATTGAGAGTATTGGTGTATGAAGCGGAGGACCACACGACGCGAGTGGAATTCGACCAGCCTTCTTCTCTCTTTGGCCAGTTTGGGCATCCGGAAGTTACAAGCGTGGGGCTATCGCTGGACAAAAAAATGGCTAACTTGATCAAGAAGGCGGAAGAGGGTGTGGGAAGAGTGGGAAAAGAAGCCGTTGCCGGTTGACAGTTATGCTGCGGAGAGCCGGATAGGGCGGAATCTAAGTATGGATTCTCATCGTGAATCCTGTGCGTAGAAATAGCGTCAGGGAGCAGGGGGCTGCAACGATCGGATTTTTGTCGCCGGAGCTGGCGCTCTCCGTGGTCACTTCGGCGGCCGCCTGGTTCTCGCGAACCGCGGCGGCGCCTTTCTTCGTTACGTGCCGTAAGAATACTTTTTACTGAACATGCGATGCAGCTTCTTCGATCAGAGCTGCAACCTCCTTCGGCCTGGAGATGTAGGCTGAGTGGCTGGCGCCAGGGACTTCGACCATGTGGCTTTTGGCTCGAGTGCCGTACCAGCGTTCAAGGTCGGGGTTGATGGTTCTGTCTTTTGCCGCTACCAACACCCAGCTGGGCTTGCTTCTCCATGCAGGAGTGGTAATGACGGCTTTGAAATTTTCAGCCAGGTTGAGCACCTGAGATCGCGCCATGAAAGCGGCCCGCTCTGCGGGTAGGTCGGCTGCGAAGTACTCATGAAACTGCGCGGGGTCGAGGTATGTGAAGCCGTCTGGGGTCTTTTTTATTGCACCAGACTTGCTGAGGTCACTTGGGAAACGCTTTCCGTCGTCGGCCTCATTCTCTCCAGCATCTGGCATGTGGGCCGCGATGTACACCAATCCGACCACCGATGGATCCGTCCCGGCTTCCGTAATGACGGCTCCCCCATAGCTGTGAGCGACAAGAATGCACGGTCCATCTTGTAGCGCAAGGACGCGCTTCGTAGCAGCCACATCTTCTTTAAAGGACGTCTCAGGCTCTTGAACGATACCGACGTTATAGCCATCCTTGACGAGGATGTCGTAAACGCCCTTCCAGCCTGAGCCGTCAGCCCAAGCACCGTGAACCAGAACAATATTCCGAACGCGATGGTTTTCGTTCTGCGCCGGGAGAGCACAGCAGTTCAACAGCAACAAAAGGGTGCAGAGGGACTGGGAGATTCCTTGTGTTGCTGGCATGGCTACCTCCGGCGGCCCAAGATTTGGGATGATTCGACATTTGTTAAACCACCCAGACCTAATTCAGGTGGTTGGCAAACAAGGGCAGCCGGCGCGGCTCCGGCCAACTTAAGCCTTCTGAGTTACTTCCAGCCGCGGATAGATTCGGGCCGGATTAAGCTGGGGTGTTGGCTTTCGGCTCGGTTACTCATACGAAGGGAATACCCGTTGGCGAGGTAGGACGGGATATCGCGGTCATCGGAAATGGGGATGTAGGGGCCTTCTTTACCCAGGCTGACGTGGTAGCGGTTATCTTTATAGCGATGTGGGAGCAAACGGATTCCGGATTTTTTACCGCGAGAGACGATCGCGAACATCATAGAAATCCTCCGAACGATTGGCGTGGACCGGGTGACGCCAATATGCGCGTTTGCCTGGAGCGGCGCAAGATGATGGAGGGAGGCAACTGTGGAAATGATGAGGAAGAACGGATGCTTGTGTGCCGGAAAAGAAGGCGGGCTGTACACCGACCTTGCAGGTGGGGCCTGCGGCTAGATCGTTTTTGTTCGTGGTAAACTGCTGGTATTGAGGGTTTTGGAACGTCGGCACCGGTGTCAGAAAGTGCGGGCTCGCCAGCGAACGAGGAATCAGCGATGAATATCGAAATTCGTGATGCAGCCTTGGAAGCCAGAATCAAGAGGCAACTGTAAGCCACGGGCTCGGCGAGCGTGGAGGAAGTGCTGGCCCGGTTGCTGGAGACTCAAGAGGAACAGGATCGCTGGCTGCTGGAGAACCGGGGAGCGATCCAGGCAAAGATCCGGCTCGGAATCGAGCAACTCGACCACGGCGAAGGAATCCCCGAAGAGCAGCTGGATGCTTACCGGGCGGACCTGAAAGCAAAGCCTGAATGAAACGGCGGTATCTTCTTGCGCCGGAAGCCGCGCTCGATCTTGTTGAGATTTGGCGGTACATCAAGAAACAGAGCAGTGTGGAAATGGCGGATCGCGTTGAATCCGTGATTCGGGACAGGATCGTTTTTCTGGCGGCGGATCCTGAGGCCGGACATTGGCGCAAGAATTTGACGGATGAAGCGGTTAAGTTTTTCCCAGTCTATTCGTATTTGATTGTCTACCGACCCGAAACCACGCCCCTACAAATCGTCTCCGTTCTTCACCCGCGCCGCGACGTGGAACAACTCCTCCAGGACCGCCTATAGAGAAGAAAGATGCCCCGACCCGGTCGGGCGTTAAGCCAGTGAGGGCACGAATCTCTCGTGCCCCTGCGTGAGCCTGATATTTTAGGAAACATTCCTATAGGCTGGCTCGTACCTATCTGCAAGAACCCGCCTGCGGCTGGATTGGGGGCCTGCGACGGGGCCAGGAGGCATTCCGCCATGACCAGCCTTACCCCTAGCTTTTGCAAGAAGGCCGCACTCATCACTGCGGCGGCGGTGGTTCTCTCACCGATCGGGGCATGGGCCCAGACTACGACAGACAAGACGAGTTCAAGTGCAGCTACGGCCTCCGCGAAGGGAGACCGGTGGCTGCACGTGCGGGTGATCAGCACAGACGGCAAGGGGGAGACGGTCCGCGTCAACGTGCCGCTGGAGCTGGCGGAAAAAGTGCTGCCGGCGATCAACCACGACCGGCTGCATGACGGCAAGGTCAAGATCGACTGCGCGCACGTGAATGACGTGGACCTGCGCGCGCTGGCGGAGGCCATCCGCAATTCGAAGGACGGCGAATACGTGACCGTGCAGGGTAACGACAACGATGTGCGCGTGGCCAAGCAGAGCAACTACCTGATCGTTCACGTGCTGGACAAGAGCAAAAGCAAAAAGCAGCAGGTGGAAATCAAGGTGCCGATGAAGGTGGTGGATGCGCTCTTCTCGGCGGGCAAGGATGAGCTGGACCTGGTGGCGGCGCTGCACGCGCTTTCCGCGCAAGGCGACACCGAGCTGGTTTCCGTGAAGGACCAGGAAAACACCGTGCGCGTATGGCTGGACTCGAAGAACGTTACGGAGTAGTTGGATAACGAACGGAAATTGTTGAACTTGGCAGGCAGAAATCAGGCTGGCAGGAGAGAGACATGCTATTTCTCGCGAAAGCAGCACTGGGACTTGGCGGGACGATCGTACTGGCAGGTGCATATACGTTTCATGAGGGCGTGATCCGCGTGGACGTGGATGAATCTCGCGAGGGCGGCTCGCACGTGCACATGTGGGTTCCGGCGGCCGCGGTGCCCATGGCGATGCACATCATTCCGAAGCGGCACTTTATGTATGCCTCGGAGCACGGGCGCGATTTTGTGCCGCTGGCGCACGCGATCGTTAAGGAATTGAAGAAGTTTCCGGACGCGGAGTTGATCGAAGTGGACGACGGCACGCAGCACGTGCGGATCCGCACGCACGAAGGCAAGTTGCAGATTGATGAGACCGAGCCGGGGCAGGATGTGCACCTGCTGATTCCGCTGTCTACGCTTGAGGATGTCACCAGCCAGTTGGAGGCCAACGCGCCGAGCGCCTGATGCGAGTAGTTGAGAGGAAGGCTGAGTCGAGGCAGGTGCGCTACGGAGTAGCGGCGGGGGCTTGCGCGGGCTGCGATGATTTTCCCGGTTGAAAATAGAGTTCTTCGAACATGGCGTCCTTTTTCCAGCGGGCGCGCTGCAGGATGCCGCGTGCGTTTTCCACCATGCTGGGATGGCCGCAGAGATAAGCTGTGGTTGTTTCCGGGCGCAGCCCCCAGGAATCGGCGTACTTGCGGAGCAGATCATCGACGCGGCCGGTCTGGCCGGTCCAATTCTCGTCTTCCCAAGGGCGGCTGACCGTGGCGACGTATTCGAACCACGGCGCTTCGGTCGCGATGTGCTCTAACTCCTCGCGATAGCCAAACTCCCACGAACGGCTCCCGCCCTGCAGACAATAAAGCTTGTGGCCGCCGGGCATGGGGCTGTCGCCACTCTTCCAATCGCGATACAGCGTTCGAACGTAACTGACGAACGGCGCGATGCCCGTGACGGTGGAGACCAGGAGGTGCTGGGTGCGGCCACTGCGCAGGTCGAGCGTGAAGCGGCCTTTGGCGATCTTGCGGCAGAGGAGGGTGTCGCCGACTTTCAAGTTGAAAAGATGCGGTGTGAGTTCACCGTGGGGGACAAGCTCGATGAAAAATTCCAAGGATTTTTCGTAGGGCGAAGAGACGATGGAGTAGGCGCGTTCGATGCGTTTGCCGTCGCGTTCGAATCCTAGTGTGGCGTACTGGCCCGCGCGGTATTCGAAAGGACCGCCGGGATCGACGCGCAGGAGCCACAAATCGGGGGAAAGGTCACGGCGCTCCACAATGCGCGCGAGGAAATGTTTGTCGGCGGATGGGGGCATTCCTTTTTCTCCACTCGATTCGGATAGCCTTACTCGTAGGCCAGCGCGACGACGGGATCGTAACTTGCCGCACGCAATGCCGGATAGGCCGCTCCCGTGGCCGCTCCCAGGAGTGCGAGCGCGACTGCGGAGAAAATCCAGCCGGGTGAAATCAGGATGGTAAGGCCGGGATTGGTCTGTTTCAAAATGGCTTGCGTCAGAAAGGTGATAGCGATTCCCAGTCCGGTACCGAAGAGAGTGAGAATCAGGGTCTCGCCGAGCAGCATTCGAACGACGTCGAAGCGGGAGAATCCGAGAGCTTTCAGGATGCCGATCTCGCGCGTGCGCTCCATGACCATGGTGTGCATATTTAGCAGAACTACCAGAAAACTCACCACAATTCCGAGGGAAACCATCGTTCGGGTAAACGGGCGAAGCTGCGGCAGGTTCGAGGACGTCATTAGGGAAACGTATTCGGAGAGGGAGCGGATACTGTTCTCGGGCAATAGCGCAACGATTTGAGCGCGCGCAGCTTCGGTATCTCCTTTGCTTCTCACATAAAACATGGACACGCGCTTTTCGGCGCCGGCGATCTGCTGGGCGGATCGAAGGGGAATGAAATAACGCGCCCCCTTGCCGTGGGCGACGATCCCGCAGACGGTAAACTCATGATTCAACAGCGTGACGCGACTGCCGACCTTTAGATGGCGAGTCTGCGCCATGATGTCGTCGGCGATCAATTCATCCGGCCCTTCGAACGGCCGCCCATCGCGAAACAAAAATCCTTTGCTGAGCGCATTGAAACTCTTGTAGTCAATGCCGTAGACCATGACCAAGTTCTTTGGTTCCATTTGGATGAAGGTTGGCGCTACCTCATCGACCTCACTCAACGAGCGGATCTGGTCGCCCAGGGACTCCTGCATGACGGCGCTGGTGAAGGCGAAGAAAATGGAGGAATTTGGAGGCTGCACGAGAATATCGGCGCCGACGCCTTCCACCCGCTTGCCCCATTCGGAAATCACTCCCGAAGTGAGACCAACGATCATGAGAACGAGAATGACTTGAATGGCGATGGCGGTGACGCTGAGAAAACTGCGGAGCGGACGGGCAGCGATGCTGCCCCAGAACATTTGGAGGAGAGAAAATGGGCCGTCGTAGGTTTCGGTCATGGAGCAGAGCCAATTTCGTACTGTATCATCTTGATTTAACAGGGGCAAAGCGGCCGCGGAGCAAGACGAAGGCCGAATTTCATGAAAAATATTTCTGGGGGATTAAGATTTCAACACAAGTGTTGATAAGTTTGTGGAAATCCCTCGCTCGCGCAGAGCTAACTTCCCACTCTTCAACGTCGTTCACCGCTTTGCACTATTTCGGTGCAAGTCATTTTATTCTGCGGCTCGCGGGCGGAGATGCACGAAGATTTGCATCGGAAAAGAATTGCCGGTTTGAAACAAAATGAAGCGTGAGAAACTATTTTCGCGCGGCATGAAGCAAGTTTGCTTCGCATCGCGCACGCTGCAATTTTATATTTTATCGTTTAATACCACTTGGGCGGCCGTTCGAGATGGATTTTAATTGTTTGCTTGACCTCGTTTATGTCGTACCAGCGTCCATATGACTTCCATCCCTCGGCGACAACCTGGATTAGAACTCTGCCGAAGGGTGTATTCGGGATGTGGGCAATGCCTTCGCGGTTGGTTTTTACGTTCAATTCCAGTTTCTTATCTTTCTTCAGTTTCCGTTCTTCAACGTACTTCAAGTACACGCTGGCGTTCTCAACCGGCGTATCCTTTTCGCCGCCAAGCACTTCAATAGTGACACGGCTCAAGGATTCGCTCTGATCCTGGGGAGGCGGGTCCTTCGGAAGCGGCGCGGCAGAAATCTGCGCCATTGTCTGCTGTGCAGCCAGAATCAACACAGCGAGACACAAACAGCCGGTGAACCTTTGCGAGAATTTCATAGATCGATGAACTCTATCCTCTACGCAAGGAGGAGCCGGGTCAAGTCGCTCTCCTCCGTGATCCGATGCCATTCGCCGAGGTACCGCTGCTCGCCGGTTCCCGGGCGTGGAAACTTCGCGCGCACTCTATTTGACTCGTTGAAATGGCTAATGTAAGTTCTCAAGAAACTGGTTGGCAGGCAAGAGCGTGACGCATCGGCCATGAATCTCGCCTGTCCAGTTCAGGGTCATATGTCCTAAGACCCGAGATTCCGCCAAATCCGGCACACAGCCCTCACTGTGACAGAGATCTTTTGCCGCGGCGGGAATCCTTTTGGTGCAGGGATTAGCGGAAAGTACGGCTCCGAATGGGACGGAGCCGCCAAAGAACTGCAAGGAGATCACGATGGGATTTGCCACCAACGCCATTCATGTGGGACAGGAGCCGGATCCCGCGACGGGAGCGATTGTCGCGCCCATCTATCAGACCTCTACGTATGTAAACGAAGAACTGGGGAAGAACAAAGGGTACGACTACGCGCGAACGAATCATCCCAACCGCAAAGCGCTGGAGCGCACTCTGGCGAAGCTGGAAGGCGGGCACAGCTCGTATGTTTTCTCGTCCGGCATGGCAGGGATTGACGCTGTTTTCCGGCTTCTGCGGCCTGGCGACCACATCGTTCTATCCGAAGCCGTCTACGGCGGAGTCTTCCGCCTTTCCACTCAACTGCTGGTGCACTTCGGTCTGGAATTCAGCTTCGTGGATACCTCGACGGCCGAGGCCGTGAAGATGGCGCTGCGTCCGAATACCAAAATGCTGTACATCGAGACGCCCACGAATCCGACGCTGCGTGTTACGGATATCTCGGTAATGGCGAAAATCGCCAACGAGCGCAACGTCACCATGGTGGTGGACAACACCTTCCTCAGCCCTTACCTGCAACGCCCTATCGAACTCGGCGCGCACATCATCGTGCATTCGATGACCAAATATCTGAATGGCCACAGCGATTCCACGGGTGGCGCGGTGATATTGACGCGCCCCGAGGACGCGGAAAAGATTTATTTCATACAGCGCTCCGCGGGCACGGGGCTCGCGCCGATGGATTGCTTTTTGATTTCTCGGGGGATCAAGACGCTGGCGGTTCGCATGCTGCAGCACAATGCCAACGGCATCAGCGTGGCGCGCCATCTGGACGCGCACCCCAAAGTTCGCAAGGTGTTTTATCCAGGCTTGCCCTCCCATCCGCAGCACGACATCGCGCGGCGGCAACAAAAGGGGCCTGGCGCAATGCTGTCGTTCGATCTGGGCTCGCTGGATGCCGCGCGGCGGTTCTTGAATCACGTGAAGCTCTGCGCGCTTGCCGAGAGTCTTGGCGGCGTTGAAACTCTAATTTCGCTTCCGGCGATGATGACGCACGCTTCCATGCCCAAGGAAACCCAGGAACGCGTGGGCATCACGGAGGGACTTGTGCGCCTCTCCGTAGGCATCGAAGACGTCGAAGACATCATCGCCGATCTCGACCAAGCTCTGCTGTACGTTTAAGTATTCTATTTTATGGGCTATTTTGGCCTCAGCTTATGGAATGCTCCAGCCACTTCAGGTAGTCCCTTGAACCTGACGCGATCGGCAGCGCGATGAACTCCGGGACATCGTAGCTGTGGAGGCGCTTCACTTCTTTCTCCAGTTCGGGCAGCCGCTTCGCGGTGGTTTTAATCACCAGTAGATACTCATGAGCTCGTTGGAGCTTGCCTTTCCAGGTGTAGTACGAATCCGCCGGGCTCAGGATGACGTTGACGCAGGCAGCCAGCCGCTTGCTGACGACACTGCGGGCGATGTGCCTGCCTTCCGTCAGTGTTTCGCATGTGACCAGCACAATACGACTCTGTCGGTCCGCTCGCATATCTTCCCTCCCTGGTTCGAATCCCGGCATGGCGAAGTGCTTTTGTCTTTGACGAACTGAGACTAGAATACCGCTCCATGGCAACCTCTCCCATCAAGTTTGGAACTTCGGGCTGGCGCGGACTGATTGCTGACGATTTTACGTTCGCCAATGTGCGGCTGGCGGTGACGGCGATTGCGGAACATGTCAAAACGAAGGCGAAGCAGCCGACAATTCTGGTGGGCTACGACACGCGATTTTATTCTGAGGAATTCTCGCAGCTGGCTGTCGATATTCTCCATCTCCACGGTATTCGAACGCTGCTCTGCGAAACGTTCACGCCCACGCCGGCGGTTGCTTACGAAATCATGCGGAGAAAGCTTGATGGCGCGATCAACTTTACCGCGAGCCACAATCCCGCGCAGTATCACGGTTTGAAATTTTCTTCGGCGGATGCGGGGCCAGCGCTGCCGGAAGTGACGAAGGACATCGAAGCCCGTGTAGCGAAAATGATTGCCAAGGACGGTCCGTTCCCGATGACTCCCGCCGCGGGATCCCACGGCAAGGATTCTTCCGGTGAGAAGGTGAATCTCCGGGAAAACTATTTAAAGCGGCTGGAAGAGTTGCTGCACTTCGATACGCTGCGCAAGGCGAAATCCACTTTCGTGGTCGACGCTCTGCATGGATGCGGCGCCGGGTATCTGGACCGGGCGCTCGCGGACCATGGCGTCAGCGTGCAGGCAATGCGCACCGAGCGCGATTGTCTCTTCGACGGCACGGGGCCAGACGTTTCCGAAGAAAATCTTGCGCCGCTGCGCAAAGCGGTGATCGATTCGAACGCGACCGCGGGCTTGGCAACGGATGGCGACGCTGATCGCTTCGGAATTGTCGATCGTGACGGGACGTGGATTCAGCCCAATCTCATTCTTGCGCTGATCTACGACTACCTGGTCGAATCGCGCAACTGGAGAATGCCGGCGGCGCGCAGCGTGGCAACCACACAAATGATCGATGCCGTAGCGAAGTCGCACGGGCAGACAACGTACCAAACACCAGTGGGCTTCAAGTACATCGGCCAGCTAATCCGCGAGGACAAGATCGCGCTGGGCGGCGAGGAGAGCGCGGGACTTACGATCCGTGGCCACGTTCCGGAGAAGGATGGCATCCTCGCGTGCCTGCTGGTGGCGGAGATGATCACGGCGCGCGGCGCTTCGATCGCCGAACAGATTCGCACGATGTTCAAGAAACTGGGGCGCGAATTCTGGCCGGTCCGCGAGAATCTGCATCTCAGCGACGAACAAAAAGCAAATGCGGTAAAGCGGGTGGCGGTGGACGCTTCGACACTCCTCGGCCGGAAAATCGTATCAATTGACCGCACCGATGGAGCAAAATTTGTCTTTGACGAAGGCTCGTGGATGCTGTTGCGGTTGTCCGGGACAGAGCCATTGCTTCGACTGTATGTCGAAGCGGAAAGCGCCGCCGCCTCCACGAAGTTGACCGGCGAAGCGACGAAGTGGGTTTTGCAGAGCTGAACGAGATGGATGCCAAAGACAAAATCCGCCCGATGTTGAAACAGCACGCACGCGCCCTGCTGGGCCTGCTGGTGCTGGTGCTTGTGGTGCACGACGTTTTTGGGACGCATGGATTCCTGGCAATGCGGCGCACGCAGAGCGAGATCAAAAAAGTGGAAGCCGCGCTCGATCAGTTGAACAAGGAAAACCTGGACCTCGAGCAGGAAGTGAAAGAGCTGAAGACCGATCCGTACAAGATCGAAGGCATCGCGCGCAACGAACTCGGGTTGGCGCGGCACGGCGAAGTAATCATCAAGATTCCTCAGTCGCAACAATTGCCGCACGACCCTACCGTGAAGCCCTGACGGTACGGTTTTTCCACGACGTCCGCAACAAAGACAACACAACCATCGCGACGAAAATGATGAGCAGGCCGCCGGTGGCTTTCAGCTCGCTGCACTGGCCTTTCGGCAGGATGGAAAATCTTCCGTAGACGAACTCGATGTGCACCCAGTAGACCAGCAGCGAAGTCTTGCCGAGCTGAATGATGGGGCTGAATCCCTTCTGCGCGAAACCCCAGCGGCACCAGGCGTAAACCAGAAAAAGAATGACCAGCAAAATGCCGCAGCGCAGCAGGAAGAAATTCGGGCTGGTGTGCCAGTAGTCGTACACGGCGCAGAGGCGAATGGGGAAAGCGTCGAAGAGAACCGAGAGAATGCCGGCGAGAATTCCGGCGACGCCGATCACGGCAAAGGCAAGGGCTTCCCTGCGCCGCGCGAACTCCAAAAATAAAAAGAATCCGACGGCGAGTCCCGCAAACGCAAACGCCGACCAGGGAAAAACCGGAAAGAGCCACGGCTGAGGCTGGTCGAAAATGTGCACGCCATTGATATAGGACTCCAGTGGCCAAGGGAGAAATTTTGGGCGATGGGTGGTCCAGAGCGGCGGCGTGGCCATTGACACGATCGTCGCAGCGAATAAACTTGTCACGAGCGTGCGAACTCGCGTTGCCGCTATATCGCCCGCTCCGGTGAACCAGCACAACACACCCATGAGCATCATCGAGAGACCCAAAATGTTCAGGACGTCGACGCGCAACAGGTCCGTCCAGGGCGACCACGGAAAACCCAGTGCGAATTCTTGAGCACGAAAGAGCAGGCCCAGCCCAAAGATTTCTGCGCCGCGCAGGATGGTTTGTCTCGCGATGACGTTGCGGTCCACCCCCTTTTCGCGCATGCGCTCCGTCACAAGAGCGAACGAAACCCCTGACAGGAAAATAAAAAGCGGTGCCGGCAGCGTTCCGCCGAGGCGCGACCACGCGAGCAGGGAGGACTTACGCGCCTCCGGACTCAGCCAAGAATCATAACAATGCGTCTGAAACATCAGCACGCACGCGAGGCCGCGCATCCAGTCGATGTAGGCGAGCCGTCGTGCCGCGGGTTGAATTTGGTCTGCCATCGCTCTGCGTTACAATCCTCGTTTGTCTGCCACTCGCCAACTCGGTCGGCTCTCGACGCTCGGACTCTGGGCGGCGCTGACCCTTACAGGGGCGCTTTACGCCTCATGGCTTGGCTATGGCGGCCGCGGCTTTGCGGCCACGCTGACGGCGTTCTCTTTCTTCTTTCTGGTGATGCTGCTTTTTGCCGCACGGGGCGTTGCCGATGGACTCGCAGCGCGCTTCGGCGCCGGCGGCGGCTACATGCTCGGCCTCGCGGTGTTCCTTGTCTACCTGATTTACGCTCTGGGGACAAATACTTTCGCCTTCGCACGTGTCGCGGCCGTGGCAGGTCTCATTTTGTTGCCGCTGGCGCTCGTAGCATCAGCGGAGCGTCGGCCTCCCGGAGCCTGGCAGGACTTCCTGACCATCGCGGGAATCTTGGTGGCGGTGAAATTTTCTCCATCGCACTGGTTGTGGCCGTATCCCGGTGGGCGGCTCGCCTATATATTCACCGTGCTGCTGTGCGCCAATGTAGCGCTTGCGTCGTTCGTGCTGCTGCGCCGAATGAATGGGATCGGGTACTCGATCGGCTGGGGACGCCGCTGGAGTTTCTTCGTGCTCGCGAGCCTCATCGTCTTCGCGTGCATCGCCATTCCGCTGGGCCGGGCCATTCATTTCATTCAATTTGCGCCGCACTGGGTTGAATGGAAGTCGCTGCCCCTGCTGGCCCTGGGCATTTTTTTCTTTACCGCGTGGCCGGAGGAATTTCTCTTCCGCGGCCTGCTGCAAAATATGCTGGCGCGCGCTTCGAACAGCGAGTTTGCCGGCTGGTGGACCGCCTCCATTTTTTTCGGCTTCTCGCATATCACCAACTTCGGCTTTCCCAACTGGCGGTACGTACTGCTGGCTTCGATTGCAGGGTTTTTCTATGGCTGGACTTGGCGCAAGACAGGATCGATCTTTGCTTCGGCGCTGGTGCATGCCGGGGTGGACGTGCTGTGGCATCTCCTGTTCCGGCCCGCGTAGCGCGTTGGATCTAGCGTCTGGATACCTATTTAAGATATTAATGATTGGTAGTTAATGATTAGAGGAAGCAAGCGCGCGGAAGCGTTCGACAGAAGTGCAATCCTCGGTTTACGATCGAAACCAGTAACACCATCAAGAAGACCTTCGCATGGTGACGGAGAATTTCAGACACCATGACCACTTCCGCGACGCTCGAGTTCGTGCTGGTGTCCAGCGACTACGCCATGGTGACCGCGGTTTCCCGCGGCATGAAGAAGTATGGCGCCAAAGTCAGTCTCTCTCCCTCTGCTGATGCCGCGCGCGAAAGTCTCAACCGGCGGAAAATCGACGGGGTGTTCATCGATCTGGAAGTTCCCGACGCCCTGGGACTGATCGCCGCCATCCGAAAAGGAACATCCAATTCGAAAGCGGCGATTTTCGCCTGCGTTCGAAGCTCGAAGGAATCCACGGCCACTCTGAGTGCGGGCGCCAATTTTCTTCTATTGAAACCTTTGACCGAGGAGAGCGTCGCGCTGCACCTCACGATTGCGCGAGATTTATTGGAGCGCGAGCGCCGCCGTTATTTCCGCCATTCCGTGAGTTTGCCGGTCACGCTGAGGGGTGGGGACGGGGAGCAACGCGCCCGAATGACGAATCTGAGCGAGGGCGGGATGGCGGTGCGCGCATCGCGGCCGCTGAAATACTCCTCAGTCGTGGAATTCGAATTCGAATTGTCCTTCGGCGTCCATGTGAGCGGCAAGGGACAAGTCGCGTGGACCAACAAGGAAGGCCTCGCTGGAATTTTCATGCAGATGATTCATGGGAAGGGCCGCGAACTGCTCGAGGCCTGGCTTGTCTCGCGGGAACAGCTCGCCGTGACGGGCGTTACCGCAGAAACTCCTTCGTCATAATTCCTCAACGGAAGGCCATACAGGTTGAACTGGAAGCGGGTCAGGGATAGACTCCGCGCATTCCGAGTGTGGCACGATCCGACGAAATTGGCGGAAATCGGCTTGAATACGAGATGGTGAATGACTCGCGCTGCCCAGGACAGGAGCCTAGATGTCACAACTTTCGCCGATCAGCTCGACGCGCGGTTTCCGAGTGTCCAGCCATGAGAAGGAAGACACTACCGTAGTGGAGTGCCACGGCAAATTGACGGTCGAGAATACTCCACTGCTGAGAAGCGAAATGAAGAGCATCATGGAACAGAAGAAACGGATTGTTCTGGACCTGAAGGAAGTTCCTTTCATGGATAGCTCGGGGCTCGGGACACTTGTGGGGCTGTACGTCTCGGCAAAGACCAGCCGATGCGAGTTCCAAATGGTCAATGCAAATCAACAGATCCGGGAACTTCTGAAAATCTCCAATCTGCTTCTCTTGTTTGAAAGCACGGGCCGCCATGGCGGCAAATGGATGTAAGAAGGCGCGAAAAGCTCTCCACAGACGAACCCGGGGAGCAGAGAGACCGGCGTACCCGACGGCCTAACGCTTGCTCGGACCGATCGTCTAACTTTTCATTCACCAGGAACATCCCGCGGCATTCGAACGTACCTTTTCTAGGGAGAGGTGCCCGATGGAAACACTGTGGCAAGACATCCAGTTTGCGCTGCGAATGATGCGCAAGAACCTGGGCTTCACGACTGCGGCGGTGCTCTGCCTGATGCTGGGGATCGGAGCCACCACAGGAATTTTTACGGTGGTGAACGCCGTCCTCCTGCAGCCACTCCCCTACTCTCACCCCGAACAGCTCATTCGAATCTACACCGAGTTTCCGACCTTTCCGAACGGCGGCCTCCACCGTTTCTGGACTTCCGGCCCTGAATTTCTCGACCTGCGCCGCGACACGCATTCCTGGGCGTCCCTGGACGCGTGGATCACGGCGGGGGCAAACCTCGCCGGAAAGACGCAGCCGGTACGCGTCACCGCGGCGTACGTGAGCGGCGGATTATTGGAAACACTGGCTGTGACGCCGGTCAAGGGGCGACTGATCTCGCAATCAGACGATGCGCCCGGAGCACCGGTGGTAGCTGATATTTCCTTTGGTACGTGGCAGAGTGTTTTTGCGAATGATCCCAACGTCGTGGGCCGCGAGACGTATCTCGATGGCCTGAAGTGCACCATCATCGGCGTTATGCCGAAAGGCTTTCAGTTTCCTCCGGGTGAGCAAGAGCCGGCACAAATCTGGACTGCATTACAATTGGATCCCGCAAAGCCAGGAAATCGGGGCGGACACAACTACTATCTGCTGGGACGGCTGAAGCCGGGCGTTTCCGCCGCAGCGGCGCAAGGCGAACTGGCATCCCTCGTCCAGAGTTATGGCGAAAAGAAAGTGCCGAAGGTACACAGCTTTGACCCGAAAAATCACACCATCGTCAGTTTTCCGCTGCAGGCGGAGGTGGTTTCCAGTGTACGGCCCGCACTCCTGATGCTGCTCGGCGCGGTGGTTTTCGTTTTGTTGATTGCAAGCGTGAATGTGGCGAACCTGCTGCTGGCGCGCGCGGAGGCTCGCCGAAGGGAGATTGCTATTCGCGGCGCTCTGGGTGCCGGCCTGGTTCGGCTGGCGCGGCAATTTGTTACCGAGGGAATTCTGCTGGCGCTCTGCGGAGGAATTCTGGGCGTGGCGCTCTCGTTCGGAGGAGTGCGGCTGGTGCAGCTTAGCAATGCGGGCGGCATTCCGCGCGCACACGAAATCACCATGGACTGGCGCGTCCTGGTTTTTACGCTGGGGACCAGCGTGATTACCGGAATTCTCTTTGGACTCGCGCCGCTGGCGCCATTGCTCGTCAGCGGGATCTCCGAATCGTTGAAGGACACGGCGGGCAGCACGACGGCTGCAGCAGGAGCGCAGATTTTCCGGCGCGTCCTGGTGGCCGGCGAACTGGCGATGGCGCTGGTATTGCTGATTGGCTGTGGATTGATGCTGCGAGCTTTTTGGAAATTGCAGGAAGTCCATACAGGACTCAACGCCGACAATGTGATCACCATGCACGTCTCATTGCCGAGCGGCACGTACACGGACGCCGCGAAGATTACGGATTTCTGGACGCGCCTCGATGGCCGGCTGGCGAATTTGCCCGGCGTGCAGTCCGCGGCGCTGGTTTCCGGATTGGCGCCGATGCGCCCCCCAAACATGAATGATACGGATATAGAGGGATTTGTGCCTGCCGAGGGCGGCCCGATCCAGAATGTGGATTTTTACCAGGCGGTGAGCAAGGACTATTTCGCGACCATGGGCATTCGCCTGATGGATGGGAGATTGTTCGACGGGCGGGATGTGCAGGGCGCTCCGGACGCCGTGATCATCAACAAGACCATGGCGATGACGTTCTGGCCCAATCAGAATGCGGTTGGACGGCGCGTTCGTCCCGGCGGGGCAAAAGACTGGAGCACAATCGTCGGAATCGTGGACGATGTGAAAAATGCCGGGCTCGATCGCCCGGCTGGCACCGAGATTTATCTGCCCTACCGGCAACCAGGGGGCGCGGGCAGTTCGGATATGTATGTGGTGATGCGCGCGCAGGCGGGAGACCCGCGGTCGCTGGCAGGCGGGGTGCGCGAGCAGTTGAACGAGATCGATCCTTCGCTGCCATTGGCGGATGTGCGTTTGATGGAGGATGTGCTGACTCGCGCGCAGGCGCGGCCGCGGTTTCTTACTTTGCTGCTGACGCTTTTCTCCGGGGTGGCGCTGGCGATCGCGACCGTGGGAATTTACGGTGTGGTGTCGTACTCCGTGGCGCGGCGCACGAAAGAATTTGGATTGCGCATGGTGCTAGGCGCTCAAGGTGGAGACGTGCTGGGGCTGGTAATGAAACAAGGGGCCGGCATGGTAGCGTTTGGAATTGCAGTTGGGCTGGCGACCGCGTTCGCACTGACGCGTTTGATGGCCAGCCTGCTTTTCGGCGTCACCGCGACGGACATCCCCACGTTTGTGAGCGTTACCATAATTCTGTTCGGGGTCGCGCTCGCGGCTTGCTACATCCCCGCGCGAAGAGCGACCCGCGTCGACCCAATCCAGACGCTGCGCTACGAGTAGCGTTGCGCTTTGCCGCGCTGTACTATTGCTCCCGGCGCAACCCGCCGGGCGCGAGTCAAGAATGCGTAGGAAGTTCGGGCACCGCCTGAACGTCCGCGGCACGGAATAATGATCGCCAATAAAATAACCAAATAAGCCACCGCCGCACCTGTCGCGAATAGATTCGGGATTCGAAACCTTGGAGGATGGAATGACGAAGCCAATGACGCCAGAGCAAGCTGTTTTTCTGTTGCATGAGGTGTACTTGCCCGTGCTAAAGGCCGAGCATCGCACCACGAGAACGCTGCTCGAAGCGGTGCCCGCGGGCAAGCCGGACTACCGGCCGGATCCCAACGCGAAGAGCGCGATGGAGTTGGTGCGGCACATTGCGGCGGCGGAGAACCGGTTTTTGGAAACGACCATCAACGGCGAGTTCAGCACCGCTCCTGCGGCGTTTCCCGAGAGCGCGAAAACTGCGGCAGATTTTGCAGCGTGGTACGCGGAGCGATTCGAAAAGAATTGCGAAAAGCTCTCAAAGTTGAGCGGCGAGCAACTCGTGAAAATGGTGGATTTCCGCGGAATGTTCCAGCGGCCCGCGGTGACATTCCTGCAGCTGGGATTGAACCATTCGATCCATCACCGCGGGCAGTTGTCCACCTACTTGCGTCCGATGGGCGGCAAAGTGCCTGCGATCTACGGCGAAAGCTACGACAGCGAACAAGCCAAGAAAGCTGCAGGCTAATAGCTGCAATTTGAGGGACGTTTACTTCTGGCGCTTATCGTGTGATCGCAGTTTCGAAGGACGATGCCGGCACGAAATCCTTCCTGCAAAATATTCACCTTACAACACCAGTCAATGGGCTCGAGGCGGAGGCGTACAGGCGCTTGGGCATGCGTCCGGCGAGGTAGGATTTGCGGCCGGCGATAACGGCGTCGCGCATGGCTTCGGCCATCAGGACGGAGTCGGCAGCTTCAGCGATGGCGGTGTTCATGAGCACGCCGTCGGCGCCGAGCTCCATGGCAACGGCGGCATCGGACGCAGTGCCTACCCCGGCGTCGACGATCATGGGAACTTCGGTGATACGTTCACGCAGGATGCGGAGGTTGGCGGGATTCTGGATGCCGAGGCCGGAACCGATGGGAGCGGCCAGAGGCATGACCGCGGCAGCGCCAGCGTCGATGAGTTTGCGGGCGGCGATTAGGTCGTCGTTGGTATACGGGAGTACGACGAAGCCTTCCTTGACGAGGACGCGCGTGGCTTCGATGAGTTGCTCCGTGTCTGGAAATAATGTCTGCTGGTCGCCGATGACTTCGAGTTTGATCCAGTTGGAAAGACCGACTTCGCGGCCGAGGCGCGCGGTGCGGATTGCTTCGTCAGCGGTATAGCAGGCGGCGGTGTTGGGCAGGATGAAGATTTTTTCTCGGTCAATGTAGTCGAGGAGCGATTCTTTGGTGCGATCGGTGAGGTTCACGCGGCGGATGGCGACGGTGACCATGTCGGCGCCGGAAGCGGCATGGGCGCGAGCCATTTCCTGGAAGCTGCGGTACTTCCCTGTTCCGACGATGAGGCGGGAGTTGAAGGCGCGCCCCGCGATGACCAAGTTATCTGGCATGGTGACCTCAGGGGGATTTTAGACCTTCGCGGCCGCGGGGACAAATCGGAAGAAAAACTTAAACACAGAGAACACAGAGATCGCGGAGAAGAGCGGCTCGCCTCAGAAGGCGAGCCCTACAAGAGGATTAGTCCTGGAGGATGGGGCGGGGTTCGGAGACGTCGGCGTAGAGGGATTCGATGACGTTCTGGTAGTGCTGCTCCACCACGCGGCGCTTGAGTTTTAGGGTGAAGGTGAGGCTTCCATTGTCGAAAGTGAAGTCTTCGGGGAGCAGAGCGAAGCGCTTGATGGATTCGTACTGCGCGAGATGAACGGTGAGGCGCTTTACTTCAGCATCGATTAACGCGCGCACGGCGGGATGCGCGGCCATTTCTTCGTTGGAAGCGAATTTGATTCCCTGATCGGCCAGGCGGGCGGCGACAGTGACGGGATTCGGAACGATGAGGGCCACGATGAACTTTCGCCTGTCTCCGATGACCATGGCGTTGAGGATATAAGGGCTGGTTTTGAGCGCGTTTTCGATGGGTTGTGGCGCGACGAATTTACCGGCCGCGGTCTTGATCAAATCCTTTTTTCGATCGGTGATGTAAAGGTAGTTGTCCTTGTCCAGGTAGCCGATGTCGCCGGTGCTGAACCAGCCGTCTCCGGTGAGCACTTCGCGCGTGGCCTCAGGATCCTGGTAATACCCTTGCATGACGCAAGGGCCTTTGACGAGAATTTCGCCATCCTCCGCGATGCGGACCTGGACGTCTTCGATCGGCCTGCCGGAACTGCCAATGCGATTAGCGGGATAATTGTTCGAAACGATCGGAGAAGTTTCCGTTAAGCCATAGCCTTGATAGATGGGGATGCCTACGGTCCAGAAAAACTCGGCGAGATCTTTCGAGAGAGGAGCGCCGCCGGAACAGATCAGGCGGAGGCGTCCACCGGTGCCGAGACGAATTTTTTTGTAGACCAGTGCGTCCGCTATCTTCCATTGAAGTTTCAGGGCAAGACTTGCAGGAGCTGCCGTGGTGCGCCAGGGCGTAGCGCGCTTGGCGATTTTCATGGCCCAGGTAAAAAGCATCCGTTTGATGCCGTTGGTCCTGGAGCCTTGCTCGACGAGGCGCGCGTAAATTTTCTCGAAGACGCGGGGAACGGCGGCGGTAACGGTGGGGCGCATTTCGAGGAGGGCTTGACCCACGGCTTCGACGGAATCCACGTACGCGAGCGGCGCGCCCTGAAAGATGTAGATGTAGTCGACGGTGCGACCGTAGACGTGGGCGAGGGGGAGAAAGGAGAGCGCGGTGTCCTTGGCGGGATTGATCTCGAAATCGTGGCCGACGCCGTGGACGTTGGAGCAGAAATTGTTGTGCGTGAGCATGACGCCCTTGGGCTCGCCGGTGGTGCCGGAGGTGTAGATGAGTGAAGCGAGCTGGCTCGGAAGGATTTGCGATGTGCGCATGCGGTAAGTGGAGATGTCCGTCGCGCCGGCTCCGGCGATGAGCGTTTCGTAACGCAAACATTCCACCGGAATATCGGGGCCTGCGTCGGCGGCGATGATTTGCTCAAGTTCGGGAAGATCGGCGCGAACGGCCAGAAGTTTCTGCAACTGCGCATGACCGGCGACGAAAACCACCCTCGCGCCGCAATGTTTGAGGATGTAGGTCATGCGATCGGGCGATTCGTTGAAGTAAACCGGGACGGTGATGCCGCCGGCGCCGGTGATGGCGAAATCCGCGGTATGCCATTCGGGACGGTTGGCGGAGAAAAGACCGACGCGATCGCCAGGCTTCACACCAAGTTCGACGAACGCGGTGGAAAGACCGGCGACACGGCGAAGGAATTCCTGGGAAGAGATGGCGTCCCAGCGGCCGTCGCGGCGGGCCATTTGCGCGCGAGGGGTTGGCAGCTTGTCGATGGCGTTGAGGAAGCGCGAAGGGAGGGTGCCGTAGTTCATGGCCGAAAGCTCACTTTACTCTAGCGGTGTTTTTGGTGCAACGCCGCGAGGGGGAAAGGAGATCAGAGATCAGGGATTCGTGATCGGCTTTCAGTTCATTAGCGGGAGACGGGGGCCGTGGGCGAGGCAGGCTTTTCAGGGTACAGCCGCTCGAACTCCGGATCGCCGTGAAGGAGTGCGAGATCCGGGTCGCGGCGCGCCCAGACAGCATCCTTGGAACCCGCTTCCCAGGCTTTGCACAAGGCATCCAGGGCCTCTGCCTTTTTTTTCAGGAGGCAATATGCGCAGGCTACGTTGTAAAGAATCGAAGCTTCGTTGGCGCGCAAGGTGACGGCCAGGTTGAGCTCGCGCATGGCGTCTGCTTCCCGCCCCAATTGGGCGTAGTCAGCGCCCAACATAATCCGTGCGCGCGCCTTCGGGTACGTGCTTCAAATGGTTCTCGAGCGCCGTCATCCTTCGCTGTCCCGAACGGCGCGATTCGCAATCAGATGTTCCGCGCTGTTTGCGAAGTAGTGGGCTAGCCAGCGGATGTAGTGCACCTTGCTCCGGCGTCGTGGCCCCTCGGATTGAAGCGCGGCCAAGGACTATTTGCGTTGCGCGCCCAGCAATGTTACGGCGATAAGGCAATTCGCTGAGGAGCGGTTGTGCCAGGCGTGGCGAGTGCCGTTCTGAACCACACAATCCCCTGCTTTGAGAAGAACTTCGGCTCCGTCATCCAATTCGAGGACCACTTCGCCGGAAACAACCACGTCGAAATCCACGGTGTCGGTGGTGTGCATGCCGGGATGATCGCGTTCCAAAACGTCGAGCATGCCGGGCAGCTTTTGTTGGATTTCTTCGATGGCAGGCGCAGTGTTGAGGCGATCAATGTGTGTCGTTGTGTCCGGCGGTATGGTGAAGAAGCCGAAGCGGAAACCGGGAATTGGTGGGAAATAGCGGGGCGGTGTCGGCGTGGTGCCATCGGAAGGAAGCTGGGGCGTGGAATCACTTCCCCAGAGGCGATGAAATTCGTAGCCGGGAAAAAGGGCGAGAGTTACGGGCTTAACCGGGGAGGTACGAATGAACACTGACTTGCCGGAATCGTTCTGGCCAGTGACGATGCAGCGGATGTCCATAGGGGCTCCTGGAAGCGCACCGGATTATAGAACACTGGCTACGGATGCAGGCGGGCGGAGGCAGTAAACTCATCCCATGGTGTTCACGAAGCGGCTGCGCGAGGGTGTTCGGCGAGGAGAAATCACGTGCAGCGTGCGGTTCTGGATGCATCCGCACGTGCGAGTTGGCGCGCGATACCCGATGGAGGAAGGTGTGATCGAGATCGATTCGATCGAGATGATCGGGTTTCCGGATATCACTCCGGAGCTGGCACGCGAGTCGGGATTTCTGGGCGTGCTGGATCTGCTGAAAGTGGCGAAACATGGTCGAAGCGAGAAGATTTATCTGGTGCGGTTCCACTACGTTCGGCCGCGGGGCAAGCGAAGGGATCGGCGGAAGTCTTCCTAGATGAGGCGGCGCGGGTGCAAATGCGGGGAGCGTGCGCTAAGATGAGCGGCGGAGTGAGAAAAGCATGAGGGCGACATTACCGGGGACGGTGGCGGAGGCGAATTTGTCGAAGGGGCCTTATCGCGCGCCGCGGGGGATGGAGATTTCCTGCAAGGGATGGCAGCAGGAGGCGGCGCTGCGGATGCTCTTGAACAACCTCGATCCAGACGTGGCGGAGAAGCCGGAGGATCTGGTTGTTTACGGCGGGACGGGCAAGGCGGCGCGAAATTGGGAATGTTTTCATGCGATTGTGCGGTCGCTGAAGGCGCTGGAGGCGGATGAGACGCTGCTGGTGCAATCGGGGAAGCCGGTGGCGGTGTTTCGAACGCATGAGTATGCGCCGCGGGTGCTGCTGTGCAATTCGAATCTGGTGGGACACTGGAATAATTGGGACAGGTTTCACGAATTGGATCGCGCGGGATTGATGATGTATGGGCAAATGACGGCGGGAAGCTGGATCTACATCGGAACGCAGGGGATTTTGCAGGGGACGTTCGAAACGTTTGCGGCGGCAGCGAAGAAACATTTCGGCGGCAGTTTGGCGGGCAGGTTGGTGGTGACCGGCGGCATGGGCGGGATGGGGGGAGCGCAGCCGCTGGCAGCGACCATGAATGGCGCGGCGTTTCTGGGCATCGACGTTGATCCGGAGCGCATCAAGCGGCGCGTGAAGACGGGTTATTGCGACGTGATGGTGACTTCGCTGGATGAGGCCCTGCGGATTTTGAAGAACGCAGTGCGCAAGGGTGAGGCGACTTCCGTCGGGCTAGTGGGCAATTGCGCGGACTTGATTCCGGAGCTGGCGAAGCGCGGCGTGGTGCCGGATTTGTTGACGGACCAGACCAGCGCGCACGATCCCGTCGGCGGGTACATGCCGAACGGAATGACGCTGGAAGCGGGGCTGGAGCTGCGAAAGAAAAGCCCCGAGGATTACAAGAAACATTCGATGGCAGCGATGGCGCAGCATGTCCAGGGAATGCTGGACTTGCAGAAGCTGGGCGCGGTGACGTTCGACTACGGAAATAATATTCGAACGTTTGCGTTCGAATATGGCGTGAAGAACGCTTACGACTTTCCGGGATTTGTGCCGGCGTACATCCGGCCGCTGTTCTGCGAAGGTAAGGGGCCGTTCCGATGGGCGGCGCTTTCCGGAGAGGCGTCGGATATTGCGAGGACGGATCAATTGGTACTGGAAATGTTTCCGCAGGACGAGCATTTGAGCCGCTGGATCAAGCTGGCACAGAAGCGCGTGAAATTTCAGGGGCTGCCTTCGCGCATTTGCTGGCTAGGCTATGGAGAGCGCGACAAATTCGGGCTGGCGTTGAATGACCTGGTGGCAAAAGGCGAATTGAAAGCGCCAATCGTGATTGGGCGCGACCACCTGGATTGCGGATCGGTGGCGTCACCGTATCGCGAGACGGAATCGATGCTGGATGGTTCGGACGCGATTGCGGACTGGCCGCTGCTGAATGCGCTGATCAGTACGGCGAGCGGCGCATCGTGGGTTTCGATTCACAACGGCGGCGGCGTGGGGATCGGCTATTCCCAGCATTCGGGACAGGTGACCGTCGCGGACGGCACGAAAGAGATGGCGAAGCGCATCGAGCGCGTGTTGACAAATGACCCGGGCATGGGAGTGGTGCGTCATGTGGATGCGGGATATCCCGAGGCGATTACTTTTGCGAAGAAAACCGGCGTCAAGGTTCCGATGCTGTAGTAGTATCACTTTCCCCAGTCCCTCAGAACGATTCCTGAATATCTTTGCTAAGAGCCCCGCATCTAAATGGGAGTCTACGAGGAGGCATTGTGTACGCCATTCTGGGAGCAAGCGGAAACACCGGCTCAATCGTCGCCAATAAACTGCTCGAGCAAGGGAAAAAGGTTCGGGTCATAGGCCGGGACAGCAAGAGGCTTGTGCCATTCGTGAGCCGCGGGGCCGAAGCGGTGGTCGCAGACGCCGTGGATGCGGAGGCGCTGAGCAAGGCGTTTGCAGGAGCGGAAGCGGTGTATGCGATGACGCCACCGAACGTGACCAGCAACAACTACCTCGGATATCAGGATCAGGTTACCGAGGCGGTGGCAAAAGCCATCGAGGCCGCGGGCGTGAAATACGCCGTGACGCTGAGCAGCATCGGGGCAGACAAGCCGGACAAGAACGGGCCGGTCGCCGGCCAGAATCATATGGAGAAAAGATTTGCGCAAATTTCCGGGATGAATGCACTGCACTTGCGCCCGGGGTACTTCATGGAAAACACGCTTCCGCAGGCAGGGATCATCCAGCAATTTGGAATGATGGCGGGGCCGGTGAATGGCGATCTTCCCCTCCCGATGATTGCGACGCGTGATATCGGCGCGGCGGCCGCGGCGGCGCTGCTGCAACTCGACTTCACCGGACAGCAGACACACGAGTTGCTGGGACCACGCGATCTCAGCTATCTGGAAGTTGCGCGAATCGTGGGCACGGCCATCGGAAAGCCCGCACTGGCTTACATCCAGCTTCCCGCCGAACAGGTGATCATGGCGCTGACGCAGATGGGTCTTTCGAAGAACGTGGCAACGTTGATTTGTGAAATGTCCGATGCGCTGAATAGCGGGCACATGAAAGCGCTGGAGCCAAGATCGCCGGCGAATACGACGCCGACTTCTTTCGAGACTTTTGTGCAAGAAGTTTTCCTGCCTGCTCTTAAGGGGCAAGCGGTCAGCGCGTGAGCGACGACCAAGCAAAGAACGACCCACCTCCCCCACGGAAGCCGGTGCAAAGGGCCGGGCGTCCCAAAACAGATTCCGGTGAGAAACTGGGTGAAAAAGAGGACAGGCAGGAATGCCTGTCCTACTTGGACGCGTGCAGGATTGGTACGGGTCCGGCATAATACTTGAATCTTGCCGGATTCCCTTCTCATAACCGGAGCATCGCAATTATTGACGCTGCGCGGCAGCGGGCCGCGGCGGGGCGATTCGCTTTCTAATTTGGGCATCATCAAGGATGGGGCGCTGCTGGTGCGCGACGGCGTGATTGAGGATATTGGCACGCGCGCGGAGATGGAAGCGTTGCCGGAGGCGCGTTCGGCGGAGAAACTGGATGTGGGCGGACGCGTGGTGCTGCCGGGATTCGTGGATTCGCATACGCACCTGATTCATGCGGCAAGCCGCGTGGAAGAATACGAGCTAAAGATTGAAGGCGCGAGTTATGAGGAGATTGCGCGCAAGGGCGGCGGGATACTGAATTCGGTGAAGAAGTTGCGAGCGGCGACAAGCGCGGCCTTGAAAAAGCGCGCGCATGGGGCGCTGAAGTTGTTCGCCGCGTATGGGACGACTACGCTCGAAGCGAAGAGCGGCTATGGGCTCGACGTCGTCAGCGAGCTGAAAATCCTCGGGCTGCACAAAGAATTGAACGTGGAGCAGCCCCTGGAAATAGTCTCGACATTTCTGGGGGCCCACGTGGTGCCTGCGGAGTTTCGTGGCAAGGCGGGTGGCACGGGGCGCTACATCAAGCTGCTGACGGAATCGCTTATGCCGCGGATCGGGGAAATACGGCTGGCGGAGTTTTGTGATGTGTTTTGCGACCGCGGGGCGTTTACACGAGAGGAATCGAAGCGCATCCTGCAAGCGGGGCGGCAGTGGGGCATGCTGCCGCGGCTGCACGCGGAGCAATTGACGCGGACCGGGGCGGCGCAGCTCGGTGTGCAGCTGAAGGCCACCAGCTGCGATCATCTGGAGAAAGTGAATCGTGCGGATATTGCGGCGCTGGCAAAATCGAACACCGTGGCGACGCTGCTGCCGGGCTGCGATTTTCATTTAGGGCTGAAAGAGTATGCACCGGCGCGCGCGCTGATCGAGGCCGGCGCGATCGTATCGCTGGCGACGGACTATAATCCGGGAACGAGCCCAACGCTGAGCATGCCCATGATTTTGTCGCTGGCGTGCACGCAATTGAGAATGACGCCCGCGGAAGCGATTGCGGCCGCTACCATCAATGCGGCTTTTGCGCTGGGGCGAGAGAAAAGGATTGGGTCACTGGAGGTTAGCAAACAAGCGGATTTGGCGGTATTCGAGGTGGCCGACTACCGGGAAATTCCTTATTATTTTGGTATAAACCATTGCTGGATGACCGTGAAGCGTGGTCGCGTAATCCATGGCATTGAACAAGCCCCAATCTAACTATTCGAAGCGCCCGACAAAAAAGGTGCGCCTGCCGAAGATGGGGCCGCGGAAGACGAAAGGGCTCTTCGAAGAATATTTTTATGGGTTCCTGGTAGCCATCTTCGCTGTCGTGAGCTTGTTGCTCATAGCGGGTGGAATGGACAGCTCCGATGCGCTGGTGATGGGGCTCTGGGTGGCGGGCTTGACGTGGTTTGCGTGGCAGGTAAACCGGTACTTCAAGGAAAAATCAGGCCCGGCCGCGGTCAAGAAGCCCTTACAAAGCGCCAAACCGGCCAACCAGGTGACCAAGATGCCGCTCTCTCCGAATTTGAAGCCGATGATCGGCCCACAATGGCCGCTGAATACAGAACCAGGAGCTCCACGGACTGCTCCGAGCGGCGGATCAGGAAAAAAGCCGCTATTCGTCTATGAACGGCCTACGCTGCCGGACCGCAAGCCAAAACTGCCGGCAAACTGGCCCGGACGACAGGACAAAAAGCCAAAGCGATGAAACGACTGATTGAGTGTGTGCCGAATTTCTCCGAAGGGCGGGATCCGGCGAAAGTCGAAGCTATTGTTGCCGCCATGAGCGGCGTGCCGGGAGTGTACGTCCTGGATCAGGAGATGGATGCGGACCACAACAGGTGTGTGGTGACGCTCGCCGGAGAACCGGATACGGTGGCCGAGGCAGCGCTGCTCGGAACGGGCAAAGCCATGGAACTGATCGACCTGACGAAGCATACAGGTGCGCACCCGCGCGCGGGCGCGACGGACGTGTTGCCTTTCATTCCCATCGACGGGGTAACAATTGAGGATTGCGTGGCGCTGGCGCGACGCGTGGGAGAAGAGATCTGGAAGCGCTACCGGATACCGGTATTTTTTTATGAAGCGGCGGCCACACGGCCGGACCGCGTAAACCTGGAAAACGTGCGACGCGGGCAATTCGAAGGACTGCGCGAAGAGATGAAGACGAATCACGATCGCCAGCCGGACATCGGAGAGCCGAAAGTGCATCCAACGGCGGGCGTGACGGTTGTCGGCGCGCGGAAATTTCTCATCGCGTATAACGTCAATCTAAACACCTCCGACGTCGGCATTGCCAACAAAATTGCGAAGGCGATCCGCTTTTCTTCAGGCGGATTGCGTTATGTGAAATCCATGGGCGTGGAGCTGAAGGCGCGTAACCTCGCGCAGGTGTCCATCAACCTGACGGATTTTGAACAGACGCCTATGCATCGCGTTTATGAAATGGTGAAGCGCGAGGCAGCACGGTATGGCGCGATGCCGGTGGGCAGCGAGATCGTAGGACTGATTCCGAAAAAAGCGATCGAGATGGCCGCGGATTTTTTCCTGCAGCTGGAAAACTTCTCTCCCGCGCAGGTGTTTGAGAACAGGCTGGCGGCAGCGCTGAGCGGTGCGCCGATGGAGGCCGCGAAGGATGGAAAGCTTGCGGGGCTGGCGCGGCCGTTTCTGGACGCCGTGGCGGCGCCTTCGGCGACTCCGGGTGGCGGAAGCGTCTCCGCGTTTGCGGGGGCGCTGGCGGCATCGCTGGGCCAAATGGTTGCGGGCCTTTCGCGAAAGAAAAAATCGCAGGCTCAGTATGTCGATCAGCTCTCCACGGCGCTGGACGAATTGCGCCGGGCTTCCGATGAACTCACCGAAGCGATCGACCGCGATGCGGCTTCCTATGACGCCGTGATGGTTGCATTCAAGCTGCCGCAGGGAGATGCAAAGGAGACGTGGCAACGCGAAGAGGTGATTCAGACAGCGACAAAAGGGGCGGCCGAAGTGCCTCTGCAAGTGGCAGAGAGGACTGTTGTGCTTTTCGAACGGCTGGGACAACTGGAAACTATCGCGGCTGCATCCATGAGGTCAGACTTGCAAGTAGCACGGCTGATGGCCGTGGCGGGCGTTCGCGGGGCCTTGGCGAACGTGGAAATCAATCTGGGCAGCATCACGGATGCGGCGTATGTCAAGTCCATGCGCACGAAGATGGCGGCACTGCTGGAGCGCATCGGCGATGCACCGCGCGCCACAAGCGCGTAGAATAGAAGTTCCTGCCCCTTCGAAAGGAGCAATACATGAAATTGACCACGGCTTCCGGCTTGACCCCGAAGAGATCGGCGTCAAACCTCCGCAAATTCGTGGCCGTTGGCCTGATGCTGGCAATGACCCTGGCGGTTCCGAAACCTGCCCGAGCTGGCCGCCTGGGCCCGGATATCATCGCGTTGTTTCCCAAGGAAGTCGGTGAGTTTGCTTATGCCGATTTGAAAAAAGCGCGGACGCTGAAATGGTTTCCTCAATTGAAGGAACAGATGCTTCCCGAGCGGTTCCGGCAATTCGAGAAATTCCTGGCTTCGGCGGGAGTGGATCCAAATTCACAAGTCGATGAGCTCGCGTGGGCGTTGGTGCCGGAAGGAATGACCTCAAAGACCGAAGGCACGGGATCGACGGCCGTGCCGACAGGGGAAGAGATCGTAGGCGTGGCGTTGGGAAATTATAATCCCGGTTCAGCAGAGGCATACTTCAAGCAGCAGAAACTGCCGACCTTCAAAGCCCGAGGCTACACGCTGTATGCGTTTGGGACGGGTGCCGGACCGACTGATCTCTTTTTCTTTTTTATTGACTCCAATACCGCGGCCTTTGGCCACCGGTCCGTGCTCGAAAAAATGATCGAAGTGCGGTTTGGCGCGGAAGATGGGCTGTTGCGCAACGATAAGCTGTTTTCGCTGATCAACGAAGCGAACGGCACGGGCGTAGTGTGGGCGGTGCTGGACCCGGCGTATACGCGGCTGGCGATGCAGCAGCTCGCTCCGGAAGTGCAGCAGTTCCCCGAAGCAGCGAAGCTCGTGGCGCGCATGCAAAACATGATCATCAGCGTCGAAACAGGCAGCAGCTTGGATGGCAAGTTCCAGGCTGTTTGCGGTTCCACCGAGGACGCCAATACGCTGGGGCAACTGGTGCAAGCGGGGTTTCTTTACAAACGCTATCAAGCGCAAAAAGACAATCCTGACCTCGCGCAAATGCTTGATCAGCTGCAGGTAACACCGGCGGGAGACCGGCTGATGATGCGGTTGTCACTGAACGACGATCAGATTACCGCGCTCATCCGGAAGAATACGTTTGCATTCAAAATGTAGAGTTTTAGAGAATTTACACCAGTAGTGTCCCAACGTTTTGCTTCTTGCCTTCCGTAAATTATTGATGAGAAACGCATAAGCGGCAAATTCTCTTGGTCTCGATTTGAACTCGGAACGCGGATTCTGCGACCCTGCGAAGCATAACTTCGTGGGGGCCATCGATGAACCGAGGCAAGCTGGTGTTTGCGCAGCTGATGCAACATCTTCCGTTGACCACCTTCCGTCGTTGCGTCACCCGCTATCGAGGCGCGTTCAAAGTGAAGTCCTTCTCGTGCCTGGATCAATTCCTGTGCATGGCGTTCGCTCC